>Ga0118677_10000034_pt1 | contig 240471 bp, 212 predicted proteins | sample AliMusrvi5mmetaG_FD_86154 | JGI IMG/M metagenome (GOLD analysis project Ga0118677, IMG submission 86154) | reverse complement strand
ACCCTCCCGCCCGCGTGTCAGCGGGGGGACCTGCGCTTCACCGTGGACACGTCAAGGGATCACCAAGCCCTGGCCCGCTTCGTGTCCGCCTGTCCCGGAGGGCGCGTCCCGCTTGGGCTCCAGGACATCGTGAGGCTCCATGGTTGAGCAGCTTTTCGACCTCGCACGCCTGTCCGGGGCGGTCCTGTTCCGGGTCGATGCGGGAAAGGTTCCCGGACTTTCCTTCGGCCACCTGGAGCGCACGGCCATTGTGTCGCGCTCCCTGCAGGAGGAGCACGGCATCGAAACGGTCTTCCTCATGCGGCCCAACCCGGAGGGCATGGCCAGGGCCAAGGCCCTGGGGTTGCGGGTGGTCCCGCAGCACGAGGGCGCGCCGCAGGTCCAGGGAGTTGGCGCGCTGGTCATCGACCTGCCCTGCGACCCGGAGCCGGAGCTGCTTGCCCAGGCCCGGGCCGAGGGCTGGCAGGTGGTGGTTCTGGACGACACCGGCAGGGACCTGTGCCCGTGCGACGTGGTGCTCAATTCCTCGGTGCTGGCCAGCCCCGAGGCCTATCCCAGGGCGCGCAGGAAGCTCCTTGGCCCGGAATTCCTGATCCTTGACCAGGCCTTCAGCCGGGCCAGGCATGCCGGGTCCGGGAGGCGGCCGCCCACGGTGCTGCTCACCTTCGGCGGCTCAGACCCCACCGGGCTTACTGCCAGGGCCCTGGCGGCCATGGCCCTGGTGGAGGCCCCCTGCCGCCTGGAGGTCATCCTGGGGCCCGGATTCGGCGAGGCCGGGGAGATCATGCGGCTGGCGTCCGCCCTCAAGGGCCGGGAATGCGCCGTGACCGCCGCGCCCGGCGACATGCTCCCTTTTTTCACCGGGTGCGACCTGGCTGTGTGCGCGGGCGGGCGCACCATGTACGAGCTCCGGCGCCTGGGCGCGCCCATGCTGGCCGTGGCCAGCACCGCTGAGGAGGCCAGGGCCGTGGCGGATTTTGAGGCCAAGGGCTACGTGCTGGCCGGGCTGGAGCGGTTCGAGCCGGTTCGGTTTTCCGGGCTGGTCGCCAGCGCCCTTGAGCAAGGGCGTGGGGCCGGTGGCGACCGGCGGCCCTAAAGATGAGGCGCAGGGCCTGGCCGGAAGGGTCCGGCCAGGGGGCGAACCTTGGGGTGCCTGGACATCGGGGCCGAAGAGCCGCGCAAGGTTTGGGGAAGGGGTGATGGCGCGGGGCTGCGGCCAGGATGTCGTGTCCGGCCCGGCTGGCCCGGGCGCGCAGGTGAGCTGGATGGCAGGGGGCGGCATGGCTATTGTTTGGCGGGCAGGAGGCTTCCAGTTCTCGACCCAAGGGCGTGCCGCCCGGCGGGGGCAGGAGGCTTCCAGCTCTCGGCCCAACGGCGTGCCGTCCGGCCGGGGCAGCGGGCGCTTCCGCCTCCTGGACGTGCCACGAGTTTGCGCGGTTGTCTGGTCTGGTCCTTGCAGGTATTCCGTTGAGCACCCGCCGTCTGGGGGACCCACGGCAAGGCCTGCCCCTGGACCGTCCTCCACGCTCCCCAGGGGAGCGGCGTCAGCCGGGAATGCGGGGAGCAGCGCGCCGGAAACCTGCAGCCGCTGAACCGAAGGGCCTTGCGGGACCGGGGACGGCTGCCCCGGAACAGACGCGGGAACGGTGGGATGTTTTGGCCAGAACAACACGCTTGGAACACTTCAGCACCCTGGAGAAGACGCACATGAGGCACATCAAGGGCGCTAACACCCGCCAACCGAAGATGATCGACGCGGGACATCAGGACCGACACGACCGTGGCCGTGGGCTTTGCGGCCTGAATACCCCCGGAGAGCTGTGCGTCATGCAAAAGAGAGGCGCGCGCCACGGCGCCCAAGGCGTCGGCCAGGCCGGATGCCATTGGACAAGGAGGGAGGCATGAATTCCTATTTCGGCACCATCCCGCGTCACCGGCAGTGGCCCTTGACGTATCGTGATCTTTTCGTGCCCGACTGCGAGATCGTGGACTATGACAAGACCATGCTGACCATTGGCAGCTGCTTTGCTGAAAACATCCTGCGTTGTCTGGACAAGTATGCCCTGAACATTGAGGATCCCTTCTGGGGGTACAAATATGGAACCCACTCCGTGCTGCGGGAGGTCCGCAACACCCTTGAGGGTCGGCTGACCGGGCCGGAGCAGCTGTACCTGGGCCGCTCGGGCTATACGGACCTGAACCATCACAGGGTCTGCGGCCAGACCAGGGAAGACGCCTTGAAGGTCATCAACGCCATGGAGCGCAATGCCCAGAGGATGTTGCCCAAGGCGGACATCCTTGTCATCACCCTCGGACAGAATGAGGTTTGGCGGAACCTGCTCACAGGCGAGTTCATCCTCCACCCCTATCCAGGCGTGATGAACCTCAAGGAGAACCTGGAGATCCATTTCATGTCCGTGGCCGAAAACTCGGCGCAACTCGATGAAATCTACAGTCTGCTCATGGGCATGAATCCTGGGCTGGAGATCATCCTGACCATTTCGCCGGTTCCGCTGCGCGCCACGTTCAGGGATGAGGACGCCCTGGTGGCCAACAACAAGTCCAAGTTCACCGTCTACGTTGCGGCCAGCGAATTTTCGGAAAAGCACGCCAATGTCCATTTCTTCCCCAGTTTCGACCTCGTTCACTATGAGAGCGTGCATGCGCCATGCTTTGAACATGACTGCCGCCACGTGAACGACCACGCCATGGTCAAGGTCATGTCCTCTTTCGTCCAATCCTATTGTACTCCTGAGACCAGGTTGATAATGGAGCATATCAACACCTTCGAGACGAGCCCGGTCGAAGAGGCCGGAGCGGCCCTCGACGAGATTGAACGGCTGGGTTTCCCAGCAGACAACCTGTTGGTCAAGAGGGCGGCCCTGGCCGTCAGGCGGCAGGATACGCGCTCCGCCCTGGGAGCTTTTGAGGCCGTGTCCGTGCGGGAGCAGTCCCCGGCCGTGCTGCTCAATATCGGCGCCCTCCTGGATGTGTCCGGGGATGCGGTGGAGGCAAGGAGGCGGTATGAACAAGCCCTGCGCCTGTTGCAGGAAAACCCCCAGGCCATTCTTTCGGGGGTCGCGCGGGAGAATCATGTGCTCTTTGGCGGGAACAATCTCTTCTTCGCCGAAAACGCCTTTGACAGACGGGCCGAGCATTTCAAGGACATGACCGCATTTCTGCGCTCCAGGCTCGATGAGGCCGGTCCGCCTCTCGTCATGGACGACCTTTTGTTCATGGAATCGCCTCACAGGTTCGGCGGCAACAGGGTGGTGACCAGGAAGGCATGAAGACATCAGACAAGCACGCAGGCGGTGGCAACTCCGGGGGGAATGTCCCCATTCCGCTGTCGCGCCCGGTCATCACTGAAGAGGACGTCCAGGCCGTGGCGGAAGTGCTGCGCGGTGGCTGGCTGACCATGGGCCCCAAGGTCGAGGAGTTCGAGCGAGCCTTTGCCCAGGCCCACGGCTTTGATCAGGCCACGGCGGTATCGAACTGCACAGCAGGCCTGCACCTCGCCTTGGCCGTCCTTGACATCGGCCCCGGCGACGAGGTGATCATCCCCTCGCTGACCTTTGTGGCCGCAGCCAACACCGTGGTTGCCGCCGGCGGAACCCCCGTTGCGGCGGACATCCTCTCCTTGGAGACCCCGCACCTCGACCCGGCAAGCGTTCGCGAGCGCATCACGCCGCGCACCAAGGCCGTCATGGTCATGCACTACGCGGGCTACATGATGGCCCCGGAGCCCTGGGACGCGCTGCGCACGGACCACGGCCTGAAAATAATCGAAGACGCCGCCCACGCCCCCCTGGCGCCCGGAGCAGGCGGCATCGGCGACATCGCGGTCTTCAGCTTCTTCAGCAACAAGAACATGACCACCGCCGAGGGCGGCATGATCCTTTCCAGGGACGAGCGGCTGCAGGAACGCTGCCGTTTGCTGCGCTGCCACGGCATGACCAGCACCACGACCGTGCGGCACAATCAGCCCCTGCTTGGCTACGACGTGACTGAACCCGGGTTGAACTGCCGCATGGATGAACTCAGGGCCGCGCTGGGGCTTTCCCAGCTGTCCCGGCTGCCTGCCTGGAACGCCGAAAGGGGCAGGCTCAGCGACCGGTACCGCTCGCTTCTGGCAGCGGCCCTGCCGGATGTCCGCGTGCCCTTCACGCCGGACCATCCCTCCTGCTGGCACATCATGCCCGTGCTGCTCCCCAAAGGCGCCGCCCGGGACGCCGTGCGGCTGTGCATGCGCGGTTTGGGCGTCCAGACGAGCATGCATTACCCGCCCATCCACATGTTCTCCTGCTACTCCGGGATGCCCGGCAGCGAGGCGCTGGCGCGCACGCAGGAATTCTGCGAACAGGAGATCACCCTGCCGCTGTACCCGGGCATGGCTGATTCGGACGTGGTCCGGGTGGTTGCGGCGCTCGGCCAGGCCCTCGCGTCGAGCCGGGGAGAGAGCGGAGGCTCGGCATGACTGGACAGGACCGGGAGCGCCTGCTCCAAAGCCGTCGGTCGCTGAGGAGCGCTGTTCTCGTACAGGCCTGGCGCATCGGCCCTGCGCGCCGACTTCCGCTTGGGGAGCACGCTCCGGCGATCCAGGCGCAAAGGAGTTCCCCGTCTGACGGGATTCGCCACGACGGGCTCGCCCGAACCCTTCACCGACCGGCCAAGCAAACGCCTGGCGCGGTCGCGGGGATCAACGCCGTTTTGCTGGAGGCGGAGCGTCTGGACGGTGTCTGCCTTTGCCCGGGCCAGCCCCGCGCATCCGCGACCAGGCCCCCGCCATGCTGCGCGCCAGGGGTTGTGCCCATTGTCAAAGCCCCAGGCACTTGAACCGCCCTGGACGCACCTGTCCCCGGAGGAGACCGCATGACTGCCACGACTGCCACGACTGCTACGACTGCCACCGGCCTATGCCCAGGTGCAAAGACCTCCTGGACCGAGCTGAACGCTGCGGACGATCTCTCGAACATCCGCGAGCCCGCTCATGCCGTCCGCTTTGGACTCTGGCGCATCCGCTTCCAGGGCCTGACGATCTATGCCCACGATCTCATGTCCTTCTACTACTCCGCCCGGGACATTTTCCTGGGCGGGCTGTACCACTTCGACACCCCGCGCACGGAAGACCGCATCATCGACGGCGGGGCGCATATTGGCCTTTTCAGCCTCTTCGCCGCGCGGCAGGCCCCAAATTCGGCCATCATCGCCTTTGAGCCCAATCCGGCGTCCCTGGACTTTCTGCGGCTTAACATCCAGGCCAACGGGCTGGACGGGCAGGTCACGGTCCAGGAGTCCGGGCTGAGCGACTCGGAGGGCCGTGCGCCATTCCTGGCGGGGGAGAGCGACTCCTCCTCCCTGTGCGCCGCCGGGCCGGGCTGCACCATCGCCACTGTGCGTCTGGGCAAGTGGCTGGAGGAGCCCGCAGCGGTGCTCAAGCTCAATATCGAAGGCGCGGAGTGCGCGGTGATCGAGGAATCCGAATCCCGGCTGCGCTCGGTTGAAAAAATTTTCATAGAGTACCATGGATTCCCGGAACTGCCCCAGACCCTGCACCGCATCCTGGCGGCCCTGGACCGTGCGGGGTTCCGCTACTGCCTGGGGGCCATGGACAGGGAAACCAACCCGGTTTGCCATGCGCCTTTCAACCTCGGCCAGCGGCGCTTCTTCAACCTTGTGTACGCGGAACGGCAGGAGAGGACATGAAAGGCAAGCCCGGCGCACCCGGTGTGGGCTCCGTGGATTTCGGGGACCTGCGGCGCCTTGAGCCCGTGAGCAGGGAGTTCGGCTTCGACCGGGGTGGCGTCATCGACCGCTATTACATCGAGAATTTCCTTGAACGCTGTCGCCCGGACATACGTGGACGGGTCATGGAGGTGGGCTCCGACGCCTATATCAGGCGGTTCGGCAGGGACAAGGTGTCACGAGCCGATGTGCTGCACATCAGCCCAGGAGAGCCCGGGGCGACGCTCCACGCCGACCTCGGCAGCCTGGAGTGCCCCCTTCCGCGCGGCGCTTTCGACTGCGTGGTCCTGACCCAGACCCTGATCTTTGTCCCGGATTTCCGTCAGGCCGTCAGGAACCTGCACGAGATCCTTGTCCCTGGAGGGGTTCTCCTGGCCACCTTTCCGGGGCTGGCCCAGATCAGCCGCTACGACATGGACCGCTGGGGCGACTATTGGCGCTTCACGGACCTTTCGGCGCGGAAGCTGTTCGGCGAGGTCTTCGGACCGGACAACGTCCAGGTCGAAACCCACGGCAACGTCCTGGCCGCCACGGCCTACCTGCAAGGCCTGTGCGTGGAGGACCTCACCCCCGGGGAGCTCGACCACCATGACCCTGATTACCAGGTCGTCGTCACCGTGCGCGCGGTCAAACCGGCCAACAGGGCTGGCTGCACCGACCCGGCGGACGCCCTGGAAACGGAGGAGAGCTGAATGGCTCGTTGTCCCCTGCCGGTCAGCGGCGCAGGCCCCGGCTGCCGGATGGCCTTGGCCTCCCTCGGCGGAAAGGGGCGCGGCCAGGACCCTGTCCTGGCGGCTACGGCCTGGGCGGGCACACGGGATCCCGACGCCGGAACAAGGGTGCTGCCAGATCATGGCTGAGAGCTGTCTGATCCTGTATTACCACCGGGTGGGACGCCCCAGCCCGGATCCGCAGCTGCTCGCGGTTTCTCCTGAGAACTTCGAGAGCCACCTGCGGACCATCGTCCAGATGGCCAACCCCGTGTCCCTGGAGACCCTGGCCAACGGGCCGGGCGGCCGGACCTCGGATCGGACCCCGGACCGTCCGAATGTGGCCGTGACCTTTGACGACGGCTACCTGGACAACCTGGAGCTGGCCCTGCCGCTCTTGGAGAAGCACGCGGTGCCTGCCGTGTTCTATGCCTGCACCGGCTACATGGACCAGGGCAGGGAGCTGTGGTGGGACGAACTGGAGCGCCTGCTGCTCGGTCCGGGCCTGCTGCCGGAGACGCTGTGCCTGGATCTGCCGGGCGGCCTGTCGGACGGCCTGTCGGATGGCCCTGTGCGCTTCGACTTGGGAGATGCGGCGGAGCTTTCCCCCGGCGCGGCCCTGGCCCACTCAGGCTGGGATGTGACCCAGGCACACGCGCCCAGCCCCAGGCACGAGGCCTACAGGCTGCTGCACAAGCGGCTCAGGCCCCTGGGCTTCGAGCACCGGGAGCGGGTCCTCGGCACATTGGCGGCCATGGCCTCGCAGGACCGCAGGCCCCGCCAGGACCGGCGCGTTCTGGACGAACAGGCCCTGCGGACCCTGGACCGCAGCCCCTTTGGCCGCGTGGGCTGCCACACGGTGTCGCACCCGATGCTCACCCGCCTCTCCGCGGGTGAGGCCCAGGAGGAGATCGCCTGGTCCAAAAGCCGCCTGGAGGGCATCCTCGACCGGGAGGTAACGGACTTTTCGTACCCCTATGGCTCTGCCCAGGATTTTGATCGCGGCACCAGGGACATCCTTGCAACCCTCGGCTTCAGGACGGCCTGCACCACCGTGCGCGGTGTGGCCCGGCCAGGGCAGGATCTCCTGGCGCTGCCCCGCATCGGTGTGCGCAACCTCGGCGGCGTGGAATTCCGGCGCTTTCTGGAAGCGGAACTGACGGAGTCCGAGCGATGAACATCCTGACCATCGCCTCCCACGATGGCACTGGAGGGGCCGCACGGGTCGCCAGGGATCTCTTCCGGGCCTGCCGCGACCGGGGGCATGGAAGCTTTATGGCCGCCGGGCAGAAGGACTCATGCGATCCGGACGTCATTTGCCTTGCCCCGCAAGGGCTGTCCTCTCGCTTTGAGTTGAAGAACCAGGACGAACTCACCCCGGCCATGCGCCGGTGCAGGGCGAAGCAGCTCGAGCTGGGCATTGAGGACTTCCACTTTCCCAAAAGCCGCGAGGTCCTCACCCTGGGCTCTGGCAGGCCCGACGTTGTCCACGCCCACAACCTGCACCGAGGTTTTTTTGATCTGGGTTTTCTGCCTGCGCTGAGCCGCGCCGTCCCGCTGTTTTTGACCATGCACGACGCCTGGCTGCTTTCCGGCAACTGCGCCCACAGCTTCGCGTGCGAACGCTGGGTCACGGGCTGTGGCCACTGCCCGGACATCAGCATCTACCCTGGCCTGAACGCGGACGGCACGGCCTTCAACTGGCGGCGCAAGAGGCGCATCTACGGCGCAAGCAGGCTTTTCGTGGCCACGCCCTGCAGGTGGCTGATGGACAAGGTCGACCGCTCGATCCTTTCCGGGGGCATCGTCGAGAAACGCGTCATCCACAATGGCCTGGATACCTCCGTATTCCAGCCAGGCTCGCAGGCAGCGGCCAGACGGCGGCTGGACCTGCCCGCAGACGCCTTGATCGTGCTGACCGTGGCGGTGGGGCTCACACGGAACAGGTGGAAGGACTACGCCACGCTGCGGGAGGCCCTGGAGATCCTCTCCGGCCTGCCGCTGGACAGGGACCTCATCTGCCTGGGGTTGGGGGAGGACGCTCCGGCCCAGCACGCAGGCAGGGTGGAAATCCGCTTTGTGCCCTTTGAAAAGGACCCGGCGGCGGTCGCCGCCTTCTACCAGGCGTCGGATCTGTACGTGCACGCCGCCAAGCAGGACACCTTCCCCAATGTGGTGCTGGAGGCCCTGGCCTGCGGCATTCCGGTGGCGGCCACGGCCGTGGGCGGCATACCTGAGCAGGTGCGGGGCCTGGCGGGCGCGCTGCCCCCGGAGGCGGAGCGCGGCTGCAACCTGCACGGCCCTGACCAGGCCACAGGACTGCTGGTCCCGCCCGCCGCGCCCGGTCTGCTGGCCCTGGCCCTGCATCGGCTGGCACAGGACGAAGCCCTGCGCCAGCGCATGGGCGAGAATGCGGCCCTGGACGCCAAACGCCGTTTCGATCTGACCAGGCAGATTGACGACTATCTCGGGTGGTACGAAGATGTTCTGGCGCGGTACGTTCCGTAACTGATGGCCGGACAGAAACGGCTGCTGCACAAAATGAGCACAACCCCAAGAATATAGGGATATCCTGATGACAGGCCAGAATGCCAAGCCACGAATCAGTATCGTACTGGGATCATACAACAGATTCGCCATGCTCACGGAATGCATCGAGAGCATACGGTCCAACGGTGTTGATGTTCCGTATGAGATCATCGTCATCGACGGAGGCTCAACCGACGGCTCAGTGCAGTGGCTGGTGGCGCAGCAGGACGTCATCACCATAGTGCAGCACAACTTCGCGGTTGAGGGGAAAGGCCGGAAGAGAAGGTTCTCCTGGGGCTACTTCATGAATATCGCGTTCAATTCGGCCCACGCGCCGTATATCTGCATGGTGAGCGACGACTGCTTCCTGCACCCTGGGGCCCTCATGGCGGGATACAAGGCCCTGGTTGACGCCCCGGCGGACGTGGCCGCCGCGGCTCTGCCGTTCCGCAACGTTCCGGTGGAGGAGACGTATAGCGCCCGCAGGACCATCCATGATACCCTGTTCGTCAACCACGGGTTCTACAGGGCGGATGTATTCCGGAGGCTGGGCGGATTTGAGGAAGACCTGTACGAACTGTACAAGGCTGACGGGGACTACTGCCTGCGGCTTCTGGAGGCGGGCTACCGCACCATCGCGGTGCAGGGGGCCAAGGTGGACCATTTTCTGACCGACAACGAACTCAGACAGCTCAGCGCGACCTCGGACCGCATGGCCAAGGACAGGCAGGCGTACATGCTCCGCTGGGCCAACCCGCCGCAAAGGCCGCCTGCAGCGTGCTGATAAGAATGCGCAGATCCTGGGCGGTCTATCCGCAACAACAGGGAAACACACTGCAACAATTAGCGTAAGGATATGACTTATGAAACAAACAGCACTGTTTATACTCGTAGGGCCAGATGCGGTATGTAATCGTGCATTGCAGGAGCATGGGTCAAGCTATCAGAAAATTGCTCTCCTCAAAAAAAACACCTCGCGTGTCTGTTTTGAAGGAGCCACTGAGCATTGTTTCGGAGACCGTCTCGAACCGGGCGATGAAGTCTTGCTTGATGCGCTACGCGCGGCTGCGCGTGGTGAAGTCATCATGGTGTGCGGTGACAAATTCTGGCATGAGTCGATACTCCAAGCCGTGGAGTCTGCGAACCAATCGGACGCTCCTTTCGATATAAAATTGTACTTCACCAAGAAAGGCTTGGTGCCTTTGTCGGAGTTCATTCCACCACTTGAGGCCAAAGAGTATAGCGACCGTCTGGCCAAACGGATCAACGAGCTTGCTTGGTACCATACGATCCGTTTTACCAACGGGTTTCAAACTCCTGGAAAACAGTGGCAGGATCTCTGGAATAATATCCGAAATACACGCTTGCATGTTGACTACACAGGAAAAAAAGTTCTTGATATCGCAACGTTCAACGGTCTGTTCGCCTTTGAGGCTGAAGCCCTGGGCGCGCAGCAGGTGGTCGGCGCCGACACCTATCTCAGTTACTACAAAAATTTTCTTCTCGTGAAAGAAATGCTTGGCAGTGAAGTGCTGCCATACTTTAACGTTTCGCCGTACAATATTGTTGAAAGGCTTGATATTTTGAAGGAAGAATGTCCTGGCGAAGAGTTTGGCGGCTTTGATATAGTCCAGAATTTTGGCTTGTTATATCACTTACGTGACCCGATGCTTTGCCTGTCACAAGCTAGAAGCGTCGTGAATGCCAATGGTTGCATGATCGTTGAGACCGGTGCAATCTATGATACTGAAAATTCGCATATGGCTTTTAATCAAATACTGACACCAGGAAAAGGATATGAAGGGCGGTATTATTCGCCTCTGACAAACTGGTGGCTTCCGACAATCAAATGTCTTTTTGAAATGCTTAGGGCGTCACTTTTCGAGCCGGTTCTGGAGACAATGCATGTGCTGATGCAACCTGGGTGTGGCAAGGATGTCTGCCGAGTGGCCCTTGTTGCCCGCGCTGTCCCAATACTAGATGTTAATGAGTCGTTTTCGAAGGAACTATTGCGCGTCTATAGAAACCCAGGCCTGGACATGAGGTTGAAACCCTGCCGTCCCGACTTGGATAAGTGTTAAGAGAGCGCATTGATGTATTCATGCGGGTGCGAGGGCCTATGCGAAGGGGTGTTCATCGTGCATAAACCTGTTCGCAGACTGCCTCCGCGTATGGTCAAGGCGCAGCGCTGTTGAAGCCTTTGCTCAGCAACTGCATGCGCACAGCGAGCGTCCGCCTGACACTGTAACGCCAGGGTGCCGGGGTGCGGCTTCCGCCCGGCAGAACCATCTACCAGGGACAGCATATGATGACCAAGACCTTCATCTCCGCCCCGTGTTGCACCAGCCTGGAATGGCTGAAGAAAATCCCGGTGCGCAGCATCGTGGACGTGGGGGCCAACAACGGCGACTACGCAGCCTTTCTGCTCAGCCTGTTCCCCCTGGCCAAACTGTACGGCTTCGAGCCCCTGCCCGACGCCTTTGCGCTGCTGGCCCAGAAGGCGGCGGCGGACCCGCGCATCATCGCGCGCAACGTCTCGCTCTCGGACGTGGAGGGGCCTGTGGTCTTCCACCGCAGCTCGTATGCGCCCTCGTCTTCCCTGCTGCGCATGGAGCGCATCCACAAGGAGCTGGCCCCGAAGTCCGCAGGAAATGAAGACATCACGGTCATGTGCCGCCGCCTGGACGACGAGCTGGCCGACGCGGACCTGGAGGACGGAGTCTTTGTCAAGCTCGACGTGCAGGGGGCCGAGGACAAGGTGCTGCGCGGCGGGCGCAGGGTGCTGGCCAGGGCCTGCCTGGTGCAGGTGGAGGTCAGCTTCTGCCTGCTTTACGAGGGCCAGGCCGACTTCGGCGTGGTGCACGGCCTGCTGCTGGAGGCGGGGCTGGAGTTTCGCGGGTTCAAGAGCCAGCTCTGCTCCCCGGACGACGGCACGCCCCTGCAGGCCCACGCCTTCTACCTCAAGCCCGGCCTGGCCGACCCCCTGGCCTAGCCCCGGGACGGCGGCAGGCACAGGACTTGCTACGTATTCCGGCAGCGGCAACGGGGAATAAGGCGTCAGCCTGCGACCAGGGCCGGATAAGAGCCGAATATGGGCAGGCCCAGGGGCTTTGAACAGCAGCCACCCACAGGGGTTTCAAGGGCACAGGGGGTCTCAATGGATCGAGGAATCTCCATCAGCGGGCGCGTCATCGACGACGAGTCCGACTGCTACGTCATCGCCGAGCTGGGCCACAACCACCAGGGCGACATGCAGACCGCCCTGCAGCTGATCCGCGAGGCCGCCCAGAGCGGGGCCGACGCCGTGAAGCTGCAGAAGCGCCACAACCGCAAGCTGTTCACCAAGGCCATGTTCGACTCGCCCTACGAGAACCGCAACAGCTACGGGGCCACCTACGGCGAGCACCGCGAGTTCCTGGAGTTCGATGCGGCGCAGTACCGCGAGCTCATGGACTGCGCCGCATCCCTTGGCGTGGCCCTGTTCGCCACGGCCTTTGACCCCTGGAGCGCGGACTTTCTGGCCGAGCTGGGCATGCCGGCCTTCAAGATCGCCTCCGGCGACCTGACCAACCTGCCCCTGCTCCGGCACGTGGCCGACCTGGGCAAGCCCCTGGTCATCTCCACCGGGGGCGCGGCCATGGACGACGTGCGCCGGGCCTTTGCCGCCGTGAGCGCGCTCAATGGCGAGATTTGCCTGCTGCAGTGCACCTCGGGCTATCCCTCGGAGTTCCACGAGCTGAACCTGCGCGTCATCGAGACCTTCCGCCGCGAGTTCCCGTCCGCCGTGGTCGGGCTCTCGGCCCACGACTCGGGCATCGCCATGCCTGTGGTGGCCTACGTGCTCGGGGCCAGGGTGGTGGAAAAGCACTTCACCCTGAACCGGGCCATGCGCGGCACGGACCACGCCTTTTCGCTGGAGCCGGTGGGCCTGCGCAAGATGGTGCGCGACCTGAGGCGCGCCCGCGTGGCCATGGGCGACGGGGTCAAGGCCCCCTTTGAGAGCGAGCTGAAGCCCCTGGGCAAGATGTCGAAAAAGCTGGTGGCCGCGCGCGACCTGCCAGCCGGGCAGGTGCTGGCCCTGGCCGACGTGGCCGTGAAGTCTCCCGGTGGCGGCGGGCTGGCTCCCTATGAGCTGGACAGCGTGCTGGGCCGGACCCTGCTGCGCCCCCTGGCCGAGGACGAGGCCCTGGACTGGGCCGATCTGACCGACCTGAACGGCCTGGCCTAGGAGCCGCGCCCATGAGCCCCACAAATCCGTCTGTGAGCCCCGCGACCGGAAGCGCACTGGAGCTGTTCTCCCTGGCGGGCAGGACCGCCGTGGTCACTGGCGCCGGGGGCAGGCTCGGCCCGGTGTGGATCGGCGCGCTGCTCTCCGCCGGGGCGCGGGTCTGCGGTTTGGACCTGCCGCGCGCCGAGCTCTGCCCGGCCCTGGCGGCCCTGCTGGAGACCCATGGCCCACAGCGCCTGGCGCTCGTCGAGGCCGACGTGACCAGCCGGGAGTCCCTGGCGCGCGCCCGTGCGCAGTGCGAGGAGCGCTTCGGCCCTGCGCGGATTTTGGTGAACAGCGCAGGCGTTGACCAACCGCCTAGCGCGCCCAAGGCCTCCTGGCTGCTCCAGGACATCCCGCCTGAGGTCTGCCGGGGCATCCTGGAGGTCAACGCCCTGGGCCTGTTCCAGGCCTGTCAGGAGTTTGGCGGGGCCATGGCCGAGGGCGGCGGCGGGGTCATCGTGAACATCGGCTCGCTCTACGCCGGGCGCTCCCCGGACCCGCGCTATTACGAGCACCTGCCGCTGTCCCCGCCCTTTCTCAAGCCGCCCCTGTACGGCATGTCCAAGGCCGCCGTGGTCAACCTGACCAAGTACCTGTGCGTGCACTGGGGGCCGCGCGGGGTGCGCGTGAACACGCTCTCGCCGGGCGGGGTGCTGGGCGGGCAGGACGAACAGTTCAAGGCCAGGTTTCAGGCGCGCGTGCCCCTGGGGCGCATGGCCGTGGAGAAGGACCTCACCGGCCCGCTGCTGTTTCTCGTCTCCGACGCCGGGGCCTACGTGACCGGCCAGGAGCTGCTGGTCGACGGCGGATACACGGCGTGGTAGCAGCAGTGCCTGGGGCCTATCCCGGCGGCGGTCATTGCGGATGTTCCGAGGCGCTGTTCCGGGGCGTTGTTCCGGGGTGATGTCCCGAGGTGATGCTCCGATGATGAACGCGAATGTTTTGAACGCCAGACAAGGGTGCGGAGAAGAGCATGAAGGATTGCCTGGGCAACGTGATCGGGGGCGAGGAGGTTTTGGCCGCCTCGGGCGCAACCTTTGAGAAGCTCGGCCCGGCCACGGGCGAGGTTGTGTGCCGCGTGGCCCGCTCCGGCCCTGTCGAGGCCGCCGCCGCCGTGGCCGCCGCCGCAGCGGCCCAGCCCGCCTGGGCCGCGCTGCCCGCCGCCCGCCGGGGCGAGATCCTTTTCAAGGTGGCCGAGGCCCTGGAGGCCAGGGCTGCGGAAATGGCCCAGGTGGTCCACGCCGAGACCGGCAAGTCCCTGAAGGACGCCCTGGGCGAGACCCTGGGCGCGGTGGCCCTGGGCAAGTTCATGGCCGGGGAGGGGCGCAGGCTGTACGGCCGCACCACCACCAGCGCCCTGGACAACCGCCAGGCCATGACCGTGCTGCGGCCGGTGGGCGTGGCCGCGCTGATCATCGCCGCCAATACGCCTGTGGCCAACGTGGCCTGGAAGGTCTTCCCGGCGCTGGTCTGCGGCAATGCCGCCGTGCTCAAGGCCTCGGAGGACACGCCGCGCACGGCCTCGCTGTTCGCCGCCATGGCCCGGGAGGCCGGGCTGCCGCCGGGCGTGCTGAATATTTTACACGGCCTGGGGGCCGAGGCCGGGGCGGCCCTGGTGCGCGAGCCCGGGGTGGGCGTCATCAGCTTCACCGGCTCCACCGCCGTGGGCCGCTTCATCATGGAGACCGCCGGGGCCAGGCTGACCAAGATCTTCCTGGAGCTGGGCGGCAAGAACCCCTTTGTGGTCTGCGACGACGCGGACCTGGACCTGGCCGTGCGTTGGGCCGCGCTCTCGGCCTTTTCCAACGCCGGGCAGCGCTGCGCCTCGGCCAGCAGGATCATCGTCTGCGCGGGGGTCTACGACGCCTTCCGGGAGCGCTTCCTGGCCGTGGCCAAGGCCCAGAAGGTGGGAACCTCGGACGCCGACGACTTCGGCCCGGTGATCAACGCGCGCCAGCTGGCAAACATGCTGGCCGTGGTGGACCAGGCCCGCGCCGACGGGGCCAAAGTCCTCTGCGGGGGCGAGCGGCTCACCGGCCAGGGCCGCGACAACGGCTTTTTCCTGGGCGCAACGGTGCTTGAGGGGGCCGGGCCGGACCAGCCCATCTCCCGCCAGGAGCTGTTCGGGCCCATCTGCTGCCTGTACCGCGCGCAGGACTTCCAGCACGCCCTGGCCCTGGCCAATGACTGCGACTACGGGCTCACGGCCTGCGTGCACACGGCAAGCCTGCACCGGGCCCAGGAGTTCGTGCGCGGAATCCAGGCCGGGGTGGCCGTGGTCAACGCCGGAACCTACGGCAGCGAGCCGCACATGCCCTTCGGCGGGCTCAAGAATTCCGGCAACGGCCTGCGCGAGCCCGGCACCGAGGCCCTGGCCGTGTACACCGAGACCCAGACCGTCTACATCCACCACAACCCGGACGCAGCATGAGCGCACCCGAAACCGTCGGCCTCATCCCCGCGCGCATGGGCAGCAGGCGCGTGCCGGGCAAGAACCTGCGCCTGTTCTGCGGGCAGCCGCTGCTGGCCTACGCCATCGCCTCGGCCCTTCAGAGCGGCGTGTTCTCCGAGGTCATCGTGTCCACCGAGAGCCCGGAAGCCGCCGAGGTGGCCAGGGCCTGCGGGGCCTCGGTGCCGTTTTTGCGGCCTGCGGAGTTCGCGGCGGACCTGTCCCCGGACATCCAGTGGGTGGACTTCACCCTGCGCGAACTGAAGCGCCAGGGCCGCCAGCCGGAGCTGTTCGCCATCCTGCGGCCCACCAGCCCGTTCCGCACCGCCGCCACCATCCGCCGGGCCCACGCGCAGTTTTTGGCCAATGCCTGGGCCGACTCCCTGCGGGCCATGGAGCCCTGCGCCCAGCACCCCGGCAAGATGTGGGTGGTGCGCGGCAGCCAGGCCCTGCCGCTTCTGCCCCTTTCCCCGGCGGAGCTGCCCTGGCACAGCCGCCCCTACCAGGACCTGCCCCTGGTTTACGTGCAGAACGCCAGCCTGGAGATCGCCCGCTGCGCCACGGTTTTCGACACCGGCACCATCTCCGGGCACGCGGTGCTGCCGTTCTTCACCGAGGGGCACGAGGGCCTGGACATCAACACTGAGCACGACTGGGAGCTGGCCGAGGCCCTGGCGCGCAGCGGCAGCGCCGCGCTCCCGCAGCTGGATGCCGGAAAGCCATGAAGATTCCCTTCCACCCCCAGTCCACCTTTGACGCGGTGCTGGCCGCCCCGGCTCCCGCGCCTCTGGACCCGGAACTGCACATGGATCTGCACGTGGATCTGCGGCTGCGGCTGGTGGCCGAGCTGTGCCGGGCCAACGCCCTGGCCGCGATCAAGCTGGCCGGGTCCGGGCACATGGGCTCCAGCCTGAGCGCGCTGGACCTGTTCACCTGGCTGCACTTCAAGGTCATGAACACGCTCGCCCTCTCGGCCGGGCACCCGGACCGCGACATCTTCTTCTCGTCCAAGGGCCACGACGCGCCGGGCTACTACGCCGTGCTGCACGCGGCGGGCCGGGTGCAGCAGGACATGCTGCTGGCCCTGCGCCGCCGGGGCGGCCTGGAGGGGCACCCCGTGGTGGGCCAGCCCGGCATCGAGGCCGGGACCGGGTCGCTCGGCATGGGCCTGTCCAAGGGCGCGGGCATGGCCGAGGCCAAGGCGCTGCTGGGCCGGGGCGGGCGGGTTTTCGTGCTCACCGGCGACGGCGAGCTCCAGGAGGGCCAGAACTACGAGGCCCTGCGCCGGGCCGCCGCGCGCGGCCTGGGCCGTCTGGTGGCCGTGGTTGATTGCAATCGCGTCCAGTCCGACCGCAGCGTGGAGGACACCGCGCCCCTGGGCGACCTTGGGGCCAAGTTCGCGTCCTTTGGCTGGGCCGTGGAGACCTGCGACGGGCACGGCTTCCGCGCCCTGGACGCCGCCCTGGCCAGACTGGATCAGCACAAGGACAAGCCCAAGGCGATCATCGCCGAGACCATCAAGGGCCGTGGCGTGAGCTTCATGGAGCACCCCCGGGCCCTGGCCGAGGGCCACGGGCTGTACCGCTGGCACTCCGGCGCGCCGACGGACGAACTGTTCTGCTCCGCCCACGCCGAGGTCACTGCGCGCGTGGACGCTTTGGCGCTGGAGCTGGGCCTGGCCCTGCCTGCGCCCCTGCTGGTGGACCGGCCCGAACCGCAGGCGCCGACACCAACAACAGCGACACCAGCAACAGCGACGCCGACAACATCAGCAACGGCAACCGCAACGCCTGCCGTGTCGTCTGCCGTGTCGCCGGGCAACGTGGCCGCCGCCTATGGCCGGGCCTTGGCCGAGTTGGGCGCGCAGAGGCCGGAGCTGGTGGTGCTCGATGGCGACCTGGCGGGGGACTGCCGCCTGGACGAGTTCCGGGCGCGTTTTCCGGAGCGCTTCTTCGAGATCGGCATCGCCGAGCAGGACATGGTCTCCGCAGCCGGGGGCATGGCCTTGCAGGGCCTGTTGCCCGTGGTCAACTCCTTTGCCGCCTTTCTGGCCTCCAGGGCCAATGAGCAGATCTACGCCAACGCCTGCGAGGGCACGAAAATCATCTACGCCTGCCACTATGGCGGCCTGCTGCCTGCGGCGGCCGGCATGTCGCACCAGAGCGTGCGCGATGTCTCGCTTCTCGGGGCCATCCCCGGCTTCCTGGTGGTGGAGCCCTCGGACGAGCAGGAGACCGCCGACCTGCTGGCCTATCTGGTGCACGAGGCAAAGGGGCCTGCGGCCATCCGGCTGCACCTGGGCCCCTCCCCGGCACAGCTGCCCTTTCCCCCGCGCCGGGGCCTGAAGGCGGGCCAGGGAACCCTGCTGGAGGGGTCAAGTCAGGCCGACCCCACGGCCCTGGTCTTCGCCTACGGGCCGGTGTTCCTGGCCGAGGTAGTGAAGGCGGCAGAGGCCTGCGCGGACCTGCATGTCGGCGTCATCGCCATGCCCTGGCTCAACCGCATCGACGCGGACTGGCTGGAGAAAATTTTGCGCGGCGTGGCGCACATCTTCGTTGTCGACGACCACAGCCTTGTGGGCGGCCTGGGCTCGGCCCTTTTGGCGGCCCTGCACGCGGGCGGGCTTTTGACCGGGCGCAGCTTCACGGCCATGGGCGTGGAGGGGCTGCCCGCCTGCGGCCAGGCCGCAGAGGTCCTGCGCGCCCACGGCCTGGACGGGATGAGCCTGGCCGCGCGGATCCGCGTCCAGATTGAAGGCCACGGAGGGACAGTTCATGCACGGTGACAATCCCTTGCCGGACTGGCGTGCGCTTTTCGGACCGGGCATGGAGCGCTTCGTCCGCGCTGCCCAGGCTGCGGGCGGCGGCCCCAAAGTGTTGTTGGCCACCGGGGCCGGGGGCATGAAGTGGGTGGGCGTGCTGGACGGCCTGCTCGCGGCGGCGCTCACCATGCGCGGGGCCAACGTCCATGCGCTGCTGTGCGACGGGGCCCTGCCCGCCTGCGAGATGCTGACCTACGAGAACACCCCGGACGCCGAAGCCCTGGGCCGGAACGGGGTCGGCAGGGAGTGCTGCGCGCAGTGCTTTGCCTGCGGCGAGGCCATGTACGAGTCCCTGGGCCTGACTCCCCTGCGGTATTCCAGCTTCATCGACGCGGACGCCGCAGCCCTTGCCGCGAAAACCGCGGCGGAGACGCCGGGCGCGGACATTCCGGCGTTCGTCCTGCACGGCCTGCGCCTGGGCGAGCACGCCCTGGCCGGGGCCCTGCGCTTCTTCGCCAAGGACCACCTCCAGGACGAGCCCCACGGCGAGGCCGTGCTGCGCCGCTACTTCCAGGCGGCCCTGCTCGTGGCGGCGGCCCTGCGCACGATCCTTTCGCCCGGGGAGTACCAGAAGGCCGTGTTCCACCACGGCATTTACGTCCCCCAGGGCATCGTGGGCGAGGTGGCCCGGTCCCTGGGCGTGGACGTGGTCAACTACAACCCGGCCTACCGCAAGCAGTGCTTCATCTTCAGCCACGGCGGCACCTACCACCACACGCTGATGGCCGAGCCCGCAGCCTGCTGGGAGGACCTGGACCTGACCCCGGACATGGAGCAGGCCGTTGCCGAGTACCTGCAAAGCCGCTGGAGCGGCTCCAAGGACTGGATCTGGTTCCACGAAGGGGGCCAGCGCGACGCCGGGGCCATCGCCGCCGAACTGGGCCTGGATCTGCACCGGCCGGTGGTCGGGCTTTTGACCAACGTGATCTGGGACGCGCAGCTGCACTATCCGGCCAACGCCTTTCCCGGCATGGTCCCGTGGGTTGTCCGCACCATCGAGTATTTCGCCAACCGGCCCGAGCTGCAGCTCGTCATCCGCGTGCACCCGGCGGAGATCACCGGAACCCTGCCCTCCCGGCGGCGGATGCAGGCTGAGATGGCGCGGCATTTCCCCGTCCTGCCGGACAACGTGCGCGTGGTCGGTCCGGAAAGCCCAGTGAGCACCTATGCGCTGATGGGCCTGTGCGACGCGGCGCTGATCTACGGCACCAAGACCGGCGTGGAGCTGACCAGCATGGGCATCCCGGTCATCGTGGCCGGAGAGGCCTGGATTCGCGGCAAGGGACTCACCTGGGACGCCCGCTCGCCAGAGGAGTACCTGGGCTTTCTGGACCGCCTGCCCCTGGGACGGCGGCTGGACCCGGCCACAGTGGCCAGGGCGCGCACATACGCCTTCCACTTCTTTTTCCGCCGCATGATTCCGTTGAGCGCCATCGAGATGGTCCCAGGCTGGCCGCCCTTTGGCATCGGCGCGGTCAGCCCCGATGACCTGCTGCCGGGGCGCGACCCCGGCCTGGATGTGGTCATGGACGGCATCCTGCATGGCCAGCCCTTCATCTTCCGAGCGGAAGCCCTGTACGGTACGCGCGGGCTGGGGGAGGAGCAGTGACCGTGGAGACCACCAAAGCCATCCCCCAGGCCCTTATCGTGGACAACCACATGGGCTGCAACGCCTCCTGCACCATGTGCCCGCTGAGCGGTTCGAGCCGGGGGCGCGGGACCATGAGCGAGCTGCATTTCGCCATGATCCTTGAGCAGGCGCGGGAGTTCTACGGTCACTTGGGCGTCGTCTACCTGGGTCTGCACGGGGAGCCGCTTTTGGATGCCGGGCTGGAGGACAAGATGCGCCGCTTCAATGCGCTGGGGCAGCCCAAGTGCGTGCTCCACACCAACGGTTCCCTGCTGACGGAGCAGCGGGCCAGGACGCTTCTTGAAGCCGGAGCGGCCAAGCTGATCATCTCCCTGGAGTCGCTGGACTCCGGGGTCTACGAGTCCATACGCCGGGGACTGAAGCACGCCCGCGTGCTGGAGAACATCCTGCGGTTCCTGGTGCTGCGCGACTCCATGGGCAGCGCCACGTCTGTCCAGGTCCGGTTTATCGCCCAGCGCAAAAACCTGGCCGAGCAGGAGCGCTACCTGCAATTCTGGCGGGAGAAGATCGACCAGGGCCGGGACGAGGTCAGCGTCCAGGCTCTGCACAACTATCTTGAGCCCCTTGTGGGGATCACCGACTATGGCGCGGCCCCTTGCGACATGTTCTTGACGAGCTTTGTGGTCCTGAATGACGGCACCTTCCCCCTGTGTTGTCTTGATTACGAAAAAGCATATAATTTCGGTACAATCGAGACGACCGGCATGCTGGAGGCCTACAACTCGCCCAGGCTGGCCAAGCTTCGCACGATGCACCGCGAAGGTCGGCGGAGCGAAATGAAGATCTGCGGGCGCTGCATCTACCCGGAGCTTGGCGAACCCACGGCAACAGGAGAACGCTATATTGAGCGCTTCATCAAAAATCCTCTGCGAGGCTGAAAAGCCCGGCGGCGAAGTCGGCCACGCCAACCGCTTCAGTGGCGGCGCGGGCCAGGACTATTACGCGCCCGTGCTGTGCGGCCCGTCCACCCTGGGGGCCCTGGCCGCCGCGCCGGAAAGCCTGCGCGCCGTGCTGGCCGTGCTGGAGCTGCTCGAACCCGACGACTACGGCCTGTATCTGTCCGGATTTTTGCGCGCCGGGATGCAGACCTTCGGGGAGCACTGGCGCTACGCTGACATCTGCACGGCCTGCTGGGCTGCGGCCAGGCTCCTCCAGCCCCGCAGCTACCTGGAGATCGGCGTGCGGCGGGGGCGCAGCATGTCCATGGTGGCCACGGCCGCCCCGCGTTGCGACCTGGTCGGCTTTGACCTGTGGCCGCCGGAGTATGCCGGCATGAAGAGTCCCGGCAAGGAGCTGGTCGCACGGGAGATCGCCAAGACCGGACACCGGGCCCGCCTGGAGTTCGTGGACGGGGACAGCCACGTCACCCTCGGGGAGTATTTTTCGCGCAATCCCGGCGCATGCTTCGACCTGGCCACCGTGGACGGCGACCACACCGAGGACGGGGCGGCCCTGGACCTGGCCCAGGTTTTGCCGCGCATCCCGGCTGGCGGCGTGGTGATCTTCGACGACATCGCCCACCCCAAGCATCCCTGCCTGGCCGGGGTTTGGCGGCGGGCCCTGGCCGCCCACGCGGATTTCCGGGACTGGACCTTTGACGAGCTGGGCTTTGGCGTGGCCCTGGCCGTGCGCATGAAATGAGACCGCGCCGAGGCGTCCGTGCGGCGGTGAACGTGACCGGGCGCGGCAACGCGGCCAGGGGGCAGGACAATGGCTGACATTCTGGTGACGGGCGCCAGCGGCTTCATCGGCGGACAGATCGCCGGGGAGCTGTCGACGGCGGGGCACCGCGTCCTGGGGGTGGGCCGCGCGGACCAGCCCATGTTTCCCGGCGCGTGGACCTACCAGGCACTTCCCGGCGGCCAGGCCCTGGCAAACCAGGGCGGTCTGGACGCGGTGGTGCGCGGCTTCCAGCCCGAGTACCTGCTGCATTGCGCGGGCACGGGCCGGGTCGACTGGACCATCGCCCGCCCGGCAGAAGACTTCGCCTCCGGACCGGGCCTCACCTTCGCCCTGGTCGACGCCCTGCGCAGGCTTGCGCCCCGCTGCGTGACCATCTACATCTCCAGCGCCGCCGTGCACGGCGCGCCGCAGGCCGAGCTCATCGGCGCGGACACGCCGCTGGACCCGATCTCGCCTTACGGCTTCCACAAGCTCATCTGCGAGACCATCCTGCGGGAGTTCAAGACCGTGTACGGCCTGGACTCCATCGTGCTGCGGGTCCTCAGCTGCTACGGGGCCGGGCTGCGCAAGCAGATCCTCTGGGACATCTGCCAAAAGGCGCGCACGGGCCGGGTGGAGCTTTTCGGCACCGGGCAGGAGTCGCGGGACTTCATCCACGTGCGCGATCTGGCCCGGCTGGCGGGGCTGCTGGTGGGCCAGGGCCAACGTTCGGGCGTGTTTCCCGTGGGCAGCGGGCGCGGCGTGAGCATGGCCGAGCTTGCGCGGATGCTGCTGGCGGCTCTGGGCCTGGGCCAGGTGCCGGTTGTGTTCAAGGGCGTGGGCCGCCAGGGCGACCCCAGCCGTTGGCTGTGTGATGTCGTGCCGCTGGCGGGCGTCGGCTTCCGCACCAGCGTGGGGCTGGAAGAGGGCGTGGCGGAATACGCGCAGTGGTTTGCGCGGCTTGGCCAAGGCGTCGACCCGGACTGTCCAAGTCCTTCATGATAGTAGGCATGACAGCCGACATGACAGCCGGGGAGGCCGGGGAGGCCGGGGAGGCCGGAGCAGTGGGAATCAGGGTTGCAGTGCCGCTCGTCGGCGGGCCGGACTGGATGGGCGGGGTCATCTACCTGCAGAACGTGGTGCGCGCCAACGCCGCCCTGCCGGAAGCCGAGCGCCTGGACATCCGGCTGGTCATCTTTCCGCACTGGCGCAGCTTTCTGTCGCTGTTCGAGCCCATCCTGCCCCTGGTGAGCAGCGTCATCTTCTGCGAGATGGAGATCCTGCGCCTGCCGATGTTCGACGGGCTCAAGGTCGGCCATTGCCCGGCCAGGGAGCGCATCTTCGAGCACGCGGACATCTTCTTTCCGCTGGAGGCCAATTCCGGCGGGGATTTCTTTGTCGACCGGCCCGTGGCGGTCTGGATTCCCGACCTGCAGCACCTGCACTACCCGGAGTTCTTCACCCCGGACGACGTGCTCCACCGCAACGAGGTCTGCCGCCGCATCGCCGAGCTGGGCCGTCTGCTGATCTTCAGCAGCGAGAGCGCCTGCAAGGATTTCGACGCGCACTTCCCGCAGAGCAGGGTAGAGCGGCGCGTGCTGCGCTTCGCCACCAGGGCGCCGGAGCAATGGTTCGCCCCGGACCCGGACCAGGTGCGGCGGAAGTTCGGCCTGCCCGAGCGCTACCTCATGTGCTGCAACCAGTTCTGGAAGCACAAGGACCACGGCACCCTGGTGCGCGCCCTGGCCCTGCTCAAGGCGCGCGGCCTGGAGCCGGTGCTGGCCTGCACCGGCCACCCGGACGACCCGCGCGCGCCGGGCTACTTCGCGGCCCTGCGGGAGCAGATCAGCGCCCTGGGCCTAAACACGCAGGTGCGCATCCTGGGGCTCATCGACCGCGTGGACCAGATCCAGCTGGTGCGCGGGGCCCTGTGTGTGGTGCAGCCCTCCTTGTTCGAGGGCTGGAGCACCGTGGTCGAGGACACCCGGCTGCTGGGCCAGGACATGCTGCTCTCGGACATCGACGTGCACGTGGAGCAGGCCCCGCCCCACGGCAGATATTTCCGCCACGGCGACCCGCAGTCCCTGGCCGACGAGCTGCGGGCCATGCTGCCGGAGCTGGCCCCAGGGCCGGACCCGGAGCGCGAGGAGCGGGCCCGGCAGGAGGCCGTGCAGGCCACGGAGGCCTTTGGCTGGGCGCTCAAGCGCACCCTGGAGGACGCCCTGGCGAATATCTTTACGCGCCAGGGGTGAGGCGCGGGGAGGGGCGTCCACGACGCTTCCGGCCCTGGCCGACGGGCTGATTTTTCCGCAGCGCCGGGGGTTCCGGCGGAGGAGCCATTCATGGAGCCAGCGTGGCGATGCGCTGGCTTTTTTGTTTGCGGTTGGCCCTGTCCAGATGATCGGGCGAACGAAAAAGGCCCAGGGGAGGTCCAACTGGACCAACTCCCCCAGGCCTTTTCGGTGGGTGACGGCGCATGACCGCGCGCGGCGGGCTTTGGCCATCGGGCCGTGCGCGGCGGCCCTTGGGCGGCCAGCCGGAGCAAAACCCCAGGCGCGCTACAGCTTCTTGCGCAGCTCGTTGAATTTCTCTTCCCAGCGGTCCACCATGGCGTAGTCCACGTTCTTGACCAGCGGGGTGCTGCGCACCACGTTCATCTCGTATTTGCTGAAGTCCGTGGTGGCCAGCATGCCTGCGGCCAGCAGCTCGTCGAAATAGGCCGAGCCGGGGAAGGGCACCATGCGGTTGAAATAGACCATGGTGGGCCGCAGGATGTCGATGAAGGAGTAGTCCTCCGCCAGGTCCTCCTCGGTCTCGCCGGGGATGGCGAAGAGCATGTTGGCCAAAAGCAGCCGGTTGAACTTCTTCCAGATCATGCCGGCGGCCAGGTTCTGCTCGCGGGTGGTCTGCTTGTGCATCAGCTGGAGCTTGTGGTTGGAGCCGGACTCGAAGCCGAAGCTGATCAGGTTGCAGCCCGTGGCCGCCAGGCGCTCGGCCAGATCCTCGTCGAAGTAGTCCACCCGGGCGCTGATGTCGTACTCCATGTCCAGCTTGCGGTCCTGCATGATCTGGCAGAACTCGTTGACGCGCTTGCGGTTGACGATGAACATGTCGTCCATGATGAAGAATTTGCGCACGCCGAAGGCTTCCTGGTAGTGCGTCATCTCCCGGATGACGTTCTCGGCCGAGCGCAGCTTGACGCGCGGGCCGTAGATGGTCTTCTGCACCGGCTGGCAGTACTTGCAGCGGCCCGGGCAGCCCCGGCTGGTGACGATGAACCCGCAGCCCTTGCGCTTGATCAGGCTTTCGTAAATGGGCGAGAGGTAGGGCAGGGGGATGGACTCGATCTCGGCCACGGGCTCGGCGCGGATCATCTTCGGCGGTTTGGCCCCACGGCCCACGGCCTCCAAGAGCTCCGGCAGGACAAGGTCGCCCTCGCCCACCACCACGTGGTCAAAGGCGTCGATGCCCTCTGCGTCGGCCGGGACGCAGCTGACGTGCGGGCCGCCCACCACGGTGACGATGCCCAGGGTCCTGGCCAGGGCGCACAGGTCGATGGCGAACTCCCGGTTCGGGGTCTGGAAGCCGCAGCCCAGCACCTGGGGCTTGAAGTCGCGCAGGAAGCTCTCCACCTCATCCCAGCCCTTGACCATGCGCAGGTCGAGGTACTCGACTTCGTGGCCCTTGGCCTTGAGGATGCCGCCCAGGGTGACCATGCCGTACGGGACGATGAAGGAGTCCAGGTTGTCGAAGCCCGGCGCGAACAGACGCTCAAAGGCGTCGAACCCGATGTTGCGGATGCCCACATGGCTCAAAACAACTCGCATGCTGTTCTCCTGACTGCGGTTTTGCGCCGCTGGGCGCGTTTGTGGTGGAACCTTGTCACGGTTGCAGGCATTCTGCAAGAAAAACGCCAGCCTTGCTGGCCGGGTCCGGGTCCGGGGCCGGGTCTGGGGCCGGGGGCTGGGCCACCGGGACTGGCCCGGACCTGGCAGCGCCGGGATTTTGACTGGCATATCTCCGCAGATTTGTATAAAATCCAGTGCTGCCAAGGGTCCGCAGGCCCACCGGGGCAACGACAGCGTCTGGCCTGGATTCTGCATGCGCTCAGACGGAAACAGGCGGCTGGGCGTCTTCGCCACCCGCCCCTTCAGGGCAACGTCCTGCAAACCAGCGCGAGGCGCAACGGTGCTTGATATAACGCTTTATCTGCCCTGCTACAACGCCGCGCCCTTTCTGGACCGCGTGCTGCCTGCGGTCATGGCCCAGACCCACCCCATCACCGAGGTCCTGGTCATCGACGACGGCTCAAGGGACGACACCGCAGCCCTGGCCCAGCGCCACGCCCAGGGCGCGCGCTACCCCCTGCGGGTCATCCGCCAGCCGCGCAACATGGGCCTGGCCGTGGCCCGCAACACCGCCATCCGCGCCTGCACCACGGAATTTCTGGCCGCCCTGGATTCCGACGTGCTGCCCGCGCCGGACTGGCTGGAGCAGCTGGCGGCGGAGCTGAGTTCCGACATCCCCGGTGACATCCCTGGCGGGGTCTCCGGCGTGGGCGGCGAGTTGCTGGAGATGTACCAGCAGACCCTGCCGGACCGCTGGCGGGCCGTGCACATGGTGCAGCACCGGGGGCCGAACAAGGTCTTCCGGCCGCCCTTCCTCTGGGGCTGCAACACGCTGTTCCGCAAGCAGGTGCTGGTGGACGCCGGGCTGTACCCGGAGCACTGCCGCACCAACGCCGAGGACGTGAAGTTGTGCGAGTCCATCCGCGACGAGCACGTGCTCATCTACACCAACCTCGCCAAATGCCTGCACCTGCGGCGCGACAGCGCGGCCTCGCTGCGGCGCAACTGGTGGAAGTGGTACTATTACGGCTGCTATGAACAGCCCACCTGGCGCAAGGCCTGGGCCTCCTGCGGGCGCACCCTGCGCCGCTGCCGGGAGCTGCTGCGGCGCGACGCGGCGGACCTGGACCTGCCCCGCGGCCTGCTGACCCTGTCCATGCTGCCCTACGCCTGGGCCATGGACTGGCTTGACTGGTGGCGGCGCAAGGCGGCCTGAGCCTGCCCCGGCGCAAATGCGGCGAGAGGAATTTTGGTCCGGAGCAAACTCGGTCAAGGAGCACTCGGGTGGGAAAGAAGATCTGCATGTGGGGTTTTGGCGTGGGCATCGAACGGGCCATGGAGATGTGCCGCGACGCGGGCATCGAGGTGCTGGCCGTGCTGGACAGGGATCCCGCCAAGTGGGGCGCGGAGGTCCAGAGCGTGCCCGTGGCCGACCCGCAGACCCTGCCCGCCCTGGCCCCGGACGCGATCCTGGTGATTTGCCTGTCCTTTGAGGGCGTCAGCAGGCAGGCCGCCAGCCTGGGCTACGGGCCGGAGCGCGTGGTCCACTTTCCGCAGAATCCCCTGGAGGCCATGCGCCGGCTGGCCGGGAACTATGCCGTGTGCTGCTACGACTACAGCTGCGAGGGCGAAACCCTGCACACGAAGCGCCGCAGGCACCAGGTGCGCGGCAAGGTCGTGGCCGACGTGCCCTCGCCGCATCCGCTGGACACGCAGCGGGCCGTGGTGGCGCAGCTGCTGGAAAGCTACCGCCGCGCCACGGCCGACGCCAAGAACGCGCCCCCGGCCTACCGCGTGGGCAAGAACTGGGAGAGCCTGCTGCGCACCACCCGCAAGGACTTTTATGACGCCGTGGACGCGCGCGACGTGGACTGGCTCACCCTGCGCCTGGCCAATTTCTGCCGCAACGACCTGAGCACGTCCATCCTCGGCGGGGAGGCGGGCTTCCGGGCCTTTGCCGCGCACCCGCAGCAAGAGCCCTGGCTGCTGCAGCACATGGATGTCTGGCGCGCCCTGGTCGACGGCGAGCACGACCTGTCCGAGGCGGCCATGCCGCCCATAGGCAATCCCTACGGCTACGATGTCGAGGGCTGGACCATCAACTGGAACTCCTTCGTCAACCACGCCAGGGCCTTCCGCGTGCTGCGGCTGCTGGAGGAGGAGCCCCGGCCCGTGGTGGCCGAGATCGGCGGCGGGTTCGGCGGCTTCGCCCACCAGCTGCTGCGCACGGGCAGGCCCCTGACCTACGTGAACTTCGACCTGCCGGAGAACCTGCTCATCTCGTCCTATTACCTCTCCCTGGCCTTCCCGGAGAAGAAGATCCTGCTCTACGACTCCCCGGACCTGAGCCTGGACCGCGCGGTGCTTGAGCAGTACGACGCCGTGCTCATGCCCAACTTCATGCTGCCGAAGCTGCAGGACCGCTCGGTGGAGTTCTTCATCAACACCATCAGCTTTTCGGAGATGGAGCACGCCACCATCTGCGAGTACTTCGCCCAGATCGACCGCAGCGGGGAGCGCTACTTCTACCACGAGAACCTGTCCTGCCACCCGGCCTACAAGGGCTTTCCCGTGGCGGTGTTCCCGCGGCTCACGCACTTCCGGCAGTTGTTCGCCTCCTTCGTGCCCTGGCACGGCATGGACGCCAGCGCCATCGGGCACTCGTACGTGGCGCAGCTCTTCGAGCGCCGGGCCGCCAAAACCGCAAAACGGCCCCAGGCCAGCTGAACCGACGGACAGGAAAGCCGATGCGCCTGAACAACAAATCCCGCCTGGCCAGGCTGCTCTTCCGCCTGGACGACGCCCTGGCCCTGGCGCTCAACCTGCTGCTGCTGGCCGTGGTGCTGGTTGTCGCTGGCCTGCGCCGCGTGTTCCGCCTGCTGTCGGGCAAGAAGCAGGCCGCGCCCACCCGTGTGCTCTTTCTCTCCAGCGAGGGGCTGAAGGTGGCGCCCGCGCGGGTGCGCAGCTACCACTTCGCCCAGGTCATGGGGCAGCAGGGGGTCGACACCAGCGTTTTGGCCTACTGGGACGAATACGCCCAGCTGCACCATTTCCCCTTCCCCTTCCGGCGCATCTGGGAGGTGGAGAAGTTCTGCCTGAACCTGGCGACCCTGCATTGGCTGCTGTACAAAGGCCCGCTCGTCATTGTGGAGCAGCGGCCCAACTACGGCTTTCTCGTGCCCCTGTACCTGAAGCTCTTGAACGGCTCCCGCGTGTACATGGACATCGACGACTGGATTCTGGACTACCTGGTGGTCCGGCCCTTTGTGCGGCTGGAGGTGCGGCATCTGCTGAACTTCTTCGGCCTGTACTGCGACGACTGCATCGTCTCCAGCGTGCGGCTGCAAAAGCGGCTGTCCCGGAACTTCAAGAGCATCCACATCCTGCCCACCTATGTGGACCATCGCCGCTTCACCCCGCCCGCCGGGTTTGATGCCGAGGCCCATGAACGCGACGGTTTTGAGCACGCCGACCAGGAGCATGCGGGGCCGGTGGTCTATTCCTGGGTGGGCACCATCTTCCAGAACTTCACCCGCGACAATGTCCTGTTCATGATCGAGGCCTTTGCCCTGGCCTGCGACCGGCTCGACCGGCGCGAGGGCCTGCAGCTGGACATCGTGGGCGGCGGCGACTTTTTCAAGGCCGTGGAGGAGGAGGTGCGCACGCGCTTTGCGGGCTATCCCATCCGCATGGCCCCCTGGCTTGCGCCCGACGCCATGCCGGACTATCTCCGGTCCATCGACGTGGGGCTGTACTGCCTGGTGGAGCCCTCGCTGTTCCAGGAGAGCAAGAGCCCGACCAAGATCTTCGAGTACTACGCCTGCGGCAGGCCGGTCATCTCCACCTCCTTTGGCGAGGCCAAGTATTTTGTGGACCAGGACCGCACCGGCCTCTTGGCCGACAGCGTGCAGGAGTACGCCCTGGCCATCGAGCGGCTGTACCGGGAGCCGCAGACCCGCCGGGCCATGGGCCGGGAGGGCCTGCGCCGGGTGCGCACGGAGTGGAACATGGATGTGGCCTGCGCGGGGCTCAAGCGGATCGTGCTGCCGCACGACGAGAACAAGTAGGCCTGCCCCCCCCCAAATGGGTGCCGGGGAGCGTATTCAGAGCGGATTCTGGCGATGCGGCCCTGGGCCGGAAGCGGCGCAAGCAGCGGCCAGGGCGGGGTCCAGGGGGCGAAAGTCGCCTTTGAAAAGACAGGGCCTACCGGCGAGCCCGGCGAGAGCAAAAAGACTGACGAGCCCGGCGAGAGCACGGGACCAACGAGACCAAACAGACCGGCCAGACCGGCCAGACCGCTGACATTGCAAAGGAGCACTGAGATGAAGATTTTCCTTGGCAACGCCCCCTGGAGCAAGCCCGGCTTCTACGGCGTCAGGGCGGGTTCGCGCTGGCCCCATTTTGAGGACGCCAGCAGCAAATACATCCCCTTCCCGTTCTTCTTGGCCTATGCCACGGCCCTGCTGCGCAAGGGCGGCTTCACGCCGCTCTTGATCGACGCCATTGCTGAGGGCAGCGACGAGGCGTCCTTTTTCGACCGGTTGGAGGCCTTCAAGCCCGACGTGGTCTTCTTCGAGATCTCCTCGGCCTCGCTCTCGACCGACCTGGCCGTGCTGCGCCGGGCGAGGCAGATCCTCGGCCCGGACGTGCCCATCGTCTTCGGCGGGGCCTACCACGCCCTGGGCACGGCGGAGCTGCTTTCGGCCCACCCGGAGCTCAACTACACCTTGGTGGGCGAATACGAGTACCCGCTCCTGGCGCTGGTCACGGCCCTGCGCGACACAACCTCGCTTGTGGACGTGCCCGGCCTGGCCCATCGCGACGGGCAGGGCGGCGTGCGCGTGAACCCGCGCGGCGAGCCCCAGCCGAACCTCGACGCCTTGCCCTGGCCCGACCGCGACATGCTGCCCATGGAGCGCTACAACGACCGGCCCGGCGGCATCCCCGAGCCCTCGCTGCAGGTCATCGCCTCGCGCGGGTGCCCCTTTGGCTGCGTGTTCTGCGCCTGGCCCCAGCTGATGTACGGCGGTCCCCTGTACCGCACCCGCTCGCCCAAGGACGTGGTGGACGAGATCGAGGACGCTGTGAAGCGCTTCGGCTTCAAGTCCTTCTACTTCGACGACGACACCTTCAACGTGGGCAAGAAGCGCATCCTGGCGCTGTGCGCGGAGATCAAGGCCCGCAACCTGGGGCTGCCCTGGGGCATCATGGCCCGGGCCGACCAGATGGACCGCGAGATGCTGACCGCGCTCAAGGACGCCGGGCTCACGGCGCTGAAGTACGGCGTGGAGTCGGGCGCGCAGGCCGTGCTGGAGCAGGCCTGCAAGGGCCTGGACCTGGACCGGGTGCGCCAGACTGTGGCCATCACCCGTGAGCTGGGCATCCACTACCACCTCACCTTCATGTTCGGCCTGCCCGGAGAGACCAGGGAGACCGCGCGCCAGACCATCGCCCTGGCCCTGGAGCTGGACTCGGACAGCGCCCAGTTCTCCATCGCCACGCCGTTCCCCGGCAGCCGCTTCCACGCCATGCTGGTGGAAAAGGGGCACCTCATGTCCACCAACTTTGACGAGTACGACGGCTACCACAACGCCGTGGTCCGCACCGACGCCCTGACCCACGAGGACATCGTGGCCCTGCACAATGAGGCCACCCAGAGCTGGCAGGCCCATCTGAAGGCCCGCCAGGCCCGCCGGGCCAAGGTGGCCTAGGGCCATGGAGACCATCCTCGTCACCGGCGGGGCGGGCTTTGTCGGCTCCTCCCTGGCCCTGCTGCTCAAGGCCGACAACCCGTCCGCCCGCGTCGTCAGCCTGGACAACCTGAAGCGCCGGGGCTCGGAGCTCAACCTCCCGAGGCTCAAGGCCGCCGGGGTGGAGTTCCTGCACGGAGACATCCGCGTGCCCGCCGACCTGGACGCCGTGGGCCCGTTCGACCTGATGCTGGAGTGCTCGGCCGAGCCCTCGGCCCTGGCCGGCTTCGACGGCTCGCCGGACTACCTGCTGGCCACCAACTTGACCGGCACGATGCACTGCCTGGAGGCCTGCCGCAGGCACAAGGCCGCCCTGGTATTCTTGTCCACCAGCCGGGTGTACCCCTGGCAGCCCATCCGCGACCTGCGCTTCGTCGAAACCGCCACGCGCTTTGAGCTGGCGCCGGGGCAAAACGTAGCCGGGGTCTCCCCGGCGGGCCTGAGCGAGTCCTTTGCCCTCAGCGGGCCGCGCACCCTGTACGGGGCCACCAAGCTGGCCTCGGAGCTCTTGATCACCGAATATGCCGACATGTACGGCCTGCAGGCCGTGGTCAACCGCTGCGCCGTGCTGGCCGGGCCGTGGCAGATGGGCAAGGTCGACCAGGGCTTCATGGTCCTCTGGGCGGCCAATCATCTGTTCAACAGGAAGTTGGCCTACCTGGGCTTTGGCGGGCTGGGCAAGCAGGTGCGCGACGTGCTGCACGTGCGCGACCTGTATGATCTGCTGCGCCTCCAGCTGGCCAATCTTTCGGCCCACAGCGGCAAGGTCTACAATGTGGGCGGCGGGCCGGATTTGAGCCTGTCGCTGCTGGAGTTGACCGCCCTGGCGCAGGAGGCCACAGGCCAGGAGATACCCATGGGTTCAAGCGCCGAGACCCGCTCCGGCGACATCCCCTGGTACGTGACCGACACCAGCGCCGTACAGGCCGCCACCGGCTGGAGCCCCCGCACCGGCAAGGCCCGGCTCGTCGGCGAGATCGTGGACTGGCTGCGCGAAAACGCCGCCACCCTCAAACGCATCCTCTAGGAGACCCCGCACATGCCAACCATCCTCATCACGGGTTCCGCCGGGCTCATCGGCTCGGAAACGGCCTCGTTCTTCCACGACAAGGGCTTTGACGTCATTGGCGTGGACAACAACCTGCGCAAGAGTTTTTTCGGCGAGAACGGCTGCACCCTGTGGAACCGCGCCCGGCTGGAGCAGAAGCTGACCCGCTACACCCACGTGGAGGCCGACATCCGCGACCAGGCCGCCATGGACGCCGTGTTCGCCCGCTTTGGCGCGGACATCTCCATCGTGGTGCACTGCGCGGCCCAGCCCAGCCACGATTGGGCGGCCAACGACCCGTTCATGGACTTCACGGTGAACGCGAACGGCACCCTGACCATGCTGGAGTGCACGCGCAAACACTGCCCCCAGGCCGTGTTCATCTTCACCTCCACCAACAAGGTTTACGGCGACACGCCCAACGCCCTGCCGCTGGTGGAGCGGGAGACCCGCTGGGAGCTGGACGAGAACCACCCCTGGTACGCCCACGGCATCGACGAGACCATGAGCATCGACGCCTCGACCCACAGTCTGTTCGGGGCCTCCAAGGTGGCGGCGGACGTTTTGGTGCAGGAATACGGCCGCTACTTCCACATGAACACGGTCTGCTTCCGCGGCGGCTGCCTTACCGGCCCGGCCCACAGCGGCGCTCCTTTGCACGGCTTTCTGAACTACCTGATGCGCTGCTGCAAGACCGGCACGCCCTATACCGTGCTGGGCTACAAGGGCAAGCAGGTGCGCGACAATATTCATGCCTTCGACCTGGTGAACATGTTCTGGCACTACTACCAGAACCCCAGGCCCGGCCAGGTGTACAACGCCGGTGGCGGCAGGCACTCCAACTGCTCCATGCTGGAGGCCATCGCCATGTGCGAGAAGATCTCCGGCAAGAAGCTCGACTGGACCTATTCCGAAACCAACAGGGTCGGCGACCACATCTGGTGGGTCAGCGACGTGTCCAAGTTCCAGTCCCACTATCCGGACTGGGCGTACACCTACAGCATCACGGACATCCTGCAAAACATCCACGGCGCGTTGGAGTAGCACGGCCCATGCACAAAGACCCCTGCCAAGCCCCGGCCCCGGAGCCGGTTCCGGCCTCGACCCCGGCAACCACAACCGCGCAGTACCTGCACCTCCAGCTCACGGAGCGCTGCAACCTGGCCTGTCCGGGCTGCTATCTGCCGGAGCGCGCGGGCAGGGGCAAAAGCGCCGCAGAGATCGAAGCGCGGGTCTTCGCGCCCCTGGCCGCCGCCGGGGTGCGCTACGCCACGCTCACCGGGGGCGAGCCCCTGCTGCACCCGCAGTGGCTGGAGATCTGCGCTGCGGCGGCCCGGCATTTCCAGGACGTGCAGCTGGTGTCCAACGGCCTGCTGCTGAGCGTGGAGCGCTTTGAGGCCCTGCGCGAGGCCGGGCTCAAGGCGGTCAAGGTCTCCATCGACGGGCCCACGGCGGCGGTGCACGACCTGTTGCGCGGCAAGGCCGGCGCTTTTGCGCAGCTCACGGCCAACCTGCGGGCCATCCTGGCTCTGCCAGCAGCGCGCCGGGGCGACATCGACCTCGGCTGCATCTGCACCGTGCACCCCGAAAATGTGCGCCTGCTGGGCGATGTGGCCGCCCTGGCTCAGGACATGGGGCTGGACAGCCTGCTCTTCCAGCCCTACCACCCGTTCGGCATGCTCTATCCCGTGTCCGGCCAGCCCGTGGCCCGACCCGCAGCCGACAGGGAGTTTCTCGCCGCCCTGGGCGAACAGGTTGAGACCCTGCGCAGCCTGCGCCGCGCCCGGCCCGGCTTCCTGGACAACAGCCTGGACATGCTCACGAAGTTCATGGACTTCTACACCGCCCCGGCAGGCCCGGCCCAGGTCTGTGGTGCGGACCGCTTCGTCTTCGTCAACTCCGTCCTGCAGGTGCGCGGCTGCCTGTTCTGCGATCCCCTGGGGACGGCGGGCGCTGGGGAAACATCCGTGGGCTGGCTGGAGGATTTCCGCCAGGGTGCGGCCTGGGCCGGTTTCGATCGCTTCCGGCGCGGCTGCACGCGCTGCCTCATGGGCTGCCAGTTTGTGGACGAGGCCAAGGAACTGGCCGAGAGAGGGTTCGACCTGCTCGCGGCGGAGGACCCGGCCCGGGCCCGCGCCGCCTTCGACGCCTCCCTGGCCCTGGAGTATTCGCCCGCTGGCGGGCACGGGGCCGGGCTGGCGCGCCTGCGCCTGGGCCTGGCGGCCGAGGCGCGCCCGCTGCTGGAGCAGGCCGTGGAGCACATACCCAGAGACCGCTTTGTCCTGTGCGACCTGGGCGAGGCGCTGCTGCGTCTGGAGGCCTGGGACGAACTGGACGGGCTGTGGGAGCGCCTGTCCGGCCTGGGCCTGGGCAAGGCTTCCCTGCTGCGCATCCTGGCCGACGTGGGCTGCGAGGGCGCGGACGACCCTGTGCCGCTCTTGATGACTGTTCTGGAAGACTGCCCGGAAGAGGCTGCGTTCGTCCTCGGCTACCTGGGCGACCGGGGCGATGAGCTGCTGCGGCGGCAGGCCTGGGCCGAGGTGGAGACCGTGGCCGCCTGCCTGGCCAGGCTGCCCCGTGGGCGGGGCAGGGCGGCGCACCTGCGCGGCTTGGCCTGCCTGCGCCAGGGCGAGGTCAAGGCCGCCGTGGACCTGCTGCGCGAGGCCCTGGAGCACACCGTGGACGCCGGACCCTGGCCGCCCTTCGAATACGGCCTGGCCTGCCTGCAGGACGTCCGCTTCGAGGAGGCCGAACGCAACATCCGCACCGCTGTGGAGCGCGATCCGTCCTTCCCCTGGTTCCGCTACCGCCTGGCCCAGGCCCTGGTCGGCCTTGGCCGCAGGGCCGAGGCCCTCGAAAGCTGCCGCGAGGCCCTGCGCCTCGACGCCGGTCCCAAGCCCTTTCACGATTTGCTGGGCGACCTGCTGGGCGATTTGCCGGACGATCTGTCGGATGATCTGCCGGGCGGGCCGACCGCCTAGTCCCGCGCGGCCAGGGCGGCGTCGCGCCCGTTGGCTCCGTGCCCTATAGCCCCGCGCATATCCGCTTCCGGACGCATCTTCACCAGATGCGGCGGCAGGTATGCCAGCCGCGCGGCCAAGAGCGGGCCCTGCGTGGGCCGGTCCAGCGGCTGGAACTCGTCCGCGCCGTAACGCGCCAGATAGGTCGGGTCCACGCCGTCGCAGGCGCTTTTGGCCGGGCAGTCGGCGCACTGGGCCGGGAAGAACTTGAAGCGGTCCCCGCGCATGCCGCAGACCCGCGTGCCACCCTGCAGGGTCTCGTCCAGCGGGGTGAAGGCGAAGATGTCGCGCACGCCGCTGGCCGGAATGGGCAGGGGCTCTGCGCAGTACGCAGGCTCCCGGTCGTGGTTCAGGCAGCGGTTGCGCCATTCGTAGGGGTCGTAGGGCACGCCGAGCACGCCCACCACGTGCCGGGCCAGCTTTGGGAAGGCGCACAGCGGCACGTAGCGGATGTTTACGGCCGCGTTGGCCGCCGCGAGGATGCCGACGGCCTCCTCCAGCCGGGGCCGGATGGCCGCGTAGGAGGTTTGCAGCAGCTTGGCCTGGTCCTGGCCGCGCCAGGCGTGGTAGGCGTTGAAGGCGATGAAGTTGGCCGTGTACACCCCGCGCCCTGCGGCCAGCCGGGCGATGTCCGGCAGCTGGAGCAGGTTCTTTTCCGTGATCACCGTGTTTGAGCCGTACTGGAAGCCGCGCTCGTCCAGCCTGTCCAGCGCCGCCAGCACGTTCTCCAGCGAGCCGCCGCAGATGGCCCGGAAGGAGTCCGGGTTTGCGGCGTGCAGGGAGAAGAGCAGGTCCGTCAGCCCCGCGCCGAGCAGGGCCTCAAGCAGGGTGCCCCCGGCGTGCTTGCGCAGCAGGAACTGGCCCAGGGTGATGACGCGCACGCCCAGGCCCAGGCCGCTGGCCGCGCGCACGATGTCCGCCAGGCCGGGATGGGTGGTGGGCTCGCCCCCGGTGATGTCCAGGTGCGTCAAGCCGTTTTCGGCCAGCAGCCGCACGATCTCCAGGCAGTCTGCGGTGCTGCGCAGGCTGGCCTTGCGCAGCCCGGCGAACTGGTCGGTTCCGCCGTCCAGGAAGCTGTAGTAGCAGAAGGCGCAGGAATGCGGGCACTTGAGGCCGATGTCCAGCACCGCGCCGTTGCTCAGCTCTCCGGCCGGGTGGGTGAAGACGCCTGGGAAGTCGGTCATGGGCGGTGCTCCTGGGTGCAAGACATTGTGACGCGGTTTTCGGCCCGGGCCTGAAAACGCCCTGTTCAGCGGCAGGCGCGGCAAGCGTGGCGCTGGCGTCACAGCCCGGACAGTCGCCCGGCAGGGGCCCGGCAGCGCAGCCCGTGTTTCCGGTGCGCTTCCCGCCGGTGCTGTAGCAGAATCCGTGCCGCCGGGTCGGGCCGCAGGTGCGGGCCGTTCTGGAGCAGTCCGAAAATTTTGTGCGCCGCGCGGCCTGTCTGCGCGTACAGTACCTGCGGCAATGGCCGAGTTCAAGCCGCAATGCGTCGCCAGCAGGGCTCCGCGCGTGGTCAGCGTGATATCGGCTCGTGACCGGCGTGTCCCTCGACGCCGTGCGCGCGATCTGGCATGACGGACAGGTCCGTTTTGGCGCGCGGGTTGCATCGGCCGGGCAGACAGGGTGGAGAATGCCATGGAGACGAGAGTACACTTTTCGGTGCTGCGCGAACTGGGCGTTTTGTTCGAGGCCCCGGGCGCGGGCGAGATACACGACCTGCCGCCCAGCGCCGCCCCGGCGGGGGACCTGGACCACGCCTTCCACGCCCACACGCCCCTGTGGGACTATGAGCACCCGCTTGTCCTTGCGCCCTTTGCGGACAAGGACCTGCCCCCGGTGTGCGAGTCGCTGCCGCCCTCCGCCAGCCTGGATGAGGTGCTGGCCAAGACGCGCCTGGTGGTCTTCCTGGGCGCGGCAGACACCCCGGCCCTGTGCCGCTGCCTGGACCAGCCCGAGACCTTCCTGCTCATCCTGGAGCCCGACGCGCGCCGCCTGGCGCACTTCGCGGCCAGGGCCCCGGCGGCCCGGCTGGCCAAACGCGCGCTGATCCTGCTGGGCGAGCCCGAGGCCTTTCTGCCGCCGGTGGCGCAGATACTGCCGCCGGAGCTGTTCGGCCTGGGCTTTCCGGTGTTCTACAGCCTGCCGGAAATGGCGGGATCAGCCCAGGCGGCCCGGCTGGTGGAGTTGGTGGAGATCTTGTTCTACCGCCACCGCATGTACTTCCTGGGCAGCCAGTCCAACTTCAACAGCCTGCCCATCCGCCCGCTGGTGCGCGGCCTGTTCTACGACCAGCAGTTGCACTCCTACGTCAACGCGGTGGAGTGCCTGCGCTGGCCCGACATCCGGCCCCTGCGCAAGGCCTTCCAGGGCGAGACCGCAGTGCTGGTGGCCGCCGGGCCGGACCTGCCGGAGCGCCTGGACTACCTGCGCCAGGTGCGCGGGCGGGCCGTGGTCATCGCCGTGAACAACGCGCTCAAGCCCCTGCTGGCCGCCGGGGTGCGGCCGCACTTCGTGATGGCCAACGACACCTCCGTGCACACGGGCCGCTCCTGGGAGGGTTTGGGGCATCTGCCGGACGTTTCCCTGGTGGGCCACTGCCTGACCGACCTGGGAGGCCAGGTCTTTGGCCGCAAGCACCTGTTCGGCAACTACCTGCCGGAGCTGTACGGCACGCGGCCGGACCTGCGGCTGCACGGCTCGGTCATCAGCACGGCCTTTTCCCTGGCCCGGCACATGGGCTGCGCGCGTTGCGTGTTCGTGGGGGCGCAGCTCTGCTCGCCGGATCCGTGGTCGCTCAGCTACGCGCGCGGCAGCATCCATGAGACCGAGTCCGGGCCCGAGCGTCCCCTGACCAACGCCTGGCCGCAGCTGGCGCCCGTGGTCACCCTGGACGGGCAACAACGCTACACCACACTGAATTTCCTGGACGCGGCCCACTGGCTGCGCGACGAGATACGCACCTCAGGCATCCCCTGCGTCAGCCTCACCGGGGAGACCATCATCAGCGGCCCCGGGGTGGAGCACATCCCCGACTGCCCGGTGGAGGACACGGGCAGGCTGGACCGCAGGCTGGCGCGCGCGGCGGCCGCCCGGGCCCCGGAGATTCCGCTCCAGCCCGTGCTGGCGCACCTGCGGCGCGACCTGGAGGTCTGGCGGTCCGTGGCCCTGGGGGTGAAGAATATCCTGATCAAGCGCGGGGAGGAGTTCATGGGCCCGGCGCTCCAGGCCCTGGAGCGCTTCGACCAGGGCAATGTGACCTATCTGGTGCAGCGCTACGGGGACTTCAACAACCAGCATTTCCACTGGGCCCTGTTCCAGTCGGACGAGCCCGAGGACAAGGTCTGGAGCCTGCGCTACTATCTGCAGCACGTGATGCTCATGGCGCAGACCTTTTCCCAGACTCTGGAGGAATGCCTGGCGCGGCTGGGTGCGCCCGGCTAGCCCAGAGGCAGCTCCACCACGAACACCGAGCCCTGGGGCCGCGCCGCCTCCACGCGCACCGCGCCCTTGTGGTCGGTGACGATGGAGCGCACGATGGTCAGCCCCAGGCCCGTGCCGGATTTCTTGCGCGAGTAGTAGGGCTCGAACATGCGTGCGCGCTCCTCCGGGCTGAAGCCCGGCCCGTTGTCGGCCACGCTGACCCGCACCCGCCCGGCCTGGGCCAAAAGCTCGGCGCGCACGTCGACCCGGCCCTCTTCGGCCCCGTTGTCCCGGCCTTCCAGGGCCTCTGCCGCGTTGGTCAGAAGGTTCATGAAGACCTTGCGCAGCCCCTCTGAATCAAAGGGGAAGCTTGGCAAAACAGGGCCCAGGTCCAGGGTCCACCGGATGTCCCGGTGGGCCGTGGCGAAGGTGCCCACCACCTCGGTCAAGAGCGCGCCCAGGTCGCCCGTGCGCATCTGCGGCTCGGGCAGCTTGGCGTAGTTCGAGAACTCGGCCACCAGCTGCTGCAGGCGCTCCACCTCGCGCACGATGAGCTGGCCGCACTCGACAAAGGACGGATCAACGTTGCCGGGCCCAAACTTGCGCAGCAGGCGCTGGGCCGAGAGCTTGATGGGCGTGAGCGGGTTCTTGATCTCGTGGGCGATCCTTTGGGCCACCTCGCGCCAGGCGGCCAAGCGCTGCATCTTCTCCAGTTCGGTGATGTCCTCGAACACGGCCACCAGGCCCGTGCCCTCGACTTGGCCTCCCTGGCCCCCCTGGCCTCCCTGGGCAGGCGGCCCCGTCTGGCCTCCCTGGCCAGATGACAGGCCCACCACGTTGACCAGAAAGCGCGCGCTGCGTTCGCGCAGAGGCAGGTCGATCTGCCTGGTCCACTGGGCCGAGGGGTCCCGGGCGATCTGCACCAGGGCCTCCTTCAACAGCTCCGAGAATTCGCCCTGCACCAGGTGCTGGGCCTTGAGCCCCAGGATCTGCTCGGCGTGGATGCCGAGCATGGCCTCGGCGGCCTTGTTCACGGTGCCGATGCGGCCGAGGGCGTCGGTGGAGACGACCCCGGAGGTGATGTTGTCGAGCACGGCCTCGATGTAGCGGCCCCGGCGCTCCAGCTCCTCGTACTGCTGGGCCATGCGCTCGTTGGCGCTCATGAGCCGGGTTTGCCCGGCCTCCAGGTCCTCGGCCATGCGGTTGAAGGAGCGCATCAGCGAGCCCAGCTCGTCGTCGCCGGTGTCGTCCAGGCGCACGGAAAGGTCGCCCTTGGCGATGCGTTCCGTGCCGAGCGCCATGGCCTGCACCGGCGCGCTGATCTCCTTGGCCAGGCGGAAGCCGAACCAGGATGAGCCGAGCACGATCAAGAGGCTCATGACCCCAAGGGTCAGGTACAGGTTCATCTTCCAGGGATATTTGAGCTTGCGCAGCTTCTTGTATTCGTCCAGGCCGCGCACCACCTGGTCCAGCTTGTACATCAGCCCGCTGCCGATGCTCTCGCCCACCAGCAAAAAGCCGGTTTTGCCCTCGTCCACGGGCAGGATGCCGACGATGAGGTCGTTGCCCGCGCTGGAGAGCACCACCGAGACATAGTGCGGCTTCTTGCGCAGGCCCTCCATGTCGATCTTGCCCCGGGCCTCGCCCCAGACGCGGTCGAAGACCTGGGGAGGGTGCTTGTTCTGGTCGCGGCCCTCAGGGGTGATGACCCCGATGACGGCCAGCCCGTACTCCCGCTGGGAGTCCACCAGGTGGGCGTCCATGGCCTTGCCGCCCCAGGTCAGGTGGTTGTCCGCGACCTGGGTCAAGACCTCGCGGCCGCGCTGTTCCACCCTGGCCTGGGCCGACTGGTAGAAGGCCCGGCCGATCTCCAGGGACTGCTCCATGGAGTCCTCCACCTGGGCCTTGAACCAGTAGTCCACGCTGGTCTGCACGAACTTGGCCGAGACGTAGAACATGAGCGCCACGGGCACGAGCGACAGGAAGATGAAGGCCAGCACCAGGCGCGAGCGCAGGCGCGAGCCGAGCACGTTGCGGCGGCGCTCCAGCACGAGCTTGACCCCGTTTCTGGCCACCACGAAGAGCACCACCAGAAGCAGGATGAAGTTCAGGTTGAACAGGCCGAGGAAAAGGTAGGAGTTGACGCCGAGAAGCTTCAGCTCCACCCAGGTCAGCACCACGATGAGCAGTACGCCGAAGAGCGCGATGAGCACCTCGCGCTTGCGGCGCGCGCGCTCCTTGGCGTCCGGGGTCATGAGCCGGATGGGCGCGCCGGGGTCTGGCCCAGGTCCTGACTTGGGTTCTGGCCCGGAGCCTGGCGCACAGTCTGGCGTGGGGGCTGGCGCGGAGCCTGGTGCGGGGTCCTGGTCCATGCTGTTCCTCGGCCCGGTCCGGCGTTAGTACTTGAAGTGCAGCTGGTACGTGGCCGAGGGCGCCACGTCCCAGGCCCAGAAGAACAGGGTGCGCCGGAACCAGTTGGGGATGTCCGTCTGGTGCAGGCGCAGGTCCAGGGTCAGGGTGTATTCGCGGTCGCGCTCTAGCATGCGCCAGGGGCCCAAGTCCAGGGTCAACTCGCCCCAGCCCGCGCGCAGCAGGTCGTACAGCCCGGCGTTTTTCAGCGGGCCCTCGCGCCCTGGCAGCACCAGCGAGTACTCCTTGGTCAGGGCGTCGTACTTGAGCAGGCTGGTGATCTCCGCTGCGGCGATCTCCGGGCTGCCGAACAGGCCGCTCTTCCTGCTCAGCCTGGCCTTGCAGGTCAGGGCCAGGGTGGCCCCGCTCTGGAGGCCGTCGGTCAGCTCCGCTGCGCCGTCCACGGACACGCCGAAGCGGGCCGTGAGGCTGCCGGCCTTGTTGTCCACCACGAGGTTCGAGAGCACCAGGGACTGCGCCAGGGCCGCCGAAGCCCACAGGATCAGGGTCAGGGCGAAGGCTGCTGCTGCGGCCAGGGGCGGGCGACGGGTGCGGTGCATGGGCGGCGTTGTCCAGGGTCTGTTGTTGGCGCTTGGGCGAAAATGAGGAAACGCCCGCGCACTAGAGCCGATAGCACTCGCCCCGGCGTTGCGCAAGGGCGGGCGGTGTAATGCCGGGCCTAGGCCTTGCGCGGGCGCGGGCCGAAGATCGAGGTGCCCACCCGGATGATGGTCGCGCCTTCCTCGATGGCGGCCTCGAAGTCGCCGGTCATGCCCATGGACAGGTGCGGCAGGGGAGCGTCCAGGCTGGCGGAAAGTTCGTCGCGCAGTTCGCGCAGGTGGGCGAAATACGGCCGGGCCTCTTCGGGCGCGTCGAACACCGGCGGCAGGCACATCAGCCCCTGCAGGTCCAGGCCCACGCCGTCGTCGCGCAGGGCCAGCACCTGCCCGGCCAGGTCGGCCAGATCGGCCTCGTCCACCCCGGCCTTCTGCTCCTCGCCCAGGTTGACCTCGATGAGCACGCTCTGGAGCATGCCCGCATCCGCCGAGCGGCGGGCCAGCTCCACGGCCAGCTTCTCCGTGTCCAGGCTGTGCACCAGCACGAAGCGCCCGGCCATGGCCTTGGCCTTCTTGGTCTGCAGACCTCCCACGAAATGCCAGAGGATGTCCTGGCCCACCAGCTGGTCCTGCTTGGGCAGGGCCTCCTGCACGTAGGACTCGGCAAAGTCGCGCTGCCCGGCCTCGACCAGGGCCAGGATGTCGCTGGCCGGGTGGAACTTGCTCACCGCCACCAGGCGCACGCTGTCCGGGTCGCGCCCGGCGCGCTGGCAGGCGCGGGCCATGCGGCCCTTGACGGCGTCCAAGCGGGCGGCCAGTTCGCGGGCGCGGGTGGCGGTGGGCTTGGGAAGGGTGTTGGTGGCTGCCATGGCCGCAGGTCTACGCCAAAACGCTGCGGCAGGGAAGGGCCGCCCAGGGGCAGGCCATCGGATTAGGGGGTTTCATTCAGGGGCATAGTATGTTAAGATTAAATACAAGCAACATAAATTTTACGGTGTTATCTCATTCTTCGGGCATGCGACCTCAGTGCGCACCGGAATCGATGGCTTTATGCGTTTCCACATATAATGGGGGGGCAGATGCGTTCAGTCGTAATTCAAAAAATGCGCAACGTCGAAATAATAAGTGTCGCCTTGTTTCTTCTGGGGTTGGTCTTGTCGCTGGTTGGGTTGCTAATTTCATCAATGGAACAGATCCTTCTAGGTGTGGGGACGTCACTCTGTTCTGCAGCGATCGTCAGCTTTATCAACTTGCGCTACTATCACTCAATTTTCAGTAGCGAAGAACTATCATCTAAATGGGGACTCAAGGCAATATATGAGTACAGAGCGCAACTAAACGAGAGGATGAACTCGTTGATTGAGAACGGGGCGCAAGAAATCGATGGGATTGTGCAAGGCGGGATAACTTCATTAAGACAGAATCTTCAGTCAAAGCTCCTCAAAAAGATTAAAGATGGTTTAGAGATTCGGTTATTAATACCCCACTTAGACAAACCAATTGGTGGTGCAGTCCACACTAAGACCGAGGACCTTATTTCATGGCACAGAACGCTACCGCTGCTTATCAGGGATAAAGTAAAAATTAAAGAATATTTTGGGGTCCCGCAGGATCTGTATTTCCGGGTTGATGACGTCATAAAGGTGGGGCCGTATTTAATAGATAGAGCAGGTTCACAGACTATTACGTATGAATTTGATCATAATTCAAGGGGTGGGCAGTACTATTCAAATTACTTTGACGAGCTCTGGGAAAAGTCTAAAGGCATCGAGGATAGAGATGAAAAACAGTCCGATTAGCATCGCTTATGCTCTTTCGTGGAAGTGCTACCGTAATTGCCCAGTTTGTCATTCTGGCTTGTCAGGGAAGGACTTCATGCTCACTGACATTGAGCAATGGAAGGCAAATGTGGAGACGATTTGTTGCTACAATGGTAGCGCGCGTGTTACCTTGACTGGTGGAGACCCAATGTTTTTTTGGGACAAAAATGATGAATTGTTGCAGTTTGTTAAATATCTACATTCAAATCATGTCCATGTGTGCTTGAATACAACTGGTGCAAATTTAACGGTAGAGAAATTACAGGAGCTGGATAACTACTTAGACACCATCCTCCTGTCAGTTAGAGGCCTTACGGTTAAAGAAATTATGATCGAGTTTGGCATTTCTCAACCGGAAATAGCGATGGAGTTGCTATCTACCCAGATAATGATATTAAACGAGATCAAGAAGACGAATATACGCCTTGAAGTTTCAACGGTGGTCACGAAGAAGAACTATTCTAGTATTGAGGATCTTGGTTGGAAACTTATATCCATCAATCCGAATATTATCTGGCGCGTGGAGGAGTATTATCGAAATGGAAGACAGAGCTACACCCCTGAAAACAGCTTTGATTTAAAGGCGGCACAATATGACTCGTTGATGATTGAATTGTATGAGTTGTTTACGAATAAAATGAAATGTATTAGACATAGTTCGAAGGAAAGTAGGCTACAAGCCCCTGATGTGTTCCTGTTCCCAGATGGAATGTTGCATACGAGTTCTAATCATGTGTACCGGCAGGTGGAGCATATCAAGGACTACGACTTGACGAAGATGATGACTCGGAGAAATTGGTTAACATACTTGAAGTCAATGAGGAACTGGGGTTGGGAGAGGGATGACTACAGCGCGCAGTACTCTGTCGATTTCCGATCTGCGAAATAGTGGCCAACATAACTGTAACTGTTTTGCTGATATTTGACGTAGTGAGTGGTTTTCTCAGGTTCCTCGACGTAGCGTGTGGAGTGGTCCCCTCAACCCGATGCAACCACTTGTCTAACGCCCTCCCCTCTTGCTACATGCTTGAACGATGACAGACGCCGCCGCCACCAATATCCAGGCCCCAGGCTCCGGGTCCATGCCCGAAGCCAAGCCCGAGGCCAAAGTGGACCTCTTGAACCTGACGCGCTCCGAGCTGGAAGCCTTTGTGACGCAGGAGCTGCGCCAGCCGCGCTTCCGCACGGACCAGTTGTGGCACTGGCTGTGGCGCCGGGGCGTGCGCGACTTTGCGGCCATGACCAACCTGTCCAAGGACTTGAAGGGCCTGCTGGCGCGGCGCGCGGCCATCAACTGGCCCGCTGTGGACGTGGCGCGCACCAGCCGCGACGGCACCATCAAGCTTTTGCTGCGCCTGGCCGACGGCGAGCGCATCGAGACCGTGCTCATCCCCATGGGCCAGCATTATACCCAGTGCCTGAGCACCCAGGTGGGCTGCGCCATGGCCTGTTCGTTCTGCTCCACGGGCGAGCTGGGATTCACGCGCAACATGACCATGGGCGAGATTTTGGGCCAGGTCATGGTCGGCCGGGCGCACCTGGCCGGGGCCGGGCTGCCAATCGTGCGCAACCTCGTGTTCATGGGCATGGGCGAACCGCTCATGAACCTGCCCGAGCTGCTGCGCAGCCTGGAGACGCTCGGCAGCGCCGAGGGCATCTCCATCGCCTCGCGCCGGGCCACGGTCTCCAGCGTGGGCATTCCGGCGGCGCTCAAGGTATTGGGCGACTTCGGCCTGGCCGTGCCCGCCATCAGCCTGCACGCGCCCACCCAGGAGCTGCGCGCGAAGCTTATGCCCAAGGCCGCGCGGGTGCCCCTGGACGAGCTTTTGGCCGCGCTGGACGCCTACCCGCTGAAGTCGCGCGAGCGCGTGACCTACGAATACATCATGCTCGGCGGGGTCAACGACAGCATCCAGCACGCCAAGCAGCTGGTGAAGCTTTTGGGCCAGCGCCGCTGCAAGGTCAACCTCATCGGCTACAATCCGCCTCCGCCCGAGGCGACCCCGAACCCGCCCTTTCGCGCGCCGGACCCGGCAGGCGTGCTGGCCTTTGAGGAATACCTGCGCAGCAGGCGCATCACCACCTTCATCCGCCGCAGCATGGGCCAGGACATCGCCGCGGCCTGCGGCCAGCTGAAGCTTTTGGCCGGGCCGGAGGAAGTGGCGTAGGAAGTGGTGTCGGCAGGGCAGAGGGAAGAGCCGGGGCAAGGGCCTGGGAAAGGCGCACTGGGTGCGGCCTGAAAAAAGCCCTTGCCAGGAACGCTCCATTTTATTAGTAGCCAGCCCTTCCAAAAAATTATATGCCGTCTCTCGTCGGGGCACCGACGCTATCACCAGCCCAGGAGGGTCATCATATGGCCAATCATCCCATGGTCCCCACCCATGCCTTCTTCACCAAAGGCGTGGGCGTCCACAAAAACAAGCTGCAGTCCTTCGAGCTGGCGCTCCGAGCCGCCGGCATCGAAAAACAGAATCTTGTGTACGTCTCCAGCATCTACCCGCCCAACTGTGAGCTCTTGAGCCTTGAAGAGGGCGTGAAGAGCCTGCACCCCGGCCAGATCACCTTCTGCGTCATGGCGAGAAATCAGACCAACGAGAAGGGCCGCCTGGTGGGCAGCGCCGTGGGCATGGCCATCCCGGCCGACAAGCAGCACTACGGCTACATCTCCGAGCACCACAGCTTCGGCGAGGAGGAGAAGGAACTGGGCGACTTTGCCGAGGACCTGGCCTCGACCATGCTGGCCACCACCCTCGGCGTCGATTTCGACCCCGAGATCGGCTATGACGAGCGCCGCGAGGTCTACCTCATGAGCGGCAAGATCATCGACTCCTTCTCCGCCGCCGTGTCCGCCATGGGCACGACCAACATGTGGACCACCACCGTGTCCGCAGTCGTCTTCATTTTCTAAGACGGCCCGTTTCCCGGACCCCGGCCCAGGGCCCCCGCCTGCGCACGCGGCGGCGGGGGCCCCCCCCCGGGCAGGACCTAGACGCAAGGCCCGCGCAAGGGGCTGCACAACCGCACCAAGGACCCAGACAAGGGCCCGGCAAGGCCCCACAGCACAAGGATACGCCCATGTCCACCAAGCGCACCCTGCACGACGGCGCCAAGGATCACCTGACCCCGCTCTCCACCCTCGACCCGGACGCCATCAACGACTTCGACGAGCTGTTGACCGCCATGGGCCGCACGGCCTTCGGGGGCCGCTGCCTGGGCGAGGCCCTGGACGTGCTGGAGGCCATGGTCGCAGACCCTGACTGCGTGGTGGTGGGCACCTTTTCCGGCGCCATGACCGTGGCCAAGCAAAGCAAGCTCCTGATCAAGATGATCGACGAGGGCTGGCTCGACGTGGTCGTCTCAACCGGCGCGCTCATGGCCCACGGCTTCATCGAGTCCATCGGGCTCAAGCACTTCAAGTACGAACCGGCGAAGATGAACGACAAGGCCCTGTTCGACGCCGGGTACAACCGCGTGTACGACACCCTGGAGCCCGAGGCCAACTTCGCCCAGGCCGAGCTTGTGGTGCGCGAGGTCATGCACCAGCTGATGGACGTGGACAAGGTCACGCATCTGTCCAGCGAACTCATCTGCGCGGCCATCGGCAAGCACTTGAGCGAGAAGTACAACGGCCCCGGCATCCTGAAGAGCGCCTACAACAAGGGCGTTCCGGTGTTCATCCCGGCCTTCACGGACTCCGAACTCGCCCTCGACGTGGCCTGCTCCATCCTGGCCAAGGACTTCGGCCACCTGCTGGGCGAGAAGGGCCCGGAGGCCCTGCCCTTCCAGTTCAACCCGTTCCTGGACCTGTTCAGCTATTCCAAGAAGATGTTCGGCGCCAAGAAAATGGCCATCTTCACCATCGGCGGCGGGGTGCCGCGCAACTGGGCCCAGCAGATCGGCCCGTTCTTCGACGTCATGGGCACTCGCCTGGAGCGCGACCTGCCCGAGCGCCGCTTCACCTACGCCATCCGCATCTGCCCGGAGCCCGTGCACTGGGGCGGCCTGTCCGGCTGCACCTACCAGGAGGGCATCTCCTGGGGCAAGTTCGTGCCCCCGGCCGAGGGCGGCCAGTTCGCCGAGGTCCACGCCGACGCCACCCTGGCCTGGCCCATCCTCATCAAGGGCCTGCAGGACCGCCTGGCCAAGAAGGCCAAGGCCGCCGCACAGGCCCCCTCAAAGGAAAAGAAGTAGGGCGGGCCATGGGCGCGCCCGGCAACCCGGTTCGTGGGCCGGTTCTTGGGAACCTCCGCCTGCCTGCGGAGTGGGAGCCCCACGCCGCCACCTGGATCACCTGGCCGCAGAACCCGCGCGACTGGCCGGGCAAGTTCCAGCCCATGCCCTGGGCCTTTGCCGAGATCATCCGCAAGATCGCGAACAGCGAGGACAGCGAGCGCGTGCGCGTGCTCGTGGGCAGCGCCGCAACCCTGCACCGCGCCGAGGCCCAGCTGAACAAGGCCCACGTGGACGTTAGCCGCGTGGACTTCTTCGTCATCCCCACGGACCGTGGCTGGATGCGCGACTGCGGGCCCTGCTTTGTCGAGCGCGTGGGCGAACGGGTGGGCGAGCGCGTGGGCGAGCGGGCGAATGAACGGGACGGCGAGAACGAAGGCCGCATCGTCATCTCCGGCTTCGGCTTCGACGCCTGGAGCAAGTACCAGGACTTCACGCTTGACGCGGCAGTGCCCCGGACCATCGCCGGGCTCATGGGCTTTGACCTCACGCCCGTGACGCGCCAGGGCCGCCTGGTGACCTTTGAGGGCGGCGCGCTGGACACCAACGGGCGCGGCACGCTTGTCACCACCGAGGAATGCTGCCTGGACCCGCTGGTGCAGGTGCGCAACCCCGGCTTCACCCACGCCGACTACGAGGCCGTGTTCGCGGAAGCGCTCGGCATCACCAACGCCATCTGGCTGGCCAACGGGATCAAGGGCGACGACACCCACGGCCACGTGGACGACTTCTGCCGGTTCGTGAACGCCACGACGATGGTGCTCTGCCAGGAGCCGGACCCAGGCGACCCGAACCACGCCATCCTGGAGGAGAACCGCGAGCTGCTGGAGGCGGCCCGGCTGGAGGACGGCAGCAGGCCCGAGGTCATCCGCCTGCCCATGCCCGCGCCGCTCTACTTCGACGGCCAGCGCCTGCCCGCCAGCTACGCCAACTTCCTCATCACCAACGCCGCCGTGCTCGTGCCCACCTTCAACGACGTAAGCGACCGGCTGGCGCTGGGCATCCTGGCGGAAGCGTTCGACAGGCCCGTCATCGGCATCCACGCCGTGGACCTGGTCTGGGGCCTGGGCACCATCCACTGTTTGACGCGGCAGGAGCCCGCCGGGTAGGGGCGGCGGGGAGCCTGCGGCCCTAGAACCGTGCGTACAGAAATGGCGTAAAGCCCTCCGCCGCGAACAGCACCGCGAGCCAGACCAGGGTCAGCAACACTGCCGGGGCGTACCAGGGCCGACCGTGCAGGGCCAGCAGGTCCTCGCGGCCCAGGCCGCGCAGGCCGTGGGCCAGCACCGTCAGCGCCAGGGCCGCCCAGACAAAGGGGTGCACCCAGTGCACCGGGCCGCCGTTGCCCAGCATGGCCGCCACAATGCGCCGCGTGTGGCCCAGGTCGTCCGCCCGGAAGGGAATCCAGCACAGCCCGGTGAACAGCGTCGCCGCAGCCCAGGCCAGCGCCGCACCAGGCAGGGAATGCGCCCTACGGCCGCGCCACTGCCGCCACAGGCGGTGGCCGCACAGCCCCAGCCCGTGCAGAGCTCCCCAGAGCACAAAGGTCCAGCCCGAGCCGTGCCAGACCCCGCACAGCAGCATCACCAGCATCAGGTTGGCGCAGGTGCGCGCCTCGCCCTGCCTGCTGCCGCCCAGGGGGATGTACAGGTAGTCCCGGAACCAGAGGGACAGGCTCATGTGCCAGCGCCGCCAGAACTCGGACGGATTCTTGGCCGCGTATGGGAAGCTGAAGTTTTCCGGCAGGCGCACGCCCAGGGCCCGGCCCGCGCCGATGGCCATGTCCGAATAGCCGGAGAAGTCCAGGTAGATCTGCAGGGCGTAGGCCAGGGCCGCAGCCCAGGTGGAGGCCGCGTCATAGGCCCCGGCATGGCCGTTGACCTCGGCCACGTAGAGCCCCAGCCTGTCTGCCAGGACCAGCTTCTTGAACAGGCCCAGGCTGAAGCGCCGGAAGCCCTCGTACAGGTCGTCCGCGCCGGGCCTTGGCAGGGCGTCCAGCTGCGGCAGCAGCTCCTCCGCCCGCACGATGGGCCCGGCGGCCAGCACCGGGAAGAAGCTGGCGAAGCAGAGCACGTCCAGCGGATTTCTGCGTGCGGCCATGCGCCCGGCCTGCACGGCGGCGAGGTAGGTGATGGCCGAGAAGGTCTGGAAGGACAGGCCCAGCGGCATGATCAGCCACAGCGTGGACCCGGCCGGGGCGGAAACGAAGAAGTCCGCGTACTTGAAGAAGCCAAGCAGGCCCAGGTGCAGGGCCAGCCCGGCCACGAACAGGGGCCTGCGCGCCGCGTCCGCGCGCTCCATCCACAGGGCCAGGGCCCAGTCCGCCAGGGCCGCGCCCACGAGCAGCGGCACGAAGCGCAGGTCCCACCAGGCGTAGAAGCACAGGCCCGCCAAGGTCAGCAGCGGCTTGCGCCAGGGCGCTGGCGAAAGCCGCAGCAGCGCCAGGCACAGCCCAAGCAGCAGCAGGAACTCAGGGCGCCAGAAGGGCATTGCGGCGCTCCTTGAGGTAGTGGATCACAGCCTGGGCCACCAGGCGGTGGCCGTCCTGGTTCAGGTGCCCGGCACCGGGCGGGGTGTTGAAAAACCCGCGCGGCAGGCGTCCTGTGGCGCGGAAATGCGCGGCAAAGGCCGGGCCCAGGTCCAGGAAATCCACCCCCGCCCGCGCGCAGGCCTGGGCAAAGCCCGTGGCGGTCGCGGCCTCCGGGTCGTCCAGCAGCACCTGCCCCCGGTCCAGATACGGCAGGGTCGGCGCATAGAGCAGCAGCACACGCGGCCCGGCCCGGAGCTGGAGCTCCGCCAGCAGGAAGGCCCAGGCGCGCTCCAGCGCAACCTGCGGTTCAACGTCTGCTGTCGCCGGAACAGGGGCCGGGCCCGGAACAGGGCTCAAAACAGGACGCGGGGCCGGGCCGGGCCCCAGGCGCAACTCCAGGCTGCCCAGCCTGCGGTAGACCTGGAAGGCCCCGCCCAACTCCAGGCTGCGAAAGGCGGAAGCCAGATGCAGCGACAGGCCGCTGGGCGGGCAGTCCGGCGCGGGCGCGAGGGCCAGCTTTGGCCTGCTGAGGAAGGTCGCCCGGCAGTCGTGGGGCACGTCCGGCAGCACGTCGCCGAGCTTGCCCAGGAAAAAGACATGGAGCGCCACCGGGTCCAGGGCCGGGGCATAGTCCGGCAGCTTGAACAGGCTGTCGATGAGGCTGTCGCCGCCGGTGCCCACGCCCACGCCGGTCACAGGCAGGCCCGCCTGCCGGGCCAGGGAGGAGAGCACCTGGGCCATGCGCTCGGCGTCGTCCACCTGCAGGCCTTCCACAAAGGAATCGCCCCAGAAGACCACCTTGGGGCCGGGCGGCAGCTGGCCGCCGGGCAGTCCGCGCAGGCCGTGCTCTCCGGCCAGGGAGCTGGACCAGCCCTCGGAGCGGGAGCGGTAGCTGGTGCCGGGCCGGGCCACGAAGCGCCCCACCTGCGGGTCGAGGACCACGGGCTGAACCGTGTCCAGGAACACGGCGCCAATGGCCCAGGCCGCCAGCAACGACAGGACCAGCCCCAGTATCCAGTGCAGGACCCAGTGCCGCGGCGCGGGCGGGCTCATGCCCGGCCCCCGGCGCACAGCCCTGCGAGCAAAGCCTCGGTCTTGTCCACCATGCGCCCCACGCCGAAGTTCGCGACGATGCGCTCCCGGCAGGCCTGGCGCAGGGGCTCGCCCTCGCGCTCCAACCGATCAAGCAGCTCCGCCAGCCCTGCGGCCAGGGCCTCGGCATCGCCTTTGGGCACGAGCACGCCGGCCTGGCCCAGGATCAGGCCCGCGTCGCCCGCGTCCGTGGCGCAGCAGGGCACGCCGCAGCTCATGGCCTCGCCCAGCACGTTGGGAAAGCCCTCGCCATAGGCCGAGGCCAGGCAGAGCAGATCCAGCGCGTTGTATACGGCGGGCATGTCCGTGCGGCCTCCAGCCCAGGTCAGGCGGTCGGCCAGGCCCAGGGCGTCGGCATGGGCCCGCAGGTCCGTTGCATAGCCCTCGGGCCCGCCGCCCACGCAGACGAAGCGCACCTCCGGGTGGCTGGCAGCCAGCTGGCTTGCCGCGCGCAGAAAGTTCGGGTGGTCCTTCATGGGGTCCAGCCGGGCCACAAGGCCGATCAGCACCTCACTCGGCGCGATGCCCCAGGCCGCGCGCAGGCCCAGGCCCAGCTCCCGGTCCGGCTGGCAGCGGCCGGTGTCGATGCCGTTTGGCACCACCACGGTCCTGTCAGGCCGGAAGCCGCGCGCCAGGGCGTCGCGTTGCCCGGCTTCGGAGTTGGCGATGATCAGCTCGGCCCGGCTGGACAACAGGGCCTCCAGGGCGTGCATGACGCGGCTGGCGCGGCCATAGGCGTAGGCCGAGTGGTCCACGTCCGTGGCGCGCAGGCCCATGACCAGCCGGGTGGCCGGGAAGAACGGCTTGAGCAGCGCGCCCAGCACGCAGGGCAGGCTCAGAAAGGCGTAGTGCACCTGGGGCCGGAAGGAGCGCAACAGCCCGGCCAGCCCGGTGGCCACGCGCACGTTGCCCAGGCGGCTGGTCTTGCCCAGCACCGCCAGCCGCGCCGCGCCCAGGGAGTCCTGCAGCGGGCCGCCGCGCTCCAGGGCCACGGCCAGCACCTCGTGCCCGCGCTCGGCCAGCCCGGCGGCCAGCTCGGCGAACTGGCGCTCGGCCCCGCCGGGCAGCAGGGAAGGAATGGACAGAAGAACCCTCACGCCCCGGCCTCCTGGAACAGCCCCAGGGCCCTGTGCCCGCCCTGCTCCTCCACCAGGAGCATCTCCGGGCCCCTGCGCTCCAGGACGAAATAGGCCTCGCCGCCCGCGTAGCAGGCGTTGTTTTGGGAGATGACCAGATGCCCGCCCTCAGCCAGGCTCCGGCCCAGGTTGGCCACGGCCGCGCGGATGGCCTGGTCCGAAAAATAGGCCCGGTTGAACAGGTTGGCGCACTTGATGATGTGCACAGGCTCGGGCAGGCGGTCGGAAAAGGCGTCGAAGGGCAGAATGGCGCGCAGCCCGTGGCCTTCGCTTAAGAGCGGGTTCAGGGTGTCGATGCGCTGGCAGCCTGTTGCGCTGCGCCGCAGGTTGAACGGGAGGCGCAGATACAGGCAGAACAGCTTCAGCCCCAGCAGGCGGCCATCGCTGTCCAGGGTGAGGCTCGCCGGGCCGAAGCCGCGCCGCAGGAACACGGGGTGTCTGTCCGTCAAGATCAGGCGCGCCTGTGGCGGAAGCGCGGCCAAGAGCCGGAGGGAGGCTGATCCGTCGGACGCGCCGACCTCCATGACTTGCGGCGAGGGGTATCGCGCGGCCAGGCGCAGCACCACCGCGTCGCCCAGGCGGGTGCGGTCCGCGCCCGTGGTTTTGAAGCTGCCGCCGGTGCTCAAAAGCGACACGCCCTGGGTGAACAGCCTGGCGCGCTCCTCAAGGGGCGCGGGCAGCGCGCGGACGCGCTCCAGCACCTCGGGCGTGAACTTGAAGCGCAGCACGTTCAGCGCCAGGGTGCGCACCCAGCCGGACGCCGCAAGCAGGCGCAAAAGCGCCGGGCTGTCCACGCAGGGGCCGCTGCCGCGCGCGGCCTGCATCAAGCGTGGAAACATCAGGCGTCTCCCGCACGCGCACGCAGGGCGGCGGTCATTGCGCTTCCTGCTGGGCGAGCCAGGACTGGAACATGAGCACATCCCAGAGATGGTAGCTCCAGGAGCCCTTTCCGGCCAGATAGTCCCGCCACATCCGGGTCACCGCGCCAGCGTCGAGGTGGCCTTGCCGCTCAAGGGTTTCGTGCTGCAGAAGATCCTCGCACCAGGGGCGCAGCTCGTTGCGCAGCCACTTGTCGATGGGCACGCCGAAGCCCATCTTGGGCCTGTCGACGATATCGCGCGGCACGTGGCGGTACAACAGCTGCTTGAGCAGGTGCTTGCCGCCGCCGTCGCGCACCTTGAGGTTCGTGGGCAGGCTGGCGGCAAACTCCACCACGCGGTGGTCCAGCAGCGGCACCCGGGCCTCCAGGCTCACGGCCATGCTGGCCCGGTCCACCTTGGTCAGGATGTCGTCGGGCAGGTAGGTCAGCACGTCCCACAGGGACATGGCGCGGTACTGGTCGGCGGCCCCGGGCACCAGGTCGATGGCCGTGCGCGCCTCTGGCCCGGCCTTGCGCACCATTTCCCAGGGCCGTGGGTGGTGCGAGACCAGGCGCTTGTAGAAGGCCGGAAAGTCGGTGATGCCCAGGGCGTCGAGCCGCCAGAGCAGCCGCTGGCCAAAGGTGCCGAGGCGCCTGGTCAGGCGCTCTGGCCCCAGGCTGGCCAGACCGGCGGCCAGCCGCCGCGCGGGCAGGGGCGCGCGGCACAGGAGCAGCCACCAGCGCCGGGCATAGAAGTAGCGGTCGTAGCCGAAGAAGAGCTCGTCGCCGCCGTCGCCGGACAGGGCCACGGTGACGTGCTGCCGGGCCAGCTTGCACACGGCATAGGTCGGTATCTGCGAGGAGTCGGCAAAGGGTTCGTCCCAGAACCTGGGCACCAGGGGCACGATGTCCAGCAGGTCCCGCTCGCTCAGCAGGAGCTCCGTGTGTTCGCAGCCCAGGTGCGCGGCCACGGCCCGGGCGTGCGGGGCCTCGTTGAAGGCCGCCTCGGCGAAGCCGATGGAGAAGGTCTTCACCGGGCGCGAACTCTGGGCCTGCATGAGCGCCACCACCAGGGAGGAGTCGACCCCGCCGGACAAAAACGCGCCCAGGGGCACGTCGGCCAGCATGCGCAGGCCCACGGCGTCCTTGAGCAGCGCCTCCAGCCGGTCCAGGGCCTCGGTCTCGCCGCCGCAGAAGGGCGAGGCCGCGCCCTTGGCGTAGACCTCCTCGGCCGACCAGTAGGCCGAGAGCGCGGGCTGGCGGCCGGGGGCCAGGGTCAGGATGTGCCCGGCCGGGAGCTTCTTGGCCCCGGTGTGGATGGAGAAGGGCGCGGGGATGTAGTTGTGCCGGAAGTACAGGGTCAGGGCCTCGCGGTCGATGTCCGCGCAAAAGTCCGGGTGGGCGCGCAGGGCTTTGAGCTCCGAGCCGAAGACGAAGTCCCGGCCGCCCTTGCCCTGAGTAAAGCCGTAGTACAGCGGCTTGATGCCCACGCGGTCGCGCACCAGCGAGAGCACGCGCTCCTGCCTGTCCCACAGGGCGAAGGCGAACATGCCCACAAAGCGCTTCACGGCGCTTTCCAGACCCCATTCCTCGATGGCCGCCAGCAGGACCTCCGTGTCCGAGCCGCCCCGGAAGGCGTGGCCCAGGGGCTCCAATTCGGCGCGCAGCCGGGCGAAGTTGAAGACCTCGCCGTTGAAGCAGATGACGAAGCGGCCGGAGGCCGAGTGCATGGGCTGGCGACCCAGGGGCGAGAGGTCGAGGATGGACAGCCTGCGGTGGCCCAGGCCCAGGCCTGCGGCCTCGTCCAGCCACAGGTCGGAGTCGTCCGGCCCGCGGTGGTGCAGGGTGTCGGTCATGCGCCGCAATAGATCCTGCGCAACGCAACCGGCGTGTGGGGAAAGGATGCCTGCTATGCCGCACATGGGGGTGGTCCGCTCCTTGTCGCAACATGGCGCCCAGGGCGGCCCGACGAGGTCTTCGTCAGGGGGCCGGGGGCGCGAAGACCGCGCGGAACATCCGCGACTGCTCTACCTCTTCCGCCGCCGCCGCGTGCCCGCCGCCGCTCCAGTGGCCGTCAGCCTTGAACTCGAAGACCCGACCGTCCTTCTTGTGCAGGTCCATGAACACGGGCTGCATGTCGATGATTTCAAAACCCCGCCGCTGGCCCTGCTCCATGAAGTAGGCGCGCAGCACGGCCACGAAGCTGCCCTGGGCAGCGGCCAGGGCCAGTGGATCATACAGTTCCGGGCGCAGGCCGTCCACCACAAGGACGATGCGTTCCGGGGGCAGCCCGGCGTATTCCGGAAGCAGCCGGAAGAAGGCGTCCACGCAGCGCTTGGAGAGCTCCACCCGGTGGGGGCTGGCCATGGAAGCGGTCTGCCCCACGAATGAGGTCTGGTTCTGGCCGCTGAAAAACGCGGCGAGCCGGTGCAGCTGGAACGCCGCCGAGGGCCAGTTGTTGCGCCAGTGGCGCACCAGGGCCAGCCTGCCCAGGCCGAGCCGGGAGGCTATGGCGTGCAGGGCGTCGGGGTGTGCCGGGCGGTATTCCACCAGCCGCATGCGCAGTTCCCCGCCCGGGCCTGGCTCGAAGTAGTGCAGGCCAGGGGAGTTGCGGAACTCGATGTGGCTCTCGTCGAAGTCGTTGCCCACGATGACGATGACGAGCCCCTGCGGGCGGTAGGTGTCGCGGGCGTAGCGGGCGTAGGCGAGGTAGGTCGGCAGCTGCGAGCCGGAAGCGCCGAAGCTGTACACGCGGCCATGACCGTCCACGGACTGGGCCAGCCTGCCTTGCAGGGTCTGGGGATAGGGCACCATGGCCGCTTCGACGTATGAATCGCCCACAACGGCCAGCAGGGGCCTGGGGTCGGTGGTGGTGTAGTCCTGATCGTTGACGAAGCCGTCGTTGTTGGTCCGCACCCGGTTGACCATGTCGAAGCCGAAGCCGCGCGAAAAGGTGAAGGCCCCGCTTTTTTTGAAGCGGATGAGGGGGTTCTGCGCGTCGATGTTGTTTTCGGCCAGGAACTGGTCGGCCACGGGCAACAGGCGCAAAACGCCTTCGGCCAGGGCGAGAGCCAGTACCAGCCCCAAAAGCGCGGCAACGGCCATGACAAGCAGCTTGCGGCCTGGCCGCAGGGGGGCGCTCATGGCGCTTCTCCAGGGGCCTGGCAATGGGTCTGGTCAAGGACCTGGCCGTGGGGCGCAGGCCAGGTCCAAAGGCGGCTCAGGCCAGCGGACTCGTCCAGCCGCAGGTCCGAGTCGTCCGGCCCTCTGTGGTGCAGGGTGTCGGTCATGCGCCGTAAAAGATCCTGCGCAACGCCACCGGCGTGGAGGGAGAAAATGCCTGCTCTGCCGTACATGGGGGTGGTCCTTCCGCGGTTTATGCCGGAGCGCCCGTAGCGTGGGGTACGGACGCGGCGGGCTTTTTCACAAAGGTGAACTCGTTGCAGCCGAGGCCGCCCCGCAGGGTCTTCATCCGCACCAGCTCGAAGCCCCGGGAGTGCACGAACCGGAACAGCTCGTCCGGGGTGGAGGTCTCGAAGGGATAGCCCCCGGCCCAGTCCACGTAGTCATGCCAGCGGCTCATGCCGCGCTGGGCCCTGTAAGCCTTCCAGTCCGCACAGGGCAGGGGGTTCTTCAGGTGGATGACCCGGTCCACCATGTGCCACCACTCGAAATAGCAGCAGACCAGGGCGGCGATGAGCACCTGCGCGGGTTTGAGCGAGGAGGCGTAGAGCCGCTTCACCGCAGTCCAGACCCTGGTGGCGGCCCCCTGGAAATTGTAGATGGCCAGGGTCAGGCTGCCGCCAGGCGCCACAAGGGGGAGCACGTTCTCGATTGCCTGCCACAGCGCGCCGGTGTGGTGGAGCACGCCCCAGGAGTAGACCACATCCGCCTGGCCCAGCCCGGCCAGATAGCCCTGGTCCAGGGCCGAGCCCTGCTCCACAGTCCAGTCTGCGTCGGCCGGAAAATAGCGCTGGCGCAGGGTGTTGGTGCAGGCCACGGACTGTTGGTCGTAGTCGAAGGAGTGCACCCGCGCGCCCAATCTTCGGACAGCCAAAGACAACAGGCCTGAACCGCAGCCAACGTCGAGGAAGCGTTTTCCGTCAAGCCGGGTCACGCCGAGCAATGACTTGATTGAGTCCTGCGCTGCGGTGATATGATCGTCATCAAGCACGTTCAAAAAAGACTGCCAATTGCGTCCAAATGCGAATTTGTTCTCTCGACTTTGTGTCATGCTTCCCTCGAGTGGGTCCATGCTGCTTGAATAGCGCGGGCGAAAGATGCTTTGCCGCACAGGCGGCTGTGTGCAAGTCTCCCATCACAAGGGGCGCTGCTGCGCGCCGATCCGTTGAGCGACCGGCTTGACGGGCAAACAAGGGTTGGGCCCGCAGCGGCCAAAGAGCAAGAGACATGTGCCGGGCAGATGCATCGCTTCAACACAGGGGTGCGCCGTTTCGTGGGCGCGCAGCCCGCAACTAACGCGGGGGTGGTTTGGCCCTGCCCACATGCAAGGCTTGCCACCGGCCAACGGCGCCGCGCCTCTCCCCGCTCCCTTCCGAATTGATGGCCGCCATGCCTTGGCCAGACAGCCAGCTTTGAAAATCCAGAATGAACACAGCGGCATGTATTCCGGGGTTGCCGGGCCAATTCCAGCTTGCTCCAGCAGGACCCGGCTCCTCAAAGCGCAACGCAATGGCCTCAATTCTCCGGCGAATATCTCCCACACCGACAAGCAACACGTCAACCTTTACTCTGGCCGTTGCTGCTGCAGTATTGAACCGTGAAGGAGTGGCGCACGGACTCCCCATATTGACTGGGAAAAGTCTGCCCAGGGGGAGGCATCGCCTTGAAGGGCAAGGGGTTGGGACTCGCGTGCGGTCCCAGACCATGCACGCTGCGGATGCCAGAGGGCCGCGCCGCGTAGACGTCTACTTCAATTCTGCGCGGTCCTGTTGAGCAAGCCAGGAAAGGGTGCGCGCCAACCCCACTGCGATGGAGACCTTGGGGACGAACAGCCCTGTATCGTGAAGCTTGCTGACGTCTGCCAAAGACCAGCAAATGTCTCCTTCTCGTGGCGGGAGATAACACACCTCGCCGCCGCCCGTGAGTTCAAGGACAATGTTCGCAACGTCGTAGATGTAATTGGCCTCACCTGTCCCTACATTGTAAACGCCGTGCAGGGGCAGTCCACCACCAAGGCCTGCGGCGACAAGGTAGGCGTCGACTGCGTCATCAACGTAAAGGAAGTCCCGCGCCTGGTTGCCGGAGCCGTGGATCGTCAGCGGTTCGCCTTTCAGGGCGTTGTTGGCGAAGAGGCTGATGACGCCGCTGTAAGGGCTCTCCGATGGTTGCTGCGGTCCGTAGATGTTGAAGAATCTGAGCACGCAGCCGTAGCCTGCGCCCTCGATGTGCCGCGAGGCCAGCCACTTGGAGCGGCCATAGGGGCTCAGGTGGCTTACGCTCTCGTCGGCATAGTCCTCGCGTAGCGGAAGCCGGGTGCAGTCCCCGTATTCCGCAGCGGAACCGGCAAAGACGAAGGCAGGAACGCCAGCTTCGCGGCACTCGTCATGGAACGCCGTGGTTCCCTGGTGGTTCACGAGCATGGTCTCCGCCGTATGTACCATGGAGTAGGGGATGCTGATGATGGCGGCAAGGTGGAATACGGCGCTGAACGGACCAAAGATCCGGTCCAAGTGCTCAAACAATCCTGGTGAGGTGAAGTCTGATTCAACAAGATGGAAGCTGGGTATGGCAGTGAGCTTTTCGAGGGATCCGCGAGTCCCCGAGGAAAAATTGTCAATGCCGATGACCGTGTATCCGAGCTTGAGCAGCCGCAGAGAAAGATGTCCACCGATGAAGCCGGCGCATCCTGTGACGAGGCAAACCTTTCTGGAGGTCATTTAGCGGGCGTGTGTGACGTTGTGATCGATTGAGCGAAGTGGTTTCGCATGAGGTGCATGGTCTGCCTTTGGGTGTCGACGGATTAAATTGTTGACCGTGGAGCGGTTCGCCTTCAATCTCAATGGCAAGAAACTCGTAATGAGGTTCTTACTTCGCGTCAAGAAGGACGATGCGATGGCTGGCCAGACTCTTCTCAGGGCAGTTCAAGCTTGCGAACGTTGCGCTGAACAGATTCGGCCCACCGCCCGGCTGTGGATTCTGGCCCGGTTGGGCACGGGAGTCTCGCCTGCACAGAGCCATGCCGGTCGAGCTCCAACGCTTCCAGTGCGTGACGCGCCGGGGCCGCAGGGCCGCCACGATTGCTGCGGTGAGCCAGGCACGCATGCCCCGCCAGTGAGCAGGCATGGACCCAGAAGGTTTGGCGACAGGCACCCGGCCCTGGTTGACGCGCCGTGGAACAGCAATTAGAGGGGGAGCGGGTTATCCGTCAGCCTTCAACTTCTTGGAGACTCCAAAGCAGATGCCGCTTCCCAGGAGAATCATCAGCTACGCGCTTGTCTTCTGTATCACCCTGGCCCTGGTCAGCTGCCTGCTTTATGCGAAAAACAAGCGCGTCGTCTCCGCCCCAAGCCCCATCAGCAACCTCCCGGGCAAGACGGCCTTCTACCTGTCCCACGCCGGGGAGTACGATCTTGTGTTCCTGGGAGACAGCCGGACGTTCTGCACCATGCAGCCGGAGCTGCTCGACCCGCTGCTCGGCGCTCGGTCCTTCAACCTGTCGCACTGGGCCCACTGGCTGCCCACGCAGTTCGCCCACGTTCAGGACATTGTGGAGCGGATTCCCAAAAACGCCACAGTGGTCTGCTCCCTCGGCAGCTTCAACTTCCTGGCGGCGCAGATCCGCGACGCCTACCCCATCGGCCTGCGGAACGTGCCGCGCTACCTCTCCCTGGGCATCCCCTTGTCCGTTATGGAGGAGAATCTTGTCGCCCTCAATCCGCTGACCTATCTGTATTCCCGGCGCGGGGCCCTGCTGGAGCGGGCGAAGGATCTTGCCGCGCGCACGCTTTGGGCCAGGGGCGGCGGACCGCCTGTTCCGCCTGATTCCTTGGGCCCGCCGGATGTTTCGGGCATCGAACGGGAATTCTCCCGCAGGCCCGGCGTCATGCGTGTCGAGGTGCAGTTTGCGGAGGGCAGGCCCGTGGCGGTGTCCCAGTTCATGGCCGGGGGCGGCTATTTGCTGGAGGAGCTTGACCCGGCGCATTTCCGCGCCAAGCAGCTCGGCACGAAAAGCGCTCCCCACCCCGCAGTCTTCCAGCCGGACGCGGCCTACTGGTCGTTGTTCCTGGCCATGCTCGACCTGCTGCGCGAGCACCGGATCCATGTCGTGGTCAATGTGCTGGAGGAAGCGCCCTACAGGTACCCGACGCGGGCGGACCTGCTTAAGGAGCGGCGGTTCATGGACGGCCCGGTGCGCCGGGAGGTGGAGGCGCGCGGGTTCGTGTACCTGCGCGTGGACCTGGACCAGCTCGATGATGCGGACTATTTTGACTACAACCACATGAATTCTAGGGGGGTGCGGAAGTTCAGCGCCCTGTTCGCCGCAGCCCTCGCCCCCCACCTGGGACGCCACAGGGGGCAATGACGCGTGCTATTCAACACCCCTGAATATCTGCTGTTCTTTCTCGTCGTGCTCACGGCGAGCTGGTGCACGGTGGGTGTGCCCAGGCTGCGCATCTGGGTGCTGCTTCTGGGCAGCTACTATTTCTACGCCAGCAACAACCATTGGCTGATCCTCCTGCTCATCGCCACCACGCACATAGACTGGCTGGCAGGACTGTACATCTCCAGGGCGAAGGAGCAGCGCGTGCGCAAGCTCTGGCTTGCCGCCTCCATGTCGCTCAACGTGGGCATGCTCGCCTATTTCAAGTACATCAATTTTTTTGCCTCCTCTGCCGTTGCGCTTGCGGAACATCTCGGACTCAGGCTGGGCTGGGTGGATCTGCATGTGATACTGCCTGTGGGCATCTCCTTCTACACCTTCCAGTCCATGACCTACACCATCGATGTCTACCGCAGGGTCATCCCGGCGGAGACGAACTGGTGCCGCTTCACCTTTTTCGTGGCCTATTTCCCGCATCTCATCGCCGGGCCCATCGTGCGCGCCTCGGTCTTCCTGCACCAGATAGGCGAGCACCCCCGCCTGGACGCAGAGGCCCTCGACGAAGCCCTGATGCGCATCTTCCGCGGACTGTTCAAGAAGGTGGTCCTGGCGGACTTTCTGGCCGGGTACGCGGACAAGGCCTTTGCCGATCCGCAGGGCGCGGGCCTGCTCATGGCCTGGGTCGGCATGTATGCCTTCGCCTTTCAAATCTACTACGATTTCAGCGGGTATACGGACCTGGCCCTGGGCTGCGCCCGGCTCATGGGCTTCAAGCTCTCGGAGAACTTTAACCGGCCATACTCTTGCGGCAGCTTCAGCGATTTCTGGCGGCGCTGGCACATAACCCTCTCCGAATGGCTGCGCGACTATCTCTACATTCCCCTTGGCGGCAGCCGCACAGGCTCTGGTCCGCGCAACCTGATCAACCTGCTGGTGACGATGATGCTCTGCGGGCTGTGGCACGGCGCGGCCTGGACCTTCGTCTTCTGGGGCACGCTGCACGGTCTGCTGCTCGTGGCGGAGCGCGCCCTGGGCCTGCACAAGGACCGCTCGCAGCCCTCGGCCTGGCGCTCCCTGATCATGCTGCAGCTGGTGGCGTTCACCTGGCTGCCCTTCCGGGCCAAGGACTTCGGCAACCTTGTGGACTACTGCGGGGCGCTGTTTGCAGGCAGGCCGGGCATGCCGCTGACCGTGGGCATGCTCGCCGTTCTGGCCATCGCCGCCGGGGGCTGGCTTGTGCAATACTTGGCCGGGAGGCACAGGCTGGGCCAGGCGTTCCTGCGCGCTCCGCTGGCGCTGCGGGCGGCAGCCTATGCCTGCTGCTGGATTCTCGTCATGGTCTTCAATTCCGGCGGGGCCAAGACCTTCATCTACTTTCAGTTCTAGGCCCGCGCCGCCACGACCCCTGCCCGCGCCGTTTCAACCCCGGCGGGATGCTTGAGCGGCCTTCGTTCCGGCGGTGGGACAATGATACTCCGCACGACGCGGCAGGCAGGCGCCTGGGGTCGGGTTTGCGCAGCACATGAGAGGCCACGGCAAGTCCGTAGAGGTGCCTGCATGCTCGGCACCGGCTTGCATGCAGCGGCGCAGCGGCGTTATTTCTGCACCTGGCGGCACAAGGCGTCCCACTGGGCCAAGACGGCCTCGGGCGTGATGTGGGAACGCAGCTCCCTGGCCTTTGCACCCATTTGCGCACGCAGAGCCGGATTGTTCATGAGATGCTCCATGGCCTGGCGCATTGCCGCGACGTCTCCCACCGGGCACAGCAGCCCGTTCTCCCCGTGGCGGATCACCGCCTTGGCACCGGAGGTGGCGGTGGCCAGGCACGGCGTGCCCATGACAAGGGCCTCGCAGAGTGCGTTCGGCAAGCCTTCAAAGTTTGAGGGCAGAACGCAAAAGGCCGCTCCTGCAAGCAAAGGATAAACATTGGCAATTTGCCCAAGGAACAGCACGGAATCTGCTATTCCCAACTGCCTGCACATGGCCTCAAGCGTCACCCTGTCCGGCCCGTCACCTGCCAGCGCCAGTTTCCATCCGGGTTGCACACAGTCGGCAAAGGCCTCCAGCAGCAGGGGGACGTTCTTCTCCGGGGAGAACCGGCCCAGGTACAGGATGGTCTGGCTGCGGTCGACCTCCGGCAGTTGAGACGGGAACTCGATGGGGTTGAAGAATACGTGGACGCATTCCGGGTTGACGAAACGCGTGAAGAATTGCCCCATGTCTTCGGTAAGAACGACCAGCGCTGCGGCATGTGGATAGACCCACCGCCGCAGGCACTGCCATACAGGTCCGATGTCATAATGCCTCGGGTCTGTGTGTTCCGCCAAGATCACGGGAACGTTGAAGCCCACCGACGCGAGCAGCGTGCGTATGTTCGCGATGTTTGTAAGGCTCACCAGCACATCCGGTTTGGATTGGCGAATGGCCCGGCGGATGGCGCGGTGTCGCCGGAACATGTTGCGAAGCCGGTCGAAGGGACCTTGCGGCGCCTGGAAAATGTCCAGGTGGATCACGTTCACTGCCGGGTGCAGGGGGAAGTCTTGGGGCGTCTGCGCACCGACGAGAAGCGCGAGGGTCAGCTCGTGCCCAAGGGCGATGAAGCCGTTGGCCATGGTGGCGGTGATGCGTTCTGCGCCGCCCATGGTGAGAGATGGGGCGATCATCATGACATGCATTCGGGACCTCTGCGGAGTTCTCTGAACAATTTCTCCCAGAGCCCGAGCACTTGGTCCTCACCGAAGCGCTTCGTCACCTCACGGGCTGCGGCGCCAAGCCGTGCGCGCTCTTGGGGGGCGTCCATAAGCCTCGCCAGGGACAGGGCCATCTGCGGAACGTCTCCCACGGCAACGAGCAGTCCGTCAACCTCTGGCCGGATAATTGCGGCTGCGCCGGATGTCGCCGTGGCGATGCACGGCAGGCCAAGCGCCATGGCTTCGCACAGGGCGTTCGGAAAGCCTTCGTAGTGCGACGGCAACGCGAACAGGTCGGCCTGGCCGAACCAGGAGGCAACGTTCTGCACCGCGCCGACAAAGAGCACTCGCTCGGCACAGCCAAGCGAATGGGCCAGGGCGGAAAGCTCTGCTCCTTGCGGGCCATCGCCCGCAATGGCCAGGCGCCAGGCCGGGCGGGTGGCGGCAGCCAAGGCAAAGGCCCGCAACAGTTCGCTGAAGCCCTTTTCTGGTGAGAGCCTGCCCAGGCCCAAGACCAGAGGGCGTGGCAGGGGAGAGGCGCAGCCCTTGTCTGCGTTGGGCGTCAGGATTGCATTGGGTATGGCCAGGGCCTTTCGCCTGGCGGGCCAGGGCAGCGCCTTGCGGGCGGCCTCGGTCTGGGCGACGACAACGGCGGCCAGGGGGTACGTGAGGGCGCGCAGGGCGGACCAGGCCGCGCCGATGCGATGGCGAGCAGGGTCTGTCCGCTCGCTTACGACCACCGGGAGGCCAGCGCCCAGGCAGGACAGTATCGTCAACACGTTGGTGCTGTCCTGGAAGGCCACCACAATGTCCGGACGAGTCTCTTGGAGTGCTGTGCGGATGTCCTGGATGCGCCGAAGATTGTTGGCGATTTTGTCCAGAGCCCAGGAAGAATTTTTGGCAAGGTTGAGCCAGAGCACCGTGACGCCTTGGCCCATGGGGTAGGCCGGGGCGCGTTCACCCTCAAGGACGAGAACAACAGGCCGCAGGGCGCCCCGCGCGGCCCAGCGGTTGACCATGTTCGTCAGCGTCCGCTGTGCGCCTCCGAATCCCAGATGGGCGATAACGAAGACAACGGTCAGGAGTGCCTCCGGCCCGGGCGTTGCCTCGTTTTGGCCAAGTGCGGCGGAATTTGGGAGTGCTGCGGGGATCACGTGGCCGAACCTATCCTCTGTGATTTGCAACATCGGGCGCAATATGTACTATTGCGGAAGTCCTCAATGCCTTGCAGGTACGTGCCAGATAGCGCAACCAAAACAGCTCTGCAAATCAAGAGGCTATTCGCGGGCCATTCTACCCGGTTCAGCCCAAGGCCCTGGCTTCTGGTGCTTGATCCCCTGCCAGGGTCTTGACAGCCCTCGCGCGGGACCTTCCTCCCGGCAGTCCCACGTGCGCCGCCAAAATCCAGGCGGCGAAGGCACCGGCAGCGACTAACGCCGGTCTGGAGCGACTCCGGCAGCTAGTCGAAGTTGACATACTTCGCCAGGCATTCGTCCCGCAGGGCCTGCCAGATGAGGTCGCCTTCCGGGGTCAGGGCCTCGGCCCGCTTGATCTCCGGCCAGCGGTCCTTGGGCATGCGCACGTATAGGGTGAAGCAGCGCCGCAGCCCCTCAATGGCCTGGGGCGGAAACTGCGGCATGTTGAGCAGGGTCGGCTTCATCACCGAGCGGGCGATGAGGTCCTTGTCGCAGAGCCCCAAATCTTCCGACATCTTGCGCAGCACCGTGCCGTGGAAGGGCGAGAAGCTGTAAGCGTTGGCGCTGTCGGCGTGGACGTGGCGGTTGAGTTCGATGGTGTCAAAGGCCAATTCACGGGTCTCCGTGGGGAAGCCCATGATGTTGTTGACGCTGAACTTGAGGTCCAGCTCGTTCAACATGGCGAAATTGCGGACCATCACCTCGTTGCTGACGTTGCGGCGCAGCACCCTCTTGCGGAACTCCTCGTTGCCGTGCTCAATGCCGAAGGCCATGCGGAACATGCCCAGGTCCATGAGCCTTTGCACCCGGTCGCGGCGCAGCGTTTCCGGGCGGCTTTGGCACCAGAAGGGCAGCCGGATGTCCTGGTAGATTTCGCAAAAAGCGTCGAAATCGCGGTCGGTGTAGGCGAGGAAGGTGTCGGCCCAGAAATAGAAGGCCTCGGCCTTGAGGTCGTTCTTGTAGTACAGTAGCTCCTCGTGGATGGCGTCGAAGCGCTTCTGGCGGAAGAAGCTTTTGCGTGTTTCGCCGTGGTACAGGCGCTGCTGGGCAGGGGAGTTGCAATAGGTGCACTGGTAGGGGCAACCCCGGTGCGTCTCCACAGGCAGCATGCGCCAGATGCGGCCCTGCATGGGCCGGTACAGGCGCGATTCTTCGAACAGGCTCAGGTCGATGCGCGGGTTGTCGCTGAACTCCACCGGCGGGCCGAGGGGGTTGGTCCGGATGCCGAGGGGGCCCTTGGTCCACAGGCCGGGGATGTCGTCATATTTCTGGCCCAGGTCAAGGCGGCGGCACAATTCGCTCATCACGGCCTCGCCCTCGCCGACGCAGACCATGTCCACCTCTGGCTGGCGCAGGCAGATCTCCGGGGCGAAGGTGGCGAAAACGCCGCCCATGATGACCGGGATGTTCAGTCCTGCCAGGTTTTTGAGCAGCAGCTGGGCCACGGGGAAGATGTCCTCGGTGATGGAGAAGGCCAGAAGGTCGGGGCTGAACGCATTGACCTTGGCCCGGAAGTCAACGCCCACATCGGAGCGCCTCACCTCGGTCCAGAGCTTGGCGTCGTTGAAAGGTCGGACCGTGAGGATTTTTTCCTTCTCCTTGTCGCTGTCAAACTCCTCCTCCGGGATGATCCAGTTGGTGGAGTCGAAGAGATCCACAATATGCCCCTGGCTGCGCAGCAGCGAGGTGAACAGCCCAATGGCCGGGGGCAGCATGTTCATGCCGTGGATATTCGGATAGACGAAGAGAACTCGCATGTGGCCTTCCCTGTTGAAGCAGAATGGTTGGGCAAGGTTGCCGAAACGTTAGGACTTTCGCATTCCCACGTACCATTGCCTGGCACGGGCCAGGGCAAGGGGCACTGCGGAGCGCGGATCGTCCTGGCAGCTCATTTCGATGCTGGTGGCGCCGACGTAGCCGTATTGCGCCAGCAGCCGACCAAGCCTGGCGTGGTCCACCAGTCCGGAGGCTCCGGGCATGCCCAGGCTCGGCTCACTGATGTGAAAATGGCGGATTGACGCTACCGCCTGACGCAAGATCACGTCAAGGTCGCCCGGCTCCTCGGAAAGAGCCTTGGCGTCCAGATGCAGCCCGAAGCCGGGGTGGTTCACCAGCCGCACCAGCTCAAGACCTTCGCTCGCGGTGGTGATGAAGTCCGCTTCGGACGGCCCCAGGGGCTCGATGCACAATTGTGTGCCTGAGTCTGCGGCTGCGGCTGCCACGGGCGCAAGGATCTCCGCCGCGCGTGCGGCAGCCTCCTGTTCCGTGAGTAGACCTCTGCGCCGGTTCTTCGGCGAACCCAGGATCATGACCTTTGCTCCCAGGTCACCTGCGACGCGGCACAGCTCCACCAGATACCGGCCCAAGGCCCGGTCGCCCTCCGGTGACACAAACATCCGCAGGTCCGGCCGGGAATACAGCAGCGCCTGGATGCTGACGATGCGCAGGCCAAAGGACTCCACATGGGCGCGGTAGGCCTGGCGTTCGGCGGGCGGAGCAGCCACTGGCTCGGGCCAGATCTTGCTTGGCGCAACCTCCAGGAGCTGGCACTCCAGGCCTGGCAGCTGGGCAAGGAACCCGTCCTCCTGTTCCCTGGTCCAGGCGATGTTCGAGATGCACAGAGTCATGGCGCCTTCTCCTGCGGGTTCAAGCCAAAGGACTCCAGAAGGCGTCCAGGCACGGGCTCCGAGAAGAATTCCCGCCGGTAGCTCCGGGCATATTCGATTCTCGTCTCCGGCGGTATGCGCTGCGCCGTCTCGATTTGCCGCGCCACATCCTCCGGGGTCCTGGCAGGCAGCCAGATCACGTCGCGCCCCAATCCCGGCATGTCCCGCAGGCTCATCTCGCCCAGGGCATCCAGATTGATGACCGGCAGCCCGCAGGCCACGGCCTCAAGCATTGTGCCTGTCTCTGAACCAATGACAAGGCGGGCCTGCGCCAGGTGCTCGTACAGGTCGCCATCGGCAAGCACGGCGCGGGCAGGGAGCAGGGCCTTCCAGTCCGTGGCGGGGTGCGCCGGGTGCAGCCGCACGGCAAGCGGCTCGTCCTCCGGCCAGGGCACCTTGGCCAGCACGTCCAGGCACTGGCGCATGCCTTCGGTATTATAGCCGAGCAACACCAGAATCCCTTTTCCAGTCGACGCCGGTTCCAGGGGTATCCGGAAGATTTTGGCATAGCGCAATGAGGGCCCCACGCTGGCGGGAATCAGACCCTCGGCGGGAAGGTAGTAGGGGCCGTTGACCAGGAGGCGGTCTGGAGCGATCCTGTGCGTGGTCTCGGCTTCGGTCAGGTAGGCCCCGAGGTAATTGTCCGGGAAGACATACAGCTGCGCGCCGATGACAGTGACCGGGGCGCCTGTGCTGCGCAGTCCCCGCAGGAACATTTTGTCCCCGGCACGGTTTTCCCACCAGCTCACCACAGTGAGTCCACGGGGGAACGCCCGCGCAAGGCCCCGCCCGTAGAGATACCTCAAATACGTCGGCACCACCGGGCACGGGAGGTCGTTGATGCACTCGAAGCGCACCAGGGCTTCGGGACCGTTTCTTTGCAGTCCAGCCAGAAAGCGCAGGAGCACCAGCGGATAGAAGAGCGCAAAACAGAAAAGCCGCAGGAGGTCGACGCCGGAGACAACGTCGAAAATGGTGGCCACGGGGGTGGATGACTTGGCGAGCAGGGCGGACAGCCGTTGCGTTTCGCCCTGATCCAGGGGGCCATAGAGAGCAGGGGCAAGAACGACGGGGACGCCCGAGGCCTGGGCCTCCTCCGCCAGCCCGGGAAATTCCACCAGCTCCAGTGTGCCTTTGGCCAGGGCCGTCTGGGCATAGACAACTGTATCCAGCATGACCACGGGTCCCGCCGGGAGGGGGCGGCTGGCTGCGGCCTTGCGGAAGGCCCTGCGCTGCAGGAGAAAGGAGAAGGCCAGGTTCAGGTTGGTCCGCAGGTACTGCAGCGTCCGCTTGAGGATGGTCCAGGGGCCTTGGCGCGGTGCGGGCGCGGCGGAGAAATGTCGGCGCAGGAACTCCGGCCGCAGGAAGCGCGCCAGCACCGGGGTGGCCATGAGCCAGGGCCTGCGGTAGGCGCGCAGGGAGAGTCCCGACAGGAGACGGAGCAGCTCCCGGAAGGGCTGCCCCTGGATGCGGTTCATTGCGCCGCCCCCGACCAAAAGCATGTGCGGCACATGGGGTGGGCGAGCGCCTTGGCCTGGGCCCTGGCCCGGACATAGAGCGGATCGTTCCAAATGCTCAGCAGCGAGCGTTCAGACACATTGCCGAACAAGGCCTTGCCGAAATAGTCGTTGCAGCACAAGTGGACGTCGCCGACGGCATCCACGACCATGTAGTGCTCGGGGATGCCGCACTGCGCCAGGGGCTGAACCGTCTTCCCGGCCAGGTCCACTGCCCCGGCGCGGTTGCTCATCCCTGTGTCGTTCAGGCTGCGGGTGTGCAGTTTGCTCAACTCCTCTGGTGTGAGGTGCGCGCTCACGGCGTCGACTTTGCGTTTGACAGCGGGCTCGTCCACCGTGACCACGAAGGCGTCTGCGCTTTTGGCGAGGCGGCGGTACAGTTCCGGGGTCATGAGGGTGAAGTTGGTGAACAGGGTGATGGTGACCTTTGGCAACTCCCGGCGCACGTGCTCCAGGATGTCTGCCAGCCTGGAGTCCATGAGGGGCTCATTGTAAAAATGCGGGGAGAAGCTCCCCGCGTAGCCGATGGATTTGAGCTCGGCGACAATGCGCCAGAGAACCTCCGTGGGCAGGGTGCTGTTGGGCCTGGAATGCTCCTTGTTCGGGCAGGTGGAGCAGCGCAGATTGCACTGCGAGTTGATCTCGACCTCAAGGTTCTCGAACAACGGCACGTCAAGCACGCCGCAGCGCACGGCAAGTTTTCGAACTGCGCGTTTAAGCGAAGTATACATGCCTACATCTCCGGTTTGCGGGCCACGCAGCACAACGCGTCGCCGCTCATGGTCCCGGCCAGCAGGGCCTTGAATCTGGGCTCCATCTCGCGGAACAGGGCATTCATGCCCTGCTCAAAGGGGCCGTTGCCGGGATAGAGTCCGATCTCGACCGTTCCACTGAGGAAGGACGCCTGGGGACGGCCCAGAAAATACCAGTTGAGGTGGTTCTTGAGGGTGTAGTCGTGGCGGCAGGTGACTTCGCTGCTGAAGCCCGCAGCCGCAAGCATGGCCGTGATGGTTTTGCGCGAGAAGTAGAAGAGGTGCGCCCTGTGCCAAAAGAACGTCTTGTAGGCCTCGCGGGTTGCCGGGGGGAGATGCTGCCCCAGAGCGTCCTCCTCGTTGGGAACCTCCAGATACAGCACACCGCCGGGCCGCAGGGCAGCCCAAAGGCTGCGCAACTGCGCGAGCGGGTCGGGCGTGTGGTCCAGGCTGGCTATGCAGATGGCGAGATCAAAGGCCTCATGAAAGCCAAGGGCGTCCAGCCCCTCGGTGTAGGCCTCGATGCCCAGGTCCTGACGCATGAAGTCCACAAAGGGGCTGTGCATCTCCAGACCGACAAGGCGCCCGGCCTTGCCGCCCAGGCGGTGCAGCAGGGCGCCGCAGCCGCAGCCCAGCTCCAGGATGTCTTGGCCCGGGCGCAGCAGCGGGGACAGATTCTCCAGGATGGGGTCCAGGGTAAGCAGCCGGTCGGCAAAGTGCTTCAGCGGTGTCTGCAACTGGCCGGTGACCAGCGAGTTGGTGCCCTGGTATTCCTCTTCGTAGTACAGCTTGAGGCGTTCGCTGTCCCAGTCGAGATCTTGCATGATGAGGCCGCATCCCGCGCACTGGACGATGCGGCCCTCGCCTTCGCGGATGTGGGTGGCCAGCAGGGTGAGATCCTGACCGGAGCAGAGTTGGCAGATGAGCATGCAGGCTCCTTCAAGGGCTGTTTTGGAGTTGCAGGATTACATCCTGGCTTTTCCGACGGCGTAGAGGTTGGGGCGGAACCCCGCCTCCACGAGGAAGAACGTTGTGACTGAGAGGACTGCGGTAAGCGCCAGGCAGACCACCAGCCAGAACAAGGCGAACAGCAGGTGCTCCACAGGCCTGTCGCCAATGACCGAGAGCAGGCCCAGAATCTTGCGTGACACGAGGGGGAATTCCTCCCCGCCGGTAATGGAGGCCACCAGGGGCAAGTGCCACAGATACACGCCATACGAGATGCGCCCGGCCCAGGTGAAGGCCATGGACACTGGGCCGGGTTGGTGGCGGCTGCTTCCGGGAGCGCGCGGCAGTTCGAAAAGCACAAAGCTCACGTAGACGCAGGCGAAGAGGGCCAGCGAAGCGAGATGGTTGGCGAAGGGGCGCACGGCTTCTGACCAGGAGCCGTTATACAGGGCATAGTAAACCCCGTGGGCGAAAGCGAAAAGGAGGTAGCCCATCACCGTGGCCAGGCGGTTCTTGGTCAGGCCCAACCCCTCGTGCAAAAGGCGCACGGCGAGGTTGATGGAATAGCCCCCGACAAACAGCCAGGCGAAATCAAAGGGCACGAGAATAAGGGTGCGGCCGATGGCTGTATGCAGAAGGCTCACCCCGAACAGCGCCGCAGCCGAGGCGAGGGCCAGGGTTGTGGAGCGCGTTGTGGCCTTGGCCAGGGCATAAAAGACAAAGGGGCAAACCAGGTAGTACTGCATCTCATAGGACAGGGACCAAGTCACCGAGTTGATGGCGATTCCGGTCAGATTGTTTACGAAAAACAGGTCGCCCAAAAGGGCCAGGGGGTTTCCCAGAGCCTGGTAGAAACGCCCTCCAAAGCAGATGAGGATCAGAAGCGAGAAGTACAAGAGCGGGGCGATGCGCAGCAGCCGGTTGCGGTAGAAGCGCAGCACGTCCTGGCGCTGGGCGGTGTATCTGCCCTCCCAGAAGATTTTGCCCATGAGGTAGCCGGAGAGGATGAAGAAGACCTGAACGAAGTTGCCGCCCGTTGTGGGCCAGATGCGGGCCAGGGCCGAAAAAAGCGCGACGCCGCTTCCGCTCATGGTGCTGCGCAGGTCGGGGATCACGTTGAAATTGGTGGTCAGGATATGCGCGGAGAGCACCCCCAACGAGCACAAGCCTCGGCAGATAAGGAGATTGTCGCACTTGCTTGGCTGAGAGAGGTAACTCATGAACGTTCGTCTATCCCTGTTTCTCAAAGACGAAGAGGCGCAAGTACTTCAGCCTGTTTCCGATCAGCTTGACTAAAAGCCGCGCCAGAAGACCCTCCGGCCGAGCAAGAGCCCTGCCCAGCAGCGGGCTGCGCGAAAGCTCGGTCAGCGGATCGTGCTCCTCCCTGGCGGCGAGTTTCAGGCCATGCCGCGCCGCCATCTGGATGATCTCGCGGCTCTTCCAGCGGAAGCCGTAGTTCCGGATGAGCAGGGAGTATCGGAACCGCGAAAGGGGCGTGGCCGAGGCGATCTTGCGCAGCAGGTAGTGCGCCCAGGCCTCCCCCTTGAGAAACCCCCGGTGGTACAGCGTGCCCAGCAGGGACTGCTCGGAGCCCGCAGCGTCAAGGATGAGCCTGCCGCCGGACCGGAGCGTGGTGGAGACATTGCGGAAGAACGCGTCCAAGGTCCGCTCGTCAAACAGATAGATCAGGCTGAGGCACATGACGGCGTCGTACTGGCCGGGCGGCGTCTGCTTCGTGATGTCCAGGGCGAGGTATTCGTGCGGACCGAAGAGCTCTGCGTTGGCGTGGTGGCAGGCGGGCACCTCCAGGTCGGAGGACGTGACGCTGTACCCGTCGCATAGCAGACGCAATTCGTTGATGCAGCGCCCGCTGGCGATGGACAGAATGCGCGCGTCCCTGTCGACGTGCCTGCGGATGAATTCGTCCCAGATCGGGTAGCGCGCCTGGAAGTAGGTGTGCCAAAAGGACTCGCGGTCAGCATAGGCCGAGTCATCCGCTGCATAGCCGCCCATGAAGTCGGCTTGCGCCTCGAAGTCGGGTAGAAATGCGTTGCGTATGATGGAGCCGTCGCCGACCTGAAGGGGATATTTATGCCACGCTTCCACGTTGTGACTCCTGTGGCTGGCCAGTGCCTGCGCTACATGCCGCCGTCCGAGCGGGCTTTTGCGATGGGTTCCCGAATGCCCTCAATGTCCATGAAATGCTGCGGCACCACCGTGCGTCCCTGTCGCGGAGTGTAGCTATACGGCGTGTATGTGTAATGCTGACAACGTGCGCCTGTCTCGTCAAGCAGAAACCCCATGTCCAACTGCACGCCGAGCGTTCCGCAGATCCTGGCGAGCATCTCCGCTGCGGTCATGGTGGGGCGGTCGTTGCCTGGACATCCGTCAATTCCGAAAGGTGGTTAGCCAAGGGCAGTCCATCCAAGTGCCAATATTCCGCATCGCTCGCCGGAGCAGAAAGGGTACCCCTAAGATTTTCAGACGAACACGCTCCAGATTTCCGTTACGACCTTCGCCGTCAGATAAAATCACGGCATGTCGAAGTTTGTGGCAGCGCCACCGCAACACTGTCTAAGCCTTGTTGATACATTGTCTCCATGGCGCTTTGCTTGTGGTGCTGTTCTGAAAACTTGCTCCATGCGCATTGCAGCACCGAGTGCACTGTGCCATTACAGCCTGAACTCGCAGACGTTGACATTCATAATGCGTGATCACCTAGCCGACTGTGTTTCAAGAATCCTGTCCGTCAGGAATTGGGCGTACTTTTCGTATCCTCGCGCGTTGAAATGCATGTCAACCTTTCCGTACATGCCGTCAGGGTCACGTTCAAAAATCGGATACGCGTTCCACAACGGCACTTTCAGTTCAGCGGAAATTTTCTGCATCAACTCAGGAAACACGCGGTTGTCCCGTAAATCCAGCACAGCGTGAAACCAAAGCGCATGTCCAAGTATTGATTCCTTCGGACTAACGAAAAGTGGGTAGGGGTACACAGAAAATGCGATCTTGCTGCCTACTTTGCGGCTCATGGTAACAACATGCGCCAGGGCATTTTTTGAGGCTGCGCCGTCATGGTCCCGTTTGTTCAGCAGAACCCAGGCAGGGACGACAACCTCTGGGTGACCGGGAAACTGGCCGGTTGCAATGTCTTGAGATGTGAGCCGGGGAAGTTTCTCCAGGTTTGTTCCTGCCTCGAGCCTTGCCTCTGAAAACCTGTCTCGCAGGCGGAACACTGTAGTAAGCAGAGAACTGGCGGCCACAACTTTGCCTTTCCAGTTCAGATTGGGCCGCACAAGGTCCTGTTCACGTCAAACGCAAAACCGACCGCAACGTGCCCGGACATGATCTTCTCAGCGTCCTTCAGCACGGTCGGAGCACCCTGGGCGTCAAAAAGGTAGTCCTTTACCCGGTCTTCATCTTCCTTGATATCGCTTTGATCAACACAGACGATCACCAGGTCCGGCTGCAGAAAAGCGAAGTAGCTTCTAGCCAGGACGGCATACCGCAAGCACGAATATGAGGGAGCCGCGAGGGCGATCACTTCTGCATTCGTTTTTCCGCGTTGATGCAGCAGGGCTTCGATGCGGACCCCTAAGGTGTCTTCTTGGTTGGCGTTATAGCCCCAGACAAAGCTGTCGCCCAAAAGGAGAACACGGTAAACCCCCGGAATTTTTGGGTAGAGTTCGTGTGTCCGGAAGCCGTGGGCGTTGATGCGCACCCGGAAGGTGCTTCCAGGATCTCCGGCAGGGAGGAGTCCGTTGAAATTCCGCTTCGAGGTATAGAGCAGCATTGGGTGCGGATCACTTTTATATGTCGCATCTGCGGCCTGCCATGTGTGAGTCTGAAAGAAATATATGGTCCTGCACAAGAGTTCCAGCACCCCGAGGGTCAGGGTAATGGAAACAAGAATGAGTAGGATGTTTTTTTTCATTGTACCCCCAGATCATTCCAACGCACTGGCATCATTCTTGTCCGGCTTAGGAACGTGGAAGTTCGTTGATTATTGAACAAGCAAGGCGGCGGCTGGCAAAGGAGTTCCCCAGACAAGTCCGGCTTGGCATCAACCAGAGGGCATCCGGTCAGTTATGGCACAGGATGCCGGGCGCTGTGTTTGAGCCGTGCTCGTTACTTCCCGCCGTCCATGTGGGCTGCCTCGATGAGTTCCAGAATGCCCTGACCGATGTCCATGAAATGCTGCGGCACCACCTTGCGCCCCTGCCGGGGAGTGTAGCGATACGGCGTATACGTGTAATGCTGACAACGTGTGGCCGTCTCGTCAAGCTCGAAGCGGATGTCCAACTGCACGCCGAGTATCTCACCGATCATGGAGAGCATCTCCGCCGTGGTCATGATCTGCGCCCCGGTAATGGTGAGGCAGTCGTTGCCCTGGGCGCTGGCCAAGGCTTCAACGCTGAGACGCGCGGCATCCTTGACGTGGATGTATTCGCGGCGCTCGTGCCCGGTGCCGGGGTAGTTGATGCGCCCCTCGCGTATGCCCTGCTCCACGAAGTCGCGCAGGCTGTTCCATGGTTGGGCCCGCGGCCCATACAGTGATCCGTAGCGGAGGATCGTGTAGGCCAGCCCGTATTGCTCTGCATACGCCTCAACAATGAGTTCCGTGGCCTGCTTGGTGACACGGTAGAACGAGCCCTTGTTGCTGTACACGTACACTGTGGAGGCAAAAAGGAAGCGTTCGACTTTGGCCTTGATGCAGGCTTCGATGACGCGTGTGCTGCCGATGATGTTGGTCTCGATGGCCGCAGCCGGATGCTCGCTCGCCTCGGCGATCTCCGCGATGCCTGCCAGGTGGTAGACATAGCGGGCGCCGTCCAGGGCGGTGGAGAGACGGCTGGCGTCCGTGATCTCGCCCAGCAGCATTTCCTGGTCCGGTCTGGCCCAGCGGGATTGCTGCCGGTCATAGATGACGACATGGTGCCCGGCATCGCTCAGTTCGTCCGCCAAGTGGCTGCCAAGAAAACCTGCGCCGCCTATGACCACAACCTTGTCTTTCATGCACTTCCCCTCGATTGTTCGCTTCGAAGAAGCTCCAGGCCTCAGCGAGCGTTCATGGTATTGCGCAGCACCTGGAGCGCCTGCTCCTGAACCGCCGGGGCGGCCGTGGATATCCGCACCCAGTCGCGCAGGTGCTCTTCGCGGAAGGGGCGGCGGATGAGCATGTCCTGTTTGGCCAGTTCGATGCGCCAAGCCTCGGCCAGGTCCGGCCCCAGCCGGATGGTCAGGAAGTTGGCCACGCTGTTTGAGGTCGCGAAGCCCAGTGCTTCAAGCCCGGCCTTGAAGGCGGCCAGGCATTGCCGCGTCTCCTCTGCATAGCTCTCGTATTCCTGCGGGTTGCCCAGCAGTTCCTCCAGGATCATGGCCGTCACCGAGGTCAGTTCGTAGGCGGGCTTGAGCTTCGTGAGGTTCTCGATGTTCTCCCGCCGGGAGACCAGGCACCCGGCCCGCAGGCCGGCGAGGCCAAAGGCCTTGGAAAAGGAGCGCGTGATCACGAGGTTGTCGTGGTCCATGAGCAGCGGGACGGCAGTCTCGCGGTGGAACAGGTAGTAGGCTTCGTCCACCAGGGTCAGGGCGCCGCATTCCCCCGCCCTGGCCACGATGCGCTCAAGCATGCCCAGGTCCGCAGGGTTGCCGAGAAACCCGTTGGGATTTTCCACCACCACCAGGCGCAGTCCTGGAGTGATGCGCCCCAGGAATGCCTCCCAGTCGAACTCAAGGTTGCTGTCGTAATCCTGGGTCTCAACCTCGGCCTGGTAGAGTTTGGCGAAGACCGGGTACATGGCGTATCCCGGCAGATGCAGCAGCACCCGGTCACCCGGCCGGACGTAGGTCTCAAACACCAGCCTGATGGCCTGCTCCGAGCCCATGTGCAGCAGGATGTTTTCCACAGGCACACCGATGTGCGCGGCCACTTTCTCGAAGGTGGGCCAGCACTCCGGGTAGGCCATGATCAGCTCGTCCGTCAAACGCTCGCGCAGCCGGGCCATGAAGGCGCTGCTGAAGGGCTGGTTGCGCTCGTTGCGGTCGAGTCGGACCTTGCCCAAGCGCGGCGCTTCGTCGCCCCACGGGGTGCGTCGGATGTCCTTGAGGTGAGGCTTGGGTTCGATCATCCTTGACTCCTGGGTGCGGCACTACTGGTCGACGAGGGCTGGGCTGCGTTGGCCTGGGCCCACAGCCGCTCGAACGCGGCGTCGCCCTCGGGGGTCATGCGCTCCGCCTTGCGAATCTCGCCCCAGTGCGACTCGTCCAAGGAGCGGTAGAGGTTGAAGGTGCGGTACAGACCCTTCACCTCCTCTGTGGTGAGCGTGGGCATCCGCAGCCTGGGCTCGGAGAAGGAACCGTCGCAGATCGTGTCGGGATCCCAATACCCCTTGGCCACGCAACTCTCGTGCAGAGCCGTGCCGCGGAAGGGGTGGAAGATGGACAACGAGTGGTTGTCGCAAGTGAATTGACGGTTCAGGCGAATGGTGTCAAAAACGAACTCGCGTGTCTCATCCGGAAAGCCGAGCATGTTGTTGACCGAGAGTTGAATGCCTGCATTTTGCGTCCACTCGACGGCTCGCAACACTGTTTCGTTTGAGTAGTTCCGGCGCAGTACTGTCTTTCGGAACACTTCGTTTCCGCTTTCCAGCCCGATGCTGACCCTGTGGCACCCCACTGCGGCCAACTCCAGCATGTCTTTTTCTGTGACGGTCTCTGGCCTTGTGTTAAACCAGAACGGGACGCCCAATCGAGCGTATTGTTTGTAGAAATCCTTGCGGTCCGCTTCCGGCATGGCCAGAAACGTCTCGGAAACAAGGTAAAGATATTCCACATCATAATGTTTGATGTAGGCTTTGGCCTCCTCGATGAGCCTTGAGACCGGCTTGAACCGAAGCCATTTGCCTTGCCGAGAGAATAGCCTTTGGTAGCTGGGGGCCGAACAGTACGTGCAGTGGTACGGGCAGCCGCGAGAAATTTCCAGGGGCAGCATGCGGTAGAGTACCCCGGACATCGAACGGTATATTCGTTTGCTGTCGAATACATCGAAACGGGGGATAGGCAGGTTCTGTAAATCGCAGAGGCGGTGCTCCGGCGGAGGGATGGGGCGGGCACCGTCACGTGTCCATATGTTGGGTATGCGTGGGGCCCGCTCGCCCTTGGCCACCTGCCGGGCAACTTCGACCATGGCCTCCTCGCCCTCACCGACACAGACCATATCAACCACGCCGGCACACAAGGGTATCTCCGGCGAGAACGAGGCGAACACCCCCCCCATAATAGTAGGGATACGGCTGTCCTTGACGCTGTTCAGCAGACCCTCAGCCATGCGGTAGGTGCTTTCCACACAGGATACGCCGATGAGGCCGGGATCAAACTCATTGACCATGTCGATGAATTCCTGGCCCATGTCGCACAGTTTGGGGAAAACCCCAACAGTGGAATAATCGCAGCCCTTAATCTGGCCGGTCATCTCGCGTTCGGCCTGGTTGTCGGTCGTGGGGTCGCTATATAAGGTCGTGTCAAAGAGGCGCACCTCAAAACCAGCGTCTTCGAGAACCGTTGCGAGCATGGCGATACCAAGGGGCATGAGCGGCTCCATGGGAAGATTCGCATATACCAGCAATACCTTGAAAAGCATTGGTTCACATCCCTGTTGGGGTTTGTAGCGCCGGGTGTCGTGTGACACTTGAGAATCGTATCAATATCTGTTTGGTGCTGCAATACGGAGCTATTCGTGGATTTACTCGAACGTCTTCTTCACCTGGGCCGCGCGCCACGGGCAGGTGGCGCAGGCCGGGACCAGGTGCGAGAGCCCTGCCTGGTGCAGCCGGCGCAGCTCGCGCACGGAGTCGGCCTGCCAGCAGGCGCGGATGCTCAGGTCCCGCGCGTTGGCCACCTGGGCCAGATCCTGGTCGTCGTTGTTGCATGGGTGCACGCTGCCGTCCCATTCCACGGTTAGGCGTTGCCAGGGCTGTGGGCAGGCCCAGCCCGGTGCAGTTTGCGCCTGCTCCGGGTGCGTGGCCGGATCCTTGTAATCCACGGCGGCGGTCTGGTCGCAGTAGTCGGCCCAGTGGGCAGCGTACATTTCCAGGTCCAGACCCGGCAGGGCCACAGTTTGTAGACGCACCTTGGGGTAGTCCAGCCCGCGAGCGTGGCGCAGTTCCAGCAGCCGCGCCACATTGGCCTTGATGCGCTCCAGCTTCGCCCCGACCCGCGCGGCCTCGAAAGCCTGGGTGTCCGTGCCCTCCACAGAAATGGAGATGCGGTCCAGCCCAGCATCCATGAGCGCATTGGCCATGGACTCGGTGAGCAGCATGCCGTTGGTGTTGAAGTACACGTCGATGACCCCGCAGTCCTTGGCCTTGCGCACCATGTCGGCGATGCGCGGGTGCAGCAGGGGCTCGCCCCGGTAGCTCAGCTTGAGCCCGCTCAGGCCGTGCTCCCGGCACTCATCCAGGATGCGTGAAAACAGGCCGAAGTCCATGTCGCCCAGCTTCTCGCGCGGGAGAAAGGGCAGCTTGTCGCAAAATGTGCACTTGAGGTTGCAGCGGCTGGTGGCCTCCAGGTCCAGATGAACCGGGAACTCCCCGGCCTCGAAGCGTTTTGGGCGGCCCTCCCATTCGGCGCGGTACTGCCGATAGCGCGCGTCGTCCACGTCGTGCGGGTTGGCCCCGCCCAGGGCGGAAAAATTGCTGTTAGCCTTGGCCTCAACGCCCATACGGCGTCTCCATTTCGCTGAAGCCGTGTTCCTTAAGCCAGTACTCCACGCCCGGCACCTGCCAGAGGTAGTCGATGTCGCAGCCGCCCCACTGTTTGAGCGGGGCGATGCGCCGGCCCATCCACTTCTGGGGCAGCAGGCCCTCCTCCAGGCGGTCCAGATTCACCGGGCGGATCATGGACAGGCCCATGTCCGCGAACCAGACATCGCCCTGGGAGTCCCGGTCGCAATTGAGCGTGGCCGGGTCGCCAAAGGTCTCAAAGGGCACAAAGGGCACGAGCACGCCCTCGGGCGTGAGCCTGCGGGCGCGCAACGGCGACCACATGTTCAGGCAGGACACCGTGACCACGGAGTCGAGGGTCGCGTCCGCGCGCAGCAGGGCCGCAGCCTCGTCGATCTGCGCGGCCAGCACGGTTGCGGCGTTGCACATCAGCAGGGCCAGCTGCTCCACCTCCAGGCCGTCCTTGGCCGCGTCCGCGCGGACCACGGACAGGCCGTGCTGGTACACGTGTTCGCCCAGGGCCTCCTTGGTGCACAGGTGCGCGGGCCGCTTTATGATGCGCGCGCCGTGGGCCCGGCCGATGTCCATGAGCGCGGGGTCGTCGGTGGTGATGTACACCCGGTCCACGCTGGCGGCGTGCCGCGCGGCCAGGAAGGGGTACGCGGCCAGCGGGCGGCCCAGGAGGGGCATGGTGTTCTTGCCGGGCAGGCCGGTGCTGCCCTTGCGGCCCATGAGCAGTGCTGCGATCATTTGTCCTCTCCATTGCTGCGTAGTGCGTCGACGTAGACGCTGGCCTCCAAAAAGTCCCGGCAGCAGGGCGGCGGCGGGTCGAGCCGCATAAGGGGCGAGTCCGGCCCGGGCGCGATGCCCAGAAACCGCGCGCCGCAGCTTTGGGCCGCCGAATAGTCGCTCAGCGCGTCGCCAAAGAAAAGGATTTTTTCCGGCGCAAAGCCGCCCTGGACCACGATGGCCGCCAGGTTTTCGGCCTTGGTCCGGTCCGAACCGAGGGCCGCCTCGAAGTATTTTTCCAGTCCACGGCGGCGCAGGATCACGGCCAGCTCGGCATCGGGCGTGGCCGAGTCCACAAAGAGCGGCACCCGCCCGTGCCAGCGGCGCAGAAAGGCCAAGGCGCCGGGCACCTCCGGCGCGGCCACCACCCCCTCAAGCACCAGGGCTGAAAAGGCCGTGCACAGCCGGTCCAGTTCGGCCTGGTCCGCCGGGCGGCCCAAAAGCGCGGCCTCGTAGTGACGAAACTTCTCGCGCCGGGGCATGCCGCCGTGCTCGCGGTGATGGCGCACCACCGCCGCCGCAACCTCCGGGCCGTGGGGCAGGTACAGGGCCTCGAAGGCGCTGGTCTTGACCTCCACCGAGTCGGCCAGGACCCCGTCGAAGTCGAAGATGAAGGCGTGGTAAGGGTCCATGCGATCAGCCCTTGCCCAGTTCCGTCAATAGATTCTCCACAGCCATGCGCTCCATGCGCTCACGCGCCTCTGCGGCGTAGGAGCCGATGTGCGCGGTGAGCACCGTGTTCGGCGCATCAACAAGGGGCCCCTTGTACGGCTCGGCCTCGAACACGTCCAGGCAGGCGCAGCCCACGCGGCCCTCGGCCAGGGCGGTCGCCAGGGCGGCCTCGTCGATCATGCCGCCGCGCGCGGTGTTGACCAGGATGACCTGCGGCTTGACCAGGGCCAGCTCCGCCGGGCCGATGAGGCAGCCCGAGCCGCTGGCGTGCAGGGTCACGAGGTCCGCCTCGCGCAGCAGGTCGGCCAGCTCACGCTGCTGACCCAGAGACGAGGCGACCTGCCGCACGTCGGAATAGACAACCCGCGCGCCAAAGGCCAGAACCAGCTCGGCCACGCGCCGGCCAATGGCCCCGAAGCCCACGATGCCCACGCAGCGCCCGCGCAGCAGGCCGCCCAGGCGCTTTGTCCAGGCGCCCTGGCGCAGTTCGCGGTCGTGGCGGGAGATGTGCCGCAGGGCGTCGAGCATGAAGCCCAGGGTCAGTTCGGCCACGGCGTCGTTGAGCACGCCCTCGGTGCGGCGCACCGGGATGCCCGCCCCGCCTGCCGCCTCGTGGTCCACGTTGTCCCAGCCTACGCCCACGCGGGAGATCACGCGCAGATGCTCTCGCGCTCCGTTGATGGCCTCGGCGGTGACGGGCTCGGTGCCCGCCAAGAGGCCCACGGGCCGGTGCTCGGCCAAAAGCTCCATGAGTTCGGCGCTGGTGAGCTTGCGGCCGTGCGGGTTGACCACAAGGGCGAATCCGGCGGCGCGCAGCAGCTCCGCAACCTCGGGGCAGGACCGGCCAAAGGATGAGGTGGTGGCCAAAATGGTCGGCATGGTTGTCTGCATGATTGTCTGCATGGCGGCTCCTTCAGACCCGTCCGGCAAGGGACTTGAGGCGACGGTTGAGGCTAAGCAGCGCGCCGCTGCCGGCCACGGGCAGGGCGGCCAGGGCCGAGAGCAGCACCAGCCCCGGCTGGCGCACCGGGGCGATGAGCGCGCGGCGGCACAGGTCGCGGGCCTGGTCGTTGTGCCCCTGGACCAGGAGCACCTTGATGACCCTGGTGAGCAGGGAGGTGAGGGCGGCGGGCAGGTGCGCGGCATAGGCCTGCGGATTGGCCGCCACCGCGCGCAGCGCGCCCGCATGGTAGCGCAGTCCGGCGGCGTGCAGGTCCGGGCAGGCCGTGGCGTTGGCCGGGTGCCTGCGGTACAGGGCCAGGGGCTCGGCCAGCTCCGCGCCGGGGCTGGCCGCCTCCAGCCGCAGCCACAGCTCCCAGTCCTCCACGAAGCGCAGCTCCCAGGCCTCGTCAAAGGGACCGGTGCGCTCGAGCAGCTCGCGGCGGACCAGCACCGTGGGCGAGCCGACGAAGTTGTACCCCAAGAGCTGGGCGAGGCGCTGCGGGCCGGGGGGCGGAATCATCGGACGCGGGCGGGGCTCCACCGCGCCGCTGGCGTGGTCGAGAAAATTGTAGTGCGTGAAGCACCACTGGACCTCGGGATGCTCGTCCAGGTGGCGCGTTTGCACGGCCAGCTTCTCCGGCAGCCAGAGGTCGTCGGAGTCCACAAAGGCCAGCAGGTCGGCGCGGGCGGCGCTGATGCCGACATTGCGCCCGGCGGCGGGCAGGCCGGTGCGCTCGTTCTTGATGTGGCGCAGGCGGCTGTCGGCCATGCCCGCCACGACCCCGGCGGTGTCGTCGGTGGAGCCGTCGTCCACCACGATGACCTCGATGTCGGCCAGGGTTTGGCCGAGAACGCTGGTCAGCGTCTCCGGCAGCAGGTCGGCCCGGTTGTAAGTGGGGATGATGACGCTGACGGCCGGGGCGTTCATGGCTGCGCGGCCTCTGCCGCATCCGGCTGGTCATCCATCTGGTCATCCATCTGGCCGTCCGTCTGGCCGTCCGTCTGGCCGTCCGTCTGGCCGTGCCGGGCCAACACGGCGCGGTAGCCGGGCAGCACCTCGACCGGGGAGCCGACCTGGCGCACGCGGCCGTCCTCGACCCAGACCAGCCTGTCGCAGCCCTCCACCGTGCTCAGGCGATGGGCCACCAGGATCATGGTCACCGAGCCCTTGAGGCGCATGATGGTCTGCTGGATCTGCTTCTCGCTCTTGGTGTCCAGCGAGCTGGTGGCCTCGTCGAAGATGAGCACCTCGGGCCTGCGGTACAGGGCGCGGGCGATGCACACGCGCTGCTGCTGCCCGCCGGAGAGCCGCACCCCGCGCTCGCCGAGCACCGTCTGGTAGCCCTCGGGCAGCTGGACCAGGAACTCGTGCACTGCGGCCTGGCGGCAGGCGGCCTCCACGCGGGCCAGGTCGATCTCCGCACGCAGCACGCCAAAGGCCACGTTCTCGGCCAGGGTGGCGTCGTAGATGTAGGGGAACTGCGGCACGTAGCCGATGATCTCGGCCAGGCCCCGGCGTCCGGGCTCGTCCAGGGGCTTCCCGTCCAGGCACAGCGCCCCGCTGGTGGGGGCCAAAAGGCCCATGAGCAGGTCCATGAGCGTGCTCTTGCCCGCGCCGGACTCGCCCACGATGCCCACGGTTTCGCCCTTGCTCACGCAAAAGCTCACGGCTTCAAGCACCGCCGCGTCAGAGCCCTCGTAGCGGAAGCCCAGGCCTTCGGCCCGCAAGTCCCGTTCAAACGCTGGGCGTATGCGTTTTGCTTCATCGCCGTGCCCGCCGACGGCCCATTCCCCGATCATCTCCATGTGCGTCAGGGTATGGTGCACATAGGGCAGATAGCCCCGGAAGTTGTTCACGCTGGTGACCACGCGGATGGCGGCGGGCAGACCGCGCCAGGCGGTGACGGCCAGCAGCGCGATGGTGCCGGTGACGCGCAGGGGCGAATCGCCCGCCAGGGTGTACATGAGGAAGGTGGCCAGAAACAGGAGCATGAAGCCGACGGTTTCCAGCAGCCAGTTGGGCACGCAGGCGTAGATGTCCATGCGCGCCTGCATGGAGGTCGCGGCATAGGACTCGGCGCGGAAGGCCCGGCAAAAGGCCTCCTCCTGGCCATAGGCCTTGACGTCCTTGATGCCCTGCAAGGCCGTAACAAGGTGGCGGTTGGTCGCGTGGCGGTGCTCGGCCAGGGCCTTGGCCGTTGTGTCGATGCGCCTGCGCAAAACCCGCAGGATGAGCGCGGCTGGAGCGCCCAACATCAGGACGCTTGAAAGCACCACCACGGGATTGGCCGCAACGAGCGCAAGGGTCAGGCACACAAGCAGCACGATCTCCGTCGAGGCCATGAAGGCGTAGCTGAGGAAGGCCCCGCTGTTGCCGGACCAGGAGACCGTGCTCATGAGGTCTGCGGAGTTCTCGCGCAGGATCCACTGGTAGGGCATGCGCATGACGCCTGTGAGCATGCGGTCGCCCAGGTAGCCGGAGACAAAGGCGACGAAGTTTGACTGCCCGTATTGCAGGGCCGCGCGTAGGCCATTTTTAAAGACCACGGCGATGATCACCGCCAGCCCAAGGATCATGAGCAGGCGCTGCGGGGTCAACCCGCCGAAATGACCGGTGAACCTGACGAAGCGGGCCAGCAACTCCGACCCCAGCAGGGTCTGGGGATTGGTGATGGCCGAGGCGAACAGGGCGATGAGCCCCACGGCCCCGGTTTCGACAAAGGCCACCACCACGGCCGCGACCAGCAGGAAGACGAAGCGCCTGGTATAGCCCTGTGGCAAAAGGCGCAGAAGTCTGCGTATGGATTCGATGACCTTGGCTTGTTGTGCCATGTTACCTTCATTCCTACGTATTGGACTGATCAACAGAGAAATTACTAAGCATTATATCTGAAAAGTGCGTGGCAGTAAGTCAACAATCCGTCTGAACCCCGTCGTGACAGAGGTCACGGAACAATGTCAAAAGGTGAGTAACGGGATCTGGGCCGTGTTGCGGCCACAAAAAATCTTCTCTCGCCTGTTCGACGCCTTTTGCAGGAAGCAATTTTGATTTAAATAAGGTGACATATTGTTCTAGTTCTTGTGAGGAACGAGAAAGATAGACGCGATTCAACAAGGCTTCGCGAATATCAGGGCGAATCATCTCGTCCACAGGATCGTGGAGTATGATCGGTACATCAAGGCCGAGCGCCAGAACACTGACCAGCGAGCCAATATTTTCTAAAACAATAAGGCCGTAGCGAAACAAGACTTCTTCAGCTGTACAGGAAGGCAACAAGCGCGTATGTTTTCGCCCAAATCGCGAGATCAAGCTCTTAAAGTAACGCATGTTGTACAGTTCACAGATGACGTGCGCTTTGATGGAAAGAGGAGCGCCACAACGCTCAAAAGCGGTCAAAATATCCTTGTGGTGCAGATAACTTGCCTTGTCAGAGCATGGCGCGGATCTGTAGCTGACGAAAGTGCAAACACCCTGGATGAAAATTGCTTGAGAGGGTAGATCTTGTGTTTTATGACTTAACTTGAATGCGGTGATGTTGCCGCCGCGACACGTGTGCAAATCATGAAAGCGCTGATCATCCAGCTTTCCATGATATACAAGAACGGCACCAGACCAAAGAGGTGCTTCAACGGAATAGAATAATTCTGGTTCTTGGTGTAAGTGAAATCCACCATGCTGCAAAGAGAAGACAGGTATACCCAACCGGTTTGCTTCACGAGCAAATGTAGCAGATTGATGATTGAAAAGACCGTTTGAAAAGCACAAGAATTTCGGACGTAATCGTTGCAAGGCGCTATAAATACTCCGAGAATAGTCAGGAAGACTGGAAATGATATGTTCTCTGTGTGACACGAATAGCGTCAAAAGTGTGTCTTTGTACAAAGGAAACCATTTATCCAAGAATTTACCGATCTGTGTTTTGAATCCATCCTCTCCTATCATGGTTGTGGGTGAAGGAACAGGAATGCACAAATCGTGAATGCTATCACAGCGGAGTTCTGGAAGGGAGTTGAGTACATACTCGAGCCCATACCCCTGATTTGCAAAAAGAGCAGAACAATTGGTTTGGACGGTTGCAGCGAGTGGTTTGTATCGTATAAATAGAAAACGCTTAATTCTTCCTAGCAATGGGCGTAAGTGATTGGCCCAGCACTTATGAAGTTTTTCTGTTGTTCTTAGATCGTCATAGACATATCGGTTTGGCGCAAATATCTGAGCAAAAACTGATTCGGCAAGCTGAAATCCATAACCGAGTACGGAAAAGCAGTCATGTGATGACAAATCAAAATTAGCTTGAGACGCCATCTTTTGGTAATGTGGAGCACCAACGAGATCAATGGATTCGAATTTTGAGGACAGTTTAGAACTAAGGTCGTGCAGATACAGTACTGAAGTAAGGTTTAGCCAAAGAATATACATCTCAACACCATATGGTGAAATTTCTGAAAATGGAACCTTGAGCTTTGCATCAAGGGAACAGCACAGCTCGCTTAAATCAGTTGCAAGTTCCATTGTCCGTTTACGATGATCCGAAAAGACAAGGTAGTCATCAGGAGTATCGTAAAATACGTTCATTTCCTCGCACATATCCATCGCAGACGGTGACAAGGCGAGTATGTTCCCAGTACGGCCTATGTTTCTCAGTAGCAGGGTCTTGTCAATGCGTTGAAACAAAATAGTGAGAGTATTAGACATAACGCCTTCTGTCGCACTCGCGATGATATTGCTAGATAATAAGGAAGAGATACTTTTCATGCGCTGACACAAAAGAATAATCTAATGCGTATGTGTTGATATTTTTGCCGAAAGTTTGCACGCCAGTAAGCCCCTACAAATGATGAAGTATTAGACCTGACTTCGCTGTTGGAGTCAAAGAAAAGGTCTACTCGTGTGGTTGCTCCTGACGAATGCAATAAGTATATGCCTTGGAGGAACGATAAAAGCTCATTTTTGTTTTATAGATTTGATCTACAATACCAGAACTGTGTTGCTTGATGGATTGAGTTACATTCTCGATGCTGTTGTCAACGTAAAAAACATAATCGCAGCTCGACTTGTATTTTTCAAGTTGTGAAGTGTTAGACTTGTGTTCATGCTTGTCGTTAATCCAAGAAGAAAAGTCGTAATTACAATGAACGAGTTTTTCCGACAATGTGTATTCATAGCGTATGATTCTTTCAAAGCAAAACTTTAGCATTTCCTTCAGTTCAGCTTGCTCTACTGAAATATTCTGAGTATTAAAGTAGTCCTGAAGGGCCGTTGTAAGGTATTGGTGAAACTCGTGAATGCTTGAGGTTGAAGAGATCAGCTTGCAAAAATAGTATATGTTTAGAGCCAGACCTTTTGTCTGAATCTCTTTGACCATCACAACGGATGCGGTACTCGTGGTTTCGCTATATTCAAGGAGTTCATCTTTGGCCGCCTTGGTGAACTCAGCATAAATCTCGGAAATCGATGCGGGTAGGTGTCCTTTATTGGCAATGATGTGCCGTATGAACTTGACGATATTTAGATTGTGCTCGCTTAAATACAGTGTAATTGGTGCAAATATTTCTTCCTTAAATATCGAGTACAGGAACAATGTAAGACGCACCTCTATATTGTCTGCAAAACTGAACAAATTTGTTGAAACTACAATTTCTTCATATTCTAAGCTGGCGACACCGCCATATACACCGGCACATCTTGGGATTATTCTGAACTTTGTCTTTACGTCGTACTGATTTCTTGATTTCTTTGAGTTCAACTTTGAGCCTTTAATCATGACCAGCTGATATGCAAGTATTGGCATATCCGTTGAAGTCATTTTTTCGAATCCTTTAATGAACGTGTCGTAAGTCTCTCCCGGTAGAGGGTATATTAGCTCGCAGTATGTATTGGCACCTAACTGGCTCAACCTAGAGTGATATTCAGTGTACAAAGCGTCGTCGATGTTCTTCCGCCCAATAATCTTAAGCACGTCTTTATTCAGTGACTGCCTGGACATAGAGATTGACGAAAGATGTTTCAGCATTTTTGCGATGCTGATTATGATCTCACTCAGATCTTTGAGGAACGTGATGTATAGTTCGCGCGGGTATAGGTAGTTGTTGCTGTTATCGAGCAGCCGCTTTGCAATGGCGATGTCTCTTTTGAAAATGCCAAAATTTCCGTCGGTAACGTAAAGTGCTTTTGTCGGGTTAATGCATTTCTTAGAGATATAGTCAATTTCAGCCAAGACAGTCTTAATTGGAAACTTGCGCAATTTTGCATTCGTGGCATTCCCCCAGAAGCAATAAGCGCAATGATATGGACACCCTCGTGTAGTTTCAAGCATTGGCACAAGATGCTCATCTTCAAAAAATTCATCCATCAAGCCTGTCAGATAGGGCGATGGAAGATCACTATAGTCACAGGGTATGTTCGTTTTGCCGCCTTTCTTCAGTTGTTCCGTTTCTCGGTCAAGACGCAGTACGCCTTCAGGCACATCCAGAAATATTGCATCAGGATCCATGTCGTGTGCCAATAGGGCGTTGACTGTGTCAGCGAATTTGTACTCTCCTTCGCCGGTGACATAGATATCAATGAAGTCCATACGTTCAAGGCAAGTAATGGTTTCTTCTTCAGACATGACATCAATATTTGGACCACCGCCAATAACCAAGATGTTCTTGTTACGCTCTTTGATGAGCGTTACAATTGTCTTGTTCAAGTTGAAATTCCACTCGTAATTGGAGATTGCAAGTATGTTGACATTTGCAAAATCGGGACGCATCGCGAGTTCCAACAGCTTGTCGGGATCTTTGACGATTTTTATATTAGTCTCTGGATGTTGTTTTAGTAAATAGGCCGCCACATAGCCAACGTTGAGCGGAAAGGGGTGAATGTAATCTTCCTCATGCAGATACGCCAAGTCCGCGAAGTATATTGTCAGTGCCTTTTCCATTTGCAATCCCTTCCTCATGTCTACTTGAGCATTCTTCGATGCACGTCCTGCCTCAGTGCACTAGCGCACTGAACGAACCAGCAGGAACGCTTCGGCATATGGTGCGCCTATGCATGCCCCCCAGCGCGTCGCATCGGCGCTGATGGCCTCTGCCGACCGGGGGTGCGGGAAAGCGCGCATCTCTGAGTCATAGGCCGCAAGGGCCTTGAGCTTCTTCTCCCACTGGCCGGAGACATCATAATAAACATTGGGCGAGTAAGCGCCAGGAGCGTACAGGCCAAAAGCCCACTCGGTTGACGACGCGACGGAAAAGAGCAGAACCTCTCGCACCCTGCTGCCGGGCACGGGGCGTGTGGCCGTGATCACTGCCTTTGACACCAGCTGGTGGTCGATGTTCAGGTCGCCGTGGAAGTGTGTCAGGATCAAGTCGGGTTGGCGCTTTTGGATGAGCTTCTCCACAATCTTCACCAGCGAGAGCAGGGGCAGCGTGTCCAGCCGGTTGTCCGGCAGGCTGAAGTGCTCGACTCCGTGCGCGCCCAATATTGATGCCGCTTCACATGACGCTTGGCGCAGGGCGTCCAGCTTCGATTGCCCCTGATCGGCGCAGTCCCGGGAGGTCTGCCCTTCGCCAAGTATGGCCATGAAGACCTGATTGCCTTCTTCGACGAGACGGGCGACAGTCCCGCCGCAACCAAGGACCTCGTCGTCAGGATGCGCCGCAATGACCAGGACGTTCATGCCTGACCCTCCTTTCGGCTGAGCAGAAATTCGGCCCAGGCCAGGTCCATGGGCTCGTCGATGTCCACGGATTCCATGCCTCCGGTGGGAAAAGCCACGGTTTCTGGACCCATAAGCAGGCCGGTTTCCAGAAAGCGGTCGATGTTGCTGATGAAATACGCCCCATCATGCCGGTAGAGCGGGCGCAGGTCTTGTCTTTCGGTGTAGTAGCCATCCCAGTCGTGGGGGGCGAGCCGCCGGTCCTCCCGCAAGGTCATGGCCCACTGGGGCGGATGGGGGTAAGGGATGATGCTCATGAGGGCATCCGCCCCGGACTCGATGAACGCGCGCCAACTGGCCCGGATGTTGGCGACTGTTCGGAAGGGGCTGGTCGGCAGCATAAGATAGAGATCGGTCAGGTCCGGGTCTTGGCTCCGCACCAGGTCGACGGCCTCGCGGCAGACAGGCTCCAGGGCGACCTTGTCCCCGCCCAGGGCCGGAGCGCGCCGTAGCGGGCTGGCCCCGCAGCTTTCAGCCACAGCCAGGATCTCCTCATCCTCTGAAGAAACCCATATCGCGTCAAACAGGCCGGACTCCATGGCCGGGCCGATGGTCCAGGCCAATAGCGGCTTGCCCTGCAGGGGGGTGATATTTTTCCGCGGGAACCGCTTGGAGCCACCGCGAGCCGGGATGATGCAAAAAGGCTTGCGTCTGTTCATGCTGCGAGTCCTGCTTGAAGTTGCATCTTGCTGACATTGCCGGACATGAGAATGTCCAGACTGTTCGGGCCGCAGTTGAAAAGCAAATCGATCACGGAAAGATGCGAGACGAACGTCTTGGACTGCTGAGGATAGACCGGATGGACATAGTCCTGGAAACAGGGCTTGATGTTGCGCCTGGAAAAGGACTCCTCGTCCGCATACTCCCTGCCAAGGGAGCCGAACATGTACGCATCGGCCTGCAACTGGACGCACATGTCCAATACCAGTGTGTTCTTCGCCCCCTGGAAAGCATAGTCCCTGGCATCCCGAAAAATAGTGTCTATTCCGAGCGTGTTCAAAAACCACAGCAGCATGGTGTCGTTGAGCTCCGTCAGGAATTTCCATGTCCGTTTCAGGTAGATGTCTTCGAAAAAGTCAGCGTAGCGTTTGAAGTGCGCCGTGTTCTGGTAATTGAGATACAGGGACTTCCAGTGTTTGCGCTGCCAGGGCACATCGTTGTTGATCTCGATTTCAGTGAGGAGCTTTTCCCTGTGCCCAGAAGAAAGGACCGGAACAGTCAGCCAAATGGGCCCCTGCGCGGTCATGATCTTGTTGCGGTTGTTCCAGTCCTTGGTCAGGTACTGCACCTGGTTGAAGGAGACGAACACGTCGGCCAGGGCGATCTTGTGGAACAGACCGAGCCAGGGCAGGTAGACGGGTTGGTGGGCGGTGAGGATCATGGCGCATCCGCCTTGGCGAGCAGTTCCGCCACCTGCTCGATTTCCTGGTCGGACAGGGCGGGATAGAGGGGAAGCGACAGGGTCGTGTCCACCAACCTTTCGGCATTGGGAAAAGCCGAAGCGTCCAGGTGCAGGTAGCGGTGGAGGAGCTCATATGGCTCAAGGGGTATAACGGCCTTCACCCCGCCTGCGGCGAAATATGACAGCAAGGCGTCCCTGTGCTCCCGGCTTGCCAGCACCAGGACGAATCGATGCGGCATGCGCCCCGCGTCGTCCAGGCCAGCCTGCAGGCCGATCCCCCTTGGCAGGGCCTCAAGATAGCGGCGGACAATGGACTGCCGCCTGGCCATGATCGCCTCCAGCCTGGCGAACTGGGAGCGGACCATGGCCGCCTGGAAGTCCGTGCTGTGGAAATTGAAACGCGGCGTGTACTCCTCCCGGCAATCGAATTCCCGGAAGTCGCGGGCCCAGGCCGCCGCCTTCCCGGACCTGTCCCAGACCAGCCCGCCGCTCCCGCAGGTGATGATCTTGGTGGCGTAGAACGAGAACACGGCCGCATCCCCCTGCGCACCCAGGGGCTGCCCCTGCCGCCTCCCGCCCGGAGACTGGCAGCAGTCCTCAATGACCAGGGGTGCGGTCCCCTTCAACGCCGGGATGTTAGCTGGGGCCCCGAAGGCATGCACGGCGATGGCCGCCGCCACGGGCCTGGAGAGCTGGGCCAAGGCCGCGTCGTCCATGGTGAAATCGTCGAGCCGGACATCCACCGGCACAGGCTGTGCGCCGCAGAAATGCACGGCGTTGAGCAGGGCCGAACAGGAATAGGTCGGCACGGCCACCCTGGCCCCCGGGCCCAGGCCAAGCCCCCTGAGCGCTAGGTACAGGGCCGCCGTCCCGGAGGAACAGGCGCAGGCCCCGCCGCCGCCAAAGAAGCGGACAAAATCCTCTTCCAATCCCGATACCTGGGGGCCAGGCGCGATCCAGCCGGAGCGCAGGACCGCCTCTGCGGCGGCAAGGTCCTCCTCGGCGATCAGCGGTCGATTATGCGCGATCATGACCCAGCCTTTGGTGTGGGCGAGGGGTGCTTCAGGTAGTAGCCCTCCTTGACCACCAGTGGGTTGCCAACGGCCAAGGAATACGGGGGGATGCGCACGGCGCGGACAATGCTTCCCGCCCCGATGACGCTGTGGTGGCCGATGTGCGCCCCGCCCAAAATGGCCGAATGCGAGCCCACGAAGACGTTATGCTCAAGAATGATGTCGCGGCAGGTCGGGGTTTCGGCAAGGCCGATGGCCAGCAGATGGGAATCGGCCACGTTGATGGCGGTGAAGGAGGCGATGTCGCAATCGTCGCCGATGACTACCCGCGCGCCCTTGGCGTTGATCTCCGAAAAGCCGCCGATGTAGATGTTGCGCCCAAACTCAGGCTCGCCGTTGATCCACACCAGGGGGTGGAACGGGTTGTCCTGGTTGTGCATCATCTCCAGGAACATCTGCCGGAAGCGCGCGCTATCCATGCCACACCACCAGGTCATACATGTAGAAATGCTGCCAGATGCCCTTGGAGATCGGCAGGGCCTTGGCCTCCAGCCCCTGCTCGCGGGCCAGCGCGACCATTCTGTCCGGCCCGACCCACAGGGTCTTGGCCGTGACCTCGACGATCTTCTGCTTTACATCCTCCGGGGTGCCCGGCTGGATGGCGGCCTGGAAATAAGCCTCCTTGCGGGCAGGGTCCGGGTTGGCGGCATAAAGAGCCCGTCCCGATTTCGGCAGCAGGCGCCTAAGTGCGACAAAAGCCGTTGAAAGTTCATCCTCAGTGGCCAGGTACTGGAGGATGCTGTAGGCCAGCACGCGGTCGAAGGGGCCAGCGACGCCAGGATCTGTCACCGTGCCCAAGGAAAACTCAACATTTGGCGCCAGGGCGCAATTGACCTTGGCCCGGTCAACCATGGCCGGGCTGATGTCGACCCCGTGGATGCGCCGAACCCAGGGGCTCAACGCAAGGGAAATGATGCCGGTTCCACAGCCGAGGTCCAGCAGCGTGCCGCGCTTCTTGGGCTGCAGAATCCTCACGATTTCTCGCACGGTAACCAAAAAGCCGGGGATGTCCATGATGCTGCGGCCAGTGGCCTGGAAATCGGTGGGGGCGAGCGCCTTCTCGTCCCAGAATGCCGCCCAGCTAAAAGGAATGTCGGTCATGGCCTGGTCCCTTCGATGACAAAAAACGTTCCCCTGCTGTCCGGGGCGCGAAAAGCGTTGGCAAAACGCAATATTGGCCGCTTGAAGCCAAAGCCCTTCTGGCGGCTGAACCACCTCCGGACAAAGGGGATCTGCGCCAGCACCGGGATGTCGCTCCGGGTGACGAAGAAGCGGGCATTCTGAAATCCGGCCTGCCTGAGCTCCTGCTTCATCGTGTTCGGGTCGATGGGGTATTCGTTGGGTGAGAGTTTTCCTCGCAGATCGGCCACGGCCCATTCAATGCGTTCAAAGAAATCCAGGCGGTTGGGCTCCAGAGCCAGGAACCGGCCACCAGGTTTAAGCACCCGCAGGCATTCCTGGTAGACCCTTTCCCTTTCCGGGAAATGATGCAAGACCCCGCCGAAAAAACAGACGTCCACCGAGCCGTCCTCAAGTTCCAGCCTTTCGGCGTCTCCTGTGGCGAAGTGTATCTGCCCGCCGTATTCCGGCCACAGGGTCTTGGCCTGCTCGATGAGTTCCGGTGAAATGTCGAGCCCGACCACCTCGGCCCCGCGCGAAGCCAGCAGCGCAGCCGAAACCCCCGAAGCGCAGCCAATGTCAACGATGCGCTGCCCGGTGAGGTCTGTTCCCAGGGTCTTGTCGAACATTTCCAGATATTCGTGCTTGTCGAAAGCCGCATAAATACGCTCCCGGGCCATCTTGTCCCAGAAGCGCTGCTCGCCGTGTTTGTCCTGGCTGGAATGGGACATGTTCTACTCCATGTCGGCGTGGGTCAGCATCGCCCCGCGCAGGAGTGGGCGCAGGGTGGCGCGCCCCAGGACCTTGTCCAGGTCATAGGGCATGATGCCCGTGCCGGGCCGCTGGAAGGCCAGGTCCTCCTCGCGCAGCATGTGCCCCGACGGGAGATCCCGGGCGACGATGATGGAACGGCGGCAGGCGGAGGCCATTTCCCGCTCGCCAGCCGAGGGCCAGATGCGGCCATGGCCGAGCTGGGCCTCCATGATGCGCACCTGATCCACCAGTGCTTTCAGCTCGTGCGGGTCGGCCGAGAACCAGTGGTCCGGGCCGGACAGGTTCTTGTCCAGGGTGAAATGCTTCTCCAGCAGGCAGGCCCCAAGGGCCACGGCGCCCAGACAGGCTGAAATCCCGTCGGTGTGGTCCGAGTATCCGATGGGGAAGTCGTACATGGCTTGCAGCGTGCTGATCCGCCGGAGATTCACTTCCGCAGGCGGGGTGGGGTAGAGGGAGACGCAATGCAGAATGGCCAGCTGGTCGTTGCCCTGGGAGAGCACGGCGTCCACGGCCCGGTCCACATCCGAGGCGTTGGCCATGCCGCAGGAGATGATCACCGGCTTCTTCTTCCCCGCCACATGCTGGATGAAGGGGGTATAGACGATGTCGTCGGAACCGATCTTGAATGCGGGAGTGCCGATCCGCTCCAAAAGGTCGACGGCCTGCCGGTCCGTCGGCGTGGACAGGGCCAGGATTCCCCGTTTGCGGGCATGTTCAAAGAGGACGGCGAAGGCCTCCTGCTTGAGTTCCAACCGCTTGAACATGGCGAGCATGGATTCCTTCACCAGCTTGCCTTGGGAACGATACTCATAGAACTGGTCCGGGGAGTTCATGAATTCATCGGCATGGAAGGTCTGGAACTTCACGCAATCGACCCCGGCGGCGGCCACGGCGTCGATCATTTCGAGGGCCAGATCCGGGTCGCCGTTGTGGTTGACGCCCACCTCCGCAATGATGAAACAGGGCCTACCAGGGCCGATCTCCCGATTTCCGATGGTGAGGCTTTTCATAGTCCACGATCCAAGGGTGCAGGTTGTACAGCGCCGCATTGGCTGAGCATGCTCTCCACCACTCTGGAGGCCCCTCTCCCGTCCACCTGCGCTGCGCAGCACCGGACGAGCGCAGCCCGCGCATGCGCATCCGCGGCAAGGGGCTCCAACAGCGCGGCCAGGCTCCGGGCGTCCAGCTCTCCCGCCGGCCCAAAGGACAAGGCCGACCCGACCTCCTGGAGCCGCCGGGCTATTCCCGCCTGGTTGTCCGCCAGGACAAGGCAGGCGAAGGGCACACCCATGAACATGAGCTCCCAGCAGGTGCTGCCTGCGGCGGACACGGCGAGGTCGGCCCAGGCCATGAGCCCCGGCATGTCGCTGACGGCATGCAGCAACGTGCACCTGCCTGGCAGGGTGGCGGCCAGGGCGCGCAGGGCGTCCGCATGCGGATTGGCTGCGCCGACAACCACCGTGACGTTCATGCCCGGGTCCGCCAGCAGGGCCAGGGCCTGCAGCACAAGCCCGGAGACATTGTCCGGGTCCGCGCCGCCAAAGGTCACCAGGATGTTGCGGGCGCGCTTTGGGTGCGGCGTATCCGCAGGGCGCGCCTCCAGGAACTCGCGGCGCAGCAGCGCGTATCGCGGCCCGATCAGGCGCAGGGCCTCGGAATTGAGCACAGGGCGCAGGGTCTCCGCTCCCATGTTTTGGTTCAGGTAGATGTCCGCATCGTAGGCGCGCCTGTCGCAGATGTCATCCATGACGAGGCTATTGCGCCCGGCAGCGCGCACGGCGCATTGGTAACCGGTGTCGAAATGGTAGCCGTCCAGCGCCACCCACCCTCCCTGGGCGCTGTGCTCCAGCAGCGTCGAGAGGTCAGACGGGTCCGGATGCACGGCCCCGAGCCCAGCAAACCCGAAACCTTCCGCAGCGATGCGCGCCCGCAACGGTTCGGCCTCGATGCGCCCGAGGAACTGCACCTGCCCGCCCTGTGCGGCCCACTCCTGCCCGAGCGCAAGCATGCGCATGACATGTCCTGTCCCCACGGTGGAGCTGGCGTCGGCGCGGATGGTGAGCTGCGCGGCCATCTAGCCCCCTGCGGCCCGCACGGTTTCGCGGATGACGGTCTGCACATCCCCGTCGGACAAGCCCGGATGCAGGGGCAGGCTCAGAATCTCCGCGTACGCCGACTCGGCGTTGGGGCACAGCCCTGGCCCGGTGTTTTGCGTCCGGCGGTAATAGGGGTGCAGGTGCACGGGGATGTAGTGCACGTTCGCGCCGATGCCCGCAGCGCGCAAGGCGCTGAAGACGTGGTCCCGGTCCGCCACGCGTACAACATAGAGGTGATAGGCGTGCCGCACGCCAGGGACGGTGGCCAGGGGCCGCACGGGGCTCCCGGCAAAGGCCTGGTCGTAGCGTGCGGCGATGTCGCGGCGGCGTTCCAGAAAATGCGGCAGCCTCGTCAACTGCGAGGCGCCCAGGGCGCACTGGATGTCCGTGATGCGGTAGTTCATGCCCAGTTCGATCATCTCGTAGCGCCAGGTGTTCTGCTCGCTGCGCTGGCGGAACTCGGAGTCTATGCCGTGGTTGCGGAAGCGGCGCAGCCGGTGCTCCAGCTTCGGGTCGGCCCCGACGACCATGCCGCCTTCGCCCGTGGTGATGTGCTTCACCGGATGGAAGCTGAAGACGGTGAGGTCGGCCAGGGCGCCTGTTCTGCGGCCCGCCGCCTCCGCTCCGATGGAGTGGCAGGCGTCGGCCACGAGAAAGAGCTTGTGCGCAACACAAATGCGGCGCAGCGCGTCGTAGTCGCAGGGCTGGCCCGCGTAGTCCACGGCGATGACCGCCCGCGTGCGCGGGGAGATCAGCCGCTCGACCTCGGAGGGGGGCAGCAGCAGGGTGCCGGGGTCCACATCGGCGAACACGGGGGTGGCCCCCACGTAGCGCACGCAATTGGCCGTGGCGGCAAAGGTCATGGCGGGGACGATGACCTCGTCGCCGGGGCCGATGCCCAGGGCGTGCATGGCGCAGTGCAGCCCCGCCGTGCCGTTGGACACGGCCACGCCAAAGTCCGCGCCGCAATACCCGGCCACCGCGCGTTCAAAGGCCTCCACACGCGGGCCGGTGGTCAGCCAGTCCGAGCGCAAGGCCTCGCAGACGGCCGTAACGTCGTCCTCGCTAATGCTTTGGCGTCCGTAGGGGATCATATGACCTCAAGGTGCTCCCGCAGCGATTCAATGGAAAGCTTCCAGGGGTTGTCCAGCGAATTGTACTCAAAGTCCTCGGACACCGGGGTGGCCGTGCTCTTGTCATAGCGTTCTTCAAAGAAGCGGAAGTTGGGCGTGATGACGAAATGGTCTTCATACTCCAGGGTGTTCCGCGCCTCGTCGCGCGGTATCATGATCTCGTGGAGCTTTTCGCCGGGGCGTATGCCGACAGTCTCGATGCGGCACTCGGGGCACATGGCGCGGGCCAGGTCCATGATGTTCATGCTGGGCAGCTTCGGCACGAAAAGCTCGCCCCCGACCATGCGCGACAGGCTTTTGGTGACGAAGTCCATGCCCTGCTGCAGGGTGATCCAGAACCGCGTCATGCGCGGGTCCGTGACGGGGAGAAAGCCCAACTTGCGCTGCTCCTGGAAGAAGGGGATGACGCTGCCGCGGCTGCCCAGCACATTGCCATAGCGCACCACGGAAAACCGGGTGCGGCCGGTGCCCGCGTATGCGTTGGCCGCGATGAACAGCTTGTCCGAGCAGAGCTTTGTGGCGCCATAGAGGTTGATGGGCGCGGCGGCCTTGTCGGTGGAGAGGGCCAGGACATGCGAGACCTGGGTGTCGATGGCCGCGTCGATGATGTTCTGCGCGCCCATGATGTTGGTCTTGATGACCTCGAAGGGGTTGTACTCCGCAGCGGGAACCTGCTTGAGCGCGGCCGCGTGGATGACCACGTCCACGCCCCGGAAGGCGCGGTACAGGCGGTCCTTGTCGCGCACATCGCCCAGGAAGAAACGGATGCTTTCGTGCCCGGAGAAATCCTGGGCCATCTCGTACTGTTTGAGTTCGTCGCGGCTCAGGATGATGACCTTGGCCGGGTTGTGCTGGGTCAGCAGGGTGTGGGCGAAGGCTCGACCAAAGGAGCCCGTGCCGCCGGTGATGAGGATGACTTTGCCTTCGAACATGGTGCCGCCTCTATAAGAGTTTCCAGTGGGGCCGAGTAAGGAAGATGTCTTGGCTTTTCGCAAAGTCCTCGGCCAGAATGGGCATGACGCGGACCTTGCGATTGATCCTGTCCTCGGTGATGCGGGCCAGTTCCCCCAGGCGCGTGCGGTCCACCTCGCCCACCACCAGAAGGTCGATCAGTCCCGTGTCCTTGCCCAGGGCATAGTCGTCCAGTATGTAGACCGCCTCGACCTTCCCCAAGCTGGCCAGCACCTCGTCCAGGAGTTTGTCGATGCCCAGGGTCTTGCGCACGATGGAATGGATCTCCGGGAAGAATGGGTGCTCCGTGTTGGCCCCAAAGTACGCCGAGCGGCCGTTTTGTGTGCGGGTGAGATACCCGGCGTTCGACAGGCTGTCGAGCTCCTCCTTGAGGGCATTGGGCGAGAGAGCGAACTCCTTGGCCAGCTCCCGCAGATAGCAGGACACTCCCGGATTCAGGAACAGCTTCAAGAGAAGCTTGATGCGTGTTTTGGATGTGAACAACTGCGTGAGCATGCGTAGTTCGTACAGAAAAACAGGACAAACGTCAACAGCAGGATGCGCGGAATCGTGTTCTGTTCATCCCCTCCCGCCCCCCATCATCCACACCATGTTCTCGGCCCGCAGCCCAAGCCGCAGCCGGATGCTCCGCCACTCCCGGCCCGGCCCGCACTGTCGCAGCAGCGAAAAAGCTCCAGCACGCCTGCGCCGCAGGCCACAAGCGAAACCCCGCTGTCCGGATCATTGTGCAGCACGTGGCCGGGCTCGGCCAGGTCGCGGAAGGGCTCGGCCTGGGCGCAAGCTTCGAGGATGGCAAGTTTGTCCACCTGCCCGCCAATGCTGGCATAGGTGTAGGCTCCGGGCAGCGGCGGCCCGCTGGCGCGCACCAGCCGGACGATGTCTGCTGCGGGCCGGGTCCAGTCGATGTAGCCGTCCTCCGGCAGGCGCGGGTAGCCCCGAAAGCCCGCCGTGTCGTCGGCGCGGGCCTCGTACAGGGCGAAGCCGGGGTCGCGGGCCAGCGCCTCCAGCGCCGCCACGAAGCCTTGCGGCACTGCGGTCTCCAGCCAGGCCCAGACCTGGGCGTTGGCCACCTCCGGCGACAGGGGCAGGAACTCCTGGTGCACCACGCGCCCGCAGTCCAGCTGCCCCGGCTGCATGACGTGGATGGTCAGGGCCAGGCGCTCTTCCCCGCGCAGGATGGCCCAGGCCTGGCAGGCATTGCCCCGGTAGCGCGGCAGCTCGCCGGGGTGGGCGTTGAGCACGCCCAGCGGGAACAGTCCCAGCACCAATGGCCCGAGCACGCCGACCCAGTTCATGCTCACCCCGACGTCGCAGCCGGACAAGAGGGTCAAAACCTCGGACGAGGACGCGCTGCGCGCGCAGAGAAACGGGCAGCCGAGCTGCCGCGCCAGGCGCTCAAAGTCGGCCTCGGTGCGGGTGTACTCTGGCGCAGCCGGGGCGGTGAGCACGCAACCGACCTCGTGCCCGGCCCGGACCAGGGCCAGGGCGGCGTCGTGGAGCATCTGGGTGCGGCCGATGACGGCGACGCGCATGGGCCACCTCGCGGGGGTTCGGGTTGTGCCACCAATGTAGCCCGGTGCGCCGGGCGGCGTCAACACAGGGGGCGAAACAGCGCCCGCGCGCTCCCGGCCCTTGCCTCTTGCCGCGCTCCCGCGTACTTCCCCGTCCATGCGCATCACCCTGATGATCCCCTGTTTGGTGGAGGACTGCCTGCCCGAGATCGGCTTGGCCGTGGTTTCCGTGCTGGAGCGCCTGGGCGTGGGTGTGGACCACCCCAGGGTGCAGACCTGCTGCGGCCAGATGGCCTGGAAGACCGGCGATGTGGCCCGCGCCCGGGCCCTGGCCCTGCGCAGCCTGGAGCTGTTCGCCGGGCCTGCGCCCGTGGTCTGCCCGTCGGGCTCTTGCGCCAAAATGCTGCGCACCTACCCGGAACTCTTTGCGCCCGGCACGCCGGACCACGCCCGCGCCCTGGACCTGGCCGGGCGGGTGTTCGAGTTCTGCGAATTCGTGCTTTCCCTGCCCGGAGCGCCGGACATCGGGGCGGAGTGGAACGTCCGCGCCGCCCTGCACCGCTCCTGCCAGATGGACGGCTCCGACGCGCCGCAGCGGCTGTTGTCCGCCGTGCGCGGCCTGACCCTGCTGGAGCCGGAGCGGCCGGAGCGCTGCTGCGGCTTTGGCGGGCTGTTCAGCCTGCAGTTCCCCGCCGTGTCCGAGTCCCTGCTGGAGGACAAGGCCCACGAGCTGCTGGCCCTGGACCCGGAGATCCTGGTCAGCGCCGAGCCCAGCTGCCTCATGAACATCAGCGGCTACCTGGCCCGCCTGGGCCGCCCGGTGCGCCCGCTGCACGCGGCCCAGGCGCTCGACCACGGGCTCGACCTGGGGCTGCAAGGAGCCCTGACCGGAGCCCTGACTGGAGGCCCGACATGGAGATAAACCCGCGCGATTTTCGCGAACAGAGCGAAAAGGCCTGCCACGACGCCACCCTGCGTGCCGTGCTGGACCATGCCACCCGCTACTTTCAGGCCAAGCGCGGGGCCGCGCTGGAGACCTTTGCCGACCGCGAAACGCATTTCGCCCGGGCCCGGGCCGCGCGGCTGGCGGCCCTGTCCCGCCTGCCGGAGCTGCTGGAGCAGCTGGAGCAAACCGCCACAGCCGCCGGAACACGGGTCCACTGGGCGGCGGACGCGGCCCAGGCGCGCGAGATCATCACCGGCATCGCCCAGGACTGCGGGGCCAAGGTCGTGGTCAAGGGCAAGAGCATGGTCACTGAGGAGATCGCGCTCAACCCCGCGCTGGAGGCTGCCGGGATGGAGGTTTGGGAGACCGACCTGGGAGAGTTCATCGTGCAGCTGGCCGGGGAGCCGCCCTCGCACATCATCGCGCCCTGCATCCACAAGTCCCGCGCCGATGTGGCCGCGCTGTTCCGCGCGAAGCTGGGCCTGCTCGGCCTGTCCGGTCTGGACGGCCTGCCCGGCCAGGAGAACCTGAGCGACGCCGCGAGCATCCCGGAGCTGACGCTCCTGGCGCGCAAAGCCCTGCGCGAGAAGTTTTTGGCCGCAGACCTGGGCGTCACCGGGGTCAACATCGCCGTGGCCGAAACCGGCAGCGTCATTCTGGTGGAGAACGAGGGCAACATCCGCATGTCCACCACCTGCCCGCCGGTGCACGTGGCGGTCATGAGCCTGGAGAAGGTGGCGGCCACCCTTGAGGACGCGGCGGACATCCTGCGCGTGCTGCCGCGCAGCGCCACGGGGCAGAAGATGTCCTCGTACGTGTCCGTGCTCACCGGGCCGAGACGTCCGAATGAACAGGACGGCGCGCGCGAGACGCACCTCGTCATCCTGGACAATGGCCGTTCCGAGGTGCTGGCCGAGCCCATCCTGCGCGAGGCGCTGTTGTGCTTCCGCTGCGGGGCCTGCCTGAACTCCTGCCCGGTGTACCAGACCATCGGCGGCCACGCCTACGGCTCCGTGTATTCCGGCCCCATCGGCGCGCTCTTGTCCAGCCTTTTGCTGCCAGCGCAGGACACCCGCGACCTGCCCTTCGGCTGCACGCTCTGCGGGGCCTGCAAGCGCACCTGCCCGCTCGGCATCGACCACCCGAGGCTGATGCTGCGCCTGCGCGAGCGGGTCTGCCAATCGAGTGGAACGGGGCTGGCGGGAGCGGCGCACTCGTTTCTGGCCCTGCATCCGCTGTTCTACCGCCTGGCCGTGGGCGCGGCCCGGGCCGTGGACCCGAACCTGGACCTTTTGCCGCGCCTGCCGGGCTTCCCCGGCCTGGCCAACTTCGTGGATACGCGCCAGCCGCCGGAGCTCAAAAAGCCCTTTTCCGCGCAATTGCTAAGACTTCGCAAAAAGCAGGCCCGCACGAAGAAGCCCCATACGAACAAGGGGGACGCATGAGCAGCGCAAACGCCCGCGAGGGCATCCTGGCCACCCTGCGCGCAGGCCTGGCCGCCGCGCCGCTCTCCGTGCCCGCGCCCCCGGCCCGGCCCGCGTCCCTTTCTGTTGGACCAGATGCCTGGGCGCTTTTGGCCGCCGTGCTGGAGCCCCTGGAGGTGCGCCTGCGCCTGGCCGCCACGCCTGCCGAGGCCGCACGCCACGTGGCCGACATCGCCCGGGAGCGCGGGGCGGCGTCCTACGCCCGCTGGGCCGACCTGCCCGCCGCAGCCGAGATGGACGCGGCCCTGGCCGGGCTCACGCGGCTTGAGCCGAACCCGTCAGGCTGTTGCCAGGCCCTGGCACGGGCGGACCTGGGCCTGACCTTTGCCCAGGCCGCGCTCATGGATTCCGGCAGCCTGGTGCTCGTGGCCGGACCGCAGCGCCCGCGCAGCGTGTCGTTGCTGCCGCCCACGCATGTCTGCCTTGTGCCGCGCGCAGGGCTAGTGGCGGATGTCTCGGCCCTGCCGGAGCTGCTGCGCCGCCACGCCGCCGCTTCCGGCGCGTTCCCCCAGGGCCTGTTGCCGTCCTGCCTGAACCTCATCACCGGGCCCTCCAGCACGGCGGACATCGAACTGGTGCTGGTGCGCGGGGTGCACGGGCCGGGCGCGCTGGACGTGGTCGGGCTGGACTGGGACCTGGAGTAAGAGAGCAAGAGAAGATGCCTCCGGCGGCCTGGGGCCTGAGGCCCCCGGACCCCCCAGTACGCCGAACGGGCTGCTTCAGGAGGAACCTGAAACAGCCCGTTCGGCTTGTGCGGGGCGGGGGAAGTTGGGGTTATCGTTATTTTTGGGCCAACCGCGCGCGGGGCTTTTCGGGGTCTGCGACGGAGAACCTGTGCGCCTTGCCAGCGCCCAGCCCTGCCAAGGCATCGGCCCACGCCACCCTGTTCAAGACCGCTGGGGATTCCAAAGGGCCTCAGGCCCTTTGGCCGCCGGAGGCATAGTCCGCCTGTTGCCCCACTCCCAGCGCGGCCCAGAGCTTCGGGGTCTGCGCGGCCAGGCTGAAGCGCTGCTCGGCTGTCCGGCGCGCGGCCTGGGCCATGCGCTCCAGCAGGTCCGCGTCGCCCGCCAGGAGCAGCACGTACTTGGCCCAGTCGCCGGGCTCCTCCACGAGGAAGCCGTCCTTCCCGTGGCTGACGATCTCGCGGTTGAAGCCCACGCTTGATGCGATGGGCACCACGCCCGAGGCCATGTACTGCAAAATCTTGAAGCCGCACTTGCCGCGCGTGTATTCGTCGTCAGTCAGCGGCATGAGCCCGCACTGGAAGCCGCGCAGCTGGTCGGGCTCCAGGAAGGGGCTCCAGCGCTCGAAGCGCACCAGCTCCTCCAGCTCGCCCTGGTAGGGCTTGTCCGCCACCACGCGGATGTCCAGGCGCTCCCTGTACGGGGCCAGCTCGCGCAGAACCTCCGGCAAAAACCAGAGGTTGCCGGAGGTGCCCATCCAGCCCACGCGGAAGGGCGGCACGGCGGCGGCGTCGGGCGGGGCCGGGGTGTATTTTGCGGTGTCGATGAGCGTGGGCAGCACGAAGATGTTCTGCTGGTGCGCTCTGGCGTGCTTAGCCAGGTAGCTGTTCCCGGCGATGACAAGATCCACGCGGGCGCAGGTCTCGGCAAAGCGCCGGGCGATCCTGGCCGATTTCTCGGCGCTGCCCGGCTGGCCCACCTCCGCCGGGTGCAAGGCCCAGAGGGCGTCGTCCACGTCGTAGACCAGGCGCTGGCAGCGGCGGCGGATGAGCGCCAGCTCGAACGGCGCGAAGAGCTTCTGCTGGATGACCATGACCCGTGCGCGCGGCAGGGTGAACAGGAAGGCCAGGCGTTTGTGGAAGGCCTTGGGCGCGCGCCGCCAGTCCACCGCAAGGCCGACCGCCCGGCCCGCCGCCACAAAGGGCAGCACCCGGAAGCGCACGCTGGGCAAAGTCTCGCCCGAGGGCGTCAGAAAGAAAACATCGAGGATGTCGAGGACAGCGGGGACAGCACCGGGTTCGTTCATGCGCGCACCCCCTTGGCGGTCAGCAGGTCTTCGACCATGCGCAGGTAGGGCGCAAGGCCGCAGGGCCGGTCGTCGGGCCAGACGAACGCGGGGCGGCCCTGCGCCTGGGTCGGTTCGGCGGCTGCGGCCTCGATGAGTCGCGCCAGGCCGGGCGCGTCCTCCGGGTCGGACAAAATGTGGCGCTGCGGCACAAAGACCGCGCTGCCGTTGCGGCTGCTCGATATGGACGGCAGGCCGCAGGCCAGGGCCTCCAGCACGGCGTTGGAGCAGGCGTCGTAATAGGTCGGCAGGGCGAAGACATCCGCCGCGCCGTAAAAGCCCGGCATGTCCGCCACCCTTCCCGCGAAGCGCACGCGGCCTTCCACGCCGAGCTCCCGCGCCAGCTTGAGCCAGCGGCCCGGCCCGCGCCCCCCGGCCACGGCCAGGCAAAAGCGTGGGGGCAGCAGCGCCAGCGCGCGGATGAGCGTGCCCACGCCCTTGAGCGCGAAGTTCGTGCCTGCGGTGCAGACCACCACGTTGCTGTCAGCAAGGCCCAGCGCCGCGCGCAGCTCGGCCCGGCGCGTGGGCGGCAGCGGGGCGAAGCGGTCCAAATCAGGCCGGTTGTAGACCACGCTGACCCGCGCCGGATCAAGGGCCGGGTGGGCCGCCAGCAGCCAGTCGCGCACCAGGTCGGACACGCAGACGATGTGCTGGCGCGCGCTTTCCGGCGCGTCGAACTGCCGGGCCTCCAGCCAGGCGATGACCGCCGAGGAGGGCGACAGCGCGCGGCGCAGGCGCTTCCACAGCAGGGCCGGGCCAGCGCCGTGGGCCGCCTCGGTCAGGCGGTTGAACACGGTCTGCGGGCCGCCGCCCACGCGCAGGATGTCCTGGCTCCAGGTGCGGCCCAGGCCGATGACCACGTCGTAGCCCTCGCGTTGCAGGTGTTGCTCCACCGCGTGGGCGAACCAGAGGTTTTTCAGCGCGCGGCCCAGGGGCGGACGGCCCAGCACCACCGGGCGCACCCCGGCCGGGGGAGTCCCCTCGGCCCGGCCGCAGAGGAAATCCACGCCGTGGCCCTGGGCGGCCAGGATCTGGGCCAGGCGCCAGCCAAAGCCCTCCGCGCCTCCGTAGAGGCCCAGGCGGGGCATGGTCAAGGCGATTCGGGCCTGCGGCATTGCGTTGTTCTCCAGGAAGCGGGGTGGCCGCAGTCTTGAACGAAATCGCCGCCTTTGACAAGCCGCGCAGGCCTGGGGCATAGCACGGGAGACTGCGCGCGATTGTCCTGCATGCCTGTCTTGTCCAGCACGATTGCCCGGTCGTGCATGAAAACCCGGTCGTGCGAGCGCAGACCCAAGGAGTCCCCCCATGTTTCCCACCCTCCCGGCAGACCAGGCCCTGCTCCTTTTGCTGAACCAGGATTGGCGCGCGCCCGTGCTCGACCTGGTCCTGCCGCTGTTCTCGCTGCGTTCCCTGCTGTTCGTCATCCTGTCCGGGCTCTTGGTCTGGCGCTGCCAGAAGCGCGGCAAAAGCCAGGCCCTGTACTTCATCCTGCTGGTGCTGGCCATGGGCGTTTCCGACCTGGCGTGCACCCAGGTCAAGCGCGCCGTGGGCCGCCTGCGCCCGGAAAACGCCGTGGGCGGCACCTTCCACCAGCAATCCGGCCAGTGGCAGCGCCTGCCTGTGGACCTGGCCCCGGACCGCGAGCGCGGCACATCCTTCCCCTCGGCCCACGCCGCCAATTCCGCCGCCCTGGCCCTGTTGGCCATGTGCTTTTGGCCACGCCTGCGCAGGGGCCTCTGGGCCCTGCCGCTGCTGGTCGGCTGGTCGCGGGTGTACCTGGGCAAGCACTATCCCACGGATGTGCTCGGCGGCTGGCTGCTGGGCCTGTGCGTGGGCTGGCTGGTCTGGCTGCTGTGGCGGGCGGCGGCGCGTCGCTGGTGCCTGCAACTGCGTGCGGAGCCGGCGGAAGAGAAGGCGGAATATGCCTCCGGCGGCCAGGGGCGCTGCCCCTGAACCCCGCCGTGGGCCTGAGGCCCCCGGACTCCCCATCGGCCTTGGCCGGGGCGGCGCGGGCCGATGCCTGGGTTGGGATGGGATTGGATTGGCTGGCCTGCAGCAAGGCGCGCAGGTTTTTCGTCGCAGACTCCGAAAAGCCCCGCGTGTGGTTGGCCCCTTTGAAGAGGGGCGGGGCGGCTGGCGAAGATTTCTGGCCTGCGCCGACCGGATGGCTGGAGGTCTTTCGCTGCTTCAGCTCCCCCCTGTTACGATTTGCCGCCTCAAAAATAATGAATAATACCCCCGGCTTCTCATGCCCCACCAAAGCCGAACGGGCTGTTTCAGGTTCCTCCTGAAGCAGCCCGTTCGGCGTACCGGGGATTCCAAAGGGCCTCAGGTCCTTTGGCGGGGTTCAGGGGCAGCGCCCCTGGCAGGAGGTCGGCTAGCCTTCCGCCTCCTCCGCCTCCTCCAAATCCATGCCCGCGCGCTTGTAGGCCCGGTACACGGACAGCCCGAGCCAGGCCGAGGCCCCCAGCAGCGCCAGGCTGACGCCGATGGACAGGGCCCGGCCCATGGCCGACTCCGCGCCCACGCCGCCGCCGAAGATGGCGAACACGAGGTTCTGCGGGATGTAGCCCACGGCGGAGCCCAGGACGAAGTAGCGCGCCGGGATGCTGGTGACCCCGGCGGCCATGCTGGTCAAGAGGTTGTGGCCCACGGGCAAAAGCCGGATGGCCAGCGAGGTGCGGAAGGGCCCGGTGCGCAGGAAGGCGTCAAGCTTGGCCGCGCGCTTGCCGAAGCGCGCCAGCACGAAGTCGCGGCCCAGGTACCGGGCCACGGTGAAGTCGATGGCGCAGGCGGCGGATATGCCCAGGGTGGCCAGGAGCGTGCCCCAGAACCAGCCGAAGGCGTACCCGCCGAGGAAGGATGGCAACTGCCTGGGCATGCCCAGGGCCGAGACCAGGGTGGTGAGGCCGACGAAGATCAGCACCCCTGTGGGGCCGTTGCCCTGCACCTGGGCCAGGATCCACTGGCGGTCGGTGATGTGGTTCTCCAGGCCCAGGCTGCGCCCCAGCAGGATGAGCCCGCCGAACACGGCCAGCATGGCCAGGCCCTTCAGCACGGGTATGAGCCCGCTGGGATTAGCCACGGCCTGCGTCTCCGCGTTTGGCTGCACGTTTGGCCGCGCGTCGCTCTCGCCGACTCAGCCCTGTCTCGGACGCGTCAGATGAGCCGGACGGTTCGCCGCGGGTGCTGGTGATCAGGCAAAAGCCCAGGAACAGGGCCAGGCCTTGGGCCACGCCAAAGACCAGGTCCTGCTGGAGCCACGCGTACCACACGCCCGCGCCCGTGCCCAAAAGCAACGGGATGAACGGCCAGCGTGGACGGCGCGTGCTCAGTTGCGGCAGGTTCAGCAACCCGCGCCAGAGCACGGCCAGCACGGCCACGATCTGCATGAGCACGGCGAAGGCGATGAGCTGCGTGGGCAGCGGCACAAGCACGGTTGCGGGCATGAGGGACTCCTTGGCGGCGGGGGGCTGGCCCCGGCGTTAGGCGCGGCTGCGGGCCGCGGCCTTGAGGGCGTCTTCGTGACGGCCCTGGTGGTTGAGGGCCAGGACCAGGGTGTCCCAGAACTCCTGGCGCTCGGGCATGAGCGCGGCGCTTTGCCGGGCCAGCACCTCGGCGATCTGCGGGTCCTCGCCGCCGTCCAGGTACAGCCGCGCCAGCATGTGCATGGAAAACGGGTCGTTGGGATTGGCCGAAAGCGCCAGGTGCAGGCACTCCCGCGCGCGGGCCGGGTCGCCCTGGGCCAGGGCCACGCGGGCCAGGGGCCGCAGGGCTGCGGCCTCGGTGCCGGGGGTTTCAAGGGCCTTCTGGTAGAGCTCCGCAGCAGCGGCCAGGTCGCCCTCGGCTTCGGCCAGGGAGCCCAGGCGCACCAGGCTGAAGCCGTGGCCGGGGTCGAGCTCCAGGCAGCGCTCGTAGGATGTGCGGGCGCAGGCGAGTTCGCCCAGGCGCTGGCAGGCCCAGCCCAGGTTGTAGTGGGCCATGACGTTGTCCTCTTCCGCCGCCGCCACCTGCTCGAACTCGCGCCGGGCCAGGTCGGCCTTGCCCATCTGGGCGTAGCAAATGCCCAGCGAATTGCGCGCCAGCATGTTGGCCGGGTCGGCCAGCAGCGCCAGCTGGAACTCCTCCACGGCGGCGTAGAGGTCGCCCTCCACGAACAACCGGTCGGCCGCGACATTGAGCGACAGGCTGCCGAACATGGCCACGCGCGGGGCGGGCAAAAGCAGGGCGTGCTCCAGGGCCTTGGCCGCGCAGTCCAGCACAGCGCCCTTGGCCAAGTGCAGGAAGGGGTGCCGGGCCAGGCCCACGGCCAGGTCCAGCCCGTACTCCGCCTGGGCCAGGCGGCACAGCGCGCGCGCGCGGCGCTCCAGCTCCTTCGGGTCGGCAGCGGGCAGAAAATGCACCAGCCCGCCCAGGCCGAAGCGCCCGCCAGCGGCCAGCGCGGGCGTCGTGTCCGGGCAGGCGGCGTCGCTGGCCGGATCGGCGCAGAGCAGGCGCTCGGCCAGGGCCGCCACCTGGGCCACGGCTGTGTCCAGGTCCTGCGCCTGTCCGCCGGGGAGACCGCCGGGAAGTCCGCCCGGGGCATCGTCCGCGCCCCCGGCGTTCGGCTCGGTCTGCGGTTGTTCGTGCGTGGACGTGGAGAGTATGCGCGTCAGCGCCACGCAGAAGTGCTCCGCGTTGCCGCGCGCCCGGCCGAACACGGCCAGGAAGTCGCGGTAGCCATAGAGTCCGGTGAGCGGGTCGCGCCGGGCGGCGATGGAGCTCTCGCCTGCGGCCCCGGCTGCGGCTCCGGCGGTGTTCTCGACGGCGAAGAGGCTCTCGCGCTCCGGGATCAGGGTCAGCCTGTCGCCGGGGTTCGGGGCCCAGGCCGGGTCGCCCGCGTGGAGCACCTCGGCGATGGACAGGTCCTCCCGCACCTCGGTCAGCACGATCTCGCCTTTGTACAGGGTGGGCGAGCGGTCGAGCAGATCCTCGCCCCCGGACCGGCGGGCCCCGCCTGCGCGCTCCCGCCGGGGCGACCAGACCAGGAAGCGCAGGCCCTCCTGTGCGCCCACGCAGCGGCCCAGGCTCACGGCCAGGCGCTGCATGGGCAGGGTCTCCAGCACGCGGCCGCCGGTCTTGACGATGTCGTTGAAATGGAAGACCCGGTCGCGGCCCTGGTCCTTGGCCGTGCCCACGGCCTTGTCCGCCGCGCGCAGCAGGATGCGCGCCTGCTCGCGCGGGGCGGCTTGGAACTGGCGTCCGCGCAGGCTCTGGGGATAGTTGGCGTAGCCCAGGCTGGCCGAGACGCTGATGGAGTCGCCCGTGACCTCGTCCTGGAAGCGCAGCGCGTCGATGGCCGCCCGCGCCTGTTCGGCCAGGGCCTGGCAGGTCTTGGGGCTGGCGTCGGGCACGAGCAGGGCGAAGGTGTCGTCGTGCAGGCGCGCGGCGCAGACATGGCGCGGGCACACGCTGGCGATGGCCTGGCCGGCCAGGGCGTTGATGCTGTCGCCCACGAGGTAGCCGTAGCGCTCGTTGATGCGCTGGAAGGCGTCCAGCTCCAGCCCGATGACCCCGAGCGACGCGCTGAAGCCTTGCAGCTCCGGGTCGGAGCGGCCCCCGGTGGTGGCCGCCAGGCTGTGCTGGATGAGGTCGATCTCCTGGGCCAGGCAGCCCAGGAAGTGGTCGCGGCTGGAAAGACCGGTCAGGGCGTCGGTGACGCTGCGCTTGTAGAGCAAGAGCTTTTCCAGCACGCAGGCGGCCAGGTGCTGGAGCAGGGGCGGCAGGGCCTTTGGCGCGGCCAGGCGCACCCCGCGCGCCACGAAGACGCCCAGGGTCTCGCCGTGGAGCACCAGCGGCAGGACCAGCTCCTGGGCCGGGTGGTCGTACTGGAGCGCCGGGCAGCTTTCGCCCTGGCGCGGGAAAAAGAGCGAGTACGACACAAAGGGCAGGAACTTGTAAATCCCGTCCTTGAGGGCGTGCTCCAGCTCGATCAGGTCCTGTCTGGTCAGGTTCACGGGCCTGTCGGCTCTGGCGGTGGCGAAGATGTCGGCTGGGGAACGCATGGGCGTCTGTCTACCCCGAGCCGGGTTGGAGCACAAGGGCCCGGCCGCCCGGGCCCGGAAATATCTGTGGACAGCGCTTCTGCTTCGTGCCATGCCAGCCTTTCCGAAACGAGACCGGGATGCATATGGACCACCTCGCCGACCCCACATTCCTTCGCCAGCATTGCCAGAAGTGGCGCACCCAAGGCCTGACCGTGGCCCTGGTGCCGACCATGGGCTTTCTGCACGCCGGGCACCTCTCGCTCATGGACCATGCGCGCACGTGCGCCGACCGCCTGGTGGTGAGCATATTCGTCAACCCCACCCAGTTCGGCCCCAATGAAGACCTGGACCGCTACCCACGCGACCTGCCCCACGACCTGAAGCTGGCCCGCGCCCACGGCGTGGACCTCGTCTTCGCGCCCGAGGCCGGGGCCATGTACCAGCCCGACCACGCCGCCTGGGTCGACGTGCCGGAGCTGGGCCAGGTGCTGTGCGGGGCCTCACGTCCCGGCCATTTCCGGGGCGTGTGCACGGTGGTGACCAAGCTCTTCGGCCTGGTCCGGCCCGATTTCGCCGTGTTCGGCCAGAAGGACTGGCAGCAGCTGGCCATCATCCGGCGCATGGCGCGGGACCTGGAGCTGGGCGTGGCGGTCATCGGCCGGCCCATCTTCCGCGAGGCCGACGGCCTGGCCATGAGCTCGCGCAATGTTTTTCTGACGCCCGAGGAACGCGACAAGGCCTCGGCCATCCGCCAGGGGCTGCTGCTTGTCCAGCAGGCCGTGCAGGCGGGCGAGCGCGACGCGGCCAAACTCGGCCTCATGTTCCGCGCGCACCTGGGCGAAAAGCTTGCCATGGCGCGCGTGGACTACGCCGAGCTGGTGCACCCCGAGGCCTTAAGCCCCGTGGCCAGGGTTGAAGCGCCCACGCTTCTGGCCGTGGCCGTGTTTGTCGGACGTGTGCGGCTTATAGACAACATCCTCTTGGAGGTATAAAAGCACGTGCCCAGACGGACGTTTTTGAGCGCCAAGATCCACGGCGCCACCCTCACCATGGTGAACCTGGACTACGAGGGCAGCATCTCCGTGGACACGGCCCTGCTCGAAGCGGTGGGGATACTCCCGTTCGAGCGCATCGACGTGTACAACCTGACCAACGGGGAGCGGCTGACCACCTACGCCATCCCCGGCGGCCCAGGCGAGATCTGCCTGAACGGCGCGGCCGCCCACAAGGGCGCGGTGGGCCAGAAGGTCATATTAGCGACATACTTGGAGCTTGAGGAAGGCGAGATCGCCGCGCACAGGCCCAGGGTGATTCGTGTGGATGCCGCCAACAGGCCCGAGGCGGCCCACTGATTCAAATCTTACCTGATATACTGGAGGACTTGCATGATTTCACCGAAAAGCCGCTACATGTTCACGTCCGAGTCCGTCACCGAGGGACACCCGGACAAGGTCGCCGACGCCATCTCCGACGCCGTGCTCGACGCCCTCATCGGCCCGGACCCCAGCTCGCGCGTGGCCTGCGAAACCCTCGTGACCACCGGCATGGCCTTCATCGCCGGCGAGATCACCACCAAGGCCTACGCCGACCTGCCGACCATCGTGCGCGAGACCGTGAAGGAAATCGGCTACAACAGCTCCGAGATGGGCTACGACTACGCCACCTGCGCGGTCATGTCCTCCATCGACAAGCAGAGCGCGGACATCGCCCAGGGCGTGGACCGCGTGAAGCCCGAGGACCAGGGCGCAGGCGACCAGGGCATGATGTTCGGGTTCGCCAGCAACGAAACCCCCACCCTGATGCCCGCGCCCATCTACTACGCGCACCAGCTTTCCCAGCGGCTGACCTTTGTCCGCAAGCAGGGCATCCTGAAGTTCCTGCGCCCCGACGGCAAGACCCAGGTGGCCATCGAGTACGAGGCCGGCAAGCCCATCCGCATCGACAACGTGGTCGTCTCCGCCCAGCACGACGAGAGCATCAAGCACGCCGACCTGGTCGAGGCCATCAAGAAGGAAGTCATCTTCCACACGCTGCCGCAGAACCTCCTCGACGACAAGCTGAAGATCTACGTGAACCCCACCGGCCGCTTCGTCATCGGCGGGCCCGTGGGCGACTGCGGCCTCACCGGCCGCAAGATCATCCAGGACACCTACGGCGGCGCGGGCGCCCACGGCGGCGGCGCGTTCTCCGGCAAGGACCCCTCCAAGGTGGACCGCTCCGGCGCGTACATGGCGCGCTATGTGGCCAAGAACATCGTGGCCGCAGGCCTGGGCGACGTGGCCGAGGTCCAGATCGCCTACGCCATCGGCGTGGCCGAGCCCGTCAGCGTGGTCTGCACCACCCACGGCACCGGCCAGGTGGCCGACGACGTGCTGACCAAGGCCGTGCGCGAGGTGTTCGACCTGCGCCCCTACTTCATCCTGAAGCGGCTTGACCTGCGCCGCCCCATCTACCGCCTGACCACCAACTACGGCCACTTTGGCCGGGAGCTGCCGGAATTCACCTGGGAGAAGACCGACGCCGCAGCGGATCTCAAGACCGCCTGCAAGGTCTAGAAGGAATGGAGCGCCGGGGGGAATGATTCCCCCCGGACCCCCTCAGTACGCGGGCGCTCCTGCGCGAAGACGGCTCACCGCGAGGCGTGGGAGGTGCGCATGAGCAACGGCATCCCACCCGCGCGTCCTTGAGTTTGACATTTCGTTGCGACAGGTGAAATATTGCGGGAAGATCAATTATCACAATTCTCGCCCGCAGTTTTCGCGTCGCGCTTCGGAAGATCAGGGGGCAAGAAGCGGCGGCGGATGCGGCGTGTGTTTCAGTGGCCTGATCAGTCTTCCGGGGGAGTCCTGATTGGCGGCCAGTTGCTTCTGGAAATCCCCTTGCACGCGGAAGCAGGGGAGACCCCCCACTGCGCAGAAACCAAGTAACCTTATCTTTCAAGGTTTATTTGAGCTGCTGCGCAACCTCTGGCGGCCGCGAAACGTCGTGATGACGGCGGAGCAGCCGGAGATGGTCAGGCGTGTTCTTGCGTAGATACAGTCTGAGGCGACTTTGCGCAGCGGTGGTGCTGCCGTGTCTTTGCTGGCTTGAAACTGTAACGCCAAGGAGAGGGTCATGAGAAAGAGCCTGTTCGGCAAGAAATCCGTCAACACGTCGTTGTTCCTGGCGCTTCTTTTTACTTTGTCACTGTGCATCTTTGTTCACGCAAGCAGCACCGTCGCCTCTGCAGCCAGTCCGGCAACATTTGACGGGGTTTGGAACGGGGCGACGACTTCCGGTTCCACGGTGGCTCTTACTCTTCAGCCAAAAACGAGTTCGCTGCGATACGGATCTCCGAGAAATTGCGCAGTGACCCTTGGTGCTCCTGTCGACATCGATGCCAAGAGCAGAAATTACGGAATCTCGATGGCGAACGGCGGGTTCTGCACGAAAATGGAATCCGGCAAGGTGCTTTTGCAGCTTGGCAGCGACGGCAATAGTTTGACCTTTGAAGCGCAGAGCGTGGACGGCAAGTCGCTGGACAAGGGAATGCTGCGGCGCTCCGGAAAGTAGGTTCGGCTCCGTGCCGTGGGCTTTGCTGTTTGGATCAAGGCCTGCGGCCAAGCGCATGATCAAAGGAGGGGAGCGGGCAGGGCCGACAACATGCCCGTGCAGGATTTGATCTAGGCGTTGGCGGGCGCCGTGCTTAAGGCTCGGGGCAGGATCGGACAGCGCCAGGGTTCAAGCGTGCTCGGGGAGTGGGGCAAAGACAACCGGCCATGGGGCCTGGCTGTGCTGGCCGTTCTGGACCATTCCCACGGGTTTTCTGCCCGGCGTGGCAGTGGGAACGCCGCAGCGGCCCGCCCGCTTTTGGGCCGAGGAAGCGCCGGGCGCGGCGATGCCTGCCCGGAGAGCCCGATGCCGGGCGTGGGAATGGCGGGTCGTCTCTTTTCTTTGCCCCCCGCCTGGGCTACACCAGCCCCATGACCGCAACCGACACGCCTTCCGGCAGCCCCAACGCTGCGCCTTCCTCCGCCGCCCTCGTCGCCCTGTACCGCAAGGTCGATTTGCGCCTCTTGCCCTACCTGTTTCTGCTCTACGTGGTGGCCTACCTGGACCGCGTCAACGTGAGCTTCGCCGCGCCGAGCTTAAGCCGCGAGCTTGGGTTCTCCAGCTCCGTGTTCGGCCTGGGCGCGGGCATGTTCTTCGCGGGCTACGTGCTGTGCGAGGTGCCGAGCAACCTCATCCTGCGCCGGGTGGGCGCGCGGCTGTGGATCGCCCGGATCATGGTCACCTGGGGGATCTGCGCCTGCGCCATGGCGCTCGTGCACACGGACTGGTCGTTTCATGTGCTGCGCTTCCTGCTCGGCGTGGCCGAGGCGGGCTTTCTGCCCGGCATCATCTACTACCTGACCCTGTGGTACCCAGCAAAGCTCCGCGCCCGGGCCGTGGCCCTGTTCATGGCCGCAACCCCGGTGGCGGGCATCGTGGGCGGGCCGCTCTCCGGCCTGCTGCTGGAGATGCACGGCGCAATGGGCCTGTCCGGCTGGCGCTGGCTGTTCCTGCTGGAGGGCGTTCCGGCGGTGCTTTTGGGCTTCTCCGTGCTGCGGTATCTGGCGGACGGCCCGGAGCACGCCCCCTGGCTCAACCCTGCCGAACGGGAGGCGCTGGCAGGCGAACTGGCGGTCGAACATGCCGCCGACGCGGGGGCGCACAGCGAGGCCCACGGCCTGTGGACCGTGCTGGGCACCCTTGCGCGCGACGGGCGGGTCTGGCTGCTCAGCCTCGGCTATTTCAGCCTGTGCGTGGGCATGTACGGGCTGGTCATGTGGATGCCCACGCTCATCGGCGAGATTTTGGGGCCTGGGGCCGGGCCGGAGCGCGTGGGGCTGCTCTCGGCCATTCCGTACCTGGGCGGGGTCGTGGGCATGGTGCTGATCGGACGGCACTCCGACCGCACCGGCGAGCGGCGCTGGCACACGGCCGGGCCGCTGTTCGTCAGCGCGGCGGGATTCGTGCTGGCGCTCTGGCCCGGGGGCGCGGCCCTGATCGGTCTGTCGGGGCCGTGGTGGAGCCTGGGCTGTTTCACCCTCGCCACCATCGGGCTGTGGGGCATGCTCGGGCCGTTCTGGACCATCCCCACGGGCTTTTTGTCCGGCGCGGCGACGGCGGGCGGGGTGGCGCTCATCAACTCCGTGGGCAATTCCGGCGGGTTCGTCGGGCCGACGCTGGTGGGCTACGTGCGCGACGCCACGGGCAGCCACGTCATGGGCTTTCTGTCCATCGCCGCCATCATGGTGCTGGGCGGCTGCGCGATCTTGTGGGTCACGCGCAGGCGGTAGGGAGTAATTGCCTCCGGCGGCCTGGGGCCTGAGGCCCCCGGACCCCCCAACGGGGGCGGGGCAGGGCGGCAAAGGCCGTTGCCTTGGCTGGGCGGGCGTCGGCAATGTGCGCGGAATATCCGGGGTTCCCCCGAATATTCCGCGCACGGTTGGCCCCCTTTGAGAGGGTAGGCGAAGCGGCAAAGAGAAAGGCGATCTCCCGTGGTTCACCCAAAGCCGAAAGGGCTGTCTCAGGTTCCTCCTGAAACAGCCCTTTCGGCGCAATGGGGGGGTCTGGGGGGCCTCAGGCCCCCCAGAGAAACTCCCCTATTTCCATACCTGCATGAACCCCGTGCTGTCCCCGCCGTTGTCGATGTGCCGGATGAGCGCGCTGCCGAACACGGCGGCGTCCACAAGTCCGTCGAGGGCCTTGAGCTGGTCCGGGTGCTTGAGGCCGAAGCCGAGCGCCACCGGGATGTCAAAGGCGGCCTTGGCTGCGGCCAGGCCCGTGCGGATGGTCTCCGGCAGGCCTGAGTCAAAGCCCGCCTGCACGCCCGTGGTGCCCAGCACGGACACGAAGTACACGAAGCCTTTGCCCTCTTTGGCGTAGAGCGCCATGCGCTCCGGCGTGGTGTTCAGGCCCACGAGAGGGATCAGCACCAGGCCTGCGGGGTCGAAGGCCGCGCGGACTGGCCCGGACTCCTCATGCGGCACGTCGGCCAGGATGATGCCGTGCACCCCGGCGGACGACGCATCGCGCGCGAAGCGCTCCAGACCGTACTGCAGCACCGGGTTCAGGTAGCCCATGAGCACCAGGCCGGCCTTGAAGCGGCCCTTGCGCACGGCCAGCTCGCGGAGAATCCAGGCCAGGTTCACGCCCGCGTCCAGGCACTTGAGCGAGGCGTGCTCGACCACGGGCCCGTCGGCCACGGGGTCGGAGAAGGGCATGCCGATCTCGATGATGTCGGCCCCGGCGGCGTCCAGCTGGTCGATTTCGTCCCAGAAGCGGGATTTGTCCGGGTAGCCTGCGGGCAGGAAGGGAATCAGGCCCAGGCGGCCCTTGGCCCTGGCGGCATTGATGCGTTTGGTCAGGATGTCGTTGCTCACGTTGGCCCCCTACGCCTTATTGGCCAGGTAGTCGTTGACGATGTCCAGGTCCTTGTCGCCCCGGCCCGAGAGGCAGACCACCACGTGGCTGCCCGGCTTCATGCCGTGCGCGTTGGCCAAGGCCCAGCCCAGGGCGTGGGAGCTCTCCAGCGCGGGCATGATGCCCTCGTTGCGGCTCAGGGTCACAAAGGCGTCCAGCGCCACGTCGTCGGTGACGGACACGTACTGCGCCCGGCCGCTGGCCTGGTAGGCCGCATGCTCCGGCCCCACGCCGGGATAGTCCAGCCCGGGCGCGATGGAGTGGGAGGGCAGTATCTGGCCCTCGGGCGTCTGGATGAGCTGGGTGTGCATGCCGTGCAGAACGCCGGGCGAGCCCTGCTTGGACAGGGGCGCGGAGTGGTAGTCTCCGGGCTTGCCGCTGCCTGCGGCCTCCACGCCGATGAGCTTGACGCGAGCGTCGGGCACGAACTCGTGGAAGGACCCGATGGCGTTTGAGCCGCCGCCCACGCAGGCCACAACGTAGTCCGGCAGGCAGCCCGCCTGGTCGAGCATCTGGCCGCGCGCCTCCCGGCTGATGACGGACTGCAGCTCCCGCACCAAGAGCGGGAAGGGGTGCGGCCCGGCGGCGGTGCCGAAGCAGTAGTGGGTGGTCTGCTGCTCGACAATCCAGGCGCGCAGGGCTGCGTTGATGGCGTCCTTCAGGGTCTTGGTGCCGGACTCCACGGGCACCACCGTGGCCCCGAAGAGCTTCATGCGGCGCACGTTGAGGCTCTGGCGCTCGACGTCGAGCGCGCCCATGTAGATGACGCACTCAAGCCCAAAGCGCGCGGCGGCCAGTGCCGTGGCCACGCCGTGCTGGCCTGCGCCGGTCTCGGCCAAAAGCCGCGTCTTGCCGAGCTTCTTGGTCAAGAGGGCCTGGCCGATGGTGTTGTTGACCTTGTGCGCGCCGCCGTGGGCCAGGTCCTCGCGCTTGAGCCACAGCTTCACGCCCAGCTTGGCCGAAAGGTTCGGGCAGAAGGTGAGCGCCGTGGGTCGGCCCACAAAGTGGGTCAGCTCGCTTTGGAGCTCGTCCTGAAACTCCTTGGAGGGCAGGATGCGCTCCATGGCCTCCTCCAACTCCAGCAGCGGGGGCATGAGCAGCTCGGGCACGTATTGCCCGCCGAATATGCCGAAATAGCCTTTCTTCACGGGGTCACCCCTTGGGTTTGGGCCGCGCGGACCGTCTTGAGTGCGGCAAAGGCCGCGCGCAGCAGTGTTTCGTCCTTGATGCCGGGCGTTTTTTCCACGCCGGAGTTGAGGTCCACGCCGACCAGCCCCTGGCCTTGAGCTGGGGAGCCGGGGGAGCGGAACCGGGAAATCAGGCCGGGGAGGTTCGCCGGATTCAGCCCCCCGGCCAAGAGCCATGGCCGCGGGAATTTCGCGTTCGCCAGGATCTCTGCGGCCTTGCCGTTGTCGCCGGAGCCTCCTTCAGACCCGATGGCCCGGCCATGCCCGCCGCCGCCCGCGCCCGCGTCCACGAGCATCATCCCGCAGTATGGCGCGTAGCGGTCCAGCTCGGCCTGGAAGGCTTCGAGGCTGGCGGCTTTTTCAGGCCAGAAGACCTTGATGATGCGGCCCGGCCCCATGCGCTCCGCCAGGACCTGGCAAAAGGACTCGGTCTGGCCGCCATGGAGCTGGGCCAGGTCCAGCCGCCCGGCGGCCATGAGGCTCAGGGCCTCCATGGGCTTCTGGTCCACGAACAGGCCGACCTTGCGCACGCCCGGCAGGCCCATGCGCGGGAAGTCGAGGCCCGCCGGGAATTCCGGCGTGGTGTTGCGCGGGCTGCCCGGGTGGAAGATGAAGCCCAGCAGGTCGGCCCCCAGCTCGGCGCAGAGCAGCGCGTCCTCCTCCCGGGTCATGCCGCAGACCTTGACCAGCAGTCCGCCCGTCTCAATGGTCATTTCGCCTTCCTTGTTTTGGCCACGTCGGTCAGTTTCTTCAATGCCGCGCCGGGGTCGGCCTGGGACATGAGCGAGGTGCCGATGAGCACCGCGTCGTAGCCCCGGTCGGCCATCTCGGCCAGCTGCCCCGGCTCGGACAGGCCCGAGGCGCTGATCCACAGCTCCTTGTCCTGCTTGTGCGGGGCCAGGCGGCGCGAGACGCCAAGGTCCGTGGTCAGCCGGTCCAGGTCGCGGTTGTTGACCTGGATGATTGAAGCCCCGGCCTCGCGCGCGAGGTCCAGGTCGGCCTCGTCAAAGACCTCGCACACGGCCTCCAGCCCGTACTGGCGGCAGGCGTCGAGCATCTCCCTCACCTGGGCCGCGCCCGCGAACAGGCGTATGATGACGAGCAGGGCCGAGGCAGGCGTGGCTGCGGTCTCCACCACCTGCAGCGGGTCCAGCAGGAAGTCCTTGCGCAGCATGGGCCTGCCCGCAAAGGCCATGTCGGCCAAGAAGCGCAGGTCGCCCTGGAAGTGGGCGCGCTCGGTCAGCACCGAGAAGCAGGCGGCCCCGTTGTCGGCATAAATGCGGGCCACGTCCGCAGGGGTCCGGTCCAGGTTGATGACCCCGCGCGAGGGCGAGGCGCGCTTGTACTCGGCGATGACAGCGGGAGACCCGGCCCGGCGCAAAGCCTGGCTGAAGCCCGGCCGCGCGTTGATCTCCGAGTAGTTCCACGGCGTGGGCAGTTGGCCTTCCTCGGCCTGCCTGCGCAACAGGGCGATGGACCCGGCTTGCGCGTCCCGGAAGCGCTCCAGCATGCTGGCCTTACTCCCCGGCGACATGGACGAACCTCCGCGCCGCGCCGTCGGCCACGGCCTGCCTGGCCTCGCGCATGCACTCGGCCAGGGGTTTGCCCGTGGCCAAGTGCAGGGCCGCGCCCAGGTTGAGCGCGGTCATGTCCTGCATGGCGGCATTGGCCTTGCCGGTGAGCACGTCCTGGATGGCTTTGAGCGCGGCGGGTTTGTCGGCCACGCGCACCTCGTCCGGGTCGTGGCTGGGGAAGCCGTACGCGCGCGCGTCCAGGTCCAGCGGGGTGACCGCGCCCCGGTCCAGCACGAAGCCCATGTTCTGGCCAAAGGGCGTCAGTTCGTCAAAGCCCCCGGCCTTGTCGTCGCCGCCATCGCCAAAGCCGACCGTCCCGTGGATGACAAAGGCGGTGAGGCCCGGCGCGGTGAGGGCCAGGGTCTCGGCCATGAGCCCCAGCGCGCGCGCCTGCCCCACGCCGAGCAGCTGGTGCGAGGGCCGGGCCGGGTTCAAGAGCGGGCCCATGAGGTTGAACAGGGTGCGCACGCCCAGCTCCCGGCGCACGGGCGCGATGTGCGCAAAGGACGGGTGGTAGTGCGGGGCGAAGAGGAACACGAAGCCCTGGCGCGCCAGCTCCGCCGCCACCTCGTCCGGGCCGGTGTCGAGCCGGATGCCCAGGCCCTCCAGCGCGTCGGCGCTGCCGCTGGAGGACGACACGGCGCGGTTGCCGTGCTTGACCACCCGGTGGCCCAGGGCCGCCAGGTACAGGCTCACCGCCGTGGAGCAGTTGAAGCTGTTGGAGAGATCGCCGCCGGTGCCCACGATGTCCAGGATGGGCCGGTCTGTCGGCAGATTGGTGACCAGGTGGGCACGCTCCAGGCCCGCGCGGGCGGCGGCGGCCAGCTCCAGCGGGGTCTCGCCCTTGGCCCGCAGGCCCATGAGCAAGGCCCCGGCCTGGGCCTGGCTTAAGTCTCCCTCGAAGAGCTCGCGGAAGGCGAAGGCCGCCTGCTCGGCCGAGAGGTCCAGGCTGTTGCCCAGGGTGTCCAGGATGTCGCGCATGGAGTTGCTCATTTCATCCTCCCGGCCTAGGCGGCCTGCGTTTTGTGGTTGAGGAAGTTGGCCAGAAGTTTCGGCCCGTCCGGGGTCAGGATGGACTCGGGGTGGAACTGCACCCCGCTCCAGGGGCGGTCGGTGTAGCACATGCCCATGACCTCGCCCTCGGCGGTCTTGGCGGTCACGCGCAGCTTGTCCGGCGCTTCCTCGGCCAGCACCAGCAGCGAATGGTAGCGGCAGACCTCAAACGGGCTCTCCAACCCGGCGAACACGTCCGTGCCGTCGTGCAGCACGGGGCTTGTCTTGCCGTGCATGATGCGCTCGGCCCGGACCACGCTGGCCCCGGCGAAGTGGCCCAGGGTCTGGTGCCCCAGGCATACGCCGAGGGTGGGCACATTCATGCCGGTCTGCTCCAGCAGGGCCAGGAACTTCAGGCAATTGCCCGCGTTCTCCGGCCTGCTGGGTCCGGGCGAGAGGCACACACGGGTCAGGCCCGCCACAAATTCCGGGTCCAGCAGTTCCGGGCGGTCGTTGCGAAAGACCACGGGATCGGCCCCGAGCTGCTGGAAGGCCTGCACCAGATTGAAGGTGAAGGAGTCGAAGTTATCGATCAGCAAAAACATCGCCAACCCCCTTGGAGGACAAAATCTCGCGGATGACGCGGGCCTTGTTGTTGCATTCCTGCCATTCCTTTTCCGGGTCCGAGTCATACACCAGCCCGGCCCCGGCCTGCCAGTTGCATTTTCCGTCGCGGAACCACATGCTGCGGATGGTGATGCCCGTGCCCAGGTGCACCGGCCCTTGGCCCAGCCCCAGCCAGCCCATGGCCCCGGCGTAGGGCCCGCGCGGAATCTCCTCCACACGGGCGATGGTCTCCATGGCCCAGATCTTGGGCGCGCCGGACACGGTGCCCGCCGGGAAGGTGGCCTGGAGCACGTCGATGGCGTCGAGCCCTGGCCGCAGGTCGGCCTCCACGTAGCTCGTCAGGTGCATGACGTGGGAAAAGCGCTCCACCTGCATGAACTTGGCCACCTCCACGCTGCCCGCAGTGGCGATGCGGCCCAGGTCGTTGCGGCCCAGGTCCACCAGCATCACGTGCTCGGCGCGCTCCTTGGGGTCGGCCAAGAGCTCGCGCTCAAAGGCCATGTCCTGGGCCTCGGTCTCGCCGCGCGGCCGGGTGCCGGCAATGGGCCGCACCTCCAGCCGCCCGGCCTGGCAGTTGACCATCATCTCCGGCGAGCTGCCGAGCAGGGTCTCCTCGTCAAAGCGCATGAAGAACATGAACGGCGAGGGGTTGGCCTGCTTGAGCCGCCGGTAGACCCCGAAAGGCTCGCCGGAAAACGGGGTGGCGAAGCGCACCGAGAACACCAGCTGGATGCCCTCGCCCTCGGTGATCAGCCGCTTGGCCTCGCGCACCTGCTCCATGTACGCCTCGCGCCCTGGCGTGGCGCTGGGCTCCTCGGTTTTGAGGTCGAAGCTGCCCAGGGTGCCCAGCTTGGCGGGTTTGGGGCCGCCGCGTCCGTCGCTGCCCTTCTCGTCCAGGGAGAGGTAGCAGCAGCGCGCGCGCAGGTGGTCGTAGAGCACCACCTGGCCGGGCAGCACCAGCCGCGTTTCGGCCTTGTGCGGGGGCAGGGCCGACAGAAGTTTGGGCTCCAGCATGCCGCCCACGCTGTAGCCCAGGTAGCCGTACAGGCCACGGGTCAGGGCGGGCAGGGGCTCGCGCTGGGTCGGCTGCTCGATCGCGATGCGCGGCAGCAGGCGGCGCAGACCCTCCATGAACGGCAGCCCGTTCAAATCGGCCAGCCCGGCCAGGCGCTCGTCGCGGATGTCCAGATCCAGCAGGCCGCCCTTCTGGGTCGCCAGCAGGCGGAAGTCCCAGGCGATGAGGCTGTAGCGGCCCAGCCGCCCGTCGACCTCCGCGCTTTCGAGCAGGATGCCCGGCTGGTCGCCCACCAGGCCCAGGTACAGGCTGATGGGCGTCTGCACGTCGGCTGGGAGCCATTTTCCATAATGCTTCAGGCGAATGTCCATGGGGTCCTCCGGTTCGTGAAAAAAGCTGCCGTTGCAAAATACAATGCCGCGACCCAGGGCGGGACGCGGCACACACTTCGTCACATCTTCGCCCAAGGGCGAAAGCCGCGTCCCTATGCCGTGTCGCGCCACCACCAGGAGGCCCTGGCGGAGAGCAGGTCGAGATCGCCCCCGGCGGCGATGTCCAGGTAGGCCGTGAACTGGCGCACGGTCTCCTGCATGAAGGGGTTGTCCTCACTGATGATCTGGAACAGCTCGCGGTCCTTTGTCAGCATCTTGCGCGCGGCCTCCAGCCTGCGGCCAAAGGACGGGGTGAGGAACTTCTCGATGCCCGGCGTTTGGCGCGCGGCGGCCAGGTAGGCCACGGTGGTGATGAAATTGAGCCCCTGCACCACGGACATGGCCTTGTCGTGCTCCTCCGCCGTGCTGGAAAAGGGCGAAAACCCGGCCCGGGCGAACAGGCGCGAAACGGCCCCGGCGGCGGCGCCGTCCCATTCAGCGGTTTCTCGACCGGGGGTCACGGCCACGCGCGGCTCAAAGCCCTCGGGAATCACCGGCCCGAACAGGGGATGCGTGCCCACCACCGGCCCAGGGTAGGCCTCCAGCATTGCGCACACGGGGTTCACCTTCACGGAGCAGACATCGCAGAGGATGGCCCCGGCGTCCATGAACGGGGCCACGGCCCCGGCCACGGCGCGCATGGCCGTCACCGGCACGGACAGCACCACCAGCCCGGCCCCGGCGAGCGCCGCCTTGATGGCCGCGCCTGTGCCGTCCGGGTCGTAGGGCCGGTCCAGGCTGGCCACGCTGAGCCCGGCCTTGTGCAGGGCGCGCACGAAAAGCGCCCCCATCTGCCCGCGCGCGCCCACGATGGCGACCCGCTGAATGTCCCGCGCGCTGTCCCGCGCCGTGTCCTGGCCTGCCTGCATGCCCGCTCCTAGGCCTGCTGCGCGCCCGCGAGCACGTCGGCCCAGCGCTCCCAGAATTCCGGAAAGCTCTTGGCCACGCAGCCGGGGTTGTCGAACTGCGCGTTTACGCAGCCCAGGGCGAACAGGGCCGGACCCATGACCATGCGGTGGTCGCCCTGCGAGCAGAACTCGATGCGCCTGCCAGCGGGCAGGGGCGCGGGGGTGATGGTCAGGGTGTCTGCGGTCATGGAAGCAAAGCAGCCGGTTTTGGCGATCTCGGTGGCCAGGGTCTCCAGGCGGTCGCATTCCTTGATGCGCAGGTGGGCCACGTTGCGGATGGTGGTGGGCCCATGCGCGAAGCAGGCGGCCACGGCCACGGTGGGCACCAGGTCCGGGCAGGCGCCCATGTCCACATCCACGCCGTGGAGCTGGCCGCCCTGGGGCGCGAGCACGGTGATTTCGTCTCCGCCCTGGTCGCCGCCCGCATGGTCATGGGACCCGCTGGCCCAGGCGATGCGCGCGCCCATGGCCGCCAGGATGTCCAGGATGGCGCGGTCGCCCTGGAGGGACGCGCGGGTGAGGCCGCGCACGGTGACCGGGCGTTTGCCCACGGCCCCGGCGGCCAGAAAGTAGGAGGCGTTGCTCCAGTCGCCCTCCACGCACAGGCTGCGGGCCTGGTACGTGCCGGGCTGGATGATGAAGCGCAGCATGCCGGGTTCGGCGCGGGTCACGCTGTCCTGCTCCACGGGCGTGAACCGGCCTCCGGTCAGCACCTCCACCACCACGGGCACGCCGAAGTCGCGCATGGTCTGGAGGGTGAGCGAGACGTACGGCCAGCTCACGGCCTTTTCGCCGCTGATGCTGATGGTCAGGGCGCTTTTGGCCAGGGGCGCGGCCAAAAGGATGCCGGACAGGTACTGGCTGCTCTCCTCCAGGCGCACGTCGATTTCGCCGCCGGGCAGGCCGCCGCTCTGGCCCTCATTCTGGCCCTCATTCTGCGTCGGCGGCTCGATGGTCACCGGCGGGTAGCCGGGTTTGCCCTCCCAGCAAAAGACCACGCCCTGCGACGCCAGCGCCCGCGCGGGCTCGCCCAGGGGCCGGTCGTGCATGCGGCCCTCGCCGTGGAGGCGGAAGCGCCCGCGCCCGGCGGCCACGACCCCGGCCAAAAGGCGGCAGGTGGTGCCGGACTCGCCAACGTTCAGGTCGGCCACGTCGGCTTCGCCGCTTATGGGGCCGTGGCGCATCCCCTGGACCAGATACTCGCCCCCGCCAAGACGCGCGAAGCGCGCGCCGCAGGCCGTGAGGCAGGCCATGGTGCGCTGTGTGTCCTGGCTTTCCAGCACGCCGGACAGGCGGCTTTCGCCCGGCGCCAGGGCCGCGCCGATGAGCGCCCGGTGCGACATGGACTTGGAGGCCGGGGCCTGGATCAGGATCTGGGTGGAGGTGGCGCTCATGAGCGGCCCCCGGCGTCCAGGTGCGGGCCCGTGGGGTACGAGCCCAGGATGCGCAGGGTGTGGCAGCGCTCGCGCAAGCTGGCCAGGAAGCTGTCGTACTCCATGCGCGAGAGGTCGCACTCCAGGTCGGCGAAGAACACGTACTTCCACTTTTCGCCGCGCATGGGGCGGCTCTCCAGCTTGGTCAGGTTGATGGCCCGGCCCGCGAAGGAGTCGAGCACCTCGGCCAGGGCGCCGGGCTTGTCCGGCACGGTGAACAGGATGGAGGTCTTGTCGCGCGCGCCCTCTGTGCCGGGCCGGGGGCCGATGACCAGAAAGCGCGTCCAGTTGTCGGGCAAATCCTCGATGTGCGCGGCCAGGATGTTCAGCCCGTAGCGGTCGGCCAGGCGGATGTGCCCTACGGTGGCCACGCCGGGGCCGCTCTTGGCCGCCATTTCCGCCGCCGCCGCCGTGCTGCTCTCCGGCACCAGGACGCGGCCGGGCATGTTGTTCCGCAACCAGCCGGAGCACTGGTCCAGCGGCTGCGGGTGGGAGTGTATCTCGCGCACGTCCGCCGGGAAGTCGGCCTTGCCCATGAGGAAGTGCGTGATGCGGCTGTAGAGTTCGGCGTGGATGTGCACCGGGAAGAGCATGAACAGGTCCACCACTTGGCCAACCGTGCCCTGGAGCGAGTTCTCCAGCGGGATGACGCCGAGTTCGGCCTCGCCGTCGGCCACGGCGCGGAAGATCTCCTCGAAGTTGGCCTTGGGCGTCAGCTCCGCGCTGCGGCCCATGTACTCCAGCCCGGCGAAGTAGCTGAAGGTGCCCTCCGGCCCCAGGTAGACCACGCGCTCCGGGCGCTGCAACCGGCGCGAGGAGCTCATGATCTCCCGGTAGATGGCCTGGAGGTGGCTCTCCGGCAGGGGGCCGGGGTTTTGTTTGGCCAGGCGCTCCATGACCTCCTTCTCGCGGAAGGGCTTGAACACCGTGTCCGGCGAGCCCTCCTTGGTGCGGCCCACGCCGATGCTGATGGCCGCGCGGCGGTTCAAGAGGTCCACGATGCCGTCGTCCAGGGCGTCGATCTCGGAGCGCAGCGCCGCCAGGTCGAGCTTGGCCTCGGCCATGCCCTTCGTGTCGTCGGTTTTGTTGCTGTCGTCCATGCTCATCCCTCCTTGATGTCCTCGCAGATGCGCATGCCGAAGTGCCGGCCCGCCACATCCGTGCGGCACAGGATCTCGTCGCCGGGCTTCAGGTTGACCACGCTGATGGGCGCGCCGTCGGCCCCGGTGACGCGGATGGTCTCCGCGTTTTGCAGAAACACCTGGCCGGAGACCCTGCACCCATCAGGCGCAGTGACAACGGCGGTGATCTTGAGCATGGGCCGCACCTCGACCTTGACCCGGCCCACAGTGGCCAGGCTGGTCTTGCCGTCGGCCCCGACGATGAGCACCTCGCGCCCGGCGGAGAGCTCCTCCAGGTAGCAGGTCTTGTCTCCGGGCAGCACCGCGTAGGCGTGCACGGCCCCGGCATTGACGCGGAAGGGCCGCGCCGCCACATAGGGGTTGGATTCCGTTTCGGCGTGGACCAGGAAGGTGAAGGCGCTGGAGTTGCCCACCAGCATGCCCTGGCCGCGCCGCAGCATGGAGATGGTGTCCACGCAGACGCGGTGGCCCAGGCCAGCAGGCTCAATGGCCGTGACCACGGCGCGGGAGAGGTCGACCGTGCCCTGGGAGAGCTTGAGCTCGGCCACGATGGCTTTCAGGTCGCCCGCAGCCTCGGGCAAAACCACGATCATGTCCGCCCCGCGCTCCAGGATGCCTGCGGCCAGCACGGCCCGGTCAAGGGACTCGCACTCCAGCCCCAGGCCCGTGGCCTGGGCCAGGATGTTCTCCACCGGGATGATCTCCCAGCCCTTGGCCAGGGAAACCTGCTGCCCGGCCAGAAGTTTGGCCGTGGCGGCCTCCTCGTCGGCCTTGGAGTCAAGGGGCAGCGTGGGCAGCTCGGCCTCGGTCAGCACGGTGACGCGGCCCAGCGCGCGCACGTCGTCGGCCCTGGCGCTTTCCGTCAGGATGGCGTCCACCCCGGACTCCAGGGCCAGGGTGACCAGCTTTTTCTGGAAGGGAATGGCCTTGAAGATGATCTGTTTCATGATCAAAGCGCCTATTCCTTGCCTTTGAGCATTTCCATGACCACGTCGACGTTCTCGTCCTCGTGCACGACCTTGGACAGGGCCTGGCAGAGCAGGGCCGGGTTCTTGTGCTGGAAGATGTTGCGCCCAACCGACAGGCCCGAGCCCCCGGCGGCGATGGAGTCGTGCACCATCTGCAAAAAGGCCTTGGTGCTGTCGAGCTTGGGCCCGCCGGCGATGACCACGGGCACGCAGCAGGAGTCGACCACGTGGCCGAAGGAGTCGATGTCGCCGGTGTAGGGCACCTTGACCACGTCCGCGCCCAGCTCCACGCCCACGCGGGCGCAGTGGGCCACGATCTCGGCGTCGAACTCGCTTTTGACCTTGGGCCCGCGCGCGTAGACCATGGCCAGCACAGGGATGCCCCAGCTCTGGGCGATGCTCGTCACCTGGCCGAAGTCGGTGAGCATCTTGGCCTCGCTCTCGTCGCCCAGGTTCACGTGCACGCTCACCGCGTCCGCGCCGAGTCGGATGGCGTCTTCAACAGTTCCCACGAGGGTCTTGGCGTTGGGGAAGGGGGAGAGGGTGGTGCTGGCGGAGAGGTGGACGATAAGCCCGATGTCTTTGCCCTGGGTGCGGTGGCCGCAGCGGACCAGGCCCTTGTGCATCAAGACGGCGTTGGCCCCGCCCTCGACCACCGCGCCCACGGCCTCGCGCATGTCCACGATGCCCGGGATGGGGCCGACGGTGGTGCCGTGGTCCATGGGCACGATGATGGTGCGTTTGGTGTTGCGGTTGAAGATGCGTTCGAGCCGGATGGCTTTTCCAAGATGCATGGCGTCCTCCTGCGTGGTCGCTGTTGCGCCTCGTTGGGCGGCTTTCAGGCTGTCTTCCGGCGGTTGAAACTAAAGAAGGGCCGCCGGCTTTCGCCTGCGGCCCTTCCTGAAGAGGCTTTGGTTAACGTCTGGTCGTCAACAAACCTCTCCCCGGCCGCAAGCGCAGCTAAACCAATAATACCAATACTGGCAAAAGGAGGTATTGTTGGCGGCGAAGAGGTTCATGACGTGAGCATCTACCCGCGCCCGTGGCGTCTGTCAACGGTTTTTTTGGGAATCCGTGCACGTTGTCGGATTTTCAATTTTGTGCATTCTTGTGCAAGGGGTGTACATTCCTGTAGAGAAATGTATAACAATTTGTTGCCGATCGTTAAATTGTTTTGTTAAAACAATATATTAAATATGTGGCCCAAGTCTTGCTTCTTGAAATCTTTCAGCAGGGCTACAGCCCAGACCACCTCCCAGGGGAACCATGTTCGAAACCGCCGAAGCCATCACCATCGGGGAGATCCTGGAGAACGAGTGGATATCCACCGCGTTCCAGCCCCTGGTGTCCATCAAGCGCAAGGCCCTGCTCGGGGTGGAGGCGCTGGCGCGCTGCACGGCCCCCGGCGAGGACATTCCGCCCATGGAGATGTTCCGCATGGCGGGCGAGGCGGACCGGCTGCTCGAACTGGACCGCATGTGCCGCAAAAAGGCCCTGGAGGCCTTTGCCCCCATCCACGCCCAGAACAGGGGCCTCATCGTGTCCATCAACGTCGACGGCTACGCCATCGACGCCGACGTGGTGGGCTCGGGCACGCTCATCCACCAAGTCAAGTCGCTCGGCATCAGCCCCAACAATGTGCTCATCGAGATCGTGGAGTCACGGGCCAAGGACTCCAAGGCCCTGGAGGAGTTCGTCAGCACCTACCGCAAGAACGGCTTTCTCATCGCCCTGGACGACATGGGCGCCGGGCACTCCAACCTGGACCGCATCCCGCTTTTGCGGCCCGATGTGCTGAAGCTGGACCGCTCCCTGGTTTCCGGGGTGGCCGGGCACATGACCCGCCTGGAGGTGGTCAAGAGCTTCGTGCAGATGGCCTCGCGCCTGGGCTCCCTGGCTTTGGCCGAGGGCGTGGAGCGCCAGGAGGACATCCTGCGTTTGCTGGAGATCGGCGTGGACGTGTTCCAGGGCTTCTACTTCGGCCGCCCGGCCATGCGCATGGCCAAGGCCGAAGTGGTGAGCGAGCGCATCGACTACCTGGCGGCCAAGTTCAAGGAGAGCGCCACCGAGCGCTTCGCCGCGCAGAAGGAGCTCTACGCCAGCCACGACGCCCTGGTGCTGGGCCTGTGCGAGCGCATAGCCAATGTGGGCACGGTCGGTCTGGACAGGCTGCTCACGGGCTTCATCGACGAGTGCGACAACATCGAGTGCCTGTACGTGCTCAACGCGCGCGGCGTGCAGATCAGCGACACGGTGTGCAACCCGGTCAAGCTGCGCAAACGCAAGCGCTTCATCTACGAGCCCGCCCGCGTGGGCGCGGACCACTCGCTCAAGGAATACTTCCTGCCGCTGCGCGCGGGCCTGCCCAAGTTCACCACCCAGCCGTACATCTCGCTCGCCTCCGGCAATCGCTGCATCACCCTCTCGGCCCGTTGCACGGACCAGGACGGCCGGACCTGCATCCTCTGCGCGGACATCGACCACAAGGACTGACACAAGGACTGACACAAGGCCTGCCCCCCGCCGCCACCGCTCTGTCAGCCGGGCTGCCGCGCCGCAGTCTGCTTTTGCGCCTTTGCCCAGGCCGGTCGCCGCAGGCCTGCCCACGTTCACCACCCAGCCGTACATCTCGCTCGCCTCCGGCAACCGCTGCATCACCATCCCGGCCCGCTGCACGGACCAGGACGGCCGGACCTGCATCCTCTGCGCCGACATCGACCACAAGGACTGATCCCCACCCTCTCAGGGCCCGGCGCCGCTCGCTCTCGGCCCTCCCGCACCCGCTTTCTCCACTCGCGCCGCAGGCTCAGGCACTGCTCGGCATCCTTCCCCGTTTTTTCACGCGCCAGCTATAGGGAGTAAAAATAGCGGATAGCTTCCGCTTTACATTTCGCAAGAGCATGCTAATGTGAAAATACGTGTAGGCACTCACACCAGCGCCTGTGATCCCCGCGCATGCGCCAACCGCTGGAGCCCGAGGTATGCCATGAGAAATTTGACCATCCGCGCGCGCATCATCCTGCTCATCTGCATCGCCATTGCCTTCGCGTCCCTTGTGGGTGGCGGGTTCTACTACCAGCTGCAGGAGCTCAGAAAGTACGCCATCACCCAGACGCAGCAGGTCATGCTGGAGGGCCAGAAGGATAAGCTGCATGTGCTGGTGAGCGCCCTGGCGGTGGAGATCGCCGAGGACGTCAAGAGCCAGCCCAGGGACAAGGCCGTCATCATCGACACCATACGCAGGATTACGGCCCCCATCCGCTTCGAGTCGGACGAGTCCGGCTACATGTTTGTGTACGAGGGCACGGTGAACGTGTCCTTCCCGGTCAAGCCGGAGAACCAGGGCAAGGACCTGGGCGACATGAAGGACGCCAACGGCCTGTTCATGATCAAGGCCCTGGACGAGGCGGCCCACAAGGGCGGCGGCTTCATCACCTACATCTTCGACAAGCCGGGCAAGGGCCTGACCCCGAAGCTCAGCTACGCCAGGATGATTCCGGGCACTGATTTCTGGATCGGAACAGGCGTGTACCTCGACAACATTGACGAGGAAAAGGCCCGGATCGGCACGGCCATCTCCGACATGGTCCGAAGCGCCAGCCTGACCATCGCCGGGATCATCCTGGCGCTGCTTTTGCTGGGAGTGCTGCCGCTGTCCGTGGCTATCTTCCGCAGCATCGTGCTGCCGTTGAACGCCGCCACCAAGGCGGCCCAGGACGTGGCCGGAGGCGACCTGGGCGTGGCCCTGGCCGTGGCCGGAAAGGACGAGACCTCGAACCTGGAGCGCGCGCTGAACACCATGGTCGACACCCTGCGCACCAACATGGAGCAGATCAAGGCCAAGACGGCCGAGGCCGAGGACAAGGCCCACGCGGCGGAGCTGGCCACCATCGAGGCCAACGAGGCCAAGGCCCAGGCCATCCGCGCCCGGTCCGAGGGCCTGCTGGCAGCGGCCGGGCGTCTGGAGAGCGTGGTCGAGCGCCTGTCCTCGGCGTCGGAGGAGATCGCCGGCCAGGCCGAGAACATCGGCCGCGCCACCGAGGTCCAGAAGGGCCGCATCACCGAAACGGCCACGGCCATGGAGGAGATGAACGCCACGGTGCTGGAGGTGGCCAAGAACGCCTCCCAGGCGGCGGAAGGGGCCGACACGGCCAAGAACCGCGCCAGCACAGGCAACCAGGTGGTCAACCGCTCCATCACCTCCATGGACGAACTGCTCACCTTGTCCAAGCACCTGAAGGAGAACATGGACGCCCTGGGCAAGCGCGCCCAGGACATCAGCCAGGTCATGAACGTCATCAACGACATCGCCGACCAGACCAACCTGCTGGCGCTCAATGCCGCCATCGAGGCCGCCAGAGCGGGCGACGCCGGGCGCGGGTTCGCCGTGGTGGCCGACGAGGTGCGCAAGCTGGCCGAAAAGACCATGACCGCCACCAAGGAGGTGGGCGAGACCATCAAGGGCATCCAGACCGTGGCCAGCCAGAACATCCACGGCATGGAGGAAGCGGGCCGGGCCATTGCCGAGTCGACCGACCTGGTGCGCCAGTCCGGCCAGGTTTTGGACGAGATCGTGCGCATGAGCGAGAGCACGGCCATGCAGGTGTCAAGCATCGCCACCGCAGCCGAGGAGCAGTCCGCCGCCAGCGAGGAGATCAACGAGGCCGTGGACCAGATCAACGCCATCGCCACCGAGACCGCGGACAGCATGCAGCAGACAAACATCGCCATCCACGAGCTGGCCGAACAGGCCGAGAACCTGCGCGCCCTGGTGGCGGATTTGAAGCGCGAGGGCTCGGAATAGAGACTTGTGGTTGCTTGAAGTGAACGCACAAGGCCGGGGCAACCCGGCCTTTGTGTGCGCTGGCGGTCGGCTCAAGCCTGTCCCAGCAACTCCTGGCGCGCCATGTCCATGAACGCCACCAACGGCGGGGAGAGCCATTTGTCCCTGTGCCGGACCATCTGCACCGCGGTCTCCAGCTCCCCCTCGGACCAGGCCAGGGCCACGATGCGCCCCGCTGCAAGCTGCTCCCGCACGGCCCTCTCCGGCAGCAGGCTTACCCCAACTCCATTGGCCACACAGCCGCACAGCGCGGCAGAGCTGGAAAATTCCACGCTGCTGCCCGTGGATATGCCGCTTGTGTCCATGATGTTCTCCAGAATCCTGCGGTAGGCGCAGTCCTCCTTGGACAGTACGAGGGTTTCGCCACGCAGGTCCTCTGGCGTAACCCGTGGAAAAGCCGCCAGCCGGTGCTCCGGACCTGCGACGAGGACCAGCCGTTCCACGCCCAGGGATTCCGCCACCAGATCCGCCGACTGAATGGATTCTGCAAGCAGGAAGGCCAGGTCCGAGATCCCTTGGCGCAGATCCTTGGCGAGGGATTCGTAGGTGCTGGCGGTGAAGTCCAGGGACACCTGGGGAAAGCGTTGGCGGAACCGGCGGATGACTCCCCCCATGCGGTGGGCGCAGAGGTATTCCGGTGTGCGTATGTTCAAGGTTCCGAGCGTTTTGGATTCTCCCGCCGCCCAGGTCAGGGCCTCGTTTTCCAGGGCGATGATTTTGCGCACGTAGTTGAGCAGGCCCGCGCCAACGTCTGTCAAGGCCACCCGATGCCCGGTGCGTTCGAACAGCCGCACTCCCAGTTCTGCCTCCAGCGAGGCTATGCGCGCGGATACCGTAGACTGTGCGGCGTTGAGCGCCAGGCCAGCCCGCTGGAAATTCAGCAGCCGCGCCACCTCCACAAAGGTTTTCATGTCTCGTAGTTCCATGCGGCTCTCCATCGGTTAGAGCGATGCACCCCATCCAACTCTATCGTTGGACACGATTTTACCACAGGCGTAATCATTAATCCTGATGTTGCGAAGAGGTCAAAAGGGAAAACGCCCAAGTCCGGTGTTTGGACATAACGCAGTGAGTGAGACATGAACGCATGGGAACTGGCGAAAGCGCATATGCTGAGTGGAATGAACTGTTCGGAGTCCGTGTTCTGCGCCGTTCTCGCGGCGAGGAGCGTGGCGCAGGAGGGGCGGAACATGCGGCTTGCCACGGCCCTGGCCGGGGGCGTGGGGCGCAGTAAGGAGGAAATGTGCGGCGCGTTGTCCGGAGGGATTCTGGCCCTGGGGGGGTTGCTGGGGCGCGACAAGCCCGGCGAGGACTATTCCTACGTGGCCGACCTGGCTGGAGAATTCCGTTTACGTTTTCACGGCCTCGTCGGCGCAACCCGCTGCAAGGACATTCTTGAGGCCTTGGGCCCGCAGGATCGCTGGGACAAGTGCATCCGCCACACAGCGGATGCGGCTGCTCTGCTCTGCACGCTCCTTGAGGAGCAGGACCAGCCCTGCCGGGACGAGCCAAACGGCTAGGCCTGTCGGCTCCACAGCGCCAGCATCAAGAGCCGCCAGAGCATGTTCTTGTGGTTTGCGCCGCCTGCGTGCTCGCGGGCGATGTTCTTGGCCGCGTCCATGTCGATGTGCGCGGACAGGGCCGGGTGGGCGGAGCAGAGCGCGTCCATGACAAAGCCCTGCATGGGGCCGGCCATCCACTCGCGGATGGGCAGGTCGAAGCCCTGCTTGCGGCGGTACAGGATGTCTTTTGGCAGCACGCGCTCGGCCATCTTCTTCAGCAGGTATTTGGTCTCCCCGCCGCGCACCTTGAGGTCCACGGGGAAGGCGGCGAAGAGCTCGACGAGGGTGTGGTCGAGCAGGGGCGAGCGCACCTCCAGGCCCACGGCCATGCTGGCGATGTCCATCTTGACCAGCAGGTCGTCGGGCAGGCAGGTGGCGTTGTCGATGTAGAGCATGCGCTCCACGGGGTTGGCCGCGTGCGCGAAGGACCGGGAGAGCCAGGGCAAAAACCAGTCGGCGTAGCACCCGGCCAGGCGCTCCTTGGCCTCCGGGGTGTACAGCAGGGCCTTGAGCGGCCAGTTCCGGGCCGCAGTGCGCAAGAGCGGCCTGGCCTCGGGCCAGACATTGGCGGACAAAAACTCCCGCCGGGCGCGGGCGGCGTGGCTGCGGGCCTGGGCCAGCCTGCGCAGGTTCGCGTCCGCCGGGCGGGCCAGCGGCAGCAGGGCGTGGATGGCCGAGGCCACCTTGGCGTGGCGGTACGCGGGGTAGCCCAGGGCCAGTTCGTCGCCGCCGTCGCCGCCCAGGGCCACGGTGATGTGCTTTCTGGCCATGCGCGAGAGGAACAGCGAGGGCAGGGCCGAGTCGTCGGCATAGGGCTCGCCGTAGCGCAGGGCCACCTCGGGCAGGGACTCCAGGGTGGCGGCGGGCATGATCTCGTGGGTCAGGTTGAGGCCCAGGTGTTTGGCCACGGCCTGGGCGTGGGGCAGCTCGTTGTACTTCTTCTCGTCAAAGCCGATGCTGAAGGCCCGGGCCTGGCCAGGGCAGAGGTCGGCCAGCACGGCCGCCACCAGGCTCGAATCCACCCCGCCGGAAAGCAGCAGGCCCAGCGGCACGTCGGACTCCAGGCGCAGGCGCACGCTCTCGCGCAGGGCCACCCAGGCCAGGTTGAGCGCCTCGGCCTCGGTCACGTCGATCTTCTCGCGGTAGTCCGCGTCCCACCAGCGCCGGATGCGCAGGCCCGAGGCGTCGTACACGGCGCAAGAAGCGGGCGGCAGCTTGGCCACGCCGGACAGGATGGTCCGGGGCGCGGGCACGTAGCCCAGGCTCAGGTACAGGTCCAGCGCCACGGGGTCCAGCCCGTCGACCCCGCCGCCTGCCGGGCAGAGCGGGTGCGCGCGCAGGGCGCGGATCTCCGAGGCGAAGACGAGCCCGCCCGGCCCGTCGAAGTAGACGAGCGGCTTCTTGCCCATGCGGTCCCGCGCGATGAACAGCTCGCGTCGGCCCGCGTCCCACAGGGCGAAGGCGAACATGCCGCGCAGCATGGGCAGGCAGCCCTGGCCGTGCTGGCGGTACAGCGCCAGCAGCACCTCGGTGTCGCCCGTGGTGCGGAAGACCTCGCCTTGCTCTTTAAGAACCGCGCGAAGCGCGCGGAAGTTGTAGATCTCGCCGTTGAAGACGATGACGTTGCCGGTGTGCGGGTCGTGCATGGGCTGGCCAGCGCGCGGGTCCAGGTCCAAGATGGACAGGCGCGTGTGCCCCAGGGCCACGTTCCCGCCGGAATCAAGCCAGCTGCTGGTCTGGTCCGGGCCGCGGTGGCCCAAAAGCGCCAGCAGGGGCGCAAGCCCGTCGGGGGCCGGGCCTGGTCCGGAGCCCGCGCCCAGGCGCACGTGTCCGCAGATGCCGCACATGCCTGGCCTGCCCGCGCCTAGAGTCCCAGTTCCTGGCGGAAGAAGGCGATGGTCTTGACCAGGCCCTGCTCCAGCTTGACCGTGGGCTCCCAGCCCATGACCCGCCGGGCCAGGCTGATGTCCGGCTGGCGCTGGGTGGGGTCGTCCTGGGGCAGGGGGTTGTGGATGATGCGCGACGTTGACCCGGTCATGCGGATGACCGTTTCGGCCAGCTGCAGAATGGTGAACTCAACGGGGTTGCCCAGGTTCATGGGGCCGGTGAACTCGTCCGGGGTGGCCATGAGCCGGATGAAGCCCTCCACCAGGTCGTCCACGTAGCAGAAGGAGCGGGTCTGGTTGCCCTTGCCGTACACGGTGATGTCCTCGCCCTTCAAGGCCTGGACGATGAAATTGCTGACCACGCGGCCGTCGTTGATGGCCATGTTCGGGCCGTAGGTGTTGAATATGCGCGCCACCTTGATGCGCAGCTTGTGCTGGCGGTGGTAGTCGAAGAACAGCGTCTCGGCGCAGCGCTTGCCCTCGTCGTAGCAGGCGCGCGGGCCGATGGGGTTGACGTTGCCCCAGTAGCTCTCGACCTGCGGATGCACGCTGGGGTCGCCGTAGACCTCGCTGGTGCTGGCCTGCATGATCTTGGCCTTGATGCGCTTGGCCAGGCCGAGCATGTTGATGGCGCCGTGCACGCTTGTCTTGGTGGTCTGCACGGGGTCGTGCTGGTAGTGGATGGGCGAGGCCGGGCAGGCCAGGTTGTAAATCTCGTCCACCTCCACGTAGAGCGGAAAGGTCACGTCGTGGCGCAGGATCTCGAAGCGCGGGTGGGGCAGCAGGGTGCGGATGTTCTCCTTGCTGCCGGTGAAGTAGTTGTCCACGCAGAGCACGTCGTGCCCGGCGTCGAGCAGGCGCGCGCACAAATGCGAGCCCAAAAAGCCGGATCCGCCGGTGACGAGGATGCGCTTAGTCTGGGCCATGAACTCTCCTGCGGCTAGGGGTGTCTCAACAGTCCTGGGATGTAAGCAAAATAAGGCCCCAGCACAAGGCCGCGGCAGGGGGAACCGAGACGGAAACCCGTGGCTGGGGGTGCGCGCTCACGCCCAATTCGTGAAAAAAATTACTTCGCTATCTTCTGTAGTTGCAGTAGCTTCCACACGGGTTTCCGGTGTGACAAAGGATCGAAAATTCGGAACAGGGGTTGACGTCTTTGGCAAGTCCGGGCAAAAGAGGGCAACATTTTTAAATTTTGGTCCAAGGCCCGGTTTTTCGGGACGAATTTGTCGAAGGGGGAGGGCTATGGTCTTTAGCTGGCTGCATTTGGCCATCATCCTATTCCTGATCGGGGGCCTGCTGTTCGCGGGCGGCCCGCTCATCCTGTCGTACCTCGTGGCGCCCCGGGCGCGCGGCGGCGACATGGGCATGCCGTACGAATGCGGCATGCGCCCCTACGGGGGCTCCTGGACCCGGTTCGGCATAAACTACTACGTGTACGCCCTGCTGTTTTTGGCGTTCGACGTGGACGTGCTGTACCTGTTCCCGGTGGCTACGGTGTATCGCGCAACCGAGGGCTGGCTGCCCTTCCTGGAGATGTTCATCTTCCTGTTTGTGCTTGCTCTTGCCATTCTCTACTTCTGGGCGAAAGGGGTGTTCACATGGCCGCGCAAAGTCTCCTAGCGCAGAAGCCCGACGTCATCACCGCCGACCCGATCCTGAACATCGGGCCGGCCAAGCAGATCGTCGATCTCTGCCGCTCCATGTCCCTGTGGCCCATGACCTTTGGTCTGGCCTGCTGCGCCATTGAAATGATGGCCGTGGGCATGGCCCGGTGGGACATCGCCCGTTTCGGGGCTGAGGTCTTCCGTCCCTCGCCGCGCCAAAGCGACATCATGATCGTGGCCGGCACGGTGACCAAGAAGATGGCGCCTGCGGTCATCCGCCTCTACGAGCAGATGCCCGCCCCGCGCTGGGTCATCGCCATGGGCAACTGCGCCATCTCCGGCGGCCCCTTCAAGTTCAAGGGCCAGTACGGCATCATCGAGGGCGTGGACAACCTGATCCCTGTGGACGTGTTCGTGCCCGGCTGCCCGCCCCGGCCAGAGGGGCTGCTTGAGGGCCTGTTCAAGCTGCAGGAAAAGATCAGCGGCAAGCGTTTCTGGCCCAATCCCCCGGTCAATGGGCCTTTCGAGGAGGGCAAGTAGATGGAGGCACTCTTCAACGGACTGGGCGCCCTGTACCTGGCCAAATGCGACGCCGCCAAGACTGGGCAGGTCTTCCAGGCTTTTTTGCCGCCCGGCTCCCTGGTGCGCGCGGCCGAGAGGCTGCTCCAGGACAAGTACTTCCTTGAGGACATCTGCGCCGTGGACTGTGTCGAGGGCTATGTGGTGGTCTACCACTTCGACCACTTCGAGGCCCCCGGCCGCCTGACCCTGCGGGTGCTGGTGCCCCACGACGCGCCCACGCTGCCCTCCATCGCCTCTGTTTTTGACGGCGCGGAGTGGCACGAGCGCGAGACCAGGGACTTCCACGGGGTGCTCTTCACGGGCAACCCGAACTTCATTCCCCTGTTGATCGATCCCGAAATGGCCGACTGCTTCCCCCTGCGCAAGGAGGAAAAGGCCCGGGCCAAGGCCAAGGACATGCTGGAGGCGGGCGAGGTCATCTTCGTGAGCCCGGCCTTCACCCTCATGACGCCCGAGGCGCCAACCGAGGTCAAAGAGTCCAGCGGCGACCAGCCGGCCACGGCATAAACCAGGACAGCGGCACGCCTATGACAACCTCTCAAAACAACGACCACCTGGCGGGCGATTTCTACACCCAGAATTTCGCCAAGACGGCCAAAGACGGCAACCTCATCCTGAACCTGGGGCCGCAGCATCCCTCCACCCACGGCGTCTTGCGCGTGGTCGTGGAGCTTGACGGCGAGTACGTCATGCGCGCGGAGCCGATCCTGGGCTACCTGCACCGCATGCACGAGAAGATGGCCGAGGTGAAGACGGCCGCCCAGTTCATCCCGAACATGGGCCGGGTCGACTACGGCCACGCGCTGGGCTGGAACTGGGCCTTTGTGGGCGCGGTGGAGAAGTTGGCCGACATCGAGGTGCCGGAGCGCGCCGAGTATGTGCGCGTCATCACCTGCGAGCTCAACCGCATCGCATCCCACCTCCTGTGGTGGGGAGCGTACCTGCTGGACCTCGGGGCCTTCACGCCCATCATGTACGCCTTTGACGACCGCGAAAAAGTCCTGGACATCCTGCAGATCCCCACAGGCTCGCGGCTCACCTACAGCTACTTCCGCATCGGCGGCGTGGCCCAGGACCTGAACGCGGACTGCATCCGGCTCATCCGCGCCTTCATCCCCTGGTTCCGCTCGCGCCTGCCCATGTACAAGGACCTTGTCTCGGACAACATCATCTTAAGAAAGCGCATTGAGGGCATCGGCGTCATCGAGCCGGACGCCTGTCGTCGCTTCGGAGCGACCGGCCCGGTGGCCAGGGGCTCGGGCATCAACTATGATGTGCGCCGCGCCACGCCCTATTCGATGTACCCCAAGCTGGACTTCGTGGTCCCGACCTCGGAGCTCAAGGACGCGCGCGGTCGCTACGACGTGCGCATGATTGAGATGGAGCAGAGCCTGCGCATCATCGAGCAGGCGCTGGACCTGATGCCCGAGGGCGAAGTGCTGGTGAAGGGCGCGCCCAAGCCTTCGTGGAAGGTGCCCAAGGGCGAGGCCTACTTCGCGGTGGAGGGCGCACGCGGCAAGATCGGCGCATATGTGGTCAGCGACGGCGGCAAGAACATCTACCGCACCAAGCTCCGCGCGCCGGGTTTCTGCAACTTGAGCCTCTTCGCCGAGGTTTCCAAGGGCACCATCCTGGCCGACGCAGTGGCCATCCTGGGCAGCCTTGACCTGATCATCCCGGAAATCGACAGGTAGGAGAAGCAATGAACGCCATACCTGCAGAGTTGTTACGCATCATCATCGGGCTGGTGGCCGTGGCCGTCAGCGTGGGCCTCATCGGCCTGGTCATGGTCTGGGTGGAACGCAAGGTCGCGGGCCACATCCAGCGCCGGCCCGGCCCCTTTGAGGTCGGCCCCAGCGGCGTGCTCCAGCCCTTGTGCGACGCCCTCAAGCTCGTGGGCAAGCAGCTGTTCATGCCCAACGGCGCGGACCCGATCCTGTTCTGGCTGGCCCCGGTGCTCTCGTTCTTGCCGGTGCTGCTGCTGTTCCTGCCCCTGCCCGTGGGCGACGGCATCCAGACCCTGGACGTCAACCTCGGCCTGCTCTTGATCCTGGCCTTCTCCGGCCTGGCTGTGCTCTCGGTGCTGCTGGCGGGCTGGGCCTCCAACAACAAGTACGGCCTCTTGGGCGCTGCGCGCGGCGTGGCCCAGGCCGTGGCCTACGAGATTCCGCTGCTCTTGTCCGTGCTGGCCGTGGCCTTCGTGTCCGGCAGCCTGGATCTGGCCCAGGTGGTTAAGTTGCAGGGCACGTGGCCTTGGAACTGGAACATCATGACCCAGCCCCTGGCCTTCTTGATCTACATCGTCAGCGCCCTGGGCGAGACCAACCGCGCCCCCTTTGACCTGCCCGAGGCCGAAAGCGAACTCACCGCCGGGTTCCACACGGAATACTCGGGCATGGGCTTCGGCCTCTTCTTCCTGGCGGAATACGCCAACATGGTCGTGGTCTGCTCCGTGGCTACGGCGCTGTTTTTGGGCGGCTGGCACGGGCCGGTGCTGCCCGGACCGGTGTGGTTCGTGCTCAAGGTTTCGGCTCTCATGCTGCTCATGGTCTTCGCCCGCTGGACGTATCCCCGCGTGCGCTTCGACCAGCTTTTGGTGATCAACTGGAAGTGGCTCTTGCCCCTGGCCGTGGCCAACCTGCTGCTGACGGCCTTCTTCGTGAAGCTGGCCCAGTTCGCCTAAGACGGTGGTGGAAGGTATGATAAAACAAGCCCTGAATACCATGTCCGACCTGTGGAGCCTGATGGTCGGCCTGCGGGTGACCAAGACCTACTTCCTGGAGCCCCAGGTGACGGTTCGCTACCCCTGGAAAGCGGTGTCCAACATCGCCACCTACAAGGGGCACCTGGAGCTCGTCAGCGCCAAGTCGCCGGGCAAGCCCAAGTGCATCTCCTGCGGCATGTGCGCCCTGGCCTGCCCGTCCAATTGCCTGACCGTGGTCAAGCGTAAACCCCCCAAGCCCACTCCCGAAGAGGAGCAGGCCATGGCCGAGGCCAAGGCCAAGGGCGAAAAGCCCAAGGACAAGACCCCCAAGGACCCGGAAAAGTTCTTGTACGATTACACCCTGTGCAGCCTGTGCGGCACCTGCATGGAGAACTGCCCGGTGGGCGCGCTGGCGTTCACCGGCAGCACCTACCTGGCGGGCTACAGCCGCGATGATTTCCACTTCGACCTGGTGCAGGTTTTGAAGAACCAGGCCGGACTTGAGGGCGTGGACGCATCCGTCGCCCCCGAGGCCGGGCAGAGCGAGGCCTAGCATGGAAGACATGGCAAAAATCGTCTTTGGCGCGTACGCGCTCATCATCCTGTGCGGCAGCATCCTGGCCGTGGGCGCCAAGAGCCTGGTCCGGGCCATGGTGGGGCTCATCGCCACGCTGCTCGGGGTCTCGGGCATGTATATGCTGCTCAATGCCCAGTTCCTGGCCTTGATGCAGATCCTGATCTACGTGGGCGCGGTCTGCGTGCTCATCTTCTTCGCCATCATGCTCACCCGCGCCGACAGCGGCGGCGAGGAGGCCGAGAGCGCGCCACTGCGCCAGAACTTGCTCGCCCTGACGGCGGTCCTGTCCGTGGGCGGAATCCTGGGCTGGCTGGTGTTGACCCGGCCGCTCGCCACCACGGGCGTGCCGGTCGAGGTGTCGATCGAAAAGCTGGGTCTGGGCCTGCTCGGCCCGTACGGCCTGGCCTTTGAGCTGATCTCGGTGGTGCTTTTGGTGTCCATGGCCGGGGCTGTGCTCCTGGCCTGGGAGAGGAGGAACGGCAAATGAGCCCGCTTACGCTCTATCAACTGGTGGCCCTGATCCTGCTCATGGCGGGGCTTTTTGGAATCTCCCAGCGCAGAAGCCTGGTGGGTATGCTCATCAGCGTGGAGCTCATGCTCAACGGCGCGGGCCTGTCCATCGTGGCGGCCAGCCAGCTCACCCCGGCCAACGCCATGTTGGGGCAGCTGGGCACCTTGTTCGTCATGGGTCTTGCCGCGGCGGAGGCGACCCTGGTCCTGGCCATCATCGTGGTCATCGCCAGACGTTTCGGCACCACCAAAACCAGCGTCGTTTCGACTCTGAAGGGATAGCGCCATGACCGGGATCATTGAAAGCGCACGCGTGCTCCTGCCCATCGCGATCACCCTGGTGGCGCCGCTGTTCATCTGGCTCTACCGGAATGATCAGAACAAGCGCGAGGGCGTCTCCTTCGTGGCTGGCGGGCTCACCTTCCTCTCCGTGCTGTCGCTGGCGCCGCAGGTGCTGGCCGGCAACATCTGGCAGTACACCCTGTTCACCATCCTGCCCGGCATCACGGTGACCTTCTGCGCCGACGGGCTGTCGCTCATCTTCGGCCTGGTCGCGAGCTTTTTGTGGATGTTCGCCACCAGCTACAACATCGGCTACATGCGCAGCCTGAACGAACACGCCCAGACGCGCTACTACGTCTGCTTCGCCGTGGCCATCTTCGGGGCCGAGGGCGTGGCCCTGTCCTCCAACGTGTTCACGCTGTATCTCTTCTACGAAGTCATCACCGTGTTCACGTACCCGCTGGTGGCCCACCACCAGGACGAGACGAGCTTCAGCGGCGCGCGCAAGTACATCGTCTACCTCATGGGCACCAGCAAGCTGTTCCTTCTGCCCGCCATGGTCATGACCTACGTGTTGCTCGGCACGCTGGACTTCCACCTGGGCGACGTGGTCAAGGGCATGTTCCCGCCCGAGGTGGTCGCCGAGCACCCCCTGGCCGTGACCATCACCTACGTGCTGTACATCGCGGGCATCGGCAAGGCCGCGCTCATGCCCTTCCACAACTGGCTGCCCTCGGCCATGGTCGCGCCCACGCCTGTCTCGGCCTTGCTGCATGCGGTGGCCGTGGTCAAGGCGGGCGTGTTCTGCGTCTGCCGCATCATGCTCTCCGGCTTCGGCGTGGAGGTGATGAACCAGCTGAACCTGGGCATCCCCACGGCGTATGTGGCGGCCTTCACGCTCACGGTGGCCAGCTTCATCGCCCTGACCAAGGACGACCTGAAGGCCCGGCTGGCCTACTCCACCGTGGCCCAGCTCTCGTACATCGTCTGCGGCGTGGCGCTTCTGACGCCCATGGCGGTGCAGGGCGGCATGGCCCACATCGCGCACCACGCCTTCTCCAAGATCACGCTGTTCTTCGCGGCCGGGGCCATCTACGTGGCCACGCACCTGAAACAGATCAGCAAGATGGACGGCCTGGGCCGCAAGATGCCCTGGACCTTCGGGGCCTTCGCCATCGCCTCGCTGTCCATGATCGGCATGCCGCCGGTCTGCGGCTTTGTCAGCAAATGGTACATCGTCAACGGCGCGCTTCAGGCCGGGCAGATCGTCATCTTCCTGGCCTTCATGCTCTCCACTGCACTCAATGCGGGCTACTTTTTGCCGGTGATCTACAGGGCCTTCTTCAAGGAGCCCCTGCCTGATCCGCACTTCCACCACTACAAGGAAGCGCCGCTGACCATGGTGATCCCGCTGTGCACCACTGGACTGATCTCCGTGATCCTGGGCCTGTATCCCGCCCTGTTCATGGATTTTGTCCGAATCTTTGGCAAGTTCTAGGGGGCCGGTTATGAGCTTGTTCGGGATGTTGCTTTCGGAACTGCGGGCCAGGCGGGGCGTCATCGGCGTCCTGTTCTTCCTGGGCCTGGCGGGGCTGGTCGGGGCCAACGTGTTCGTGCGCCCGCACGAGGCGGAGTTCGTCTACGATGCCTATGCCGGGTTCTGGGCCGTGTTCGGCCTGTTTGTCGGACTGGCCATGGTCATTATCATGAAAAAGATCGTTCAGCCCATGATCAGCCGTGGAGATGACTATTATGAGCGCAACAGCTAACGTGTTCGTCCACCCGAGCGTGGGCTTCTTCGCCCTGGCGCTGGTCTTGCCGTTTTTGAGCGGCAAGGGCTGGAAATGGCTTCTGGTCATTCCGCCGATCATCGCCGTCTGGAGCGTGATGACCGTGGCCCCGGGCCACTATGGCGAGCTGCAGTATCTTGGCCAGACCCTGCAGTTCGGCCGGGTGGACAAGCTCTCGCTGATCTTCGCGCAGGTCTTCGCCATCATGAGCCTCATCGGCATGGTCTACGCCATGCACGTGGAGGACAAGCTCCAGCACATCATGGCCTGCGTGTATGTGGGCGGGGCCTTTGGCTGCACCTTCGCGGCGGATTTCCTGACCCTGTTCATCTTCTGGGAGTTCATGAGCATCGGCTCCACCTTCCTGATCTGGCTGGCCAGGAACCCGATCTCGACCAAGGCGGGCTTCCGCTACTTCATGTACCACACCATCGGCGGCCTGTTCCTGTTGATCGGCCTGCTTCTGCGCTACAAGGCCGTGGGCAACTTCGCCTTCGACGCAGTGGCGCCCGCGCAGATGATGACCTACGACTGGATGATCCTGCTCGGGTTCTGCGTCAACGCTGCAGTGGTGCCCATGCACGCCTGGCTGCCCGACGCCTACCCCGAGGGCACGGTCACCGGCTCGGTGTTCATGTGCGCCTTCACCACCAAGACGGCGGTCTATGTTCTGTTGCGCGGCTTCCACGGGGTCGAGGCCCTGGCCATCGCCGGAACCGTGATGGCGGTGTACGGCGTGCTGTACGCGTGCATCGAGAACAACGCCCGGCGCATCCTGTCCTACCACATCGTGTCCCAGGTGGGCTACATGGTGGCGGGCATCGGCATCGGCACGGCCATGACCATGAACGGCGCGGTGGCCCACGCCTATGCCCACATCCTGTACAAGGGCCTGTTGTTCATGGGCACGGGCTGCATCCTCTACGCCGCCGGCACCACCAAGCTGGACAAGCTGGGCGGGCTGGTGCACCGCATGCCCTGGGTCATGGTCATGTACATGGTGGCGGCGCTCAGCATCTCGGGCATGCCGTTGTTCAACGGCTTCATCTCGAAAACCATGACCATCGCCGGCGCAGCCGAGGCGCACCGCACCTGGCTGGCCATCGGCATGGAGATCGCGGCGGTCGGCACCTTCCTCTCTGTGGGCATCAAGCTGCCGTACTTCGCCTTCTGGGCCAAGCCGGCCAACGATGTCATGGAGCTCAAGCCCATTCCGGTGAACATGTATGTGGGCATGGCCATGGGCGCCACATTGTGCATCGCCCAGGGCCTGTATCCGGACATGCTCTACCGCTACCTGCCGTTCGCCATGGAAGAGGTCTACAATCCCTGGACCACCTGGCATGTCTTGCAGGCGCTCTTGCTTCTCGGATTCTCCGGGCTGGCCTTCTACATCGTGCGGGACATCATCACCCCACACTCCAAGACCAACCTGGACTTCGACTTCTTCTACCGGCTCATCGGCCGGGGCGTTTTGGCCCTGGTCAGCAAGCCCCTGGCCTGGATTGACGACCGCTGGACCGAGGCCTACCGGGTCGCTGGTCTTGGCGGGCTCATAACCCTGGCGCGGGGTACGGTCTGGTTCGACACCAAGGGAATCGACACCGTGGTGGACGGCTCGGCGTACACGGTCCAGAACGTGGGCGTGCTCAGCGCCAAGGTGCAGTCCGGCAGACTCCAGGACTACCTGGGCCTGGCGGCCACTTTGGCCCTGTGCGTGTTCGCGGCGGTCTGGTATTTCGCCTAAACCTCGCAACGAGACGGAGAGCGAGCCTTGGAATTCGGATACCCAGTTTTAACGACACTGATCGTCTTTCCGCTTCTGGCCGCAGCGGGGCTTTTCTTCATCAAAAGCCCGCAGGTTACCCGCGCCTACACCATGGGTGCGTCCATCCTGGAGCTGATTTTGGCCATCCCGCTCCTCACCTTCAACCACAGCGCCGACTGGCAGTTCGTGGAGCGCGCGCACTGGGTGCCGCAGTGGGGGCTGGAATACCACCTCGCGCTGGACGGCATCAGCTACCTCATGGTCATGCTGACCCTGGCCATATTGCCGCTGTGCGTCATGTGCTCCTGGACGTATATCTCCAAGCGCGTGAAAGAGTTCCACTTCTGCCTGCTGTTCATGACTGCGGCCTGCGTGGGCGTGTTTGCGGCGCTGGACCTCGTGCTCTTCTACGTCTTCTGGGAGGCCATGCTCATCCCCATGTACCTGCTCATTGCGGTCTGGGGCGGCGACCAGCGCCGGTATGCATCCCTCAAGTTTTTCCTGTTCACCCTGGCGGGCAGCACCCTGCTTCTGGCCGCCATCGTGGCCTTCCGCATCACCGCCGGCACCTTCTCCATCCCGGAGCTGATGCTCTTCCCCTTCACCTTCCAGTTCCAGTTCTGGGCGTTTTTGGCCATGGCGCTGGCCTTCGCCATCAAGGTGCCCATGTTCCCGTTCCACACCTGGCTTCCGGCAGCCCACGTCCAGGCGCCCAGCGCGGGCTCGGTCATCCTGGCCGCAGTGCTGCTCAAGATGGGCACGTACGGCTTCCTGCGCTTCTGCCTGCCGCTGACGCCCCAGGCCAGCGAGTACTTCGCGCCCATGATGATCGCCATCTCCATCGCCAGCATCCTGTACGGCGGGGCCATCGCCCTTGGCCAGGAGGACATCAAGAAGCTGGTCGCCTACTCGTCGGTGGGCCACATGGGCTTTGTGACGCTGGGCATCTTCCTGTTCAACCTGCGCGGGGTTGAGGGCGCGCTGTTCCAGATGCTCAACCACGGCATCATCACCGGCGCGCTGTTCATGATGATCGGCGCGGTGTATGAACGCAGCCACAGCCGCCAGATCAAGGACAACCTGGGTCTGGGCAAGTACCTGCCGGCCTTCATGGGCTTCTGGGGCCTGTATGCCCTGGCCAGCCTGGGCTTCCCCGGCACCAACGGCTTCGTGGGCGAGATCCTGGTCTTTGTGGGCGCCTTCCAGAAGAGCCCGTACATCGGCGCCTGCCTGGTGCCGGGCGCGCTGCTTGGCGCGGCGTACATGTTCCGCGTCTCGCTCAAGATGGCCTGGGGCCAGCCGAGCTGCGCCAAGACCTGGCCCGACCTGAATACCCGCGAGTGGGCGTATCTGCTCATTCCGGCATGCTTCGTGTTCTACATCGGCCTGGCTCCGGGACTCTTCTTCAAGGTCATTGATCCTTCCGTTGAAAAGCTCGTGAGTGATTTCAAGCAGCGCAACACGGTGGAGCAGAAGGTTGTGGCGGCAGCGCCCGTACCCGCTGCGGTGGCCGCCGTCGTTGTCCCTGCCGAACCGGTCAACAATTAGGGAGTGGCGGCCGTGGAGTTCAATCCCATCCAGATTGTCCCGGAATTATATCAACTGTTGCTGATCATCGCCCTGTTTTTCCAGAGCCTGGGCGACGGTTCGGACACCCCCCCTGCGGAGCGCTGGCTTCCGTTCTTTGCCGGCTTCGGCATCTTCGTGGCCATCGTGTCCTGGGGGGCCGAAGGGCTCATCTTCGGCGGCGCCTACAAGCTTGACGCGCTCTCGCAGTTCATGAAGCTGGCCATTGCCAGCGGCTTCTACGTGACCGTGCTCAACGCCTCGCGCCAGCCCTCCCTTGAGGAGCGCAAGCGCCCGGACTACTTCATGTTCCTTGCCCTCTCGGCCTGGGGCCTGATGATCCTGTCCTCGGCTGTGGAGCTCATCACCATCTACCTGGCCCTGGAGATCTCCTCCTACAGCTTGTACGCGGTCATCCCCCTGCGCACGACCAACGGCGTGGGCGATAAGGGCGCGGCCGAGGCGGGCATCAAGTACATCCTCTTCGGCGCCGTGGCCACGGCCCTGGCGCTGTATGGCTTCTCCTACATCCTGGCCAGCCAGCACACCAGCTACATCTCCCAGCTGGCCCTGCGCACCTGGACCTTTGACGGCGCGCCCATGGCCGTGGTCGGCCTGTCGCTGTTCCTCGGCGGCATGTTCTACAAGCTGGCGCTGTTCCCCTTCCACTTCTGGTGTCCGGATGTCTATCAGGGCGCGAGCAACGAGACCGCAGGCTTCGTGGCCACACTGCCCAAGCTGGGCGCTGTGGTTGTCCTGGTGCGCCTGGCCGTGCTGCTCAAGCCCGGGCTGGAGATCACCACGCTGCTGGCCATCCTGGGCGCCTGCTCCATGACCTACGGCAACCTCTGCGCCCTGGCCCAAAAGGACCTGAAGCGCCTGCTCGGCTTCTCCTCCGTGGCCCACGCGGGCTACATCATGGTCGGCCTGGTCTCGGGCACGGCCATGGGCCTGTCTGCCGCAGTGTTCTACGCCCTGGCCTACCTGGTCATGAACCTGCTCTGCTTCTGGGTCATAAGCCGCGTCGCGTCCGACGGCCGCAACCTCCAGCTCGACGACTTGAACGGCCTGTACAAGCGCGCCCCGGCTTTGGCCTTTGCCCTGGGCGTGGGCGCCTTCGCCCTGGTGGGCCTGCCGCCGACCATCGGCTTCATGGGCAAGTTCTTCCTCATCACCTCGGCCTGGGACCACGGCTACAACTGGCTGGTCATCACCCTGGTGCTGAACAGCGCAATCGCCATCTACTACTACCTGGGCCTGGTGCGCCACGCCTACACCCACGAGGCGGGCGAAAACGTGCCCACGCCCGACAACAGCGCCTTCAGCGTCGCCGGAGCCAGCATCCTGGCGGCGGTGGTCCTGGTGCTCGGCCTGGTGCCCGGCCACGTGTTCGACTTCGCCATCATGGCGGGCAAGCAGCTTCTGCCCTAAGTCCAGTCGGCTCCACCCCGCTTCATCAACAAGGGCCTGCTTTGCGGGCCCTTACTTTTTGCGGCGCTTGGCGAAGCGGATCGTGTTGCGGTGCATGGCGTACGAAAGACAGACCAGGAAGGCAGTGACGACGAAGAACACATGCAGTATGTATTCAACAAGGGAAGGCGTGGAGAAGTAGGTTGCGGCCTGAAAATAGGCCAAGGCGGCCAGCACGCCGCCGGTCAGGGCTGGCCAGAGAATCCCGGCAAGGCTGCGCCGTAGACGATTTCAACGTGGCACCTGCGGCAGGCCGTGCAGCCCACTTTCGCCGCTGCACCGCAATGAGGGCAGGTGAGAATAAGCATAACGTGTATTTCCTGATATGCGTGATAGTTTATATTGTCTAACTGATCAAGCCAAGGGAGGCTCCATGCACGAAGTCAGCCTGGGCGGAATGCTCACGGATTACCTGAGCGGTGAGCGGATCGAGGAGACCACCTACGAGGAGTTCCGGCAGGCCCTGGCGAAATTCCTGGTGGAGGACAAGGGTTTTCCCAAAACGAGCCTCAAGGCCAAGGTGCCGCTCATCTTCCTGATCGACGGGCAGGAAACTGGGCGGCACATCGACCTGGTGGCCTACGAGGTGTCTGAGGCGTCGGGTGAGGCCGGCCGCCCGCTGATGCTGGTGGTCTTCTGCGCCGGTGATACCGGCAGCTTCGAGCGCGAGACCGTGAGCTGCGCCCGGCTGTTTCCGGGCGGGCCGGTGCCCGTGGCCATCGCCACGGACTCCATCGGCGCCAGCGTGCTCGACACGGCCACTGGCGACCCGTTGGCGCACACCCCTGGCGGGGCCACCGGCGTGCGCGCCATCCCCACCTGGGACGAGCTGCGCGTCCGGGTAAAGGCCAGCGACGCAGCCACCGGCCGCGCGCCCCTGTCGGACGAGCGCCGCCGCAAGGAGGAGCGCATCCTGCACGCCTACAACGGCTTTCTGTACGGCACCTGCTGCAGCGAGTCCTGCCGCATCCCGCCCAAGAGCGGAGGCACATGAGCACGGGCAACGGCGGCGGCAGCGCCGGGCCAGACGCGGACGCCGCACTGCGCTTCGGCGTCTCGCCGGACCACATGCTGGTCAACGTGAGCCGCTATGCCCCGGCCACGGGCGCGGGCCGCCCCTTAAGCGTGGAGCTGCTGCGCTCGGCCCTGGCTGCGGCGGGCATCACCGCGCGCATGGACGAGCAGAACGCGGCGGAGGTGGTGCGGCAGCTGTTCGCAGGCCTGGATGTCAGCCGCATCGTGCTCGCGCGCGGCGTACGGCCGCAACTGGCCCAGGACGCCTGGATCGAGCTGACCTGCGCGCCGGAGCTTCCGGTGCCGCCCGGCCAGGAGCTGGGCAGGCTGCACCCGGCCGTGCCCGCGCAGCCGGGCCGCGACATCGCAGGGAACCCCGTGCCCCCGGCCGACCAGCGCAGCCCGCGCCACATAGCCGTGGCCGGGGGCATCCACCTGGGAAGCGGCGGGGTGCTCATTGCCCAGGTTCCTGGGCTGGTGCGCGTCACCGAGCAGCACATCGAAATTCTGCCCCAGGTGCGCCTCTCCGGGGACAGGATGCAGGCCACGGCCACGTTCTATCCAAAGGACGCCCAGGGCGCGCTGAGCACGGCTGAGGGCCTGGTGCGGCTGCTCGACGGCCAGGGGGTGCGCTTCGGCCTCCAGACAGAGGCCATCGCCGCCGGGCTGGCCCAGGCCCTGGCGACCCGGAAACCGGTGCAGGACGTGCTGGTGGCCCAGGGCCAGGCCCCGGTCAACGGACAGAACGGCCGCCTGGAGCTCTTGTGCGCGGAGAAGGCGGACGAGCGCCCGCAGGACGACAACGCGCGGCTGGACTACCACCGCCGGGGGCTGTTCCACGTGGCGGAGCAGGGCCAGGACATCGCCCGGCTGCACAAACCGACCAAGGGCTCGCCTGGCCGGGACGTGACCGGCGCAGTGGTTCCGGCGCGCGTTGGTGCGCCCCTGCGCCTGTCCGTGGGCGGGAACGTGGAGACCCTGGACAACGGCGAGCTGTTCCGGGCCAGGATCGCGGGCGTGCTGCTGACCGCGAACAACAGCCTCAACATCTCGGAGTTGTTGAACATCCCTGGCGATGTGGACTACGGCACCGGGAACATCGAGCTGACCCAGGGCTCGGTGCGTGTGGGCGGCACGGTGCGCACGGGCTTCACGGTCCAGGCGCCTGGGCAGATCCTTGTGCAGGGCATGGTGGAGAGCGCCCGGATCATTGCCGGGGGCGACGTCATGGTGCGCGGCGGGATCTTCATGTCCGGCGACGAGACGGCCTTTGTGCAGGCCGGGGGCGGCGTCAGCGCGGCCTTCACCCACAACGCCATGATCGAGGCGGGCGGCGATGTCACCGTGGCCCTGTCCATGGTCGGCAGCAAGAGCAGCAAGGGCTCCCGCGTGAGCTGCGGTGGGTTTCTGCGCGTCACCGACGCCAAGGGCCGCATCATGGGCGGCACCGTGGTCAGCGCCAAGGGCGTGGAGATCTTTGACGCCGGGAGCGAGCGCGGCATGGTCACGACCCTGGCCCTAAACCACGAGACCCCGGAGATTGCGGATCTCGTCAAAGAACTGCGCACGCTCAAGGAACTCCGGCAGCGCGGCCTGTTCCTGGTGGGCGAGGGCGACGGGGCCGTGGCCCTGTCCAGGCTTGGCGCGGAGCTGCGCGCCGAGGCCGAGGACCTGCTGGCCCGGCGCGGCAGCCTGGAGGACCGGCTGAAAGAGATCCAGCGCACCCTGGCCGAGCTGGCCCAGGAGCACCTGGAGCGCGTGGCCTCGGCGCGCATCGTGGTCCGGGGCACGGCCTACCAGGGCGTGGCCATCAAGATGGGCGGGCGCGCCCTGTACGTGGAGCGGCCGCTCTGCCGCTGCGTGTTCTCGTGGGACGCGCGGAACAAGCAGATCGTCACCGGCTGCCTGTAGCCCGCCCGCGGGGCTGTTCGCGGTGCGGCCTCGCGGCAGGTGGCCGCGCCAGTTGAGTTTTCGTCCCGACACTTCGCGCAGCGCGCCGCCGGGCAGGAACGCCAGGCCAGCGCCTTCGCCCGCGCGATGATCCTGAGTCCATCCGGCAGCCAGCAACGCGCGCCCTTGCTCAGGGGCCAGGCGCGGGATTCATGTGCCGGTATGGATGCAATCCGCATCAAGGGCGCGGAACCAGGGTCGGTATCCAAACGATGGATTGTGCCCGTTGGCGGGCGGCAGGTTTGGCTTGGGGCCAGGCAGTGCGCTCCTGCCGCGTGGACTGGGAAAAATCGGCCCGCGCTCACGTTCTTTCGGCGTTCAGGAGGCAAACGACGCATTTAGAGACAGACCCTAGGCGGCCTGCCCGGTCCAGCCCCGGCGCTGGAACAGCAGGCTCAGCCACATGCCCCCGCAGTTGGCCGCCAGGCCCACGGCCAGAAAGCCGGGATAGCCGAGCAGCCCCACGGCCATGCCGCCCAGGATGGGTCCCAGGAAGCTGCCGCCCTGCAAGGCCATGACCATGAGGTTGGAGTTCACGGCCTTCATCTGCGGGCCGGAGAGGCTGAACATCAGCGCATTGAGCGAGGGCGGGCCCACGCCCATGCCCAGGCCGAGCACCAGCGCCGTGGCCACGACCATGGCCTGGCCGTGGGTGGTCCAGAGCATGGCGAAGCCCAGGGCCGTCAAGGCGTAGCACCACAGGATGAGCAGCGGCTTGCTGACCTCGTCGAACAGGCGCGTGGCGGCCAGCCGGGTGGCCAGCATCAGGCCGGTCTGGATGCTGAAGAACAGGCCCACGCCGCCCAGGCCCCGGTCGGCGAAGAGGCTTTTGGACAAAAAGAACAGCGCGGAAAAATTGAGATAATAGACCGAGTTGAGCAGAAGCAGCAGGCCAATGGACGGCGTGCGCACGCTCTCCAGCATGGCCGCGAAGCCCACGCCTCTGGCTGGGCTGGCCTCGGCGCGGCGGTGTCTGGCGGCGTCCTGCGCCTTGCGGTGGCGCAGCAGGGCCAGGTTGACCAGGGCGGCTGGCGCCAGGGCCAGGGACATCAGGGCGTAGCCGTATGCCGCGTTGGGCAAAAGGCCGCCCAGGTGGTCGAACACGGCGGGCACGATGGAATAGGGCAGGAGCATGGCCACGGAATAGAAGCCGAAGGCCTGGCCGCTGCGCTCGGGCGGAATCTCGCCCACCAGCAGTGTCATGGCTGCGGCGGTGAGCAGGGCGATGCCCGCGCCGTTGACCAGGCGCAGCAGCAGCAGGCCAAGGGTGTCGCGCAGGAGCAGGTAGGCCAGGCCGCAGGCGATGAGCAGGACGATGCCCGCGAACACGGCTTTGGGGGCCGTGCGCTCGGTCAGCCGGGGGGTGACGAACAGGAAGCTGAAGATGGTGGCCAGGGACGAGGAGCTGATGATGGGCCCGCACCACTGCTGGGCGATGCCCAGGCCCTCCAGGTAGGTGTACAGGCTGTAGAAGATGGAGATGTTGCAGTAGGCCAGCAGCATCAGCAGGCACAACGCGCTGAAGCGGAAGGTGAACAGGGGCGTGCGTTGCGGGCTCATGGTCTGAGCGCGTATGCCGGTGCGCTCCCCAGGTCAAGGCGTGAGCGCCTGCCCGCCTCCTCTGGAGCCGTCTGGGGGCGCGGCCCGTGGCAACCGCCAAAAAACGTCAGGCCAGTTCTGATAGCCATTTCGAGCCGGTGCGCCCGCTTGAAAAGAACACGGCCAAGAACCTCGGGATGCGTGAGCAAGGCAGGAGGGTAATCATTTCCCCAGATGCGGCGCTAATAAAATTCCTCTTCCCAGCCCTCGGCGGTGATGCAGCGGCGCGGGCACAGGCTGATGGCCTCGCGCACCTCGTCGTGGGTGGCGAACTGGCGCTTCAGGCTGGGCCGTCCCATGTCCTCGTCCCACTCGAAGATGTCCGGGCAGATGTCGCAACAGCCGGAGCAGGCGTTGCATTCCGAGCGGTCCACGAGCACCTCGTGGAGCTGGGCGGCCTGATCGGCAGGGGCCTGTTCGGTAGGGGCCTGTTCAGCATGGGCCTGTCGCGTGGCGGTCTGATGTGGAGCGGGCTGGGGCATGGCCGGGCCTCTGGAGGTCTTGCGCCTGTTGGCGGTTCGACAACTCCGGGGCGGCGCGGCCGGAGGCGTCTAGACGTTGAAACGGAACTCGATGATGTCACCGTCCTGCACATGATAATCTTTACCTTCAAGTCTGGCAAGACCCAGCTCCTTGGCTTTCTTGAAGTCGCCGGACTTGAGGAAGTCGGCGTAGCCGATGACCTCGGCGCGGATGAAGCCCTTCTGGAAGTCCGTGTGGATGACGCCTGCGGCCTCGGGCGCGGTTGCGCCCACGCGCACCGGCCAGGAGCGCACCTCCGGTGGCCCGGCGGTGAGGAAGCTCATGAGGCCGAGGAGCTTGTAGGTGCGGGAGATGACCATGGACAGCGCGCTCTCGGTCAAGCCCAGGTCGGACAGAAACATGGCCCGGTCCTCAGGGTCCTCGATGGCGGCCAGCTCGCGCTCCAGCCGGGCGCTCACGGCCATGTGCATCTGGCTCAGGCCGTCCGCTGGCAGGGCGTATGCGCCCATGTCCTTTTCGGCGATGTTCCAGGTGTAGAGGATGGGCTTGGCCGTGAGGAAGCGGTAGCCGCGCATGCAGGGCTCGTTGCACAGGGCCGGGTCCACGCGCAGGGGCTTCTCGTCGTCCAGCAGGGCGCGGGCCTTGGCCAGGCATTCCTCCTCCTTGGTGTCCACCAGGTCCTTGTTCTTCTTCTTGTCGCTCTGCATGCGCTCCTGGCGCTTTTCGATGACCGCCAGGTCGCCGACCAGGAGGTCGGCCTCCACCGCGCCATACTGCTGTTTGGGGTCGGCCAGGCCGGAATAGGCGTCGAGCACGCAGAGCAGGCAGTCGTACGGGCGGATGTCGTTCAGCACCTTTTCGCCGAGGCCAACGCCCTTGCCGCCGCCGCCGGGCACGTCGAGGTACTCAATCTCGCTCAGGGTGACCTTTTTGGGGTTGAACAGCTTGACCAGCGGTTCCAGACGCGGCTCCGGCACCTTGACCATGGCGCGGTTTCCGGCGGTCGCGGCCTTTTCGCCCGCAAGGGCGGCGAACATGTCGGTCTTTCCCGAGCCGGAAAAGCCGAAGATGGCGGTTTTCATTGGCGGTCCTTGTGTTGTCAAAGTGGGCGCGCGTGCGTCGCGGGCGATGACTGTAGGCAGGAACCGCTGCGGATGCAAGCACGGCCTGTGGCCCCGGCGGCGGCCCCGCTTGCGTTTGAATCCCGGCGGGAATTGCCGTAGGGTCGCGCCAGCGAATCAGCCAGGAGGAAAGGCATGTCGGGCGAGGCGAACATCTATCTCATCGGCGCGAGGGGCAGCGGCAAGACCACCCTGGGCCGCAAGCTCGCGGCGCGGCTCAAGCGGCCCTTTGCGGACACGGACCAGCGCATCCGGCTGCGCACGGGCAGGACCGTGGCCGAAATCGTGGCCGCTGGCGGCTGGGAGGCCTTCCGCGAGGAGGAGATTCTGGCCTTTTCCGAGGTGGCGGTGTTCACCGGCCAGGTGGTGTCCTGCGGCGGCGGCATTGTGCTGCGGGACGAGAACCGCGAGCTTTTGGCGCGGGGCCGCGCGCTCTACCTCAAGGCCCCGGCCGAGGTGCTGGCCGCGCGGCTGGAGCGTGCGCCGGGGCACGCCCAGCGGCCCTCGCTCACCGGCGCGGACATGGTGGCCGAGGTGCGCCAGGTGCTGGACGAGCGCGAGGCGCTGTACCTGGCCTGTGCGCGGGTGGTGCTGCGCGCGGACCAGCCCCTGGAGGCCCTGGTGGAGCAGGCCCTGGCAGAGATTGCGCGCCTGGAGGGCCGCCTGGATGGGCGTATGAAGGGGCGTGCGGAAGGTCGGCAGTAGGGCGCGCTACGGTGCGGCGGGCGGCGTTGCCAGCCCCGCGCGAATCCAGTAGCATGTGTTCTGTTCGGAAGGGTGCAGCGGCGGCGTAATGTCGGCGCAATGTCATTGCCAGGGCGTCGCAGGCGGTGGCAGCAGGAGTCGGGCAGGAGTCGAGCATGGGAGCGTGGAAGACCGGAGTTGAGCTGGCCGCAGGCGGCCTGCCGCAGTTCTTGCGGGAGCTGGCCGCTGCGCTGGAGTCCGGCTCTGCCGCAGGCCATTTCCAGGGCCTGCCCGCAGCCGGTGGCTCTGCGAACGATCTGCGCAAGCTGGTGCTCGTGGCCGAGCGCACGAGCGCGGGCCTGACCGTGAAGCTCAAGGCCAAGGGCGTCGGCGAGGGCCCCCTGGCGGCGCATACGGGCGACCACGCGGGCGACCACGCGGGCGATCACATGGGCAGGCGGGCGCCCGCGAAGGACAAGGACAAGGCCGCAGCAGCGCGCGAGAAATACCGTCAGCTCAAGAAGGCCATGCACCGGGATTTCAAGGCCCTGCAAAAGTGCGCCGAAGACGCCCGCCTGCCCGAGGCCGAGATCCTGGAGAGCTTTCTCAGCCTGGCCGAGCTCATGGCCCAGGGCGAGCAGCCGGTGAGCGGCGCGGCCCTGGCCGAGATGAACCAGGCCGGAACGGCCTTTCTGGAAGACTGCCAGGCGCTGCGCCGGGCCTGCGCCGCGCGTGATTCGGCGGCCCTGGCCGGTGTGCTGGAGCGCCTGGCCCGCCGCAAATCAGCCTGCCACGCCCAGTTCCGGTAACAGGACGCGAGCAGGACGCTAACAGGAGCACGGACACATGCACCTACTTGACGCCAGCGGGGACTGCGGCAGCCCCGCCGCAGACCACGGTCTGACGCCGGAGATCACCGAGGCTGACGAGCGGCTGTTCGCGGCCATCACCTCCACCGAGCTGGACGCGGCGGCGGTGGAGCGCATCGTCCGGCCCGCCGTGGTCCAGCCGACCCAGCAGGCCGTGCTGGCCGTGCACTGGCACCCGGAATTCGTGCCCATGGAGCTCATCCGCAAGCGCATCGAGGCCAGCTACCCGCACATGCGCACGCAGCTCATCGTGCCCACCCAGCACAACGAGCTCATGGAGTACGGGCCGTACACCGGGGTCGAGGTGGACTGCTACTCGCGCGGGTTCAACCAGAAGGTGCAGATGCTGCTGCACTTCCGCACCGAGAGGCTGAAAGACGCAACGGTGCTGCGGAGCATGCTCGCCCACACCCTGAGCTACCGCTCCTCCCAGCTTTTCGACTACCTCACGGCCGTCACCGGCGAGGACGACGCGGTGCTTGCCGCTGCAGCCAGGGAAACAGGCTCGGACGAGGATCTGGTGGGGCTGGCGCGCATCCTCTGCATCAAGCTCGCGGCCCTGGTGGAGAACAAGCGCGACAGCCTGCCCCAGGACGCCTTCAAGAACAAGCTGGTGCGCAACTTTGTCGACGGCTACCGGCCCGAGTTGGGCGACCGCCAGGTGAACCGCGCCCAGGTCTTTCTCAAGGCCGTGAAGCAGATCGTGAAGGCCCAGTTCCCGCTGACCTATTTTTACCGCACCACGGAATTCATCGAGGAGGCCCGGGGCCTGGGCGGCGGAGTGGTCATCCCGCACCCGGAGCAGTTCTGGCCCATCCTGCTGGCCGAATACGACGTGGACGGCTACGAGGTCTGGAACCCGCAGTCCCAGCGCTACACTGAGTTCCTCATCAACGTGCTGCACGAGAAGAACCGCCGCCGGGGCGCGGGCGCGCGGCGCATGCTGGTGTTCATGGGCGACGACACGCACATGGGCGAAAAGACCCTGCCCACGGGCAACGGCGACGCGGGCAAGCTCCGGCGCGAGATCGGCCTGCAGCCCGCCTGGGACGACTTGGCCATCGGCAAGAAGCTCATCGTGGCCGACATGGACCGCGTGCGCGTCATCGAAGAGTACACCGCGCGGCTTGACGGCTAGCGCGTTTTCTATCGGGGGGATCATGGGCCACGACCAGAGGTTTGTCTTTGAATCCGTGCAGGACGCAGCCAGCATCCGCAAGTACCTGGAGGCCGTCATGGAGGGCCTGGACAAGGGGCGGCTGGTGGTGACCACCGGGGCCGAGGAGTTTGTGCTGGAGCCAGCCGGGCTGCTTAATTTCACGGTCAAGGCCCGCCGCCGGGGCGGCGAGGGGCGTCTGTCCCTGGCCATCACCTGGAGGTGCCAGGACGACGAGGCTCCCCAGCCCGCCGAGACCCTGAGCATCAAGGCGTAAGGCCGCCATGCTCGCCCTGGAGGGACTTGAGGAGAATTTCCGCTTCCTGGTGCTGGAGGTGACCAGCCAGGTCAGCGAGACCCGCGCCTTTTTGTCCGCGCCCAGCCACGAGGGCTACGACAAGGTGGTCTCGCGCGACGACTACATCGACAACCTGAAGAACATTGTGGAGGAGAAGTGCATCTCCAAGATCCACACTGAGCGCGGGCTGTCCAAGCGCGACATCGACCGCATCCGCGGCCTGCAGATCATCTCCGGCAACCTGGAGCGCATCGCCGACTACTGCGTGAACATCGCCGGGCAGATGCGCTACTTAAGCGACAGGAACCTGCTGGCCCGGCGCGACCCCGGACCGCTGTTCGACATCATCGAGGAGAGCCTCTCGCGCATCCTGGAGGTGCGCTCCCGGGCCGAGGTGGCCGGGGCGCTCGGCATCTGCCGCGCGGAGTTCGAGCTGGATCGGCTCTACAAGGACGCCTTCGACCACTTCATGACCGACCTGCGGCGCGGGCGCGAGGTGGAGAACAACATCACGGCCATCTTCATCTTCCGCTACCTGGAGCGCATCGGCGACTCGCTCCTCAACATCGGCGAGGCGCTCTTGTTCTCGGTCATCGGCGAAAAGATCAAGATCGAGCAGTTCCAGGCCTTGCAGCAGAACCTGTCGCAGAGCGGGTTCGAGGGCGACGTGGGCGACATCGACTTCCGCTCCATCTGGGGCACGCGCTCGGGCTGCCGCATCGGTCGGGTGACCCCGCGCGACGCCGCGCCGGACCCGGCCCAGAGCGGCATCTTCAAGGAGGGCAACCTGAAGAAGATGCGCCGCGAGCGTGAGAACATCGAGATCTGGGCGCGCATCTCGCCGGGCACAGGCCCGCGCATCTTCAGCTACCACGAGGAAGGGGACAGCGCCTCCATGCTCGTGGAGTTCCTGCCCGGCTGCACCTGGAACGAGGTGGTGCTCACGGCGGACAAGGACATGCTGGACGACGCCATCTTCGTCTTCGAGCAGACCGTGGGCGACATCTGGCGCGCCACCCTGGAGCGCGGGCCAGCGCCCGCAGCCTCCATAGGCCAGTTGGAGCGGCGTCTGGCCGCCGTGCGCCACGTGCACCCGGACTTCTTCCGCAAAAAGCGCAGCCTGGGCCAGGTGCAGGTGCAGGCGACGGAAGACCTCATCGCCACCTGCCGGGAGATCGAGCCGGGGTTGGCCGCGCCCATGACCGTGCTGCTGCACGGGGACTTCAACGCCAACAACATCGTCTACGACCACGCGGCCCCGCGCGTGCACTACGTGGACCTGCACCGCTCCCGCCGGGGCGACTGGGTGGAGGATGTGAGCGTGTTTCTGGTGTCCTTCTTCCGCATGCCCATTTTCGAGCCCGCCCTGCGCGGGCGCATCAACCAGATGATCGGCTCGTTCTTCGCCCACGCCCATGACTTCGCCGACGACATCGGCGACGGCGCCTGGCAGGCGCGGCTGGCGCTGGGGCTCACGCGGTCCCTGTTCACGTCCACGCGCTTTGAGCTGAACTACGACTTCGCCCGGGAGATGTCCCTGCGCGCCCACTACCTCATGGAGGGGCTGGCCGAGCACCGGGCCCGGCACGACCAAGCGGGCGCGCCCTGGGAGGACTACCGTCTGCCCAGGCCCGTGCTGTTCACCTAGGGGGGCCTGGCATGCGCATCGCGGTTGTGGGCATACCCGGCGGCTGGTCCTCGGAAGCGCTGGCCGATGCCGTGGCCCAGGCCACGGGTCAGCGCCTGCTGCTGGACCTGGGCTCGGCCCGGCTGGACATGGCCGCAGGCAGCGTGTTCTGTTGGGGTCCAGGGCACGACCCGGTGGACCTCTGCGCGCTGGACGCCGTGCTCATCAAGAAGGCCGCGCCCCAGTACTCGCCGGACATGCTCGACCGGCTGGAGCTGCTGCGCTTTGTGGCCGGGCGCGGGGTGCCCTGCTTTTCCGACCCCACGCGGATACTGCGGCTGGTGGACCGCCTGGCCTGCTCCGTGACCCTGAGCCTGGCCGGGCTGCCCCTGCCGCCGACGACAGTGACCGAGGACCTGGACTGCGCCCTGGACGCGGTGCTGGGCTATGGCCGGGCGATCTTGAAGCCCCTGTTCACGTCCAAGGCGCGCGGCATGGTCCTGCTGGACGCGGCGGAGATTGGCCGGGAGGCTGTGGCAACGGAGCTGGCGCGCTTCCACGCGGCCAATAAGGTTCTGTACATCCAGCAGGCGCTCAACCTGCGCGGCCAGGACCTGGGCGTGTGCTTCCTGGGCGGGGAGTATCTGGGCACCTATGCCCGGAAAAAGGACGTGAGCGCTCCCCCTTATGGGCTGGGTGGGCCGGATGGGACGGGCGCGGGCTGGAGCACCAGCACCGCCAGCGGCGGCCGCTACGCCCCCTTTGACCCGCCCAAGGAGATCCAGGAGCTGGCGCACCGGGCCCAGGCCCCCTTCGGCCTGGACTTCACCTGCGTGGACGTGGCCCTGACGGACAGCGGCCCGTACGTCTTCGAGGTCTCGGCCTTTGGCGGATTCAAGGGGCTCAAGCAGGCGCGCTGCATCGACGTGGCCGCGCTGTTCACGGCCCATGTGCTGGACCGCCTGAAGCAGCAGGGCCAGGCAAGACAGGCAGGCCAGGCGAGACCGGAGTCCTGCCCGGAGCCTTCCCCGGAGCCGGGGGCGTGAGCATCCCCTGTTTCGCGGACGTGGCCCAGGGCTATGCCGAACGCTTCCCGGCGAAGCATGGCCTGTCGCTGCGGCTGGAGGAGCTGCGGGTGGCTGTGCGCAGCAATTCTGCCGCCGTGGTGGACGACCTGCGCGGCTACTTCGCGGGCTCTGTGGAGGATGACGCCGCAGCAGGCGCTCCCACGCAGCCTGCGGCGGACCTGGATGTGCTGCTGCTGGACGCGCCGGAGCAGGCCCCGCCCGTGGAGCTGCGGGTGAAGCCCCACGAGCCGGGCAAGCGGCCGGACAAGGAGCGCTTTGCCGATCTGCCCGGCCACAGCCACGAGCCGGGCGGCGGGGGCCGGGTGGTGCGCAAGCAGGCCACGGGCATGCTGTTCGTGTTCGGGGCGGGCGGCCTCGGCGTCACGAATACCGCGACGAATATTGTCCAAAATATTGCTGTCGGCCCGTGCGCGGCCAACCGCAACCAGCTGGTGAACTTTCTCTGCGCACGCTACATGGAGCGCCGCGTGGCCCAGGGCTGGATGCTCGGCCACGCCGCCGGGGTGGCGCGGCCCGGTCCGGGCGGCAGGGCGCTGGCCCTGTGCGGGTTCGCGGGCATGGGCAAGTCCACCCTGGCTCTGCACCTGGTGGCGCGCGGGCTGAACTTCGTGAGCAACGACCGGGTGCTGGTTGAGCCCGCAGATGCTGGAAACGGGCCGGTGCTGCACGGCATCCCCAAGCACCCGCGCCTGAACCCCGGCACCGCGCTGGGCAACCCGGAGCTGGGCGCGCTCCTGTCCTGCGCCCTGCCTGCCGCCGCCCGCAGCGCCTACGCAAGCCTCGCGCCCGAAGCCCTGCGCGCGGTGGAGCACAAGTACGACGCCCAGATCGACGCCTGCTTCGGGCCGGGCAGGTTCCGGCTGGCCGCGCCCCTGGCCGGGGTGGTGGTGCTCAACTGGGAGCACGGCGGCGGGCCGCTGCACGCCCGGCAGGTGCGGCTGCGCCAGCGTCTGGACCTGCTGGAGGCCCTGCGCAAGCAGCCGGGGGTATTCTTTCTGCCTTGGGCCATGGGCCCCCGGGCGCGGCTCACGGACGGGCAGTGCCTGGAGGCGCTGGACGGCGTTGCCGTGCTGGAACTCTCCGGCGGGTCGGATTTTGAGGCCGGAGCATGTGCCTGCGAGGAATTTATGGGCGGCTGAAGCGCCATTGACCATTTACTAGGCCACAAGGACGGTACCAGATGAGCGGCAACACCTTCGGCACCCTGTTCCAGCTGACCACCTTCGGCGAATCCCACGGCCCGGCAGTGGGCGGCGTGGTGGACGGCTGCCCTCCCGGAATCCCCATCAGCGAGGCCGTGATCCAGACCGAGCTGGACCGCCGCAAGCCCGGCCAGGGCGGACCAGCGGCCACGGCCCGCCAGGAGGACGACGCCGTGCGCCTGCTCTCCGGCGTGTTCGAGGGCGTGACCACGGGCACGCCCATCGGCTTTGTCATCGAGAACCAGGACCAGCGCTCACGCGACTACTCCAAGATCAAGGACGTGTACCGGCCCGGCCACGCGGACCTGACCTTTGACGCCAAGTTTGGCCGGCGCGACTACCGGGGCGGCGGGCGCTCGTCCGGGCGGGAGACTGTCTCGCGCGTGGTCGGCGGGGCCATCGCCCAGGAGCTGCTGCGCGCCCAGGGCATCCACGTGGCTGCGGCCTGCGTGGAGCTGGGCGGCATTCCGGCGACGCTGCGCGACTATGGCGGGGCGGACCACCCGGAGCTGTCCCGGCCCTTTTTCAGCGCCGATGAAAACGTGGTTGCCGCCTGGGAGGACCGCGTGCGCGCAGTCAAGGCCGAGGGCGACACCCTGGGCGGCGTGGTGGAGATAAGCGCGCTGGGCGTGCCCGCGGGCCTGGGCGAGCCGGTGTTCGACAAGCTGGACGCGCGCCTGGCCTATGCCCTGATGGGCGTGGGCGCGGTCAAGGCCGTGGAGATCGGGGCGGGCTGCGGGGCCGCGCGCAGCCTGGGCAGCGGGAACAACGACGCTATGACCCCAAAGGGCTTTTTGTCCAACAACGCCGGGGGCATCCTGGGCGGCATGGCCAGCGGCCAGGAGATCATCGCGCGGGTGTTTGTCAAGCCCATCCCGTCCATCGGCAAGGAGCAGCAGACCGTGAATTGTCGGGGCGAGGCCGTGCGCCTGTCCATCGGCGGACGCCACGACATCTGCGCCATCCCGCGCATCGTGCCGGTCTTGAAGGCCATGGTCCTGTTGACCCTGGCGGACTTCGTGCTGTTGCAGCGCAGGCTGGGGCGGTAGTCCCGGCAGCGGGCGGGGAATCACACCACCGGCGACAGCTCGGCTTCCGGAATCTCCGGCTCCAGGTGGATGGTCACGCGGACCAGCTCCGGCAGGCGCGCGCGCAGGGTGGCCTCCAGGGCCACGGTCAGGTCGTGCGCGCGGGTGATGGGCGTGTGCGGGTGCATGCGGCAGTGGAACGAGGCCCCGAAGCGCGCGCCCGACCGGTGCAGGATGAGGTTGTGCATGTCGCACACCCCGTCGGTCTCCTCCACGATCTCGGCAATGGCCCGGCGCAGGGCCTGGGCTGCCTCGCCGTGTTCGGGCATGGGCGCGGGGTGCGCGCCCTCGGGCTCGATGTGCGTGACCACGCTGAGCACCGGCCCCAGTTCGCGGCGCAGGGCCTTTTCCATGTCCGTGACGCGCTCGTGCGCCTGGGCCAGGGACAGGCTGCCCGGAACCTCGGCGTGCAGGTCCAGCGACAGGCCCTCGTCCTGCTGGCGCACCTGGATGTCGTGGGTGCTTAGGCCCGAGAGCCCGGCCACGGCGCGCACGCGCTCCAACAGTCCGCTGGCCCCTTCCTCCTGCGGCTTCACCTCCACCACCACGTCCGCGTCGTGCAACAGGGCGCGCACAGCCTCCCGCGCCTGCTGCGCCACATGGTGGGCCTCGTCCGCGTCCAGGCCGGGCTGGACCAAGAGGCGCATGTCCACAAAGCTGGCCGGGCCGCTTTGGCGCACGCGCACGCGGCGCACGCCGGTCACGCCGGGCAGGGCCAGCATGGCCCGCTCGATCTGGCCGGTGGCCTCGTGCAGGCCGGAGTCGAGCAGCACGTCCACGGCCTGGGAGCCCAGCCGCCAGCTGATCCAGACCACGATGCCGCTCACCGCCAATGCGGCCAGGGAGTCGGCCCGCAGCAGCCAGGGCCGCAGCGCGGAGCCGGGGGCGGCCAGGTCGGCCAGGGCCAGCGCGCCCAGGCCCGCCAGCACCACCAGCGATGACCAGATGTCGGTGGAGAAGTGCAGGGCGTCGGCCTCCAGGGCCTGGCTGTTGTGCTTTTTCGCGGCGGTCATGAGCATGCGCGAGCGCGAGAAGTCCACCACGATGGACACCACGATGACGCCCGCAGCCCAGAGCGAGGCCTCGACCTGGCGCGGGTGGAAGAACAGCCGGTCCACGGCCTCGTAGATGATCCAGACGCAGGTGAGCAGCAGAAGCGCTGTTTCGGCCAGGGCCGAGAGGTTCTCGACCTTGCCGTGGCCGTACGGGTGCTTGGCGTCCGCCGGGACGGCGGAGAGGCGCACGGCGAACAGCGTGACCCCCGCAGCCACCAGGTCCAGGCCGCTGTGCGCGGCCTCGGACAAAATGCCCAGGCTGCCGGTGTACAGGCCGGCCGCCAGCTTCAAGCCCGTGAGCAGCAGCGCGGCCAGAACAGAGGACAGCGCGGCGCTGTTCTTCTCCTTCAATGCCTGGGCATCAGTGGCGTGGGGAGTTTCACTCATGGCCTTGAGTGTACGGCATGATACTCGCCTGCGTCAACGAGGACACTTTCTCTCGTCCCGTTCAACGCGCTAGCCTGGGAGTAGGCAGCCTAAAGCGTTGTATCTCAAAAGCCGATGGGGTATAGTTATATAATGCGGAAATTGGCCGCATATAAGTTCAAGCGGTCCGGCAATGTGTTGTGTTAACAGCACCCGGCAAGGAGTCCCAATGCCCCAGCAGACCACGGCCAGCATCAAGACCCGGCTCGCCGCCTCCGGTTTCGTTCTTGTGGGCGCGGCCTGCGCTCTGTTCTTCACCGGCTTCTGGCCGGACCAGTCCCTGGGCCTGCGCGCGGGCCTGTTCGCCCTGGCCATGCTGGGCGCGGCGGCCCTGCTCTGGACCGTGCACGCCCAGCTGGTGGCTCCGCTGTACGCCTTGCGCGGCTATGCCCGTGAAATCGCCGCAGGCGTGAGCGCAGCCTGCCCGGCCCAGGCCATGCCGGCTGAGTTCGCCGACCTGCGCGAGGCCCTGTGCAGCCTGGTGGTGAGCCTCGGCAAGGCTGCGGACCTGGCCCGGGAGAAAGAGGCCCAGGCCGGGCGTGAGGCAGCCGCCACCATGAGCGCCCTGGCCGAGAGCCGCGAAAAGGAGACCGGCCTACAGGACCTGCTGGACAACATGCGCGCCGCCTCGGGCAAGGCCAAGACCTCTGCCGAGCGCATCTTCGGAGCCGTGCGCGAGCTGAATTCCAACATGGAGCAGGTGGGCAGCGACGTTCAGGTGCAGACCGAGCGCGTGGCCGCAACCACAACGGCCATGGGTCAGATGAGCGAGGCCATCTTGGACATCGCCCGCAACACCGGCGACGCGGCGCAGGGCGCCGAGCGCGCCAAGACCAACGCCCAGACCGGGGCCAAGGGCGTGCGCGAGGCCGTGGGCTCCATCGAGCGCGTCAAGAACCGCATCCTGGCCCTTAAGGAGACCATGACCACCCTGGGCAACCAGGCCGAGGGCATCGGGCAGGTCCTGGGCGTCATCTCCGACATCGCCGACCAGACCAACCTGCTGGCGCTCAACGCCGCCATCGAGGCGGCACGCGCAGGCGACGCCGGACGCGGTTTCGCCGTCGTGGCCGACGAAGTCCGCAAGCTCGCCGAAAAGACCATGACCGCCACCAAGCAGGTGGGCGACTCCGTGCGCAGCATCCAGGAGCGCGCCCGGGAAAACGTTGTCGCCGTGGACGCCGCCGCAGGCGACATCGTGGAGAGCGCCCGCGTGGCCGAGGAGTCCGGTCGGTATATGGAGGAGATCGTCAGCATCGTGCAGGAGACCGCCATGGAGGTGGCTTCCATCGCCACGGCCAGCGAGGAGCAGTCGGCCACATCCGAGGAGATCAACCGCTCCGTGGCCGAGGTCAACAAGTTGGCCCACCAGACAAAAGACAGCGTGGAGCGCTCCACCCGCGTGGTGGTGGAGATCTCCAGCCTGACCGAGGAGCTGGACTCCATCATCCAGGGCCTGGCCAGCGGCAACCTGGCCAGCGTGGCCACGGACAAGCTCATGACCTGGAGCGACGACCTGTCCGTGGGCATCCGGCTCATCGACGAGCAGCACAAGGTGCTCCTGGGGCTCATCAACGAGCTGCACGCGGCCATGCGCGCGCACAAGTCCGACAGCGTGCTCGTGGGCGTTGTCGAGCGGCTCAAGGAATACACGGTGAAGCACTTCGGCCAGGAGGAGGAGTACTTCGACCGCTACGGCTACCCGGAAACGGCCCAGCACAAGGACTACCACCGCAAGCTGGTGCAGCAGGTGCTGGACTTCGAGGCGGGCTTAAAAAGCGGCAAGGCCAAGGTGACCATGGAGATCATGCGCTTTTTGAAGGACTGGCTCGTCACCCACATCCAGGGCACGGACAAGAAATACAGCGCGTTCCTGAACGGGAAGGGCATACGGTAGAACGGGATGCCTCCGGCGGTCGGGGGCAGCGGCCCCCGAACCCCCATTTACGCCGAAAGGGCTGCTTCAGGAGGAACCTGAAGCAGCCCTTTCGGCTTTGGGCAGCACATGCGGCCAGACTAGCCAGCCCGCCAGGGCGGCTATCTGTCGCTCCGCAGATGCTCATCAACCTTTGCCGCAGTGAGGAGCACCTGTCCATCCCCATACATGCTGCCGTAGAACACTTGGAAAGTGAATGAAAGCGAGCCGACCCTGGTCAGCACGTAGGAGTAGGTGTCAGCTTGATCCCCGGACATCATTCCGTGGGTTCTGCGTCCGACAGCATTGCCGTTGCACAGATCGAGGTAGCCGTACCCGCAGCGTTTTTTCATGAGCTTGACGGCCTGGGAAAATCCTAGCCGGTGTGCTTCATCCGTCAAGGCGCCGTGCTGTATTCCCATCGTCACAAGGCACAAAGCGGCAACCGGGTACTCGCATTTCGGGAGCAAAAACATCAGTATCACAGCCGGAGTGAATGGTAAGAATATGGCCATCCAGAGGAGAAAGGAAAGCAGTTTAATTTCGATGCGTTTGTCCAACATGTTGAAAACTGGAGTGATATTGTAATAGTATGTCGCAAGGGCAAGTATGATCAGCAGGACTATGCCAGGAGCGCTCATTAACTTTGACAACAAGTACAGTACAGTATTGCGCACGTACCCTCCTATGGTGGATCACGTGGTGTAACAGCGTCCTGCTGGGGATTCTATCGGGCCTCAGGTCCTTTGGCCGCCGGAGGCTATTCGCCCAAATCCACGGCCTCGGCCAGATACTCGCTGAACAGGTGCACCTGCACGGGCACATCAAAGGCCTTGACCCCGTCGCGGATGCCGTCCTCGCAGTTGTGGCAGGCGACGACTGCAACCTCTGCGCCTGTGGCGCGGATGGCCTCGGCCTTGGCCTTGGCCGTGGCCAGACGCTTCTGCTTGTACTCGGCCATGAGCCCGTGCCCGCCGCCGGAGCCGCAGCAGTACGTGTGGTTGCCGTTCGGGTGCATCTCGCGGAAGTCCGCTGCAACGTGGTGCAAGAGCAGGCGCGAGTCATCGAAGTGCCCGGCGTTGCGGATGAAGTTGCAGGAGTCCTGGAACGTGGCCGGCTCCTTGTGGAAATGGCGCTTGAGCTTGAGGCGGCCTGCGCGGAACAGGTCGGCCCACATCTTCATGGGCGCAACCACCTCGAAGGGGAAGTCTCGTTTCAGCCAGTTCGGTCCCTCAAACTTGAGGGCGCGGATGGAGTGCCCTCACTCGGCGGAGAGGATCGTTCGGACCCCCAGGTTTTCGCCTGCGGCCACCACCCGCCCGGCCAGCTCTGCGGCTGCCGGGTCGTCGCCCGCGAACAGGCCGATGTTCGTGGAGTCCCAGCCCTTGGAGCTGGTGAGCGTGAAGTTAAGCCCGGCGGCGTTGTACAGCTTCAGGTAGTTGTACAGGTTCTGGGGGTAGAACTTGATGTCGCGCGGGTGGAAGGTGACCAGCACCTCCGCGCCGTGTTTATCCATGGGCGCTCGTGCGTCGGGCATCTCGGCCTGGAGCTCCTCCAATTGCCATTCCACTGTTTCGCGGTAGTCCTCTTCGCTGATGCCGAGGTTGTTGCCGAACTCCAGGGCATTGGCCAGGCCCGAGGCCAGGCCCTGCGGGGTCATGCCCTGGGAAACGGCCAGGGCGCGGGTGGCGCGCACCAAAAAGGCGATGGAGATGCCGTGCGGGCAGAACATGGTGCAGCGCTGGCACATGGTGCAGGTGCCGTAGACCGTGTCCACCAGCTCCTGCATGAAGGCTTCGTCGACATTGCCCTTGCGGCGCATCAGCTCGGCCAGGGGCTTCAGCCGATAGGCGGGCACGTGCTCGGGCCGGGGGTCGGACTGGTAGAAGTGGCACCCCTGGGCGCACAGGCCGCAGCGCGCGCAGATCTCCATCCACATTTTGAGGCGCGCACCGCTCCGGGAGGCCAGGGCTTGTTTGAGGATGTCGAGGTCCATCGGGTCTCCTAGAACTCTTACCAGGCGCCCACGCTGCGCTTGCCGAAGTCGCTGCCGGTGACGGCGCGCGAGACGAAGAACAAGACGACGTGGGAGAGCTTGGTGCAGGGCGCGGCGATCAGCAGCAGGTTTGCGGAGAGCACGTGCGCGGTGATGAACAGGTCGTAGTCGCCCCACTGGCGGTTGGCGATGAGCCCGGTGAGCATGGGCGCAAGAGTGAGGGCCAGCACCAGCCAGTCCGAGGGCGTGGTCAGGGCGCGCACGTGGGCGAGCGCCAGCCGCCGCCAGATGAAGAACGCCGCCGAGGCCAGGAACAGGTACGTCAGCCAGTCCGCCGCCGCGTCGGGCAGGGTGGGCCAGGACACGTTCCAGGCCAGGTCCCAGAGCACCACGTGGGCCGAGAGCAGGAGCGCCACGGCGAAAAACGCCAGGTGGAAGGCGAACCCGGCCACGGTCATGAGCGGGTTGGCCCGCGCGGTGATGTTGGCCGGGATGAGCCAGTGCAGGATGCTTTTGAGCGCCCAGGCCGGGCGGAAGCCCTTGAGGGCGGCGGGGTCGGCCTTTTTGGCCAGCAGGATGAAGCGCAGCACGCGATACGCCGAGCCCAGCAGAAACACGCTGAGTGCAATGGCGAAGAGCGGTCCGGCGGCGAAATCATACACGCTAAGCAGGGTCACGGTCCCTCCTGATTGCAGAGCGGCCTGGGGCGCGCTTGGGCAGGAAAACAGCCGACTGCGCTGTCCTGCCGGGTGCCTTTTCTGGGTAGCAGAAGTTCCCGCGCAGGGCAATTCCCCTTTTACGGTGGGGATTGGGTTCACACCCCCGGCTGGTTCACCCGGTCCATGGTGCGGAAGTTGATGGCCTTACCATCACAGATTACGTCCAGTGCCGGTCTTGTTCAAGCGCAACAAGCGAGTTAATAGCTTTGCAGCGTATACCAGTATAGACAGGCAGCGGTGACGAAGAATTACATATCCCATCAAGGCAGTGACAAAGACAAGTACAGAGAGAAGGCAATCCGAGCGCGATATATATTTTGACAGAGTAGCGCCATGGTAATCATACAAAGAGTACACAGCAACAGCTGAAACAAGAAATGTTGGAGCAAGCAATTCTACTTTTGCACCGAAGGAGAAATTAAATCCAGCAAGTTCAATGATTGTGTTATGAGATTCACGTACGTCCAATTTGATTTGAAGTATTTCATCTTTGCATTCTTTTTTATTGCAAGACACTGCATCTGCACATAGGTTATCAGCTCTATCCATTATCAGAAGGTTTTTCGAGTAGACGTTGTCGATATGGTAATCGATAAAACAGACATACCATCTACTGTAAAAAGTAAAAGATTCGACCAGTACTGCACCGAACAGCAGTAATTTGATGCCATATATTTGTGAGATTTTTGCTTCAATAAATGCAATTTTAAATTCAATGAGCTCTGGGGCCAAAATATAAAGAGAAAGCAGCACGAAAGAGAATATTATCAAATTGCGACGCGACTTCAAGACCTCGGACGACAATTCGTATCTAGGCTTTGCATGCAGTTGCATGATTAGTCCCCTTCCCATGTACGGGGTTATGAGGTGCCATGTTGAGCAGGTTGTGCCCGCCTGCGGCGGCGATCTCGATGGCGCGCTTGGCGTTGTCCTGACCCTTGACCTCGGCGAAGTCGCCCTCGAACCCGGCATGCCCGGCCCATAGCGCGTCCACATCCCGCTGCATATGCACCGCTTTCCCCGCAAAGAGTGTCCTCTCACACCCCCGGCTGGTTCACCCGGTCCATGGTGCGGAAGTTGATGGCCTCGGCCAGGTGCGGGATCTCGATGGTTTCCGCATCCTCCATGTCGGCGATGGTGCGGGCGATGCGCAGCACGCGCGTGTACGCCCGGGCCGAGAGGCCCAGGCGGCGCACGGCCTGCTCCAGGAACTGGTGCTCGGCCTCGCCCACGGCACACCAGCGTTCCAAGAGCGCGCCCTGGAGGTCGGCGTTGAGCCGGATGCTGGCGTCCTTGTAGCGTTCGGCCTGGATGGCGCGGACCTTGACGATGCCTGCGCGCATGGTGGCCGAGTCGCGCGTGCCGCGCGGGGCTTTCAGGTCCTCGTAGGGCACGGCAGGCACCTCCACCTGCAGGTCGATGCGGTCCATGAGCGGGCCGGAGATGCGCGAGCGGTAGCGCAGGATGGCCGCAGGCTGGCAGGTGCAGACGTGGCGGTCGTCGGTCAAATAGCCGCAGGGGTATGGTTTTATATTTTGTTGCGAGCTTGGCGTTAAATGTCCACATGGAATCGGCAAGTTCAGCCTGCCAGACATCCTCTTGAATGCGATTCAAGAAAAGTATCGTGTTTGTGCTGAAATGATTGGTTAAATCATATTTCACACTACAAGGTAATGACCTTCGGACGACATTTGTAGTGCAAGATCCGGGTTGTCCTGCTCTCCGTATGCTGGACTAGATTTAGGAAGCAGTCACATCACAGATTGTTGATCTCTGAAACTATTGATGCTGCTTCTGCTTGGTTCAGTCCGGATGTCCTTGTAATGCTTGGGACACCCATTTCGTTAAGAAATTGGGAACGCGTTAGGCGCGCTACAGAATTTTGGACCAAAGCCATCGCCTGAGCCCCCGAATGCTGAGCCGCGTGAGAAGCGATACAGCAGGCCATGGCCCGAGTAAGCGATACGTAAAATAGACGCCTCTGCTCAATAAGCAGCCCTGTAGCCTGTAAGGCCCTAAAGCTGGGCATCAGGCCTTGCTCGGCCCCTGGGATAAACACGATTTTTCCACTTAACCCTTTGGCGCCGTGCATAGTGAGTATCCTGATTTTCTTCTGGACGGGTAACTGGGATTGAGGCTGCGCGGCCCCAACGCGCTGGCTAACAAGATCAAGAATGGTTTGTTGGTCAGACTCACTATCAGCTGCAAGGAAAAGCAGGAGTTCTTCAAGCATCATTGGAGGAGGGAGCGAGCCAAGCAGAGTGTTCCAGATCGACAAGTTGCTTGCAGCGTTCTTCCCGGATGTAAACACTTGTGACGAGAGCAGAGTCGTGATGTCATTGCCGCGAGTTGCCAGAGTGTCACTCATGCTCCACGTCGCCATCACTTGAGCTATCGCCATGACGCGCTGCACGGCCGAAGGGCACCGCCCTAGAAGCCAAGCTGGACATGTCGTCAGGTAGAAGAGTTGACGGAAATTCTGGTTGTTAGAAATGCAGGCATCCGCTACGCCTTTTGCCGTCGTACTCCCAACCCCAGAAAGTACTTCGAGCAAATCTCGATGTGCAGGATAGTCTTCCTCGCTCGTAGAGTTGTCTCTTGCTATACGAAGAAAGGCGTAAACTGCTCGGATGGCTGTATAGTCGTCTGTAAGTGTCGAACCTCGAGGAGGATCATAGGGGAGGCCAAGGTTCCCCAGCTCTTGTGCCAGAGTATCGAGTTGAACCCGTCTGTTGGAGATGAGAATAAGGATTTCATCCTCTCGTCCCGCCATCCCAGCGTTGATTAATTGGCGACACGATTCTGCTACCGCTCGAGCCTCTGTTTGCGCGGACTGAAAAGACCAAACCAGCATTTGCCCCTGAACTGGCGGAGTGGCAGAGCCATAGAGTGACGTTAGACTCTTTGGAATTCGGCTCTGGTTGTAGCTGATCAGCTGGTTAGCAGGGCCAAGAATTGCGGGTGTGCATCGGAAGCAGTCGGTCAGCACATGTGTGGCAGATCTCGGATAGGCAGTCTGAAACTGAATGATGCCATTTGGATCGGCATGGCGAAACGAATAGATGCTTTGATCGTCATCTCCGGCAACAAACAAAACAGTACTGTTTGAAGACAATATACGCACAAACTCTTGATCGCAGGCGTTCAGGTCCTGAAATTCATCAACAATCAGGTGGTCAATCTGAGGGAGTTGTTGAGGCTGTAACGCTCCAAGACGAAGTGCTTCAACACATTTATAGATCACTTCACCTGGAAGGACACAGCAATACAGGTTAGTCCGAGCAGCATGAAATGCGTTAAACGCTTGAACTTCTGTTGGAGTTATCTGCGCCTGGTTTATAAATTGTGGGTTCAACGTTTGCCACTGTGCGTCATGAGCAAGCCTAATTTGGGCGGCACGTGACGGGGTGCACCCCATGCTCCCTGCACATTCCCGGTCATAAATGTTAGCCTGCTCCCAACTATCAAGCATGATTGGTGTGCTTGGATATGAGGCGAGGAGGTTGGCAAGCCGCAGAATTCGAAGTGCAAGGGAATGCATGGTTGAGACTCGAACTTGCGTTGCTGCGGCTGCGCACGGGAGAGTGCTACAGAATGTGCTGATTCGATCTCTTAGTTCTGCACATGTGGCTCGCGTAAACGAGATGACATATACGTTTTCAGGTGTTGCTCCAGCTGTCAGAAGCTCCGCTACACGCTTCTCAATCGTGTGCGACTTCCCAGTGCCTGGGCCGGCCACGATTCGCACTTGCGGTGCACCATCTCTAGCAGCCGCCCACTGGCGTTGTTGTGCTTGATGTTTTTGAGTAGCGGTTATCGGCATAGTTTCGTCCTTTGTGTCCTCAACACGTAGTGGTGTGGGAGTGTGATCTCGCTCAAAAAGAAAGTCTGCAATCACTGCTCAGTAATTTTCTGAAAGAAGAACGCTCCTCGGTAAGTTGACCTGAGGTTGCTCCCAGGTCTTAACCTCACTCCTGTTGCGGCAGAAAGAAGAGCCATTAATCATCCCAAGCGGGCTTCAGCCATTATCCCTGACTGCTTTTCTTAGGATGCCTTTGCGATATTGACAAGCATGACAGAAAGAGATGTAGTCCCAAAAAAGGATGCGATATGGCCTACATTTCTGAGCTTTATTGTTCTCTGTGTGACCTCGAAAATCCGACTGCCCTCCGAGCGCCAATCACCCCCATTTGCCCAATGTCTGGCGCTATTTGCGACGGTGGAGGCAATCGGCACCAGACTGCCATCAAGGTGGCAAATCATCCAGAAATTGGCGGCGTATTTGTTCCCGGCCATGCCCGAATCGTCCCTTCGGTCTGCTCAATCACTTATGACATTTCTAATCAGCTTGCCAGCCGGTGGATTGTTTGTCCGAGACGGTTATTCGCGGGCTCCCCAGGCCGTGACGCAAACCGTGAATTCCAATCGCATGAAGTTGAAATTCTCGTTGCAGCTGGCCTCCCGCGCAATGTGAGGTTGGGGGTATGGGCTGAGGTGTATTTGAGGGAGAATGGGTCTAGTGATGGAGATGAGAATATTCTGAACTATCACTTTGATTATGTTATAGCCCCAGTGGCCGACATGACTGTCGGTGACGTGGCTCAGCGCTATGGCCTTAGTATCGATGATTTGTCCCAGGGGTTGGGGCTCCGTGGAAGAGGGCAGCGTCAAGCCGCCCGGAGTCATGTCATAGTAAATGTCCCTATCCTTGATAATTTTATTATTGTCGAGGTTATGACTGCGAGTACGAGTGGATCAGATACAGAACGTGGGACGAACATCTCTTCCGCATTCATCAATGCGATTATGGGGCGGCCCTGCCCTTCGCCCGGAATCAACAGGCGGCAAGTTTGGGGCCGGATGGCCACTCAGCTTTTCGCTAAAAGTTGTCTCGCCGAGGCATGGGGAGGGAAGACTATCTGGGTATTGCAAGATGCGTTAATGAGGGAGATTTTTCAGGCCACCGGTGTTGTCCCGGAAAACATGAAGTCGACGCCAGGTAAGCCAAAAATCAATATTGCCTCTATGCGATATGCAAATCAGGCGATAGCGGACGAAAATCGTATTGTCCTAGACAGAGTATACTCTTGGGATGCTGGAGTTAACCCCACAGGTAGCGGAGAAGTTACCGACATCTTGTTGCCAGCTCGCTTTCCAGATAAAGCCGCCTTGGTAAAATGCATGATGAGAAGGAAAGTATCGGGGACAATCTTACTCTAACGGTTTTTATGTTCGTCAAGAAACATCACCAGCTGTCTCCCAAGGGCTTCCGCTAAAAGCGGGGGTACCGAGTTTGCGACTTGTCGATGTTGGTCCAAGTCTTTAACTTGCCCCGATCTGCCCCGTATAGGCCCTTCAAGCACAAAGCTGTCGGGATAGCTATGGAGCCGGAGGCATTCTCTTGGCGTGAGGTATCTATCCTCACTTGGATGATAAAAACACTCTCCACATCGTATAGTGAGCGAAGGTTGATCCCAGGCTAATCGCCTGAACTTTGTTGTGTCTTTTTTGGGGTCTAAATTTTTACGTTGCGACTTTGGAAGGTGCAACTGCCTTGCGAGATAATCCCCCTCAGGTACGCCATTGATCCTAATTCTATCGCCATCTGGAGTAATATCAAGATGATTTGGAATTATTTCAGGATCACCCTTTGCGACAGGGCTTCCGAGCCCTGTAAGTGCATCTTTGACTGTGACATAACTTTTGTAGTCAGATATACATCCTAATATTCTTTCCTTGTAAGAAACATTTGTTTGTGTCGGGAAGATAAATTCTTCATTCCCTCGTACTGCAACCATAAATAGCCTGTCGCGCAGTTGTGGGACGCCATAGTCTGCTGCACGGATTACTTTTTTGGAAAATGCATATCCCATCTCAACAAATAACCGCTGTATGTCCTTTAGTATACTGCCTTTCACGCCATCTATCCCAGGTGAACTTAGAATCCCCTTCACCTGTTCAATCAGTACAGCTTTTGGCATAAATGTTTGCACGAATTCCATCATGCGATATATGAGCATGCCGCGATGATCTAGAACTGATTGCCTCTTTCCTATTAGAGAGAACGGCTGACACGGTGGACCTCCGCAAAGGAGGTCAAGCTGGCCTTTTTGTAAGTCTAATTCTTTACGCAGTTCGTCCGTATCAACGGCATATACATCCTCAAAGTGCAGGCAATTGTTATGCCCAAGCGTTTTTACCATGCGCTGGTGGGTAGACCTTGCATGCTTATCTAACTCAAATGACGCGAGGGGAACAAATCCAGCATGCATTAACCCGAGGTCTAAGCCACCGCAGCCCGAGAACAATGATATAAATTTTTTCGGTTCGCTCATAATACTTTTTATTCCCTAGCGGTGTTCCCGCTTAGCTGAAACACTTGAATATTCAAAGGCCACATTCTGCTCACATATCGGTGCGGGGATCTGGAATTGGGGATGTTCCCTGCGCGACGGGTTGTGCTGGGCCTCCGTTAATTCCTATGGCCCAATGTTGGCGGTAAAGTCTCTTCCGGTCAAGCTCTTGATCTCTAACGAATCATGCCTGCCTGTAAACGCCAAAGATCTTAGCATTTTCGCCGTAAAACATTTAGCGTCCGCAATCTCTTTTCTCCCTTATCAATGCGAGTTTCAGAAGCAATTCCTGACGGCTCATGTCATCGTTGTCTCGCAGGCAATCGCCTACCTCATTCTCCGCGACATGCTCATCCAGAAAATTGCGAAGCGATTCCAAATCTCGTTTGTCCAGTGTCATTGGATCGACCTCGGAGAACTCCGGCTCGTCTAACCTAACGTTCACAACTTCAGGGTTATCGGTCTGATCGAAGCTGCAACTGGCGGAAGTCAACTCCAGGAAGTTACCGACTCGGGCGAATGGGAGGACACTGAGCGTATGGAAATCGCTAATAGGCAACGTCCATGAAGCCCACACATAATGCGGCATGCGGTCTGAGTCAGTCGTTATCCCACTGATAATAAGCATCTTTGTCCTTTCGTCCCAGGCAGGGTTTACGCCGATGACTAGGGCTTTCACGTTGACCCTGCACATGCTTCCTTTCATGTTTAACTCCTGTATCCTTCTCGAAAATTTTTCTGGCCAAGTGCCATCTCGGTCATGGGCTTGCTCACGCAGCTTCTAAAACAATCCAATTCGAATATAGTCCGCTTCATCCACCGGGAATGGGTCACTCTCGGTCCAGCCTTCATGCCGAAGGTCCGACACGATGTGCTGCCTTGCCGGAGCCTCAACGTCCGTACCAAACAGCTCCACTGCCTCCTGGATGCCCTTAAGGTGATGCCGCACCCTCCTGTGCCTCATTCCGTAGCCAGCCCGTCTAGCGAAGGCATCCAGCCAGAGGTGTAGCTCGCAGTATGGCGCTCCGAACAGTTCTTCTGACTCGCGGCAGTGCTCTTCAAAGGTTGGCAAAGTAAGCCTCCGTCATTACACGAGAAAGAACTCGTTAACTTTCATGCAAAAGTTAACGAGTTTTGTCGGTCGCCAATGCCAGTTATAGCAACGTGTTCCGGTCTTTTGCAACACGTAAAGCCCAGGGATAACTAGACATTTTGCTAACTTTCGTGTATAATATGTATACAAGTTAGCAAAGGAGAGTTGCCATGCCCAACCCAAATCACCCCCTAAAAGGCTCTATCATCGCAGTTGACCCGATCCGGGCCATAAGGGACGTCCGAGCCCTCAAGAAGCTCCTAGCGGCCAGCCAGCGCGATTTGGCGCTATTTGTGGTTGGCATCAACACCAACCTACGCGCCAGCGACCTGACCAGGATCACCGTGGGCCATGTGCGTGACCTCAAGACGGGTGGTTCCTTTACCCTGAGGGAGAAGAAAACCGGCAAGGTCCGCCCGGTTGTCATGAACAAGGACTGCATTGACGCCATTCAGGGCTACCTGGCCAGCCGCCCCGGCGCCACGGACGATGAGCCCTTGTTTCGCTCGCAACGCGGCTCAGGGGCGATCACCCCGATCACCCTCAACGCTCTGGTCAAGGCTTGGTGCAGGGCTATCAACCTGACGGGTAACTATGGGGCGCACACCCTGCGCAAGACTTGGGGCTACCACCAGCGCGTGGCATTCAAGGTGGACATGCCGACGCTAATGACAGCCTTTGGCCACGCTACTCAGCGGCAGACCCTCAAGTACCTCGGCATAGGTGAGCAGGAAGTACGGGACGTCTTCATGAACTCGATTGGGTAGGTTTGGCTTCTTCGCGGGAGAAAGTGAACCTTAAGGAGGAAGGGCTGTGCCGGGGTAAGAGCTATGTCACGATACCCCCCCAAGGATAATCTTTAAATCATGGTAATGCGCTTCCACAAAGCGAATACTAGTTAGCTGGTCCACGAGTAATAATTGGACCTCACAACTATTTGATGTGATTATCGCCTCTTTTAACTTAGCCATCACAACGTCGTCACTCTTGATAAACTCTTCATACTTCGCTGCACACAAAGGACAAAGTGCAAGATACTGGGCAATATTCTCTTTCGTGAGAAAACTCCTAGACAAAACTTCTTTTTTTTCAAAATAGTAATTCCCATCTCGTTTACGAAAAGGCATCTCATATTTGCATATCTGGCAGACCATTTGGTCGAATTCATTCGTGTACTGGTTTCTGAGCCATGTAATCGGATCAATGGCACCACTGGTTGCGCGGACACTTCTTTCACGTTTCTCATAACTCTTATCAGGTGCATCCGACAATTGATCGCTGAAACGTTCTTGACGGTGCTCAGGGTTTGCTACTGACTTGATTGGAAATGACGGGGGTTCTTTCCGAGCGACAGAGACAGCCTTAAAAAGCTCGAATTCAGCACGATTATTTTCTATAAACTCAATGTCTTCTAAACTAAAACCTAGTTCTGCTGCGAGCTCCCGTTTCCGTTTTTCCTCACCACTCTGGTTCGCGCCCTCAACTATCCCAAGGCTCTCAGTTAGTTCTCTCGCACCTAAGAATTCATCCATGAGTTGGGCCGTAGTGATTTCACTCGGTTTTGCCAAACAACCTTCTCTTGTTGGAATCCATCTGGCACCCTTCAGACGCACTAATGCCAATGAATCGAAAAACTTGCTATGCCAGCTGTAATAGAACCACCGGTATTTTGCCTTAAAAAATATGGAGTCTCGATCCAGGTGGTTGCGAAGGATAGACCATAACATGAAGGCGCTGCTTCTTTGTTCTGCCGGATCAGATATCTGCGGAATTCCCTTCAAGAATTGTTTAAGGCCATCTAAGTCAAAATTCTCAATTACAACTTCGCGTGTAGAGTACTGAGTTTCATTTGATGGCGGACCTTCCGATGTTTGCAACTTTCGAGGCTGGCTTAAAACACCGAGACAGCGCCATGTATCTGTGTCAACTCCCGCTTTCAAGTAGTCATCGTTTAAAAACCATACTGATTTGGAGTTGAAAAAATATTGTCGTAATTTCGTAGTATTGAAATATATTTCGTCGGGTTTTTTGAATCGCATGTGGCCGGATGCATTGGTTGCCTTCAGGAATGGAGTTTGCATTGCCCTCTGCATGAATTTTTTCTTCCCGTCATCGGAATCAGAACCCATTGCGCGAACAATTTTGCGTATATCGTCTTCATGGTCAGCGTCTGGGACCAATTCTCCCACGCCATCGGTATATTTTGGCAAAACCCTTTCAACTATGTCATCAAACACGTTGGGCTCCGAGAGCCCTAACCGCGTGAGGAACGTAAAAGAACGTTCATCGTTAGCAATAGAGCGTTTTACAACCGGCAAATCCGTCTCTTCAGACGGTGGCAAATATGCATTTGGAGTTGTTCCGCCTTGATTATATGGGGCTACCTGACGGCCATTCTCGAGCCGTAAAATCGGCTTTGATCGAAGCATCCCAGCTGTGTCATTATCCCAACGCGGTGCTCTCCAAAGCGCTTCTTGGCCAGCAAGGTAACCGTAAAAATCAGCATACCATTCGTCCGGTTGCCCAGCCAAAAAATCAATGGTTATTCTTCTGGCGAAACCGTCAGGACTGACCTCGTCCACCCTAAGTTCGCGGATCAAGTAGTGATGGAGGTCAATTGCACGATCCTGAGTAATATCTGCGGAAAGCCATTTGATTTCCGATGAGGACTGGAACAACTGACGAAGTTCAGACTGCCCCAGTAACTTCCTTAGTTCTGCACCGCGAGCCAGCTTCGCGTTACTGGCGGAGACGAATGAACCATCATCAGCCGGGAGGAGCTCTTCATTCATTAACGTATTCCGAACAGACGCAACGATCGGACAGAACATGCTATCGTCTGGGAAATCCTCGGTCCTGATAGGAAGCGCCTCAAGAAAAGATACCGAAAGCAAACCGAGTTTCTTGATTTCAGGCAGAATATTAACCACAAGCTCAGCTGTGATTCTTACCAAAGTCTCGTTCCAGTCGTCATCTTTCGGTATGTTGTCACGTGATGGTGTTGTTCTGTATGGTCCTTGGATGAGGAACCCAAGCCTTGTAGGCTTTTCTGTCGGGAAATAAACAAACAGAGGCGAATCATTAACCTTTCTAATGTGTTCACGAATTTTCTTGTCCTTGTCTTCAGCTTCCAGTCGAAAGCCAACCTCAACTCGCACGGAATCCGACTTCCCCGGAACAGGGACCGGACTTTCGAAAATGACCCATCTTTCCTCTTCGTCTTTGCGATTATTATGACCGATGACGCGAACTTGTCTCGCTGGTCCTCGGGGAATCTCCTCGCGCAGATAAAAACCACCCGTTGAGTCTGGTAATGTGTAATCTATCTCAATTATTCTTTTGAGGAATAACAGTGCTCTGGCGCTTAGAGTCCGGAGACGTATACCAATTTCTTTGCATGCAGTCTCGGCTACGATCTCTGAAGAGTTGAACGGAAATACAAAGAGTGTGGTCCAAGAGTTGCCTACTGGTTTCGGATGAGCTGCGTATGGGCGCACATAGTTTTCTATTCTGAAACCTTCTCCGCCGGAGTGAACTTCCGGAGTTGATGTATAGGCGTACACGGATTTGAAGCCAATCCCGAATTTCCCTATTTGAGTCAAATCTTCACTTTTTGTCCCTTCGCCTACACCGCACACCCCTTTAACATCCAGTTCATTGAAGGGACGGCCATCATGGGTTACTTCCAACCTGTCGGCGAAAAGGCTGAAGAGAATGCTGGTAGCTCCAGCATCTTCGGCATTCTGAAGAAGTTCAAAAACAAAGTGAGTCCGGTCAGTGTAAAGTCGGCCCAAAAAGGACAGGTGTCGGGTCCCCTCACCGTATTCACGAATATTATTTTCTCTAATCTTGTCATAGTCTGTTGCCATTGGAACCTCCCCCAGAAACCTGAATCACGCCATACGCGACCGGACCAGCAACGATATCCGCTCTCTCTACAGCGATGCCTAATTCTTGGATTCGTCTTGCGTAGTCCGCTTCTGCGGCGGCTATTTGAGAGCGTCGCATTCTTTGGATTTTATCATTGGTCGCAAGGCTCAGCTGGTCTCCGAGAAGAGCGAGCCGTGCCCGATGGCTAGTGGACAGGCTCTCTAGACGGTATTCTGCCATTTTCTGGATCTGATGCCGGTGCCTGGCCCTCGCGTCGTTCCACAATCCATAGTGCTGAACGTCCAATCCGTCCCAGACTGAAACGTCAGTTCCGACGGGTAAAGCGTTTTGACAATCCACAGCGCTCTCTAAGAGTCGACTAAGATGCTCAGTCACCAAGACGTTCGAAGCGATAGGTTTTAGCAACAAGTCCTCCCTGATGCCATAAAACCGCCACTGGTAAATGGCAAAATCGTATCGTCCAGCAGGAACCACGTTCGAAACCACTTCCACGTTGGTAACGACCCGTTGTTTAATGTCAAAAGACCGAGCAGCCTGCTTAACCAGTGGGTGGAGGGGCATGATGAAGGCGGCTTCGGGATGCTGCATAGCGCAATCAGACTCGAAGGTGAGAGTCCAATGCTGGCTCCCGCCTTTGAGCCAGTTTTCCCATTCGCGGTATGCAGAAGTGTTTTTCCTAGGGATATGCTGAAAATCTTTTAAAAGGGTGCCACGATATTCCTGGGCCAGCCGGAGTGTCTTGAGTGGCTTTTCACCCAGGATATGTTCTTGGTCCTTGCCGCACACGCGCTGTAAGTATAGGCTCACCATTCTCTGTAGTGAAGCTGGTGTCAGCCAGAAACTCGTAGCATCGGCAATTTCGCGGTTCATCTGCTCTTGAGGGAGGCGAATACCAAACAACTCCAACTGCTTTCGCTCAAGGCCTTCCTGCTCCTGGATAAGCCTGATTTTATTGTCGGCCAACTGCTGGAGCTTGCTCGATCGTTCCTTTTCACTAAGTTCATAGTTTTCCGCGATGTCTTTGATCTCGCGAGTAATTTCCCCGAGTATTTCCTCGCTCCCACCTAGGGCGTTATTGAAGACACCGATGCGGACCAAGCACCTCTCGTAGATGTCAGCATCCACTGTTCCCGGAGTAACCAAGTTGATAATGGCAATACTTTCGCTCTTTTGCCCGTTTCTGTCGATACGGCCAATGCGCTGCTCAACCCGCATAGGATTCCACGGAAGATCGTAGTTAACGATGCAGTCACAGAACTGGTAGTCAAGACCTTCGCAACCGATTTCGGAAAACAACAACAGGTCAAGACTGTCACCTTCTTCCCTCGGCTTCTCGAAACGGGTTCGCAGAAATACTCGATCCTCGTCTGGCGTTCCCCCGTGCACTAAGCCGACGCGAAATCCGTCTTGGCTGAGATGATCGAAAAGATAGTGCAACGTGTGGCGGAAGCAACTAAACAACATCACCTTGTTGTTTGGCATTTTTTGCTTGTTGTGGATGATGTTGCGCAAAGCCTCAAGTTTTGGGTCATTCGCTTCCAGGGAACGAGCAGACTTAAGAAGATCACGGATTTTGGCATGGATGGGGGTGATGGTCTCTTCTTCCGGAACTCCGGTATCATCAGCTTCTTCCCAAGACAGCTCGTCCAGACGCCGGCTGAGAATATCCTCAAGAAATGGCGCGAGACCTAAGAGACAGCTGGCAGCCTGCCGCCTGATGGTCGTCATCATGAACTTTACGTTGACTCCATTGTGAATCTTGCCGAATATTTCAGCCTGAACTCGCAGCAGTTCGTCGTGCATAAGTTGCTGAGCGGGCGTAAAAGGTACAATCACAGTTTCAGGTTTACGCACTGTGAAGTTCCCAATATCTCGGCGGTGAGTTCTATTGATGATCCCAGCGAAGGTGTGCATTCCTTCCGTGTCTGAGATCATCCGCACGCGCTCCTCGTGAAGCACCTTCTCACCAAGAAGTTCGGCACGTACCCGGATGAAATCCGGATTGTTTCTAATTATAGCTTGGCCCCATGGCGTGATGGCCGCCAGATCGAGAGCTTCAAGCGCTAGGCTTTGCCATCCTGAAGCATGAGAGCGCATCGCGGACACGGCTTGGTTAATAAATGGATTTGGCTCCGCCATGTGCGCAAAACTCTCCTGGTCGATGATGAGATCGGGCCGGAGCGTATTCAGCAAAACAAAGAGATCGTTGTTTCCGAGTTGGATCGGAGTAGCTGTCAAAAACACCACAGCTTCGGCGTGATCGCAGAAGAATTTCACGGCTTTATGGCTAAAAGTGTCTTGGTTTCGCACATGGTGTGCTTCATCGACAATGACCAAATCAAAACGCGGTGGCGGGTCGAGATCCAGCAGACCTTTCTTGCGCTTCTGTTTCTTTTTAGGAGCCGAGCCATACAGGAGTGTTTCATCGAATAGGGAGTACGGGACGATGACCTTCTGGTGATGCTCCGGCCAAACTCCATCTAGATCCATCTCGTTGATGCAGTATCTCAAGGTCGCACCATCAAGATGGGTAAAACGCTCCTCGAAGCGCTTCATCTCATTTTGCCATTTTTTCTCTGTCACTAGAGGGCGCGGGCAAATGATAAGCACTGAATTAATCTCGCGTCGGGCCTGGAGTTCCCGCAGGATGAGCCCCGCCTCGATTGTCTTACCCACGCCAACACCGTCCGCGATGAGCAAACGAGGCCGGTCCGATCGGATAAAACGCAATACCGGTCGAAATTGGTACGGGATAAAGTCGATACGGGCAGCGTTAAGAGAATACAGGGTGGACAATCCCGGGTACTTGAGTTGTAGCGCGGATAGATAGGCATGAAAATGGTCGCAAGGTAAGGTGTCTTGTTGCTCCTCGCGCGTATTCTCAGCTTGCAACTGGGACGCATAAAATTGTTGGACCGAGCCGCCTATGAAAACATTGAATCGGTTCTCGGGCTTGCCAGGGAGTGCGGCAACCACAGCGCCACGGTTTGATGGAGCCGATTTGATGAAGACAATTTGTCCGGGTTTGAATTCAACATCATCAGCAGTCTTTCCCGTCGATGCTGGCGGCGTCCCAACTCCAACGCTAGGTTGTGATTGGGTCTCCGGCGCAAGGAGGACCGCTTTAGTTTCCCGCACATCTCCAATTAACTTGTCATCTGCGCCGATAACAACGGAGAAACGCTGGAGGGTGTCTAAATCTCGGTAGATGTCTTCAACGGGGAATCCCTCTGTATTCGCATGCGCCCACCGGTTACGTACGGTTTGCATCTCCTTGACGAAATGACGGGCTTCGGAAGTAAGCCCCAGGCTGTTCGAAATCTGATACCAGTTCTGATCCAGCACTCTCAGAAGTCCGGCAAGGTCAAGTTCCCCCAATGATGCGATGTTGCGCTGATCCAACCTTTTTTTTTGTTGAAATGACAAGGTCTGCACGACAGCCTTGTCCCACCAGTCGTCAAATAACGGCGGCAACACTCTTTCTAAAAAAACAGCGAGTTGACCGGTGACTTTGCTAAAGTGTCTCGCAATTGCACTGCAAACAAGGGCCTGATCATCCATTTTCAACTCGCCTCCTACTTTGCCCTTAAGCAGCCTCAAGTCGACCTTGCCTATCAGCGCGGCCACATAACCGTGGTACACGATGAACGCAGTAACGCGCCCATTGACCTAGGCCTTCGGCTGTTGCGAAGATTTATAACGCTAGGCAGCACTCCCTGTAGGGAACGAACAAAATGCCCTCCAAGCTTAACGACCAGATTAGGCACCGGGCAAGGATTCATTCCACTTTTGCAAATTGCCCAACAAGCGTGCAATTGTCCAGGGGCAGTGATCTTCCCACGCTATCAACCTGACGGGCAATTATGGGGCGCACACCCTGCGTAAGACTTGGGGCTACCACCAGCGCGTGGCCTTCAGCGTGGACATATCGACCTTGATGATGGCTTTCGGCCACGCCACCCAGCGGCAGACCCTCAAGTATCTTGGAATAGGTGAGCAGGAAGTGCGGAACGTGTTCATGAATTCGATTGGGTGAGCATATCTACCCAAGGAGCGTTTTTATCTTTTGTGGTGTGCATTCCTTGTTTTTTCTAAAGTGGATACATAAGCCTACATTTCTTGTTTGGTCATCAGAGTTGTTAAACATCCTTTGCAAATTTTGTACATTGCGAAGTATTGCGCAATACCCATTCATGCTAAATTCATTATTTTGTAGCTCAAGCATTAGAAGTAATTCCGTAGTGACCGAGTATGAAAAATCTGCATCGTTCTTGTAACCAATAAATGCAAAAGCACCAGTGTCATCAATAAAGTCTGTGATGGTTGATATATTAATGTTTGCAGTTTTACATGAACCTAGAACAATTATTCCTTTTCTGTCATGTTGATTAAACACGTCACGGAGCACATCTCCAATTTCATCCAAGTAAATATTTTTGCCACGAACACAAACAGCTCCAGAACGTCCATGCGATGCGATGTAAAGAATTGGATATTTTGATTGGTATTGTCTAATGTTGTCATTATACGAGCGCAGTTGGTTCATAAACGTTTCCGTGTCTTTAACAAGCTTGATGTGCTTGTACTGTATTCCTTCGCAACTTTTAAGGAATTTCAGTATCCCTGCCACAGAACAGTTTTTTGTATTTTCGAAATCCCAGTCTGTCTCTATACAATATATTCCTTTACTTTGCATAATAACTCCTTTCTGTTAGTTAGGTGGTTTCCAACATGATGCTGACCTGACGGTTGAGCTGAGCACTATTCGCTAAAACTGCGAGAGAGGATGAAGTCGGCAGCGCGTTGTGCCTGGGCGGCAGCGTGAACCACTACCTTGGGCGAGCCCTTGAGAATCTTGAGCCAGCCGTCAATGTATGCAGCTTGGTTGTTGATCACTGCCGGGGCGATGCCGGACTCGGCGCACAGAAAGGCTGCACCCATCTCGGACACAAGCTCCTCTTGGCTATACTCGCGGTCTCCAAAATGCCTGATCTCTGAGGACGGTCGGCGATTGAGCCGGGATTCGTGCCCTGTGGCGTGGATGAGTTCGTGGAACGCTGTCGAGTAGTACTCCTCAGGCTCCTCGAAGAGTTCAGGCCTGGGCAGGTTGATGGTGTCAGTTAAGGCCCGGTAGTAAGCTCGTGGCTCATTGTGAACGATGTTCGGACGCTTGGGCATGGCCAGTATGATGCCCTCAGCCTTGGTGATGGGCTCGAAGTGGGGATTCACAAGCTCTGGCCCGTCTGGAGCCTCCAGGCCGTCGATCTGGTCGAGGTTGAACACGGTGTAGTAGCGCAAAAGTGGCACCTCCTTGGTCTCTCCCGTCTGACGGTCCTCGCTCGCATAGAGCTTCCAGAAGATAACCGGCGTACCCTTTTCTCCCTTACGCACGCGACCACCCTTTTCCTGGGCCTGCTTGAATGACAGCCAGTAGCGGCTGGAAAAGCCCATGCACATGAGTAGAAAGATGTTGATGCCTCGGTACTCGCGCTTGCTCGTTAAGTTCATGGGGAGGGTCTTCGAGCTTCCGCCCGTCCAAGGCTTGCGCCAGGGCACGGTGCCTTCCTTGAGCAGGGTAATGATGCGCTCGGTTATCATCTCGTAGATGTTAAGCTGACCGGACATGGCTTTCTCCTTGGAGTTGAAACACAAGAAGCCGCCGGGATTATTCCCAGCGGCTTCTCACGCGTTCGCTTGTGTTTTTTGACGATTGACGGTTGGCCCTAAGCGTCGTCGATGGCCATTCATGGCCGGGGGTTAGCGAACCTCCGTTTCGGCATCTATAAAAGCCTTTACGGTGCTAAAAGAGGTACCGTGTATCGGCAACCATTGAACCACGCCGATACTGAAGCCGTAAAGTCATTGCCCGATGAGGCTACCACAAATGAAGCTGACGTTTTGTGCCTGTACTTTTGATGCTGAGCAACCATTGATATTAACTTTATTGCTTGAATATCATCGGCACCATCGTCACAGCTCGTACAGGAAGCAATGAACTTAAGCCGAGCATTGCTTTCGTGCCGATCAGCATTGAATTTCCAAGCCCAATCGGGGTCAGGTCGTCCATTCTTAACAAAGTGATTTGTGTGGCAATGGACACCATGGACTTGCCTCAGCGTAAGCTGGTCAATCGGGCAATCCTGATAGGTTGACAGCGGGCGAATCTCCGCCGAGTACGCTCTGCCAGTTGTGATGAAATAGCTATGACTGGGTAGGCTCATCAGCCAGCCGGAGCACATGCTCAGCGCTTCTTTAGCCGACCTGCACTCTAACCACTTCCTGGTGAACACCGTCTTTGGCAACCGGTATTGCCAGGTAGCCTCGATAGACCGGATATGCTTCGCGTAGCCAATAGAGTTCCCTTGAAAGGAAAAATGCCGGTTAACCCCGCCAAAGGCCGACCCGAATAGCTGGAATGGGTAGGAAGCTGCCAAGAATGGCGCAGGGCTGCTTTTCCCTGTGATGATGACCCGGCATATGCAAAGTGGCTCAACTTGGCTCTCCTCCTCATTGTGGGCAAGAATAGGCCCATCCCTGTTAACGGACACGAAGGCGGTGCACTGGCAGCCCCTGTCACCGGTTTCGCCCAGGCAGTTAGCAAAGACATGTAGAGGAGAGGTCTTGTAGCCGGAGTCGAGGAGGGCTTGGCTCATTCCTGCGATTTCGGAGATGACTTCGGGGTAGGCGGAGAGGGTGTTCTGGAATAGGGGTTCGAAGCGAGGTTTCCAGCAGTTGTTCAGTCGTCGTCGGAAGTATGGGTAGTAGTATTCGCCGCTTGTCCGTCGCAGGTATTGCAGCCACCAAGCAGCGTGTTGGTAGCCAACTGCAAAATAGTCGCCCTTGAACGTCGGAAGGTCATAGTTTTCGTACATAGTTGAAGTACTCACTTTTATGTTGATAATATATTATAACATAAAAGCAAGGACTATGGAAGGTCTGGGGGGGCATTGATCGTGTATTAACGCTTACGAAAAGTTCGCACTTTGTAACCTCGCCGCCATCTTCTCTCGCAATAGTCAATGGCGGTAGTCATCATTTCCTTTAGAGGTGACATAAATGTAGCGACGGCTGTGCATAGACTGAGATTTATGCCAAAGCTTTTAGCTTGAAAATATTCTTGTTGAAAAGATTCAATATTCCCCGTGCGATCTTTTGCAAGATAATCTTGTGAGAACTTTGGCAAATATTTACTCTTTACGAAAATTCTAAAATCGATTTTATCATTAGCAAAATTTGAAAATTTATTATCTTTTAAAAAATCACTCAGAGATGCGATCTTTAATTTTTTAGTAAATGTTCTTGATCTGGCTAGAAATTCTATTCTGACTCTGTCAATATATTTATATGGCCATCCTTGGCCCTTCTTGCATTTGTTGTTACCACGTTCATATATTTTAATGTCAGTTGTTCTACATTTAGATTTTTGCCATACGTGATAGACAGCATTTGTTTTTCTGCTTACGTCAATACCATCAAACTTCCCACCTATCATGCTTGTGTCGGCGCGGTGATGGAAATACATATATCTTCTTAGGACATAAAATAACATGGATGCAGACTTATTGTCTTTGCAGCGCAAATCAAGTGCATATTCAGCTAGAGATACTTCTAAGTCTGGAATACTGTCATTCAACTTACGTAGTATTCTGTGAGTATGGTTAGGGATTAAGAGCATGAATTTTGGCATAAAATCTTGGATTGGTGAAAAGTATAAGTAAATTTTACGCCCTTCAAAAAGATGGTAAGACATTTTCTCATACTGTGGCATACGGTGGGACTTGTTATCTTCTTTGTTTATAGGCCGCCCGTTGCCGATTACGGAGTAGATATGCTTGAGGCTGGTATTGTCAGTACGTAACCGGACACTGTGGATGAACGCCAAAACGCGGTCGATACCGCTCAGGGCTATTCTCACGTGCTCCAAACTTAATTCTTCATTTTCTTCGCGGGTAATTTTTCGTGGCTTTTTCATATTATAATGAATTGTTATATAGTTGATATGCTGGGGATAGCTATTTAGCCCCTAGTTTTAATGAATCTCAGCCTACCCCAAATTAGAACTCGCTTCTTCCTTATCCTTCCGTACACACCGAGTAGTTTTATATATGGGCTCGCCTCTGTCACCCTTGTAGGCGTGCTCGTTGGCTATTTCTGGCAGAGGCTTTTCCTGGCAGTTACCGTGTGGAGATCTTGTTTTTTTGTATACCCCCATCCTCATCCATTCGTAAAGACCGAGTACGTTTATATACGGGCTTACCTCCGCAAACATTTCCATTTTCTCGCCTAGTGATTCCCGGACGATTGGTTCCTTTTGCCAATCTTCGTGAAAGACCGTGCGATTTTCTATACCCACCACCCTCAAAAGGCCACCCCGCGCACTTCGTTTATGCCCCCGCAGAGGAAAATCCCTGCGGGAACAACAACCGCCCCTCTGTGCGAAAGCTAGGTTCTGAGAGAGGCGATAATCATGGTTGACGAACCCCAAAGGTCCATGAATGGTGAAAGGGTGGGTATTGCCGTTGATGAGAAAACTGCGGCTCATTTTTCTGGATGCCTACCGCCAATTGTTGACATAGCCCTTAAGGCGGGGTCTGAATTGAACCTAAAGTTAACCGCCATAAAGAATGCGCTGTTGGACGGTGACGAAGCCACTGCCATGAACCTCGCGCGTGAACTTTTCCGGCTCGATGACAAGGGTCATTATGCAGACTAAAATGCCCGTTGTTGAGCTCCTCCGTGTGTCTACGGCTGACCAGGCGGAAAGTGACCGTGCTGGGATTCCTCGCCAGGAAGAGGCCAACCGCAGGACCATAGAACGCCACGACCTCAAGGTGGTTCACCAAGTGCGCCTTGTGGACGTTTCAGGAGCGTGCACGCTGTCTGCGCCCGAAATTCAGGAAATGATCCGCATGATCCAAACGGGTCAGGCCCGCGGGCTGGTTATGGCCGACCTCGACCGGCTGCTGCGCCCGGACGATTGGACGACCTTCGGTATCTTCCAGCCCATTAAAGAGGCCGGAGCCCTCATTTACCTCCCTGATCAGGTTTTAGACCTGACCACACAGGCCGGATTTCTCATGTCCGGGTTGCAATCCGTCATCGCCGGAAATGAGCTGACCCAGATTAAAAAGCGAATGCTTGGAGCCAAAGAAGAGAAACGTCGGCAAGGTAAGCACCCAGGGAACCACCTTTGTCTCCCGTTTGGTGTCGGGTATGACCGAAAAGCCGAGGAATATTTCTATTCCCCTGAAGCTGATCGTGTCAGAGAGGCTTTCATGCTATTCTCTGTGGAGGGAATCCATAATCTTTATGAGCTTGGGAGAAGGACTGGCTTCAGCCCTCAAACTCTGAAAAATCTGTTGCGTAATGAACTATACATTGGTTGGCGGCACTACAGGCAGAAAAGGGCCCCTGAGCGTAAGGTGAAAGAAGATGGCCGTCAGGGTGACCGCAGGAAAGTTGCACGACCCCAGAACGAAGTTATCCGACTTAAAGTCATCCAGCAGCCATTGATAGATGAAGACGTTTTCTTTGAAATCCAAGAAATACTTGCGGATAAGAGCAATCACTTCACCGCACGTCGGGCCGCAGCCAGCGACCTCTTCCTGTTCAAAGGAATGCTCAGGTGTGATCATTGCGGCTCCCCGATGTATACAGTCCCTGGGGGGAAAGCCGGTTCGGTCAAAGACTATTACTACTGCCGAAACTTACATCAATCCTGGATAAGGAAAAACGGCAAGAAAGTCTGCGATTCCGGTTATCTTAGGCGCATCCGTGTCGAAGAGGCTGTGATCTCCTTCATATCAGAGAACTTGGCCAGCAAAGAATACATTCTGGAGCAGTTGGGGCAGATGTTCTCAGCTAGCCGAGACGTGAAGCGGGGGAGAGAGGTTGAAGATCTCAAGGCCAAGCTATCTCGGCTAGAAAAGAAGCGGAAACGTGCTCTGGAACTGCATCTTGATGGCTACCTTGAGCGCGAAGAACTCGACACAACCTTGGCCGAGGTGGCAGGCGAGACACAGCGTGTTGAGGCAAAAGTCAAAGCACTGGCAGAGCCGTCTGCACCTGTGACGCTTGAAAGCATGGCCACAGTTGCGACCCAAGTCGCTGAGTCTTTCGCCCTGTTCGCTTTCTGGAGCCCGACGGACCAGAAAATGCTCTTATCGCAGGAGCGGCCACAGTTCTGGATTCGGGACGGTTGTGTGACGCGGTTTGCTTTGCGCTTTGGCGGCAAAGAGCAAAACCATAGGGGCAGGGGTTCATGGCCGCCACGAGCATGAAGTCCGCCGGGTAGGTCAGCGCCTGGGCCGCGCGGGATATCGTCACCCGGCCGTCTTCCAGGGGCTGGCGCAGCACCTCCAGCACGTGCTTCTTGAACTCCGGCAGTTCATCCAGGAACAGGACCCCTCTGTGGGCGAGGGAGACCTCGCCGGGCCTGGGGCTGACCCCGCCGCCGATGAGCCCGGCGTCGCTGATGGTGTGGTGCGGCGAGCGGAACGGGCGACGCACCACGAGCGCGGCCTCGCGCGGGAGCATTCCGGCCACGGAGTAAATCTTGGTGACTTCCAGGGCCTCGTCGAAGGTGAGCGGCGGCAAAACCGTGGGGATGCGCTGGGAAAGCATGGTCTTGCCGCTGCCCGGCGGGCCCACGAAGAGCATCATTGGCCCTTGTAACCCCTGATGGTCCTGTGCTACATTGGCCGCATGAGCGAACCCACCACCACTACTGGCCCAAGGCCCAAGGCGTACAGCTACATCCGGTTCTCCAGCCCAGAACAGGCGAAGGGCGATAGCTTCCACCGCCAGTACGAGGCCACTCGCCAGTACGCCCTTGAGCATGGCCTAGACCTTGATGAAGACCTCATGTTCAAGGATGAGGGAGTGTCTGCGTTCAAGGGGAAACATGCCAAGGACGGAGCCTTGAGTAGATTTCTCGCCGCAGTTGAGCAAGGTGCAATTCGCCCCGGTTCCTACCTCATCATTGAGAACCTAGACCGCCTGAGCCGCGAAGACCCAAACACAGCGTACCGCCTCCTCTCTGGCATCCTGGGCAGTGGTATAGTTGTAGTCTCCCTTCAGGACCGCCAGACGTACACCCCGGAGAGTTTTGCCAGGGACTTCACGCAACTCCTGGTGTCGTTACTCACCATGCACCGGGCGCATCAAGAGTCAGTGGTGAAGTCTGAGCGACTATCCAAAGCCTGGAAACACAAGCGTGAGGATGCCAGGGAGAAGGGCAAGGCCATGACCAGTACATGCCCGCAGTGGTTGAAGCTGGACAAGGCCATAGGGAAGTACACCCCCATCCCAGACAGGGTAGGGGTGGTAGAGCGTATCTTCAGGGAGACACTTGAGGGCAAAGGGGCCAACACCCTGGCGCGAAAGTTCAATGCTGAGAGCATCCCCCCATTTGGGCGGGCAAGCGGATGGTGGGACTCCTACGTGAAGAAGATTTTGGCAAACGAGGCCGTCTTCGGGAGGCTCCAGCCTCATACTACCAAGCTGGTTGAGGGCCGCAGGGTGCCTGTAGGAGAACCTGTTGATGGGTACTACCCCGCCGTCGTTGACCAGGAGACGTTCTACCGAGCCCAGGCCATGAGACAAGAGCGGCGCATCCCTGGTGGTGGGACTGTTGCCAAGTTTTCCAACCTGTTCACTGGGCTGGTCAAGTGCGGCACCTGCGGCTCAACGATGGCCTTCGACAACAAAGGTATTGGCCCCAGGAGAGGAACTTACCTCGTCTGTTCAGCGGCAAAGAGGAAGCTTGGAACTTGTAAGCGCCATGCGTGGAGGTACCCTCAGGCCCAGGCCCATATCCTGCTGAACCTTCATTCCCTGGACTACCGCACGTTACTCCCTGACATTGCTCGGCAAGCTCAGGATGAGGCCCTGGCCCTGGAGCAACGGCTTGAGGGTCTGCGTTCAGAGCTAGGGGCAACCACAGTCAAGGTGGACAACGTAGCGGACCAGATTGCCGAGAGTCCGAGCCAAGCCCTACGCCGCGCATTGGACAAGCTGGAGGCAAAGGAACAGGAGCTTGAGGCCCGCCTCGTTTTGGCTTCCTCGCAGCTTGAAACTGCCCGTAGCCGCTCCCTGGAAGCTGAAGCCGTAGCCGATGAATCAGAGGATGCCTTCAGGGCGTTCATTGATGCCGAGCATGAGGGAGAACCAGGGCAGGTGTATGAGATGCGCCGTAGGATGCACCAGCTTCTACTTCGTCAGTTGGACAGCATCAAGTTCCACCCGGCCCACAGTCCAGACTCTTCCTTTCATGGCATTATTGAAATCGCCTTCAAGGGAACAGCCAGCATCCATCGTATCAAGGTCGAGAAGGGCCAGAAGAGTTCCAAAGGGTATCGAGTCCTGAAGGGTGGTGCGGAGGTGCTTCACGTTGTTGAGCCTGATGCTGTGTGGCCTCCAGAGGGACGTATCATGAACATGGCATCAATGGGGTACCTGTTTGACATTGAATGAGCGGTATGCGGTCCGCCAGGATGCCCTGTGGTCAATAGTAGGCTCAATCTGATACACGGGTGCCTACCAGAAGCGCGAAAGCCAACCACAAGGCACCCTGAGAAGAAATAGAGTGTGCCGACGATTACAAACACTCTCCAAAATGTGTAGACTGTGGCACTTTGGCAAACATGACCTGTATCTTTCTTACGATCTGCATCAGTTCACTGTGTACTTCCTGAAATCTGTCCTTTTGGTCCTGAGGCAACTTCTCCCAAGAACAAAGCAAACTATGGGGTGTATCGTAAGGCGCTATGTCCCTGCTGAGGTAAACAAACTCACCAATTGCCACCTCAACTTCTGTCTCGTACTTGCCGTTTTCGATGCTACTATCTCCACCCATAATCACTCTCATAGCCTATCCTCCTCGTTTGAATTGTTAGCAAGAGGACAGCCATATCACTATCAGCACATTAAGCAAGAATATTCGTCACTTGAATTTTGTCAAGTGTAAATCAGTAGACGAGAAAAACAATAGGGACAGGTAGCCACTGAATGCCTCAGTTACAAAATCATCTTCCTGTATCTAGCCCAAATGGCTTGTGCGTTTGTGCCTGTGAATTGAGTGCCTCGTGAAGTCACAAGCCCCATTGAGTCGAGAGCCTGAGCAACATTAGGGAAGCTCATAACCTTCTGGCCGGGGTTGCTATGCCGAAGCTTCTTGATGGCCTCTAGTGCCTTCCTAGACCCTTCTGGAAGCGTCTCAGGGGTGTAGGCTATCCGCCCCTCACACCTGCCAGTGTCCTTACGCATCTGCTCCCTAGCTACCCTGAGCTTCTTTACGAGTAGCCCCTTCTCAAGCTCTGCGAACATTCCCTGAACCTGAATAAGAGCCTTCCTCATAGGGTCTCCCATGATAGCCTCTGTCACGTTCTCGCCTGTCCTCGCGGCAATGAGGGTGATGCCCTTGGACACGAGGTACACAAGCAAGGTCTCTTGAACTCGGTACTCTCTGGCAAGCCTGTCCAGACCTTCCACAATGATGGCCCTGACACCGTTGCGTAGTATGACTTCCACCATCGCTTGGAAGGCTGGTCTATCGGCTTCACCCGTAGTGCCTGAGACCCCCTCTTCACGGTACACATGGACTACCTCATAGCCGTGGGCCATAGCGTAGGTCTCAATCTCAGCTTCCTGCCGCCTGAAACCATCGCCTTCGACTTGCCCCTGGCTCGACACCCTGATGTAGCCGTAAGCCTTCCTTGGTGTGCCCATATGTACCTCCGCAGACACGGTAGAAACGTGCTGTGGTTCATAGGTATCAGCATCCAGATGGAATTACAACGACAACATTCTAAAGATTAATATCGTTATAATGCTTGTGAGAGTACTTTCTCAGGCTATAAAGACTTAACTAATTAAGTGATTGGCGTACCCCCCTACATGCATACCAGCAGCTAAAGGCGGTTCATGGGCTCAGGGCTGTAGCCAAGGGCTGGCGCACAGGTAATAGTCTATTATACAAGCATGTTAACAAGGCAACTCGAAAAAACGCAGGTACACCATTCCAGCGCCCGGTGCTCCTCGTTGGTATCACTACTGTTGCCGTGAGAAGATGCACGAAAGGGTGAGGAGCAAGTTGCGCTGCCTCGGACAGGCAATGCCTCTAGATGATGGACGCGCCCTAGGCGATGCTTTGGATAATGTGAAAGCAACCCTCACAGGCATCCGCAGAGGCCCTATGGGGAAACCAGTCCTGACCAAGCCTAAACGTACCCCACACACATTTTTCTACTACTTTTCCATTTTGACCTCTACTTCATCCCGCCACCTACTCTCACCATGCTCTACTTATCCTGAGGATTGCTCCTAAGACCTCGGACATAGTTTCTGGTACTACCTCCGCCCCTTAGTGCCTCTCGCCTCCTATGCGGCAACCACGCGCATATTTGAATGATACACTAAAGGTTCATGTTCTACTGTCCAGGGAGGGAGGGCTGTTTAACAGGCATTCTAGTAAGAACTAGTTAACAAGGGTGTAAGGGAGGTTGTGTCTCCGGTGTCTCGGGTCTTAGAAGAAAGAGAATGTAGCCTCCCCTGCCTTTGGCTGCTCTCCCACTAACTGAAGGTTCAACCTTAGTACCTAAGTATTAAGCTTCATACTTTACCTTAGGTCCCTTCGGGAGGGAATCGCTCTCGCTCCTTAATGATAGTAGTAACAAGAGTCCTCACACCTCCCTCATCAACTTTAAGTATACCTCTAGTACTCCTTCCCCTCCTGTTTAGGGTTCACACATTTTCAAACTCAGCAGGATTAGTGATAGGAGGTATCAGGAATAGCTATAGTTATGCCCAATACCTCCCATGCCTAGTTAACTACCTGACCTTGCTCCACGCCTTATGCGGGGACTGCTGATGTGTGGCTCCAAAAGGTGAATTGATACCCCCGTCCGTGAACTGGCTCCGTTTTGTTTCAATGGAACATGCTGAAATAATGCAGTATTTACAGTTCACAGCCCTATAAGAAAGAAGAGAACCATGAACAATAACTTAAGCTAGAGCGTAGCGAGGACCCTACTGAGCGGCCTAGCGCACCACCTCAGGTCCACCCAGGCCCCCCTGGCTTAAACCTGCGCAGAAGGCCGCTTGTTTAGCAGTGATAAACCTCGCGTTCTCCCTTGCCTCCTTGCCACCCAACCTTCCATATAGTGACAGAGGATGCCCTCACGCTTCGAAGGTCGCACCAAATGAATGGCGTTACCATCGCGTATTGTGAGGACACCCTCTGGTTATCCTGGAGCTTAAAGTCAGACGGTTAGCAGATGTCGAGTTTAGAAGTCTTTGTTGGGCAGAGGGGGCACCGCGAAAGCTTCCCTCGCATCCTTCATACATGCAGCCCAATGCGCCCGGTCTATCAGCTTCGTTTCAATGGCCCTCTGCTTCAGCCTGGACATCTGAGACTTGTGCTTCAGGTTCGGGAACAACTTCTCCCTCAGGGCATCATCAGTCGGGTACTCGCAGGACTTCACTGCCACCACCAGCTTCATCAGGTCAGCATCTTCAGCTTGAGTAACCACCCAGCGCGGAAGCTCAGGGTCAGAGGTGTTAAGCCTCACATCCATAGGCCCAACACGTTCATCAGGCTTCTGGCGGTACTTGTCCCACTGGATAGCGAACCCAGTACCCCATGCCGTCTGCTTGTCTGCCTCATCCATCGGCTTCAAACCCATGATGACCTCAAAAGTTGTCGCTAGCTTACTGGACCCCCGAAAGTCATTCCTTGTCTTACTCTTGCCCGCATGGTGTACGAGGATGGTAGCGACACCACGCCTCTTCAGTTCCATGAGCAGCTTCAGGATGGGGTCAAAGGACGAGGCTGCGTTCTCATCAGCAATCGTGGCGAGGGTAGAGAGGTTGTCGAGGATAAGCAGGTCAACTTTCCCCTCTGTAGCATCTTCATCATCAAGCACATTTAGTAGCTCTGCCTGTCCCTCAAGTGTAGCGAGGTCAAGGAAATCACTAGAGCCCTGATACTGTCGCGCATAGATTTTCAGCAATTCTTCCATAATGTCAGAGCTAGGCCGACCCTCAATTGTCTTCGACAGAAGTACGGCCCGCTCCTGAAGGTCAGCAATGTGCATTTCACCATCGACGTACAGCACCCGCCTCGGCTCCGGGCAGGACCACCCGAAAACATCACCGACACCAGCCACAGCTAGTGCTAAGGTCATAGCGAACATCGACTTGCCAACCCCCGTAGGCGCATACACCATTGCGCTCTCACCTTCCTTTAGCCAGGGCGCGATGATGTACTTGCGTGGAGGTAGCTCCAGTTTCTTCAGGTCTGCAAAGGTCAACATCTTCCTCGTTTCTTTCTTCTCAGTCGTAGTCATTCTTCATGGTTCTCCTTCAAGGGTATTGTGTGCGTAGAAGGAGGTTCCACTTTCAACTTGTCCTGAACCCGCCAGCCTCGACTGTCTCCACGTAGAGCTATCCACGCCCACGGAGCAAGAAAGGACGAGGAAGAACACCTTCCCCGCCCCTTCAAGCACATACTGGCGCACACGTTGCCTTGTTGGGAGAATCAGTCAGGCAGACAGGCCAGCACTCATTGTGGTGCGAACCTTCTCCTTTAGGGACCCCCGTGTAACCTTCCATCCTTCGACCATCCTTGCTCGTCAGGAAGCCGTCCGGGCGGAGGTGCGTACAAGCAAGTTGATGGTATAATTGATACTTTCTGCGCGGTCGGGTTCGGGGCACACCGGATTACTTGTCCGACGCTGCAACAGGCAACTACCTAGATTCATTGAATTGCGCTAACTACCGGTTGTGGGTGGGAATCTCATGGGCGACGCTCCCAGAAGTGCTTGCCAGCACAGTTGATATGGACACCCCTATTCAAGGCGCGTACGTACTCACAAAAGGGAGTAGTTACCATGAAAAAGCTCACCATTCTTCTGACCATTATTGCCATGATGCTTGCCATATGGGCTACCTGCGCTGTTGCGGCAGATATGCGAGTCAATGGCTACGACCGCCAAGATGGCACCCACGTCAATTCGTACATGAGGACCGCTCCGGACAGCACCCGCGACAACAACTATTCAACAAAGGGGAACACGAACCCTTACACAGGGCAGGAAGGCCACAAGGCCCCTGATTCCAGCTATTCGCAGCCCAGCAGCAACCCCTACGGCAGTAGCAACCCTTATGGAAGCAACCCCTATGGCGGCTCGACCCACGGGAAGCGCGGGTACTAGTCAAAGGGTCGCTTGAGTGCCCACCTTGTGCGGTATGAACTGAAAGGCTACGCTGAGGAGACCCCCCCATGAAAAAGCTGGTCGCCCTGGCCTTCGTATTCCTCTTTGCCCTGAGTCTGGTCCTCCCCTTCACCGCTGAGGCCCGTGGGGGTGGCAGGAGTGGCGGAGGTGGGGGGAGAGGCCACAGCTACAAATCCTCAGGTAGCAGCAGCCGCAGCAGCAAGAGCGCCGTGTCTGTCCGTAGCTACACGAAGAAGAGCGGCACCCGTGTCAAGGCCCACAAGAGGTCCGCAGCCAACAGTAGCAAGGCCGACAACTGGTCCACGAAGGGCAACGTCAACCCCGACACGGGCAAAGTCGGAACCAAGAACCCGTAACGGCGGTCTTCTCAGCTTCCACTTCAACCGCAAAAGGACAAGAGCATGAGCTACGCCCGGCAACTTCTTTTGCTGTCTATGGTGTGCCTTCTCCCGGCCTGTGCCAGCATGATGAGTGACAACAAGTCCGTCACCTACCTGGAGACAACCCCTGAGGTCGCCAAATGTGAGCTGCACGGGCAGGACTTCAAGCGAGTCGTCACCACGCCGAACAGCATCCCTCTCCCCTCCGAGGCCGCACCTATCACAGTCGCTTGCACAGCCCCTGGCTACAAGCGGACTACTGCCACCCTGGACACGAAGCATGACGGATGGATTTGGGGGAACATCCTCTTGGGGGGCGGCATTGGGCTCATCGTTGATGCTGCCAAGGGCTCAGGCTTCAAGTTCCCGCCGAAGTACTCCATCATCCTGGAGCCAGAGCAGTTTGCCACCTTGGATGAACGTGACGCTTGGTTCGACCGAATCAAAGCTGACATTGACAAGAAGTAGACAGCGGAAATCAGCAAGGTCAGCAACCAGTGCAAAAATACGCAGTCGAGCGGTGTTGGTGATAGCGCAGCGGAGGGGTGCAAGCGTCTCGTGGTCGAGGCCGAGAAGAAGAAGCAGGAGGAACTAGCCTTGAACGAGCAGACGAGGAAGGTTGCGAAGGTTGCCCAGGTCGAACAGGCAGCGGCTTCCTCGCTTCAGTCCAAGCTGTAGGCCCAAGATGAAACGGGTCTTTCTCGCTCTTGGGGTGGTAGTAGCCCTGTGCTCTACATCGTTCGCCGATGAGATGGGTCAGCAAAGGGAGGCAAACCCGCCAGCGCTCATCTGCACACAACCACAGGACAACAAGGAACCTATGACCTTGGCTGGCCGTGGTTGCTGCTCACATCACAAGGGGCAGTGCGGTTGCGAAGGTGGCCGGGTGGTGTGCTGTGACGGTAGCTTGAGTCCGTCCTGTAGGTGCGAGAAGGACGAAGGACCAGTGAACTAGCCAACTTCACGGGGGGTGGGTAGGACATGTGGGAGCAGGCAGATAAACGGTTCGTCATCAAGGTTCTAGCTTTCACCTTCGTCGGGAATGTCCTCTCCGTGCTGCTGCCCTACTTGTGGACAGGCTACATGGAGTTCTACCGCATTGGCTTCGGGGTGGAATTGTTTATGAAGTGGCCGTGGTTCACGCTTGCTTTCGCAGCAACAGCCTCAAACTTCATGTATCCCTACGTTGCCCTTGTGCACACGAAACTTGAACCACGCGAGTTTCGCGGAGACATCATCGGCTACGTTGTTCTACTCGCTGGGGTCTTATCCATCGGGTTCCACCCTGGACTAAAGACACTCGGAATATCTTCGGATTCATCCATGCTCTACTTGTATGCCCTGTTCTCCCTCGTCAATTGGATTTCCGTCACCATGTTGCGCAAGCCGATTGCGAGGTGCATCCTCGGCATGGCGCTCACCCTTGAAAGCAGTGGTGTCCTTGAGTCAGAGGCCAAACGGGCGGTAGAGGAGCATGAGGAATGGGTACAGCAAATGAGAGCGACATACCCAGACGGGTACGTGCCAAGCGACAAGGTGAAGTTCTAGAAGTTCTGCGCGTTACCTGATGGAGGTTTAGATGGACCTTGAACAGTTTGTCTCCTCGGCCTTGACGCAAATCACGAAGGGCATCATCTCGGCCCAGGAAGCCACCCTTGAAGCAGGGGCGGTAATAAATCCAACCACCGAGTATGGCAACGCAAAGGCTGCGTCGGTGTGGGGCCGGGGAGTGGACGGTGGAGACCAGATTCTCCAAGTCGTTTCTTTTGACCTTGTCGTCACCGTGGCGGACGCTTCTAAGGCAAGCGGCGAAGGTGGCATCCAAGTACTTGGGTTGAAGGTTGGTGGGGGTGTCGGGTCCGAGACAACCTCGTCTTCGCAGTCGAAAATCAGCTTCAGCATACCCGTCATCTGGCCCATCTTGGACTATAAGAAGGCCAGAGCTAAACTCCAGGCCACATAGCACAATGGACTACAGCCCCAGTGAATGCTCCAGGTGCTTCAGGTAGTTCTCCCGGTACAACCCAACGGCCTCAGGCGATTCCAACACCACCAAGTTCTCTGCGTTGCTGTTCTCCGCAGCCTTCGTGAAGTTGAAGCTCCCGGTGACGAGAGTACGCCCGTCAATGAGCATGACCTTGTTGTGGGCAATGGCATGGGCAGAGTCGATGAACACCTTCACCCCAGCATCCCTAAGCATGGTACCTGCCGCTCCCTGTCCTCGGCTCTGGCTCTTGTCGAGGATGACTTCCACTTCAACACCTCTGGCTTGAGCGCCAATGAGAGCCTGCGTGATGGTAGGGGAAGTGAAGCTGTACGCCTGGACGTAGATAGACCTCTCCGCCCTCTCCAGGTGCCTCACAAGGGCCTCTGTGCAGCCTCCACGGGGTGAGAAGTACACCTCGGCCTTGGTGTCATGCAGGGTGAGGTCGTACGCCCACGATGAAGCTGACAGGATGAGTAGGACACCGAGCGCAAGGGCCAGTCGCTTCACTGCCGACCTCCTACTTCTGTTGCTGAGTTAAAAGAGCTTGGTCTATCCTATGAGCCAACGAAGTTAAGCTACCCCAGGACTCATCAAGGCCACAGAGAGGTCAAGCAGCGGTTGTAGAGCTCCCTGAGCGGAGACACAGGCAAGTAGTTCTTGGCGGCAGTGGGTAGGCTGGGTTCTGGTTCGGAGTGATGGCCTTACCATTACAGATTACGTCCAGTGTCGGGCTTGTTCAAGCGCAACAAGCGAGTCAATAGATTTGCAGCGTATACCAGTATAGACAGGCAGCGGTGACGAAGAATCACATACCACATCAAGACAGCGACAAACATAAGTACAGAGAGAAGGCAATCCGAGCGCGATAGATATTTTGAAATAGTAGCGCCTTGGTAATCATACAAAGAGTACACAGCAACAGCTGAAATAAGAAATGTTGGAGCAAGCAATTCCACTTTTGCACCGAAGAAAAAATTAACTCCAGCAAGTTCAACGATTGTGTTGTGTGATTCACGTGCGTCCAATTTGATTTGAAGTATTTCATCTTTGCATTCTTTGTTTGTACAAGACACTGCACCAGCACATAAATTATCGGCTCTATCCATAATCATAATGTTTTTCGAGTAGATGTTGTCTACATTGAAATCGATAAAACACACATACCATCTACTGTAAAAAGTAAAAGATTCGACCAGTATTGCACCGAACAGCAGTAATTTAATGCCGTATATTTGTGATATCTTCGCTTCAATAAACGCAATTTTAAATTCAATGAGTTCTGGGGCCAAGACATAGAGAGAAAGCAGCACGAAAGAGAATATTATCAGGTTGCGGCGTGACTTCAAGACCTCGGACGACAATTCGTATCTTGGCTTTGCATTCGGATGCACGATTTTAGTCCCTCCTTCACTTATTCGGGGTTATGGAGCACCATGTTGAGCAGATTGTGCCCGCCGGCGGCGGCGATCTCGATGGCGCGCTTGGCGTGGTCCTGGCCCTTGACCTCGGCGAAGTCGCCCTCGGCCCGGTCCTGCCCGGCCCAGAGCGCGTCCACGTCGACCACCAGCGGCTCGGGCTGGTCCTCCCCGGTGATGAGGCGCACGGCCTGGGTCAGGCTGTCCACGCCAAAGACGCGCAGGCCCTGGACCACGGCGGCCTCGGCGGCGTTCTCCGCCGGGACGATGAGTCCGGCCGCGCCCTGGTTCCGGGCCAGGATGGCCAGTGGCAAAACGCCCGGCACGGGCTTGAGCGCGCCGTCCAGCGACAGCTCCCCGGCCAAAAACCAGCCGCCGTCACCGGAAGTCAGGCCGCCAGAAGACACGCCGCCAGAAGACACGACTTCCGGGGCCAGGCGTTCGGCCAGACTTCCTGTGTCGATGGACTCAGCAGCCGCCAGCAGGCACAGGGCCAGGGGCAGGTCGTAGGCGCTGCCTTCCTTGCGCAGGTCCGCCGGGGCCAGATTCACGGTGATGCGTGCGGGCGGCAGCCGGTACCCGGCGTTTTTCAGCGCCGAGAGCACGCGCTCCTTGGCCTCGCGCACCGCGCCCTCGGCCAGGCCCACCAGGGTGAAGGCGGGCATGCCGGAGCGGGTCAGGTCGACTTCAAGGGAGACGGGCTGCGCCTCGATGCCGAGCAGGGCGGCGGTGCGGACTTTGGCGATCACAGGGGGGCTCCTTCGCGTTGGTTGACGCATAGAGCGTAAGCGATTCCGCGCACTTTGCCCAGCGCTTTCCGCTGGAAGAGGCGGTCAGGCCGTCTGCCACCCCGTTCGTGCGACCCGGTTCGCGCGGCCCGGACAAACGAAAAAGGGCGGAGCCGTTGCCGACCCCGCCCGTGCAGTCCAGGTGGAAGGAGAATCTAGGCCGGGAGCCTGCGCTTGAAGGCCAAAAGCACGAGCAGGGCCGAGCCGAGCACACACCGCGCCGGGAACGGGCGTGGGGGCGGGCTTTGTCTGCACCAGCGAGATGTTGTCCACCAACGCGCCGTACGAATCGCTGACGCCGGTGCCGCTGAGGTACAGGATCGCGCTGGGCGAGGCCCCGGTGTAGACGAAGGAGGTTGTCAGGGTCGCCCACTTGGGGCCCAGGGCGGCTGTTTCGTACGTGAAGCCGCCGATGCTGACGGCCATGGAGCCCGAGGCCGTGCTCTGCTGGCGGTTGAAGTAATCAAAGGACAGCTGGTAGGTCGCGCCCTTGGTCAGGCTGACGCTCTGGCCCATGCGCACGTTCCTGTTGGCGTCCAGCTCGGTATAGTTCGTGGGATTGTTGGTGCCGAACATCCCGTGCTGGATCTCGGCCTCGCCCGTGTACAGGGTCCAGCCCGGCAGCGAGGAATAGATGGTCCAGCTTCCGCTGTTGATGGTCGAGGGCAGGGTTTCAAAGTCGCCGTTGGTGATCAGGTTGGCCTGGGCGAAGCCAGCGGTGCAGAGCAGCACCAGCAGACACAGGAGGCCGAAGATCTTGTTCATGAGTTTTCCTCGCAGGTGGTCATTTTCTATCGACAAGGCCGATCTTGACCTTGCTTATGTCTATCGGAAGGTGTCGGCACGGTCAATAGGGGCTGGTGCGTGCGGGGCAAAAAAACCGGCCCGCAGGGGCGCGGGCCGGTTTCCTTCAATCCGTGGCGCTGGGCCTGGCCGTGTGGGGCCGGGCGGAGGCGGCAGGCTGCTAGCGCAGCACGCGGCTAGTGGATCACGCGACCTATGCGCTCCCAGCGGACATTTGTCGGCCCGGTCCAGGACCAGTAGATGACCATGGCCTTGCCCTTGATGCTGGCGCGGTCCACAAAGCCCCAGAAGCGGGAGTCGAAGGACTCGTCGCGGTTGTCGCCCATGCAGAAGTACTTGCCCGCAGGCACGGTGATCTTGGGCATCCAGTCGCGCTTGGAGCGGCAGAGGGTGGTCACGTCCTCGCAGTGGTCGAAGTAGGTCTTGGGGTCCACGCTGATCTCCACGTGGCCTTCGGGCAGGGGGCTTTGCTCGATGTCGTCGCGGGTGTGCTGGATGTACGGGCCGCCCACGGGCTTGCCGTTGACGAAGACCTGCTTGGCGCGGATCTCCACCATGTCGCCCGGTATGCCCACGATGCGTTTGACGAAGTCCACGTCGCGCAGGTTCGGGCGGCTGGCGTCGAGCTTCTCGTTGAAGGGGTACTCGAAGACCACGATGTCGCCGCGCGCGGGCTCGTACACCGGGATCAGGATGTTGTCGGAAAAGGGCAGCCGGATGCCGTAGTGGAACTTGCTGACGAGCAGCTGGTCGCCGATCTGCAGGGTCTCCAGCATGGAGCCGGTGGGGATCTTGAAGGCCTGCACGATGAAGGCGCGGATGACCAGCGCCAGCACCACCGCGACCAGCAGCGCCTCCACATATTCCTTGAGGGTCTTGAGCCATCTGGGATTCATGCGCGTTCCTTTCTCGTTGCGACGGTACAGCTGCCGCCGGTTTACTCGTCGTCGCCGGCCTTGAGCACGGCCAGGAAGGCTTCCTGCGGTATCTCCACGTTGCCCATGCGGCGCATGCGGCGCTTGCCTTCCTTCTGCTTCTCCAACAGCTTGCGCTTTCGTGTGATGTCGCCGCCGTAGCACTTGGCGATGACGTCCTTGCGGAAGGGCGCCACGCGCTCCTTGGCGATGATCTTGTTGCCGATGCAGGCCTGGATGATGACCTCGAACATCTGGCGGGGAATGCTCTTCTTGAGCTTCACGGCCAGGCTGCGGCCAAAGCGGTAGGACGCGTCGCGGTGGATGATGACCGAGAAGGCGTCCACAGGCTCGGTGTTGATGAGGATGTCCAGGCGCACCAGGTCGCTCTGGCGGTAGTCGACGATCTCGTAGTCGAGGCTGGCGTAGCCCTTGGTGTTGCTTTTGAGCTTGTCGAAGAAGTCGTACATGATCTCGGCAAAGGGCATCTCGTAGGTGATGACCACGCGCGAGGCGGTCAGATACTTCATGTCCTTCTGGATGCCGCGCTTCTCCTCGCACAGGCCGAGCACGTTGCCCACGAACTCGTTGGGCACGTGGATTTCGACGCGCGCATACGGCTCGTGCAGTTCGGCGATGTGGCTTGGGTCGGGCAGCAGGCTCGGGTTGTCGATGGAGAGCTCGCGGCCGTCGATGGTCTTGACCTTGTAGATGACCGAGGGCGCGGTGGTGATGAGCCGGGCCTGGAACTCCCGCTCCAGCCGCTCCTGGATGATCTCGATGTGCAACAGGCCGAGGAAGCCGCAGCGGAAGCCGAAGCCCAGCGCCTTGGAGGTCTCCGGCTCGAAGCTGAAGGCGGCGTCGTTCAGCTGGAGCTTTTCCAGGGCCACCTTGAGCATCTCGTACTCGTTTGGCTCCACCGGGTACAGGCCGGAGAAGACCATGGGCTTGACCTTCTTGAAGCCGGGAAACGGCGTTTTGGTCGGGTTCTCGGCCTTGGTGATGGTGTCGCCCACGGGCGCGTCGGAGAGCTCCTTCATGTTGGCGCACAGAAAGCCGACCTCGCCCGGGCCGAAGTCCGGCATCTCCACGCTCTCGGGGCTGAACACGCCGAGCTTCATGACGTCGAATTCCTTGCCCGAGGAGAAGATGCGGATCTTCTCGCCCTTCTTGATGGTGCCGTCGAGCACGCGGAAGAGCACCACCACGCCCAGGTACGTGTCGTACCAGGAGTCGAAGATCAGGGCCTTGAGCGGCGCGCCCGCGTCGCCCCCCGGCGGCGGCAGGTGGGTGATGATGCGCTCGATCAGGTCGGCCACGCCCAGGCCGCTCTTGGCGCTCACCAGGGCCGGGTCCGTGCAGTCCAGCCCGATGACCTCCTCGATCTCGCGGGCCACGCGTTCGGGCTCGGCGCTGGGCAGGTCGATCTTGTTCAGCACCGGCACGACCTCAAGGTTGTTGTCCAGCGCCAGGTAGACGTTGGCCAGCGTCTGGGCCTCCACGCCCTGGGAGGCGTCGACCACGAGCAGCGCGCCCTCGCAGGCGGCGAGGCTGCGCGAGACCTCGTAGGAGAAGTCCACGTGGCCCGGGGTGTCGATGAGGTTCAGGATGTACTTGTTGCCATCCTTGGCGGTGTAGGGGATGCGCACGGTCTGGGCCTTGATGGTGATGCCGCGCTCGCGCTCCAGGTCCATCTTGTCCAGGTACTGGGCCTTCTGGTCGCGCGCGGAGACCACCCCGGTGAGCTCCAGGATGCGGTCGGCCAGGGTCGACTTGCCGTGGTCTATGTGCGCGATGATGCTGAAATTTCGGATGAACTGTGTGTCGGTCATGGTCTCGCACGTTTGGGCCGGACTGATCAACCGGGCCGTGTTCTGGGGATATGCCCCGGCTTGGGGCGAGAGCACTTGTACGGCATAATTGCCCGGCTGTCTAATGGGCCTGGCATATCCCGGCGTGGGCCGCGCGGCTTGCCCTTGCTGCTGTTTGCGGGTATCAAGCGGACCATGCGGACCATCATTCTCGGCGGCACAGGATTCATCGGCCAGGCGCTGGCGCGGCTGCTCTGCGGGCAGGGGCACGAGGTCGTCGTGCCCTCGCGCCGACCGGAAAAGGTGTCGGCCCTGTTCGGGGCCCTCTTCGGGGGTGGGCCCGCCCGGAAGATCGTCGGCGCGCCCTTTGACGGCCAGACCGGCGCGGGCTGGGCCGGGCTCATCACGCCGGACACGGCCATCGTGAACCTGGCCGGGGAGAATATCGCCGACGGCCGCTGGACCCCGGACAAGAAGCGGCGCATCCTGGAAAGCCGCCTGGACGCGGGCGCGGCGGTCATGGACGCCATCCGTCAGGCCGGGGTGCTCCCGGCGGTGCTGGTGCAGGCCTCTGCCGTGGGCTACTACGGCGCGCGCGGGGCCGAGGGCGTGGGCGAAGACGCCCCGCCGGGCGCGAATTTTCTGGCCCGGGTGGCCAGCCGCTGGGAGGCCTCGACCCTGGAGGCAGAGGCCCTGGGCGTGCGCCGGGTCGTGGTGCGCACCAGCATGGTTCTGGGCCGGGGCGGGGCCCTGGCCAAGATGCTGCCGCCCTTCCGCCTGGGCCTGGGCGGGCCGCTGGGCGCGGGCACGCAGATGGTGCCCTGGATCCACCTGGACGACGAGGCCGGGGCCATCGCCTTTTTGATCCAGACGCCGGGCCTGTCCGGTCCGTTCAACCTGGCCGCGCCCGAGGCCGTGGACTCGCGCGGGTTCGCCCGGGCCCTGGGCCGCGCGCTGAAGCGCCCGGCCTTTCTGCCTGTGCCGGGCTTCGCCTTGCGGCTGCTCCTGGGACAGATGGCCGAGGAGGTGCTGCTTTCCGGCGTGCGCGCGGAGCCCACGCGGCTCTTGGCCGCAGGGTATCGGTTCCGGCGCCCCCGGCTGGCCGCCGCCCTTGCGGACGTGCTGGACCATGCATAGAAACCGATTGAATTTCAGGGAGCGCCCATGGGCAAAGGCAGGATTCTGGTGGTGGAGGACGAGGCCGTGGTGGCCCTGGGCATTCAGAACAATCTGGAGCGCCTGGGCTATGAGGTCGTCGGGCGGGCCAGCACCGGGCAGGAGGCCCTGGCCCTGGCCCAGGCCGCAGGGCCGGATCTGGTGCTCATGGACGTGATGCTGGGCGGCGGCATGGACGGCATCGACACCGCCCTGGAGCTGCACGAGCGCTTCAACCTGCCGGTGGTCTACCTCTCCGCCGCCACCGACGAAAAGACCCTGGACCGCGCCAAGCGCACCGACCCCTTCGGCTACATCACCAAGCCCTTCAAGGACCATGAGCTGTCCCTGACCATTGAGGTGGCCCTGTACAAGTCCCGCACCGAGTCGCAATTGCAGGAGAGCGAGCAGCTTTTGTCCACCACCCTGGGCAGCCTGGCCGAGGCCGTGGTGGCCACCGACACCGAAGGCCGCGTGACCTACATGAACCCGGCTGCGGCGGTCATGCTGGGCGTGGGCCAGGAAGAGGCCCTGGGCATGGAGGTGGCGGGCGTGTTCACCGTGCTCGACCAGGACACCCGCCTGCCCATCACCGGCCTGGATGAGATCTGCTGCCCGCACACGGCGCAGCCCATGTGCGAGGACATGCTCCTCGTCACCCGGGCCGGGCTGGAGGTGCCGGTGGGGCTCTCTATTTCGCCGGTGCGCGGCTCGCGCGGGGACTTCCGGGGCCGCGTGCAGGTGCTGCGCAATGTGTCCCTGCGCAAAAATGCCGAGGCCGAGCTGCAGGGCAGCATGCAGGCCCTGCGCACCGCCTTCCGCCAGACCGTGCGCGCCCTGGCCAGCATGGCCGAAAAACGCGACCCCTACACCGCCGGGCACCAGCAGCGCGTGGCCCGGCTCGCCTGCGCCATCGGCCGGGAGCTGGGCCTCAGCCCGGAGTCCGTGGAGGGCCTGGAGGTGGCGGGCACCCTGCACGACATCGGCAAGGTCTACGTCCCGGCGGAGATCTTGGCCAAGCCCGCGCGCCTGTCGCACATGGAGATGGGCATCATGAAGAGCCACTCCGAGGTGGGCTTTGAGATATTGCGCGAGGTGAACTTTCCCTGGCCCGTGGCGCGCAGCGTGCTGGAGCACCACGAGCGCCTGGACGGCTCCGGCTATCCCGGCGGGCTCAAGGGCGCGGAGATCTCGCGCGAGGCGCGCATCCTGGCCGTGGCCGACGTGGTCGAGGCCATGAGCTCGCACCGGCCTTACCGCGCGGCCCTGGGCCTGCCCCTGGCCCTGGACGAGATCAGAAGCGGGCGCGACCGCATCTACGACGCCGAGGCCGTGGACGCCTGCCTGGCGCTCATGAACGGCGGCGGCTTCACCTTTGACGAGCCGGAGTCCTGCCCGGCTGCGCCCGCCCCGGACCTCTCCCGGCTGGCCGCGCCCCTGGCCACGGAGGAATGATGACGCAGCGCGGGCGCATCCTGGTGGTGGACGACGAGTCCGGCATCCGCTTTTCCCTCAAGGGCATTCTGGAGGACGAGGGCTTTGCCGTGGCCGAGGCCGAGACCGGCGAGGCCGGGCTGGCGCTGGCGGACGCGGGCGAGGCCTTTGACCTGGTCTTCCTGGACATCTGGCTGCCCGGCCTGGACGGGCTGGAGGTGCTGGCGCGCCTGCGCGAGGACCGGCCCGAGCTGCCCGTGGTCATGATCTCCGGGCACGGCACCATCGAGACGGCGGTGGGAGCCATCAAGCGCGGGGCCTTTGACTTCATCGAAAAGCCCCTGTCCCTGGAAAAGGTGCTGCTGGCCGCGCACAAGGCTTTGGAGTTCTCCCGGCTGAAGCAGGAGAACCTGGCCCTGCGCCATTCCCTGGGCGAAGCTGAGGTGCGCCTCACCGGGGCCTCCCCGGCCATGGACGAGCTGCGCCAGATGATCGGCCAGGTGGCCCCCACCGACGCCTGGGTGCTCATCACCGGCGAGAACGGCACAGGCAAGGAGATCGCCGCGCGGCTGCTGCACGCCCAGAGCCTGCGCGCGGACCTGCCCTTTGTGGCCGTGAACTGCGCGGCCATCCCCGAGGAGCTCATCGAGAGCGAGCTCTTCGGCCACGAGAAGGGCGCCTTCACCGGCGCGGACAAGGGGCAAATCGGCAAGTTCGAGCTGGCCCACAAGGGCACGCTGTTTCTGGACGAGATCGGCGACATGAGCCTGAAGACCCAGGCCAAGATCCTGCGCATATTGCAGGAGCAGCGCTTCGAGCATGTGGGCGGGCGCAAGACCATCACCGTGGACGTGCGCGTGCTGGCCGCCACCAACAAGGACCTCCCGGCCGAGATACGCGCCGGGAGCTTCCGCGAGGATTTGTACTACCGGCTCAAGGTCTTCCCGCTCACGGTGCCGCCGCTGCGGGCGCGTGCGGGCGACATCGCGCTTCTGATCGAGGACTTCGTGGACACGCTCTCGCGCCGGGGCGGGTGCAAGCGCGCGGTCTTCAGCCCGGAGACCCTGGCCGTGCTGCAAACCTACCCCTGGCCGGGCAACGTGCGCGAACTCAAGAACTTCGTGGAGCGCATGCTCATCCTGGCGGGCGGGCGCGAGATCACCCCGGACCGCCTGCCGCCGGACATCACCAGTCAGGCCACGGTGACGGCTGCGCCGACTCCCGTCGCGCCAACTCCGGCCGCGCCCCAGGCCCCTGTTGCCGGTCCGCTGGCAGGCACGGCTGCCGTGTCCGACGACGACATCCCGGTCGCCGACATCCCCGACACCGAAATTCCGGACACCTTCCAGGCCGGGCCGCTGGACCTCAAGGCTGCGCGCGCGGCCTTTGAGGCGCGCTTTCTGGAGGCCAAGCTGCGCGAGTTCGGCGGCAACGTCAGCAAACTGGCCGAGGCCGTGGGCCTGGACCGCAGCTCGCTGTACAGGAAGCTCAAGGGCTATGGGATCCAGGCGGACTGAAGACCGGATTGAAGATCGGACTGGAGGCCGGAGTCGGAGGGCGGCGGCCTGCGCAGACGCAGCCTGCTGGCGGCCACACCCCGCAGCCACACCCCTCGTGTGCGCGCGCCGTGGCGCGGCCCGCAACGAAAAGGCGGACGGGATTTTCAGGTTTTGGGCAGTTGAAGCGTGTTGGCCTGGGCAACAGTGTGGCGAAAAAGCGATCTGTTGAAAGAATTGCTTGACGAAATAACCGCTTGAGGAAAGAATTGCCTGAGGGAAGAGGCGTTTGCGTGGGTTTTCCGAATCAGCATTGAGGGCGGCGACGTGCGAGCCAGAACAGTCATTCTAACGGTTTTATTTGTTTTTATCCTGCTGGGTACGGGCGCCCCGGCCTCCGCACAGGACAGTCTCACCGGGAAGGTGCTCGATACGGCCTACGCCGGGGGCAACCATGTCGGCACCACGTCCTTTGCCGTGGAGGCCAGCGACGGGAAAGTCTATTTTTTCCACGACGACATGAAGACGCCCAAGGTCACGGGAGAGGTGAAGGACAAGGTGGCGTACTACCGCGCCCTTGATTTCCCGGGGTCCGAGATACGGTTCAAGTTCCCCGGCGTGGTCAACCTGGCCCACATCGCGCACAAGGTCTCCAAGAGCGACATCGGCATCCGCGAAAACTACACGGACGAGTATTTTTACCTGAAAAACGGCGAGAAGATCGGCTGGATTGTGTTCACGTCCATGCACATCATCCACCTGGCCAAGAAGCCCACCCCCTGCTGCGTGCGGCCGCAGTGGTGAGCCGCAGCACGGGCCTGCGCCGGGCGCTGGAAATGGGCGGCAGAGCGTGAGGCAGGGCCCTGGCAAGGGCGCGGGCACGGCCCGGAGTTCGCTGCACCGCAAACGCAATGGCTGTGGGCTGACGGCGGAGGAGCCGCGCCCGGAATGGGAGGTGCCATGAACCGCGTTCTTTCCCTCTTCGTCCTGGCCTGTCTTGTCCTCGGACTGTCCGCTCCAGCCTTTGCGGAGCGCCGCGTGGCGCTCATCATCGGCAACGGCGCGTACAAGACCGGCCCGCTGAAAAATCCCGCCAACGACGCCCGCGACATGGCGGCCGCGCTCAAAGGCGTCGGCTTTGAGGTCATCCTGCGCGAGAATGCGGGCCTGCGCGCCATGAACGAGGCCATCGACCAGTTCTGGGCCAGCCTGAAAAAGGGCGGTGTGGGCCTGTTCTTCTTTGCCGGGCATGGCTTGCAGGTGGCGGGGGAGAACTACCTCGTGCCGGTCGACGCGCGCGTGGCCCTGGAAAAGGACGTGCAGTACGAGTGCGTCAACGCGGGCAAGGTGCTGGGCCGCATGGAGGACGCGGGCAACGGCCTGAACATCGTCATCCTCGACGCCTGCCGCAACAATCCCTTTGCCCGCAGCTTCCGCAGCGATACGCGCGGCCTGGCCAAGATGGACGCGCCCACAGGCTCGCTGGTGGCCTTTGCCACGGCCCCGGGCGACGTGGCCGCAGACGGCGCAGGCAAGAACGGCCTGTACACCAGCCACCTGCTTCGGGTGCTGCGCACGCCGGGGCTCAAGATCGAGGACGTGCTCAAGCAGGTGCGCATCGGCGTGGCCGGGGAGTCCGCCCAGATGGGCAAGCGCCAAACGCCGTGGGAGTCCTCCAGCCTCATGGGCGATTTCTATTTTGTCGGCGGGGGGCAGGCGTCCTTGTCCGCGCCGCAGGCCTCTGTGTCGAAGGCCGCCGATCTTGGCGCGGAAAAGGCGCGTCTGGCTGGGGAGGTCGAGCGCCTGCGGCGCGAGCAGGAGGAAATGGAGCAGCTTAAGGCCGAGAAGCAGCGGCTGGAGGACGACCGGCAAAAGCTGGAGCGGGCCAAGCAACAGGGCCAAGTGTCGGTGGCGCGGCCTGCGCCGCAGCTGGCCAACGTGCCGGAGAACCCCGTTTCGGGCGAACCCTCTTCGACCTCCCTGGCCGGGACGTCCTGGCTGGCCCAGGACGTCGTCGGGGAGACCGTGTACGAGTTCCTGCCCACCGGCGTGCTCAAGTACTCCTACAATGGAAGCACCTTCACAAATGGCACCTGGAGGCAGAGCGGGAGCGCGGTGTACATGGAGATGAACAACCGCTACGCGGAGCGCGACGCGGTGATCCGGGGCGACAGCATGAGCGGTACGGGCCACAACACCGTCGGCAAAACCTGGACATGGTCGGCCCGGCGGCAGTGAACGCGTTTTCAGCAGTTTTGCGCCGAACAAAAAGGGCCGGAGGCTGCAACCCCCCGGCCCATCACCTGAAGAATATTCGGAAAGCCTAGGCCCAGTAAACCACCTCAAAGGTCTTCTGCATTCCGGCCTTGAGCGCGTTCATGGCGCTCTTGTCCATGTCGCGGATGCGCAGGTACACGTCGCGCAGGCCCACCTCCGGCGGCTCGCAGGAGGTCAAAAGGCTCATCAGCCGCGCGCCGTGGTCCTTCAGGTAGTCCAGCACGGGCACCAGGCCGCCGGGCTCGTTGGACAGCCGCAGGCCGATCTGCACCCCGCCCTCCAGCACGCCGGTGATGCGCACCAGGACCTTGAAGATGTCCGAGTCGGTGACGATGCCCACGACCTTGCTGCCCGCGTCGACCACGGGCATGCCGCCGATCTTGTGCTCCAGCATGATGGCGGCGGCGGTGTCCACGGTTTCGCCCGTCTTGATGGTCACGACCTTCTTAGTCATGATGTCTCTGATCTTGATCTCCGAGAGCAGGTAGTACAGCTCGTGCATGTCGAGCGTGGTGGCCTTGGAGGGCGAGGCGTCCTTCACGTCGCGGTCGCTGACGATGCCGACCAGCACGCCCTTCTCGTCCACCACGGGCAGGCGGCTGATGCCCTTCTCCTTCATGACCTTGGAGGCCTTCATCATCGAGGTCTCCGGGGTCGTGGTCACGACGTCCTTGGTCATCCAGTTTTCGATGAGCATGCCTGTCTCCTGTGCTGCGCCCCTGTTCAGGGCGGTGGTGTCATTTTTGTTGATACTATCCGAGCTCGTGCATGTTGGCTAGTGGAAATTTCGCGCGAAACGGCTGCCCCACTGGCTCCGAAGGATGTTCGGCCCGGCCTGGCCGCGCCGAAGCTTTACCTTCTGCCCGGCAGGGGATAGCATGGACCCCATGTTTGTGGTGGTCAACGTGGATGATCTGGGCCTCTCGCCCGCCGTGCGCCGCGCCGTGGAGGACCTGGCCGCGTTGTCGCGCGTCAGCTCGGCCACGCTCCTGGTCAACGGCCCGGATGCCGCCCTTGCGGCCCGGCTGTTCGAGGACGGCGGCGGGCTGGGCATCGGCGTGCACCTGAACATCCTTCGCGGCCGCCCGGAGGGCCCGGCCAGCGAGATGCCCGGCCTGGTGGGGTCGCAGGGCCTGTTTCTGGGCGACTATGTGGCGCTTTTCAGGCGCTACCTCAGCCGGGCCTTCACCCCGGCGGACGCCGAGCTGGAGTGGTCGCGCCAGGTGGAGCGCGCGCTGGACCTGGGCGTGCGGCCCACGCACCTGGACTCCGAGAAGCACATCCACGTCTGGCCCGGCCTGTTCGAGGCCGCCTGCCGCGTGGCCGAAAAGTTCGGCATCGGCTGGGTGCGCAGGCCCGTGGAGCATGTGTCGCCCCTGCGCTGGGACAAGGGGGGGCGGCGCGCGCGCATTTTGAACGCCTTTGGCCTGTTCCACCGGCTCCCGGCGGGTGGCCGCGTGGCCTGTCCGGCCTGCGTGTTCGGCGTGGCCGACCAGGGGGCCAGCCTGTTGCCGGGGCGGCTGGCTGCGTATATGAAGCGGGTGCGGCCCGACGTGCTGGAGGTGGTCTGCCACCCTGGCGCACTGTCCTCAGAAGATGGTGAAGGGGACGCCCCGCTGCCTGCGGACTACGGCCCCATGCGCATCAGCGGGCAGTGGACAGCCGAGCGCGACGCCCTGGCCGCGCCTGGCTGGGGCGAGGCCCTGGCCAGCGCCGGGGCCCGGCTGGTGCATTACGGCCAGCTCGACCCGGCCACGCGCGGCCTGCGGCCCGAATTTCGGCAATAGTACGCGACCACGCTACGAACAAGGGATGCCAAGCATGTCACGATCCGCCCTGAACTGCCCCCTGAACGAATCCCTTGCCCGGAACGGGGCCGGTGGACTTTTGAACACCGAAGGGGCCTTGAACCCCGAAGGGGCCTGGCCGGTGGAAGTCAGCATCGTCACGCCCATGCACAACGAGGAGCTCTGCGTGCGCGAGTTCCACCGGCGCATCGGCGCGGCTTTGACCGGCCTGGGGGCCAGCTACGAGATCGTGCTGGTCAACGACGGCAGCACCGACGCCACGCCTGGGATCATCCGCGAACTGGCGAACGCCGACCCGCATCTGGTGGGCGTGTTCCTGGCGCGCAACCGGGGCCAGTGCACGGCCATCTACGCGGGCATCCAGCATTCCCGGGGCCGCTACGTGGTCATCATGGACGGCGACCTGCAGCACCCGCCTGAGGAGGTTCCGGGCCTCGTCGAAAAGATCCGCGAGGGCTACGAGCTGGTCAAGGGCGTGCGCCAGAAGCGCCAGGAATCGCTGCTGCTGCGCCGCATCCCCAGCCTTGTCGCCAACTACCTGATGCGCGCCACCAGCAAGTGCGACGTGCACGACATGGGCGGGCTGTCCTGCCTGGACGGCGACCTTGCGCGCTCGCTCAAATTGCGCGAGGGCCAGCACCGGCTCATCCCGGCCCTGGTCTACGGCCTGGGCGGGGCCGTGTGCGAGGTGCCGACCAGCGCGCCGCCGCGCTTCGCGGGCAAGAGCCACTACGGCCTTGGCCGCAGCATCGACGTGCTCTTCGACATCGTGCTGCTGTGGTTCCAGAACTCCTACAAGCAGCGGCCCGTGTATCTTTTCGGGCGCATCAGCCTGTGGCTTTTTTTGCTGGCCTCCCTGACCATGGCCTGGCTTTTGTTTGAGAAGATGTTCTGGGGCATGCACATGGGCACCCGCCCGCCGTTTCTGGGGGCCGTGCTGTTCTACTTGTCCTCGCTCGGGTTCATGAGCACCGGGCTGATCCTGGAGGTGCTGGTGAACACCCACGATGCGGTCAGCGGCACCATGCCCTTCAAGGTGCGCGAGGTGGTGCGCGGCCCGTCTGCCGGGAGCTCTGCCGACAGCTCTGCCGACAGCTCCGCCGGGAGCCTGGCCGACCCCCGCGACTAGGGCCTGTCGCGAACGCGCCTGTTCTCCCCTGTGCGGCTTCGCGCGCAGAATTTCGTTCAGGCCTGCGCGGCGCGGGTGACTTCTCCGGCCCCTGTCCGGCCCCCTGGAGGCGTTCGTTCCGGCTGGGCGCGCGTGCCGTCTTTTGGAAACTGGCCCCAACAGGCCGCCCGGCCAAGGACTTGCCGTGCAGACAGACTCCGTGCAGACCGGCCCCGTGCACCCCGATGTCCTACAGCTCGACTCCGTGCAGATCGGCCTGCTCCAGATCAACCCCGTGGTGGGCGACATCAGCGGCAACGCCGCGCGCATCGAGCAGGCCTATGCCGAGGCCGAAGCCGCTGGCGCAGACCTCTGCCTGACCCCGGAGCTGGCGCTCACCGGCTACCCCCCGCGCGACCTGCTGCTCTACGCAGGCTTTTGCCGGGCCGCCTTTGTCGAGGCCCAGGCCCTTGCCCTGCGCCTGCACCGGCGCTTCCCCGCCGGTCCGGCCCTGGTGCTGGGCTGCCCGGAGCCCAACGACTCGGGCCAGGGCAAGGCCTTGTTCAACGCCGCCCTGTGGTGCGAGGCCGGAGCCATCCGCGAGCGCATCCGCAAGGCCCTGCTGCCCACCTACGATGTCTTTGACGAGGCCCGCTACTTCGAGCCGGGCCCCTTCGGGGCTTCAGGGGTTGTGGAGTACCGCGGCCTGAAGTTCGGCGTGACCATCTGCGAGGACCTGTGGAACGACAAGGACTACTGGCCGCATCGCCTGTACCCCGTGGACCCGGTGGAGGCCGCCTGCGCCGCCGGTGCGCAGGTGCTGCTGAACCTCTCGGCCTCGCCCTTCAGCCTGCGCAAGCAGGCGCTGCGGCGGGACATGCTTTCGGCCATCGCCGCAAAGCGGGGCCTGCCGCTGGTCTACTGCAACCAGGTGGGCGGCAACGACGAGCTGGTTTTTGATGGCCGCAGCGCGGTCTACGGCCCCACGGGCGCGGTTTTGGCCCAGGCGGCGGGGTTTGGCGAGCAGGTGCTGGTGGCGGGCCTTGCGGGCGGCGGCTCCCAGGATCTCGCGGCCTCCCCCAGCGTTGCGGCCCTTGACAATGTTGCGGCCCTACACGCTGTGAATGACGACGAGCCCTCGTCCAGCGCGGAGCCTTCGGGCAGCGCGGAGCCTTCGGGCAGCGCGGAGCCCTCTTCCAGCGAGGGACCCTCTTCCAGTGCGGAAATCTGGCGGGCGCTGGTGCTCGGCACGGGCGACTACCTGCGCAAGTGCGGCTTCACCAAGGCCCTGCTCGGTCTGTCCGGCGGCATCGACTCCGCCGTGGTGGCGGCGGTGGCCGTGGAGGCGCTGGGCGCGGCCAATGTGCTCGGCGTGCTCATGCCCTCGCCCTGGTCGAGCCAGGGCAGCATCGACGACTCCCTGGCCCTGGCCAAAAATCTCGGCATGCCCACGCGCACCATTCCCATCGAACCGCTGATGCAGGGCTTCGCCGCCGCCCTGGCCGGGAGCTTCGCCGCGCTGGCCCCAGGGGCCGGGCCAGGCACCACGGAGGAGAACATCCAGTCGCGCATCCGGGGCAACCTGCTCATGGCCTTGTCCAACAAGACCGGCGCGCTGCTCCTGACCACGGGCAACAAGAGCGAGCTGGCCGTGGGCTACTGCACCATCTACGGCGACATGAGCGGCGGGTTCGCGCTCATCAGCGACCTGCGCAAGACCCAGGTCTACGCCCTGGCCCGGCACCTCAACGCCCTGCACCTCAACGCCCTGCGGGGTGCGGCGGGCGGCGGCGTCATCCCGGAAAACATCCTCGTGAAGGCCCCGTCCGCCGAGCTGCGGCCCGGCCAGACCGACCAGGACTCCCTGCCGCCCTACGACGTGCTGGACGCCATCCTGGCCCTGCATGTGGAGAAGCACCAGACAGCGGCGGAGATCGCGGCCGCCGGGTTCGACGCCGCCGTGGTGGCGCGGGTGTGCAGGCTGGTCAAACTGGCGGAGTTCAAGCGCAGGCAGGCCGCTCCGGGCATCAAGATCGCCTGGCGCAGTTTCGGCTCTGGCTGGCGCATGCCGCTGGCCGCTGCGGCACTGCCGTAGGGGGCGCAGCCGGGGGAAACCTTTCTGCAGAAAGGTTCTCTCCCGGACCCCCTTCCAAAGATTTTTCATTTTTCCCGCCCACCGGGAAGCCGTCCAGTGGACTCCCGAAGAGGGGGCGCGCCGTTTCCCTGAGGTCGCGCAGCTTGCCCGGCACAACGGGCCAGCCCGTGGCGAAATGCCCCATGAACCCCCGAAGAGGGCGGCTTGGGCTGGCGCATTCCGCTGGCCGTTGCGGCGCTGCCCTGATTCTTAAAAGAAAAACTCACCCGATCAGGCTGCGGCGCGTCGCCCCTTGAAGCCCCGAAGGGGGCCTTGAGCCTCAATAAGAAGTGCACTGAGCTTTCGGCTGCGACGAAGCCACCGTGAAACCCCGAAACCGGACGAGTTTTGCGTTTGCGGCCCGGCAACGGACGAGTTTTACGTCCAGGCCTGGTTGCCCACGTCCAGCGGATCGTCCGATTGGTCGACCTCGCCCCGGCTCAGGATGCGCCGCAGGGTGTCCTTGCTGATGCCGAGGTCGCGGCAGGCGGCGTTGCGGTTGCCGGCGTTGCGCTCCACGGCCTCCACGGCCCCCCGAAAGCGGATGTCCTCCATGGTTGGGGGCATGGCCGGCGGGCGGTTGGCGTCGGCCCCGGGGTGCTCGCAGGCGCGCACGTCGGCCGGCAGGTGCTCCACCTGGATCAGCCCGCCGGTGCACAGGATGCTGGCGTACTCAATGATGTTCTCCAGCTCACGGATGTTGCCGGGAAAGGGGTGGGCCATGAGCAGGCGCATGGCCTCGGGCGAGAGTCCCTGGATGTCCACGCCCCCGGCCTGCCTGCGCCGCAGCAGGCAGTTGTCGATCAAGAGCGGGATGTCGTCGCGCCGCTCGCGCAGGGGCGGCAGGGTCATGCGCACCACGTTGAGGCGGTAGTACAGGTCCTGGCGGAAGCTGCCCTCGGCCACCATGCGCTCCAGGTCGCGGTTGGTGGCGGCGATGACGCGCACGTCCGCAGCCACGCCCTCCACCCCGCCCAGGGGCTCGAACACGCGCTCCTGCAAGACGCGCAAGATCTTGCCCTGCAGGGCCAGGGGCAGGTCGCCGATCTCGTCGAGCAGGATGGTGCCGCCCTCGGCCAGTTGGAAGCGGCCGGGCTTGTCGCGCCGGGCGTCGGTGAAGGCCCCGGCCTTGTACCCGAAGAGTTCGGACTCCATGAGCAGTCCGGGCAGGGCCCCGCAGTTCAGGGCCACGAAAGGCCCGTCGCGCCGGGAGGAAAGGTTGTGGATGGCCCGGGCGAAGAACTCCTTGCCCGTGCCGGACTCGCCTAAAAGCAGCACCGTGGCCTCGCTCCCCGCCACCTGGGGCAGGATGCGCAAAATCTCTTCCAGGTTGGGGTCGCGGGAGCAGAAGCCTTCGGGCGTGCAGTGGCCGTCTTTTCGCTTGCTGGCCGGGCCGCAGGAGATGTCGCGGAAGGTCTCGACCCCGCCGATGACCTTGCCGTCCTGGTCCTTCAGCGGCGCGGCGCTGACGCTGACCGGGATGCGCACCCCATCGGTGCGCTCCACCATCATGATCCGGCCCGCGATCTTCTTGTCCTCGTCGATGCAGGCGCGCAGCACGCAGTTCTTGGCGCAGCCCTCGGTGCGAAAGACCTCCCAGCACTTGCGGCCCACAGCCTTCTCCGGGTCCACGCCAGTGATGACCCCGGCGGAATTGCTGAAGAAGATGATGTTCCAGTCGCGGTCCACGGTGAACAGCCCGTCGCCCACGGAATCGATGATGAAGGAACACAGCGAGGTGCAGGGAAAGGGTTTGCCCAGCGATTGATGCACAGTGATTTCCCCCTGTTGCGCCGGAACGGGCGAGGTGTACGTACTCTGCCCTGGCTTGCCGGAGAGGTCAACCGTGGCGGAAGCAAAATTCGTCCGCCGCCGGGTGTCCAGCAAAGGTGCTGCACATTAACACGCCTGAATAGTACGATATTTTTACGTGGCACAAGAGTTGCGAAGAGGCAGTCACATGGCCGCGGGGCGCACAGGGGCGCGGCCCCGCCAAGGCCACCCAAAGAGACCAACCCACCTGGAGGACAGACATGGAACTCGCCTTCACCATCTACGGACGCTGCTGCGACATGGCCCTGCACCCCGTCTCCACGGCCACAGCCGAAAAGATCCGCACCCAGGGCCGCGACATTTACAAGCAGAAGTACCTGGAATGGTGGCGCAAGGGCAACACCTGCACCTGCGGCATGAAGCTGGGCGACGAATCCATGGTCGAGGTGACCCTGGACGGCAAGCCGGTGGACTTTGATCCCCAGCCCGTGAAGGATGCCGCAGTGCTGCTGCGCCGCCGCATGTACCTGGACAGCAAGGCCAAGTTCCTGGCGCTCATGGGCTACAACGACGAGGTCTGCTCGCTCACCTGGCACTGGGCCAACGTGCAGGACTTCGACACCGCCAGCTTCGATTTCTTCGTGCACCGCTGGGACCGCCTGCTGCACGAGGACGACTTCTACATCGTGGACGACATCCGCTACGCCGGCCGCTTCTCCGACGACCAGTCCTGGGGCGAGCGCAACGGCCACAGCATGATCGACCCCGTGGTCATCGACCTGGACAACGTGCGCAAGGAAGTTCTGGGGGGCGATATCCGCGTCGCCTAGCCCCAACGCGGAAGCCCCCCAAGCACCATGGGCCGTCTGGCGCCCCCTCGCCGGACGGCCCGTTCCTGTTTCGCCAACCCGCCGGTTCTTGCTCAGCTTCAATACGCGTTTCTGGCCGCTACGCCCGACAGTTGACGGGGGAGACGCTATTTGCGCCGTCACCAGCCAACATGGCGGGAATGCCACCAGGGCGGCGGCGGCCAGGTCCAGGCACGAGAGCTGTCCTCAGCGCTTGGAGCTTGAGGAAAGGTTCGACGGCGGGGAAGAGACCTGCGGCCCTGGCCTGGCGGCGCATGGTCACGCACGTGGGTCTGGGCCGACGGCCAGGGTTCGGCTGTTTCGCCAACCACTGCGGCGCGGAGAGTACGGGAAGGGCGGCGTGGCCTTCCCCCTGCGTTGACCTGCGTTGACATCCTGCGCCTGCGGGGGGAAAATCCAGCCTTCTGCCCAGCCTCACTAAACCGCCCTTCGGGAATGAAGGGGGGGAGGGAGCGCGCCATGAAGGACTACCCGCTGGCCAAGGTCTTCCAGCTGCTTGAGCCCGGCCCCACGGTCCTTGTGACCACTGCCCTGGCTGGCCGGGCCAATGTCATGACCATGTCCTGGCACATGATGATGGAGTTTGAGCCGCCGTTGATCGGCTGCGTGCTCAGCGGCGCGAACCACAGCTTTGCGGCCCTGCTTCAGACCGGGGAGTGCGTCATCGCCCTGCCGGATGTGGGCCTGGCCAGGCAGGTGGTGGACATCGGCAACTGCTCCGGCCGCGACGTGGACAAATTCGCCAGCATCGGCCTGACCTCGCTGCCCGCCGCGCGCGTGCAGGCCCCGCTGGTGGCGGAGTGCTTCGCCAACCTGGAGTGCCGCGTGGCCGACACCACCCTGGTCGAGCAGTACAATTTCTTCGTGCTGGAGGTGCTGCAGGCCTGGCGCACGCCCGCCCTGATGGGGCCGGACCTGCGCGCGCCCAAGACCATCCACCACGTGGGCGACGGCACCTTCCGCGTGGCGGGCCAGACGCTGAATCTCAAGAGCCGCATGGTCAAGTGGCCCCAGTTTGTGTGAACGGGAACGCCACGCCGCCCTGTTCATGCTGCCCGTTCATGCGCTTGTTCATGCTGTCCGATACAATCAGCGCAAGGCTTCAGGGCCGAGGGCTGTGCGCAGGCGCGAATGCCTTTTGAGGCTGTCGCCCCGCAGACGCTAGGCCCTGCTTATCCCTCCCCGCCAGCATCCTCTCCGTCCTGGGGCGTGGCGACGGGCGCAGTCTGCCCCTGGCCCGGCGCGTACTCCGCGCGTGCGGGCTCCGTCCCCGGCCCGTTCTCGATGATCCGCTGGTAGGAGAAGGCCAGCACCGCCGCGCCCAGGCAGCACATGAAGCCCGTCAGGCCAGCGTCGAACAAAAACCAGGGCGCCAGCCCCACGAAGCCGAGCCTGCGCTCCAGCACCGGCCCCAGAAGTTCCATCGGAATGGTCACGGCCAGGATGGCTGTCCAGGGCAGGAACAGGGCGCAGCCCATCCGCCAGACCTTGCCTTTTGTTTCGCGGAAGGCTGTGCGCAGCTCCTGTGGCTCCCGCCGGGCCACCACAAGATTCAGGTAGAGAAACCGAAACGTGAAATAGAACAACGCCCCAACCACGGCCAAGATGCCGACAACCAGCACCAGGACGCCGGCGCCTGTCGGCTTTCCGCCCTTGCCAAAGCCCACGGTCACAGCCACAAGCAGCAGCATCGCGACAGCAAATGGCAGCATCATGGCCGAAAACATCTTGATGCAGGCCCAAAACCAGCGCAGAAAGCGCCAGTCCAGATACAGGTCCGAGAGCGCGATGCGCGGCCTCGGGTTGCCCAGAATGATGTCGTAAATGAGAAATTCGGCAGGCAGGAACAAAAGGCCGAACAGCCGGGGCGAGTAGGTCTGCGGCCCGTCCTTGGGGGCGAGGGTGTAGGTGGCGCCGAAAAAGGCCAGGGCGATGCAGGCCAGGGTGATGCAGAGCACCGTGGCCAGGACGGATGTGCGCAGCAGGGCGTTCTCGTTCAGGGCCGTCTTGACGAAGCGCAGGCTTGTCCGCAAAAGTCCCGGTTCATTCCGCGTCACGCTGACCCCCTTGATTTTCGCAATAATCCACCTGCCCGCGCCAGTCAGTCCAATGCATACATGCGCCGGAGTCGGTGGTCAACCAGCCGATATTGCATGGCGGTTTTGGCCGCGCGCCCCTTCACAAAGCCCGAAAAATCCAGCACAAGGTCTCAGGGCCAAGCGCCATGCGCAGGCCCCAATCCCCGCAAGGAGATCTCCATGCTGCACAGCGTCCTGGGTCTTGTGGTCCTGATGTTTCTGGCCTGGCTGGCCAGCGCGGAGCGCAGCTCCCTGTCGCGCCTGCCCTGGCGCATGATCTTTGCGGGCCTGGGCCTGCAGTTCGCCATCGCCGGGCTGGTGCTCCGGGTTCCGGTGTTCAAGGCACTGTTCATGGGCCTAAACGGCATGGTTCAGGCCATGGATGAGGCCACCCGCGCGGGCACGACCTTCGCCTTCGGCTTTGTGGGCGGCGGGCCCACGCCCTTCACCCTGGTCAACCCGGCGCTGATGTTCAGCATGGCCTTCCAGGCCCTGCCCCTGGTGATCCTCATCGCGGCCCTGGCCTCGCTGTTGTTTTACTGGGGCATTTTGCAGCGCGTGGTGCGGCTGTTCTCGCTCGTGCTGGAAAAGGCCATGGGCATCGGCGGGGCGCTCGGCGTGGGCGCGGCGGGCTGCATATTTCTGGGCATGATCGAGTCGCCGCTGTTGATCCGCCCGTATCTGGCGGTCATGACCAAGAGCGAGCTTTTTGCGCTCATGGCCACGGGCATGAGCTGCATCGCGGGCACCATGCTGGTGCTCTACGCCACGCTGCTGCAAAACGTCATTCCCGACGCCCTGGGCCACATCCTCACGGCCTCGGTGATCCACGCTCCGGCCGCGCTGCTGGTGGCCGCGCTGATGATCCCGGAGCGCGGCCAGCCCACCCTGGGCCATGAGATGCCGGGGTCCTCGGCCACGGGCTCGGTGGACGCCCTGTGCCGGGGCACCTGGGAGGGGCTCACGCTGTTCTGGAACATCGTGGCCATACTCATCGTGTTCGTGGCCGTGGTCAAGCTGGCCAACATCGGCCTGGCGGCCCTGCCGGAGGTCTACGGCGCGCCCATGACCCTGCAGCGCGGCCTGGGCCTGGCGCTTTCGCCCGTGGCCTGGCTCATCGGCGTGCCCTGGGCCGAGGCCCAGACCGCAGGCTCGCTCTTGGGCACCAAGATCATCCTCAACGAGATACTGGCCTTCATGGACCTGGCGGCCCTGCCCCTGGGCGCGCTCTCGGCCCACACGCGGCTGATCCTGACCTACGCCATGTGCAGCTTCGCCAACTTCGGCAGCTTAGGCATCCTCATCGCGGGCCTGGGCACCCTGTGCCCGGAGCGCCGCAGCGAGATCACGGGCCTGGGCATGCGCGCGCTTTTGGCCGGGGTCATCGCCTCGCTCATGACCGGCTGCGTGGTCGGCGTCATCGCTTCATTGTAAACCGGATTGTAAACCGGATTGTGAACCGCATTGTTGTAAACCGGAAGGAGGGCCCATGTCCCAGCCCCACATTCTCGTTGACCCTGCCCGCTGCGACCGCGACGGCCTGTGCATCGCCGAATGCCCGGTGGCCATCATCGCCTTTGGCCCGGACGGTCTGCCCGCCGGGGTCACGGACGCGGTGGAGCGCTGCATCGGCTGCGGCCACTGCATCGCCGTGTGCCCGAAGGATGCGCTGACCCTGGCCGGGCAGGCCCCGGAGTCGCTGCCTGCGCTGGAAAAGGGGCTCGGCGTGAGCCCGGAGGCCGCCGAACAGCTGCTGCGCTCGCGCCGGTCGATCAGGCGCTACAAAAAAACGCCGGTGGACCGCGCGCTGCTGCTCCAGTGCATCGACACCGCGCGCTACGCCCCCTCGGGCATGAACGCCCAGCCGGTCCACTGGCTGGTGGTGGAGGGCCGCGAGCGCATGCTGGAGCTGGCCGGGCTCACGGCGGGGGCCCTGCGGCGACTGCCCTATTTCCTGCGCTTCCTGGAGTCCTGGGAGCGGGGGGAGGACGTGATCCTGCGCGGCGCGCCGAACCTCATCGTGGCCCACGCCGAGCGCGCCGGCTTCGACCACACCGTGGATGCGGCCATCGCCCTGACCTACTTCGAGCTGGCGGCCCACGCGCGCGGGGTGGGCACCTGCTGGGCCGGGCTGTTCATGCGCGCGGCCAACGACTCGCCGGAGCTGAACCAGGCCCTGGGCCTGCCGGAAGGCCACCGGGTCCTTTGCGCGCTCATGGCAGGCATGCCGAAATACGGCTTCCAGCGCCTGCCGCCCAGAAAGGCCGCCCGGGTGCGCTGGCTGTAGCGCGCCACCGGACTTTAGACACGGCAAGACCGCCAGGACGGGGCTTCCCTGTCTGGCTGCCGTGTGCCGTGCGGCCGTATGCTGCGGGGCTACTTGTACATCTTCTCCAGGTCCTCGATCTCCCCTTGCAAGGTGCGCACAGCGGCGGAGGACTTGGCCACGGCGTTGGCCGCAGAGGACGTGTTGTCCAGCGCCACCTGGGAGGCGGAGCGGACCTTGCCGATGACCCGGTCGATCTCTTCGCTGGCGGCAGACTGCTCCTCCGAGGCCGTGGCGATGGAACGCACCTGATCCGAGGTGCCGGCCACGAACTGGACGATGGTCCTGAGGGCCTGGCCGGACTCGTTGGCATAGGCGGTGGCCTGCTCCACGGCCTGGGCCGCCGCGTCCACGCTGCCCATGTTGACCTTGGCCGCGCCCTGGATGGCGCTCACGGCCTGGGCCACCTCCCTGGTGGCGTTCATGGTCTTTTCGGCCAGCTTGCGCACCTCGTCGGCCACCACGGCAAAGCCGCGTCCGGCGTCGCCCGCGCGCGCGGCCTCGATGGCGGCGTTCAAGGCCAGCAGGTTGGTCTGGTCGGCGATGTCGGAGATGACGCCCATGATCTGGCCGATGCCGTCGGCCTGGCTGCTCAGCTCGACCATGTTGGCCTTGAGCTGGACAGTGAGGCCGTGCACGGTGTTGATGGACTTGACCGAGTTCTCCACAACGTCTGCGCCGCTCTCGGCGCTCTGGCGGGCGTTTTCCGCGCCCTCGGCGGCGCGCCCGGCGTTCTTGGCCACCTCGATGACCGTGGCGGTCATCTCGTCCATGGCCGTGGCCACCTCGCCGATGTGCCCCATCTGCTGTTCGGCCTCGTTGTGGATGTCCTCGATCTCCACCATGGCCGACATGACCGTGGAGAAGACCTCGTCGCTGGCGCCCTGGAGCTTTTCCACGATGGCGGCCACGGCCTGCCTGGTCTGCGCCTTGGCCTCATCCTCGGCGCAGCGGAGGGCTTGCAGGGTTTTTTCACTCTCGCAGGTCTTCTCGGCCGCCAGGGCCTCCTGCTGTTTGGCGACGGCGATCTCCTGCTTGAGATGCGCCACCATGAGGGAGAGCGAGTCCTTCAGTTCGCCGAGTTCGGCGTGGTAGCTGCCCTCGATGTCGGCGTCGAGCTGGCCGCCGGCCACCTTCAGGGAGTAGCCCACCAGTCGTCCCAGCGGCTTGGTGATGCCCTGGAGGATCAGCAGGGTCAGAATCGCGGCGGCCAGGGCCACCACGCCCACCACGCCGAGGACGGCCAGGCGCATCGAGCTCACCTCGGCCTCGACATCGTCCACGTAGACCCCGGTGCCGATGATCCAGCCCCAGTCCTTGTCCAGCTTGACGCAGGACTCCTTGGGGAACATCTTTTCCGTTACGCCGCCGCCAGCCATGGGCTTGGGCCAGTTGTAGGTGACGTAGCCCAGACCGTCCGGGCTCTTGGCCGTGACCTGGATCATGGTCTGGAAGAGGTTGCCCTTGCCGCCGGGGATGGTCATGACCACCCACTTGCCGTCGGCGTCGCGGTAGCGCATGCTCGTGGCCGTGTTGAACTTCTGGTCCACGATGGGCTTTCCGTTCAGGGCGGGCACGGTCGGATGCATGATCATGACCGGGGTGGCGTCGGCGCTGTTGACCCAGAAATAGTCTTTGCCTTCCGGGCCGTAGCGGTGCTTGGCGATGAATTCCAGGGCCGTGGCCTTGGCCTGCTCGACGGTCAGTTCCCCCTTGGTCACCCGCGCCTGGTAGTCGTGCATCTGGGCGTCTTCCACCCGCACGAGGTTGGCCAGCATGGTGCGCTTCTCCTCCATGAGCTTGTCCGCCATGAGCGGCAGAAAGGCATAGAGGGTGACCAGGATGAACAGGACGATGGTCAGGGCGGAGATGGTCCAGATTTTGACGGAGATCTTGGCCCTGCCGAGGGCGTTCAGGACATTCATGGGCATATGTGGCTCCTTCCGGGCGAGGGACGCTGGTCATGGGGCCCGGGGCGTGGTGACGGTTTCGTTTTAGTCATAGCTCACAATATTCTTAAGGGGAAGCTTGCCATAACCCCTGAAGCGGCGGTATTCTCACAGTGAACCCGATTTGTTCGGTATGGATTTGTGTCGCACACCCACAGGGAGGTTTTTCGCATGGCCAAGTTGAATTGCTGGGAGTTCAAGAAGTGTGGCCGCCAGCCAAGCGGCGCCAAGGTGGCGGAGCTGGGCGAGTGCCCGGCGGCCAAGGACAAGAGCGTTGATGGCGCGAACCAGGGCAAGTGCGCTGGCCGGGCCTGCTGGGCGCTGGCCGGCACCCTGTGTGGCGGCAAGGTTCAGGGCTCCTTTGCGCAGAAGGCCAACAACTGCATGGAGTGCGAATTCTACAAGCTGGTGCGCAGCGAAGAGGGCGCCAACTACGTCGGCACCAAGGAGCTGCTCAAAAAGGTGGGCTGAGGGGCGCCCTAGGCCTTGCCCAGTGCGGTCGGACCCGTGTAGGCTGGCAAAAACCGCAGCCCGGCCAGGTCCGGGCACCAGGAGGGGCCAGATGGGGGGCCAGATGAGGAGAGTGGCGTGGCCGACATGCGCGGCGTGCGCGCTGGGCTTGGCGCTGCTGGGCGGCGCGTTTTCGGCCCAGGCCCAGGTCGCGCCGCCTGTGAAGCCAGCCGGGCTGTCCTTTGCGGCCATGGACACGGACAAGAGCGGGCACCTGACCCTGGAGGAGGTGCTGGCCTACGCCAAGAAGTCCGGGGCCGAGGTCCAGCCCTTCCGCGTCTCCGACGCGGACCTGGACGGCGACGGCATGCTGACCGTGGAGGAGCAGCACAAGGCGGGCATCACCGGGCTGGAGCAGTTCGGCGCCATCAACCTGAAGGAGCTGGACCAGAACGGCGACGGCTACGTCAGCCGCGAGGACATCGACGAGTACTTCCGGCGCAAGCACCACGAGGCCTTCATCCGGGCCGACGCCGACCACGACGGCGCGGTGCGGCCCAGCGAGTTCGCCCTGTTCCGCTTTTAGCCCGCAGGCCTGGCTTCGCCGCCCCGGCTTGGCGTATCGGTTTGCCGCATCGGCTTGCCGCAGCGGGTTCGCCCAAGACAACAGTCGGCCTGAGAACGGGCCTCCCCGGATCTGTCCGGCGCGGCCCGCTGTTGTTTGGGGAGCGGCTGGGGTCCTGCGCGGGCCAGATCGAAACGGCCCGCGCAAGGCAAGCCCGGCGGGCAGCGCAAGGCGCGGCAAAAAGAAGGCCGCCCCGGTTGTCCTGGGCGGCCTGTTTGTTGGGGTCTGGTTTGCCGGTTGCAGTATTTAAGCGGAACCGGCGCGACGGAGTCGGCATCCTTGGCCTGGCGGCGGCGTCGTTCGCAGGGGTGCTGCCTTGCCCGTGACAGCCGTTGGCGCGTCCGGGCTGTACTTGAGCCGCCTTTTCACCTGGCCTGGGTGGCCTTTTCTTTTCTTGTCCTGCCTCGTGCCTGCGGCCAGTTGCATGGCTGGTCGACAGGTATGTTCCACGCTGGCAGCGTCGTCTGCGCCGGGCCCGGCCTTTTCCTTGAGGATGGCCTTGCGGGCCGCTTGGTCCACGTGGACGTTTTGCAACGCGCCGTGCGGCTCCTTGCCTGGGCGCATCTTGGAGGTTTCCGGCGTCAGATCCCGTTCCCTGGGGGACCTCTTTGCGTTGAACTCCTTGAGTGCCTGACCGTTGGCTGCCGACTTTGGGCCCGCAACCGCGTGAGCGCGGCGGGGCGGAAGCAGATCGGAGCGCGGGCCGGTCAGGGGCCTGCTAAGCGCGATTGGACCTGTCCATTGGAGTGTCCTCCTCTTTCATCCGTTGAAGAAAGATTCCTACAAAGTCAGGATACTCCTTGGGCAAACCATGTCAACAGGGGGGGCAAGAAAAATATCCAGTGCTGCAGCCCGGTTCCAAAAAATCTTTCGGCCCGGCTCCAAGGTGAAGCGGATCATGATGGGAGGGCCCCAGGTCACGGCCACAGCGTTCCCCTGGTTTACGGCCAGTTCGGTCAGCACCGCCTGGACCACGGCCGTGCGGCCCGGCCAGTCCGGGCCCCGCCAGTCCGTGCCCGCCAGTCCGGGCCGGAATTGTCCACGGTGAGCTCCACGCGCATGTCGCCGCGCCGGGCCCACTCGGCCAGCCCGCTTTTGAAGCACAGGTGCTCCAGAATTCTTTCGGCCCGGCTCCGGGGTTTCCGGTAGTCGTTCCCAGGGGATTGGGGCTGCTAGAACTCCTGCGGCAGGCCTCTCAACTGGGCCTGGGTGAACACGGGCCCGTCCACGCAGACGAACTTCTCCCCGATGTTGCAGCGGCCGCACAGCCCGATGCCGCACTTCATGCGCCGCTCCAGCGTGGTCACGATCTGCTCGTCGGTGAAGCCCAGCTTGCCCAGGGCCTCCAGGGTGAAGCGGATCATGATCGGCGGGCCGCAGGTCACGGCCACGGCGTTCTCCGGGCGAACCCCAAGTTCGGTCAGCACCGCCGGGACCACGCCCGTGCGGCCCTGCCAGCCCTCGCCGGGGGTGTCCACAGTGAGCTCCACGCGCATGTCGCCGCGTGCGGCCCACTCTTTCAGCTCGTCCTTGAAGCACAGGTGCTCCGGGGTTCTGCCGCCGTAGATGAGCGTGATCTTGCCGTAGTCGGCCCGGTTGTCGAGCATGAACAACAGCAGGGTGCGCAGGGGGGCCAGCCCCAACCCTCCGCCGATGAACACGATGTCCTTGCCCTGCATGTCCTTGTAGGGGAAGTGGTTGCCCAGGGGCGCGCGCAGCCCGATGGGGTCGCCCGCCTTCTGGGTGTGCAGGCGGTGGGTCAGCTCGCCCACGCGCATGACGCTGAACTGCAGGTACTCCATGCGCGTGGGGGGCGAGCAGATGACAAAGGTGCTTTCCCCGGTGCCGAACACGGACAGCTGCGCCACCTGGCCCGGCTCGAAGCAAAAGGCCGCCATCTTGGCTTCGTCCTGCAGCACCACCCGGAAGGTCTTCACGTCCGGGGTCTCGTCAAAGGTCTCGATGATGGTGGCCAGCTCCGGGATGTAGGGATTGAGTGCGTTCACTGTGCTTCCTCGGCTTTCTGCGCCGTCTTGTGCGCTGCTGCGGCCCCTGTCGCCGTCTTGATGACGTCGAGCACGATCCTGCGGATGTCCACGGCCACGGGGCAGGACTTGATGCAGCGGCCGCAGCCGGTGCACGAGAATTCCAAACCCGAGGGCGAAGATGGCGGCTCGGTTGCGGCCTGCGGGAATTCGCGCGGGTGGTAGCTGAACTTGTGCCCCACGCGGTTGCGCAGGCGGTGGGCCCGGCTGAAGCGCGGATTGTGGCCGCTGCCTTCCAGGGTGTACAGCGCGCTCATGCAGGTGTCCCAGGTGCGCAGGCGGCGGCCGCTTAAGCCGTGGTTCTCGTCGGTGATGTTGAAGCAGGAGCAGGTGGGGCACAGGTAGGTGCAGACCCCGCAGGACAGGCAGCGGGCCGACTGGTCGGTCCAGAAGTCCAGGTCGTCGAACACGGCCAGGAAGCTTTCGGCCACGGCGGAGAGGTCTGGGACCGGCTCTGAAGGCGACTCCGGGTCCGTGGCCTTGGCCCGGCGTTCGTCCAGTTTGGCCAGCATCTCCTGCGTGGCCTCGGGCAGGCTGGCCCCCAGGGAGGTCAAGAGCTTCTCCCCGGCCAGGGTCACGGCCTTGGCCACAAACCCGCCAGTGTTCCCCACGACGAGGGGGTGCAGCAACACGTCCGAGCCGGTCTCGTCGTCCATGGCCCCGCCGGTCCAGTGGCAGAAGCAGGTGTTCTGCAAACTGGTGCAGGCCACGGTCACGAACAGGGTGGCCGCGCTGTGGGCCTTGTACTGCGGGTCTGTCACGCCGCGTTCCAGGAACACGCGGTCGAGCAGGTGGCGGCCCCGCGCATCGCAGGGGCGCGGGCCCAGGATCAGCGTGGGTTCCGGCGGCAGGGCCTCGGACAAAAAGACCTCGGTGCGCGTCAGGTCGGCGTGGTCCTTGCGGTAGGTGTAGGTGAACAGGTTCTCGGTCTGGGGCAGCAGCGCCTCCTTGGCCGAGGACGTGGGCGGGCGGCCCAGGAAGGGGTGCATGTCTTCCGAGAACACGCGGTAGACGATGGCCGCGCCCTCGCGCACCGGGGCCAGCACGCGGTAGTCCCGGGCCCAGGCTGCGGTGACCGCCGCCAGATCGGTTTCCTTGAGGAAGCGCGTTACCATAACAACCCCCGGTCCTTGATGCGGTCCTCCTCCATGAGGAAGGTATGCAGGGGCGGGATGGCCTCCAGGCTGACCCCGGCCTGGTAGTTGAACAGCTCTTTGAGCTCCCGGTTCATCATGCGCTTCAAAAGCAGGATGGGGATGCCCATGGGGCAGGAGCGCTGGCACTCCCCGCATTCGGTGCACCTCCCGGCCAGGTGCAGGGCGTGCATGACCTGGAACAGCCACTTTTCCTGCAGGGTGGCCTCCGCGCTCAGCCAATGCGGCTCGCGGCTGTCGGCCAGGCAGACGTGCTTGCACACGCACAGCGGGCAGGCGTTGCGGCAGGCGTAGCAGCGGATGCAGCGGCCCATCTGCCGCTTCCAGAAGTCGAAGCGCTCCTGGGTCGACAGCTTCTCCAGGGCGGCCAGGTCGGCGTAGTCGTCCTGCGCGCCCTGGGGCAGGGTCTCGGGCCCGATCATGTGGTCAAACACCAGCGGGTTGGGGTGCTGGCAGCGCAGGCATTTGTCGGCCAGCAGGCCCTTGGTCTCGATCTCGCGGGTGCGCTCGCCGTCGTGGCCGCCGTCGTCATTGAACGTCAGGCGCAGCAGGCCGTCGCGTGGGGAGCCCGTGAAGCTGGCGGCGCGCGCCGAGGCGATGTCCAGGGTGGCGCGCAGCTTGGCCAGGTCCAGCACGCCCTCGCAGGGCAGGCCGAAGATGACCAGGTTCTCGCGCTCCCACAAACGTTCCTGCAAGAGCTGCACAATGGAGCGGGAGTCGCAGCCCTTGACCACCACGCCCAGGCGCTTGCCGCGCAGGCCGTAGAGGCTGGTGGCCAGGTTCTGCACGCAGGTGGGGTCGAAAATCAGCCGGTCCAGGTCCTTCTCGCCGCGCACGGTGACGGGCGTGGCGTGCAGGGGGTCAAACCCCCGGCCATAGGCCAGCACGAAGTCGACGTTCGGCAGCTCTGCGGCGATCTTGGCGCGCAGGGTCTCCATGCGGTCAGCAGAGGCATTTGTCGACGACTCGTTCGCCGCAGAATCATTCACCGATGGCTCATTCGCAGATAACGCACTCGCCGACGACTCACTCGCCATCCATGACCTCCTTGTACTCGTCCATGCTGAGCAGGGCGTCGTGGCCGGGCTCGCCGGGCCGCCACATGTCCGGCTGGGCCGAGCTGACGCCCAGCATGCCCTCAAGGGCGCACAGGGTGCGCGCGGTTTCGGCCATGCGCGGCATGGGCCCCAGCTGGTGGATCTTCTCGGTGAATTTGGTCACCATGTCGCGCCAGCGCGAACCCTCCGAGGCTGAGACCCAGACGTACTCGAAGCGGCCCTCGTCCACGCCGATGATGGGCAGAAAGCGGCGCAAGAGCTCCAGCCGCCTGCGGGCGTACAGGTTGCCCTCGGTATAGTGGCAGTCGCGCGGGTGGCAGCCGGACACAAGCACGCCGTCGGCCCCGGACAAGAGCGCCTTGGCCACGAACATAGGGTCCACCCGGCCGGAGCAGGGCACGCGGATGATCCGCAGCTCCGTGGGCTGGTTGAACCGGGCCACGCCAGCAGCGTCCGCGCCGCCGTAGGAGCACCAGTTGCACAAGAAACCTATGATCCGGTAGTCTCGGTCCATGTCCGGCATAGCGCATTGACCTCCGCAAGGAGCTGTGAATCGGTGAAGTGCGCAAGCTGGATGGCCCGCACAGGACAGGTGACGCTGCAGATGCCGCAGCCCTGGCACACGGTTTCGACCACCTCGGCGCGCTTGGCTCCGTCGCGCAGCTCGCGCATGCGGATGGCGCCGAATGGGCAGGTGCGCTCGCACTTGCCGCAGCCGATGCAGCGCATGGCCTGGACCTGGGCGATCTGCGGGTCGCTTTCGAGCTTGTCCTTGGACAACAGCGCCAGGACCTTGCCCGCAGCGGCGCTGGCCTGGGCCACGCTGGCCGGGATGTCCTTGGGGGCCTGGCAGGCCCCGGCCAGAAACACGCCCACGGTGTTCGTCTCAACGGGCCGGAGCTTGGGGTGGCTTTCCAGGAAGAAGCCGTAGGCATCGTAGGAGATGCGCAGCTTCTCGGCCAGGGCGGGCGCTCCGTGGGCCGACTCCGCCCCAACGGCCAGCACCACCAGGTCGGCCTTGATCTCCACCTGGACGCCGAGGAGCGTATCCGCCCCGCGCACCACCAGCTGATTGCCCTCCGGTCCGGCCAAGGGGTACAAGGGGTAGATCTGGGCCACGCGGCCCCGGATGTACTGGACCTCGTACTCCTCCTGGGCGCGGCGCACGAATTCCTCGTAGCCCTTGCCCGTGGCGCGGATGTCCATGTAGAAGACATAGGCCCGGGAGTCCGGGATGTGGTCGCGGGTCAGGATGGCCTGCTTGGCCGTGTACATGCAGCAGAAGTTGGAGCAGTAGGGCCGGTCCACCGAGCGGTCGCGGCTGCCCACGCAGGAGATGAAGACAACGGTCTTGGGCTCGGCCCCGTCGCTGGGGCGCTGGATGTGGCCGTTGGTCGGGCCCGAGGCCGAGAGCATGCGCTCGTACTGCAGGCTGGTGATGACGTCGGGATAGCGCCCGCCGCCGTACTCGCCGCACTTGCGGTGGTCGAAGAGATCAAGCCCGGTGGCCGCGATGACCGCGCCGACCTTCTCGGTCACGACCTCGTCCTTGAGGTCGTAGTCGATGGCGTCCGCCGGGCAGACCTTCTTGCACACGCCGCAGGTGCCCTTGGTGAAGTGCAGGCAGACGGTCGGATCAATGGCCGCGCGCTTGGGAATGGCCTGGGGAAAGGGGATGGTGATGGCCGTGGTGGTCGAGATGCCCTCGTTGTGGCTGTCCGGCACCTTGCGGCTGGGGCACTTCTCCAGGCAGGCCCCGCAGCCCGTGCACTTGACCCAGTCCACATAGGGCGTCTTCTTGCGGATCGTGACCTCGAAGTTGCCCACGTAGCCGGAAAGCTCCTCCACCTCGCTCAAGGTGTGCAGGGTGATGCGCGGGTGCTGGCCCACGTCGACCATCTTGGGGCCGAGCACGCAGACCGAGCAGTCGATGGTCGGAAAGGTCTTGTCGAGCTTGCTCATGACCCCGCCGATGGAGGCCTTGCGCTCCACCAGCACCACGTCGAGGCCCCCTTCGGCGCAGTCCAGCGCGGCCTGGATGCCGGCCACGCCCGCGCCGATGATCAGCACGCGCTTCTGCACCTCGAAGCTCTTGGCCGTCAGCGGCCTGTCGTAGCGCAGTTTCTCCACGGCCATGCGCACCAGGTCGATGGCCTTTTCGGTGTTGCGCTTGCGGTCCAGCGAGATCCAGGCCACGTGCTCGCGGATGTTGGCCATCTCGAACATGTAGCGGTTCAGCCCCGCGCGCTCCACGGCGCGGCGGAAGGTCACCTCGTGCATGCGCGGCGAGCAGGAGGCCACCACCACGCCGTCGAGCTTCAGCTCGCGGATGGTCTTCTCGATGGTGCCCTGGCCGGGGTCGGAGCAGGCGTACATGTGGTCCGTGGCGAAGACCACGTCCGGGAATTCCCGCGCTGCGGCGGCCACGGCCTCGCAGTCCACGGTGGCGGCGATGTTGTTTCCGCAATGGCAGACCATGACGCCTATGCGCACGGGGCCTCCTCGTGGTTGTCGCCGCAATGGCAGACCATGACGCCTATGCGCACGGGGCCTCCTCGTGGTTGTCGCCGCAATGGCAGACCATGACGCCTATGCGCATGGGGTGTTCTCCTTGCAACCGGGCTTGGGGCCGTGCCCAGTGCCGTTCTTGCCGTTGGCCTTGGCGGATTTTTGTGCCTGGGCGGCCTGGGCGCTCAATTTTTGGGCTTCAGCGGTCCGCTCCGCCGCCGCCGCCAAGGCCGGGCGCAGGTCCAGCACCAGCTTGTCCAGGCCGAGCCCGGACTCCGGCAGGCCCAGGGCCAGGCCGAGCAGTTGGGTGAAGTAGGGCACGGGCATGGCGTGGCCGATTCCGCCCTGGCCAAGGGAAAACGCGTTCACCTGCCCGCGCCGCAGGTCCAGGTTCATCTGGCACAGCGGGCAGGCCACCGCGATGGCGTCCGCGCCGCAACTGGCGGCCATGTCCAGCAGCCGCGCGGAGAGCCGCTGCATGATGTCCAGCCGGGGCATGGCAAAGGCCGCGCCGCAGCACTCTGTCTTGAACGGGAAGTCCACCACCGTGGCCCCGCAGGCGGTCAGCACGCGGTCCAGCGCCGTGGGGTTCTCCGGGTCGTCAAAGGCCATGAGCCCGGGCGGACGGTTCATGATGCAGCCGTAGTACGGGGCCACGCGCAGGCCGGTGAGCGGGTGCTTCACTGCGGCGGCGATGGCCTCGACCCCCACGTCCTCCACCAGCACCTGGAGCACGGACACGGCAACGGAGCGCAGGGGCGCGGGCCGGTCCAGCAGGCGCTCCACCTGGCTGCGAAAACTTGGCCTGGTCCGGGAATTTGGGTCGGCGTCCCCAGGGGAGGCGTTGTTCTGCGCCGCGCCGTTGGGATGGCTGTCCTCGGCCAGGTGATGGCTCGCGGTGCGCAGGGCTGCCAGGCAGCTGGGGCAGGGCGTGGCCACGCGGTCGTGCCCGGTCAGCTCGGCCTGGATCAGGTTGCGCGCGGCCAGGGCCCCGGCCAGGTGGTGGTCCACGGTGTGCGCGGGCGTCGACCCGCAGCAGCTCCAGTCCGGCACGTCCACAAGCCCAACGCCCAGGGCCGCGCAGCAGGCCCGGCTGGAGCGGTCGTACTCGGCTGCGGTGCCGGTCTGGGAGCAGCCGGGGTAGTAGGCCAGGGTCAGATTTGTTGTTGTGGCGTCGCTCATTGGCCGTCCTCCGTCGTGGGGGCGCTGTCCTTCGCCGTGTCGGAGCGGGCCTTCGGGGTGTTGGCGCTGGCCTTGGGCGTGCCGCTGCGCTGGACGTCGTCGTGGGAGTGGCGGCCAGCCCCTTGATCCGCGAAGCGGTTGAAGCGGGCGAAGATGGCGGCCACCTCGGCCTTGCCGTTGCCCGTGGGCTCGTGCGGGATGAGCGCCAGCTTCCCGCGCGTGAGCATGGGCAGGCCGAGCCCGGCGTCCTGCATGGGCCTGCCGGACTTGATGGCGAACACGGCGGCCAGCCCGGCCTCGAAGACCCGGCCATGCCGGGCCACGGAGGCGAGAAAGCTGTCGGCGAAGGTCTTGACGTTTGCCTCCGGGGCGTGGCCCGCGCGGCGGGCCATGTGCCGCAGCACGTCCATGACCCTGGCCACGTCGATGTTGTTGGGGCAGCGGGTGGTGCAGGCCTGGCAGCTGGCGCACAGCCAGATGGCGCGGCAGGACAAAACCTGCTCGCGCAGCCCCAGCTGCACCAGGCGCATGACCTGGTGCACGGGAACGTCGTAGTCCGGGGTGTAGGCGCAGCCTGCCGTGCACATGCCGCACTGGTAGCAGGAGGCGAGGCATTGGCCGCTTTCGCTGGCCACGGCGGCCTGGAAGCTCGCGTCGCGCGCGTGTTCAAGGTCCAGGGGCGGCGTGGGGATGTGCATGGCATGCCTCCGGGGAGTGGCTCCCATGGTCGGGACTAGCAGACAGGTTCCGCCAAGGCAAGGGTGTCATTGTGGGGGCGGGCCAGGGCTGTGGCCCCGGCCGCGCCCCTGGGCGTATGCGGGAAAGTGGCTATGCCCGCCAGAGGGGGCTGGCGCTTTCCGTCGATCCGGGGCGACGGAAGCCCAGCCCGCCTGGTGCGCGCGGCATTCGGGGGCGGTTTGAAAGGGCCTGCTGCGGTAGCGCCGCACAGTGGCCTCCCCCGGCCAATTGCTTGTTCGATGTCTTGTCCGCCGGGCCTGCTAGTCGTCCAGCTTGGGCTTGGCGTACAGCTCCCCGCCAAAGGCGTCGTTGATGACGAGCAGGGGGAAGTCCTTCACCGTCATCTCGCGGATGGCCTCGGGCCCCAGGTCGTCAAAGGCGATGACCTTGGACGCCGTGATGCACTTGCTTAAGAGCGCGCCCGCGCCGCCAGTGGCGCCGAAGTACACGGCCTTGTGCTCCTGCATGGCCTTTTTCACCTCGTCGCTGCGCTTGCCCTTGCCGATGCTGGCCTTGAGGCCGAGCGCGTGCAGGCGCGGGGCGTAGGCGTCCATGCGGTAGCTGGTGGTGGGCCCGGCGGAGCCGATGGGACGGCCCGGAGGCGCGGGAGAGGGCCCCACGTAGTAGATGCTTGCGCCCTTGAGCTCAAAGGGCAGGGGCTTGCCCGCGTCGAGCAGGTCCATGAGCTTCTTGTGCGCGGCGTCGCGGCCGGAGTAGATGATGCCGTTTAACAGCACCACGTCGCCAGCGCGCAGCTTCTCGATGTCGGCATCGGTCAGCGGGGTGTTCAGGGTGTAGGTAGGCATCAGAATTCAACCTCCTCATGCCGGGCGCTGTGGCACTGCACGTTCACGGCCAGCGGCAGGCTGGCGATGTGGCAGGGGGCCAGGGCGATCTTCACGGCCAGGCAGGTGTACGACCCGCCCAGGCCCATGGGGCCGATGCCCAGCTTGTTCACGGCGGTGAGGAGCTCCTCCTCCATGGCCGCCACCTTGGGGTCCGGGTGCACGTCGTCGAGCTTGCGCAACAGCGCCTGCTTGGCGATCTTGGGCGCGTACTCGAAGGTGCCGCCGATGCCGATGCCCAGGATCACGGGCGGGCAGGGGTTGGGCCCGGCCTCGGCCACCCTTTGCACCACGAACTTCTTGATGCCCTCCCAGCCCTGGGACGGGCTGAGCATGGTCACGCGGCTCATGTTTTCCGAGCCGCCGCCCTTGGCCATGTAGCTGATCTTGAGCTTGTCTCCGGGCACCAGGTCGATGTGGATGATGGCCGGGGTGTTGTCGCCGGTGTTCTTGCGCGTCAGCGGGTCGCAGCTGCTCTTGCGCAAAAAGCCGTCCTTGTAGCCCGCCACCATGCCCTCGGTGATGGCCTTGTTCACGCCGCCGGGCACGAACACGTCCTCGCCCAGCTCCACGTAGAAGATGGCCAGACCGCAGTCCTGGCACAGCGGCAGTTTGGTCTCAAAGGCCAGGTCCGCGTTCTCCAAGAGCTGGCGGAAGATCTCCTTGCCGGCCTCGGTGGTTTCGTTCTTGTGGCCTTCCTCGAACTTCTTGCGCACGTCCGCCGGCAGCTTGGTGTTGGCGCTCATGCACATCTGCGCCACGGCCGCCGTGATGTCCGCCGCCTTGATTTCTCTCATGGCGTTCCCTTCCTGTTGTGCGTTCTACTTGGTGAAGAAGCTCTTCAGCGCCGTGATGCCCATCTTCTTGCGCAAGAAGCCCAGCTGGTCCTGCAGGGGCATGTGCTTGGGGCACACGTCCTCGCAGGCCAAGAGGCCCATGCAGCCGAAAATGCCCATGTCGTTGCCGATGATCTGGTAGTAGTCCTGCTCGGTGCGCTCATCGCGCGGGTCGATCAGGAAGCGGCCCACGCGGTTCAGGCCCGCCGCGCCCAGGAAGTCCGGACGAAGCCTTGCCGTTCCGCAGGCGGCCACGCAGCAGCCGCATTCCACGCAGCGGTCCAGCTCGTAGATGGCCTCGGCCACCTCGTTCTCCATGCGCTCTTCCTTCGCCGTGGGGTCAAAGGCCTTCTTGGTGTGGATCCAGGACTCCACCGTGTCGTACAGCTCGCGGAACCAGCTGCCGGTGTCCACCGAGAGGTCGCCCACCAGCTGGAACACCGGCAGGGGCAGCAGGGTGATCTCCTCGGGCAGGTCCTTGGTCTTGGTGTGGCAGGCGAGTGAAGGCCGCCCGTTGACGACCATGCCGCAGGAGCCGCAGATGCCCGCCCGGCAGCAGAAGTCGAACTGGAGGCTCGGGTCCTGCTCCTCGCGGATGCGGTTCAGGACAATGAACAGGGTCATGGAGTCGGTTTCCTCCAGCACAAAGGACTCCATGTGCGGGGTGGACTCCGGGTCCTGCGGGTTGTACCGGAAGATGTTGAATTTCAGTGATCTGGCCATGATGCTACCCCTTGTCCGTGGTCTTTACGTCGTCGGCCTTGATGATCTCGCTCTTGCCGTAGCCGCGGTCGCCCGGCGGAATGTGGAAGATGTTGGTCGCCGCCTCGTAGTTCAGGGTCGGCAGGGTGTCGGCATCGCTCTTCCAGTAGGCCAGGGTGCGCTTCAGCCAGTCGCGGTCGTTTCTGGCGGTGAAGTCTTCGCGGTTGTGGCTCCCGCGCGACTCGGTGCGCATCAGCGCGCCATAGGCCACCATGAGGCCCATCTTGACCTGGCCTTCGATCTTCAGCGCGGCGGACAGCTCGGGGTTGACGCCCTTGCCGTTGCTCTTGAGGCCCACCTTGCGCGCACGCTCAAGCGTTTCTTGCAGGGTCGCCACACATTCGGTGAGGCCGGCCTCGGAGCGGAAGATGTTCGCGCCCTTGTGCAGGGCATCCTGCATGGCCTTCTTGACCTTGTAGACGTTCTCGGTGCCGGCCTTGCAGCTGATGATGTTGCCGATGCGCTCGTGCTGCTTTTTGACCTCGGCATCGATGACGGCGGAGTTGAAGGTGACCTCGGCCCCTTGCAGGAACTCGGCGATCTTCTTGCCCACGATGCCGCCCGCGACCACGGTCTCGGCCAGCGAGTTGCCGCCCAGGCGGTTGAAGCCGTGCATGTCCCAGCAGGCGGCCTCGCCCACGCTGAACAGGCCCTTCAGGCCGTAGGCCGCGCCGTCCTTGTTGGTGCGCACGCCGCCCATGCTGTAGTGGTGCGTGGGCCGCACCGGGATGAGCTGGTGGATGGGATCGACGCCGAGGAAGCTCGTGCAGATCTCATACACCTCGCGCAGCTTGCCGGTGATGTGCTTCTCGCCCAGGTGGCGGATGTCGAGCCAGAGGTGCTCGCCGTAGGGGGACTTCACGCCCTTGCCCTGGCGGATGTGGTGGGTCATCCAGCGGCTGACCACGTCGCGGCTGGCCAGCTCCTGCTTCTCGGGCTCGTAGATGTTCATGAAGCGTTCTTCGTTGACGTCGAGCAGGGTGCCGCCGTCGCCGCGGCAGCCTTCGGTGACCAGGATGTCCGTGGGCACGATGCCTGTCGGGTGGAACTGCACGGCCTCCATGTTGCCCATGGGCACCACGCCGGTGTTGATGGCCGGAATGTGGCCGCCGCCGTCGCAGATGACGGCGTTGGTGGTGCAGGGGTAGATGCGCCCGAACCCGCCGGTGGCGATGGTCGTGGCCCTGGCCAGGTACACGCGCAGCTCGCCGGTGCGCAGGCAGCGGGCAACCGCGCCGAAGCAGGTCTGCCCGTCCTGGATCAGCGCCACGGCCTCGGTCTTGTCATGCACCTCCACGCCCAGCTGGGCGCAGACGTTGTCCACGGTGAACAGCACGGAGTGCCCGGTGCCGTCGGACACGTAGCAGGTGCGCCACTTGGCCGTGCCGCCGAAGTCGCGGGCGGTGATGAGCCCGCGGTTTTCCTCTTTTTCCTCTTTCTCGAACTGCTTGCCGCCCTTGAAGTACATGCTCTTGCCGGGCACCACGCGGTTCCAGGGCACGCCCCAGTGCGCCAGCTGGCGCATCTCGATGGGCGCATTGTCGGCGAAGAGCCGGGCCACTTCCTGGTCGCAGCCCCAGTCCGAGCCTTTCACCGTGTCGGCGAAGTGCACGTCCGGGCAGTCGCCCGCGCCCTTGTCGCAGTTGCCCAGAGCCGCCTGCATGCCGCCCATGGCGGCCGAGGAGTGCGACCTGCGCGCAGGCACAAGGCTCAAGCAGATGGCGGAAAAGCCCGCCTGGGCGGCCTCGATGGCCGCGCGTTCGCCGGCCAGGCCGGCGCCGATGACGAGTACGTCAGTGTAGATGGTCTGCATGTTTCTCACCTATCCCTTCAGGAACCAGAAACGGATCAGCGTGAGCACGCCGATCGTGATGAAAATCAGGGTGAGCAGGTTCTCGCCGCGCTTCAGGCCCTTGCGGTCGCTGCGTCCGGCCAGGCCCCATTTCACCGCGATGCGGTACAGCCCGATGCCCACATGCAGCTCCACCAGAGGCAAAAGCAGCAGGTAGAAGAAAATCCAGGCGCCGCTTTGGATGCGCGCCGCGCTTTTCAGCGCCGTGATGGGCAGGTCGGACAAAACCACCCACATGTGGATGGCGCCCATGACCAGGATGATCATGGCCGAGACGACCTGGACCACCCAGAGCCAGGTGTCGGTGTGGTGCAAGAGCTTGGCGTGCTCCCAGATGGTCTTCTGGCCCTCCAGGCGGAAGGGTATCTTGCGCGCCGCGAGCACGAAGTGCGCAAGGAAGAGCAGGAAGATGAGCGGGCCGCCAACCTGGGCCAGGCCGGTGGACTCGAAGAACCCGGCGATGGCGTTCATGACGCTGGGGCTGATGACGACGCTGGCCACCAGGATCATGTGCATCCACATGAACGTGATGAGGCCTGCGCCAGAGAGCATCTGCGCCCAGTCCAGCACGCCGTCCCAGCGATGGCATTGCAGACTTTTGTGATTGGCGGTCAAGGGAACGGACATTTGAACCTCCATCTCCATTTCGGGGAATCTGCCCCAGCGGGTTGCCGAAGCGGTTTGTGCCAAGCGGTATGGTGTCTTTGCCATGTCATCCAGGCCCAGACAGACTTGAGCGGTCTGGGCCTGGATGGTCTCTCTGCTTCGTTGCTATTTGCCGTTTCCGTTGGAGCTGCCGTCCATGATCTCTTCCGGGGAGTCCTCGGCCATTTCATTGGCCCCGGAGAAGGCGGCCTGCATCTGGCCCACGTTGAGCGCGCCTTCCCACTTGGCCACG
>Ga0118677_10000033_pt1 | contig 242080 bp, 215 predicted proteins | sample AliMusrvi5mmetaG_FD_86154 | JGI IMG/M metagenome (GOLD analysis project Ga0118677, IMG submission 86154) | reverse complement strand
GATGTTCTTTGTCAATGCGAATGGTCAAGCAATCGTATTTCCTAAGCAATCTGTCTATCTTTTTAAAACGCTCATCAAATTCTTTGTATATCCTTTGATCATTTTGCGTACCATATTTTTCACCCTGAATTGGCATTACAACAAAAACTCTATGCCTTGTACTACCGTACGTTTCCTCAGCCTGCTTACGTAGCTGATTAAATCTGTTTTTACTTCCAATATTTTTTATCCATTCCTCAAACTTCCCATCAACTTTACTGTCCCAAGCCTTGCTAGTTGAGTAGACACGGAGCTCTAACGCCTGAATAGCGTTCGTCTTATTTCCCCAAGTCGTATTGATTGTCCGGCTTGCAATAAAGGGGATAACACATTGGATCAGAATCTGATCTTTTGTCTTGTTTTTAACTGTCTTCGTCCTGTTCCCAGCCAGAATGCCAACTGCATGATAATAGCTTTCCGCCATGAATCCAGCCTCCAATATTTCACACAATTAGCTCATTTTGGTTAATCCTAAAGTATTCCTACCACCGACCAAACAACATGGCAACCTATAGCGCAAAACAAACCCCTACCCCACCACCACCATCTTCCCCTTCTTCTCCCCCTTTTCCACCATCCGCTTGAGCCCCTTCTGCCACTTGGGTCCGCCGAGCTTCTCGGCCAGGTGCTCCGTGGTGTGCAGCACGTCGTTGGGCCGATGCATCTGCATCAGGCAGCGCTTCACACCGATCTTGCACGAGGGGCAGCCCACCAGGATCGGCGTGTGGCGGTCGGGGCGTCCTTTCTTGTTATCGGAGTCTGGCCGGGCGAGATCGAGCGCCAGTTGCTCCTTCTTGCGGTCACGGATGCGGTTGTAGATGGCCGGGCTGGTCAGCGCGCCCAGGCCGGACTCCCCGCAGCAGCCGGGCGAGAGCCGGACTTTCGCTCCGAGAGCATCAGCAAGGGCTTTCCGGTAAATCTCCGGGGCCTTGACCTTGGGCACGTCCACCCACTCCGCGTGGCAGGCCGCGTGGTAGAGGACTTCGTCCTCCTTTTTCGGAATGTCCAGACGGCCAAGCAGGAACTGCACGATGTCCTGGTGGCGCAAAGGCTCGCTCAGCTCCTGGCTGAAGTCGTAGGTCTCGATGGCCTCGCGGCAGGTGCCGCAGCTGGTCACCAGCGTGGTGGCCTTCATGCCCGCGCGGCCCGTGCTGATGAGCGTGTCCAGAATGGCCTGGATGGTGCGGTGGCGGTTCGCGCCGTAGGCCTCGGTGCAGCCGCTGGACAAAAGCGGATAGCCGCAGCACAGGTGCCTGTCCGGCAGCACCACGTTCACCCCGGCCTTGAGCAGGAGGTACACCCCGGCCAGGCCGATGTCGTGGCTGAACAGCCCGGCCCCGCAGCCGGGGAAGTACAAAACGGTGTCGTCAAAAGCCGCAGCGGACGAGCGGAACAGCGAGTGCTCGGAGAGCCCCAGCTCCTGCGAGAGGTTGCGCAGGTCCATGAGCGGGCCGGGGCCTTGCAGGGCCGGGCTTTGCAGCCGCTTGCGGAAGTGGCCGGGCACCAACCCGAGAACCGGGCCAAGCACGCTGTTGGCCGCAGCCTGGCCCAGCGACAGGAACTTGGCCACCTTGGGCAGCCGGTTCGAGGGGTCCTCTGCCAAATGCGTCAAGAGCGCGGTCTTGATGGGGTGCCCGCCCTTGCCCTTGTACTCCAAAAACGAGCGAATCTGCAGCGCCGCGCCAGCGGAGTCGATCTTGACCGGGCACACGCCCTGGCATTTGCCGCAGGCCGTGCAGTGGTCCATGATGCGCCGCAGTTCGTCCAGCAGCTCCGGCGCGGGCTCGCCGCCCTGGACCTGGGAGTAGTAGATGGCCTCGGTCAGCGCGCCCAGGCTGATGTTCTTGTTGCGCGGGTGGAACAACAGGCCGCGCGCGGGCGAGTACATGGGGCACACCTGCTTGCACTTGCCGCAGCGGGTGCAGGTCTGCACGTTCTTCAAGAGTTCGATGAGGGTTTCCTTGTCCTTCAGCGCGGTCTTCTGCAAATCGCCGATGAGCCGGTTGAAGGAGAAGGTGTAGGGCTCCACGGCCAGCGTGCGCCGGGTCAGCTTGCCGGGGTTGAGCACATCACCCGGGTCCACGATGCGCTTGTACGCGGCCAGGGCGTCGATCTTCTTCTGTCCCAGGAAGGCGATTTTCGTGATGCCTATGCCGTGCTCGCCGGAGATCTCCCCGCCCAGGCGCAGCACCTCGGCAAAGAGCTCCTCCACAGCCTCGTAGGCCTGGGCCAGCATCTCCGGGTCGTTGGAGTTCACGGGCACGTTGACGTGGCAGTTGCCGTCGCCCGCGTGCATGTGGTTGGCGATGATGATGCGCCGGGCCTGGGCGTCCTTGTACAGGGCCTCGATGTCGCGCTCCAGGCGCGGGTACTTGTCGCCCAGCTCGTGGAACAACAGGCGCATCTGGCTGGCCAGCTCCTCGTCGGAGAGCTCAGACGCGGTGGTGCGCTTCTTCAAGATGAACAGGCAGCGCTCGATGCCGAACTCGATGTCCGGGTCGTCGACCGGGATTCCGGGCAGCTCGCGCACGGCCACCAGGGCTTTGCGCGCCACCTTGGCCATGTACACGAGGTTCAGGTTCTCCAGGAACTCGGCAAAGCCGGGAATGGCCCGCATGGGGATGACCACGTCCTCGTTGACCTTGAAGCCCGAGGTGCGTTTGGAGATGGCCGAGAGCTTGTGCCGGTCCTCCCAGAACAGCTCGGCCTCTTTTTCGTCGCGCGCGGCGAAGATGTCCACTCCGGGGTACGGCTGGGCAATGGCCAGCACCGCGTCCACGGCTTCACTCAGCGCGGCCTCGTCGTCGGAATCCAGCTGCAGGATGAGCACGCTGATGGGGTCGCCCTCGTACTGGCTGGACTTCTTGCGGTACTCGATGGCCTGCACGTACTTGGTGCCGAACTCCTCCAGGGCCGAAATCTTGACCCGGTCGCCCTGGGTGCGGATGGTGTCGCGCAGGGCCACCACGTCGCCGATGACGAACATGGCGTTCTTCATGCTGCGGCCAAAGAACTCCAGGCACAGCACGCGCGAGTAAACCGGCTTGGGGTGCAGGGTGAACACGCATTCGGTGATGATGCCGTCCACGCCCTCCTTCTGCACGCCCGGCAGGCCGCCCAGGTACTTGTTCGACACGTCCTTGCCCAGGCCCAGCCCGCGCACGTCGGTTCCGGCCAGGACCACGGCGTCCTTCAGTCCGCCGCGCTCGTCCAGAATCTCAAAGGCGGCGGTCTCGCCCTCGAATATCTTGTGGCCGGGGTGGTTGTTGCGGCGCACGGTGATGACCGAGCCGTCCGGCGTGACCATGGTGAAGGCGGCGATGTTGTCGATGGTGGTGCCGTACTCGAAGGCAAAGGGCCCGCCGGAGTTCTCGGAGATGTTGCCGCCGAGCGTCGAAGCCGCCTTGGAGGCCGGGTCCACCGTGAACAAAAGGTCCTGCTCGTCCGCAGCCTTGATGGCGTCCAGCGTGATGACGCCTGCCTGGGCTGTCAGCAGCATGCGCTCCGGGTCCACATCAATGATCTTTTTGAACCGCGCCAGCGACAAGACCACCGAGCGCGCGAACATGGGAATGGCCCCGCCGGTGAGTCCCGTGCCGCCGCCGCGCGGGATCACGCCAAAGGCCAGCTCACCCGCCAGGCGGACAATCTTCTGCACCTGCTCGGTGGTCTCCGGGAAGAGCACGAACAGCGGCAGCTCCAGGCGCAGGTCCGTGGCGTCCGTGGCGCACTCGATGCGCGTGTTGGCCTGCTCGCCGATGAGTTCGCCCGGCAGAAACTCCAGAAGACGGGCCTTAAGGTCCAGGGCGAAGCCCTGGTCCGCGTCGTAGCGCTCCCAGAAGCTCGCCACGGCCCCGGCCAGCACGCGCGGGAACTCGCCGGACAAACTTGGCCGGGCGATGGACAGCTTGCGGTCCACGCTCTGGCGCACCAGCTCTGCGTCCACAAAGGGGTTGTAGCGCACCAGGAACAGCTCTGCGGCCAGGCTGATGGCCAGCTCGCGCACGCCGTCGGGCCACTGGGCGAAGCCGCCTTCTTCAGGCGAGGCTTCCAGCCCCAGCACGCGGGTCAGGATGCGTTCATCGGAAATGGAGATATGCGGACCGATCAGCGGCATTGGGCGTCAGCTCCGGGCGGGATGGGTTCGTTCCAGGTGTTTGGCAGGGACGCGAGAGAGCAACTATAGGTCCGGGCACAGCCCTTGGCAAGTGCGGCTGGCCCAGGTCTGCCGCAGCGCTTTACAGGCGGGGGCAGTGCGGGTATGGGACTGCTTTCTCGCGCCGCCCGGCGCGTTACCGAACATTCTTCTACCACGAGGTGATTCGCTCATGAGCACCCAGGATTTTGCCGAGCTGCAACTGTTCATCACCGGCCCGACGTTCATTCGCCCCGAGGTCCGCGAGGCCGGACTGTTGCCCGAATTCGGGCACCGCGACTCCGAAAACAACAAGCGCTTCAAGCCCATCATGGAGAACCTGAAGAAACTCGCGGGCTGCGCAGACGACTACCACGCCATCATCTTCAACGGCTCCGGCTCCAACGCCATGGAGGCCACCGTGCGCTCCCTCGTGGCCGATGGCGAGACCGTGCTCAATGTGTCCGTGGGCGCCTTTGGCGACCTGTACCACAAGATGGCCGTGGTCAACGGCAAGAAGGCCGTGCAGCTCAAGTTCGCCGCGGGCGAGGCCATCGACCTGACCAAGCTGGAGGCCGCGCTGACCGAGCACAAGCCGGTCTGCGTCACCTTCACCCACAACGAGACCTCCACCGGCGTGACCAACGACCTGCGGGCCGTGTGCGCGCTCATCCGCAAGCACGACGCCCTGCCGCTGGTGGACGGCGTGAGCATCTTCGGCGGCGCGGCCATTGACCTGACCGGCTCCGGCGCGTGCACCTACGCCACCAGCACCCAGAAGTCCCTGGCCCTGCCCGCAGGCTTCGGCCTGCTGTTTGCTTCCGAGGAAGCAATCGATAAGGCGAAGGCAGTCAAAAATAAAGGCTTCGCCACGGACATCGTCGCGCAGCTGGGCCGGGCCGGGAAGAACCAGACCCTGACCACCCCCAACTGCACCCTGGCCAACCAGATGTACGTGCAGCTCGACTACATCGTGCACACCGAGGGCATTGAGAAGCGTTTCGCCCGGCACCTGGAGATGCAGGGCATGGTGCACGACTTTGTTTTGGGCCTGCCCGGCTTCGAGCTTTTGGCCCCGGCCGGCCACCGCTCGCCCACGCTGACCGCTGTGCGGGTGCCTGCGGGCGTCACGGTCGCGGCGCTCAAGAAGGTCAAGGAGACCATGCGCCAGAAGGGCTACCTCTTCGATCCCGGCTACGGCAAGCTGAACACCGACCTGGAGGAGAAGGGCCAGCGCGTGCTCATCCGCATCGGCCACATGGGCGACATCACCCCGGCCATGCTCGCCGCCTACCTGGACGCCCTGAAGCCCGAACTGGCCAAATAGGAGATACCTGCCATGCGTATTCTTGCCAACGACGGCCTGAACGAAGAGGCCATCGCCCTCCTCAAGAAGGAAGGCTTCACGGTTGAGACCGAAAAACGCAGCACCGAGGATCTCCTCGGCGAGATCGGCGACTTCGACGCCCTGCTCGTGCGCAGCGCCACCAAGGTCACCCGCGCGATCATCGAGGCGGGCACGAAAAACGGCGGCAAGCTGAAGATCGTGGGCCGCGGCGGCGTGGGCACGGACAACATCGACCTGGAGGCCGCCAAAGAGTGCGGCGTCATCGTCAAGTTCGCGCCCAACGGCAACACCAACGCCACGGCCGAGCACGCGCTCGGCCTGATGTTCGCCGTGGCGCGCCGGGTGCCCATGGCCCACCACACCTTGATGGGCGGCGTGTGGCACAAGAAGCGCTTCGCCGGCAGCGAGCTCATGGGCAAGACGCTGGGCGTCATCGGCTGCGGCCGCATCGGCCAGGCCCTGGCGGCCAAGGCGCTGGGCATCGGCATGAAGGTCGTGGGCTTTGACCTGTACCGCATGCAGGACTCCAACGTGGACTACCTGGACAGCATCGACGAGGTGCTCAAGGCGTCCGACTTCATCAGCCTGCACACCGGCGGCAAGAACGCCATCATCACCGAGCGCGAGCTCGCCCTGATGAAGCCCACGGCGTACCTCATCAACGCCTCGCGCGGCAGCAACGTGCAAGAGGCCGCGCTGTATGGCGCGCTGAAGAACGGCGTCATCGCGGGCGCTGCGCTGGACTGCTACGAGAAGGAGCCCAAGCTTGAAGGCGAGGCCTTTGCCTGCTCGCTCCACGAGCTGGACAACATCGTCATGAGCGCGCACCTGGGCGCCAGCACCAAGAACGCCGTGCGCAAGACCGGCCTGGAGATCGCCGAGGTGGTGACCAAGTACCTGCGCCGCGGCGACTTCGGCAACTCGGTGAACGTGGGCGAGACGGTTGAGGAAGAGGGCAAGCGCATCTTTGCCCTGTTCATCACCCACGAGGACAAGCCGGGCATGTTCGGCAAGTTCGGCACCGCGCTCGGCGACCTGGGCGTGAACATCCGCGAGAACAACTCCCGCTTTTTGTCCGACTCGGTGCAGACCGTGTACGTGGTGCACCAGGAGCCCACCGAGGAAGTGCGCACAAAGCTCATGGCCATCCCCGGCGTGAAGCGCGTGACCTTCTAGCTTACAATTCCTGAATGACAAAGCCCCTGTCCGGTACGCCGGGCGGGGGCTTTTTTTGCGAATAGATTGACGACATATAAGTTGGGGCGTACAATATTATAAACTGCTATACGGGGGTGTGATAATGGGTGGCGGCCTATCCAAAGACATGATTAGCAAGGCTAAAATATTAGAGGAATGGCTTGAGGAACAAACCCAGAAAACCCACAACCCCGCGAAGAAACTCCAGCTCCACAATGCGTTGGAGCTTACACGCAAGTTGCTCGCCAATCCGACAGAACTTCGGCTTATTCCTCCCCTTGATGAGTTGCTTGAGGAACTTGGACAACCTGGTTTAGGAAGTGCTAGAGTCTATTTCCAGAGCCAGGTATTGTTCAGTCGCAGTGCGCCAAGTACTCTTGAGAAACTGTCCCACATGAAGTTCAGTGGCCCCCGCGACCAGTGCCCAAAATGCGGGGAGGACAAGGAAAGCTGCAAGTGCAATAACAAATAAGAGAGGTGCGCCATGGCTCAGGGTGCCTTCACCATCGAGTCTGACACTAAAAACGGAACAATCAACTTTCAGGTGAAGCCAGAAGTTGACCCCACGCCAGAAGACCAAGCCACGCTGATGATTGACATCGAGCGGGTCGTGGCGACCCTGAACCGGCTTTTCCCCACTGGAGGCACGCGCTACGAACGGTATTTCGAGGATGCCTTCTCCCTTGCCAGCGCGGGGCTGGTCGGGCCGAACGCACAACCCGTGACAGCCGCCAGGGCGCTCCAGAACCTCAAGGACGAAATCCTCATCAACGAGGCCGGAATCGTCAAAAACAAGCACCTGCTGGAACTGGGGTGCTGGGCGCTGTATTTCGCTCTTGGTGCGGTCATCCTGGGCCTGGCCTTCCACGGCATGGCCGAAAGAGGCTGGCTCCCCGCAATCAACACCAGGCTTCTCGGCCAGTTCTGCTATGCCTTTGCCGGGGCCATGGCCGGCACCTGGGTGTCCTTCGGCTACCGCAAGGCCCAGTTCACCTTTGAAGACCTGGGAAGGCCCGAGGCGGATTACCTTTGGTCCTCGGTGCGCCTCATCTACACCGGGATTCAGACCATCATCATCGGTCTGCTGCTGGTGCTGGAGATCGTCAACATCAGCTTCGGGAAAATCTCAACGGCGCAGTTCGCGTCAACGGTGGAGGTCGCCGTGTTCATCGGACTGCTTTGCGGCTTCTCGGAGCAGACGCTGCCCTCGGCCATCGCCAAGCAGGCCTCCGCCATATTCCAAAAGATGGCGCCGAAGGTTTAACAGGCCTTCTGGCCTGCTCTGGCGCACGGGACCACCCGCGCCCCTTGTGCGCTCAAGCGCTCACAGCGCCCCGGCGAGCTCCCCAAGCGGCACGCAGGCCACGCCCATGTTGGTCAGGTCGAAAATGTTGGCCCGAGCCACCGCCTCGGTCTGGGCCGAGCAGGCGTCCGTGACCACGATGACCCGGTAGTCGCGGCTCAGGGCGTCCACCGCCGTGCCCCGGACGCAGTTGGGGTACTGGGTGCCCGCCAGCACCAGGGTGGCGACCCCCAGGCGGCGCAGCACAAGGTCAAAGGGCGTGCCCAGAAAGGCGCTGAACCGGCGCTTGACCATGCGCTGCTCACCGGGCAACGGGGCCAGCTCGGGCACGATGTCCGCGCCGGGCGTGCCGCCCACGCAGATGCCGCGCCCCTGGCGGAACAGGTCGCGGCGGAAGGCCTCGGCGTCGCCGCCGTCCGGGCGGTGCTCCCGGTACACGTGGAACACCGGCCACTGCGCCCCCCTGGCCAGATCCAGCAGACGCCGGACCACCGGCACCGTGGCCAAGGCCCCGGCCACGCAGGCCGGCGCGCCGGGCAGCACAAAATCATTCTGCATGTCGATGACGGCCAGGGCCACGGCCTGCACGCCTGCGTCGCGTCCGCTCATCACTGCGCTCCTGCCGGGGGTTGATGAATCGGGCAGCCGGTCGTCACAAAGGTCAGCGCCAGCCGGTCATCGTAGCCCGTCACCGGGGAAGCTCCGGCAAATGCCACGACGCCCTGTAGCGCTCCAGCTCCTTGCGCGGCAGCTGGACCAGCACCGGGGCCCGGTCCTGGTCCAGCCAGCGCAGAAGCTCCTGCATGTTCTCCGGGGCCATGTTCGTGCAGCCGGACGAGCCCACGCCCCGTCCCAGCCAGATGTGCATGAAGATGCAGGAGCCCCCGCCCGGCGTCACGGGGTCCATGTTGTGCCGCACCAGCAGGCCCAGGCGGTACTGGCCGTCGGCGCGGCGCATGTTCTCGGCGCTGGCCCAGTCCGGCGCGGCCACGCTGCTCTTCCTGACGATCTGGTTGTACAGGCGCGACCCGGCATCGTCCACGCAGACCAGGTCGGCGTCGGCCCGGAGCAGCGGCACGCGCACCGCGCCCAGCGCCGCCGGATCGTAGGCGAAGCCCGTGCCCAGCTCGAACAGCCCGGCAGGCGCGCGGCCATCGCCCTCGCGCTTCACCGGCCCCGGCCCCAGGGCCAGGCCGTGCAGGCCCCGGCCCCAGCCAAGGCCATGACGCCCCAGGTTGACGTACACCGGCCCGCCCACGGCGGTCCACTCCCCGCCCGCCTGGGCCCGCTCAAAGCGGCGCAGTTCGCCGCTGGTGGAGTCCCAGCCCTCGGCCGTGACGAGCAGAAGCTGGCGCGAGGGGCCGGTCATGTCGGCCCCGCCAAAGGGCCAGGGCTGGCCCCCGGCGCAGGCCGCGCAGAAAAGCGTCAGCGCGAGCAGGGTCAAAGCGAGCAGGGTCAACGCTGCGCGGGGCAGCAGGTGCGTGGCGGGCCTGAGCATGGATATCCCCCTCAAAAACATGTGGGCTGCCTATTGGGGCAGGATGAGGTTGCCCTCTGGGCCGCGCTCGAAAAAGGGCACATGCACGGCCTCCCAGAGGTGTCCGTCCGGGTCCTCGAAATAGCCGGAATACCCGCCCCAGACGGCTTCCTGGGCGGGCTTGGCGATGCGCGCCCCGGCTGCCTCGGCCCGGGCCATGAGCTGGTCCACGTCCGCGCGGGTGGCGCAGTTGCAGGCCAGGGTCACGCCGTCGAACAGGGCCGGATCGCCGATGCGTTCCGCAGGCAGGCAGGCGTCCTCGGCCAGCTCCTGGCGCGGGTACAGCGCCAGCACCATGACCCCGCACTGGTAGAAGCTGATGCCCTCGTTGCCGGCGCTGGAGGGCGCAAGGCCCAGGCCCTGCTCGTAGAAGGCGCGGGACCGGGCCAGGTCGGCCACGCCCAGGGTCACGGCGGTCAGGGTGAGCTTCATGCGGACCTCCGGGGTCATTCGGCGTGGAGCACCAGCTCGGCCAGGGCGTTCACCGCGCTGGCGGCCAGGGCCGAGCCGCCCTTGCGGCCCTCGATGGCGATGTACGGAATCTTCGACTGGGCCAGGAGCAGGGCCTTGGACTCGGATGCATTGACGAAGCCCACGGGCATGCCTATGATCAGCGCGGGCTCGGCGCGCCCGGCATCCACGTGCTCCAGCAGGCGCAGCAAGGCCGTGGGCGCGTTGCCGATGACCCAGACGGCTGGCCCGCGCGGCGGGTTGATGCGCTCCACGGCGAAGTCCACTGCCGCACGCGCGCGGGTGCAGCCCTGGGCCTCGGAAAGCGCCAGAACCTCGGGGTCGCGCATGAGGCAGCGCACGGTGCAGGCCAGGGCGTTCATGCGCCGGTCGGGAATGCCCGCCCTGGCCATTTCCGTGTCCGTGACCAGGGTGCAGCCAGCGGCCAGGGCGCGCCTGCCCGCCTCCACGGCCAGCGGGTGGAAGCGCACCAGGTCCAGCAGGCCGAAGTCCGCCGTGGTGTGGATCATGCGCCGCACGATGCGCCACTGGTCGCCCGCATAGGCCCTCGGCTCCGGCGCCTCGGACTCGATGATGCGCAGGCTCTCCGCCTCGATGTCCTGGCCCCGGCGGATGTCCACGATCTCTGTGCCGTTCACGGTCAACCCCCTGCGAGCATTTGTGAAATCATCTGCACCGAGGCCGAGGCCCCGATCCTGTCGGCCCCGGCGGCCAGCAGGCGCAGGGCGTCGTCCAGGGTGCGGATGCCGCCGCTGGCCTTGACGCCGATGCCCGGCCCGACAACCTTTCGCAGCAGCCGCACATCGGCCTCGGTGGCCCCGCCCCCGGCAAAGCCGGTGCTCGTCTTGATGAAAGAGAAGCCGGTGCTGGTCTTGACAAAGGCCGCGCCCGCATCCACGGCCAGGCGGCAGGCCAAAATCTTTTCGTCGTCAGTGAGCAGGCAGGTCTCCAGGATGACCTTGACCGGGGCTGGCCCGCAGGCCTGCACCACCTCGAAGATGTCCCGGCGCACCTGGTCCGCGTCCCCGGCCTTGAGCGCGCCGATGTTGAGCACCATGTCCACCTCGGCCGCGCCCTGCTCCACGGACAAGGCTGACTCGCGGGCCTTGATCAGCGTCTGCGACGCGCCCAGCGGAAACCCGGCCACGGTGATGGGCAGCGGACCAGATGACCCGGGTGACCCGGATATCCCGGCCTGGCCGCGCAAAAGCCGCACAACCAGGGGCAGGTGGCAGGGGTTCACGCACACGGTCTTGAACCCGTACTGCACGGCCTCCCCGCACAGCGCCTCGATGTCCGCTGGCGTGGCCCCGGGTCGGAGCAGGGTGTGGTCGATGGCGGCGGCCAGCCTGGCCGGAGTGTCGGGGATCATGAGCCTGCCAAGGGTTTGCGGTTTGCTTCCGCCGCGCACTATCCCCTGTGCCGCCCAGCGGGTCAAGAGGCGATGCGCGAGCAGAGCGCCGCCTCTGCCCGGCCTCTTGCAACTCCATTGACGGCATGTTAAACGCGTGTTTCAATCGCTTACAGGCGGAGCCAGATCATGCGTAACATGTCGCATTTACATATCATATTAATTCTCGTCAGCGCCGCCCTGGCCCTCCCCGGCTGCGGCCGCAGCAAAAAGGAAGGCCCCCGGCCCGCGCCCGTGGTCACGGCCAGGGCCGAGGTCCGGGACGCGCCGTACGTGCTCCCCACTGTGGGCACCATCAAGGCCGCCGTGTCCGTGAACATCAAGTCCAGGTTCGCCGCGAACATCAAGAAGGTGCACTTCGTGGAGGGCAGCCTGGTCAAGGCCGGACAGGTGCTGTACACCATCGACCCGGCGGTGAACGCCTACGCCGAGCAGCAGGCCGGGGCCACCTATTCCCGCGACAAGGCCGACTACGACCAGCAGGCGCGCGACCTGGAGCGCTACAAGATCCTGGCCAACCAGGGCGTCATCAGCCGCGAACAATACGAAGAGAAGCACACCTCCGCAGCCCGCGCCAAGAACGCCATGCGCGCCAGCGGGGCCGGAGCCTCCATGGCCCGCCAGACCCTGTCCTACAACACCATCACCTCGCCCATCGACGGCCGCATCGGCGCCAGCCTGTTCGACGAGGGCAGCTTCGTCAAGGACAAGGACGACATCCTGGCCGTGGTCAACACCACCACGCCCTTGGAGGTGAGCTTTGCCCTGCCGGAGCGCTACCTGGCGGAGCTGCGCAGGCAGTACGGCCAGGGGCCCATCGCCGTGGAGGCCGCGCCGCCGGGCATGGAGGCCCACCCCGAGATTGGCCAGCTCACCTTCATGGACAACCAGGTGGAGCCCGGCACCGGCGCCATCCGGCTCAAGGCGCGCTTTGAGAACCCTGAGGGCCGCCTCTGGCCCGGCCAGTTCGTCACCGTGGGCCTGGTGCTCAAGACCGTCAAGAACGCCGTGCTGGTGCCCTCAAACGCCGTGCAGAACGGCCCTGAAGGAACCTATGTCTTCGTCATCAAGGAGGACCACGCGGCGATGCAGCCCGTCAGCGTGGGCGTGCGCGTGCACGATTCCGTCATCATCGACAAGGGGTTGAACGGCGGCGAGGTGGTGGTCACCGAGGGCCACCTGCGCCTGTTCCCCGGCGCTGCCGTGATGGAGATCACCGGCAAGGGCCAACAGTCTGACAACACGCCCGGCAAAAAGCCGGAGAATCCGTCCGCAGCCGCGCCCGCCCTGGCGGCCAGGACCGGCAACGAAACCGCCAATCAAACCGAGAGCGGCAGCCGATGAACCCCAAGCTATTCATCACCCGCCCGGTGATGACCACGCTGGTCATGCTGGGCCTGCTCTTCTTCGGCATCGCCAGCTACTCAAACCTGCCCGTGAGCTACCTGCCGACGGTGGACTTCCCGGTCATCCAGGTCACGGCCACCCTGCCCGGCGCCAGCCCCAAGACCATGTCCTCCTCCGTGGCCTCGCCACTGGAGCGCCAGTTCTCGGCCATCTCCGGCCTGGCGGCCATGAGCTCCACCAGCAGCCAGAGCCTGACCACGGTCACGCTCATGTTCGACCTGAGCAAGGACATCGACAAGGCGGCCATGGATGTGCAGGCGGCCATCACCAAGGCGCGCGGCAGCCTGCCCAACACCATGACCGACGAGCCGACCTACGACAAGGTCAACCCGGCGGACTCGCCCATCCTCTACCTGGCCATCAAGTCCAAGACGCTCCCTCTGTCCACGGTCAACGACTACGCCACCACCTTCGTCACCCAGACCCTGTCCATGGTGCCTGGCGTGGCCCAGGTGCTCATCTACGGCGAGCAGAAGTACGCCGTGCGCATCCAGGTTGACCCGCGCAAGCTGGCCTCCCTTGGCATCGGCCTGGACCAGGTGGCCGGGGCCGTCTCGGCGGAGAACGTCAACCTGCCCATGGGCAGCCTGGACGGGCCGAACAAGAGCATCACCATCGACGCCGACGGCCAGCTCAAGCGCGCCGAGCGCTACGGCCCGATCATCGTGGACTACAAGAACGGCGTGCCCGTGCGCCTGGAGGACCTGGGGCAGATCAAGGACAGCACCCTGACCGTCAAGAGCGGCTCCTGGCTCAACGACGAGCGCTCCCTGGTGGTGGCCATCAAGCGCCAGCCGGGCTCCAACACCATCGACGTGGTGGACCGCATCAACCAGCTTTTGCCCACCATCCGCAAGCAGCTTCCGGCCAGCATCGAGCTGAAGGAGCTCTTCGACCGCAGCAAGCCCATCCGCCAGTCCGTGGAGGACGTGAAGTTCACCCTGGCCCTGGCCGTGGCCCTGGTGGTGCTCGTGGTGTTCCTGTTCTTGCGCAACATTCCCGGCACCATCATCACCGCCGTGGCCATCCCCTTCTCCATCATCTCCACCTTTGCGGTGATGCACTTCATGGGCTTCACCCTGGACAACTTCTCGCTCATGGCCCTGACGCTGGCCGTGGGCTTTGTGGTGGACGACGCCATCGTCATGCTGGAGAACGTGGTGCGCCATATGGAGATGGGCAAGACGCCCATGCAGGCCTCGCTCGACGGGGCCAAGGAGATCGGCTCCACCATCATCACCATGACCCTGTCCCTGGCCGTGGTCTTCATCCCGATCCTGTTCATGCCCGGCATCATCGGCCGCATCTTAAACGAGTTCGCGGTGGTCATCACCGCCGCCATCCTGGTGTCCGGCGTGGTCTCCTTAAGCCTCACGCCCATGCTCTGCTCCCGCTGGCTCAAGAGCGGTTCGCACCTGGAGCACAGCGATCCCATCTTCGAGCGGGTTGTGACCCTGTACCGCCGCTCCCTGCACTACGTGCTGGACCACCGCCGGGCCGCCATGATCGGCTCGGGCCTGCTCTTCCTGTTGACCATCGCGCTGTTCATCATCGTGCCCAAGGGCTTCTTGCCCGCCGACGACATGGGCCTGCTTTTCGGCATCGTGGAAGGTCCCCAGGGCAACTCCTTCGAGGACCAGGCCAAGTCGCAGAATGCGCTGACCCCGCTTCTGCTCTCCGAAAAGGACATCCGCGACGTGATCCAGGTGGTCGGCACAGGCACCACCAACCAGGGCTACACCGTCGTCTTCTTAAACGAGAACCGCAAGACCAGCACCGACGACCTCTTGGCCCGGCTGCAGCCCAAGCTGCAATCCCAGCCCGGGCTGTTGGCCTTTGTCCAGAACCCGCCCATGATCCGCATGAGCGGCAAACCCACCAAGGGCACCTACCAGTTCACCCTGCTCTGCCCGGACACCAGCATCCTGTACCGCGCCACGGGCGAGCTGGTCACCGCCCTGTCCAAGGTGCCGGGGCTCCTGCGCGTGAGCACGGACCTGCAGGTGAACGCGCCCCAGGTGGACCTGAAGATCAACCGCGACCTGGCCGCCAGCCTCGGCGTCACGGCCGAGGCCATCGAGACGGCCATGTACTCGGCCTATGGCTCCAGGCAGATCTCCACCATCTACGCCGAAAACGACTCCTACAAGGTCATCCTGGAGCTTTTGCCGCAGTTCCGCAGCAACCCGCTGGCCCTGTCCATGCTCTACGTGCGCTCCAAATCCGGCCAGCTGGTGCGCCTGGACACCCTGGTCGACGTGACCGAGGGCACCGGGCCCATGACCGTGAACCACTCGGGCCAGCTGCCCTCGGTGACCATCTCCTTCGACCTGGCGCCGGGCGTGGCCCTGGACCAGGCCATGGCCGAGGTGCAGAAGACCGCGCACCAGAAGCTGCCGGACACGGTGAACGCCGACTTCGAGGGCACGGCCAGCTCCTTCAAGAGCTCCATGGGCACGGCGGGCTTCCTTTTGATCATCGCCATCGTGGTCATCTACATTATCCTGGGCTGCCTGTACGAGAGCTTCATCCACCCGCTGACCATCCTTTCGGGCCTGCCCTCGGCGGCCATGGGCGGGCTGCTCTCGCTCATCGTCTTCCGCCAGGAGCTGCACCTCTACGGCTTTGTGGGCATCATCATGCTCATCGGCATCGTCAAGAAAAACGCCATCATGGTGGTGGACTTCGCCATCGAGGCCGAGAAGCACGGCATGACCCCGTCCGAGGCCGCCTTTGAGGGCTGCATCGTGCGCTTCCGGCCCATCATGATGACCACCATGGCCGCCATCATGGGCGCGCTGCCCATTGCGCTCGGCTTTGGCGTGGGCGCGGAGGCCAGGCGGCCGCTGGGCCTGGTGGTGGTGGGCGGGCTGGTGCTCTCCCAGGTGGTCACCTTGTACCTCACGCCGGTCTATTACACCTACATGGACGACTTCCAGGACTTCATGCGCCACCGGGGCGTTGTCGGCCTGTACCAGCACCTGCGCGACAGCGCGCGCCTGCACCGCCTGATCGAGCTTCTATGCATGGCCATGGGCTGGCTGGACCGGCAGCTGACGCGCGTGCCCTTGTTCCGCAGGCTGGCCGACCGCCTGCCCGCCCTGCGCGAGGCCGTGCTGCTGCGCGCGGCCAGGACCCGGCAGGCCATGCGCCAGCGCCTGCACAAGATGCGGCCCTCGACCATCGCCGACCAGAGCAACATGGCCCAGGAGCTGCGCGACGTGGTCATGCGGGGCCGCAAGGGCGAGGGAGCCGGGGCCGAGGGAGCAGACAAGCGCCTCCCCCAGGAGCATCCGCCCCAGAACATCAACGACGCGGAGTAGCCCGTCAGGGGAGCACTCCTCAGCGCATGTGCAAGCAAGCGCGGCCACCGGCACGAACGCAGGTGGCCGCGCTTATTTGCGTGTTTGGGGCATGATCATGGGCGACGGACGTTCAATACCCACCTGCGCCAGCGGGTGGCGGAGCAGGCAGCCGCAGGAGCTTCGCCCTGGCAAGCGCATCAGGGGGCGGCTGCCCTTGGTTGCCTGATCGGCGCGTTGCCGCTGCTTCGACAGCCGCATCGGTTCACGGTTCGGGCAGGAGGTGCACGCGCTGCCGCGATGGAAGCGCAGCTTGTGGCGGTGCCGTTGCCATCCAAAGGGTAGCGCTGAAAGGGGCGACGTGCAGTCCGTGGCCGATCTGACCAGATGATCCGACCGGGTGATACAGCCGGGAAGGACTGCACGCTGCACCTTCGCCTGCCCGGCCCAAGCCGAACGCGGGCGGAACACAGGGCAAAAAAAGAGCCCGACCTTGCGGCCGGGCTCAGGGAACCGAATCGAATGCAGCAGACCGCTACTTGTTCATGCCCTGTTCCTGGGGGAACACGGGCAGATAGCGGTAGGTCATGCTCATGACCAGGAAGCCAAAAGCCACGATCATGCCACAGGTGGACCACTCCGCCCAGTTGGGCGCATAAAACTGCCACTTGTCAAAGGGCAGGATGGGCATGGCGATGGACTGCACCGTGAACAGGTAACGGTTCAGCGACACGCCCATGCAGTCCAGGATGCCCGCAGTGTAGAGCATGGCCGGGTTGTTGCGGATGCTCGGGGTGATGAGCATGATGGCCGGAACCAGACCGCAGAGGATGATCTCGGTGAACATCAACGGCTTGCCGTAAATGTTTCCGTAGAACATCTGGTCAAAGGTCATGCCGATGCTGGGCAGGTAGTTGTTGGCCCAGGCCCAGGTGTCCAGGATCTTGAAGAAGACGTACACCGTGAGCATGGTGCCCGCGATCTTGCCCATGAGGGCCTTGGTCTTGAAGTCCACCAGCTTGCGGCCAGTAAGCTTCTCCATGAAGGTGCAGACCAGGACCGTGAAGATGGGGCCGGAGCCCACGGCGGAGAGCACGAACAGGAAGAAGGTCCAGGGCCAGATGAAGAAGCCTTCGCGGAAGGCGTACGGACGGCCCTGCAAAACGCCGTACATGCCGCCCAGCGAACCCTGGTGGAAGGTGGACAGGAAGGTGCCGATGCCCGCGAACAAAGCCATGTTCACGTGCATGTTGTGCGCCAGGTGGTGCAGGAAGGGGATCTTGTTCAGCTGCTTCTGCTCCAGGACCAGGGGCACGAACTCGATGATGAGCACCAGCAAGTAGCAGGTGATGCAGAAGATGACTTCTGTGAGCATGGAGTGGACGTTCGGGTGCCAGTAGCCGAACCATGCGCGGATCGGCTGGCCGATGTCCATGGTCAGCACCAGCATGGCGCCCGAGTAGCAGATGAACCCGACGATGACCGTCAGGTTGATGATGTTTTTCAGCTGGTCGATCTTCAGGATGTACTTCAAAAAACCCGTGAAGAACGCGCCAGCGCCCAGGGCGATGACCGCCAGGTCAAAGGTGATCCACAGGCCGAATCCGAAGTAGTTGTCCAGGCCGGTGACCACGATGCCCTTCGCGAAGATGAGCAGCATGGCGTACAGTCCGAACAGGAAGAAGGCCGAGATGAATCCCATCCACAATACGAATTTGCCAAAGGAGCAACGCTCCAGGCCGTCGGGAAAGAGTGCTCTATCCATTTGCGCCCCCTAGGAATGCTTCTTGGCGGCACCGGGCTTGCCGGTGGCGGCGTAGTTGTCGCCCAGTTTGCGCACCCACTCGCGCTTGCTCACGTAGTAGACCTGGGGATTCAGGCCAAGCTTCTCAAGCAGGCGGAAGGCGTCTTTGCCCTGAGCCAAATCGAACACCTTGTGTTCCTTGTTCTTCACATCGCCGAAGCTGATGGCGCCCGTGGGGCAGATTTCAGCGCAGGCGGGCATGTACGCGCCATCGGCCAGCTCGTTCGGCTTGCCGCCTTCCTGACGGGCCTTTTCCTTGGCCTGCATGAACCGGGTGTGGCAGAAGTTGCACTTCTCGACCACGCCACGCGGACGTGCGGAGGTGCTCGGAGAAAGCGCCTTCTCCATGCCCTTCGGGAAGATGGGATCCTCCCAGTTGAAGTAGCGGGCATGGTACGGGCAGGCCGCCATGCAGTACCGGCAGCCGATGCAGCGCGGATAGATCTGGCTGACGATGCCGCCTTCCTCGTTCTTTTCCGTGGCCACGACCGGGCACACCGGCACGCAGGCGGGGTTGCCGCACTGCATGCAGGGGCGCGGCAGATAGGCCACTTCCGCCTCGGCGCCGGACTTGCCGTTGTTCAGTTCAAACACGAGAACCCAGCTCAGGGTGCGCAGCTTGTTGGACGCATCCACCATGGGGGCGATGTTGTTCTCAACCTGGCAGGCAGTCATGCACGCGCCGCAGCCCGTACACTTGTCCAGGTCGATGACCATACCCCATGTGACTTTGAATTCTTTGGTAGCTCCGTGTGACATGTGGTGATTCCCCCTAGATCTTGGCGACGGTGACGGTGGAGCCAGCCCACACCTTCAGGCCCGTGCCTGCTTCGTCGCTCACCGTGAGGATCTTGTAGACGTTATCGCCCTTGCCCTTGGTGAACTCGTCCCAAGCGCTGCGGCCAAAGCCCATAAGCACGGCAACCGTGCCAGGGGCAACGCCCTCGTTCAGGTGAACGCGGGCCTTCATCTCGCCCTTGCCAGCGCTGAGCTTGACCTTGGCGCCCTCGGCCACTCCGGCCTTCTTGGCCGTGTCCGCGCTCATCTGGACAAAGAGGTCCTTGCCCAAGAGCTCGGTGTTGCGCACGGCCAACAGGTTGGCGGGCGGGGTGGCCAGGGTGGCGCTGCCGTAAGCCTGGTTGCTCATGGGAGCCAGGGCCAGGGTCTTGCTGTCCAGCGTGACCGGGGCGACCTTGGCCAGGGCGCTTGCGCCCAGGTTCAAAGCGCCGCCCTTGGGCTCGCCGTTCCAGATGCCGCCAGCGGCCAGCGCGTCGAAGTCCGCGCCCAGAGCCTTGGCCTTGGCCTTGATCACGTCGGCATAGGTCTCAAAGCCCAGGGTCAGGCCGAGCTTGCCAGCCGCGCCCAGGAGCACGTCCACCGGGTCCTTGCAGTCCATGACCGGTTTCTTCACCACCGGTGCGCCCACGAGGTACGTGGGCTTGGCCACGCCGTAGGGATTCAGGACGTCGTCGTAGCGCTCGAACGGATGCGGGGCGGGCAGGATGAGGTCGCACAGGGCTGCGGTCTCGTCCATGTACGTGCTGAAGGAGACCTTGAAGGCGATGTTGCCCAGGGCCTTGGCCATGTCATCGGCCTGGGGCAGGGCGTAGGCCGGGTTGGCCGCGTACACGATGAGCGCGCCCGGAGCGGCCTTGCCCGTGGAGACCTCGGCCAGGAAGCTCGCGGCGTCCTTGTCCGAAGCGCCGACACCGCCGACAGCCCTGGGGGCGGCAGGCAGAAGCGTCATGCCGCCGCCAACGCGGCCCAGCAGGACGTTGAGCGAGGCGCCGGCCACGAAGTCAAGGGCGCCCGCGCCCTGGCCGAAGGAGGCTCCGGCGATGACCAACGGGGCCTTGGCGGCCCTGATCAGGGCGGCCAGCTCCTTCATGGACTCGGCCTTGAGGCCGGTGGCCTTCTCCACTTCCTCCACCGTGTGCTTGGCCGCCAGGGCCTTGTACTCGGCAAAGTCAGAGGCGGAGGACACAGCGCCCGCGCCGATGAGCAGGTTGGCCAGGCCCAGCGCGAAGGCCGCAGTGGCCTGGGGCGGAACCGGCAGGAACTTGTCGCTCACGGCGGCGGTGTGGTTCAGCACCGGACCGGCATAGACGAACTTGGCGGTGGCCGCTGCGCCGGTGGGGCGCGTGGCGGCAAAGGCCTTCTGGTTGGCCACGGTGGGGCCCCAGGAATCCAGCGCGTCCGCGCCGATCATGAGCACCAGGTCCGCGCCCGCGATGTCGAAGCCGGGCTGGCCGGAGCCGCCCATGAGCTTGACGCCCTTCTCGGCCACGAACTTCTCGCTCGGCATCATGTAGTAGCCAGCATTGCCCAGCCCGCCCAGCAGGCCGGAGATGACCTCGCCTGCGGTGCCGGTCTCGTCGCCGCTGATGGCGGCGATCTTTCCGGCCTGGCCCTTGAGCACGCCGAGCTTCTCAACCAGGAGCGCCTCGGCGTCCTCCCACTTGATGGCCTCGAACTTGCCCTCGCCCACCTTTTTCAGGGGCGACTTGACGCGGGCCGGGCTGTACATGAGCTGGGCGCCAGCCGCGCACACGGGGCACACGCCGCCCTTGCTCATGGGATTGGCGGTGTTGCCCGCCACGGCAAAGGGAAGCCCGCCAACCGTCTTGACCTTGACGGCGCAACCGGCGGGGCAAAGTTTGCTCAGAGCGGCCTTGGCTTTCACCTCGCCCGTGTTCAGGCGAGGAATCCACGGCCAGTTCTGGGACCAGATGGATACATCATCCAGGCTCTTCCAGATGACAGGCGTGAACAGGGTGCCTGCAACGCCTCCCACGACGATTTTGACGAATCCTCTACGATCCAAACCCATCTTAAGCACCCCTCTTTTACTTGTGGCAGACGTGGCAGGCGTTGCTGACAGCCTTCTCTGCATGGCAGCGCTCGCACTGCCACATCTTCATGGTCTGCTTGCTGTACCCGGACAGCCTGTTTTCATAGTAGACCGGCGGAGTGTCCGTCTTGCCAACATCGAGGTGGCACTTCCCGCACTCGATCTCCTTGTGGGCATTGTGGCTGAAGAAGACGTTGTCCGGCTGCTTCTGGTAGATGAGCCAGGGAACTTCCTTGCCCTTCTGACCATACTGCTCGACGTAGACCTTCTCAGCCGGGTCGCTGCCGACAACGTCAGCATGGCACTCCTGGCACTTCTCGTTCTTCGGCAGGCCAGCGTACGATCCGTCGTCGCGGAAGGCATGGCAGCTGTCGCACTCCATGCCCTGTTCCTGGTGAATCTTGTGACTGAACCGGACGGGTTGAACCTTCTTGCTGTAGAGCAAGTTAGGGAAAAGCACCCAGCCCGCGATCACTGCGGCCACAAAGCCGATCAAGAAGGGAAGAGCCCCTCCACACCCCTTGCACTGTTTCTTTTCCTCCATAACCTCGCCCCACAACTCCTGTAGTTTCTGGTCCATATTTCGCCACGGAAAACTGCGTTCTCATACTTGACTGCGCTTTTGCGTGTCAAGAGCTTACGAAAAAATTCACGAGTTCCCCTGCTTCACCCTGCCGTACACGTCGTCAAACCGGACGATGTCATCCTCCTCAAGATATGGGCCGCTCTGAATCTCAATGATTTCAAGCGATACCTTGCCAGGATTGGCCAGGCGGTGCGTTGTCGCCTTGCCGATGTCTATGGCTTGGTTCTCCACCAAAAGGCGCTCCTCCCCGCCAATCTCAACCAGGGCCGTGCCCGCGATGACAACCCAATGCTCGCTTCGGTGATGGTGCATCTGCAGGCTCAAACGCGCGCCCGGAAGCACCTCGATGCGCTTGATCTTGTAGAACTGGCCTTCCTCCAGCACGGAGTAGCTGCCCCAGGGCCGCTTCACGGTGAGGTGGTTCTCCACCAGTTGGCTGCCCTGGGCTTTCAGCAGGGCCACGATCTCCTTGACCCGCTGCACCCCCTCGTGAGGGCAGGCCAGGGTGGCGTCCCTGGTCTGGACCATGATCATGTTCGACATGCCCACCGCAGCCAGCTTGCCGCCCTTGGAGATAAGCAGGCAGTCGCGGCAGTCCAGCGCCAGCACGTCGCCCTGGATGACGTTGCCGTCCGCGTCCTTTTTGCCCAGCCGGTACACGGCCTCCCAGTTGCCCAGGTCGTCCCAGTCGAACAGGGCCTGGACCACGGCGATGCCGCTGATCTTCTCCACGATGCCGTAGTCCATGGAAATGTTCGGCAGGCCCGCGTAGCCCTGGGCCATGGGCCGCTCGGCCCGGTCCGCCCACCAGTCCCAGAGCCTGGGCTCAAAGTCCTTTACTGCGGCCAGAAATTCGCGCACGCGGAACACGAACATGCCGCTGTTCCAGTAGTGCCGCCCGCTTTGCACAAACTCCAGGGCCTTTTCCAGGCGCGGTTTTTCAATGAACCGCACAACGTCAAAGGCGCCGCCGCCCAGCGCCTCGCCCCGCTCGATGTAGCCGTAGCCGGTCTCGGGCTGGGACGGGGTCACGCCAAAGGTCACGAACCGGCCCCCTGCAGCCAGGTCCAGGCCCTGGGTGACCGAACGCACCCAGGCCTCCTGGTCCGCGATCAGGTGGTCCGAGGGGAACACGCCGACCAGGGCCATGCCCATCTCCGCGCCCATCTCCGCGCCAGTCTCCTCGTCGCCCGCCACTTCACCCAGGGACACGATGCGCTCCAGGGCCAGCAATGTGGCGGGCAGGGTGTTCCTGGCCGTGGGCTCGGCCAGCACGCGGCTGTCCAGGTCGGGGTTGATGGCCCGGATCTGGCTGCGGACCTCGAAGACGTGCTCCTCGTTGGTCACCACCCAGACGTTCTCCGGCGCATAGGCGCCGAGCACGCGGGTCACGGTCTGCTGCAGCAGGGTCAGCTCGCCGTTCAGGGCCAAAAGCTGCTTGGGAAAGAGCGTGCGCGAAAGCGGCCACAGCCGCGTGCCCGAACCCCCGGCCAGGATCACCGCATAGCGGGGCTGGGCCAGGGCTGGCAGGGGTGCGCTCGGCTTTTTCGGCACGGTCGGCTCTCCGTTTTGTGGGGTCCCGGGGCAGCTTCAGCCAGCCTTCGGGGCCTCGTAGACAAAGGGTGTGACGAAATCCTTCAAAAACGGCAGCGCGCTGTCCTTGGCCGAGAGCACCGGCGCGCATTCCGGCCAGGGCACGGCCAGGTCCGGGTCGTTCCAGCGGATGCCCGCGTCGCTGGCTGCGTCATAGGGGGCGTCGACCTTGTAGAGAAACTCCGTGTCCGGCTCAAGGGTGACATAGCCATGGGCGAACCCGCGCGGGATGAACAGGCGCAGAAAATTCGCGGCGGAAAGCTCCACGCAGAAATTCCGCCCAAAGGTAGGCGAGCCCCGGCGCAGGTCCACGGCCACGTCGAGCACCCGGCCGCGCACCACCCAGACGAGCTTGGCCTGGGCATGGGGCGGCCTCTGGAAATGCAGCCCGCGCAGCACCAAGGGCTGGGCGGAATAGGCGTGGTTGTCCTGGACAAAATCCGCGCCGATGCCCAGCCCGGCAAAGGCCGCCCGGTTGTACGACTCCAGAAAAAAACCGCGTTCGTCCCGAAAGAGCTTCGGCTCAAGCAGCACCAGTTGAGGCAAGCCCGTCTCGATCAGCCGCATCCCTTCCCTCGCCCCCAGTGTGAATTCGCACAGCCCTATCCGAAAACCTGGCCCAGCACAACAGCCGCGTGCGCAGCCAAGGCCGATTGGCAGGCTTCCCTTTCTGCGCGCCCTCTGCTAAAGGTGCGCCCAGACGGGCTCCATCAGCCAAGGACAAGGCGGCCCAGGCCAAGGCGGACCAGGCCAAGGCGGCCCAGGCCGAAGAGAATCAGGCCGAGGACAACCAGGCCGAAGAGGACCAAGGCAACCACGAGGCGCCATGAACTCCCTGGACATCATCATCATCGCCATCGTCTGCCTGGTTGGCTTCCGGGGCTTTCACCGCGGGCTCATCAAGGAGGCCGTGTCCCTGTGCTCGATCTTTGTCGGCCTGTTCATGGCCGCGCACCTGCACACCATCTTCGTGCCGCACCTGAAGGTCTACTTCGCCAACCCGGGCACGGTGCTGGCCCTAAGCTACCTCATCACCTTCCTGGGCACCCTGGTGCTTTTGTGGTTCCTGGTGCGCTTCCTCCAGGGCGTGCTCAAGCTGGCCATGCTGACCATTGTGGACAAGGCCGCCGGCGCCGCCTTTGGCGTTGTGGAGGGGCTCCTGCTGTCCCTGGTGCTGCTGTTGCTGCTCAAGGCCATGCTGCCCGGCACCACGGCGGTGAAGAACTCCGCCTTTGCCCAGAAGACCGAGCCCGCGCTGGTGCTCCTGGCCAACTTCACGCCCGCGCCCATCCGCGAGACCTTGGAGGAGGGCGGCTTTGCCCTGCCGAGGCCGGCCCAGCTGCCGCCGCCCAGGCCCAAGCACCCGCAGCGGCCCGGCAAGAAGGACCGCCAGGACATCTGACCCGGGCCGCCTGTCACGGGCCGCTCTTGGCCGACCCCTCCCCGCCCTCAACTCCAAAAGACAGGAGACATGCCTTCGTGAGCACGGACAGCCTTTCCCTGGCGAAAATGCAGGACGTCATCGACGCGTTGCTCGGACCCGACGGCTGTCCCTGGGACCGCAAGCAGACCCCGCTTTCGCTGTGCGACTATGTCATCGAGGAGGCCTTCGAGCTGGTCTCGGCCATCCGCGCGGGCGACCACGCAGAAACGGCCGAGGAACTGGGCGACGTGCTCTTCCTCCTGCTCTTCGAGACCACCCTGGCCGCCCAGGCCGGACGCTTCGACCTGGCGGAGGTGGTTGCGGCCAACGCCGCCAAGATGATCCGCCGCCACCCCCACGTCTTCGGCGACGCCAAGGTGGCCGACCAGGAAGAGCTCTTGCGCAACTGGGAGCGCATCAAGCGCGGGGAAAAGGCGGACAAGGCCGACAAATCCGCCGAGGGCGAGCAGCCCGGCGCCTTTGACTCCCTGCCCAAGGGGCTGCCGCCGCTTCTGAAGGCCTACCGCATCCACTCCAAGGCCGCGCGCCTGGACTTCACCTGGGCCACGGACGAAGACGCCCGCGCGCAGTTCGACGCCGAGTGGCGTGAATACGAGCAGGCCTGCGCCAGCGGCAGCCAGGAGCGGATGGAGGAGGAGTTCGGGGACGCGCTGTTCACGCTCATTGAGCTGGGACGGCGCAAGGGCATCAAGGCCAACGCGGCCCTGGACCGGGCCAACCTGAAGTTCCTGGCGCGCTACGAACGCATGGAGGCCCTGGCCCGCGAGCACGGGCTGGACCTTCTGGACATGCCCATGGCGGACAAGGAGCGCCTCTGGGCCGAGGCCAAGACCGGGCTTCAGGCCGAAGCCGAGGCCGAAAACAGGCCCAAAGGCGCGGACCGGGCCTAGCCCTCGTTGGTGTCCGTGGGGGCCAGCTCCACCTTGTTCACTGCGGCCCGCAGCTCGCGGATGATCTCCGCGTCGCTGACGGGTTCGCCGATGACGATGGTGCCCTGCTGCCGGTAGCGCGGGGACAGGTTGTTCATGGTCAGGGCGTAGATGTCCTGGATGTCCAGGTAGCTCGGGTGGTAGTCCAGGTGCTCGGCCAGCACCTGCGGCATGAGCTTGATCACCCGCAGCTCGTTGCGGTTGCGGATGTTCTCCAGGGAGACGCCAGCCACTTCGTACTTCTTTTGCGCCATGCCGCGCCCTCCGTGGGGTTGGGTTGCGCCAAGGCCCGGCCCGCGAGATGCGGACCGGGCAAAGCTGGCTTGAATCTAGCTCATGCGCCGCAGGGGCGCAAGCCCTAGGCCCCGCTGCTGATGAAGCTGGCCGGGAACTCCATCCGCAGGATGCGCAGGGCCTCTTCGGCCTTTTCGCGCTCTTCGAAGAAACCGGCCTTCACCGCCAGGTACTCCTTGCCGCCGCGAATCACGCGGGTGATCCTGGCGTTGCCGTACCCGGACTGCACGAGCCGCTGCTGCACGCGGCGGGCGTTGTCGTCTTGGGCAAAGGCCCCCACCTGCACGGAATACTTGCCGCTCTCGGCCTTTTGGGCGGCCTTCTGCTCGACCTTCTGCGCGAGCTTCTGCCCAACTTCGGGCGCGGGCTCGGGCCTGGCTGCGGGCGCGGCTTTCGCCACCGGGCGCGGCCTGGCGGCCTCGGCCAGCATGACCGGGCGTTGGGTCTTGACCTGGGCCTGGGGCCTGGCGGGTTCTTCAACGATGTCCCGCTCGATAATCTGGTGCTTTGGTTTGCGCGCGGCAGCCTCAGCCAAGGCGAGGTCTGCGGACTTGGCCGCAGGGGCCCCGGTTCTGCCGTTCATGCTGGCAAGGGCCGGATTGTCGCTGATGCCCACCACGCGCACCTTGGCCACGCCGTTCTCGGCCATGCCGAGCAGCCGCGCCGTGGCATAGGACAGGTCGATGATGCGGCCGTCGATGAAGGGGCCGCGATCGTTGATGGTCAGCTCTGTCTCCCGGCCGTTCGCCAGGTTGGTCACGCGGACCTTGGTGCCCAGCGGCAGGGTCTTGTGCGCGGCGGAGATGCCGAACATGTCGTACGTCTCGCCGGTGGCTGTCTTCTTGCCATGGAAGTCCGGTCCGTACCAGGAGGCGGTGCCGACCTCGTCGTAGCCCAGGGCGGACTGCATGGGCCAGTAGGTCACGCCCTTGATGGAGTACGGCTGGAGTTTCGGGTCAACAAAGCCCGGCTCCTTTTGATAGGTCACGCGGGACCGCTCCGAGGCGGCCATCTGGTTCGCCCGCGCCCCTGTGGGGGCCTCGGACCGGATTGGCTCGGGCGAGCCTGTGGGCAAATAGGCGCACCCCGGCAGGGCGAGCAGGGACAAAAGCACTGCGAATCTTTGCAGCTTCATGGACGGCCTCCGTGCGGACGTAGTAGACGTCTCCCCTCCCAGGGTTCCCGCCAGGGCCCGGGTCTCCCTCCCGGACAGCATGCGCGTCATGACGGGTACGCACGTTTGTTCAATCGTACAGATCAAGGCAAAACTTTAGACGCCAATCCAGAGGCTTTGGCTACGGAAATCCATTTGACCACAGAGGCACATTTTCCCTTGACATTGCAATACTGAGCGCTCAAAGGTAGCCCTCAATTGTCGTGAAGGCCGGAAGCCTGTTGCCCCGGAGAGAACACGACGCGAACGTCTTATCATCATTTCAGGAGCTTAGAGTTCTATGCCCAAGTCCATCTACGTCGGCAACATCCCCTTCAGCGCCTCTGAGGAAGACCTGCGCAACATGTTTGGCCAGTATGGCGAGGTCATGTCCGTGAAGTTCATCAACGACCGCGAGACCGGCCGCTTCCGTGGCTTCGGCTTTGTGGAGATGGACGACGCTTCCGCCAAGCAGGCCATCGACGCCCTGAATGGCAAGGAGATCGCTGGCCGCGCCCTGCGGGTCAACGAGGCCCAGGAGCGTCAGCCCCGCCCCCGTCGCGACTACTAGTCGCCACGGCACGCCGGCAATAATAACACCCGGCTACCCTGCCCCGTCCCGCCCCTGCGGGACGGGGTTTTTCCTTCTCTACGGCAGCAAATGCCTCGGCACGACAACCTGCCGTCACGGGTTGTCACACAGCTGTTGCCCCAAGGTCATTGTCCGGTTACTCTATTTATAGTACCTGTTTTCCTCACCCCGTAACGCCCGCCCAAAGGAATTCCCGCCCATGAAGAACATCGCCCGCAACGAGCTGCTGCGCAATATCGCCATCATCGCCCACGTCGACCACGGCAAGACCACCCTTGTGGACGGACTCTTCCGGCAGAGCGGCGTGTTCCGCGAAAACCAGCAGGTCAGCGACCGCGTCATGGACAACATGGACCTGGAGCGCGAGCGCGGCATCACCATCGCCGCCAAGAACTGCTCGGTCACCTGGAAGGGCGTCAAGATCAACATCATCGACACCCCGGGCCACGCCGACTTCGGCGGCGAGGTCGAGCGCTCGCTGGCCATGGCCGGCGGCGCTATCCTCTTGGTCGACGCCAGCGAAGGCCCGCTGCCCCAGACCCGCTTCGTGCTGAAAAAGGCGCTGGACGGCGGCCTTCCGGTCATCGTCATCGTCAACAAGATCGACCGCAGCGACGCCCGGCCCGAGGAGGTCTTAAACGAGGTCTACGACCTGTTCATCGACCTGGGCGCCAACGAGGAGCAGTTGGAGTTCCCCGTGCTTTACGCCATCGGCCGCGACGGCATCGCCCAGACCACGCTCGAAGGACGCGGTGAGAACCTGAACCCCGTGTTCGACTGCATCCTGGAGAACATTCCGGCCCCGAGCTACGACCCCGACGCCCCCTTCCAGATGATCGTCTGCGACCTGGGCTACTCCGACTATGTGGGACGCCTGGCCATCGGCAAGGTCGTCAACGGCCGGGTCAAGTCCAGCGACTCCATGGCCTGCATCGGCGAAGACGGCACCCCCAAGTCGCTTAAGGTGAGCAAGCTCCAGGTGTACGACGGCGTGCAGCTGGCCGCCGTGGACGAGGTCCTGGCGGGCGACATCGCCGTGCTTGCGGGCATCGACGACGTGCACATCGGCGACACCATCTGCACCAAGGAATCCCCGGTGGCCCTGCCGCGCATCACCGTGGACGAGCCCACGGTCTCCATGCGCTTCGGCATCAACACCTCGCCGCTGGCCGGCCGCGAGGGCAAGTTCGTGCAGAGCAACAAGATCCGCGAGCGCCTCCAGCGCGAGGCCCTGCAGAACGTGGCCATCCGCGTGGAGGAGGGCGAAGACCGCGACAGCTTCGTCGTCAAGGGCCGCGGCGAGTTCCAGATGGCCATCATCATCGAGACCATGCGCCGCGAGGGCTTCGAGCTCACCGTGGGCAGGCCCGAGGTCATCTACAAAAAGGACGGCGGCAAGGTCACCGAGCCCATCGAACGCGTCTACGTGGACTGCGATGAGACCTTCATGGGCATCGTCACCGAGAAGCTGTCCATCCGCAAGGCCCGCATGGTCAACCTGGTGAACAACGGCAAGGGCCGGGTGCGCATCGAGTTCAGCGTGCCCAGCCGCGGGCTCATCGGCTACCGCGACGAATTCCTGACCGACACCAAGGGCACCGGCATCATGAACTCCTACCTTGAGGGCTACGGCGAGTATCGCGGAGACTTCCCCACCCGCTTCACCGGGTCCATCGTGGCCGACCGCTCCGGCGTGGGCGTGACCTACGGCATCTTCAACCTGGAGCCGCGCGGCCAGATGTTCGTCACCGCTGGCGACCCCCTGTACGAGGGCATGATCGTGGGCGAGCACACCCGCGAGGTGGACATCAACGTCAACCCCTCCAAGGAAAAGAAGCTCTCCAACATGCGCGCCAGCGGCAAGGACGAGGCCTGCACCCTGACCCCGATCAAGCCCATGACCCTTGAGCGCGCCATCCACTTCATCCGCGAGGACGAACTGGTGGAGATCACCCCGCAGTCCATCCGCCTGCGCAAGACCGTGCTTTCGGCCACCAAGCGCCACACCATGCGCGCCGGGTCCGGAAAGGCCGAGACCGACAAATAGCACCAGTCAAAGGGCACAGCCATGAACCCGCTTGATCTGCTGCTCAAACCCTCGGCGCGCCGCTTCTTTGCGGAGGCGGACGCGCTGCCCGGGTTCACCACGGCGAACAAGCTGCACGGGTACATCTACCTGCGCTGGCCCTACTTCTACATCAGCATGGCCACGGGCGAGCATCCCCTTGCCCGTGGCCTCATGCGCCTCTCGCGCCTGCTGGACAGGTTGCGGCCCTCCCGCGTGGACAAGCGCCGCAAGGCCCGCAAGGCGCAGAAGGTCAGCGGCGGCGTCCGCTTCGCCGACACCTACCACGGCAAGGTCATGCCCACCGAGGAGGCCACCCGGCTGGTCAAGATCGGACGCGAGGTGAGCCTGACCGCGCCGGAGTCCGTGGTGCCCTACCAGTTGGCGCGAGACATCGTGCTGAAGAACCCGGACCACATCGTGGTCTTCGACTGCCCCTGCCGGGCCGCGCGCAAGAACCCCTGCTCGCCCATGGACGTCTGCCTGGTCATGGGCGAACCCTTCGCCAGCCTGGTTCTGGAGCACAACGGCAAGCGCGCGCGGCGCATCAGCGTGGACGAGGCCGCAGACATCCTCAAGGCCGAGCACGCGCGCGGGCATGTGCATCACGCTTTTTTTAAGGACGCGGCGCTCGGGCGCTTCTACGCCATCTGCAACTGCTGCTCCTGCTGCTGCGGGGCCATGTCCGCGCAAAGAAACGGGGTGGAGATGCTGGCCAGCTCGGGCTATGTCGTCCAGGTGGACGCCGAGGCCTGCGTGGGCTGCGGCAACTGCGCCCAGTTCTGCCAGTTCGGCGCGCTGGGGGCCCGCGACCGCGCCCTGCAAATCAAAAACGCGCGCTGCATGGGCTGCGGGGCCTGCGTGAGCAAGTGCCCCAAGCAGGCGCTGTCGCTCCGGGCTGACCCCAGCCGGGGCCTGCCGCTCTTGGTCGAAGAGCTGGAGAAGCACGCCTCTGGCGGCCTGAAAGCCTGAGCAAGGTCCACTCAAACCGGGGGCGCGCATGCACTGGGCCCGATTCGTACAATATGCCGCCAGCCTGCTGCCGCTGTTGTTCTTGCTGCTCGGCTACGGGACCATATTCCGGAGAAACGGCGGACGGTTTGGCGACTATGCCCGAAGACTTGCCGAGGAACATTGCCTGCATCGCCTCGAACCCTCAGAACGCGTGCTGATTGTCTCGCAGACACGTTACGCCATGCTGCCCCAGCTTTTGGGCGCCGCGATCATCTTCCCCTATTACTTTCTGCAACTGCCGCCGAGTGTCCTCAATGTCTTTATGACGCTTCTCTGCGGCTCTGCGCTCTTCTTTTTCAACCTCATCCATATGCAGGCTGTCATGTCTGCGGTGGTCGTCACCGCAAAAGCCATCCACTGGTGCGACGGCTTTGCGCTGCCGCCGGACATCAGGACCAAGACCCTCACAGCGAACATGGAGGTCTTCTTTACACCCTGGAGCCGTGACCTGACGCTTATGGTGGATAGAGAACATCTTGGCCGGTTGGACTTCGCCAATTGCCGCCAGATCCACAGGGCCATCCTGGATGCCATCGCGGCCCTGGGCGCGCAGGCCGCTTCTGAACATCCGCCAACCTGAAGCGCGCCCAATCCGCCGACACAGCAGGACTCCATGACGGATACGAAACAATATGCAGGGCTTCGCCTCGTGGCGCTTTTGGAGCTGTCCAAGGGCGCGCTGGTGCTCCTGGCCGGGTTCGGGCTGCTCTCGCTCCTGCACAAGGATTTTGTCGAAGCGGCCGAGGATCTGGTGGAGCTGTTCCACCTGAATCCGGACAGCCGCATGCCGCACCTGTTCATCGACGCGGCGGCGCGGCTCACCGACGCCAAGTTGTGGTTGCTGGCCGCCGGGGCGTTCGCCTACTCGCTGGTGCGCGCCATCGAAGCCTGGGGCCTGTGGCGGCACCGCGCCTGGGCCGAATGGTTCGGCGCGCTGACCGGCGCGGTCTACATTCCCGTCGAGATCTACGAACTGGCGCACAAGCCGACCTGGCTCCGGTTCTTCGTCCTGGCGGTCAACCTGGTGGTGGTGGGCTATCTGGCGCTGGAATTGTGGCGCCGGAAGCAGGCAAAGGCCCAGGCTTCCCAGCCAGCCCGCTGATCGTCCCGCAGCCCGCAGCACCCAGACAGGCCCGCCAAGCCCCCGCGATCATACCGCACGCGTGCCCCCAAAAACGGCGCGGGACGCATGGGCCGTTCCGTCCACACGCCCCGCAGCAGGCAGGAGCAGGGTCCTGGGCTAGTCCCAGTTCATGCCGCCGGGGATGTCGGACAGGGCGGCGTTCTGCTTGTTCATGGCCTGGATCTGACCCTCCAGCTGGAGCACGCGGGCGTCCAGCTCGCGGATGCGGGCCTCGCTCGTGGCCACGGTCTCGGGGCGGGGCTGGGGCACTTCGGCCGTCAGGCTGCGGTCCATTTTGTTGCAGGCCGTGCTGACGAAGAGCATGACGAAGAAAATGACTCTGACGAAGGCTAGGCTGACTCTGTTCATGTTCATGTCCCCTTTCGCGCCGAATGCGCGGGTGTTCTGATTATCCTCGCAGGCCCGCCAGATGGCTTTGGCCGCGCTTTCCAGGTCGCACACTGATCCCGCCGGGTCTGGTTGTAAATGCGGAAGATATTGAGTATGCCTTCGGTGAAGACGAAGGCTTGGGCAGGGCTTCGCATCATGCGAACACGGGGCCTGGGCCAGGGGAACCACGGATATGTCCTTTGATCTCACCGACCTGCGCCTCTTCGTACACGTAGTGGAAAGCGGGAGCATCACCAGCGGGGCCGAGCGCGCCTTCCTGGCCCTGGCCTCGGCCAGCGCACGCATCCGCAACATGGAGGAGACCCTCGGCGTGCGGCTTTTGACGCGCGGCCGCCGGGGCGTGGTCCCCACCGAGGCGGGCCAGGCCCTGATGCGCCACGCCCACAGCATCATGCAGGATTGGGAGCGCATGGTGGGCGACGTGAGCGAGTACGGCCAGGGCCTCAAGGGCCACGTGCGCCTGCTGTGCAACACGGCCACCATCACCGAATTCCTGCCCGAGATCCTGAGTTCCTACCTCCTCGCGCATCCCAACGTGGGCATCGACGTGCACGAGCGCCTGAGCGCCGAAATCGTGCAGGACCTGCTGGAGGACAAGGCCGACGTGGGCGTGGTGGCCAAGAACACCGAGGTGGGCGACCTGGAGACCTTTCCCTTCCGCACGCTGAAGCTGGTGCTGGTGGTCTCGCCCCGGCACCCCCTGGCCTCCAGGCGCTCCGTGGCCTTTGCCGAGACCCTGGACTACGACTATGTGGGCCTGGCCGAGGGCAGCTCCATCCAGACCTACCTGGAGGCCCACGCCACCCGCGCGGGCAAGCGCATCAACTACCGGGTGCGGCTGCGCGGCTTCCTGGCCGCCTCGCGCCTGGTGGAGAACAACGTAGGCATCGCCGTGATCCCGGAGACCGCCGCCCTGCGCTGCATCAAGTCCATGGACCTGCGCGTGGTCCACCTGACCGACGTCTGGGCCACGCGCCAGCTCATCCTCTGTGTGCGCGGCTTCGCCCACCAGCCCCTGCACATCCGCGAGCTCATCGAGCACATCCGCGAGCCAGCTGCACCCCCGGAGCCCTGAGCCCCGCCGCCAGGCCGATGGACGCGACACGGCCCGCCGCTTGTACAGGCCCAGAGCACGGCGCGCACAAACCGCACTTTTGACACGGACTTGAGACAAGGTGTAGGACTGCTTCATGCAGAACCCCGCGCTTCTCCTGCGACGCATCCCGCCCAGGGCCCGCCTGGCGCTTTTGGCCGTGCTCCTTGTGGGCGCATCATTTTTCGGCCTGCGCCACCTGGGCCAGGCCAAAACCGAAACCTTCCAGGGCTATGTGGAGGCCGAATACGTGCACGTGGCCGCGCCCGTGGCCGGGGCGCTGGCGGAGCTGCGCGTGCGCCGGGGCCAGCAGGTGGCTGCGGGTGCGCCGCTGTTCGTGCTGGAGCAGGACTTTGAGCGCGCGGCCCTTTCCGTGGCCACCCATTCCCTCAAGGAGGCGGCGGACAAGCTGGCCGACGCCCAAAAGGGCCAGCGGGCCTCGGAACTGGCGGCCGCCAGCGCGCGCCTGGGTCAGGCCAACACCGCCATGAATCTGGCCGAGACCGAGTTCAAACGCCGCCAGAACCTTTTCGCCGCGCGCACCATCTCCGCCGAGGAGCTGGACCAGGCGCGCACAGACTACGAATTCAAGACCCACCAGGTGCGCGAGATGTCGGCCAACCTCGCCACGGCCAGGCTGGGCGGGCGCTCGGACGCCATCGCCGCGGCCCAGGCCGAGGTGGAGGCCGCCAAGGCGCGCGTGGAGCAGGCCGCCTGGACCCTGGCCCAGAAGACCCAGGGCGCTCCGTCCGCCGCCCTCGTCTTCGACACCCTGTTCACCCAGGGCGAATGGGTGCCTGCGGGCAAGGCCGTGGCCGTGCTGCTGCCGCCGCAGAACATCAAGGTGCGCTTCTTCGTGCCCGAGGAGAAGTTGGGCGGCCTCAGCCTGGGCCAGGAGGCCCAGGTGCGCTACGACGGCGGCCCCCCCGGAAAGGCCGGGGCGGTTCCGGTGCGCATCAGCTATGTCTCGGCCCAGGCCGAGTACACCCCGCCCATCCTCTACTCCAGCGACAACCGCGCCAAGCTGGTCTTCCTGGTGGAGGCCAAGCCCGCCCCGGACCAGGCCCCCCTGCTGCACCCCGGCCAGCCGGTGGATGTCCTGATCGATCTTCACCCGACCTCCAAGCCCGCGAAATAGCCGCATGCACGCGGACACGGAAAACCGCTCCGGCAGCGACGACGGCGACGTGAAAGTCAACGGCGACCCCGACGCCATTCACAACGGCAATTTCAACGCCAATCCCAACGCCAAGAACAATGGCGACGACCACGGCCACGCCAGCACCAGCGCCAACGCGGGCAGCACGGGCAACGCCACGGGCAACGCCATGGGCAACGACACATCCAACGCTGGCGGCAACGACAATTCCAACGCCGCCGACTACGTCATTGACGTCTCCGGCCTGACCAAAAGCTTCGACGGCAAGGTCGTGGTCAACGCCCTGTCCATGCGCGTCAAGCGCGGCGAGATTTACGGCTTCCTCGGCCCCAACGGCTCGGGCAAGACCACCTTCATCCGCATGCTCTGCGGGCTCTTGAAGCCCGACTCCGGCTCCGGCGCCTGCCTGGGCTATGACGTGCTGACCCAGGCCGACCTGATCAAGCCCCACGTGGGGTACATGGCCCAGCGCTTCAGCCTGTACGAGGACCTGACCGTGCGCGAGAACCTGGACTTCATGGCCCGCATGTACGGCCTGGCCGACCGCGTGCGGGTGGTGGACGAATGTCTGACGCGCATGGGCATGACGCGCTTCGAGAACCAATTGGCGGGCAGCCTGTCCGGCGGGTGGAAGCAGCGCCTGGCGCTCTCGGCCTGCACCCTGCACGGGCCGAAGCTGCTGCTGCTCGACGAGCCTACCGCAGGCGTGGACCCCGGCGCCCGGCGCGACTTCTGGGACGAGGTGCACAAGCTGGCCAGCCAGGGCGTCACCGCGCTCATCAGCACGCACTACATGGACGAGGCCGAGCGCTGCCACCGCCTGGCCTACATCGCCTACGGCGACCTGCTGGCCCAGGACACCCTGGAGGGCATTGTGGACAACGCCGGGCTCTCCACCTGGAGCGTGACCGGCCCGGGCCTGCCGGAACTGGCCGAGCGGCTGCGCCCGCTTCCCGGCGTGGAGCAGGTGGTGGCCTTCGGCAACTCCCTGCACGTCAGCGGCCAGGACGCGGCGGCGCTTGCGGCCTCCCTCGGCCCCTATCAAGCTGAAAACGGCCAGGCCCAGGCCGGGCGCGAGTGGAAGCCCATCCGCACCAGCCTGGAGGAGGTCTTCATCCACCTCATGCGCGGGCACCAGGCCAGGCAGAACGGCCAGACCCAGAAAATTCAGACGGGCCAAAAGAGTCAGGCAGACCAGAAAAATCAGGCGGACCAAAATCAGACGGCCCAAATTAATCAGGCAGGCGAAAAGCCATGAGCGCGGACAACATCTTCTGCTTCCGGCGCTTCGCGGCCATCGTCTACAAAGAGTTCATCCAGATGCGCCGCGACCGGGTGACCTTCGCCATGATGATCGGCATCCCGCTCATGCAGCTCATCCTCTTCGGCTACGCCATCAACTCCGACCCGCGCCACCTGCCCACGGCGGTGCTCGCGGCGGACAACTCGCCCTACGCGCGGTCCATTGTGGCGGGCATGCAGACCAGCAGCTATTTCCAGATCACCGAGCACCTCAAGAGCCGCGCCGAGGCCGATAGCGCGTTGAAAGAAGGCCGGGTGCAGTTCGTGCTGACCATCCCGGCGGACTTCTCGCGGCTGTTGCTGCGCGGGGAGCAGCCGGTGCTGCTGCTGGAGGCCGACGCAACCGATCCGGCCGCCACCAGCGGGGCGCTGGCCGCCATGCGCGAGGTGGTGAGCCAGGTGCTGGCGCGGGACCTGCCCGCCTCTGCCGGCTATGTGCCCACGCCCCTGCCCGTGAACCTGCGCGTGCACGCCGAGTACAACCCCGAGGCCGTGACCCAGTACAACATCGTGCCTGGGCTCATGGGCGTGATTTTGACCCTGACCCTGACCATGATCACCTCACTCGCCATCACGCGGGAGCGGGAGCGCGGCACCATGGAGAACCTGCTGTCCACGCCGGTGCGCCCGCTGGAGGTCATGGTGGGCAAGATCATCCCGTACATTCTGGTGGGCTACATCCAGATGGTGCTGATCGTCCTGGCGGCGAAGTTTTTGTTCGGGGTCCCGCTTCTGGGCAGCGTGCTGGCGGTGTTCGTGTTGTCGCTGGTGTTCATCGCGGCCAATTTGAGCGTCGGGGTGACGCTCTCGACCGTGGCCAAGAACCAGTTGCAGGCTGTGCAGATGAGCGTGTTCTTCTTTTTGCCGTCGCTCTTGTTGTCCGGATTCATGTTCCCGTTCCGGGGCATGCCGGGCTGGGCGCAGGCCGTGGGCTCTCTCCTGCCGCTGACGCACTACCTGCGGCTGGTGCGCGGCATCTTGCTCAAGGGCAACGGCACGCTGGAATCGCTGACCCACGTCTGGCCCATCGCGCTGTTCCTGGTGGTGGTCATCAGCGTGGGCATGCGGCGGTATAGGAAGACGCTGGATTAGTCGAACGCCACCGTCTTCAGCGCCCGCGCCTTCTTGTCCGGGCTCCACATGGACGGGGCCGGGGGCGGCTCGGCCCTGGAGCGCAGGGTCACGCCCTCGCCAGGCCGCAGGATCTCGGTCTTGCCCCCGTCGTTCTTGATGTACACGCCCTTGCCCGCGATCAGCAGCACGTTGATTTCATCCGTGCCCAGGTACCCGCCCCAGAACTCCGTGCCGCGTATGCCGATGGTCCCAAGCGGGGTGAGCACCTCGAACGGACCGCCGCGCAGGGCCGAGAGTTCGCCCGTGGCCAGGCGGAACGCGCCCTTGGTCAGCTTGAGCAGCACCGCGCCGGGTCCGGACTGGCGGCCCAGGTCGTAGCGCCCCAGCACGAACTCCGTGTCTGCGGCGAGCGTCAGCCTGGTCTCGTCGAGCAGGGTCAGCTCCAGGCGCGAGCCAGGGGCCGTCAGCAGGGTGTCCTCGCGCTTCACCTGCTCGTTCAGGGCCAGAGGGCGCAGCTCCCCGTCCTGCCGGGCAAAGGCCGAGCCCTGCACCCGGCTCACATAGCCCAGGTTTTCCCCGCCAGCGGCCAGGGCCAGGGGGATCGGACCTGCGCAGGGCGTAAGCGCCAACACCAGGAACACCCCGGCCAGACACGCCGGGAACAGCAGGGTCTTGAGCACGGCCTTGAGCTTTTCCACGAGTCCCCCCTTGCAGCCTGCGGGCGCAGGTCCGCCATATCGTGGGTATACCTGGGCCTGGAACGTTTGTCGACCGGCGCACCGGCCCGGATGTCGGTCCGTGTTTTCTGGATGGCACTTGCCCGCAGCGCCCAGCCAGGGTAGACAGCATTCTCGACGCCCTCAAGCGCCAAAGGCGGCACGGGCGAAAGGATGTGCACAATGGCGGGCAAAATCGCAGGACACAGCGCGGGCGCACTGGCCGCAGGCGCAGGTGGCGCTATCGACGAAAAATCCGGCGGCAGAAAGCTCTGCATCCACGGGCATTTCTACCAGCCCCCCAGGGAAGACCCCTGGATGGACACCATCTTCCCCGAAGGCAGCGCCGCCCCGGCCAGGCACTGGAACGAGCGCATCTGCGGCGAAAGCTACGCCCCACTGGCCTGGGCCAGGCGCTTGGACGGGGACGGCCGGATCATCGAGATCGTCAACTGCTACGAGTGGATGAGCTTCAACTTCGGCCCCACCCTGCTCACCTGGATGGAGCAGCAGGCCCCGGACACCTACGCCCGCGTGCTGGAGGGCGACCGCGCCAGCCTGGCCCGCCTGGGCCACGGCAACGCCATCGCCCAGATCCACCACCACGTCATCATGCCCCTGGCCACGGACCTGGAGAAGCGCGCGGAGATCGCCTGGGCCCTGGCCGACTTCGAGGCGCGCTTTGGCCGCCGGGCCGAGGGCCTGTGGCTCTCCGAGGCCGCCGTGGACACGCGCACCCTGGAGCTTCTGGCCGAGGCCGGGGTCGCCTTCACCATCCTGGCCCCGCGCCAGGCCAGGGAGACCGCCGACATCCTCCCCAAGGGCAAGGGGCAGGACAACTGGACCAAGGTGGACGAGGCCAGCCTGGACATCCGCGAGCCCTACCTGGTGGAGCTGCCGGGAGGCCGCAGCATCAGCGTATATTTCTACAACGGGCCGCTGTCCCAGGCCGTGGCCTTCGAGGGCCTGCTGCGCCACGGCGACGTCTTCTGGGGCAGGCTTTCCGGCCAGACCGGGCAGGGCCTGCTGGCCCTGGCCACGGACGGGGAGACCTACGGCCACCACTTCAAGTTCGGCGAGATGGCCCTGGCCTTCGCCCTGGCCCAGGCCAGGGACGGGGCCGACGGCGTGCGGCTGACCAACTACGCCGCGTACCTGGCGGAAAACCCGCCCAGGCGGCGCGCGCGCATCCACGAGAACTCCTCCTGGAGCTGCGTCCACGGCGTGGAGCGCTGGCGCGCGGACTGCGGCTGCTGCGCCGAGCACCGGCCCGGCTGGAACCAGCTCTGGCGCGGCCCCCTGCGCGACGGCCTGCGCGCGGTGAAGGACCGCCTGGACCGTCACCACCTGGACCTCGGCCAGGCCCTGTTCCGCGACGCCGAGGAGGCCGTGGTCGCCTACGGCCAGGTCCTTGCCGGTCTGCTGGACGCGAAGGGCTTCGAGGCCGCGCACTTCCGGCCGGGCCTGTCCGCAGCCCAGCGCGACACGGCCTGGAAGCTTTTGACCATCCAGAAATGGGCGCTCTCGTCCTTTGCCAGTTGCGCCTGGTTCTTCGACGACCTGGGGCGCATTGAGCCGCTGAACGCCCTGACCTTCGCCCTGCGGGCCATGGGCCTGGCGCAGCGCACCGGCCTGGAGGACCTGGAGCCGCTGCTCCTGTCGCACCTGGGCCAGGCCAGCTCCAACGACCCGGCCCTGGGCAGCGGGCACGACCTCTGGACCCGCGAGATACGCCCCCGGCGCGAGACCACGGAAAGCATCCTGGCCCAGGCCTTGGTGCGCCTGTGGGCCGAGGACCGCCTGCCTGCCCCCGGCGCCAGCGCAACGGTCTCCTGGCCGGGGCTCAGCGTCGAGATCGTTATGGGCCAGGCCCCCGCCGCCAATGAGCTGACGGGCGCGGCGCGCATCACCTGGGCGCGCGAGTCTGGCGGCGACCACTGCAGCTGGAAGTGGGAACGCACGGACGGCGGCGGTCCGCTGGCCGGGTGCATGCAGGTGGAGCACACCGCCGCCACCAGGGCCTTCACCAAGTGCGTTCCGGCCTCGTACCTGACCTGGGGCAAGCGCCAGGACCTGGCCCTGGCCTGGATATGCCGGGCCGAGGCCGACTCCTGGACCGAGCTGTGCGCCGAGGCCAGGGAGGGCACGCACCTGTTCCTGCCCTACCGCGAGGCCCAGACCACGCAGACCGGCGCCGATCTCTGGGGACGACTGTGGTCAGCCCTGTGCTGGCAGTGCATTCTGGGCACGGTGGTGCCCGGACGCGACTTCCTGGACTTTCTCAAGGGCCTGGTGCCGGTCCACCCGGAGCGCGCCCTTTTGGCCCGGCGCGTGGGCCAGGCCCTGGTGGAGCTGCTCACGCCCGCAGACCCGAATTATGCCGAGGTGCGGCGCATCATGGAGCGCGCGGCCACTGTGGGCGTGGAGCCGGAGCTCTGGTCCGCGCAGAACCTCTACTGGTCGCGCCTGCGCGGCAGGCCCGCAAGCCGCGAGGCCGGGCTGGTTCTCGGCTTCGATATGGACTGAAGTCCTGGGCTTCGACGCGGACCAGGACCGCGCCCAGGACCTGGGTTGCGGACCACGGCCCTTGCCCTGCGCCCCGAGGCAGGGTAGAGGCGGCTGACGAAACCACACCCGGAGGCTCGCCTTGCTCACGGAAGTCATCTCAGAATTCGCCATCCACGTCCTGGACACCACCGGCTATGCCGGGGCCGCCTTTCTCATGGGCCTGGAAAGCATGGTTTTTCCGGTCCCGAGCGAGGCCGTGATGCCCTTTGTCGGCTTCCTGGTGGCCGACGGCAAGTGGGGCCTCATCCAAGCCATCCTGGCCACCAGCCTGGGCTCGTTTCTGGGCTCGTACCTGTCCTATCTCATGGGCTATTATGGCGGGCGGCCCTTTGTGCTCAGCGTGGGCAAGTACCTGCTGCTGGACGTGCACGACCTGGAGATGACCGAGCGCTTCTTCCACCGCCGGGGCGGCGCGCTGACCCTGTTCCTCTGCCGCTTCATCCCGGTGGTGCGGCACCTGGTCTCCATCCCGGCGGGCATCGGCAAGATGCGCTTCTGGCCCTTTGCCTTGGCCACGACCATTGGCGCAACCCTGTGGAACAGCTTCCTGCTTTACTGCGGATACAAGCTGCGCGAGAACTGGAGCATGGTCCAGACCTACCGCCACCATTTCGACGCGCTCATCGTGGGCATGCTGGCGGCCAGCATCGCCTGGTACGTGTGGTACAAGCTGAGGCGCAGGCGGGCCGTGCGCGCCGAGTAGCTCAATGAATGCGTGAAGCCCCCGGCACTCCGATTTGGGAGCGCCGGGGGCTTTCTTGTTTTCGCTTAGTGCTTTTGCACACATTGAGGTCAACGCCCTAGCCCAAACTTGACCAGAATTGAATAAATTTATACAGCTTAATGAGCACAAAGTATGGGGGGCATTTTAATGAACAAATGTGACTATTCAGGATATTGGACTGGCGAGTTTGAAGGGACAAACAGAGGAGGTATCGCTTTTAACCTTCAGCAACATGGTGAAACAATTTCTGGAACAGCACGAGTTTACGAACCGCTGCTTGGACAATATGAATTCAGCGTATCTGGTCATGCAAAAGATAAAATATTACTCAACCTTACTCCATTAGCTAGCTCACAAGTTGAAGGTGTTGGGAATGCCAAAATTTCTGGACAATACATCAGTAAAGGAGTGCTTTCAGGGAATTGGAGCACAGACATTGGCACTGAAGGTGTGTTCACAGCAACGTTATCGCAAAAAAAAGAGCTGCCTAAAGATAATTCTGTGTTTATAGTACATGGCCATGACGATGGTGCAGTATCTAAAGTCGCTAGATTTCTCGAAAAATGTAAAATTGATTATACAATTTTAAGTGAGCAACTGAGCCAAGGAATGACTGTCATAGAAAAGTTTGAAGAGTATGCTCTAAAAGCTGGTTTTGCAATAATACTGATGACACCTGATGACATAGGTTATCCAAAAGATGAAGAGGATCAGAAACGATTCCGCCCGAGGCAGAATGTAATTTTCGAACTCGGTTACTTTTCTGCAACACTTGGGAGAAACAAGACAATAGTGTTCACAAAAGGTGACGTAGAATTCCCATCTGATCTTCTTGGCCTTGTTTATGTACCATTAGACAGTGGAGAAGGATGGAAAATAGCACTCGTGCGCGAGTTGCTTGCTGCTGGTTTTGACATTGACCTGAAAGCAGTGTTCACCTAACCAGAAGCAAGTAGAAAAGCCCCCGGCACTCCGAATCAGGAGCGCCGGGGGCTTTTTGTCGGCTGTGGCCGAAGTGACTGGCGCTAGCGGAAGAGAATCTCGGCCCGGGCGGTCTCGGGGTCCAGCACCTGCACGGTGATGTCCACCGGGGTCTTGAAGTGCTCAGACGCGCCGCGCAGGATGCCCTCGAAGTAGTGGTGGTACCCGCGCTTGGACTTGTAGATCATGGTCAGCTTGTTGCCCCGCTCCTCGTAGCTGAACCTGGGCGGGATGATGCCCGGATTGGCCTTGGTCAGGTTGGCGTGGGTGTCGTTCATGGTCAGGTAGAATTCCTTCAGGGTCTTGGCCTTGAAGTACGGCTTGTACATCTTGTGGAACTGCCCGATGGTGTACTTGCCCAGGTCCACGAACACGCTCTTGGCATCCTTGCCGCTCTCCTTGACCAAAACGTCGGCCATCTGGCGCAGCACCTGGTCGGGGTAGCTCTGGGCGGGCAGGAACACCGGGTTGCCCAACTCGTCCAAGACCTTGGCGTGCACCCCCTCGCCGTACTTGCTCTTGATGAAGTCGAGCATGATCTTGGGCAGGATGCCCTTCATCTGGCCGTGGGAGGCGCGCAGCTTGGTGGCGTCGGCCTTGTTGGCGGTGAAGATCATGGACATCCGCAGCAGGTTCTGGGACAGCTCGGCCAGGTCGCGGGTGGCGCTGGCGGCCTGGCCCGCGCCCTCTTCCGTCTCCTTGGCGATGCCCGCGATGTCCTCGATGTTCTTGTTTATTTCCTCGGCTGCGGCGGACTGCTCCTCGGCGGCGGTGGCGATCTGGGCCACGCGCATGGTGACGTCCTCGATGCGCCGCATGATCTCTTCCAGGGACTGGCCGGTGCGGTTGGACAGATCCGTGCTCTTCTCGACCTGGCGCTCGGTTTCGCGCATGGTGGCCACGGCGTTCTGGGAGCGCTCCTGGATCTCGCGGATGGAGTTCTCCACCTCCTTGGTGGCGGTCATGGTCTTTTCGGCCAGCTTGCGCACCTCGTCGGCCACGACGGCGAAGCCGCGCCCGGCGTCGCCCGCGCGCGCCGCCTCGATGGCGGCGTTCAGAGCCAGGAGGTTGGTCTGGTCGGCAATGTCGTTGATGACGTTGATGATGCGGTCGATCTCTGCGGCCTGGGAGTCGAGCTGGCCCAACACCCCGGCCAGCTTGCGCGAAGACTCGGCCACCTGGTTGATGCCGGTGACGCTCTCGCGCACCAGCTGCACCCCGTCCGTGGCGGCCTTGCTTGCCGTGGCCGCGGCCTCGGAGGACTGGGAGGCGTTCTGCGCCACCTCAAGCACGGTGGCGGTCATCTCCTCCATGGCCGTGGAAACGCTTTCGGTCTGGGCCTTTTGCCGCTGCGCGCCGCGCGCCTGCTCGTCGGCCGAGGCGGACAGCTCCTCCGAGGCCGAGGCCACGCGCTGGGCCAGATCGTTGATGGAGTTGCCCACCTGGAGCATCTGGTCCTGCTGCCTGGCCAGCTCGGCCTGCTGCTCCTTGATTTTTTTCAGGTCCGTGAGGCAGACCACCGCGCCGATGACCGCGCCCTTGACATCCTTGAAGCAGTTGATGCTGGCGAACACATCCAGCTCGGCATTGTTCCAGAGGGTCACGTGGAGCTCTTCGGCCATGCTGCCCTTTTCGGCCATGATGCGCTCGGCGATGGACTGGCCTTTGCGCCCGTAGAAGGCCTCGGACACGGTCTTGCCCATGACGTCGCCCTCGGCGCGCATCAAGATGGCGAGCATGGAGTTGCTCACGTGGGTGATGGTGCCCGTCGCGTTGCACAAAAGAAACGGCATGCCCACGGCCTGCACCGCGCCCCGGTAGTACTCACGGCGATGCATGTTGTACTCCACCACCTCGGACACCAGGGCCGCAAGCTCACCCAGGGGCGGCCAGGAGCGCACTTCGTCGAACAGAAATTCGCGTTTTCGCGTATTCAGACGCAGCAGCCCGGCCTTCAGCCCATCGGTTCCCGGCCCCTGCCCAGACGCCAGGTATGCGGCCAGGGCCACAAGGACCACAGCCAGTCCCAGGGCCACCCATTGGTTGGCGGCGAAATGCGCCGCAGCGATAAAGGCGGCGGCGGCCACGCCGAGTGCCCAGAGAGCCGTGGCCGGGGGGATGCTTTTCTGCTGTGCGCTCATGAACGACTCCTTTGTGCCAAATACAGATATCCAAAGGAAGGAATGAACCCTCACATGCCGGGCTGCACGCAACGCGTCTCCGGCTCATCGGACCGTCTCGACTCAAACTTTACTCTTAGTACTATTTCAACAAATAGCGCTGGAAATTGCAACAAGATACGCACTCAGCTCCGGCCCGAGGAGCCCCATCCGCGCGCATTGACTTGGCGGCCCGCTTTTGGCAACGTCCACAACGCTTCGGCAGCAGGGCATCCTCCCGCTTCCGGGGCCAGACGGAGGGGTGGCCGAGCGGCTCAAGGCGGTGGTCTTGAAAACCACTGACGGGCAACCGTCCGGGGGTTCGAATCCCTCCCCCTCCGCCAAAAGAAAATCTAGCCTAGTCCGAAACAGCACAAAACATCAAGGAAATCAGCTAGAAATACCGGAACCCGTGTCCGGTATCCTCTAACTGTGTCTATTGACACCTGGGGGCACTTGGGGGCATTGCTGGGGGCACGGGGGCATTTTGAGCCCTCACAAGCGGGAGGATGCCCCCAATGTCCGGCAAACTTACTGACGTAGCCATTCGCAACGCCAAGCCCGGCCCGAAGCCTTGCCGAATGTTTGACGGCGGCGGCCTTTACCTCGAAATCTCCCCGGCGGGGGGCAAGCTCTGGCGGCTCAAGTACCGCTTTGGCGGCAAAGAGAAGCGCCTGAGCCTGGGGGCATATCCAGAGGTGCCCCTGTCGCAAGCCGCGAAGGATGCCCCCAAGGGAGCCCGGCAAAAGGCTTTCGAGGCCCGCTCTCTCTTGGCTGAGGGCATTGACCCCGGAGCCGTCAAGCAAGCTAAAAAAGCTGTTGAACGCGCCCAAGAGGAAACCTTTCAGGCCATAGCCGAGGAATGGTTTCAAGAGTTCCGCCATACCTGGACGGACAGCACGGCGGAAACGATCATTTCCCGCCTGCGCATGGACGTGTTCCCCTTCCTTGGCGGCAGGCCCATGCGCGAGATCACGCCCCCGGAGCTTCTGGCCGTCATTCGCCGCATAGCCTCACGCGGGGCCGTGGAAACAGCCCGCCGGGACATGCAGAAGTGCGGGCAGATATTCCGCTACGCCGTTGCCACGGGCCGGGCGGAACGCGACGTTACCGCAGACCTTCGCGGGGCGATTCCTCCCCCTACCAAACGCCACTTTGCCAGCATCCACAACCCGGCGGAGATCGGGGAGCTTTTGCGGGCCATTGACGCCTACCGGGGCTCTCCCGTGACGCGCTGCGCCCTGCGGCTGGCCCCGCTCACCTTTGTGCGGCCTGGGGAGCTGCGCCGGGCGGAGTGGTCCGAAATCGACATGGAAAAGGCCGAATGGCGCATACCCGCCGCCAGGATGAAGATGCGCGAACTTCATATTGTGCCGCTCTCCCGGCAAGCCCTAGACGTGCTGCGCGAGTTGCAGCCGATCACTGGCGGGGGCGTGTACGTGTTCCCCGGCGGGCGGTCCGCTGCCCGGCCAATGAGTGAAAATGCCGTCCTGGCCGCCCTGCGCCGCATGGGCTATGAGCGCGGCGAAATGACCGGGCACGGCTTCCGCTCTATGGCGTCCACCATTCTGCACGAACAGGGCTGGCCTTCTGACGTGGTGGAACGCCAGCTTGCCCACGGTGAACGGAACAAGGTCAAGGCAAGCTACAACTTTGCGCAACATTTGCCTGAGCGCCGGAAGATGATGCAGGCTTGGGCGGATTACTTGGACGCGCTGCGCGAAGGTGGCCGGGTGGTACCCATATTCAAGGCGACTGCCGGAGAATGAAGCAAGAAAAGCCGCGAGCCCTTGCGGGGTGGCGGCCTTTCGGGTGATGATCGTGCTCGGCGCGGCTTGTGCGGGGCCTCGCATGGGGAGAATATAAGCTCGCAGTTGCACAGTGTCAATATTTCCAGGGTCTAGGGGCGGCCTAATTACCCGCCCCGAAAAGCCGCTACCCTGGCGGCCTGGCCCTGGACTCTACCAGGGGAAAGCGAAGGGGGCGTTATGGCGTCTAGCAAGCCAAATGGTCACGACTTCAAAAAGTACAGCTTTTGGGCATGGCAATACACCGCCAGAAACAAAGAGTTTATCGAGAAGCGTACTTTTTTATGCGATTTTGTTGGGGCATTAGAGAACAATGGAGTAATGTCTAAATATGTTGACCTAGATACTGTAGCACGTAAGAACAGATGGGAAGATAGCGATAGTATATTACTCAGGAGTCCAGTGCAGCATGGCTTGTCAACTCGCCGCCCAACTGAAGAAGAGCACGGACTTGCGCAGACAGCTCTTGGACTACAACAATTCTTTTCGAGCCTAAACTATAATTATTCTGATATTGGAATAGATCAGACACTTGCCAACAATATCATTAACAACTTAAAAACCTATGCAGAGAAGTATTCCTATCCAGAGAAACAAGTATACACATCATGGTATCCATTTCAATCAGATAGAATGCTGGTAGAAGATGATCAAAATTTATCTACCGGGCTTTTCAACACCAGAATCGGCAAGAATTTTGGAGGAAAGCGCAAGGTTCTAATAGATTTCTCATTGCCAATCGAAACAATATTATCCGAGGTGCGGGCTATCTATGAGCAACTTAATAGTGCTGGAAGCGATGAATTATATAGTGCTATTAAAAAAAATATCCGTTCAAAATCCGGTGTAACCACCATTAGTGACGCGCCAAGGGCGATAGGCCTTTGGCTTTGGGACTACATTCACGCCAACTCATGCAGGCAGAATGAGGCCATTCGTAAATTGGGGGAAACAGGGCACCTCAGATTGTTGAATATGGAAAACTTAGAAGATACAGACCTACGCTTTTTTTTGCGTCGCACCAAGGCGTGCATTGTTGCCAGGGAAGTCCTGTCGTTTTCAAAAAAGGGAACCTAGTTTGCCTCACAGGAACCCGGAACTAACGTACTAATAAGGGTTCTTTTCACTGAATTTTCATCCTGCATAGAACGACTTCCAACAAAGGAGTTGTTCTATGGACTGTATCAAACAAGCCTCTCGCATCAATCCCGATTCCTTGTACCGCGTCAAGCGCATCTGCCGACACAAAGACAACCCCGCACCGCTCATAGACGTTAGCCCGGCAACGTGGTGGGCCGGGGTCCGCGTTGGCAGATTCCCCGCGCCTGTCCGCAACGGTTCCTTGACTTTTTGGAAGGGCTCGGACCTCTTGGCCCTGGTTGAACGCATGGGCGGGGGGCAGGCAAAATGAAAACGAGAAGCCCCCTCAGCCGGGCCAGGCATCGGGGGCAAGAAACAGGGTGCGCGTCTGCTCCCTGTGTACTCTTGCCCCTGCCCGGCGTCAATCTGCCTCTGCCCCACGCATGGCGCACCCTGAATGCCGTGACGGACGCCGTAGCGGCCCGTGGCTGGCCGTGGTGCCCTGTTGCCTCCCTTATGGTGGACGGCTGCACAGTGTCCGTTGAATCGGCCCTGGACGCCTCGCAAGCCGAGAGGTGGGCGCAATGAGCACTAACGCTATTACCGCCTTCCGCGCCCGGCTGGAAGAGGCCGGGCTTGTGCCTGGGGAGATCATCGCAGACGGCCAACTCCATCGCTGCGCCACGGTGGCAAAGCCCCGGTCCGTGAATGCCGCCTACATCGCGCACCTGGACGAACCACCTTCCCTCTGGTGGCTGGATTGGGCCACGGGACAGGGGGGCACCTGGACCGCCAAGGAAGAGCGCACCCTGAGCCCTGCCGAGCGCAAGGCGCTACAGGCCCGTATCGAGGCGGACCGTTGCGCCCGGCAAGAGGAAGAGGCCAAGCGCCATGCAGAAGCCGCAGACAAGGCCCGGCGCATCCTGGCCGATGCCACGGACTGCACGGTGCATCCTTACTTGGCGGCAAAGGGCGTGAAGTCCTGCCCCGGCCTTAAAATCGGCACAGACGGGCGGCTGGTGGTGCCTGTGCTGGGAGAGGACGGCAAGCCCGTGTCTCTGCAATTCATCGCAGAGGATGGCGGCAAGCTGTTTCTCGCTGGCGGACGCACCAGAGGCGGGTACTTCGCAATCAAGGGTGCCGCTGGACCGTTCTACATTGCCGAGGGCCTGGCAACGGGCCTGAGCATCCGAGAAGCCACGGGGCAAACGGTCCTCTGCGTCTTCAACGCCGGGAACCTTGAGCACGTGGCGGCCCATGCCCGCCAGAAGTACCCGGACCGCGAGCTGGTGCTTTGCGCCGATGATGACAGGGAAACAAAAGGCAACATCGGGCGGAGCAAGGCGACTGCGGCGGCCCTGGCCGTGGGGGCATCCCTGGCCGTGCCGAGCTTCAAGGAACCGCTGGACGCGCAGGGAAAGGCGCGGACCGACTTCAACGATCTGCACCAAGCCGAGGGCCTGGACGTGGTGCGGGCGCAACTGGCCGGAGCATCCAAGCCCGTGGCCGTGGCAGAGGCCCCCATAGAGCCCGTGAGCTTCGACACCCTCAACGTGCCCGACGTGGACCCCGCTTTGCTGCCTCCGATCTTGGGGGAGTTTTGCGGAGCTGTTGCCGAGGGCCTGCAAGTGCCTTTTGAGCTGGTGCTTATCAATGCCCTGGCCTGCGTGGCTGGTGCTGGGCAGCGCAAGTTCAAGGTGCAGGTGCGCCCGGATTACATGGAGCCCGTCAACATCTATGCCCTGGCGGCTCTGCCCCCTGGCGAACGCAAAAGCGCCACGGCGGAAGCCTGCAAGCGCCCGCTGATTGATTGGGAGACGGAAGCCCAGGAAGAGGCGCGGGAGAGTATCCGCAACACCCTAAGCGAACGCAAGACGCTGGAAAAGGCCATTGAAGCCAAACGGGCCAAAGTGGGCAGCGCCAAGACGGCAGAGGTCCGCCGCGAGGTTATAGCCGAGGTCAAGGCGCTTGAAGCAGAGTTGCCCGAAGTGCCAGCCGCACCCCGGCTGCTGATTGATGACGTGACGCCGGAAGCAATCCCGGCATTCATGGAAAGGCAGCAAGAGCGGGCCGTCATCATAGAGGCAGAGGGCGGCTTTTTTGACATTCTGGCCGGGCGCTATTCCAAAGGAGTGCCGAACCTGGACGCCGTGCTGAAACTCTGGTCCGGGGAGGCCGTTCACGTTGACCGCCGGAGCGGGCAAAACATCGTACTCCATGACCCAGCCTTGACCATCTGCCTTTCCCCTCAGCCGGAAGTTGTGCGGGGCCTGGCTGATAAGCCCGGTTTCCGAGGCCGTGGCCTCTTAGGGCGCATCCTGTTCCTGTTGCCCAAGAGCCGCGTAGGCAGTCGGGAGGTGGAGCCGAGGCCCATTCCCCAGGCCGTGCAAGCCCGATATGCGGCCAAGGTGCGCGGCCTTCTGGACTTGCCGTGGGCGCGGGGCACGGACGGCAAGCCTGCGTCCTACCTCTTGCAGATTGCGCCGGATGCTTACCGAGAGTGGGCGGACTTCCATCGTGACGTTGAAGCGGAGCTGCGCCCCGGCGGAGAGCTTGAGCTGATAGCCGATTGGGGCGGGAAGTTGCACGGCGCGGCTGCGCGGCTGGCTGGGCTTCTGCATCTGGTGGAGCATGACGCCCCGCACCTGCACCCTATCGGCCTGGGCACCATGCAACAGGCGCTTGGGCTGGCAGCGGTCCTCACGGAACACGCCAAGGCCGCTTTTGCCCTCATGGGGGCGGACCCGGACATTGAATGCGCAAAGCATATCCTGGCCTGGATTGTGGACAGGCGCGTTGACGCATTCCAGGCGCGAGAAGCCTTCCAGGCCGTGAAGGGCCGCTACTCCAAAATGGAGTTGGTCAAGGCTGGGCTCTCCATCTTGGAGGAACGGGCGTACATCTTCCCGGCCCAAGTGCCAACACGGGAACCGGGCAAGGCTGGCCGTCCACCCTCCCCAGGATACAGCGTCAACTCTCTGGCCTTCGGGGGTGCCATATGAGCTTGGCCGCCAAGTGGAAGAACAGGGCCAGCGGTGGCACTTGTGGGGGTGAAGTTGTAAGATCAATATTCTCAATATCCTCAAAATACCCCTTCAAGCCTAATTCTGAGGATTGTGGGAATATTGAGCATAAGAATCAAACCCCCGCTTTGAGCATAGACGAGGGGCCTTCGGGCCTCCCCTGGCCGGAGCCGGAACCGTTCCCGCTGGTGGTGCGGTCCGTGCCCTGGAAGTATGCCTGCCTCTACGCCATTGCCTCACACTTCGGCGCAGGGCTCACGAAAAACGGCGGGGGCAGGCTCACGCTCACCTGTCCGGCCACGATGCCCCTAGAGGCCGCACAGGCGGCACGGGACGGCCTCGCGGAACTGGCGGGTTACATCGGGGGGCGGCTGCAATGAAGATCATCCGAGACACCAGAGAGCAAACGCCGTTCACCTTTGGCGGCTATGATTGCGAGGTGCAGGCCGGGACGCTCACCACGGGCGACTACAGCCTTGCCGGGCTCATGGACCGCTGCGCCGTCGAACGCAAGAGCCTGGACGATCTGTTGTGCTGCCTCACTGGCGAGGGTCGGGAGCGTTTCGAGCGTGAGCTTGCCCGCGCCGCTGGCCTGGAATGTTTCGCCGTGGTGGTGGAAGCGTCCATGCAGGATATGGCCGAAGGCCGTTACCGGAGCAAGATGAAGCCCCATGCGGCCCTTCAGTCCGTGCTGGCCTTCCAAGTGCGCTACGGGGTGCCGTTCATCTGGTGCGGCAACCGGGCCGGGGCTGAGTACGCGGCCTTTCATTTCCTGCGGCACTATCTGCGCGAGGCTCAAGAACGGTTACGGGCCGTGGTGAAGGCACACGGCGAGGCAGCGGCATGACCCTTCGCCGGGGGGTTATCCGCACGCATCGCGCGCGACGCGCCCGCGAGCGCATAGAGGGCGAAAATGGGAAATCGGCGGGGCATTCACAGACCAGTACGCGCGCCGCGCCTGTGCGCGCATAGGATAGCCAAAAGGAGCGATAGACTATGAACAGAGTGCAGATAATCCGAAGCATCGCGGCCAAAAGCAGGCTTCCGCAATCCGTGGTTAAACTCACCCTGGCGGGCCTTGAGGAAATCATAGGCGAGGCGCTGGACCAGGACGCCAAGGTGACGCTTGCCGGATTCGGCAGCTTCTATGTGCGTGAATGGGGCGGGTACGTGAGTAGTCAGACAGGGCGGCCCGTGGCCCTGCGCCGCAAGGTGCGTTTCTCTGCCGGGTCCAGGCTCAAAGAGGCCGCCAGGATTCAAAAGGCTGCGCCATTGCCGGGCGAGGAAAGGGAAGCCTAGGCGCATGGCACCGAGGCAGCATAGGAGAAACAGACATGACGAAGCGCAAGGGCAAAGAGAAGCCCAAGGAAAAGGCCCCTGTGGTGGTGCGGGAAATGACCCCGGCGGAACAGGCCAGATATGAGGCGTTCAAGGTGCGTGAACAGGCCACGCCGGGGGCATTGAAGTTTGAGGACTTGGGAATGAAGGACGGGGCGCAACAAATGGGGCTGTGTATGACAGACCCCCATGAGTTCCGTTCGTCTGCTTTGGCGGCGGCAACTGGCACGGTCAATCCCGACATGGGGAGCTGCCTGCTGGGCCAGGCCGCAACTTCTGTTCCTTCCACCCGGAAACCCGGCGATCATCTGAGCACCATAGCGGCTATGATGACGGACATTGCCCCAAGCGACGGCCTAGAGGGCATGTTAGCCGCGCAAATGGTGGCTTGCCACAATGCGGCTATGGATTGCTTGGGCCGGGCTCACGTGGCCGGACAGACTTTTGAAGGCCGTAAGCTCAATCTCACCTTTGCGGACCGTTTCTTGAGAACGTTCACGGCGCAGGTGGAAGCCTTGGCGAAGTATCGGGGCAAGGGCCAGCAAAAGGTGATTGTGGAGCACGTACACGTCCACCAGGGCGGGCAAGCCATTGTCGGCAACGTGACAACCGGGGGAGGGGGGCATGGAACAGGAAATGACGGCACAACCTCATGCCAGCGCGCAATTGAGGCCGCCGGAGAATCAATCACGCTTCGATCTGCGGACGGTGCGGAAGTGTGGGGCGCGCTGCAAGGGGACGGGGAAGCCGTGCCAGCAACCCGCGATGCCGAACGGACGCTGTAAACTGCATGGCGGGAAGTCTCCCGGCCCGCCCAAGGGCAACCGCAACGCCTGGAAGCATGGGCGATACTCGGCTGAGGCGATAGCACGACGGCGAATGTTGCGGGCTTTGCTGCGAGAGATGCAAGAGGCGGCGAAGTTGGCAGAGCAATATTAAAACGGAAGGAAATTGGTAGGGCCGGGGGCGTTGGTTCCCGGCCTTATCTATTGGCTGGAGAATCGACCTCAGGGTTACAAACGGGCTTGATTATTCGACTGCTGTAAGCAAAGAATCGAGCAGTCCACGAAAGGCATCCTCCATCATTTGCTTATGCGTTCTATCAAACACCTGAAATCCAATAATATAATTATATACGGCTTTCGTTAGCAAATCTGACCAGCCGGTTACATTTTCGGCACCTGAGTTAAGCATTCGCTTAAACTCTGCTGCTGCAACTTCAAAATATTCCTCTTGTTCTTCCTTTGTCCGTAAAATTAATACTGTTACCGTCAGCAGGTGAAACAGTCCAGTTGGTTGAACATCAAACACTTCAGATTTTAATAAATTTGAAATTGAAAGCCCTACATATCCACCATACACTATAGGCAACATATGAAACAATCTTAGCCGCTCGTCACGAGTAGCAAACGATTCATTCATGCGCATACTTTTCGTAACTATGTGAACCGTGACAATGCTTAATGATTTTCTAAGTCGCTCGCATACGTCTTCTTCATTTGATATGTATCCAACATCGCCGTCGTCGCAAAGTTCATTATGAAGTTTATGTGCGAGAATTACCAAGTTGTGCGCCACACGCTGCGAATTATAATCTATCCCCGACAAAAGTCCCATGCCGACCCCCCCACCAGGCGCACACAACGTGCCAACCCATTGCAACCCAAGCTCACTCTCGACCTTGCCCGACCTGTACATGACCGGAGGGAGAATGGGAAGCATGGGCGCAAATGTGGCGGGTGCTGCTCAGTGAGTATCGGGAACACTTGAGGCGAGAAGGGTAAGGGAGAGGTCGGGGCGTGAGCTTCCGGCCTTTTGCGTTGACCTGCATACCGCCTAACGGTATTATTTGAGCAGAGCGATTATGGGGGCAGCCTGCTAGTGCGGGGGCATAATTGGGGGCATCTGTATTTTTAGCAACAGAAGATGTTTTGCAATACTAAGCTTTTATATGTTCTGTTCGACCGACTCCCCCGTTCCAACCGGCTTCACCACGCAGACTCCCGGCCCTGCGGCCGGGGATTGCGCCCAGCAAAACCCACCGGCAACAGGAGGCCCGAAATGCATCTCGGCAAGGCCATCAGACTGGAACGCATCATCGACCGCAACACCAAGCGCGCCATCATCGTGCCCATGGACCACGGCACCACCGTTGGCCCCATCGGGGGCATCGTCAACATGCACAGCGCCGTCAAGGCCATTGTCGAGGGCGGGGCCAACGCCGTGCTCATGCACAAGGGCATGCCGCGCTGCTGCCACCGCACCCAGGGCAAGGACGTGGGGCTCATCGTGCACCTCTCGGCCAGCACCTCGCTTTCCCCCTTGCCCAACGCCAAGACCCTGGTCTGCACCGTGGAGGAGGCTCTGCGCCTCGGCGCGGACGCGGTGAGCGTGCACGTCAACCTGGGCGACGAGAGCGAGGCCAGAATGCTGGAGGACTTCGGCCAGGTCACGGGCTCGGCGCAGAGCTGGGGCGTTCCGGTGCTGGCCATGGTCTACGCGCGCGGGCCCAAGGTCAAAAACGAGTTCGACCCCGAGGTGGTGGCGCACTGCGCCCGCGTGGGCGTGGAGCTCGGCGCGGACGTGGTCAAGGTGCCCTACACCGGCGACCCCGATTCCTTCTCCCGGGTCATCGACGCCTGCTGCGTGCCTGTGGTCATCGCGGGCGGGCCCAAGCTCGACAGCACGCGCGACTTCCTGGTCATGGTCCACGACTCCATCCAGGCGGGCGGCGCCGGGCTCTCGGTCGGCCGGAACATCTTCCAGCACCAGCGCCCGGACCTGCTGACCCGGGCCCTGGCCAAGGTGGTGCACGAAAACGCCGGGGTGGACGAGGCCATGCAGCTGCTACAGGGCTACGAATAGCCCGCTTTCCGGCGCGGCGGCGCCAGCGCGGATAATCAGCGCGAAATAGCGCCCCGGCTCCCGCATCCAGGGGGGGGCCGGGGCGCTTTCTTTGGTCCGGCCCTGCTGGACCGGACACCGGCCCGAACACCGGAAAGGACAGACGCCGGAAAACGCAGACACCGTTGTTGGGCCGGTACCCTGAATGAGCACACCACGCAGCACTACGCAACAAGAAGATATTTGGACAATCTCCGCAGCGCGCCCCTAAAGTTCCGGCACCTCACAGACGATAAGCAGTGTAGGGTAAGACCATATAATGCGGGAGGGGCAGATGGACATTCACACACTTTCAACGAGCATGATCAATCAGGCCACGGCAGCCGTCACCACCCAGAACACCCTGCCGGTGCAGCCGGTTCACGCGGACACGGCCAACAAGCCGAATGGAAGCGATTCCGTCAGCATCTCCACCGAGGCCCGCGTCAAGGCGGCCAGCATCCCGGCTGCGGCCAGCAGCAGCAGTTCCAGCGCCGCGCAGGGCACAGACGACACCCTGGCCAGGCGCATCACCAAGCTCCAGAAGGAACTCCAGCGGGAGCAGGGCTCCAGCGAGTCCGCTGAAGAAAAGGCCGGGCAATTGACCGCCCTGCGCGGCCAGATCCGGCAGCTGCAGAACCAGCAGAAGGGCAACGTAGCCGACGCCGCCACGACCTTCAAGATCAAGAACGTCGTCACCTAGGCCTGTCGCCCATGACCGGAGCACAGAGCCCCTGCGCGGATGCCCAAAAGCCCGCGCAGGGGTGAACCTGCGTCCAGCGCCAGCCTGAACGCTGCGCACCCTCCCCCGCTGTCCTGGCCATGAACTCCCTGTTGTCCACGGAATTGCCCGCTGTGCGCCGCACACACTGAAAACGCGCCGCACGGGCCGTGTCCGGCGGCCTGGCCAGCGCTTGTGGCCCGACGCGTGTCAACACGCGGCGGCGTGGGCATCTCGCCGAAGCCCTCCGCCTGAAGCGTGACGGAACCGCGTCCGCGCGCCCTGGCCTGGCGGCCCGGACACAGGCGGCCGGAGACCCATATCACCGCGCCCCCGGCAGCGGCCATGCGGAACGCGGGCGGCGGCTCAAACAGGCGCGCCGCGACCGGACAATCAGGCAATATCCCCAGCGCTGGCGCACATCAGGTCGCCGACTCGCACCCGCCGCGCCCGACGCGGCAGGGCAGGCTCAAGGCGATTTCCGGCCCGGCGATGCCAGGCACGGGCTCGCGCGGCTGTTGCCAACCAGCGCCAGGATGACTATGCTTGAACCTTCGCCGGACAGACCCCACACGCAAACCAGTCCCCCAGGCCAGCTCAAGCCCGGCCAGGGGCCGAAATACCAGGAGATGCGCCATGCGCTACGCTTGCCTGCGCTGCGGCTACGTGTACGATCCCAAGAAAGGCGACCCGGAAAACGGCGTGCCGCAAGGTACCCCGGGCGTCGAGCTGCCTGAGGAATGGGTGTGCCCCAACTGCAAGACCAGCCAGGACGAGTTCGCCAGATTGGAGGAGAACTAAGGTGCCGGATCAGGCGCTGTTCCCCCTGGCGGCTTTGGCTGCGGCGGCTGCCTTCGGCCTGCTGTACTGGAGGCTGCGCGGACGCTGCGCGCCCTGAATGCTCATGTATGCGGCGGTCGCCGCAGGAATCGCCGCCTACGCGCTCTTGAAGGGCCTGACGCGCTGACCGGCGTCCGCTCCCGGCCCGACTACGCCCCACCTACGCCATAATGTCCAGGATGCGCCCGGTCATGCCGTCCTGGGCGCCGATGGCCGCGAGGTTGGCCGAATAGGCGCGGTCCACCTGGATCAGGTCGACCATGTCGCGGGTGATGTCCGCGCCGCTGCCCAACGCGGCGGAGGCACCCGGATGGATCGCTCCGCCCTCACCGCCCTCACCGTCCGTGGCGCGGTTTGCAGAAGCCCTGGACGAGCCCGAGTACGCATCATAGGCGTTGGAGCTCAGCTCCACCACATCGGCCACGCGCACGCCCCGACCGCCAGCGCCGTCCTCCAGGTCCGCGCGCACGGGCCGGTAGTTCTCGGTGCTGGAGTTGGCGATGTTGTCCGCCGCGGCCAGGGCCGAAACATCCAGGGCCGAAAGTGCCTGCACGTTCGGGCTGATGTCCATGCTTTCGCCCCCTTCGCCCCTTTCGACTCTTTCGCCCCGTGTGGGCTACGCGGGCCTTTGCGGCTCCACAGGCCCCTCGGAGAGGCCCTATGGGATGTCTTTACGCTTTCCGCACGGGACTTTCAATGGTCGCCTGGGCCGAGTGCCCGTGGATGGACTCAAAGGCCTCCACCTCCACCCGGAACCAGGTGATGCGCGGGTGCTCGGACAGGCCCTTGGCCGCCGTGCGCACCACATCCTCCACAAAGGCCGGGTTGGCGAAGGCCGTCTCGGTGACGTACTTCTCGTCCTCGCGCTTGAGCAGGGTGTAGACCCGGGACGAGCCCGAACCCTCGGCGATCTCGATCAGATCCTCCAGCCAGAGAAAGCCCTTGAACTTTGCCAGGATGCGCACGCTGGCCCGCTGGCTGTGCGCGCCCTCGTCGCTGATGGCCTTGGAGCAGGGGCACACGGTCATCACCGGCACGTCCACGCCCAGGGTGAAGTCCAGCTTGCCGTCCTCCCAGGCCCCGACCACGGAGCAGGGATAGCCCATGAGCCCCTTGGCCTTGCTGACCGGCGAGGACTGGCGCAGGAAATACAAGAAGTCGAAGCGGGCGTAGGAGCGCCGGGCCTCCAGCCGCAGGGCCATGTCCGAGAGCAGCTTCTCCATGGACGAGCGCGACAGCTCCTCGCCCCAGTTCTCCAGCGCCTCCACAAAGCGGCTCATGTGCGTGCCCTTGAAGGCCGCAGGCAGGTCCACGGACAGGTCCAGGCGGGCCACGGTGTGCTGTCGGCCGGACTCGCGGTCGCGCACGACCACGGGCAGGCGCAGATCTTTCACGCCCACGTGGTCGATGGGCAGCTGCACCGTGGCCGGGTGCTTCTGCACGTCCTCCATCTCGACGGGCGCTTCAGGAGGCGTCTGGCCGGGCGCATGGGCCATCAGCCGATCTCCTGGCCGGTGGTGGTGAGCACCAGATGCCCGTGCTTCACGCCCTTGGTGGAGATGAGCTTCTGGCCCAGGGCCTTGATCGTCTGGGCCGGGCCTTTGAGCGCCAGGACCTCCAGGCAGTTGTCGTGGTCCAGGTGCACGTGCATGGTGCACAGGATGGCGTCGTGGCTGTCGTGCTGGATCTCGGTCAGCTTCTGGGCCAGGCCGCTCTGGTGGTGGTCGTAGACCAAGGTCAGGGTGCCGGCCACCTCGCCGTCGTCGTTCTCCCACTGGCGCTGCACCAGCATGCTGCGGATGAGGTCGCGGATGGCCTCGGACCGTGTCTGGTAGCTCTTCTCCTTGCACAAGAGGTCGAACTTGTCCAAGAGGTCCGAGTCTAGCGACACGCCGAAACGGATAGTCTCTCCCATGATCTGGCTCCTTGTCCCGTCAGGTCTGTTCCGCTGTTATTTCCCGCAATTCCCGCGCGCAATCCGGCGGATGCGCACGTGCATGTCCTGCCCGCCCTGGGCCACGCGGCCGGAAAACGGGGTTGTGACGCTCCAGCCCAGCGCGGCCAAGCGCTCCCAGGCCGGGGCCGAAACGCTGCGCTCCGGGTCGGCTATCCAGGCCTCGCCGTCCGGGGCCAGGGCGTGGTCCAAAAGCGCGGCCACGGGCTCGAAAAAGCGCCGTTCGTAGAGGATGTCCGCGCCGAGCAGCAGATCCACGCTGCCAGGCGCAACCGCAGGCCTGCGCCAATCCATGACCGCGAACAGGGGCGCGGCGTTGCCGCCGAGCAGTTCCCGGTTCAGGGCGGCGTTGTGCCGGGCATAGGCCAGGGCCTCGGGCTCGTAGTCAAAGGCCAGCACCCGGCCGCCCATGCTGGCCGCCACCAGGGCGCTCAGGCCCAGACCGCAGCCCGCGTCCAGGCAGGACCGCCCGCGCACGCGCTCCGGGTTGCGGGCCGCAAAGCGCGCCAGGAGCACTGCCGCTGGCCACAGCTCCACCCAGTAGGGCAGGCGCTCATCCTCGTCCCAGCCGGATTGTGCGCCGGATTGTGCGCCGGACTGGTCGCCGGACTGGTCGCCCTCGCCCATGGCCGCCCACAGGCTCTCCAGGTCCGCCGGGCGGGCCAGCCGCCATAGGCGGCCCTCGACCTCGGCTTCGACTATTTCGGCCTTGGTGATCTCGGGGCCGGGCAGGCCGGGAGCGCCGCCGCCAGGGGCGGCACAGGAGGGGCAAGGAGGTGCGGGCAGTTGCGTCATGGCCTTCACGCACGGGAATATGCACCAATATGGCGCAAGGAGTCAACGTTTCGTAACACGAACAGCGGCCTTTGCTGCGGCAGGCCAGCCGCCTCACCAGTCCGAGGAGCCGCCGCCGCCGCCAAAGTCGCCGCCGCCGCCGGAAAAGCCGCCGTCGCCGCCGCCGCCAGAGCCGCCGCCGAATCCGCCCCCGCCGCCGCCCCGGCCCCGGAAGATGCTGGAAAGGATGCCGAGCAGCAACCCGAGGAAGAAGGACGAGTTGTTGCCGCCAGCTCCGCCGTAGCGCGAGGAGTTGCGCCGGACATAGGCCACGCCCAGCAGCACGGCCACGAAGAGGAGCACCAGCGTGAACACCGTCATGCCGTCGGGCGCGGGCGCGGGCCGGGGCGCGACCGCCTGGCCTTCGCCCGGAGCGTCGCCCAGGGCCTGGCGGATGGTGGCCACGGTCTGCACCAGCCCCGGCCCGTAACGCCCGGCCTTGAAGTTCGGGGTCGTGATCTGCAGCTGGATGCGCTTGCACAGGATGTCCGGCAGCTTGTCCTCAATGCCCCGGCCCACCTCGAAGCGGACCTTGCGGTCGGCTGCGGCCACCAGGATGAGCACCCCGTTGTTCTTGTCCTTCTGCCCCACGCCCCACTCGCGCGCCACGCGGTTGGCATAGCCCGCGATGTCCTCGCCCTCCAGGCCGGGGATGGTCAGCACCACGATCTGGTTGCCGGTCTGCTCGGCATAGGCGCGCAAGGATGCGCCCAGGGCGTCCTTCTCGCCTTGCGGCAGCAGCCGGGCCGTGTCCACCACCCACTGGCCGCCGTTTTGCGGCACGTCCAGCGCGCGCACCGCCGTGGCGGCCAGCAGCAGAAGCAGCAGGGCGAGGAAGAGCCGTCTCATGGCCTAGGACTTCTTGTCGGACCCGAAGCTGACCTTGGGCGCGGACTTGGCGGCTTCCTCGGCCTGGAAGACCTCGCGCTTATTGATGTTCGCCATGAGCGAGTTGACCAGGCTGCCGGGGAAGGTGCGGATCTTGATGTTCAGCGCGGTGGCGGCCTTGTTGTAGTTGTCGCGCTCAATCTTGATGCGGTTCTCCGTGCCCTCAAGCTGGGTCATGAGCTCCACGAAGTGCGCGTCGGCCTTGAGCTCCGGGTACTTCTCGCTGACCACCATGAGCTTGCCCAGGGCTGCGGAGAGCTGCCCCTGGGCCTGGTTGAACTGGGCCAGCTTGTTCGGGTCGGACATGGTGGAGGCGTCGAGCTTGACCTGCGTGGCCGAGGCGCGCGCGGCGATGACTGCGGTCAGGGTCTCCTTTTCGTGCGTGGCGTAGCCCTTCACCGTCTCCACCAGGTTGGGGATGAGGTCCAGGCGGCGTTGCAGGGCGGAGTTCACCTGGCCGGTCATCTGGTCGCACTGGGCGTCCAGGGTGATGATGGCGTTGTTGGTGGAGACCAGGAACATGCCGCCGAAGAGCAGCAGGGCCAAAAGGGCGAGTCCGGCGATGGCGATGGGTTTCATTTTGTTTTTCTCCTGTGGGGTTGGCGGCCGGGTGCGGCTCGCCAGATTGGCGCAGAATGCGCATGCCGGGCCGATCTGTCAACCCCGGCCTGCGGGTCGGCTTGCGGGTCGGTCGACGAGTCGGTCTGCGGGACGATCCGCAGACGCGCCAGGGCCGAGCGCCCGCGCCTTCCCTTGCCAGGGGCTGCGGGGCTTTGCGCCGCACGGACTCACCAGAGCCCAGAGTCCATCATCGGGATCGCGCAGCGTTCAAGAATATAGTTGAGGACGCACAGCGTCCAGGGAGCACCTTTGAAGACACGATGCCGGGCGCGGAAATCAGGGGGCTGCACCCCGGACAGTGCCATTCAAGTTGGGTGTGTGCAGACGGTCGTGTCGGGGGGGCAATGCGCGGACATCCTGAGAAGGCGGACCTGCTGCGGCGCTTCCAGGGGCTGACCGGGCGGAGCGCCTGCGGGCAGATATTTTCCGCTCTCACTCGTTGGCGAGCTTTTCGCGGTAGTAGTCCAGGTTCCACTTGAAGATGAACTTGCCCAGGCCGCTGACCTCGTCGAGCTTGAGCGGGCACCAGACGAGCTTGTTGTGCTCGTTCAGGCCGCCTTCCGCCACGAACTCAAAACCCAGGCCGACCTCGTCCTTGGTCTTGCTTTCAAGGATGTTGCGCAGGGTGGTGTTGACCCAGAAGGGCGTGGCCGGGCTCTTCACCTGGGACACGGCCGTGAAGTAGATGGAAAAGCCAGCGCCCTTGCGCAGCCCGATCAAGGCCTTGTGCATCATGACCTTGGGCACCAGCAGCCCCAGACCCTTGGCCGAGATGTTGCTCAGCCGCAGCCCGCGCTTGGCGTCCCGTTCGCTGTTCAAAAGCGGGGACCTGGTGGCGATGATGACGCCCGGCGGCAGTTCGTTCCAAAGCTTGATCAGCGGCACCTTGGTCTCGTCCACAATGACCCGCACACTACGGCGACGCTGGGCGCTCTTGATGGATTCCGGGAGCGTCAGGACGAGCAGCACCACGCCGCTGGACTGCTTCTTCATGGACTGGACAGTGCTGGAGAAGGTGAGCAGCTGGCCGCCGCCCTCGCTCTCCCGGCCTTGGAGCATGATGAAGCAGGAACCCCCCCGGCCCTCCCAGGAGCTGGAGGCCCCCTCAAGGGATGTGGCCTCCACGGTGACGCCCAGTTCGTTGTAGTCGACAAGGGTGGCCGAGAGGTCCTTGATGCCTGCGGCGGCTTCGTCGAACACAAGATTGAGCTTGACGCGCTGGTCGAGGATGACGCCAAGGTTCTCGTGCACTTGCTTGCGCTTGGTGGTGGCGTCTTCCGCGTCAGCGTCATTCCAGAGAGCGCACATAGCTGGAACCTCACAGAGCCTCGGAGGCCGTTCGTCATCCACGGGAACTCGTTTGGGATGGGCATGGTCTTGTGATGTATGATTCGTATAAGAGCTACGCGAAAACAAGGCCAAGCACAAGGGATTCACAGACAAAAGTCAGGGGCGGAGACGCACCCAGGGCATGGGCGGAAAGCGCCAGCAACAGAACTCCAGGCTTTTCTTTTCATCCGCCCGATTGTATATCAACCGGCGTGAGCGCGCGCAACGTGGGCTCGCGGTGTGCGGCAAGCCTGGCCGCATTTTCCCTACGCACCCACTAGCGGTCAATGATTGCAGTCCGTTAGTGCATTTTTTTCACTGCAACCCAGGGAAGCCGAGCATCCATGATGCCCCCTGAAACCAACCTTCCCCCAAGGAGGACACCCCGCATGATTCCCAAGGACCTCAAATACGCCAAGAGCCACGAGTGGGCCAAGATCGAGGGCACCGTCGCCACGGTCGGCATCACCCATTTCGCCCAGGAGCAGCTGGGCGACCTGACCTACGTGGACCTGCCCAAGGTGGGCGCCACCGTCACCGCCGGGGCCGAGATGGGCTCGGTGGAGTCGGTCAAGGCCGCCAGCGAACTCTACTCGCCCGTCAGCGGCACCGTCACCGAGGTCAACGCCGCCCTGGAGGCCGCGCCCGAGGCCATCAACCAGGATCCGTACGGAACGGGCTGGATGATCAAGGTGAAGCTTGCAGGCGCGCCGACCGAGTTGGGCGGCCTGCTGGACGCAGCCGCCTACGAGCAGGTCTGCGCCGAGGAAGCCCACTAGCCGCCACAGCGGCCGCACATTCCGCAAGGAGACAACCATGCCCTATGTTCCGCATACCCCGGAGGACATCCGGCGGATGCTCGGCGTCATTGGCGCGCCCTCGGTGGAGTCGCTCTTCGCCGAAATCGGCCCGGCCATGCGCCCCAAGAGCTTCGATCTGCCCGATGGCAAGAGCGAGATGGCCGTGCTGGCCCAACTGGAAGACCTGGCCCGCAAGAACGCGGTGAACCACGTGAGCTTCCTGGGCGCCGGGTTCTACGACCACCACATCCCGGCCGCCGTGGACGCGCTGTCCATGCGCAGCGAGTTCTACACCGCCTACACCCCGTACCAGCCCGAGGCCAGCCAGGGCACGCTGCAGGCCATCTTCGAGTACCAGACCGCCGTGACGCGCCTGACCGGGCTCACTTTCGCCAACGCCAGCGTGTACGACGGCGGCGCGGCGCTCTTCGAGTCGGCCATGATGGCCGTGCGCCACACCGACCGGCGCAAGCTCGTGGTCTGCGAAGCGCTCAACCCCATCTACCGGGTCATGCTGGCCTCCTACACCTCGAACCTGAACCTGGAGCTGGTGACCATCGGCCACAAGAACGGCGCCTGCGATCTGGCCGCGCTGACCAGCGCCCTGGACGAGAACACCGCCGCCGTGCTGGTGCAGAACCCCAACTTCTTCGGCACGCTCGCCGACTTCAGCCAGCTCTTCGCCGCAGCCAAGGCCAAGGGCGTGGTGTCCGTGATCTCGGTCTATCCGGTGCTCCAGTCGGTGCTGAAAAGCCCCGGCGAGATGGGCGCGGACGTGGCCGTGGCCGAGGGCCAGAGCCTGGGCCTGCCGCTTTCCTTCGGCGGGCCGTACCTCGGCATCATGACCTGCTCCAAGGGCATGGTCCGCCAGATGCCGGGCCGCATGGTGGGCCGCACGGTCGACACCAAGGGCCGCACCGGCTACGTTTTGACCCTGCAGGCGCGCGAGCAGCACATCCGCCGCCAGAAGGCCACGAGCAACATCTGCTCCAACCAGGCCCTGTGCGCCCTGCGCGCCCTGATGCACCTGTGCCTGCTGGGCGAGGAGGGGCTTTCCCGCACCGCCGAGATCTCAATCGAACGCGCGCACTACGCCGCCGAGAGGCTGACCGCCATTCCGGGCGTGTCCATGCTTTCCGACCCAGCGAATGGGGGCTCGCCCTTTGGCAACGAGTTCGCCGTGACCCTGCCGGTGAACGCCTACCAGGCCATCGACAAGCTCACCGCGCGCGGCTATGTGCCGGGCTTCCCGCTGGGCCGCTACTATCCGGGCCTGGAGAACGCGCTGCTCGTGGCCTGCACCGAAAAAACCTCCAAGGAGCAGATCGGCGTGTTTGCCGAGCTGCTGCGGGGTATGCTCGTATGAACACGGTCTTCAAGAAATCCGATCCCGGCCGCGAGGGCGTCTGGCCCGCCAAGGCCGACACGTCCGCCAGCCAGCTGCTGCCCCAGAACCTCCTGCGCGTGCAGCCCGCAGGCCTGCCCTCCCTGTCCGAGCTGGACGTGGTGCGCCACTTCACCCAGCTTTCCCGGCGCAACTATGGTGTGGACGGGAACTTCTACCCGCTGGGCTCCTGCACCATGAAGTACAACCCCAAGTTCACCGAGACCGTGGCCGCCCTGCCCGGCTTTACCAGGCTGCACCCGGTGCTGCCGCAGCTGGGCGGCGCTGGCCGCCTGTGCCAGGGGGCGCTGGAGGTCATGTACGAGACCGAGCGCCTGCTCTGCGAGATCTGCGGCATGCAGGCCTTCACCCTGCACCCCATGGCCGGGGCCCACGGCGAGCTCACCGGGGTAATGATCATCGCCGCCTACCACAAGGACCGCGGCAACAAGAAGACCAAGATCATCTGCCCGGACTCGGCCCACGGCACCAACCCGGCCAGCGCGGCCATCGCGGGCTTTGAAGTGGTCAACCTGCCGAGCAAGGACGGCATCGTCGACCCGGACGAGCTGGCCAAGGTCCTGGACGACTCGGTCGCGGGCATGATGATGACCTGCCCGAACACGCTGGGCCTATTCGAGAAGAACCTGCCGAAAATCGTCGAGATGCTCAGAAGCGTCGACGCCCTGCTCTACTACGACGGCGCAAACCTGAACGCCATCATGGGCAAGATGCGCGTGGGCGACGCGGGCTTTGACGTGGTGCACCTGAACCTGCACAAGACCTTTGCCACGCCCCACGGCGGCGGCGGTCCGGGCGCGGGCCCGGTGGGCGTCAGCGAACGGCTGGTGCCGTATCTGCCCATCTCCCGCGTGGAGAAGCTGGAGGACGGCCAGTTCTTCCTGAACTACGACTTCCCGAAGTCCATCGGCTACGTGGCCCCGTTCTACGGCAACTTCGGCGTGGTGCTCAAGGCCTACGCGTACATCCTGCGCCTGGGCGGCACGGGGCTCACCCGCGCCACCGAGGCCGCGGTGCTGGCCGCCAACTACCTGCGCAAGCGCCTGGACACCGTGCTCGACGTGCCCTTTGACCGCATCTGCATGCACGAGTTCGTGGCCAGCGCCTGCAACCTGTCCGAGTGCCACGTGCGCGCGCTGGACATCGCCAAGCTGCTGCTGGACAAGGGCTACCACGCCCCGACCATCTACTTCCCGCTCATCGTGAAAGAGGCGCTCATGTTCGAGCCCACCGAGACCGAGAGCCTGGACACCCTGGACCAGTTCGCCGACGACCTCATCGCCATCCTGGCCGAGGCCCGGGCCAACCCGCAGCTGGCCCACGACGCGCCCTTCACCCTGCCGGTGACGCGCCTGGACGAGACCCGCGCCGCGCGCAACATGGAGCTGACGGACGATCTTTAGGGCGACCTGTAGGGCGACCTGTAGGGCGACGTGCAAGGCCGAGCTGTAACGACGAAGGACAAACGCAATCAGCCGGGGCGGCCCGCCGGAAAACTCCGACCGGCCGCCCCGCGCCAGCCACGTTTCAACCACGACCTGTAGGGGTGTATGGCAACGACATATGATCTGCTGATCCTGGGCGGCGGCCCCGGCGGGTTCGACGCCGCCGTGGAGGCTGCGGGCTCCGGGCTCAAGACCGCGCTGGTGGAGGCCGCCGAACTCGGCGGCGCCTGCCTGAACCGGGGCTGCATCCCGACCAAGCTCTGGCTCGGCGCAACCGACGCCGTGGACGAGCTGGCCGCGCAGGCCAAGATGCGCGTGGCCACAGGCAGCGTGGACATCGACTTTCCCGCGCTGCAAGCGCGCAAGGACAAGTACATCGCGGCCACGCGCAAGGCCATGGGCATGCGCCTGGCGCAACTCGGCGTGGACCTTGTGGCCGGGCTGGGCCGCGTCACCGATCCGGGCAACGTGGAAGTGCTGACCGCCGATGGCCCCAAAACCCTGAACTACCGGAACCTGCTGCTGGCCACGGGTTCGCGGCCTGGCGGCTTTCCCGGCGTCATTGCCGACGGCGCGAAAGTGCTCGACTCCACGGGCCTGCTGGCCCTGGCCGCAATGCCCAAATCCCTCATCGTGGTCGGCGGCGGGTTCATCGGGCTGGAGATGGCCCAGGCCGCGCAGCGCATGGGCGCGCGCATCACCCTGGTGGACGCCCTGCCGCGCCTGGCCGGGGCCGAGGACCCGGAGGTCAGCAAGGTCCTGGAGTCTGTCTTCAAGCGCCAGGGCTGGGATCTCCGGCTTGGGGTGAAGGTCGCCTCTGTCAAGACGCGCGGCGAACAGGCAGTTCTTGTGCTCGACTCGTCAGTCGGCGGCGGCGAGGAGCTTGAGGCCGACTGCGCGCTCATCGCCGTGGGCCGCAGGCCCAACACTGCGGACCTGGGGCTGGAGGCCCTGGGCGCAACCCTTACCGGCGCGGGCTACATCCAGACCGACGCGAATCTTCTGGCCGCGCCCGGCGTCTTTGCTGTGGGCGATGTCAACGGGCGCATGTTGCTGGCCCACGCCGCCAGCCACCAGGCCCATTACGTGGTCGAGCGGCTGCTGGGCCACACGGCCAGGCCGTACGCGTCCGGCCCGGTGCCGAGCATCCTCTACGGCGCGCCCGAGGTCTTCCGCGCCGGGATCATGGCCGAGGAGGCCAAGGCCCTGGGCTCATCGGTGCTCGTCAGCCGCGCGCAGCTCATCGCCAACCCCATTGCCCAGGCCCACGCGGCCACGGCGGGCTTTGTGAAGTGCGTCTGGCGCGACGGCAAGATCGCGGGCATCACGGCGGTGGGCGCGGGCGTTTCGCGCCTGGCCTGCTTCGCCACGCTGATCATCCAGCAGGGCTGGACCCGCGAGGACGCTTCAGGCTTCATGTTCCCCCATCCGACCCTGGACGAATCGCTCAAGGCCGCGCTTTTGGCCGACAAAGAGGCCGTGTAAGGCCAAACGAGGAGCTCCGCGTGACCACGACAAAAAAGCCCGCTGACAAGAAGCCCGCTGCGGCCAAGGCCGCCCCGAAAAAGACCGCCGCTGCCAAACCCGCAGCTGCGAAAGCTCCGGTCAAGAAAGCCGCCGCGAAAAAACCTGCTGGCCCCATCCAGGTCGACGCCATCGAAGCCCACCCGGAGTTCGACCTGTTCACCTACTGCGAGCTGTCCGGCGAGACGCGCATCGAGCACGACCTGCTGGAGGAGCTGGAGCCGCGCTTCGACGGCTGGGCCGAAAAATTCCTGCGCGCCTACAAGATCATTGACCCGGCCGCGCCCAAGGGCGGCGGGCACCTGCTCATCTGGCTGGAGGAGCCCGTGGAGGACGAGATCGAGGGCATCTGGCAGGACTCGCCCTCTGCGGGCATGGCCTTCCACAACCTGGCCATCCACATGGTCATGACCACGGCCCAGAGCGTGGTGCCCGAGCTGGCGGACAAGGGCTGCGCGCCCCTGCCCAAGCCCACGGCGGGCATCCTGAAGGCCTTTGAGCAGCTGGGGCTGGTGTGGAACAAGGAGGGCACGGTGAACCGCCAGTTCGCGGTGTTCACGCGCATGCCCTACAGCGAGGGCTGCGCCATCTGCATGCTGCGGCCCAAGTGCCCCAACGCAAACGACGACTAGACCAACGTTCCCTCACACGCGCCAAGGGGCGGCCCGCCGGAACAACGGTGGACCGCCCCTTGATTCGTTTTGATGACTCTAGTTTTAGCAAGTGACTGAACTAATCTCCCACCATGTCTGCGACGACAGAAAGCAATTCGTAGTAGTCCTTGGTTATGTGCGATGAAGTTAGATCTTCAAAAATTTTACTTTTATAATTGTCAAGGAGAGTATTAATTTCTTCTTTTTTACACCCAGCCTTTTGCATAAATGTTGAAAGATGAAACAACTTTCCGTACGGTGGGAACACTAATCCATTAAGTGATATTCCAACCAAAGAATCAGCAGCACATTTCAGCAAATATTCTGAATCGATAAAATCTTCTGCCGTTATAGCATCAGAAGATAAGTCGGAGTACATGTACCAGACTCCAGGATACCGAGCATCTTCATATCTTTGTTTATTTTCACGCGCAGGCTTATCAGCATCTGAGATTAAGAGAAACTTACGGTTAGCCAACTCTAGCATTGAAGCAATCTGAGAAAACCCTTTGACACCATTAGAATGACAAGCCCCTATGTTTTTCAATGGCATTAACTGTCTTTTAAATTTAGATGGTATTTTACCTATGGCAGTCAGAAATAAATGTTTATCTCTCCATCCTTCAAAAACAAAATTTGTGTCTTTGAGTACAGAAAAGACAGAATACCCAAGTGCATTATACAACACCTCTTCATCAGCAAAGTTAGAATTATTTGCAACGCTAAGAACTGTAACTTCATTCATTTTTTTTACAATGACATGACGTTGGACACAAGACTGGTCAATCATAAATATTGAATGTGTTGAGATAACAACAACATTATTGCGAGCAACGCGCAACAATTCATCACGAAGAAAACGAACGGCCGAAGGGTGTAGACTAACATCTGGTTCATCCATTAAGATCAATGCGCCAGAAAGACTTTCAACTGTCCTACGAACTGAAATCATTAAAAGTATTGCCACGAAACGTTTAAACCCATCGCTCCTTTGCGAAACAGAAAACCTATTGTGCACATCTTGTACAGTAGGGATCAAATTACCAGCGTTTTCCGTGAGTGAAAACTTTACACCATATTCCGGCCAAATTTCTTTAAAGTACTCTGTTGCACGAGTCGAGAAACAATTAAGACGATTCATTAAAACGTTGCCCTGTTTTTCTAGCATGCCCTTCAATTCTATAGATGGGTTCGTACACCCACCAACCAGCAGAAGATGCTTAAGCGGCAAGCAAATGTTTTCATCAGCAATAAATTTATCCAGCGACACCCTCGCTGGGAGAATATATTTATCGTCGTAGCGCCAAAAGACAACTGGTGGCAACAAACTAGAGGCATACTGCTTACATTCTGAATAAAAATGTTGTACAAATTCAGAAAACTCAGCTGCAGTCAAGAGCCCTTCAACCACTTCAACGTTTTGCTTAATTGCGTAGTCCCCTTTCTGTACGTCACAATCGACACCTGTTTTACGTGTTTTGACCTGTACGTCTTGACTAGCAACGCGCTGAACAACAGCCTTAAATTCATACTTATCGTCTATATTCCACGTTTTCATAAATTTAGTTTTCAACATCAAATCGACAACATAGACAATGTCTTTATTAGTAGAAACAAAATCGACAAGGGTTATCGCCTTCCCGCTTGCGCGTGTGACAAAAATAAGGTCGTTTGCTGCCTCAATTCCAGCAAACTTTGACGCGAGCAATTCAACAAACTTGAATCTTTCTTCTGTTGTAAAATTAAAAATAAACCTAATCCTTGAAGTCTTTACTTCTTCTTCTTCCGGTAGCGCCTCCCGGATATCATTTTGGTCAATCTGCTTGTCACTATCTAAATATTCTAATGCCTTCAGCATATTCGATTTTCCAGACTCATTAATCCCTACAAATATTTTGCATGGCTCGTCAAAATTCAACTTTTGATCTTTAATTGACCGAAAATTTTCAATTGTTACCATTTTCAATATCATACCAACCCCCAACGCACATTAATACAATCACCCATGCAACGCGGCCTACAGGTAGGCCAGGCCCTTGGGCGGGGTGGACGGGCCGAAAAAGGCCTCCACGGCGGCGCGGTCGTCGGCGCGGATGCGCAGCTCGGACACGGGCAGCGGCTGGGCCGCCCCGGCGTAGAGCTTGAGCGCGCGGTCGATGAAGTCCGCCTGGAGGAACATGGCCTGGACCTCGAAGTCCTGCCCGTCCCAGGTGACGGAAAGCGGAATGACGTGGGTGGACAGCGGCTTGCACACGATGACGTTGCCGGTGTGGGTCAGGGTCTCCAGCACCGCCTCCGGAAACGACACGGCCCAGCGCGCCATGAGCACCGTGAACACGGGCTCCAGCGCCAGGTAGTAGTCCGGGTCGACCTTGCAGGCCACGGACTGGCCGGGCAGGTTCAGCACCTGGGGCGAGTCCTGGTAGGCCTGGGCCAGGCCCTTTTGCAGGCGGGTCAGGGCGTCCTGGTAGTCCTTCAACGGCATGGCGGCCTCCTTGGGCTTGGTCCTTGTGCGCATGCGCCCTGCGCGGGCGCAGCGGGAAATGCTCCGGGCATTCTACAGCGCCCGGCCTGAAGCCGCAAGCCCCACCAGCCCCCCGCCGCGCGCCCCACCGCTCGGCAGTCACGAGCCGGAACAGCTTGACGGATACAGACGTTGCGCATAGGTTCCCGGCATGGTCGGAGATGAAATGCCAGATTCGCCGGGCTGCGTAGCAGGCACCGTGTACACCGCCGGGTTTTCCAACCTGCCGCTGCACTCCTTTTTGGCCAATCTGCGCACCCACGGCATCCAGGTGCTGGTGGACGTGCGCTCCAAGCCGTACGCCAGCTACACCCCGCACTTCAACAAGGACCAGATCGAGGCCGCAGCCCAGGCCGACGGCCTGCGCTACCTGTACCTGGGCCGGGACCTGGGCGGCAGGCCGGACAACCCCGGCTTCTACGACGACGAGGGCTATGTGCTCTACGACCGCATCGCGGCGCAGCCGGGCTTCCAGGCGGGCATCCAGCGCCTGCTCGAAGGCCTGCACAAGGGCTATTGCCTGGCGCTCACCTGCGGCGAGGACAACCCGCGCCACTGCCACCGCAGGCTGCTTCTGGGCCGGGTGCTGCGCGAACAGGGCGTGGCCGTGGCGCACATCCTCTCCGACGGCACGCTCATCTCCGAGGCCGAACTCTTGGACGAGGAACGCAAGATGCCCCGGCAGCTGTCGCTGTTCGGCGAGGAGGAAAAGGAGCGGGCGTGGAAGTCGCGGCAGGCGGTTACACCAAGGAATGCGCCAGGAGGTTCTTCAGACAATTGACGACAAGCGGGGTGCGGCGGCTGATGTGCTTCGCAAGGTCTGCCCCAATTTCTAAGCGAGCTGGCATGGTTCAATTTTTTATGGAGAATTCCAATGAAGAGCCCTACCGAGGCACCGCGTAACTGGCTTGAAATTAGTAAGGAAATACTAATTTCTGTCATTAGCAATTGGGGCGAAGCTCGCTTGTCAGAGGGCGATTATGAGCGTGCCTTTCCTAGCTTGAAAAGAAAGGCAGACGGTGGTGACGATCAAGCAGCGGCTTATGTTGGACTCATGTTATTTTGCGGAAACGGTGTAGAAAAAAATATAGGAAAATCATATTTATGTTTGTCACGAATCAAGAACATAAGTCCTGTACCAGCCGTTTTCCTTGGAATTTGCAACATCATCGGCGATGGATGTTTAAGATCATACGCTAATGCACGCAAATTAATCTACGACAATCTCCACCTATGCAATAGCGAACTCATTACCTGTATTGCAGACAATATGTTTTGCGACGAACAATCACCTTTGCACGAAATAACATACGCGTATGCCTACTATAATGTCGCAGCATCACTGGGCAACAACGCTGCGGCGCAGATGCGCGACAAATTAGAAACGACCATGAGCTTTGAGGCTATCCAAGTTGCCCAGGAGCGGTCGGTACAGATGCTGGCTGAACGGAAAGAGAAAGGCGAGGCTGATTTGACAACCAAATGATAGACCAACAATGTCCGCAATCTCCTGTGTGAACATACGAACGTCTCACACGCAAAGGTAACTGAATTCGGTACGCTCCTCGCGCCACCCCACCCGCCCACGCCCTCTTAACCCTTTCGCCCGCCTCTTCCCCATCCGCTCCTCCCCGCCCCCGCCCATAAACAGACCGGAGGGCCGACCCGTGCTGCGGGCCAGCCCTCCGGCTTGGTTTCAATCGTGCGAAAGGGCTAGAACAGCTTCTTCACGCCGTCCATGAGCCCGCCCTTTTTCGGGGCCGTGCCCGTGGTGGCCTTGCCCCCGGCGGGCTTGTCCGTGGAGGACGAGCCCGGCAGCAGGCCGCCCACGCTCTTGGTCAGGCCGCCCACGCCCTCGGTCAGGCCGCTCACGCCCTTCATCAGCCCCTGGGCGAGCATCTTCGCGTATTCGGCCCAGTCCACGCCATAGGAGGGGTTCTTGAAGGTGCCCTTGACCCGGATCGGCACGGTGAGCCCCACGAGGTCTCCGACGCCGCTGGTGTCCGCGCCCTGGCCCTGGCCCGAGGCCACGACGCGGGCCTTGACCAGGTAGTCCACGGCCTCGGAGTTCAGGTCAACCGAGCCCTCGCCCGCAGCGCGGATGTGCGGGGCCTTGACGTCCAGGTCCTTGTTCGTGGCCACCCCGTTCACAACCTTGAACGTGCCGCTGATCTCGCCGAACTTGGTCTGGTCCTCCTTCTTGCCCTCGATCTTGCCGGACCTATCCTTGGCCTTGGACACGGCCATGGCCATGGCGTCCAGGTTCACGCCCGGGAACGCGCCGTCCTTGAGGTTGAAGGCGAGGTCCCCGTTCAGGGTCCGCTTCATGCCCGAGACCTTGGCCCCCTGGCAGGTCAGCGCGGAGTTGAAGTTCACCAGTCCGGCAAAGGAGTCCTTGCCGGTCATGTCCCGGACCATGCCAGCGGACTGGACATCAGTGATCTTGGCTGTGAGGGAGGTCCTGGGCGTCTCGCCCTGGACGTTCAGGTTCACGGCCGAAGCGATGGAGCCGCCATAGAGCGCCAGCTGCGCGGGCTTCACGTCCACGATGCCGTTGGCCGCGTGCACCTTCACCAGCACATCCTTCATCTGCATCTTGTGGATCTTGAAGCTGGCCAGCGCGAACTCGGCGTCCAGGGTCAGGTCCTTGAGCAGCTTGACCGGGATCACATCGGCCTCGACTCCCACGGACTGCGCGGCGGCGGCCTCCTTCTTTTCGGGCTCGGTCTTCTGCGCCAGGTAGCGGTCGGCATCCAGGGCGTCGACCTTGACCTGCACGGTGTAGGCGGGCTTCTCAATCCCGGCCATGCGGAAGTTCACGTTGATGGTGGAGTCGTCGAGCTTGGTCACGATGCCCTGGGCGTCGATCAGGCCCGCGCCCGAAAGGTCCACCGCGATGGCGGCCACCTTGAGGGTGAGTGCGGCCTTGCCCGTGGGCAGGGCCTTGCCAGTGGCGTCGATGACCGCCTTGAAGTTCTTGACCTCGTAGTTCCTGGCCGAGAGGTCGAGGCTGGCCGTGCCGGTCAGGGTGTTCTTGGCCAAAAGCTGCGGATCGCTCATCTCGATGCCGAAGGCCAGCTCAAAGTCAAAGGGCGTTCCCGGCGACAGCGAGCCCATCTTCACCTGGACGTCGCGCAGGGCGTAGTGCTTCTTCTTCTGCAGGTCGTCGTAGACGATGTTCGCGTCCTTGACCGCAAGCCCGCCCAGGGCCAGATCCAGCTTGGCGGCGTCCTTCTTCTCGCGCTTCTGCTCATCCTTGCCGACCAGGTCGGCCCAGTTGGACACGCCCTGCTCGTTGATGGCGAGGTTCAGGTTCAGCCCCTCCACCGAGACCTTGCCCAGGCGCACCTTGCCGGTAAGCAGGGGGAGGAGCTGCAGGCGCACCGAGGTCTTGCCGAGCTTCACAAAGGGCTTGTCGCCGAAGCCCTGGGCGTTTGAAAGCTCGATGCCGCCGATGTCCACCCCGATCCAGGGGAACACGGCCAGTTTCAGGTCGCCCGCGAATTTCAGGTCGCGGCCGGTCTTCTCCTTGACGACCTGGACGATCTCCGGCTTGTACTTGTTCGGGTCGATGAGGATGGTGGCGAGCACCATGCCGATAACGGCAAGCCCGACCAGGCAGCCAGCCCCGATCAGCGACCATTTGACCGTCTTGTTCATGTATCCTCCCTGCTTGCTGTTGGGGGTTTCGTGCGCCACTCCGCTTGCCTGCGGCGCGGCGCGAAAACGGCTCCTGCTCTTGAAGCGGACCCGGCCCCATCAGGAGCCGGTTCCTCGGCTTGAGAAATTCCTGGCCGTGCGCCAGCGGCCTGTGGCTCCGGCATGCCGCCTGGATGTTTGGCCTTTCAGCCCGGGCCAGACCAGCAGGCCAAAACCGTGCGCGACAAGGGCCCTTGCCTAGCCCGGCCGGGGTGCGCCTGCCAGCGCAGACGCTCCCCCGGTGTGGACGGCGCAGGTCGGTTTCCTAGTGTATATTCCGTACCCGAAAAGCAAACCCGCTGCAAGACGCGCGTGCGCTGTCCATACTTCGGGGGGAGCGATCTTTCTGGACCGGTCGCCACCTCCCCGGCCCATCCGCCCCCCACCCTTGACATTCTCGCCTGCCTCTCCCTATACCACTAGACCTTGAAGATTCTAGGCAGGCGGTCCACTACCCGCCAGGAAGGCAACTCCCGGCGGTAAACTCGATACACATGGAGTGAGGGATGTCGGAAGCGCTCAAATCTCAAAGGACATACGCCCTGGTCGGACATGGCGGCAGCGGGAAGACCTCTGTCGCCGAAATGCTCCTGTTCAATGCCGGTGTGATCAACCGTCTGGGGAAGATCGAAGACGGCACAACCACGCTTGATTTCGAGCCCGAGGAGATCAAACGCCGGGGCTCCATCCAGCCGAGCTTCGCCAACTTCAAGTGGAACAAGAACCAGCATTTCCTCATCGACACCCCCGGCGACAACAACTTCAACGGCGACCTGCCCTACGCCCTCACCGCCGCCGACGCTGTGGTCTTCGTCATCGACGCCGTGGACGGGGTCAAGCCGCTGACCCGCAAGGCCTGGAGCGAGGTCAAGAAGCTCGGTCTGCCCGCCCTCGTGTTCATCAACAAGATGGACCGCGACCGCGCGGACTTCAGCATGGCCTTTGCCGGACTCAAGGACAGCCTGGGCATCAAGCCCGTGCTTCTGCACTATCCCATCGGCGAGCGCGAGGGCTTCAAGGGCGTGGTCGACATGCTCGAAGACAAGGCGCTGATGTTCGACGGCAAGGGCGGCGCAACCGTGGGCGCCGTCCCGGCGGATGTCTCGGCCCTGTCCACCCCCCTGCGCGAGGCCATGATCGAAAACATCGCCGAGAGCGACGAAGGGCTCATGGAGAAGTACCTGGAGGCTGGCGAGCTGACCCCGGACGAGCTCAAGAGCGCGCTGGTGGCCGGCGTCAAGAGCGGCGAGCTGGTGCCCGTGGTCATCGGCAGCGCCCTGAACAACATGGGCGGCCCGCAGCTGCTCGACGCCATCCAGGCGCTTTTGCCCAGCCCGCTGGACCACGCCTACTGGGACGGCGAGGACGGCAGCGCCCGCGAAAGCACCGAGGCCGCGCCCGTGGCCGGCTTTGTGTTCAAGACCCTGGCCGACCCCTTCGCCGGGCAGCTCACCATCATGCGCGTGCTCTCCGGCACGCTCTCCGGGGACATGACCCTGGTCAACTCGCGCACCGGCCAGCAGGAGCGCATGGGCCAGCTGCTCCTCACCACCGGCAAGGAGCAGACGCCCTGCAAGACCCCGCTCGGCCCCGGCAGCATCGTCACCCTGGCCAAGCTCAAGGACACCAAGACCGGCGACGCGTTGTCCTCGGACAAGGCCCCCTTTGTGCTGAAAAAACCCGCCCTGCCCCGCACGCTCATCACCTTCGCCCTGGCCTCCAAGGAAAAGGGCGACGAGGACAAGGTCTACCAGGCCATGGCCAAACTGCTGGATGAGGACGTGACGCTCAAGCTCGGGCGCGACGAGGAGACGGCGGACACCCTGCTCTCCGGCATGGGCCAGAACCACATCGAGATCAGCGTGGAGCGGGCCAAGCGCCGCTACAAGGTCGACATCGTGCTGAAGACGCCCAAGGTGCCCTACCGCGAGACCGTGAAGACGGCGGCGCGAGAGATCCAGGGCCGCCACAAGAAGCAGACCGGCGGCCGCGGCCAGTTCGGCGACTGCTGGATCCACCTGGAGCCCCAGCCCAAGGGCGCGGGCTACGAGTACGTCGACGCCATTGTCGGCGGATCGATCCCCCGCCAGTACATCCCGGCCGTGGACAAGGGCGTGCAGGAATCCGCCGCGCGCGGCGTGCTGGCTGGCTTCCAGGTCATCGACTTCAAGGTCACCCTGTACGACGGCAGCTTCCACAACGTGGACTCCTCGGAAATGGCCTTCAAGATCGCCGGGTCCATCGCCTTCAAGAAGGCCTGCGAAAAGGCCAAGATGATCCTGCTCGAGCCCATCATGACCATCACCGTGGCCGTGCCCGACGCCCACATGGGCGACGTCATCGGCGACCTTTCCAGCCGCCGGGGCAAGGTGCTCGGCAGCGACTCCCAGGGCGGCGTCACCGAGATCAAGGCCCACGTGCCCATGAGCGAAGTGCTGAAATACGCCCCGGACCTGCGCTCCATGACCGGCGGCCAGGGCACCTTCACCATGGAGTTCTCCAACTACGAGGAATGCCCGCCGCCCATCGCGGCCAAGGTCATCGAGGAGAACAAGCGCGAGGCCGCCGAAGAGGACTAGGGCTTGTTTCCAAAAGATGGATATTGTTCCCTGGCGAGAAGAGAGACGATTTGGGGCCAGGGATAGTGCTCAGGCGGCACAGCCCTGGACCAAAAACGGCTCACGCCTGTAGACAGACAAACGCCCAGGGGGGAAAAGACACTTTTAGAGACAGGCCCCAGGCGCAAGCCATTGATCATGTGCTGTGCTCGGGCGGCGGGGGTTCACCTCCGCCGCCCTTTTTCGTGGCCGGGCCTTTGGCCGTGGCCGGACGGTCGAGCTTGATAGTGCCGGGCTTGCTTGTGCCTGCCCGGCTTTTCACGTAGAAGCTTATGATACGATACACACAGGGATGGTTATGCTCAAAGTTTTGCGATTTTTTCTCATTCTCGTGCCCGCCACGATCTACTACAGCATCAAGCAGCTGCTGCTGGACCAGGAAAAGGCCACGCCCGACGAGCGCGACCTGCCGGGCAAGACCTATGGCCGCTTCATGCTCGGCATGGCGGGCATCAAGGTCGAGGCCGACCTCTCGGCCCTGGACCCGGGGGGCCACTACGTGTTCATGTGCAACCACCAGAGCCTGTTCGACATCCCCATCCTGTTCGATGTCCTGTGGAACTACCACATGCGCTTTGTGGCCAAGGAAAGCCTGTTCCGCATCCCCATCTACGGCAAGGCCCTGGGCAACGCGGGCCACATCTCCATCAACCGCGAGAACCGCCGCGCGGCCATGAAGAGCGTGGACGAGGCCGTGGCCGCGGCCAAGGGCGGCATCTCGCCCTTGATCTTTCCCGAGGGCACGCGCAACCCGGACCTGGACAGGCTCATGGACTTCAAGGTCGGGGGCATGGTGCTGGCGCTCAAGTGCGGCCTGCCCGTGGCCCCGCTGGTCATGGAGGGCACAGGCAAGCTTTTGCCCAAGGGCAAGCGCTTCTTCAACCCCGACCAATTGGTGCGCCTGCGCGCCCTGCCCCCGGTGGACCCGACGGCTTACACCATCAAGGACCGCGAGCGGTTCAAGGACGACATGTACGCCCTCATGAACGACGCCTACCAAACACTGGCAAGGAGCTGACATGGCGCACGGCCAGGACGAACTGACCATCCATCCCCTGGGCGGCCTGGGGGAGATCGGGCTCAACTGCATGGCCTTCAAGTCCCGGGGCTCCACGGTGCTGGTGGACTGCGGGCTGATGTTCCCGGAAGACTATCTCTTCGGCGTGGACGTGGTCATTCCGCGCTTCGAGCACATCTTGGCCGAGAAGGACAGGCTGAAGGCCGTGGTGCTGACCCACGGGCACGAGGACCACATCGGCGCGCTGCCCTGGCTATTGCCGCACATCGACGCGCCGGTGTACGGCTCGGACTTCACCCTGGCCCTGGTGGCCTCCAAGCTGCGGGAGCACGGCATCGACGCCGACCTGCGGCCCGTTCGCCCCGGCGACCGCGTGGAGATCGGCCCGTTTGCCTTCAACTTCATCCCGGTCTGCCACTCCATCATCAAGGGCTACGCCCTCGGCATCGAAACCCCCATGGGCCGCGTGCTGCACACCGGCGACTTCAAGATCGACCGCAACCCCATGGACGGCCACGCCACCGACATGGACGCCATCCGCCGCTTTGCCGAACCCGGGGTCAAGCTGCTCATGTCCGACTCCACCAATGTGGAGCGCGAGGGCTTCGCCCTGACCGAACGCGAGATCATGGCGTCCTTGCGCGAGATTTTCGACAAGGCCAGAGGCCGCATCATCGTCACGCTGTTCTCCAGCCACATCCAGCGCCTGCAGGAGATCTTCGACCTGGCCGCAGCCTGCGGGCGCAAGGTGGCCACCTCGGGCAAGAGCCTCATGCGCAACGTTGATCTGGCGCGCGAACTGGGCTACCTGCGCATCCCGGCAGGCACCCTGGTGGAGGTGGAGGAGGCCGGAAGCCTGAACGACGACCAGGTGGTGCTGGTGGTCACCGGCTCCCAGGGCGAGCCCCTGGCCGCGCTGTCGCGCATGTCGCTGGACGAACACCGCCAGATGCGCATCAAGAAGGGCGACCTGGTGCTTCTGTCCTCGCGCTTCATCCCCGGCAACGTGCTGGCCATCACCAAGGTCATCAACCGGCTCTACAAGCTCGGGGCCGAGGTGCTCTACGAAAAGGTCCAGGCCATCCACGCCAGCGGCCACGCCCACCGCGAGGAGCTGCGCATCATGCTGGAGGCGGTAAAGCCCAAGTACTTCGTGCCCGTCCACGGCGAGTACCGCCATCTGGTGAAGCACACGCGCCTGGCCGTGGAGTGCGGGGTGGCGCCGGAGCGCGCCATTGTGCTGGAGGACGGCCAGCCCCTGACCTTTTTGGCTCAGGGCATCCGCCTGGAGGACGCCGTGCCCGCCGAACGCATCCTGGTGGACGGCAAGGGCGTGGGCGACGTGGGCCAGAGCGTGCTGAAAGAGCGTCAGCTCCTGGCCGGGGAAGGCATGGTGGTGGTGCTTCTGGTCATCGACAAGGAGACCGGCGAGATCACGCTCGGCCCGGACATCGTGTCCAAGGGGTTCGTGTTCGAGCAGCAATACTCCCATCTGCTGGAGGACGCCAAGTGCGTGGTCCTGGAGGAAGTGGAGAACTGCCCCAAGGGCAACGTCAAGAAGCTCAAGGAGCGCGTGCGCATGGCGCTGCGGCGCTTCTTCCGCACCGTGCTGGACCGCGACCCCGTGGTGGTGCCGCTGGTCATCTCCATCTGACCCTGCTTCGCCTTCCCTAATGGGAATTGGCGTAGGCGTTGGCGGCGCGGAAGCGCGCCTGGTTCACCGGGGCGCAGTCCGGGGTCGGCGTGGCGGCCGCAGGCTCGGCGGCGGCGGTCTCCGTCCCATCCGGCGCGGGCGGGACGAGCTGCGGTTGCGGGGCCAGGGGCTGCGGGGCATATTGCTGCGCGGCATAGTTCTGCGGCGACGAAGCCTGCGGATAGGCCTGCGCAGGGGGAGCTGCGGGCTCTGCGGCCGGGCGCAGCACGGCGGACTGCGAGGCCGGGGCCATGCCCTCAAACTCTGGGATGATCTGGGCAAAGGCCTGGCGCAGCCCGGAAAGCATCGCCACCACTTCGTCCAGCTTGCTCGGATCCATATGCAAGTTCGCCTGCAGCAGCTTGGTGTTGCAGATGAAATACATCTTGCTCAGGTTCTTGGTTACTTCCCCGCCCTTCTCCTTGTTCAGGCATTCATGCAATTCGCTGACGATCTCGATGGCCTTGCTGATGAGGTTGCCCTTGGCGGCGTAGTCGCGCACGGCCATCTTTTCCTTGGCCTGCTTGAGGTACTTGATGGCCGTATCGTAAAGCAACAGCAAAATTTCGCCCTGGGTTGCAGTGGTGACCTGCGTCGAGAGATATGCCTTGGCGGCCTTGAGCATGGGCTGAGCCTCCCTTGTACTTAACTCAAATTACTTGCTGAGCTGGGTGATGGAACTCGTCAGCTGCGTCTGCTCTTGATTGAGCGTGCCCAGCAGGGCATCCAACTTCGCGTACTTGTCCTGCAGGTTCTGCTTCATGGTGGCGATGCGCGTGGTCTCGCGGTCGATCTTGTCGTCGATGCTCTTGGTGATTTCGCCATAGTTCTCCTGCAGGATGTGCAGGGGGCCGTCGGTGCTGCTGGTGAGCTGCGCGAGCTTGTCGACCAGTTCACCGGTCTTGCCCTGCTTCAGGTTCACCGTGCCGCTCATGGCGCTGTTCAGGCTCTGACTGTTCACCTGGACGACCATGCCGGCCTCGTCGAAGCCAGTTGCGCCGGTGATCCTCCAACCGTCGACGCCGGCCGCATGGCCGTTGATGGTGGCGCTGGAGATGCCGGCCGCGCTGGTGACGATGCTCACCGCATAGCTTCCGGGCTTGGTGGTGCCGTTGATTTGAGAGAGGTAGGAAAAACTCGGCGAATCGCTCTCGCCCAGGTTGCTTGCGGCGAAGATCTTGGCCACCCCGTCCGGATCGTTTGCAAGCGCGGCGGACAACACCGTGCTGTCCAGAACGAGCAGCCCGCTCGTGGGCGAGCTCTCGTCCGGGTCGGTGCTGATGCCTATCTGGGAGAGCGAGGAATAGTAGTCGCCGGTGATGGTGCTGCCGGACACGCTGTAGTAGTTGAACCCCAGCCCCTTGTCGGCGCAGACGTCCTGAAGGGTGCTGGAGATCATCTGCACGGCGTAGTTGCCGGTGAGGATGGAGCCTTGCGGGTTTTTGGCGTCCGTGGTGTCGACCTTGGTCATGTTCTTGATCATGGTGCGCACTTGATTGACCTGGGACACGAAGGTGCTGATGTTCTGCTTGATGGCGTCGGTGTCTGTGCTGACGCCGACAAGCAGGGCGGCATTGGAGTTGGCCTGCTTCAGGTTCACGGTCAGGCCGGGGATTACGTCGTTCACAGTATTCGAGTCGCGCGCAAGCCACGAGGACGAGCCCACGGGATAGCCGTCCACCTTGATGTGGGCGCTTTGGGCGTTCTGGGTGTTGGCGAAGGACGCAGGGCTGAAGATGAGCCCGCCGGTGCTGGAGAGCACCACCTGATTCGCGTCGCCCTGGCCCATGCCGTAGAGCTGCAGGTGGTAGACCGTGCCGTCGTAGATGGTGGTGGCCTTGATCTTGCCGCTGCACAGGGCGTTGTTGTTGATGTAGCTGACCAGGCCTGTGAGGGTGGTGCCGGCGGCGACGTTGGAGAGGGTGATGCTGGCGCCGGCGTAGGAGAAGGTGATATTCGAGTTCGAGGTCATCACCGAAGAGGTGAGCAGACTCACGCCCGAGGCAGTGGTCATGATGTCGTTCTGGGCCAGCTGGCCGATGATGACGCTGTGCGTGGCCACCTGAGCGGTGCTGTCAGCCGAGGCCGACAGGGCCGAGGTGTCCGAGCTGGTCACGGACTTGACCATGAAGGAGTCCATGGTGTCCATGCCTTCCAGGGTGGTCTTGAGGGTCAGCATGTTGGTGTTCAGGGATTGGAACTGTGTGACCTTGTCGGTCCACTCCTGCTTCCAGGTCTGGAGGCTGGTGATGTGAACGCTCTCAGCCTTCACCAACCCGTCGATGAGGGAGTTGAAGTCCGTGCCGTTTCCAAGGCCAGTGATGTTGGTTTGCCCGGAAGTGTATGCGGATGTGATCGACGTTGTCATGCTTGCGTCCTTGGTGAGGGAAAAATTTACCTGGTCCTGTTACCCCACCGAATATTTTGCAAGCCTAGTGCCAGAAAAGCACGGGCCGCCTTGCGGCGGCCCGTGTGTCATCAATCGCCTGGGAGGACCCGCCCTTGGCTAGCCTTAGCCGCCGAGGAGCTGCATGGCGAGCTTGCCGAAGTTGTTGGCCTGGGACAGCATGGCCACTGCGGACTGGGTCAGGATCTGCTGGCGCGTGAACTCGGTCATTTCCGTGGCCACGTCGACGTCGGAGATGTTCGACTCGGCCGCCTGGGTGTTCTCAGCCTGGACCGAGAGGTTGGTGATGGTGTTCTGCAGGCGGTTCTGCATGGCGCCCAGGTTGGCGCGGATCTTGTCCTTGGACACGATGGCGTTGTTCAGGGAGTCAAGCGCCTTCTGCGCCAGCTCCTGGGTGGAGATGGACTTGCCGTTGGCGCCGGTGGCCTGCAGGCCAACGCCCAGGGAAGAGGCCGTGGAGCCGTTGATGGAGACGTAGTAGTAGTCTTCCATGCTGTCGTTGCCGGTGCCGAAGTGGACCTTCATCGGGCCGCTGGCGACGAGGCCGGCGCCGTTGTGGTCGGTGGAGGTGCCGGAAAGGTTGCCGTTGAGCAGGTGGATGCCGTTGAAGTCGGTGGAGTTGGCGATTCGGGTGATTTCCGAAGCCATGGCCTGGTACTCGGAGTCGATGATGAGGCGCTGGTCCGAAGAATAGGTGCCCGTGGACGCCTGCATGGCCAGTTCCTTCATGCGGATGAGCTTCTCGTCGACGACGCCCAGCGCGCCGTCCGCAGTCTGGATCATCGAGATGGCGTCATTGGCGTTGCGGATGCCCTGGTCCAGGCTCTTGATCTCCGCGCGCATGATTTCGCGCACCGCGAGGCCGGCAGCGTCGTCGGATGCGTTGTTGATGCGCAGACCGGAAGACAGGCGCCGGGTCGAATTGGCCAGGTGCAAATACGACTGCGACAGGTTGCGGGCCGTATTCGCGGACATCATGTTGTGGTTAATGGTAAGCGACATAACCATTTCCTCCTTGAAAGTTTTTTGGCTTCCTTGCCATTCGGTGGTCCTCTTGGGGCGACATCGCCTGCGGGGCCAATCCGATTGTTTCTACGCACACCTGATCGACCTGCCCTGGGAAAACTTTAGGCGGGTGCGCGCATTTTTTTGAGGGGGAGCGGAAGAAATGTTTCCGGCGCAAAAAAAGCCCCGCTCCCGCGTCTGGAAACGTGGGCGCAGGGCCAGGCAAAGGCGGCTGCAAAAGGCGAGACAGGGCTTGCTGCTATTCCGGCGGCAGGATGCGCTGGGCGAAATGCCTGGCCTGGCTGGTGGCCACGCCGGGGATGCCCATGTCGAGCGATGGACCGGGCGCTGTCTCGGCCAGGGCGCCGTTGTTGATGAGCTGTGGGGCCTGGACGGAGCAGAACCAGGCCGTCTGGCGCGCGGCCAGGTCCATGAGCCCGGCCAGGGTCTGGGTGAAGACCTCGCCCGTGGCCGGGTTGCGGAAGGTCAGCGGGCCGGAGACGGTGGCGCGCTGCTCCCAGAGCTGCGGGGCGTAGAACAGGGCCGCAATCTCGCGCCCCTTGGCCGGGAGCCAGCCCTCGATCTCGCGCAGCAGGCTGGCCAGGGTCGGCATGCGGCACAGGGCCTGCAAGGTGCAATAGTCGCCCAGGGCATCGCCGAAGCCCTTGACCGCCGCCATGGCATCCACCCCGGCCATGGCGGCCAGGAGTTCCGGCGGGCAGGCCAGGCTGCGCGGACCCTCCACCCCGTTGACCACGGCCCTGAGGGAGCTTTCCTGCACCGCCGCAAGCCCCCCGCAGGCGGCCATGTCGAGCAGGGCCTCCAGGACGCGGTGCCTGCGCACGGCCTTGGTGCGGCGCTCCGGGTCCTCATCATAGTAGTTGCCCGTGAAGTGGTAGACCAGGGGGTGGATGGTGGCGTCGGCAAAGATGTGCGAGACCAGCCCCACAAAAACGGCCGTGGGCAGGGCCAGGCTGCGCGTGGCGAACATGTGCGGGGCGTAGAGCCGCAGCAGCTCAAAGGTGTCCTCGCCGTGGGCCCCGTGCAGGCGCTGCGGCAAAAACTTGAGGGACTCCGGATACTCCCCGCGCAGATAGTAGAGCACGTCGTGGAACACCGCGCCGAAGCGCAGGCCATTCGGGCAGCTCCTGAGCGCCGGGCCGAAGGGGCCGGAGGCCAGGAGCCCGGCCGCGCGCTCGGCCACAAGCCAGTGTACGTTCTCCCTGGGCATGCTTCCCCTCCCCGCCAGGGTCTGCCGGTGGTACGGCTTGTCCCTGGCTTCCGCATGGGCTATACCCTGCCTGCGCGCCCGGGGCAACCAGGCCCGCAAGGGCGCAGGCACCGCAGACAGGAGAGCACAGATGACACAGTTCATCCGCAAGGATTTCCAGGTCGACGAACCGGACAAGACCGCGGTCATCCGCCACGACGCTCCGGCCCCCAGACCCTGGGAGCCCAGCGGCATCCTCTACCTCATCGGCCTGCCCGGCAGCGGCAAGTCCGCCGTGGCCGCAGGCTTGGCGCGCGAACTGGGCTGCCCGGCGCGCACGCTGCCCCTTGACGACCCGGACGCAGCGCTGGAACACATCTTCGCCGACGGGCCAGCCGTGGTGGAGGTGCCCTACAAGCTGCTCCTGGGCGAGGTGTTCCGCCAGCGCCTGCAGTCCACGGGCCGGGTGCTCTACCTCATGGCCAGCGTGGAGGCCATGGCCCAGCGCCTGGCCACGACGCCCGAGGAGCAGGAAAAGGCCCGCGAACGCCTGGGCCGCCTGCGCACGGCCTACGAGCCGCTGATCATGCAGACCCTGCAGCTCATGGCCCCGGCCGACGCCCCCCTGGACGAGGTGCTGGCCGATGTCCTGGAGCGCGTGCGCATGTAGGCGCGCGGACGAACACACCCAGCCATCCCGGAGCCCCCATGCCCGTCAAACCGCTCAAGGTCGAACTTCTCGCCCGCACCCCGGACGCCCTGGCGCTCATCTACGCCGCCTTTCGCCAGTGCTACCACGCTGGCTTCGTGGCCGAGATGTGGCCAAAACTCCTCTCCGGCCAGGTGGAGCGCGAGGCCCAGGCCGACTTCGTGCGCAAGGTGCTGGAGAGCGGCCACGACAGCCCCATTGAGCACGCCAGCTTCACCTTCGCGGTGGAGGGCATCTCCCGGGCCTGCTCCCACCAGATCGTGCGCCACCGCATCGCCTCCTACTCCCAGCAGAGCCAGCGCTACGTGGACGGCTCGGACATGGACTTCATCCTGCCCCCGGCCATCGCCAAGATACCCGAGGCGCGCCAGCGCTTCGAGGCCTTCATGACCGAGGTGGGCAGCGCATACCGCGACCTCAAGGCCATCCTGGAGGCCCACGGCCGCAAGGACAAGGCCAAGGAGGACGCGCGCTTCGTGCTGCCCCAGGCGGCGGAGACCAAAATCGTCATCACCATGAACTGCCGGGCGCTGCTGCACTTCTTCCACCTGCGCTGCTGCCTGCGCGCCCAGTGGGAGATACGCGCCCTGGCCGAGGCCATGCTCGACATCTGCAAGGCCGAGCTGCCCGCCATCTTCGCCGCTGCCGGGGCCAAGTGCGAGTCTTTGGGCTTCTGCCCGGAGAGCCCGCGCTTCGCCTGCGGCAAATACCCCCGGGCGAGTGATCTCATCAAGCTTGCCGACGGGGTGGAAGCCCGCGCGGAGCTGGACCAGGGCAAGGGCTGAAAGCCCACCCGGCGCCATGCTTTTTGCGGCCTGCCCCGGTTATTTCCAGCCGCTGGAGAGCGACCCATGACAAGCCCCCGCAGCTCCCTGTTCCGGCTGGCCCTGTCCGCAGGATTTCTTGCGGCGCTTTGGGCCGCCCTGTCCTGCGCCAGCGCCCTGGCCGCGCCAAGGCAGGCCCAGCCCAAGGCCGCCGCCCAGGCCGACCAGAGCAGCCAGCCCCCGGCCAGGGAGGACAACCCCCGCCGCACCCCGGTTGTGCGCGTGGTGCAGGAGTCCGGCCCGGCGGTGGTCAGCATCATCAGCGCGCGCCCGGCGGCACAGACCGCCTTTACCGGAAACGACCAGCTCCAGCGCTTCCTGGGCCTGCCGGCCAGCCCGCAGCCCAAACAGAACGCCACCACGCGGAGCCTGGGTTCGGGCGTCATCATCGACGGCAGGCAGGGCTATGTGCTGACCAATGCCCACGTCATCTCCGGCGCGGCCCAGATCACCGCGCGCCTGTTCGACGGCCGGGAGTTCCAGGCCAGCCTCGTGGGCGCAGACCCGGACATGGACCTGGCCGTGCTGCGCCTGGAGCTGCCCAAGGCCAACCGCCCCACCCTGCCCCAGGCGCGCATGGGCGATTCCTCGGACCTCATGATCGGCGAGCCGGTCATCGCCATCGGCAACCCCTTCGGGCTGTCGCACACGGTGACCACGGGCGTGGTCTCGGCGGTGAACCGCTCGGTCAGGACCGACCAGGTCTTCATCTCCGGGCTCATCCAGACCGACGCGGCCATCAACCCCGGCAACTCCGGCGGGCCGCTCTTGAACATCCTGGGCCAGGTGGTGGGCATCAACGCCGCAGTCTTCGCCAAGGGCGAGGGCCTGGGCTTCGCCATCCCCATCAACAAGGCCAAGCGGGTGCTGGACGAGCTCATCGCCACGGGCCGGGTGGCCCACATCTGGCTGGGCCTGCTGGGCGACAACATGGACCAGGACCAGGCCGCCGCCTTTGGCCTGACCCGCGTGGGCGGCATGATCGTCACCGAGGTCTTCCCCAAGACCCCGGCCGAGGCCGCAGGCATCAAGCCCGGCGACGCGCTGCTGGCCATCGGCGCGCACGGCGTGCAGGACAAGTCCCAGTTCCTGGCGCTCCTGCTCGACTATGCCAGGGGCGACACCATCAGCGTGAAGCTGCGCCGGGGGCGCGAGCCCTTTGAGGTCCGGCTTTCGCCGCAGGTGCTGGACCGCCAGGCCAGCCTGGGCCTGCTCGGCTGGCGCTGGGGCTTTGCCCCGGCCAGGACCGACGCGGGCGCGCCAGGGGGCGGGGTGTCATCGGGAGGAGTGTCGTCGGGAGGAGTGTCGTCGACCGGAGTGTCGTCGACCGGAGTCTCAGGGGTCGGAGTGCCAGGGGGCGGAGTGGTCGTCGGCGAGGTGCGCGCGGGCGGCCCTGCGGCGCGCCTGGGCTTCAAGCCCGGCGACGTGGTGCTCCAGGTGGGCAACCGCCGCACCGCAACCGAGGCCGACCTGCTGGGGGCCTTCTACCGCTACCAGATGCACACCCAGCTCATCCTGAGCGTGCAGCGGGGCGGGCAGATCTACAACGTGCGCATGAAGATTTAGGGCCGCATTTCCGGGGCCGCATTTCCGGGGCAAGTAAGAACCTTGAGCCGCGCAGGGGCTGGCAGACCCGCAGGGACGGGTCTACAAAGCCGGGCTCGCCGGAGACGGATTCACGGCGTCGGCCTCCGGGGCCGGGGCGGCGGCGCTGGCCTCGGTCCGGGCCTTCTTGCGGGCCTTGCGCTCCCTGGTCTCGGCCTTGCGCTCCTCGCGCCGGGCGAGTTTCTTGGCCTTGGCCGCCTTGGCCTCGTCCTTGGAGATGACCCCGTCATGGTTCAGGTCCATCTCCGCAAAGGCCTTCTCGCGCTTGGCCAGGTATTCCTTGCGCGTCACGCGGCCGTCCTTGTTGGCGTCAAAGCCCGAAAGATACGGCCTGGCTGGCCTGTCGCTCTTGGCCTTGCCTTTCACCGGCTTGCCCTGGGCCAGGCGCTTGGCGTCGCTTGCGGCCTTGCGCTCCCGCATCTTGGCCTGGGCCGCCTTGGCCTCCTGGGCGGAGATGACCCCGTCGTGGTTCAGGTCCAGCTTGGCGAAGCGCTTCTTGCCGCCCGCCAGGAACTCTTCGTGGCTGATGCGGCCATCGTGGTTCTCGTCGAGCGAGCGCAGGTAGCGCTTGCCGTCGTTCTTGACCGCCGGGCCGCGCGCGGTTGGTTTGACCGGGGCGGACTTGGCCGAGGCGGACAAAGCCTTGGCAACGCCGGGACTGGGCGTGGCCGAAGCGGGCCGGGCTGGAACAGGCTTGGCCGGAGCGGACTTGGCTGGAGCGAAGGGGACAGGGCGGGTCGCCCTGGGCCGGACCGGGGCTGGGGCATGGGCAGAGGTCTGGGGCGGGCCGTCGGCTTCAAGGGGCGGGGCCTCCTGGGCCAGGGCCCGGCAAGGCGGCAGGGAGATCAGGAACGCGGCCAGGAGAACGACCGGGAGGAAGGCCGGAAGGACGACCGGAAGGACCGGGCCGGACCGGGCGCGCAGCCTGTTCAGAAATCGCCCCCCTTGTACTTGAGCAGGGTCTGGGTCCACCCGATGGACTCTGTATAATTGATGGCCGAGGTCTCCTGGTTCAGACCCCTGGTCTCCAGAAACTCCTCCACGTCCTCCCAGTTGGCGATCTCGATGTCCTCCACCAGGGACAGCCAGGACCAGTAGGGCGTGGGCTTGGACAAGAGCGCGGCCTCCACCTCCTTGTCCAGGGGGATGTTCTCCAGCAGCTTGTTCATGGGCTGGCCCAGGAGCACGTCGAGCCTGGAGAACAGGCCCATCAAAAACAGGGATTCGGGCGGGAAGGCCCGGTCGTCCAGGAGCTTGGCCATGCTCTCCAGGTAGCGGGCGCGCTGCAGGGAGGTGAAGGCGGCCTCCTGCACCTTGGAGCTGCTGTCGAAGTCGGAGATGATCACGGCCAGGAACCACTGCTTGATCTGCTGCTTGCCCAAGAGCGTCAGGGCCTGCTGGATGGACTGGATATTGGAGCGCAGGGAGAAGGCCGCGGAATTGATGAAGTTGAGCAGCCGGTAGCTCACGCTGGGGTCAGAGGAGATGACCTGCGACAGCTCGCGCACGTCGAAGTCCTCGCCGGTGAGGGCGCGCAGCAGGCGCATTTTGGCCAGCACCGGGGTGGGCACCTTGCTCCCGGTCACCATCTCCGGCCGGCTGAAGAAATACCCCTGGAACAGGGAGAACCCGAAGCTCTTGGTCAGGTCGTAGGTGGCCCGGTCCTCCACCTTTTCGGCCAGCAGGCGGCAGCCGTGCCGCCGCAGGTCGGCGCTGATGAACTTCAATTTCTCCGGCGCCATGCCCAGCACCTCGACCTTGACGATGTCCGCCAGGGGGATGATGTCCTCGAAGCCGGGCTGGCCCACGTAGTCGTCCAGGGCGATGACGTAGCCGTGCTCCTTGATGCGCCGCAGGGCCGCGACCATCTCCGGGGTGGGAGTGATGGTCTCCAGCACCTCGACCACGCAGATCTCCTTGGGCAGGGCATAGACCGAGCCGTCCAGGAGCAGGCGCTGGGGAAAATTGATGAAGGCCTTGCGGGACTTGTCCATGCCGGAAAAGGCCAGGGAGAAGCCGTCGGCGATGACCGAGGCCGTGGCCAGGTCGTCCTCGGTGACGGCGGCGGTCTTGGCCTGGGCGCTGCTCCGGAAGAGCAGCTCATAGGCCCAGACCTTCTCGTGCACGTCAAAGATGGGCTGCCGCGCCACAAAGATGGGCTTGTGGTCCTTCTGGGCCTCTGGTTTCTGCGCGGCTGTGGTCATGGTGGAAGTATCCCCCTTTTCACCGCGCCAGGCAAGACGAAATCAACGGCTCCGGCCCCCTCACGGGGCGGTTGGGGCGGCAGGGGCAGTGGCGTTCTGCTGCGATTTTGCGGACATGGCCTTGTACTCCTCCTCCAGAATCTGGGGGATGGGCCGGACCCAGAAGGTCTCCTTGACCTCCTCCTTGGCGTCCTTGGGGGTCCTGGTCGGACAGGCCCGGATGACCGCCCGGACCGGACATTCCGGATTGGAGAAGGCGGCGACGAGGCACCTGCCTTCGGAATCCGCGCTGTAGGGGATGACCCGGCGCATGGCGTGCCAGGTGCGGTCCTGCACCACCACCTGGCCGTCGGTCATCACGGCGCAGAGGTACTCCGAATTCTTGGAGGCGTAGAACACGGAGAGGATGTACACCCCGTCCTCAACCTTGCCCACGTACCCGAATTCGTTTACCTTCTTACAAAGAATGCGCGCCAGGACCTGCTTGCACAGGGAAAGGTTCGCGTCGTCACCGGCGGCCTGGGCCCGGGGCGCCAGGGCCAGCAGGGACAGGACAAGGACCAGGGCCAGCAGGCGGGGGAAAAAACGCGGGAGCTCAGTCATCGGAGTGGTCCGTGAGGAGAAAGTGTTGGAAGCCGTCGGAGCTGTCGGTTTCGCACTGCTGGGCGCAGCCCGCGCACTGATAGCTGCCGGGCCGGTGGAACCAGCGGGCCTTGGCCGGGGTCTCGCAGTGCAGGTAGGCATACACTGCGGCCGACACCGTGCCGTGATACGGCCTGTAGCCCTGCTGCCGGATAAAATCAAGAAAGCGCATGCATTTGCCCCCTGCCTGGCGCACGGAAACAGGTTCCGCCACGCCTGGGTGGTTTGTAGCCGGTCCGCCAGAAAATGCAATGTCCGCCCTGCTCCGGCCAGCGGCTGGCCCACGCGCTGCGCGCACTGCGCAGGGCAAGGGCATCCGGGGCCCATGCGCAGGCCCGCCAGGCTGCGGGACGGCGCAGGGCCTGGCCAAGGCTGCGGCCTGGCCAGCCACCACCGTTTGACAGAACCTCCCGGGCAAGGCACAGGGCCGAAAGCGGCGCACGATCCGCCCCTTTGTGCGGCAGCTCCGCACGCGCAGACAGTCCGGTTCGGGCGCGGAGAACGGGAAAACCGGGCGCGGCAGCCGGAATGTCGGACCGCCCCCTTGATTTTTTGAACAAACAAGCCGAAGAAATGATATATCAGGTCACACAGGGTCAAAAGGGCCCTCGACCAGGAAGGGGCATTTGGAACAGCAGCCAGCGGACCAATACGAGAACGAACTGCAAAGCGCCGGGACCAGGCCCCAGTGGCCCGCGCGCCTGGAGGCCTACTTTGCCGCGTTGCGCCCGCTCAAGGAGCGCAGCACCCTGCGCGAGGTGCTGGAGCGCGAGCTGCTGCTGGCCTTCATCAACATCAACAGCGGGGGCATCAGCGAATATCCCATGCTGGAGTCCCAGCAGCAAAGCATCATCAACACCCTGTGCCGCCGCACGGACCACCCTGCCGACGCCTTTCTGCGCAAGCTGGCCGGAAACTTCCCGGTGCTCTTGAACCGTCTGGACAAGGAGCAGGCCGCCGGGGACGAGGCCGCCCTGGCCCAGACCACGGCGCTCTTGCGCACCGAGTCCCTGCTGGTCAAGAGCGTGCAGGGCATGGTCTTCGCCATGGGGCTGACCACGGACAACTACGAGGAGCTCATCATGCGCCACTTTGGCGCGCCGGGGCTTGCGCAGTTCTCCGACCTCATCAAGACCCACCAGTTGGACCAGGCCTTCTGGCGCGAGTTCGTGGAGCGCTTCATCGCCCAGCACATCGCCAAGGGCTACGAGCTGCTCACCAGCGAGGGCAAGTTCCTGCTCTCCAAGGACGGCCAGCAGGTCCTCATCCGCTTTCTGTTCGACGATGTGCTGGCCACCCTGCACGACACGCCGGGAGAGATCGCCAACACCCGCGTGCAGACCGCCTACGAGGCCGCCAACGACGAAGACGCCTCGGCCCAGGCCATGCGCAAGACTGTCCAGGCCTGCCTGCTCAAGGGCCTGTCCTTTTTGCCCGGCGACCTGCTGCTGGAGCACCTGGAGAGCACGGCCTTCATCGTCTGCATGGACCCCGTGGCCCAGAGCCTGTTCCGCGCCATGCAGGCCCGCTCCCAGGGCCAGCCCATGCAGGAGAAATATCCCCTGTCCTTCCTCATGGAGCAGTGCGTGGCCATGGCCCTGGGCGCCATGCTGGTCTTAAGCCAGGCCCGTGAGCATTTTCTGGCCGCCCTGACCACCCTGCGCTCCGACGAGCTGGACGCCGTGCGCTCCCTGTCCCAGGGGCTGTCCACCGAGTCGCTGGAGCGCGTGCTGTTCTTCCTGCTGGAGAGCTCCTTCGTGGGGCTGCTGCGGGACAGGGCCCGGGACGAAGGCGCCAAGGTGAGCGTGCGCAGCGTGACCGCGCGCAGAAGCACGCTGCCCGCCGTGGAGGCCCTGATGCAGAGCGGGCTCTCGCGCATCCGCAAGAACCAGATCTGGAGGGCGGACCCCACGCGCAGGGACATGCTGCTGTTCAAGACCAAGAACTCCCAGCAGCTGGTGTCGCTGATGCATGTGCTGCAGATGGACGAGCCCCTGCAGGCCGCCGTGCGCGCCATGTGGGACAAGGCCCCCCTGCGCCGCGACTTCCTGGTGGTCATCGACCTGGCCCAGGTGGCCCGCACCACGCAAAACGTCAAGGCCAAGCTCACCGAGCTGCTGGCGAAATTCGACGTGCTCCACCAACTCGGCGCTGCTCCCGCTTCTCCCGGCTCCGCAGCGGCGGAGCCCCCGCAGGGCTGAAGAGCATAGTGCTCCGCAGGCTGGGGGACCTGCGGCCCCCCAGCCCCCCCAGTACGCCGAACGGGCTGCTTCAGGAGGAACCTGAAGCAGCCCGTTCGGCTTTGGGTGGTCACGGCAGAATCACGGGAGAAGGTCTTTGCAGGGTGTTGCGCGGTCCGGCAGCCAATAGGCCGAGCCGTGTGCGCCAAAACTCCGTGCCCCCATGCCGACACTCCTCCCCCGGAAGGGGGGCCAACCGCGTTCGGATTTTCGAGGGTCTGCCCTCGAACATCCGAACGCATCGCCAGGGCCAAGCCCAGCCAACGCGCCAGCCCAGGCCACCCCGGCCCAGGCCAATGGGGGGTCCGGGGGCCTGAGGCCCCCGGCGGGGGTGCCGGGGGGCGGAGCCCCTGGCCGCCGGAGGCTCCTGCTCCCGGCTCTACGCGAACACGATGGTCTTGCTGCCGTCCACCAGCACCCGGTCCTCCAGGTGCCAGCGCACAGCGCGGGAAAGCACCTGGCGCTCGATGTCGCGGCCCAGGATCTTCAGTTCGTCCAGGCGGTGCCGGTGCGACACGCGAATGACGTCCTGCTCGATGATGGGCCCCTTGTCCAGCTTGCCGGTGACGTAGTGGGCCGTGGCCCCGATGAGCTTGACCCCGCGCTCCACGGCGCGGCGGTAGGGGTCCGCGCCCTCGAAGGCGGGCAGGAAGGAGTGGTGGATGTTGATGATGCGCTGGGGGAAGCGTTTGACAAAGGCCGGAGACAAGATGCGCATGTAGCGCGCCAGCACCACCAGGTCCACGGGCCCGCCCGGCAGGCTGTCCAGCAGCGCGAGCATCTTCTCCTCGGGCACGGAGAGCGAGCGGCTGCGGGCGGCCCCGTGCGGGGCGTCATGCGCTTCGGGCACGTGCACGTGCTCAAAGCGCACGCCGAAGGATTCAACGGCCGGGCGCAGGTCCGGGTGGTTGCTGATGACGATGGGCGCCTCGGCGTGCAGCTCGCCGCGTCCCACCCGCCACAGCAGGTCCATGAGCGCGTGGTCCAGCCGGGAGACGAGCACGGCCATGCGCTTCTTGCGGGCGGAGAGCACCACGCTCCAGTTCATCTGGTAAGGCTGGGCCACCTCGCGCGCAAAGTCGCGCGCCAGCTCGTCGATACTGGTCTCCAGGCCGGGCAGGTAGAACTCCTGGCGCATGAAGAAGCGCCCGCCCTCGGGGTCGGTGGAGTGCTGGTCGGAGTGGATGATGTTCACGCCGCGCTGGTGCAGAAAGCCGCTCACCGCCGCCACGATGCCCGAGCGGTCCGGACAGGTGGCCAGCAGGCGGGCGCACCCGGCCAGGGGCGCGGCGCCCTGGGGCTTGGTCGAGGCGGGCCCGCGCATCCGGGCTAGTCGTCCTCGCCAAAGAGCGACGGCTTGGGCGCGGTCTCATCCCCGCAGGACAGGGCGGCCAGCATGGCCACCGGCCCGGCCGCGCCGCAGTAGCCCAGGTCGTCGGCCCCGGTCTTGCCCTGATCGGCGCGGCGCCAGAGCATGCACATGGAGCCCAGGCAGAACTTCATCTTGTCGTCGCGCGTTTTCAGCAGTGGACAGTACTTGAACTTGGCGTCGGATTCCGGCAGCAGCATGGCGTCTCCTCGAAGTTGGCGGGGACTACCCGGCCCTGTGCCGCACGCTGGGCATGGCCGGGAACTCCACCAGCGGGTTCTTGCCCAGGCGGCTCTTCAGGTACTCCACCAGGATGGCGCTCAGGCGCTCTTCACGGTTCATGGTCCGGGAATACTTGCCGCCCTCCACAACCTTCTGGAACTCGCTCTTGTCCATGGCCGGGGAGGTCTTGGCGATGTTCTCTATGGCCACGGAATAGGCCGCGATCTTGCGCTCCAGCTCGGCGTCGCTCATGGTCGAGAGCTCGCGCACATGCAGGGCGAACTCGTCGGGGTCGGGCATCCGGTCCGACTCCATGATGCGCTTGAAGGCCGTGGCGTAGCGGGTGGCGCCCTCGTTGATGTGGTCCTTCTGGACCACGTTCATGCCGGCCCAGCCCGCACGCAGCCACTTGAAGAGCATGAAGGAGGTCTGGTGCGGGCCGTCCTCGATGAACACCTGCACCGAAGCCGAGTCGTACATGTAGGTGTCGGCCCAGCCGATGAGGCCCTTGTTCAGGCCATTGATGCCGGAATAGAAGTAGCTCCAGTCGCCGTCGTCGAGGATGACGGCCTTCTTGCCCACGCTGGACTTGTCCTTCTGCTTGCTGACCGAGATGAGCACGTTCTTGCCGCCCAGCTTGGTCAGGATGATCAGCCGGTTCAGGTCATAGCGGTAGTAGCCGCCGCCAAAGGAGTCCGGGGCGTTGACCTCGTACTCCGTGCCCCACAGGGCCACTGGATTGTCCAGCTTGCCCAGTTGCAGCCAGGGCTTGGGGTCCTTGTCCACGATGTCGCTGCCGCGATACCAGCCGCCCAGGCGCAGCACGCTGGGAAAAATCAGGTAGTTGGGAATGGCCGGATTGTAGCAGTAGCGCATCAGCCGGGAGAGCGAGGTCTTCATGGTCACGCGCAGCACGGTGCCGTTGGCGTCATAGCGGCGCGCCGGGATCAGGTCGCGGGCGTCGCCCTTGGCCTGGGACACGAACTCCAGCAGGCTCTGGAAGCTCTGGGGCTGCACCTCGGCATTGCGCTTCAGGGTCAGGTCGAGCAGCACGCCCAGGTCCTGCTCAACGGACTTCGGCAGGGGGGCGGACAGGGCCTGTCCAGGTACGAACAGGGCGAACATGATGAACAAAACTACAAGCACCCCGCTCCGGCGGCGGGCACTGGTCACTCTCGGCATGAATTTCCTCTGTTGTGTTCGGCGGTTATGGCGATTTGCGACTCCGCTGCTTTGGTAATATAAGCACTCGCGCCGCAGTTGACAAGCGCAAGCATGGCAGGCCCTCGCGGCGGTTGGCTTCCGCAGCGAAAGAGGCTAGACCCATGCGAGGCCGCGACCCGACCCCGACCCGGCGCGGCCAAGCCACCAAGCGGAGTGTCCCATGCCCTTTCCCCTGGCCGTGCTCGTCTCTGGCAGCGGTTCCAACCTGCAGTCCATCCTGGACAAGATCCAAGTCGGCGCCATCGACGCCGAGGTCCGCGTGGTCCTGTCCAACAAGCCCGGGGCCTATGGCCTGGAACGCGCCCGGAAGCTCGGCATCAAGGCCGAGGCAGTGCCCCACTCCGCCTTCCCCACACGGGAGGCCTTTGACGCGGAACTGGTGCGCATCATCAACAACCATGGCATCGGCGTCGGCCAGGGCGCGGTGCTCCTGGCCGGGTTCATGCGCATGCTGACCCCGGAATTTCTGCGCGCCTTTCCCCAGCGGGTGCTGAACATCCACCCGGCGCTTTTGCCCAGCTTTCCCGGCACCCACGGCGCGGCGGACGCCGCGGCCTACGGCGTGCGCCTGGCCGGGTGCAGCGTGCACTTCGTGGACGAGATCATGGACCACGGCCCGGTGGTCATCCAGGCCGCTGTGCCGACCCAGCCTGGAGAAGGTGGCGAGGCCCTGGCCGCGCGCATCCTCAAGCTGGAGCACTGCATCTACCCCCAGGCCGTGTCCTGGCTGGCCCAGGGGCGGCTGTCCATCCGGGGCCGCCACGTGCACGTCGCCGGGGCCAGCCCCGCCTGCCTCGGCGACGCGGCGCAGCCCTACATGACCAGCCCCGGCCTGGAGCCGGGCTTTCTGCCCGCACCGCCTGATGCGGCAGGCCTGATGCAGCAGACCTGAAGCTCCACGCCTGAAACCAAACGGAGGTCCCCATGGATGCCTTCCGCCTGAGCCTGACCGCCGACGAGCAGAAATACCTGAAAAATCTTGCGCACCTGGCCATCACCAGCCAGCTCACGGGCCAGGGACCGGCCACCCCACCCGAGCCGCCGCCCAGTCCGGCGGCCAGTCCGGCGACCAGTCCGGCGGCCAGTCCGCCGCCCAGCAGTCCGCCCAGTAGTCCGCCAGTGGACCTGCTCAAAAGCGAGCTGGGGGCCTTTGTGACCCTCAAGCGGGACGGGAACCTGCGCGGCTGCATCGGCAACCTGGTGGGCAGCGGGCCGCTCTTTCAGACCGTCTGGAACATGGCCCTGGCCGCAGCCTTCCAGGACCCGCGCTTCAACCCGCTGACCGAGGCCGAACTGGGCGGCCTGGACATCGAGATCTCCATCATGGGGCCGCTCACGCCCTGCCCGGACCCGCAACTGGTGGAGATCGGGCGGCACGGGCTCATCGCGCGCCGGGGCGGCAACCAGGGCCTGCTGCTGCCCCAGGTGCCCGTGGAGTGGGGCTGGAGCCGCGAGCAGTTCCTGGCCCAGACCTGCCGCAAGGCCGGGCTGCCAGCAAACGCCTGGCGCGAGCCCGGCACGGAGCTCTACTGGTTCGAGGCCGTCGTGTTCTAGTGATTTTCTTCACACAACACTGGGATCATATAGTTTTTGACAATACTCCGCGCATCATGCAATGCTGCTGGTAGGCTTTATCTGTTATAGTGTCCTTCTCGGCTTCAGCGCCCATTGCTGCTGCGGCCGCACACGATTCCCGGAGGTTCCCCGTGAAGAGTCTGAGCATAAAAGCCCTGCTCGCCATTCTCGCCGCCGTCACCCTGGCCGGGTTCGCCACCATTCTGCTGCTGTTCACCCTGTCCACGCAGCGCACCACACGCACCTTCGAGGACATCATCAACGTGGACGAGGCCCTGCTCGGCCAGCTCCAGGAGATGTACGCCCAGGGCCTGCAGACCGGCCAAGCCACGCGCAACGTGCTGCTCAACCCTACGGACAAAAAGGCGAAAGAGAACTATGACACCGCCGACGGCAAGTTCCGCAAGGCCGCGCAAGCGGCCCTGGCCCTGGCCAAGGGCCCTGCGCAGGAAAAGCTGCGCGCCCTCGGCCCCTTGTGGGAAGAGGACCACGCCCTGAAGAACGAGATCATGAACCTGGCCCTGGGCGGCAAGGCCCAGGACGCCGTGGACGTCCTGAACGCCAAGGAGACCAAGAAGTGGCGCGAGGTCAAGGCTCTGGTCCAGCAGCTCATCGAGGAACAGGCCACCAAGTCCAAGACCGCTTACGCCCAATACACCAGCCACGAGGCCAAGACCTTCTGGGCCACCCTGGCCACCATGGGGATCATGCTCGCCCTGGTCAGCGTCCTGCTCCTCAGCGCCTGGCGCATGATCCTGCGGCCCCTTGAGGCCATCTGCGCGTTTGCCCGCAGCCAGGCCGCAGGGCGCTTCAGCGAATGTCTGAAGGGCCACTTCCAGGGCGAGTTCCGCGAGGTCAGCGAGGCCCTGTGCGCCATGTCCGACACGGTCCAGCGCTCGCTGGGGTTCACCCAGGGGGTGCTCAAAGGCATCGCCTCGCCTTTTCTGGTTGTTACGGTGGACAACACCGTCCGCATGACCAACCAGGCATTGCTGGACATCCTGCAATTCGACGGGACGCCTGAGGGCGTTGTCGGCATGGATGGCAGCATCCTCTTCTACGGCAAAACGGGGCACAAGGGCGTCGTGGTGCAGGCCATGGAGGAGAAACGCGCCATCAGCATTGAGCGCGAAATGATCGGCCGCAAGGGCGGCAAGCGCAACGTCCTCATCACCGCCTCGCCGCTCTACAACAACATCACCGGAGAGCTCATGGGCGGGCTGGACCTGTTCACCGACATGACCGAACTGCGCGAGAAGGAAGCGCATATCATGGCCCAGAACGTGGCCGTCACCGACGCGGCCAAAGAGGCCGAGGGCGTGCTGGGCTCCCTGCTGGGCTGCTCCGAGCGCCTGGCCAGGCATATCCGCGAGGCGGAGGACGGCGCGGCCCAGCAGCGCGAGCGCGCCGGAGAGGCCACCCAGGTCATGGGCGACATGAGCGAGTCCATCATGGGCGCTGCGGAGAGCGCCACCGCAGCGGCCGAGGGCGCGGAGCACGCCGGCAGCGAGGCCCGCCAGGGCCAGGACGTGGTGCGCCAGGTGATGCAGGCCGTGGAGGAGGTGCGCCAGCAGACCCTCTCGCTCAAGGAGAACATGGGCGAGCTGGGCCGCCAGGCCGAGTCCATCGGCCAGGTCATGAACGTCATCAGCGACATCGCCGACCAGACCAACCTGCTGGCCCTGAACGCCGCCATCGAGGCCGCCAGAGCGGGCGACGCCGGGCGCGGCTTCGCCGTGGTGGCCGACGAGGTGCGCAAGCTGGCCGAAAAGACCATGACCGCCACCCGCGAGGTGGGCGAGGCCATAGGCAACATCCAGCGCGGCACCAGGGCCAATGTGGCCCAGGTGGAGACCGCCGCCCACAACATCGAACGGACCACGAGCCTGGCCGGGGGCTCGGGCGAGGCCCTGGTGCGCATCGTGGACATGGTCCAGGAGACCACCCAGCGCGTGCGCGGCATCGCCAAGGCCGTGGAGCTGCAGTCCACCGCCTCGGGCCGGGTGGACGCGTCCGTGGAGGAGATCAACGACATCGCCCTGCGCACGGCCACAGGCATGGACGTGGCCACCCGCGACGTGGACGAGCTGCGCGACCTGACCGAGCGGCTGCGCGGCATCGTGGACGGCATGGTGGGCCAGCGGGACTGAGCACGATTTCCTTGGCGGAAGCCAGCCTTGCCCGTGGCGCGCGCGCCACGGCCCATGGCCACAACCCGGCGCACCATTTCCTCTCGAAGAGTCAGAGTCAAACTGGCATTTCTATGGCTGTCCACTCGGTCCTGCCCTGCGGTTGCGTTGTCGCAAACGCAATCGGACCGATTCGGGCCGAGTGAACAACCTCCTATAACTTCACAGCTAGCCCGCGCGTGGCCCGCAGGCCGCACGACAAAAGCGCACACGGACCAGCCCAGGATTCGCCTAAACCAGCCCCTGCGGCCTGAAGGACTCCCCCCCCGGCTGGGCAACAGCTAGCCGCCCCAGCAAGGCTAGAGCCAGCGCCGCGTGCGCTTCCTATACTGGCGGTAGGCTTCGCCCAGCTCCCTTTCGGTCTTGGCCTCCTCCAGGGGGATGAAATGCCGGTCCAGGGCTGCGAAGGCCGCCAGGGGCACGGCCAGGGCCGCAAGATTCCCGGAAAGCAGGCCCGCCCCCAGCAGGATGAGCACCAGGGCCAGGTAGATGGGGTTGCGCGTCCAGCGGTAGATGCCGCCCGTGACCAGGGCGGAGCTGCGGGCGAAGGTGACGGTGGTGCGACGGCGCAGCAGGGCCAGCACTCCGGCCAGGAGCGTCAGCAGCCCCCCGGCCAGCAGGCCCGAGCCCAGGGCCGCCAGGGGCCAGGCCAGAACGTTGAGGCCGGGCAGAAAGACCCGCAGCAGCAGGATGAGGGCCAGACCGGAGAACAGGTAGGCCAGGGGCAGGGGCGGCAATGTCACGGCGGCGTCCTCCCAGTGGAACGTTTACCCGGCTTGGCGGTATTGCCGCCTGCGCGCGCTCAGTCCTTCCAGCACCACCACTTGAGAAGCTCGGGGTCTGGCTTGGCGGTCTCGGCGAAGTACACGGCGCAACGGAAAACATAGAGCATGCAGCGGTCCACGTGCCGCCCGGCCAGGGTCTCCAGCTCGGCATAGAGCGCTTCCGGGGCGCGGCCGCGCAAGTCGTCCACGCAGCGCAGGCCCAGGCTCCAGAGGTCCACGGCAATGGACTTGCCCACGCCGGGGATGCGCCGGAGGTCCTGCAAGGCGGCCCGCATGGCGGCCTCCTTGGCGGACAGATCAGGGGCTGCTGTCATGACGTGCTCCGGGCCGTGCTCCGGGCCGCTTTTCGGGCCAATACTCCGGGTCGGGCTCCATGTCGGAAGTCCGGGCCTAGCTGCGGGCGTACACCTCGTCCAGAATGGCCTTGCCGCCTGCGGCCAGCACCTGGTCCGCAAGCTGCGCGCCCAGATCCCAGGCCTTGTCCGCAGTTCCCGTGGCCGAGAGCCGGATGGGGTTCTCCCCGCTGACCCCGGCCACAAAGCCCGTGAGGGTCAGCTGATCGCCGGAAAGCACGCTCCAGGCCGCGATGGGCACCTGGCAGCCGCCGTCCAGGCCGGTCAGAAAGGCGCGCTCCGCCGCCACCTGGGCCGCGGTCTCGGGATGGTTCAGAAAGGCCAAGAGCTCGGCCATGTCCGGCCTGTCCCGGCGGTATTCGATGCCCAGCGCGCCTTGGGCCACGGCGGGCAGGAAGCGCGGCGGGCCGAGGATCTCCACCTTGGGTGCGGAAAGTCCCAGGCGGTTCAACCCGGCGGTGGCCACCACGATGGCGTCGAACTGGCCCTCGATGAGCTTGCGCACCCGGGTGTCCAGGTTGCCGCGCAGGGACTCGATGACCAGGTCGGGCCGCAGGGTGAGCAGCTGGGCCTGCCTGCGCAGGCTGCTGGTGCCCACCTTGGCCCCCTGGGGCAGGGCGTCCAGGCCGTCGTAGTTGACGGACAAAAGCGAGTCCGTGGGCGCCTCGCGCACGGGGTTCACGCCCACGATGAGCTCAGGCGGCAGCTCGGTGGGCACGTCCTTCATGCTGTGCACGGCGAGGTCGGCCCGACCGTCCAGCAGCGCCTCCTCGATCTCCTTCACGAACAGGCCCTTGCCGCCCACCTTGGCCAGGGGCACGTCCAGGATCTTGTCGCCGGTGGTCTTGATTTTGAGCAGCTCCACGGTCAGTCCGGGGTGCTTGGCGCGCAAAAGCGCGGAGATGTGCTCGGCCTGCCAGAGGGCCAGCATGCTGCCGCGCGTGGCGATGGTGACGTGTTTCATCAGCTTCGATCCCGCCCGCTAGCCGCAGGTGGAGCAGGAGCCGCCGGAGCAGCCCGCGCAGCCGCCGCCGGAGCGGGCGGGCGCGGAGGCCGTGGCCGCAGGGGCGTCGTCGCCAACGCCGCCAACTTTGGCACGGCAGCAGCTCATGAGCTTCTTGGTCTCGGTGGAGCCGCAGGAGGGGCACACAGCTGTCTCGTCCTGGCCAAAGACCAGTTCCTCGAACTGGTTTGTGCACCGCGTGCAGACATATTCAAATATGGGCATGGCAGTTTCCTTTTGGTTGTGGGCCAGCAGGAGGCGCACGGCGTCGCCCCGGCAAGGCCGAACGGACATAGCGCAATTCCCTTCTGCTGGCAACGCGCAGGGCAAGAGTAATACCGCTGCCGCCGCAGTCAACCGGCGTGGAGCGCAGCCGCAGGGTGTCCGGTTTGGCGGGGGCAGCTCCGGCAAGCGCGCCGCGTGCGCCCTTCAAGCCGTTGAAGCGCGCCAGCAAGCGTCTGCCCGCCAAAACAAACGGGGCGGCCGGGAGGGATGCTCCTGGCCGCCCCGTGTCGTTGCGGGGAATGGACCGGCTCGGCTAGGCTTTCTTCGGCTTGGCCGGGGCCTTGGCCTTGGCCGGAGCCTTGGCCGGAGCCTTCTTGGCGACAACAGCAATGCCAGCCGCCAGAGCATCCTTCGCCTTGACCTCAGGTTTGGCGACGGCTTCGGGCTTGGCGACGGTCTTGGCTTCGGGCTTGGCTTCGGGCTTGGCCACGTCAGCCTTCTTGGCGGGCTGGGGGGCCTTGGCGCTGGTGCGCACCAGGGGCCAGACCTCCTCCACGCGCTCCACGAACTTGATGTTGATGCGCGCACGCAGGTCCTCGGGGATGTCCTGCAAATCCTTCTTGTTCTGGCTGGGGATGAGCACGCGCTTCATGCCCTGGGCCACGGCCGCCAGGATCTTCTCCTTGATGCCGCCCACGGGCAGCACCCGCCCGCGCAAGGATATCTCGCCGGTCATGCAGGTCTCGGCATTCACCGGGATGCCCGTGAGCGAGGAGATGAGCGCCGTGACCAGGGTCACGCCGGCCGAGGGGCCGTCCTTGGGCGTGGCGCCCGCTGGCACGTGGATGTGGATGTCGCGCTTTTCGTGGAAGTCCGTTGGGATGCCGTACTGCTCGGCCTTGGCCCGGCACAGCGACACCGCCGCCTGGGCGCTCTCCTTCATGACATCGCCGAGCTTGCCCGTGAGCAAGAGCTTGCCCGTGCCGGGCATGGTCGAGACCTCCACGTGCAGCATCTCGCCGCCGTACGGGGTCCAGGCCAGGCCGGTGGCCACGCCAGGGGGCAGCACCAGCTCCTTCTCGTCCTCCAAAAAGCGCGGCGTGCCCAGGTACTTGTGCAGGTTCTTCTCGTTGACGGCGAACGGCCCCTTCTCGCCCTCGGCCTTCTTGCGCGCCAGCTTGCGGCAGATGCCCCCGATCTCGCGCTCCAGGTTGCGCAGGCCCGCCTCGCGGGTATACTCGCGCACGATCTGGGCCAGCACCTCGTCGGTCAACTTGACCTCGGACTCCTTCAGGCCATTGTCCTTGGCCTGGCGCGGCATGACGAAGCGCCGGGCGATCTTGACCTTTTCCTGCTCGGTGTAGCCGGGGATGCGGATGACCTCCATGCGGTCCAGCAGCGGGCTGGGGATGGTGTCCAGGCTGTTGGCCGTGCAGATGAACATGACGCTCGACAGGTCAAAAGGCACGTTCAGGTAGTGGTCGGTGAAGCTGAAGTTCTGCTCCGGGTCCAGCACCTCAAGCAGGGCCGAGGACGGGTCGCCCCGGAAGTCGTTGCCGAGCTTGTCCACCTCGTCCAGCATGATCACGGGGTTTCTGGTGGCGCAGCCCTTGATGCCCTGGATGATGCGGCCGGGCATGGCCCCGATGTACGTGCGCCGGTGGCCGCGGATCTCGGCCTCGTCGCGCATGCCGCCGAGGCTCAACCGGTGGAACTTGCGCCCCAGGCTGCGCGCGATGCTGCGGCCCAGGCTGGTCTTGCCCACGCCCGGAGGCCCCACGAAGCACAGGATCGGGCCCTTCATCTTGGGGTTGAGCTTGCGCACGGAGAGGTACTCCAGGATGCGCTCCTTGACCTTCTCCAGGTCGAAGTGGTCGTCGTCCAGGATGGTCTTGGCGGCCTTGATGTCCAGGCGGTCCTTGGACTGCTTCTTCCAGGGCAGCTCGGTCATCCAGTCGAGGTAGGTGCGGATCACCGTGGCCTCGGAGGAGTCCGGGTGCATGGACTCCAGGCGGCCCACCTGCTTCAGGGCCTCCTTCTTGACCTCCTTGGGCATGCCGGCCTTTTCGATGGCCTTGCGCAGGTCCTCGATCTCCTCGTCCTCGCCGCCCTCGTCGCCCAGTTCGCGCTTGATGGCCTTCATCTGCTCGCGCAGGAAGAAGTCGCGCTGGGCCTTGTCCATGCCCTCGCGCGCCATGGACTGGATCTTGTTCTGCATGGAGGCCACCTCGGCCTCCTTGACCAGCTGGTCGTTGACCATGCGCAGGCGCTCCACCGGCTCCTCGCACTCCAGGATGGCCTGTGCGTCGGCCACCTTCATGCGCAGGTTGCTGGCGATGAGGTCGGCCAGGCGGCCAGGCTCGGCCACGGAGTTGAGCACGCCCATGATGTCCGCGGGCGAGATGCCGCGCAGGCTCAAGATCTTCTCCGAGAGCTCGCGCGAGGAGCGGATGAGCGCCTCCTGCTCGGCGGTCAGGTCCTTGCCCTCGGCCTCGGGCAGGGCCTCCACCTCGGCCAGGTGGAAGGGGTCGTCGCTGACGAAGCGCTTCACCCTGGCGCGGGAAAGCCCCTGCACCAGCACCTTGAGCCGTCCGTCGGGCATTTTCAGCATGCGCATGATCATGCCCACGGTGCCCACCTGGTACATGTCCTCGGCCTTGGGGTCGTCGATGGTCTCGTCCTTCTGCGACAGGATCAGGATGTAGCGGTCGCCGGACAGGGCCGCGTCCACGGCCTTCACGGACTTCTCGCGACCCACGAAGAGCGGCAGGATCATGTAGTTGAAGACCACGATGTCGCGCACGGGCAGCACGGGCATGACCGAGGGGATGTCCGGGCGCGGGGTTTTGTCGTCGCTGGGGCCGCCCACGAGGGGGATGCCGCCATCGCTCAGGTCGCCCGCCAGATACCTGGTGTGGGGATCGTTCTTGTCGTGCATATACCTCTCCTGTGCCGCCTGGGCCAGTCGCTGGGCAGCCGTGGGCGCACCAGGGCGTCGGCGGAGGCGGGCCGGTTTGGTGGGAGTTTTTTTGCGTTTCAAAGTGACCTGCTCCTGAACATTCGCGTTGGCCCGGCCAAGGAGACGGGCTCTTCCGTCGGACCGAACCTTGCTAGTGTAATTCGTTTTTGCGGCGTGGCAAGGGTGAAGGCCGGAAATTCGGGGAATTCCTGGCCAAACCCGCGCGCCCGCAGGGCCTGCCGACCCGGACCTGGCCCGCGCCCCCTGGCCCCCCGCCGCTCATCCGCCAAAGCGATCCTGCGTTGACTTGCGCGCCAATTTCCAAATATATTATCACCACAACCTGTTTGGTATACTCTTGGCGTGCCTTGAGCGCTTTACGAACGGTTTCGCGCTCCAGGAAGCTTTCGCCCCATTTCCGGGCGCGCCAACAGGCCACACGGCATGACTACCCGCAGCCTTTGGGCCTGCGGCGCGCTGGAGCAGCCCATCATGACGAACGCAGAACGCCTCCGGGACGCCTTGACATACGCGCTCATCATCCTCGTAGGTTTCCTGGCGCTCCAGTTCGTGGTCGTCGTCTCGCACGAGTTCACCCACAGCATCATGGCCTGGCTGCTGGGACAGATGGACAACCCCCTGGACATCGTCTGGGGCAGCCCGCTGACCTTGACCGGCTGGGACGAGGGCGTGGAGTACTCCCAGATGTTCGCCACGGGCCAGCTCGTGGAGGCGGCCATCATCGCTGTCAGCCCCCTGGTCATGCACTCGACCATCGTCAGCGGCGGGCTGGTGCTTTTGACCCGCGGCAAGCCGCATGACCGCTGGCTGTTCCACCTGCTGTACTGGTTCGTGGTGGCCAACCTGATGGAGCTCATCGCCTACGTCCTCATGCGCGCCTTCGCCCTGCACGGCGATGTGGGCATCTTCAACCAGGGCCTGGGCCTGAGCCCGTGGCCCGTGTTCCTGGCGGGCACGCTGGCCCTGGCGGGCGCGCTGTACGTGCTGGCCACCAAGGCCCTGCCGCGCATCTACGCCCTCTTCGCCTGGACCAACCTCCCGGCGCAGTGGATCATCCTGGTGCTGACGGCCTTTGCGCTGTTCCTCTGGGGCAGCGGCCTGCGCGTCATCATCGGCGTGTACCCGGACCCGCAGTGGAAGTTCGGTCTGCTGGGGTTCGTGCTCTTCGGCCTGGCGCTGGCGGCCTGCAACCCGGCCAGGGAGTGGGTCAACCGGCGGATTCAGACTACTGACGCACTCTGACGCACTCTGACGCGACCGGCCGCCGACGCGGCGCTCACACGCTGCTGTTCCTGACGGACCTCAGTAGCGCACCACAAAGCCCTCAAATCGCTCGGGGATGTCGATGTAGCCTGCATCGACGAGGTCCACGCGCGCGGAGGGCGGGCCGTGCGTCAATGCCTGGCGGAAGCGCTCCAGCACCGTCCTGCCCTCTTCCGAGTCATCGGGCCCCTGGGCCTGCCCGGCCACGGAGCCGTCGGGCATGTTGCGCACCCAGCCGGAAAGGCCGAGCGCGCGGGCGGTCTGCTGCGTCCAGCCCCGGAACCAGACGTGCTGGACGTGGCCGGTGACGCGGAAGTGGAGGGTGGTCATGATTATCCACCATATGAATGAGCTAGTGAGGGATATTAAAAGCCAATATCGTTAATGTGAGTTCCCTATTTGCGTCGTCTTTGTTTGAGAATACATACCTAAATGATGTTTCAGAAGTGGCCCGAACAAATCTTTTAAAATTCGGATGTGCCTTAGTTGTCTCTTGTATCTCTGCGAGAATTTTTGAAAAATCTTTATTTCTATTGAAAACAAGAATTGCAACCTTGGTATCCCTCCAACTGCTGTAACCAAGAAGCTGATCAATTGTTTCTGTTAGTTTCTTTGCGCCACCCCAGAATTTGCACTCACCGATAAATATATTTTTTCCATCCGCGCGTATCAGTATATCAGTTTTGCCATTGTAGTTAAATGTTTCTCCAGTTGCCTGCCCTTGATAGTGACCATTTAGAGGAACAAGAAAATGTGATCGCAATGTTTCTTCATCCATCTTAACGAAAGCAGAAGGGCTTAGTTCCATAACTTGAGCCATCCCCTGGATTACTTTAAGTATATGCTCATAATCTGTGTCCGCTAATACCGGTTCAGGTTTAAATGGAGTAGTCGAAGCCTGAGGCGATGACGGCTTAATCACTCTCCTGACCTCTGTAGCCACGTAAGTATTTGCTGTTTCCGTACGTTCTGTAATCTTAAAACCCAGAGAAGCCACAAGGTTCCTGTCTGAAAGAAGCTTTGACTTTCTCCTTGTAGCTGTTTCTAATGCTATTGGTACGATTTGAGCATTTATACCCTTAGCGTTCTCTCGCAGTCTGCTTAGATAAACATTTATTTCAGAAATAGTGGTCTCAATATGTCGTTTAACTTGATCCGTCGTTAAGCTGGTCCCCTTAATTGAAACAGACAGGTTAGTACCTTTTATGTCTGCCATTGGAGGTGATGAACTATAGGTTGTTGGACGAATGTGAAAAACACTTGCATCGCCGACAAATGGGATATTTATTAATATTTCAGTTCCATCAACAAGATGTGGACGCCCATCTTCTCTAGGGAAATAGAGTGGATTATGGCTTACATCAACTTTTGTCTCGTGCTGCTCAACAGTTATATTGTTCGTATCTATCTCTGGAATACTTACTGTAAACTTATCTTGTAGATAATCGAATAAATCAGTTTCCGAAGTATTAAGCAATTTGTCCGCGTTATATGAATTGATCTCGCCGATCACTTGGTCACGGATTCTCCTTTCCACAGAAAACCAATCATATTTATTAAACAAGTAGTTGGTCGACCGCATACTACCTCCAGGCAGCTACTATCGCTAATAAAATGGCACGCTGAGTCAATAATTTATATCTTACTACTCGTCAATTGGTCAGTAACATTCCTTCAAATGTGAATAAATTACTGAGGATATGTCCTCGGTCTTGTCTACTTTATTGCATATATTTAACAACACACAAATGGCATGTAGCTATTCCCCCCCCTCAAATCCCCCTTGCCCACGCCAACACCGCCGCCAGCACCATGCTCCCCGCCAGGTACCGCCAGTCCTCACTGGCGAAGTACACCCCGGCCCCGGCCACCAGGATCAGCGCATAGGCCCAGGTTTCCGCGCAGGCCTTGACCAGCTGGTCCGTGCCCTCCTCGATGGAGAGCACAATGGGCTCCACCACGCGCCACATGGGGTCGCCCAGCGGGTCGCCGTTCTGGCCGTTCGAGCCGTTCTGGCCCGGCCCGCCGGTGCACGACCAGCGCGACTGCAGCTTGCGCCCGCATTTTTCGCATTCACGCGCGTCGTCCGCGTTCCTGGTGCCGCAACTGGTGCAGAGGATCATGCGACGCCGCCAGCCCGCAGCCTAGTTGAGGTACTGCGGCTGGAAGTACTTGGCGCGGATTGCGTCCATCTTGGCCTGGATGTCGGCAATGCGCTGCGTGGTCGAGGGGTGGGTGGACAGCCACTCGGGCTGGCTCTTGCCCTTGCTCTTGGCGTAGGCGTCCATCTTGCGCCACAGCGAGAGCGCGCCCGCAGGCTCGTACCCGGCCTTGGCCGCCAGGATCATGCCCACCTCGTCGGCCTCGGACTCCTGGGTGCGGTTGTGCGGCAGCATCACCCCCACCTGCGCGCCAATGCCGTAGGCCTGCCCGAACACCTCGCTGGCGACCGGGCCCACGCTGGACCCGATGGCGATGGACGCGGCCTGGCCGCCCACCTGGAGCATCAGGGCCTGGCTCATGCGCTCCGCGCCGTGGCGCTCCAGGGCGTGGGCGATCTCGTGCCCCATGACCGCCGCCAGCTCGTCGTTGCTGGTGGTCAGGTTCAAGATGCCCGTGTACACGAAGACCTTGCCGCCCGGCAGGCAGAAGGCGTTCACGTCATTCTTCTCGATCAGGTGGAATTCCCACTTGTATTCCGGCTTGTTGGCGGCCATGGCAATGCGCCACCCCACGCGCCGCACGCGCTCGGTCTGGAGCAGGTCGCTGCTCTCCTTCTCCTTCTTGAGCACATCCTGGGCGGCCTGCAGCCCCAGCTGCATCTCCTGGCCCTCGCCGATGAGCAAGAGCTGGCTGCGGTTGGTGTAGGCGGCATGGCCGCAGCCGGAGACGAGCACCGCCAGGCACAGCAGCAGGGCAGCCCGTTTCAGCCAGGGGATCAGCGGACGGTTCATGGCAGGTCTCCTTGTCTGGCGGTGTACATGCAAAAGTCGGCCCAGCGCCAGCGGTGAATATAACCACGCCCCGGCACAGACTCAAGGGGTGGGGCCGGACATTCGGAAAGGCCAGGGGCCCTGACGGGCCGGGACAGACGGGCCGGGACAGCGAGTCGGGACAGCAGGGCCAGGACCGACTGGCAAATCCGGGCGTGCAAATCCAGGCAAGCCACGCCCAGGCAGGCCAGCCCAGGCAGGCCGCGCCCAGGCGGACGAAAACTCAGCCCGGCTCGCCGCCGGTCATGCGCACCAGCTCGGCCTCGATCTCGGGTGCGCCCAGGCGCACGCAGCCAGTAAAGGTCAGGCCGTCCAGCACGTCCTTGCGCACCAGGAAGTGCCGCTCGGCAAGCCGGGCCAGCTGCGGCCAGTGGGTGATGAGGATCATCTGCCGCCTGCCCGCCAGGCTGACCAGCCGCTCGCCCACGCGGTTCAGCGTGTGCCCGCCGATGCCCGCGTCGACCTCGTCGAAGATCAGGGTCGGCTGCGCGGCCTCGGCCCGCAGGCTGGCCAGGGCCAACACAAAGCGCGAGAGCTCGCCGCCGGAGGCGATTCGGTCCAGCGGGCGCGGGGGCTGGCCGGGGTTGGGCACCCAAAACAGGCGTCCGCGCTGCTCCGAAAGCACGCCGACGGGGCTGCCGGGTGGCCCGCTGTAGACCTCCACCGGCTCAAAGGCGAACTCCACCCGGGCGTGCTCCGAGAACCCGAGCCCGGACAGCTCGCGCCCCAATCGTGCGCAGAGATCATCGGCGGCGGCGGCGCGGGCGGCGTTCAGGGCGTCGAGGGCCTGGGCCAGCCGGGCTGCGGCCTCGGCCTCGTCCCGCTCCAGCCGCCGGGCGTCCAGCGCGCAGGAATCAAGGAACGAGAGGTTCTCCTCCACCTGCCTGCCCAGGTCCACGATCTCGTCCAGGCCCTTGCCCAGCTTGCGCTTGAGCTTGGCCAGCTCGAACAGGCGCGCCTCGATGGCGTCGACATCGCCGATATCGTCGTCGCCTTCGTCCTTGGGCGTCAGGCGGCGGATGCGCGTCTCCAGGCCGGCCAGCTGGTGGCGGAAGTCCTCGGCCTGGTCCTTGTCCTGGCTGAAGGCCGGGTCGAAAACAGCCAGCTGGGCCAGGGTGCGCGAAAGCTCGGCCACCTGGGCAGCCAGCGGGGCTTCGCCAAGAAGGGACTCCAGGGCGCGGGTCCGGGCCTCGGCCAAAAGCTCGTGCTCCTTCAGGGCGGCCTTGCGCCCCAGCAGGTCGTCCTCCTCGCCGGGCAGGGGTGCCACCTTGGAGATCTCCGCGCGCTGGAACTCCAAAAACTCCCGCTGGCGCGCCAGCCCGTCCACCCTGGCCGCAAGCTCGGCCCTGGCGGCCTGCACCGCACGCACGGCGGAGAGCGCCGCGTCGCGCCCGGCCAGCACGGCCTGGTCGGGCAGAAAGGCGTCCAGGATGCGCGCCTGGTGCACGGGCTGCAAAAGCTTCTGCTGGCCGTGCTGGCTGGTGTGCAGGACCAGGCCCGCGCGCAGCTCGCGCAGGGCGTCCAGCGAGCCCAGGCGGTCGTTCACGAACACGCGGCTGCGGCCCGTGTCGGCGGAGAGTTCGCGGCGAATGATCAGCTCTTCAGGCGGGCCGCCGCCGCCATTGGCGTCATTCTGCAGCACGAACACGGCCTCGACCACGGCCTTGTCCTTGCCGGGGCGCACCAGGTCGGCGCTCATGGGCTCACCGGTCAGAAAGTCGATGGCGCGCACGATGAAGCTCTTGCCCGCGCCGGTCTCGCCGGTGAGCGCGTTCATGCCGGGCGCGAACTCCAACTCGGCGTCCTCGATGAGCGCCAGGTCGCGGATGCGCAGCAGCTCAAGCATTGCGGGCCTTTTTGCGGTGCGCGGTGGTTTTCATGTGCATGACGATGTTGTCCAGGGGCAAGGTGTGCAGGTGTTTTCCCTTGCGCGACACATAGCCGCTCTCGAAGAGCCAATCAACGTTTTCCTCGGCCACGCCGTAGAGCGGGATGATCTGCCAGGCCAGCTCGCGCCCGCTGTCCTGCGCGCCCCGGAACACGTCCGCGTGGCGGGTCTCGGAGACGTTCTCCCCCGGCGCGCAGGCCCGGCTGAACACGTGGTACTGGCGGCAGACAAAGGGCCTGAGCGGATACACCGCGCAGCGCCCGCCGACCAGGAAGGCGCATTCGCCCACCTCGCCAAAGCCCAGCAGGCGCTGCTTCAACTCCTCCTGCGCCGCGCCCTCCAAAATCTCCGCAACGTACCACCAGATGCCCAGCACCTCGAACTCCGTCACCGGGATGCACTGGTCGATGCAGCAGTTGCTACAGCCCGGCCCGCAGGCCACGGCGACGCCCCGCCTGGCCGTCTCGCGCTCCAGGTCCGCGCGGGTGGCCGTATCCGAGATGTGGTAGGCGTCGAGCAGGCGCGCCAGCCAGGGGTGCCTGGCCTCAAATTCGGGGTAGCGGACTCGCGCGGCTATTGGCTCGGCGATCGGCTCGGCGATCGGCTCAATCATCTGCGCCCCTACCGCCGCAGCCTGGGGTCGAGCAGGTCGCGCAGGCTCTCGCCCAACAGGTTGTAGCCCAGCACGGTGAACAGGATGGCCAGGCCGGGGAACACGGAGAGCCAGGGCGCGATCTCCAGCACCTCCTTGCCGTCGAGCAGCATGTTGCCCCAGCTCGCGTCCGGCGGCTGCACGCCCAGGCCCAGGAAGGACAGCGAGGACTCCACCAGGATCGCCCCGGCCACGCCCAGCGTGGCCGAGACCAGCACCGGGGCCAGCGCATTGGGCAGGATGTGCCGGAAGATGATGCGCATGGGCCCGGCCCCGGCCACCTTGGCCGCCAGCACGAAGTCGCGCCCGCGCAAAGTGAGCGTCTCGGCCCGGACCAGCCGCGCCACGCCCATCCACGAGGTCAGGCCGATGACGGCCATGATGGTGACGAGGCTGGGCTCCAGAAAGGCGATGACCGCCAGGATCAGGAAAAAGGACGGGAAGCAGAGCATCACGTCCACCCCGCGCATGATGATCTCGTCGGTGAGCCGCCCGAAATAGCCCGCCACCAGCCCCAGCACCAGCCCGATGGCCGAGGAGATGCCCACGGCCACGAAACCCACCCACAGCGACACCCGCGCGCCGAACAAAATGCGCGAGAGCACGTCGCGCCCGAGCGCGTCGGTGCCCAGCCAGTGCGCGGCCGAGGGCGTGCGCAGCATGGCGTCCACGTTGATGGCGTTGGGATTGTACGGCGCAAGCAGCGGGGCCAGGATGGCGGCCAGGCTCATGCCGCCCACCAGGACCAGCCCGGCTGTGAGCATGCCGTAGCGCGCCAGCCAGGTGGGCGGGCGCAGGGGCTTTTTGGCGACAGGCCGCTCGACAGGCCGCGCGCTCATGCCCCACCCCCGCCACGTCCGGAATTTCTTATGCGCGGGTCGGCCAAGCCGTAGCCCACGTCGGCCAGCAGGTTGCCGGCAAGCGTGAGCACCGCGCCGAGCACGAGGCTGCCCATGATCAGCGGGTAGTCGCGGCTCATCACCGCCTGGTAGAAGAGCTGGCCCAGGCCCGGCAGGGCGAAGATGGACTCGATGATGACGCTGCCGCCGATGAGGCCCGGCACGGACAGGCCCAGGATGGTGATGACGGGCATGAGCGCGTTTCTGAGCGCGTGGCGGAAGATGACCGCGCGGGCGGGCAGGCCCTTGGCCCGGGCGGTGAGGATGTAGTCCTGGCGCAGCACCTCCAGCATGCTCGTGCGCATGAAGCGCGACATGCCGGCCAGGCTGCCGAAGGTGTACAGAAACACCGGCAGGGCCAGGTGTCGGCACACGTCCCAGACCTTGCCCGCAATGGAGAGCTTGGCGAAGCCCAGGCTCGTGAGCCCGGAGATGGGCAACACCGGCCAAATGATGCCGAGCAGCAGCATCAGGAGCAGCGCCAGCCAGAAGCTGGGCATGGCGAAGCCCACGAAGACGATGACCGTTGAGACGCGGTCAAAGACCCCGCCCTGCCGCCAGGCCGCGCGCACCCCGATGGGGATGGCGATAACAAGCGTCAGGATGAGCGAGACGATGTTCATGCCGAAGGTCAGCGGCAGGCGCTCCTCGATCTTGTCCCAGACCGGGCGGCCGTCGCCGGACATGGAGCGGCCGAAGTCCAGCCTGGCCATGCGGCCCACCCACTGGACGTACTGCATGGAGATGGGCTGGTCCAGGCCGTAAAGCTTTTCCAGGCGCTCACGCGCCACGGCGGAGGCCCCGGGGTTCAGCGTGGTCTGCATGTCCGTGGGCTTGCCAGGCGCCAGGTGGATGACCCAGAAGCTGATGACCGTGATGCCGAAGAAGACCACGGCCACCCAGGCCAGCTTGGTTGCGATGCGCAGAAGCGTGCGGGTCATTGTGCGTCCGGTGTTGCAGGTGTGCCGGGCTTGGACCCGGTCCGGCCCACAATTACGCCAAAGCCCGTCTGGAAGCAACGCCGGGCGTGCGCCGGGGCAAATTTCGGGCACAGTTCATTTTCCCGTTGACAAGGCAGGCCCCATTTGGCTAGACAGGCCTTCCCAACGCCGTGGGGCTGTAGCTCAGTTGGGAGAGCGCTTGAATGGCATTCAAGAGGTCGTGGGTTCAATTCCCTCCAGCTCCACCAGAAAGATCAAGGGCTTGCGATTTGCGTCGCAGGCCTTTTTTCTTTGCCGCACTCCACCTTTGCACTACATTCTACTCACAACATGAGATCGTTGAATTCCCCCTTGGAATAGGCCCGTAGATCGAACCCCCTGCTGTAAGCGCGCAACCAAAATGAGAATCCGGTTCACTCAAATTGAGAATGCGGGCCGGGGTTGTGAAGCCTCCGGCCCGCGCAGCAGCCGCGCGGCATGCGGGGCCCAGGCCCTGGCTGACCCGCCGCCCTGCACGGCCATGCCCTTGCACCCTGCTGCGCGGGCTTTCTGGCCGTAGCGCCTTCCGAAGACACGGCCACAATGTTGAACGCCGCAATACCCGCAGCCTTGATCTCGCTCCGGCCACCAAGCCGCACGTCCGCGCACCGGCAATGCGACTCCACCCTGCCGACGGCCAGACCCCCCTGCCCGTCGGCGCAATCCCGCTGACACTGCCGCTGACCATGCCAATCCCTGCGCCGCAAATGCCCCTGCCCCCACAAAACCCGTTTGGCTTCAGGGGAGCAGACCATGGGTTTTGAGCAGGGCGTACAGGCGCGCGCGGGACAGGCCGGACACCTGGCAGGCCTTCGGAACGTCACCGCCGCAGGCGGCTAGCAGCTCCCGCAGGTAGCGCGACTCCACCTCGGCCACGGCCTGCTGCCGGACCTGGCGCAGCGGCAGGAAGCCGCCCTCGGCCCGCTGTCCTGCTCCTGCTGGGGACTGCTCCCGGGCGGGCAGCGCGGAGCGCGCCAGGCTGATGCGGATGTTCATGGGCAGGTGCGCCGCCACGAGCACCGGGTCGTTGGTGGCGGTCGCCAGGGAATGCTCCACCGCGTGGATGAGCTCGCGCACGTTGCCCGGCCAGCCGTAGGCCTCCAGCGCGTCCAGATAGTCGGTGGAGATGCGCTTGGCCGCAAGGCCGTGCAGGCGGCACTGCCGGGACACGAAATGGCGGCACAAGAGGGCGATGTCGCCGTCGCGCCCCTTGAGCCGGGGCAGGCTGACGGCCATGGTCCGGATGCGGAACAGCAGGTCCTGGCGGAACTCCCCGGCCTCGGCCATGGCCTCAAGGTCGCGGTTTGTGGCCACCAGGAGGCGGAAGTCGCTCACCACCTCCTTGATCCCGCCCACCGGGCGGTAGCGGCCGTCCTGCAGCACGCGCAGAAAGGCCTTCTGGATGGCCACGGGCAGCTCCCCGATCTCGTCCAGAAACAGGGTGCCCCGGTGGGCCTGGCGGATCATGCCCTCAAAGCGGCGGTCGGCCCCGGTGAAGGCCCCGCGCTCGTAGCCGAAGAGCTCGCTCTCCACGAGCTTTTCCGGCAGGGCCGCGCAGTCCACCACCACAAAGGGGCCGTCGGCCCGGACGCTGTTGTCGTGGATGGCGCGGGCGAAGAGCTCCTTGCCCGTGCCGGTCTCCCCGGTGATGAGCACGCTGGCCTCCGTGGCCCCGGCCTGGGCCGCGAGGTCCAGGCAGGCGTGCATGGCCCGGCTCTCGCCGATGATGCCGCTGCGCTTGAGCCCGAGCGGCAGGATCTTCTGCCTGCCCCGGTGGTGCTCCACGGCCCGCTGGATGGGCAGGCGGATGGTGTTCAGGGTCGGCGGCTTGGCGATGTAGCTCCAGGCCCCGCAGCGGATGGCCAGCTCCGCGCCGTCCGGGTCGCCCAGGCCGGTGAGGATGATGACCTCCGGCGCAGACGGGCATTCCTGAAAGCCGGGCAGGCTGTCCAGGCCGCTGCCGTCGGGCATGCGCACGTCCAACACCACGACGTCGTAGTCTGCGGACCGGGCCTTGTGCAGACCCTCTTTCAAGGTTCCGGCCGTGTCCGCCTCAAAACCCATCTGCTGCACGGCCAGGGCCAGCGCTTCGCACAACAGGGAATCGTCGTCCACGATGAGCACACGCGGCATGGCCCTAGCCCTCCTGCGCCGCGCGGGAGCGGCGTCTGGCTCCCAGCAGCCTGCGCAGCATCGTGGCCAGGTCCTCCATGCGGTAAGGCTTGGCCAAGAACTCCAGCGCGCCGATGCGCCAGGCCTTTTCCCGCGAGACCAGGTCGCTGTGCCCGGTGGTCAGGATCACCGGCAGGTGCGGCGCGATCTTGAGCAGCTCCCGCACCAGATCCGGCCCGGCCAGCCCAGGCATGGTCGTGTCGCTCAGCACGGCGTCGAAGCGGCCCGGATCGGCGCGGAACAACTCCAGGGCCTCCTCCCCGCGCAGGCAGGCGCTGACCTCGTAGCCGTAGGTCTTGAGCCCCATGGCGCAGGCCGCCAGGATGTCCGGCTCGTCGTCCACCACGAGCACCTGCCCGGCCCCGCGCAGGTCCTGGCCCGGCGCCTGGGCCTGGGACGGGAGCTGCGGGGGCGCAATGTCGGTGCGCGGCAGCAGGATGTCGAAGCAGGCCCCCAGTCCTGGGTCGCTCCGGACCTGGATGGAGCCGTTCAGGCGGCTGACGATGTTCTGGACAACGGCCAGGCCGAGCCCCGTGCCCGTGCCGTCGGTCTTGGTGGTGAAGAAGGGATCGAAGATGCGCTCCAGGTGCTCGGCGCTGATGCCGTGCCCGCTGTCGCGCACGCGCAGCAGCACCAGCCCGCCGGGGCCCGGGTTGTGGTCCGGGGCCTGTTCGGCCACGCGCAGCTCCAGGGTTCCGCCCGTCCCGCGCATGGCCCAGGCCGCGTTGGTGCACAGGTTCATGACCAGCTGATGCACCTGGGCCGGGTCGGCCAGGATCACGTCGCGCTCCGTGTCCATGATCAGGGTGATGTCGATGGTGCTGGGCAGGCTTGGCCGCAGCAGGGTTATGCCTTCCAGGATGATGTCGGAAAGGCGCAGGGGCACGGGCCGGTCGGTCTCGTGCCGCCTGCTCAGGCCGAGGATCTGGCGCACCAGCGCCCCGGCGCGGTTGGCGGACTTGAGGATGCTCTCGAAGGTGGCGCGCAGGGGATCGCCCTGGGCCAGCTGGCACAGGCCGATGTCGGACAAAAGCACGATGGGCGCCAGGATATTGTTGAAGTCGTGGGCGATGCCGCCCGCCAGGGTGCCCAGGGCCTCCATCTTCTGCGCATGGCGCAGTTGCCGCTCCAGGGTCTCAAGGTCGGTCACGTCGCGCCAGACGCTGACAAAGCCCAGGATGACGCCGCCCTTGCCGCGGATGGGCGAAACCGTCTTGTGGCAGCAGATCACGCCGCCGTCCTTGCAGGTGTTGCAGGCCTTGCCGGTCCAGGCATCGCCACCGGCCAGGGTCTCGGTGATCTCGCCCAGGCTCGCCTGCTGTTCCGGCCCCACATAGAACTGGGCCACGGGCTTGCCGCGCACCTCGCGCAGCGTGTACCCGGTCATGGCCTCGAAGGACTGGTTGATGTAGGCCACGCGCAACATCTCGTCGAACAGGATGACCGGGTCCGCCGTCTGCTCCACGGCGGAGGCCAGGCGGGTCCGCTCCAGCTCGGCCGCCTTCTGCGCGGTGACGTCGCGGCAGAACACGGCCACCCGGTCTACGGCACCGCCCTCGCCGGGCACGGGGTGAATCCGCACCTCAAGTTCGCGGCCTGCAAAGAACGACTCCTCGAAGTGTGCGGGCTGGCCGGTTTCCACGACGTGGCGCACGGCCTTGGCCCACTTCCGCACGACCTCGGCGGGGAAGAAGTCGTAGAGCCGCTCCTCGGCCAGGTGCTCGGGCAACAGATGAAAGAGCGCCGCCATGGCGGCGTTGGTCACGAGCACCGTGCCGTCAAGCCGCATGAGCAGGGCCTGGTCCGGGGCGGCGTCGAGCAGGGCCGCAGCCAGGCCGGCCTCGGGGCGGCTTGCGCTCCGGGAACGTTGCGCATTCCGCTGTTTCGCCTTCGAGAGCGCCTGTTCCATTGCAGCACCAGCCTTGGCTTGCACTCCATGCACAGTTCTTCTTCAATCCTGCTATGCAAGATTCTGTCTTGCAGCGCAATACATTCCAGCGCTGCATTATAATCATACCATGTTGATAGCCCTTATGTATCGCCATGAAATTGTATGGCAAGAACTGAAACAGACACTGTGGCACACTTCTTGAGTTCCTGGGTGCATCATGCTCCCCAGGCGTCGCAGCCCGGCCCGGGGGAGGCAACCGCCCTCCACAGGGAGCGGCGACAGGCAAGGGGAGGTCGCGCCATGCCCAGCAGGATCGGAGTCTATGTCTGCCACTGCGGCACCAACATCGCGGGGAGGGTCGACTCGGCGGGCGTGGCCCGGCACGCAGCGGGTTTGAAGAACGTGGCTGTGGCGCGGGACTACAAGTTCATGTGCTCCGACCCCGGCCAGGACATGATCATCAAGGACATCCGCGAGATGGGCCTGACCCGCGTGGTGGTGGCCTCCTGCTCGCCCCGGCTGCACGAGAAGACCTTCCAGAAGGCCTGCCAGCGTGGCGGCTTGAACCCCTTCCTGTTCCAGATGACCTGCATCCGCGAGCACTGCTCCTGGGTCGTTGTCGACCCGGCGGAGGCCACGGCCAAGGCCAAGTCCCTGGTGGCCGGGGCGGTGTCGCGGGTCAACGAGCACGAGGAGCTATACTCCCGCGTGGAGGCCGTGCACCCGGACGTGCTGGTGGTGGGCGGCGGCATCGCGGGCATCCAGGCCGCGCTGGACATCGCGCGCTCCGGGCACAAGGTGCACCTGGTGGAGCGCGGACCGTCCATCGGCGGGCACATGACCCAGTTCGACAAGACATTTCCCACGCTGGACTGCGCGGCCTGCATCTCCACCCCGAAGATGGTGGCCGTGTCCCAGGAGCCGAACATCAACCTCATGACCATGAGCGAGGTGGTGGAGGTCAAGGGCTACGTGGGCAACTACACGGCGCGCATCCGCACCCGGCCCCGCTACATCGACCAGAATCGCTGCACCGGCTGCGGCCTGTGCATGGAGAAGTGCCCCAAGAGCGTGCCCAGCGAATTCGAGGAGGGCATCGGCCAGCGCAAGGCCATCCACCGCAATTCGCCCCAGAGCGTGCCCAACACGCCCATCATCGACCCCGCCAGCTGCATCTACCTGGTCAAGGGCAAGTGCGGGTCCTGCCAGAAGAACTGCCCCTCCCAGGCCATCGACTTCACCCAGGAGGAAAGCTACCTCGACGTGCGGGCGGGCACCATCGTGCTGGCCACGGGCTTCGACATCCTCGACCCCACGGCCCTGTCGCAATACGGCTTTGGCCGCTACCCGGAGGTCTACACCGGCCTGCAGTTCGAGCGGCTGAACAACGCCGTGGGCCCCACCGGCGGCAAGATCGTCATGAAGAACGGGCAAGCTCCGGAGAGCGTGGCCATCGTCCACTGCGTGGGCAGCCGCGACAAGAACCACCACGAATACTGCTCGCGGGTGTGCTGCATGTACGCGCTGAAGTACGACCACCTGATCAAGGACAAGATCGGCCACCACGCGCGCGTCTACAATTTCTACATCGACATGCGCTGCTTCGGAAAGGGCTACGAGGAATTCTACCGCCGCGTGCAGGACGAGGGCGTGATCTTCATCCGGGGGCGGCCTTCCGAGGTCACGGACCAGACCCAAGGCCCGGAGGAAGCGGGCAAGCTCATCGTCGTGGCCGAGGACACCCTGCTGGGCCGCCCGGTGCGCGTGGCCGTGGACATGGTGGTGCTCTGCACGGCCATGCAGCCCCGCAGCAACGCCGCAGAGGTGGCGCGAATCTTCGGCATCAGCCAGGGCCAGGACGGCTTCTTCCTGGAGGAGCACCCCAAGCTCGGCCCGGTGTCCACGGCGACCGACGGCATCTTCCTGGCCGGTACCTGCCAGGGCCCCAAGGACATCCCCGACGCCGTGGCCCATGCCTCGGGCGGGGCGGGGCAGGCTCTGAGCCTGGCAGCGCGCGGCGAGGTCAGCATCTCGCCCACGGTGTCCTGGATCAACCCGGACATCTGCATCGGCTGCAAGATGTGCGTGGGCCTGTGCGCCTATTCGGCCATCGAGTACGACGAGCGCAGGCGTGTCTGCGTCATCAACGAGGCCATGTGCAAGGGCTGCGGCAGCTGCGCCGGGCATTGCCCCAGCGGCGCGGCCCAGGTGCGCCACTTCAACGAGAAGCAGGTCTTCGCCGAGCTGGAGGGGCTGTTTGCGCCCGCGCAACCGGTCCGGCAACCCGTCGCGTCCAGCGCCACCTGACCCTGACAGCCCTTGGAGGAGAACATGGAAGAGCTGAACATCGCCCCGCAGACCCAGAGCGAACCCGTGCCCGGCGCGGCCTTTGAGCCCGCCATCGTGGCCTTTGTGTGCAACTGGTGCACCTACACCGCAGCCGACCTGGCCGGAACCTCGCGCATGGTCCAGTCGCCCAACGTGCGGCTGGTGCGCATGATGTGCACCGGCATGGTGGACCCCAAGTACATCATCAAGGCGCTGCTTGGCGGGGCCGACGCCGTGCTCATCTCCGGCTGCCACCCCGGCGACTGCCATTACATCAACGGCAACTACAAGGCCCGGCGCCGCGTGAAGCTGCTCATGGAGATATTACCGCGCTTCGGCATCGATGGGCGCAGGATCAAGCTGACCTGGGTGGGCGCGAGCGAAGGCAACGAATTCGCCGCCACGGTGAACCGCTTCGCGGCGGAGATCAAGGAGCTGGGGCCCATCGACACCCGGCGCCTGCCGCTGCTTTGAACCTTAGTCCTTGCGGAGGCACGTCATGGGAAGCATCGCACGCATCGAGGTCACGAACGGCAACCCGGTGGCCGCGCTCCAGGGTTTTTGCGCCAGGCTGCTGGCGGACGGCGAAATATCCGCCGTGCTCGCGCCCCGGCTTTTGCCCGCAGGCGGCGGCACCATGCCCGCCCTGGTGGCCGACCCGGAACAGCTCCGCGACGTGGCCCCCCTGGCCCCGTCCTTTCGCCTGAACGCGGCCAGGATGCTGACCCGGCTCACCCGTGGCGCGGACGACGGCGGTCTGGTGGCCGCGCTGCTCCGCCCCTGCGAGGTCCGGGCCTTCATCGAGCTGTGCAAGCTCAACCAGGGCAGCCTGGAGAACGCGCTGCTGATCAGCCTGGACTGCCCCGGAGCCTTCACCAACGCCGACTCCGGCCGCTTCGCCGGGAACCGGGGCGACACCGCCTCGCTGCTCGGGTTCCTGCGGGCGGGCGGGCGCGGCTCCTTCGACGGCGTCGAGGTCGCCCGGGCCTGCCGCACCTGCGAGCACCCCACAGGCGCGGAGGCGGACCTGACCATCGGCCTCTTCGGCCAGGACCCGGAAAAGGGCCTGCTGCTCATGGCCAACACCCCCAGGGGCGAGGGCTTCATGACCCGCCTGGACCTGCCCGAGGCCACGGACGACGGCTCGCGGGACAAGGCCCTGGAGGAACTCCTGGCCGAGCGCAGGGCCGCGCAGGAGCAAATGTTCGCCGAGACCACGGCGGCCACCTCGGACATGACCAGGCTGTCCCAGTTCCTCTCGGCCTGCGTCAACTGCTACAACTGCCGCGCGGCCTGCCCGGTGTGCTACTGCAAGGAGTGCGTCTTCTTGACCGACGTCTTCGACCACAAGCCCTGGCAGTACCTGTCCTGGGCGCGCCAGCGCGGCGCGATCAAGATGCCCACGGACACGGTCTTCTTCCACCTCACGCGGCTGGCGCACATGAGCACCGCCTGCGTGGGCTGCGGCCAGTGCTCCAACGCCTGCCCCAACGATGTGCCGGTGATGGAGCTGTTCAAGACCATCGCCGCCTCCACCCAGAAAGCCTTTGAGTACGAGGCGGGCAGGGATCCCGGCGAGGCGCCGCCCCTGTCCGTGTTCCGGGAGCACGAATTCGCGGAGCTCACCGGAGGAGTGGACTAGCCGGTCCGCCCGGCCGGATTTGATTGACGCTGGCGGATGCATTGAACGCGGGAGGGTCAGATGAAGAAGGAATACGGAGCACTGGTTGTCGGGGCCGGAATCGGCGGCATCCGCGCCGCCCTGGACCTGGCCGAGACCGGCCTCAAGGTCGCCCTCATCGACGCCAGGCCCAGCCTGGGCGGCATCCTGGCGCAGCTGGACCACCAGTTCCCCACGGACCACTGCGGCATGTGCAAGATGCTGCCGCTGACCCAGCGCGACCAGTCCAGCCAGTACTGCCTGCGCAAGGGCATCTTCCACAAGAACATCGACATCCTCCTGCACACGGAGCTCTCCGGCCTGGAGGGCGACCCCGGCAAGTTCACCGCCACCCTGCGCCGCCGTTCGACCTTTGTGGACCCCACGCGCTGCGTGAGCTGCGGCCTGTGCGCCGAGGTCTGCCCGGCGCGCGCGCCCAGCGAGTTCAACGCCGGCCTGAGCCAGCGCACGGCCGTGTACCTGCCCGTGCCGCACAACATCCCCAACCACTACGTGGTGGACCTGGACAACTGCCAGCGCTGCTGGCGCTGCTTTGAGGCCTGCCCGACCAAGGCCATCGACTTCAAGTTCGAGCAGCGCAAGGATTTCAACATCATCGTGGTCACCCCGGACCAGCAGCTGTCCCAGGACCTGCCGCTGTGGTTCACGAACGAGAACTTCCCGCTGCACCCCGCAGCCACGGGCGAAGAGGCTCTGGGGCTGCTGGCGGGCGGCCTGGACTGCGGACTGATGCTGCTGGACCTGGACCTGCCCCAGGCCGAGGCCGAGCGCACGCTGCGCCGGGCCCTTGAGCTGCGCCCGAATCTCGCCATCGTGCTGCTGGTTTCCAAGAACAAGGACAGGGACAAGGTCGGGGACAAGGACGGGGGCAAGGACGAGGCCGTGGCCGCGCTCATCAAGCAGGGCGCGCGCGAGGCCCTGCCCAAGCCGCTCAAGCAGGCCCAGGCCGTGCCCTGGCTGGACAAGCTGTTCATGCGCCTGGTCTCGGACGAGACCCTGAGCATCGAGGTGGGCGCGGTGATCCTGGCCGCCGGGTTCGAGTGCTTCAACCCCGCCGACAATCCCGCCGGCTCCGCCGACCTCCTGCTCTACGGCGGCCACCCCGGCGTGCTCACCTCCCTGGAGTTCGAGCGCCTGGCCAGCCCCACCGGGCCCAGCCAGGGCCTGCTCACCCGTCCCGGCGACGGCAGGCCGCTTCGGCGCATCGCCTGGCTGCAGTGCGTGGGCTCGCGCGACGTGAAGCTCAAGGCCGACTTCTGCTCGTCCTTCTGCTGCATGATCTCCATCAAGCAGGCCCTGCTGGCCAAGCGCCGCACAGGCGGCCAGGCCGAGGCCACGATCTTCTACATGGACATGCGCACCAATGGCCGCGACTACCAGCGCTACCGCGACGATGCCGAGAACCAGGCCGGGGTGCGCTTCATCCCGGCCCGGCCGCACACCATCCTGCCCGGCCCGGACGGCGGCGTCCTGGTCCAGTACTTCGACTACGCAGGCGAACTGCGCGAGGAGACCTTCGACGCCCTGGTGCTGGCCGTGGGCGCGCGCCCGCCCAAGTCCATGGAGCGCCTGGCCCTGGCAGCGGGCATCGAGGTCAACGAGAGCGGCTTCTGCGCCACCAGGTACCTGGCCCCAAACCGCACCAGCCGCCTGGGCGTGTTCGCCGCCGGGGCCTTTGGCGAACCGGCGGACATCCGGGGCTCGCTCATCCAGGCCGGGGCTGCGGCCATGGGCGCCTCGCGCATGATCCGCGTCTATCACGGCCCGCGCGACGAGACCCCGGAGGCCGAGCCGAAGTACGCCGACGTCTCCCGGCAGGCGCCCCGGGTGCTCGTGGCGCTGTGCACCTCCTGCCCGACCCTGGAGCGCAACGTGAACTCCGCGCTCCTGCGCCAGCGCATGGAGGTGCTGCCCGGCGTGGTCACGGTGGTCGACGTTCCCCGGGCCTGCACCCGCGAGGGCTGGGACATCCTGCGCCACGAGGCCGAGGCCTCCGCGCCCAACCGCGTGCTCATCGGGGCCTGCCTGCCGTACGTGCACGTGCCCCGGCTGCGCGAGCTGGGCGAGGTCCTGGAGCTCAACCCCGCGCTCATGGACGTGGTGGACATCCACACGGCCAGCTTTGCCGGGCGCGACACCAGCTTTGCCGGGCACGCCGCCTGCCTGGCCAGCTGTTCGACGAAGCCGGGCGGCGGCCCGGGCGCCTGCGACTGCGGCGAGACAGCGCGCACCAACGAGATGGGCTCGCTCCTGGCCATGGCCGCAGCCAAGCTTCTGGGCGCGGACCCGTCAAGCCTGCCCCAGGCCACGCCGGTTTCGCCCCAGGCCTTGGTGGTGGGCGGCGGCCTGGCGGGCATGACGGCGGCCATGGGCATCGCCGACCAGGGCTTCAAGGTGGTCCTGGTTGAGGAGGCCGAACACCTGGGCGGCCTGGCCCTGAACCTGCGCACCACCCTGGAGGGCAACGACCCGGTCCGCTTCATGGAGGACCTGGTGGAGCAGGTGGAGAAGAACCCCAACATCCGCGTGCTCAAGGACTCGCGGGTGGTTCTCTCGCGCGGGAAGGCCGGGCGCTTCGTCACGGTCGTGGCCACGGGCGAGGGCGTGGCCCACACCCTGCACCACGGGGCCACCATCCTGGCCACGGGCGGGCGCGAGGCCAAGGTGTACGAATACGGCAACCGCGTGCACAAGTGCGTTCTCACGCAACTGGAGCTGGAGCAGCGCCTGGCTGCGGGCACGGTGGATGCGTCAAGCCTTTCCGGCGTGGCCATGATCCAGTGCTGGCGCTCGCGCGGGGAGTCCCGCAACTATTGCAGCCGGGTCTGCTGCCAGGGCGCGCTCAAGAACATCCTGATGCTCAAGAAGCGCAATCCCGGCCTGCCGGTCTACGTCTTCTACCGCGACATCATGACCACCGGCTTCTCCGAGCGCTTCTACACCGAGGCCCGGCGCAGCGGGGCCATCTTCATCCGCTACACCCCGGACGACAGACCCAGGGTGGAGTTTGAGGACGACAAGCCGGTGATCACCGCGCTGGACCCGGTGCTGGGCGGGCAGATCGAGATCAGGCCCGACCTGCTCGTGCTCTCCAGCGGCGTGGAGCCCAACGACGCCTCCGAGATCGCCGACCTGTTCGGGGTCGGCCTGACCGAGGACGGCTTCTTCCAGGAGGCCGAGAGCAAGTGGCGGCCCGTGGACTTCCTCAAGCACGGCGTCTTCGCCTGCGGCCTGGGACTGGGCCCCGCCACCATGCGCGAGAGCCTCCTCCAGGCCAAGGCGGCGGCCCAGCGCGCCGTGCGCATCCTAAGCGAGAAGCAGCTCTCCTGCGGCAACGTGGTGGCCGAGATCCGGCAGACCCTGTGCTCGCGCTGCGGCCGGTGCATTCCGGTCTGCCCGTATGGCGCGCGCTCGCTCGACCTGGATAAGGACCGGATCGTGGTGGACGAGCTGTTGTGCCAGGGCTGCGGCTCGTGCATGGCCGCCTGCCCAAACAGCGCCACCGTGCTGCGGGGCTTCCACGACGAGCAGGTCATGGCCGTCATCGACGCGGCCCTGGCCGGGCAGCCCCGGGCCGAGGCCCGGCCGCAAACGGCTGGCTGATGCTGAATGACGCTGATTGGTGCTGGTAGATGCTGGCCAATGCTGATCGATGTTGATTGACGCTGATGAATACTGGTCGACGAGCGACGAGCAAGGAGACCGCCATGAACAAGACGAAGCCACCCATCTCCCTCACCCCCGCAGCGCACCAGCGAACCCTGGACGGGGGCCTGGTCGCCATCCAGGACCTGGTCCGCTCCTGCATGCAGTGCGGCACCTGCACGGCCTCCTGCCCCAACGCCTTCGCCATGGACCTGGCCCCGCGCCAGGTATGGCGGCTGCTGCTCTACGGCCTCACGCAGGAGGTGTTGCAAAGCCGCACCTTCTGGCTCTGCTCGGCCTGCTACACCTGCACCCTGCGCTGCCCGCGCGGCCTGCCGCTCACTGCGGCCATGGCCGCGCTCAAACGCCTGGCCGCAGCCGAAGGCGACGCCGTGAACAGGAAGAAGGCCCTGTTCTACCAGGAATTCATGCGCAATGTGGAGCAGAACGGGCGCATTCAGGAGATGGGCTTCATGTGCAGCTACTTTTTGGCCATGCACAACCCCATGCTGCCCCTGGAATACACGCCGCTGGGCCTGAAGCTCCTGGGCAAGGGCAAGCTGCACCTGGGCGGAGGCGCCCAGCGCGGCAGGCTGGGCCCGCTCTTCGCCAAGGTCCGCAGCATGGAGGAAAGGCCATGAAGTACGCCTACTACCCCGGATGTTCTCTTGGAACCAGCGCCGAGGAGTACGACGTCTCCACCCGCGAGGTGCTGCGGCGGCTCGACGTGGAGCTGGCGGACATCCCGGACTGGACCTGCTGCGGGGCCAGCGCAGCCGAACCTGTGAGCCGCCTGCTGACCCTGGCCCTGCCCGCCCGCAACCTGGCCCTGGCCGAGCGCGAGGCGGCAGGGCTGGACATGCTCGTGCCGTGCAGCGCCTGCTACCTGAACCACCTGCGGGTGGGGCGCGAGTGCGCGGCGGACCGCGCCCTGCCCGGCCGGATCAACGAGGCCCTGGGGGCCGAGGGGCTGCACTACGCGGGCAAGGTCCGCGTGCGGCACCTGCTGGATGTCCTGGCCGCCGACATAGGGCCCGAGGCCCTGGCCGCCCACGCCAGCCGCCGCCTGGAAGGGCTGACCGTGGCCCCGTACTACGGCTGCCAGGTCCTGCGGCCCTATGCCCTGTTCGACGACGCCGAGCACCCCCGGTCCATGACTCCGCTCATCAGCGCCCTGGGCGCGCAGGTTTTGGACTGGAGCATGGGCGGCCGCTGCTGCGGGGCCTCGCTCATGGCCACCCGGCGCGACGTGGCCCTGGCCTCCGTGGCCGCCATCCTCGAAGCCGCAGCCGGGGCCGACGTCATCGTCACGGTCTGCCCCATGTGCCAGATGAACCTGGAGGCCTACCAGAGCCAGGCGCACCACGCGGACACGATCTCGGTCCTGTACCTGCCCCAGCTTCTGGGGCTGGCCTTCGGGCTTTCAGACGATCAAGTGCTTTTGGGCAAGAACCTGGCGGTCACGGACGCGCTCAAGGGCAAGCTCCACGCCTGCCCGACCGCCGGACCAGAGCGGCAAACAACCCCAACAGGAGGGTAAGCACATGTTCAAGGACATCCTCTTGGCCATCACTCCGTCTGAGCTGTGCGACTGCGCGGCGGACGCGGCCTTTCACTTCGCGCAGCGCTTCGAGTCCCGCCTGGTCATCGTGCACGTCTGCGGCATGGCCCAGGGCTGGGGCGACATGGAGTTCCTGGAGTCCTCCGGCGAGGTGGCCAAGATCAAGGCCTCGGTGGAGGAGTATTACAGCGAAAAGCTGCGCGGCGTGCCCGACTTCGAGATCAAGGTGGTGCCCGGCGTGCCCCATGTGGAGATTCTGCGCATCGCCCGCAAGATGAACGCGGACCTCGTGGTCATGGGGCCCCACACCAAGGAGTACGCCGAGCAGCGCTCGCGCATGTGGGGCATGACCGGCAGCACGCTGGAGCAGGTCAGCCAGAAGGCCGCCTGTCCGGTGATGATCGTGGCCAAGTCCACCCCGTACGGCGAGCACAACTTCCTGAACATCGTGGCGGCCACGGACTTCTCCGACCAGTCCGACTGCGCCGTGCACTACGGCGGGCAGATCGCCCGGCACTACAAGGCCGGGCTCACCGTGTTCCATTGCGTGGACTTGAGCGGCGAAACCGGCCGCGTGTCCCTGGGGCATGATACGGTCAAGCGCGCCATCACCGAAAGCAGGGCCCGGCTGGAGGAGCGCTACGGCGACAAGCTGCGCGGCATCACGAACAGCGCCTTCGAGTCCTGGGAAGGCATGCCGGCCATGGAGATCCTCAAGCTCGCGCGCATGCGCGAGGCCAACCTGATCCTCATGGCCCACCACACCCGGGAGCGCGATCCGGAAAAGGCCTTCCTGGGCTCCACCGTGATCCAGGTGGCGCTGAACTCCCCGTGCCCGACCATCAGCGTGAACCGGCACTTCGACCTGCGCTGCGGCCTGATGTACGACCAGACGGGCGCGGCAGTGGACACCTCGCACAAGGCAGCCGCCGACGCCGGAGGGTGACATCATGTCCGAGCCGACCAAGGTGCTTGTGGTGGACGACGAAAAGCGCTTTGCCGACAACATGGCCAGGCTGCTTGAGGTCAACGGCCTTCAGGCCGGAAAGGTCTACAGCGGGGAGGAGGCCCTGGCGGAGCTCGGCAGGAGCGCCTACGATGTCGTGCTCCTGGACATGCGCCTGCCGGGCCTTACCGGCAAGGGCACCCTGGAGCGCCTGCGGCAGGCCGGGGTGAGCGCCAAGGTCATCGTGGTCACCGGGCACGCCTCGGCCGACGACGCTGCGGAGCTCATCCGGCTCGGGGCCTTCGACTACATCCTCAAGCCGTGCAAGACCGAAAAGATCCTGGACCTGATCGACAGGGCCCGCAGGAAGAAGCAGGAGGAGGAGCGCGCCGGCTAGAAAGTGGGCCGACGCGCCTTCCGAGGGGGGAAACGCCATGGAGATCGTGAGCGTGCACAGCAGGGCGGAGACCGTGATCCCCGCCAGCCTGACGGAAGAGATCCGCCAGCATCTGGCCAAGTTCGACTTCAGCGCCTGCGTGGCCTGCGGGGCGTGCAGCAGCGGCTGCCCCACCACCAACGCCCCGGACAACGAGGGCTGGAACGTCCGCAAGGTCATACGCATGCTGGCCTACGGCCTGGTGGACGAGGTGGTGGCCTCCAACTTCCCCTGGCTGTGCACCGGCTGCGGCCGCTGCGCATACGCCTGCCCCATGGGTGTCGACATCGTGCCGGTGATGCTGCACATGAAGCACCTGCGCCCGCGCGACAAGGTGCCCGGCGTGCTGCAAAAGGGCACCACCAACAACCTGGAAAGCGGCAACAACATGGCCATTCCCCGGGACGACTACCTCCAGGGCATGGCCGAGCTTGGGCAGCAGCTCTCCGACGAGGACTGTCCCGGCTTCTACGTGCCCGTGGACCGCATGGGAGCGGACATCCTCTTCTTCCCCAACTCCAAGGAGGTCTACGGCGACTTCGAGGACCAGTTCTGGTGGTGGAAGATCTTCTACGCCGCGCACGAGAACTGGACCGTGCCCTCCGAGGGCTGGGAGGCTGTGGACTGGGCCCTGTTCACCGGCAACTACGAGGGCATCCGCGCCCTGGCCGAACGCAAGATCAGCTACATCAAGCGCCAGGGCATCAAGCGCATGATCATGCCGGACTGCGGCGGCGGGTCCTACGGCTGCCGCACGGGCATGAAGTCCTGCGTGGAGTTGAACGAGGAGAACCGGGTCAACTTCATCTACCTGTACGAGTACCTGCAGGAGCTCATCCAGCAGGGCCGCATCCGGCTGGACAAGAGCGTGCATGCGGGCAGGCGCTTCACCTGGCACGACTCCTGTAAGCATGGCCGCGAGCTCTTGAAGCACTACGGCCAGGCCTTCTTCGACGAGCCGCGCTTCATCCTCTCCCAGTGCGTGGACGACTTTGTGGAGATGACGCCCAACCGCGAGGCCAACTATTGCTGCGGCGCTGGCGGCGGCAACTGGCCCGGGCCCTTTGAGAAGCAGTCGGCCTTCCACGGCCGCTACAAGGCGGACCAGATACGGCGCACAGGCGCGGACGTGGTGGTGGTGGGCTGCTCCAACTGCCGCGACCAGATCATGAAGCGGCTGCCCAAGTACTACAAGGATCTCAAGTATGAGGTGAAGTATCTGTGGCAGGTGGTGGCCGAGGCGCTGGTCATAGAGCCCTGGGCCGAGGAAGAGGCCGCGCGGGCTGCGGAGCTGGCCAGCGCCCAGTGGGCGGCCTTCGGCATCGACCCGGAGCAGGGGCTGTAGGCCGGGCGTCCGCGCCGCCGTCCACCGAGCGGCCCTGCCCTGCATGGTGGGGCCGTGGAGACCGGCGGCGGCGTGGACCACGCCCCTGATCGGGCGGCAGGAGCGCTTCTGTCTGTTCTGTGCGGCCCCGCGTGTGAAGACCATTCAGCCCCTGCGCGCGCCACCCCGCAAGGCGCCCACACAGGGCGAACGGCCCCCAAAGGCCGCCTTGCGCAGCGCCTGCCCAGAACTGGCGCAGTCTTCCTGAATGCCCTTCAAGAGACCGGGGGACAATTCCCTTCAGCTCCCGCCGGGCAAATCACGCCGGGCAAATCACACCGGTAATACCACGGGCCGCCCGCGCAGGATGGCCCTTTTCGCCGCCTGCCGAAGCGCACGCAAAAGACATGGCGATCTTTGCCACCAATTTTCTTGACACTTCCCCCTGCCTCCAGCTAGACATACCTTCCCAACGCCGTGGGGCTGTAGCTCAGTTGGGAGAGCGCTTGAATGGCATTCAAGAGGCCGTGGGTTCAATTCCCTCCAGCTCCACCAGAAAGATCAAGGGCTTGCGATTATGTTCGCAGGCCCTTTTTCTTTGGCGCACTACATCTTTGCACTACATTTTTCGCGCGGCCTTAACCGGCTTGACCAGCCGCAGGGGTGCTCCCATCGCCGTCCCGAGCTTCGGCAGCAGTAAACGCGCGCGCGATTCGGCACTGATCGGCGCGCGCGTTTATTCGTGCAGGCACGCGGCAGCCGTCTCTGCAAGCGCGCAACCAAAATGAGAATCCGGTTCACTCAATTTGAGAATGCGGGCCGGGGGTTGCGAGGCCTCGGGCCCGCTCTTTGCTGCGCGTGCGCGCACGTGGTTCACCCGTCTGTCTCCGGCTTCAGATAGGGCCGCACGGGCAGACGCAGGCGGGCCCGCCGTTAGCGTCCACGGACGTGGTGGAAATTCCAAGGCGCCCGAGGGGACAGGGATATCCCCCTGGGCGAATCGGCGGAGGTGGTCATCGGGCCATCTGGTTGCATGGTGGAGTTACGAAGCAACACCAACAGCGGCTTGAGCAGCACCCAGGCGACCCATTGGAATCAAACATGACATCAAAATGGCCACTACGGCGGGAATGATTTCCCCCGACCCCCCATTTGCTTGCTGCGATCATCTCCGGCGGTCCCCGCCAAGGATGAGCGCAGCCAATCGGGGATTCCAAAGGGCCTCAGGCCCTTTGGCCGCCGGAGGCCCTCTTCTCCCTGCGGGGTCCAGGGGCAGCGCCCCTGGCCTGCGGAGCATCTTCCTCCCGCCTACAGCATGTCGTGCATGAAGAACGGGTTGTGCGTGCGTTCGGAGTCCACGGTGGTCTCCAGCCCGTGGCCGGAATAGAGCACGGTGTCGCCCGGCAGAGTGAAGATCTGCTGCTCCACCGACTGTTTCAGCCTGGCCGTGCTGCCGCCGGGGAAGTCCGTGCGGCCCACGGAGCGGTAGAAGATGAGGTCGCCCACAAAGGCCGCGCCCGCCTGGGGGAAATAGTAGGTCAGGCTGCCGGGCGAGTGGCCAGGCGTGGCCAGGCACTGGCACTCCAGCCCGGCGAAGGTCGCCTGGCCCAGAGGCGCTGGGCTGCTGGCAAAGGGCTCCACCCGGGGCAGGCCGAACATCCCGCCCGCGCCCAGCTCGGTCTGCATCAGCTCCGCGTCGCCCGGGGGCGAAAGCACGGCCGCGCCCGTGGTCCGGTTGAGCGCCGCGCAGCCGTAGATGTGGTCGAAGTGCAGGTGCGTGACCAGGATGTGCGTGAGGGTGAGTTTGTTGTCGCGCAGGTGCGTGAGCACCTCGGCGGGGTCGCCGCCGGGGTCCACGACCACGGCCAGACCCGCGTGGGAGAGCACATGGCAGTTGGTTTCCAGCGGGCCGAGGTTGAACGATTCAATGTGCATGGGAAGGGCCTCCGCGGGCAGTCGGGCGTTGTTGCCGGGGCAGAGTAGCCGGGCCGGGTCCGCTTGGCAAGCTGGCCCTTCCCAAGCCGGCCCGGCGGTCTTATCTCTTGCGGAGCAACCAAAGGAGCAGCACATGCCAAATGCCCCAAGGCCGCCCGAGGGCGCGCCCACGATCCACCCGACGATCCACCTTTCGCGCCGTGGCTTTTTCGGCGTGCTGGCCGTGCTGGCCGCCTCTGCCGGGGCCTATGCCTGGGGACTTTTGCCCGTGCGCGCCCGCGCGGCCTTTGAAAAACGCTTCCCCACGCGCACGGTGGAGCGGCCGGAGTTCCGCTTCGACCCCGCGAGCGGCGAGATCATCTGGCGCGATGGCCGCCGCGAACCCTATGCCCTGACCCTGGACGGACTGGTGCAGGCCCCGGCGGCCTTGAGCTACCGCGAGCTGCGCGCCCTGCCCCAGGTGCGGCGCACGCTGGATTTCCATTGCGTGGAGGGCTGGAGCGTGGCCGACGCGCCCTGGGGCGGCGTGGAGTTCCGCGAACTCTTCGCCCGGGTCGCGATCCTGCCCCAGGCCAGGCACGCCGTGTTCCACTCCCTGGGCAGCACCGAGGACGCAGGCGGGCTGACGCACTACGTGGAGTCCCTGCCCCTGGCCGACCTGCTGAACCCGGCCCTGCAGGCCCTGCTGGCCCTGGACCTGGAGGGCGCGCCCCTGCCGGACCAGCGCGGCGCCCCGGCCCGCGTGGTCAGCCCCTTTGACCTGGCGTACAAGAGCATCAAGTTCGTGCACCGCGTGGAGTTCACCGAGGCCGCTGTGCCGGGCTGGTGGACCAGGGCCAACCCCGTCTACCCCGTGGAGGCCCCGGTGGAAAAGAACCGCCTGCGCACCCCGGACCCCCGCCACGGCTGACCGCTAGCCGTGCAGCAGCGCTCCCCGGAGCCTACGTATCATCATCACTGATCTCATATTTCCACTTTGCATGTTGCGCCCTATTTGATTAGAATGCCAGACGGCAGCACTTCTCCGGCAACCAACGGGGTCAAACCGCTGCCCACGAGGCCGCATGACACTGCGCAAGGCGACACTTCTCCTGACAGGCCTTGGCACACTGGCGCTGCTGGCGGTGTTGCTCCTGTCCACCCGCGCCATCATCGACACCAGCTTTCTGGTCCTGGAGCAGGCCCAGACGCGCAAGAACGTGGAGCGCGCCAAAAACGCCGTGGGCGATGAGCTGACGAAGCTGGACGAGACCCTGATGGACTGGGCCGTGTGGGACGACACCGCGCGGTTCATGCAGGACGGGAACAAGGGCTTCGTCCGCTCCAACCTGAACGAGCGCACCCTGGCCTCGCTGCGGCTTTCGGCCATCGTCTTCCTGGATGCCCGGGGGCGCGTGGTGCTTGGCCTGGGCATGGACCCGGCCAAGGGTGTGCAGACCCCCCTGCCCGAGGGGCTGCTGGACCACCTGCAGCCGGGCTCCCCGCTCCTGGCCGGAACCCAGGCCGAGGACCGCATCAAGGGCCTGGCGCTGCTGCCCGGCGGCGTTTTCCTCGTGTCGGCCAGCCCCATCCTGACCAGCGAGGCCGTCGGCCCCTCCTTGGGCACGCTGGTGATGGTGCGCGCCCTGGGCAGCCAGGAGGCCGCCGCCATTTCCGAGCGCATCCGCCTGCCGCTGACCCTGGAGCGCGCCGACGGCCAGCTGCCCCGCGACCTGGAGAGCACGGCCTTTTCCCCCACGGGCCAGATCCGCGTGCAGCTCCTGAACCAGGACCTCGTGGCCGGAACCACCGTGCTGACGGACATCTGGGGCCAGCCTGCCCTGCGGCTCATCGTGCGCGAGCAGCGATCCATCGTCCGCCAGGGCAACCATGCCCTGGTGCAGAGCCAGATCTGGCTGTCCGCGTGCGTGCTCCTGTTCCTGGGCGGCATGTGCGCCTTTCTGGAGCGCCGGGTGTTCCTGCGGCTGACCCGCCTGCGCGGGCAGGTGGAGGCCGTCGGCACCGGCGGAACGCAGCTGGGCCAGGTGGACATGCCCGGCACGGATGAACTCTCCGCCCTGGCCAGGGGCATCAACGCCACCCTGGCCGAACTGCACCGCTCCCGCCACGGCCTGGCCACCCAATGCGCAGCCACGGAGGCCCAGGAGCAGTTCCTTCAGCACATCCTGAACTCCATCCAGGCCGGGGTCATGCTGGTGGACCCGCAGACCCGCCGCATCGAGGAGATCAACGCCTTTGCCACGGCCCTGGCCGGCCGCACGCGCGAGGAGATCCTCGGCCAGGTCTGCCATGGCTTTGTCTGCCCCAACGCCCAGGACCAGTGCCCCGTCCTCGACGAAGGCATAAGCGGCGAACAGTCCGTGCGCACGCTCTTGCGGGCCGACGGCAGCACCCGCGCCATCCTGAAGAGCATCGCGTGCATCAAGCGCGGGGGCAAGCCCATCCTGCTGGAGACCTTCATCGACGTGGACGACCTGCTCAAGGCCCAGGACGCGCTGGAGCGCTCGGAGGAGACCTACCGCACCCTGTTCATGAACACCGGGACGGCCACCGTGCTTGTTGAAGAGGACACCACCATCTCCCACGCCAACCAGGAGTTCGTGAACTTAAGCGGCCTTGCGCGCGAGCAGGTCGAGGGGCGCATGAGCTGGACCGAGTTCTTCTCGCCCGAGAGCGTGGAGCTCATGCTGCGCCACCACGTGAAGCGCCGCGTGTCTCCGGAGCTGGCCCCGCGCAACTACGAAGCAAATTTCATCAACACCGCCGGAGAACAGCGCATTGTGCGGCTCACCGTGGCCATGCTGCCGGGCACCAGCACCAGCGTATGCGCCCTGGAGGACGTGACCGAGCAGAAACGCGCCGAGGAGCAACTGCGCCACCAGGCCTTCCACGACGCCCTCACCGGCCTGCCCAACCGCCTGCTGCTGCACGACCGCCTGGAGCGCTCCGTGGAGTCCGCCCGGCGTGACGGGCTGGAAATCGCCGTGCTGCTCATGGACCTGGACCGCTTCAAGGACATCAACGATTCCATGGGCCACTCCATGGGCGACAGGCTGCTGCAGATGGTTGCCGTGCGCCTGAACGGCGCGGTGCGCCGCCGCGACACCGTGGCCCGCCTGGGCGGCGACGAATTCGTGGTGGTCATGGACGGCCCCACCAGCGCAGAGGCCGTGGCCAGGGTGGCCGGGCACATCCTGGACCTGTTCGCCGAGCCCTTTGTGCTCGACGGGAACAGCCTGCACGTGGGCCTGTCCATCGGCCTGGCCATGTTCCCGGCCCACGGCGAAACGCCCGAGGACCTGCTGAAAAACGCCGATCTGGCCATGTACCGGGCCAAGGAGCGCGGCCGAAACGTCTTTGACTTCTTCACCACCGAGCGGAACGACCAGGTGGTGCGCAGGCTCATGGTGGCCACCGGCCTGCGCCGCGCCTTGGCTGCGGGCGACATCGAGGTGTACTACCAGCCCAAGGTGCTGGCCCCGGGCAACCGCATCACCGGGGCCGAGGCGCTGGTCCGCTGGCGGCGCGAAGACGGCACCCTGGTCCAGCCCGACGAGTTCATCCCCGTGGCCGAGGACACCGGGCTGATCATGCCCCTGTCGGACATCGTGCTGCGCCATGCCTGCAGCCAGGCCCTGGCCTGGCGCAGGGCCGGGCATGAGCGCTTCACCATGGCCGTGAACCTCTCCCCGCGCCAGTTCCTGAACCCGGGCCTGGGCGCGCGCATCCGGGCCATTGTCGAGGACTCCGGGTTGCCCGCCAGCGCGCTCGAGTTCGAGATCACCGAAACCACCCTCATGAGCAACCTGCCGGAGACCCTGGAGGCGCTGGAGGAGTTGACGCGCATGGGCGCAGCCATCGTGCTCGACGACTTCGGCAAGGAATACTCGTCGCTGGGCTACATCAAGAAGATGCCCATCGAGGCCATCAAGATCGACCGCTCCTTTGTCAGCGACCTGCCCGACGACGAGGACGACGCGGCCATCGTCCAGACCATCCTGACCATGGCCAGGAACATGGAGCTGCGCGTGGTCGCGGAAGGTGTGGAAACCAGCCAGCAACTGTGGTTCCTGACCAACCTGGGCTGCCGGGAGTTCCAGGGCTACTACTTCAGCCGCCCGCTGCCCGCAGACGAGATGACCGCCCTGCTGGAGTCCCCGGAGCCCTTCGCCAGGCTTGACGCAACCCTCCTGGCGTGATTCACCACGGGCATGCACACCCCAGCCGAACAACACACCGCCGACATTCGCACCGCCGACCAACGCACCATCCTCGTCACCTGCCCCAAGGCCCTGCCCCCCTTCCTGAGCGCCGAGCTTGCGGCCCTGGGCCTGCCCACGCGCGAGCTCACCGCCGGGGTGGAGACAAAGGGCGACATGCACACCGCCATGCGCCTGAACCTGTGCCTGCGCACCGGGCACCGCGTACTGCTGGAGCTGGCCCGCTTCCGCGCCGAGGACCCCACGGCCCTGGGCCGGGAGCTGTTCCGGCTGCCCTGGGAGGACATCATCCCGGTGGACGGATATTTGACCGTGGACTCCTCGGTGCAGAACGACTTTGTCAACGATGGCCGCTTCGCCAACCAGAAGGCCAAGGACGCCATCGTGGACCGCATCCTGGAGCAGGAGGGCAGAAGGCCCAACTCCGGCCCGGAGGCCACGGGCGCGTGCGTGTTTCTGCACTGGCGCGGGCCGGAGGTCACCGTGTACCTGGACACCACGGGCGCGCCCCTGCCCCGCCGGGGCTACCGCAAGATGCCGCACAAGGCCCCCTTGCAGGAGTCCCTGGCCGCAGGCATCGTTTTGGCCACGCGCTTTGACGCCCAAGCCGAGCATTTCCTCTCGCCCATGTGCGGCAGCGGCACCCTGGCCATCGAGGCCGCGCTGCTGGGCCTGGGCCGCGCCCCGGGCCTGCTGCGGTCGGACTTCGCCTTCCGGCACGTGATCGGCTTTGACGAGGAGGGCTACGAGGCCCTGCGCCGCGAGCTGCACGGCCAGGCCCAAAAGATCCTGCGCGTGCGCATCCTGGCCAGCGACATCGATCCCGAGGCCGTGGAGGCCGCACGCCAGAACGCCCGCACCGCTGGGGTCGAGGAGCACATCGAGTTCTCCGTGGCCGACTTCCGCGAAACCGATGTTCCCGAGGGACCCGGCGTCTGCGTCCTGAACCCGGAGTATGGCGAACGCATGGGCGAGGCCGACCAGCTGGCCGAGACCTACGCGGCCATCGGCGACTTCTTCAAACAGCGCCTGCCCGGCTGGCGCGGCTATGTCTTCACCGGCAACAGCGAGCTGGCCAAGCGCGTGGGGCTCAAGCCCAGACGGCGCACCCCCTTCTACAACGCGAAGATCGAGTGCCGCCTGCTGGAGTTTGAACTCTACCAGGGCACCAGGCGCCAGCCCAGGGAGTCCTGAATCGAAAAGAGTGCTTGCCCGCCAGGTGGTTAGTTGACAGCGTACATTGTCAGGAGTACCGTTTAACCAGTAAATTCACGAGAATCAGCGAAGCACGGCCCAGAGGCCCGGCCAAGACACAGGATATGGCTCCACGACGGTCCCGGAACCGTCTTTGCGATAGAGTGCCCTTGGATTCCAACCGATGGAGGATCGTGTATGAATGCGCTCACACTCGTCTTCGTCTCACTCTGCGTCTTCGCCATCGCCTACCGCTTCTACGGCCTGTTTTGGGCCAACAAAGTGCTGGAGCTGAAGAGCGAACGCATCACCCCGGCCATCAAGTTCGCTGACGGACGGGACTACGTCAAGACCAACAAGTTTGTGCTCTTCGGGCACCACTTCGCCGCCATCGCTGCAGCCGGACCGCTGCTCGGGCCGGTGCTGGCGGCCCAGTTCGGCTACCTGCCGGGCGCGTTGTGGATCATCATCGGCTGTGTCATGGCCGGGGCCGTGCACGACATGGTGGTGCTCTTCGCCTCCGTGCGGCACAAGGGCCACAGCCTGGGCAAGATCGCCGAGAGCGAGATCGGCAAGGCCGTGGGCCACGTGGCCTCCTGGGCCGTGCTGTTCATCCTGGTGCTCACCCTGGCCGGCCTGTCCATCGCCGTGGTCAACGCCATGGCCGAAAGCGCCTGGGGCACCTTCACCGTGTTCGCCACCATCCCCATCGCGCTGTTGATGGGCGTGTACCTGCACATCTGGCGCGAGGGCGACGTGAAGGGCGCCAGCATCATCGGCGTGGTGCTGCTGTTCCTGGCCGTCATCGCCGGACCTTACGTGGTGGCCGACCCGACCCTGGGGCCGCTGTTCACCATGAGCAAGAAGACCATCTCCATCACCATCCCCATCTACGGCTTCGTGGCCTCGGTGCTGCCGGTGTGGCTGCTCCTGTGCCCGCGCGACTACCTGTCCACCTACCTCAAGATCGGAACCATCGCCATGCTGGCGGCGGGCATCGTCTTCGTGCACCCGGATCTGCAGATGGAGGCGATCAGCAAGTTCGTCGGCGGCGGCGGCCCGGTCATCCCCGGCCCGGTGTTCCCGTTCATCTTCATCACCATCGCCTGCGGGGCCATCTCCGGGTTCCACGCCATCATCGGCACGGGCACCACGCCCAAGATGATCGGCAACGAGCGCGACGTGCTCTTCGTGGGCTACGGGGCCATGCTGGTGGAAGGCTTTGTGGCCATCATGGCCCTCATCGCCGCTTGCGTGCTGGTGCCCGCAGACTACTTCGCCATCAACTCCGCCCCGGCCGTGTTCGACAAACTGGGCATGGCCGTGGTCAACCTGCCCGACCTGGCCGCCCAGGTGCAGGAGAAGATCCAGGGCCGTCCTGGCGGCGCGGTGTCGCTCGCCGTGGGCATGGCCTACATCTTCTCCGCCGTGCCCTTCATGAAGGGCCTGATGGGCTACTGGTACCACTTCGCCATCATGTTCGAGGCCGTGTTCATCCTGACCGCAGTCGACACCGGCACCCGCGTGGGCCGCTTCTTCCTGCAGGAGATGATCGGGGCGTTCATTCCCAAGTTCGACGACAAGCGCTGGTGGCCCGGCGTCATCATCACCAGCGCCATCTTCACTGGCTGCTGGGGCTATCTGGTCTACACCGGAGACATCTCCACCATCTGGCCCCTGTTCGGCATGAGCAACCAGCTGCTGGCCGCAAGCGGCCTGATCATCGGCACCACCATGCTCATCCGCATGAACAAGGCCCAATACGCCTGGCTGACCGCCGTGCCCGGAATCATCCTGGGCATCATCACCATGTATGCGGGCTACCTGAACATCTTCGACAACTACCTGCCCAAGGGCAAGTACCTGCTGACCTTCCTGGGCGCCCTGGTCATGCTGCTCATGGTCATCGTCTTCGTGGGCGCGTTCATGCGCTGGCGCGAACTCCTGGCCATCAAGACCACACAGAAGGACGAGTACGGCGAGACCGTGATCGCCCTGGCCGAAGAATAACTGAAGCAACCTTCCATGCGGCCCCCGGATTCCGGTCCGGGGGCTTTTTTTGCGCTGCGCACCTTTGACCAGCGCGGGGCAAACAGGTACAAGACCAAACAACGGAGGATCGCCATGACCAACGCCATTGTGCTGTTGCACGTATTGCCCGACGCCATCAATGTGGTGGCCCAGAAGCTCGTCGAGATCAGAGGCATCAGCGAAGTCCACTCCGTGGGCGGACGCTTCGACCTGGTGGCCATCATCCGCGCGCGCGACAACGACGACCTGGCCACCATCGTGACCGAAAAGATGCTGAAGATCCTGGGCATCACCAGCTCGGAGACGCTCATCTCCTATCGGGTCATCTCCAGCTACGACATGGAGAGCACCTTCTCCCTGGGCGCGGAAGGGGCCTAGCGGACACGATGCCCGGCCCCACGCGCACCCGGCGCAAACCCCCTGCCCCGGCCTGGCCGCTGGCGGCGTGCCTGCTTGCGGCCTGCGTGTCGACCCTGGGCGGCTGCGCGCTCTTGCGCCCGGAGCAGCCCACGCCGGAGCTGCGCCGCCAGGCCGGGCAGATGCTCCTGGTGGGCTTTCGCGGGGCCGAGCCCGTTGCCAGCCCGTTTGACTCACTGCCCGGCTCACTGCCCGACGCCAGCCAACCTGACTCCCTTTCCGGTCCCTTGCACGACGACCTGCCTGTCCCCCTGCCCATCCTGGGCCAGATCGCCGGGCTGAACCTGGGCGGGGTCATCCTGTTCGACCGCGACGCGGCCCTCAAAAGCCCACAGCGCAACATCCAGAGCCCGGAGCAGCTGCGGCGGCTCACCAGCGCGCTCCAGGCCGCAGCCGCAGCCGCCGGTTCACCGCCGCTGTTCATCGCCGTGGACCAGGAGGGCGGGCGCGTGCAGCGCCTCAAGGCCGAACGCGGCTTTACGGAAACGCCCCCGGCGGCGGACCTCTGCCCCGCGCCGGACCCTGCCGGATCGGAAACGACGACCCCCTCGCCAGCCCTGGCCGCAGGCAAGGCCGTGGGCGCAGCCCTGGCCGCCGTGGGCGTGAACCTGGACTTCGCGCCCGTGGCCGATGTCAACGTGAACCCGCAGAACCCGGTCATCGGCGCGCTGGGGCGCAGCTTCTCTGATGATCCGCTGCGGGTGGCCGCCTGCGCCGGGGACTTCGCCCGGGGGCTGCACAGCCAGGGCGTGCTCACAGCTGCCAAGCATTTCCCCGGCCACGGCTCAAGCACCACGGACAGCCACCTGGGCCTCACCGACATCACCGCCACCTGGACCGAGGCCGAACTCGTCCCCTTCCGCCAGCTGGTGCGCCAGAACCTGGCGGACATGGTCATGACCGCGCACGTGTTCAACGCGCGCCTGGACCCGGCGCACCCGGCCACCCTGTCGCGGCCGGTCATCGACGGCCTGCTGCGCACCCGGCTGGGCTACGTCGGCGTGGTCGTGACCGACGATCTGCAGATGCGCGCCGTGGCCGCCCACTACGAGTTCAAGGAAGTGCTGCGGCTGGCCGTGGAGGCCGGGGCCGACGTGCTGCTCATCGGCAACAATCTGGACTATGACCCGGACATCGCGCAAAAAGCCCTGGACGCGCTCATGGCCCTGGTGGCCGAGGGCCGACTGAGCCCGGAGCGCCTGCGCCAGTCCTGCGCGCGCATCCAGAAGCTGAAGGAAAAACTGCCAGCGCCGCCGCGCAGCCCCGCCGCAGCCCCGCAGGCCAACAAGGAGACCCCATGTACCTCGTGCTCGTGAACTATGTGAAGCCTCTTGCCGTCATCGACGAACTGCTGCCCGCCCACCGGGAGTTCCTGGAGGCCAACTACCGCGCCGGGATATTCATGGTCTCCGGCCCACGCGAGCCGCGCGACGGCGGCATCATCCTGGCCCGGGCCGGCAGCCGCGAGGAGCTGGCCGCTATTCTGGCGCAGGACCCCTTTGTCACCCAGGGCGCGGCCACCTGCGAGATCATCGAATTCAAGGCCACGCGCGCGGGCAAGGCCCTGGCCATCCTGCTCGACGGCGAGTGCTGAGAATACCGGCCAAGACTCCGGGAGAGTGAACGCCGACAGGCCCGGCTGCTGGCCCTGCGCAACGGAAACGAGCGTTGTTCCACAAGCGCTTGCAACCGGAGCCGCAGAACGCCTGAAAACGGCTTCCCGTCATCCCACATCATTCTTTCAACAAAAAAGGGGGGGGCCATTGCCCCCCTTCTCTTTCGCGTCCTGCGCGCCGTCCCGTCTACGTCGCCGGTGGCCCCAGCGGCGTTGGGCCGGAAGCTGGCCCCTTGGGTTCCGCTCCCTCCACCTTGCAGGCGCACACGGTGTGGTACTCCTCCACGCGGGAGATGATGTTCGCGGGGCCGACCATGGCCAGGATGCCAGCCTTCTCGAACTTCTCGTACACATAGGGCTGCAGGTTGCACAGGATGACGCGCTTGCCGTGGCTCTCCATGCGCTTGATGATGTTGCGGAACACATCGATCCCCGTGGCGTCCACGAAGGGCACATGGCGGAAGCGCAGCAGCACCGTGGTGAAGTCCACGTTGATGGACGAGATGATGCTCTCGATGCGCTCCGCCGCGCCGAAGAAGAACGGCCCGCTGATGGTGTAGACCACGACGTCCGTGTTGCAGCACTTGTCGAACTCGTCGATTTCCTCGGGGGTGTGGGTATAGCTCGGGGACTGCTGTTCCGGGCAGTCCTCCCTGGAGCGGTAAAGGATGCGCGTGGCGCGGTCATCCTCCACCACGCGGACGGAACCCGCCATGCGGCCCATGAAGATGAGCGAGGCGAGGCCCACGCCGATGTTCACCGCCACCACAAGGTCCGCGAACACGGTGAGCAGAAAGGTCATGAGCAGGATGGCGATGTCGGACTTGGGCGCGGTGCGCACCAGATCCATAAAATGCCGGGCCTCGCACATATTGTAGGCAACCACGAACAGGATGGCCGCCATGGAGCACAGCGGGATGTTGGAGGCCAGGGGCGCCAGCAGGACGATGGTCAGCACCACCACAAGGCCGTGCACCACGCCGGAGAGCGGGCTGGTGGCGCCGTTCTTGATGTTCGTGGCGGTGCGGGCGATGGCCCCGGTGGCCGCAAAGCCGCCGAAGAACGGGCACACAATGTTGGCGATGCCCTGCCCGATGAGTTCCTGGTTGGAGTTGTGCCGGGTGCCGGTCATGCCGTCGGCCACCACGGCCGAGAGCAGGGATTCGATGGAGCCCAGGAAGGCGATGGTGAAGGCCGGGCCGATGAGCGGCAAAAGCGTGTTCCAGTGCACCTCGGGCAGGCTGGGCATGGGCAGGGTGCTGGGGATGCCGCCAAAGGCCGTACCAATGGTGGCCACGCCCGGAAAATGAAAGAGGCTCTGCACCACCGTCACCACCACCATGGAAACCAAGGGCGAGGGGATGCGCTTGAACACCTTTGGGCTCAGGATCAGGACGGCCAGGGCCAGGACCGAGAGCAGGGTCGTGGCGAGGTGCAACTGGCCGAAGGACCCGGCCAACGCCAGAAATTTCTCGTGGAAGTGCTCGCCCGTGGCTGGGGGCAGGCCGAAGAAGTCCCGCCACTGGCCCACCCAGATGATGATCGCGATGCCGCTGGTGAAGCCCACGGTGACGGGCCGGGGGATGAACTTGATTACCCCGCCCAGCTTGGCCACGCCAAAGCCCACCAGGATGACTCCGGCCATGAGCGTGGCGATCTGCAAGCCGCTGATGCCGAACTTTGCGGTGATGGCCGCCAGGATGACGATGAAGGCGCCGGTGGGTCCGGCGACCTGCAGGCGGCAACCGCCGAAGAGGGAGACGATGATGCCGGCGACGATGGTGGTGTAGAGGCCCTGCTCCGGCTTGGCCCCGGATGCGATGGCGAAGGCCATGGCCAGGGGGATGGCCACCACCCCGACCACGAAGCCGGAGAGGATATTGTTGGTGACGTTCTTTTTGTTGATAAGTCCGGCCCTTTGGGCCTCAATCCAGGCAATCATAGGCGAAACTCCCCTGCCCGGGCGAAAGCCCGCCCCGGCGAATTCGGTGTCATGCGGTAGGGTTTTCCCCACCGGGTGCGCATGTTGTCCACAGCAGGGGGGTGTGTCAAGGGACAATTACCGGGTGTGGAGAAACAAGTCGTGTGGGCAGTCAGCAACGTCTTGGCCTCTTTGCATGCGTATTCTTTCCTGCTAGGCTTGCGTCCAGACGCAGACCAGACGCAAGGCGGTGCCTGAAGCCATGTCGCCCACAGTGATGCGAGCAGGACCGTACAGGTTCTTCTTCAACAACCGGGAAGAAGTCCGGCGGCATGTCCATGTCGCTGCGCCCAGCGGAACGGCCAAATTCTGGCTGGAGCCCCTTGTCGCCCTGGCCAGCCAGCACAATGTGCCGGACAAGGAGCTTCGCGCCATGGAAACCTTAGTTAAGGAGCATGAACATGCCTTCATCGACGCCTGGAACGAACACTTCGGGCAATGAGGTCACAGCCATAGAAGCCACCGGCTTCTGGGTGCTTCTGGAGGACCGGGAGTTCTTCATCCCCTTTGCGGACTACCCCGTGTTCCAAAGCGCCCCGGTGCGCCATGTCTTCAATGTGCGCCAGCTCTCGCCCACCCAGCTCCACTGGCCAGACCTCGACGCGGATGTGGAGACCGACGCACTGGCCCAGCCGGAGCGGTTTCCGCTGGGCTGGAAATAGCCCCAGGCTGCGCGGAGCGTGCCGCAGACCTCAGGCAGCCGTCCGTGAATAGGCGCAGGACGAGGGCTTTTTGTGCGGGTGGAGGAGGATGTGCGACCTCTGGAGCGCGCAGGGAGCTGAACTAGGTCTGGTTGAACCGCAAAACAGGGGCCTTGCGGCCCCCTTTTTCTTGCCCTATCCGCAGACAGCAATTACAACATATCAATAAATATACTGATGGGAGTACGACATGAAATTCGAACGTTTTCTCGATTACATGAAAAGTTCAGCCGAAAGCTGGGCCAACAATCCTAACCTCCAGTCTTTCCATGAACAGTACAGAGGATTCATTTACACTATAGAAATGTTTAGGTCAGATGCAAAACGCAGAGATGAAGCAGTAAACGTTATACACGAATTACTTCTGGAATTTGCTAAAGGAAGTCTTCGTATCCTTGCGCTAATCAATGCTGGCGGTATATTTGTAATAATGACAGTTCTTTCATCGTTAATCTCCAAAGAAGGAAAGTTTTATTACCTTATCCCAAAAGTCGCAGCACAAGCTAAATATTTTGTTACAGGTCTTTCACTTGCCGCTGTAACAATTCTTTTTTCATACCTTGCTCAATGGTTTTACAATTCATTTAACAAAGACAAGTATGGACTTACAATAAATATAATAGCGATGATTACAGGATTTGTCTCACTTCTAATGTTCATCTATGGTGCAACAGAGCTCATCACCATATTTTCATATGAGAGTATTAAACCCATTCTAGACCAACTATCCAACTCCACCAACTGAACAGACGGCAAAGGGGCCATAAGGCCCCTTTACATTTCCCCGTGCGCTAAGGGCTTACGCCGCGCGCAGCTCTTTGGTGTAGGCCAGACCGTTGAGAAAGTTCAGCGTGCCCGCGTAGATGGCCCGGCCCGTGATGGCCCCCTGGAGGCCCAGGGCGCAGAGCGGGGCCAGCCTCTTCAGGTCGCCTAAGTTGGTCACGCCGCCAGCCGCCACAACGGGCAGCGAGGTCGCCTCGCACAGCGCCGTGAGCGCCGGGATGTTCACCCCGCTCTGCATGCCGTCGCGGTTGATGTCCGTGTAGATGATGAAGGCCGCGCCAGCAGCCTCGATGCGCGGCAGCACGTCGGCCACGCAGAGGCCCGCGTCGGCAACCCAGCCCCGGCTCTTGAGCCGCCCGTCCACGGCGTCCAGGCTCACGCCAACCTTTCCCGGCAGCGCGGCGCAGAGCTCGGCGAAGAGCTCCGGCTGCTCCAGGGCGATGGTGCCGATGATCAGCCTGGTCACCCCGGCCTCGATGTAGGCCGTGGCCGTGGCCAGGTCGCGCACGCCGCCGCCCAACTGCACCGGGATCTTGGTCTCGGCGCAGATGCGTCGCACCAGTTCGAAGTTGCGCGGCAGCCCGCTGAAGGCCCCGTCCAGGTCCACGATGTGCAGCCACTCCGCGCCCAGGGCCACCCAGTGCATGGCGCTGGCCGCCGGGTCATCGCCGAACACCGTGACGGCGTCGGCGCGGCCCTGCTCCAGGCGCACGCAGCATCCGTCCTTGATGTCGACAGCGGGAAACAGAATCACAAACCCATCTCCTTCAACCCCGCCTCGATGCCTTCCTTGGCCAGCACATCGGCGCTGACCCACTCGCCGCCCCGGCGCACGAACTTGCCCATGTCGAGCAGGTTGTCCGAAAGCGCCTTCTGGGTCTCGTCATAATGGTAGCGGTTGACCACGCGCTCGGCCTTCACGTCGAGCAGGAACAGATCCATGACCACCGAGGCCGGGTTGCCGCCGCCCTCAAGCTCCTTCCAGCCCAGCACCTGGGGCACCAGGATGAAGTCCGAAGGCAGGCATTTGCCCACGCTCAGCCAATAGGCCCAGGCCGACTCGCGGGACTTGCCCGCGCGCTCGAAGACCACGATCTCCTGGCACTGGCGTGTGGCTGCTGGCGTGGAGGCGACCCTGACCCCGTGGCTGCGCAGAGTCTGGTCCAGGGCGGCGTCCAGCCGGGCCAATATCTCCGGCTTCACGACCTTGCCCTCCTCGGGCAGGTACCCGGCCAAAAGCTCCCAGTTATACTTGGGAGCGGTGAAGGCGGCCACGGCGATGTTCCCCAGCGGCCTGGGCTGCGGCGCGATGGGTTTGGGCGCGCAGCCCGCCATGGACGCAAGCGCCAGGACGCAGAAGATCGCCAATACTTTCAGGACGGTGCGCTGTTGCATCAGTCTACGCTCCCCTTGGTGCTGGGCGCGCCCGTCCGGCAAACCTGGACAGCCTGGCGCAACGCCAGTCCCAGGGCCTTGAAGGCGGCCTCCAGCAGATGGTGGCCATTTTTCCCGTATTCATAGCGGATGTGCAGATTCATCCCGGCCCGCTGCGCCAGGGACTTGAAGAATTCGCGCCAGACGTCCTTTTCCTCGCCCGCGATGAGCGCAGGCAGCAGGTCGTCGGCGTAGACCAGGTAGGGCCGCCCGGAGAGGTCCAGCACCACCGAGGCCAGGGCCTCGTCCATGGGCACGCTCGCGCTGGCCACCCGCGCAATGCCCGCCTTGTCGCCCAGGGCCTCGGCCAAGGCCTGGCCCAAGGAAAGCCCGATGTCCTCCAGGCTGTGGTGGGCGTCGATGTGCAGGTCCCCTTTGCAGGACACGGACAGGTCGAACCCGGCCCAGAAGCCCAGCAGGGTCAGCATGTGGTCGGCAAAGCCGATGCCGGTGCGGATGTCGCACGCGCCTGTTCCATCCAGGGCGATGGCCACCCGGATGTCGGTTTCCTTGGTCGTCCGCGAGAGGCTGGACGCGCGTTGTGCCACGGATGCATCTCCTTTGCGCCGCAAATATCCGCCATGCAAGTCAAAAGGCGGTGGCGCTCCTCCATCCATGATCAGAGGCGGCGGGCGTTGTCAAGACGCGGCCCGCAATTCCTCCGCCGCCCTGTGCCCTGCGGCGGCTCCCAGGCAGTTCTGGAGCGCCCGGCCTGGGCGGGGTCAGGGCCGTCTTTCGCCCGGCTCAATGGCCCGGCTGGGCGGCTCTGACCCCTTGCCCCGGCTAGGCAGCCTCGCCAGAGGGCGGCGCGGACTCGGCAGCCGGGTCCTGCTTCTTCTTTTTGCCGAAGAAGTACGCGCCCCAGATGCCCACCTCGTACAGGATGCACAAAGGCACGGCCATCATGGTCTGGCTGATGGCGTCCGGCGGGGTGAGCGCCGCAGCAACGATGAAGGACCCGAGAATGGCGTACTTGCGCTTCTTGCGCAGGCCCACGTGGCTGACGATGCCCAGCCGCGCCAGGAAGAACATGAACAGCGGCAGCTCGAACACGATGCCGAAGGCGAACAGCAGCTTGAGCACGAAGCCCAGGTACTCGTCGAGCTTGGGCGTGAAGAACAGGATGTCGCTGGCGTAGCTGGCGAAAAACTCGAACCCGAAGGGGAAGACCACGAAGTAGCCGAACAGCGCGCCAAAGGTGAAGAACAAGGCCGAGCAGAGGGCGATGGGCAGGATCCAGCGCCGCTCGTGCGAGTACAGCCCCGGCGCCACAAAACCCCAGATCTGGTAGAAGATGTACGGGCTGGCCAGGAACATGCCGGCCACAAAGGCGATCCACATCTCGGCGAAGAAGGCCTCGGTGGGCAGGGTGTAGATGAAGTGGCTCTGCTTGAGCGCCGCGAGCATGGGCTGCATGAGGATCTTCAGCATCTGCCCGGCAAAGGCGTAGCAGACCAGAAAGCCCACCAGCACGGCCACCAGGGAGCGCGTGACGCCCTTGCGCAGGTCCTGCAAATGCCCGATGAGGGTCATGCGTCCGCTCTGGCCCTCGCCCACGGCCTCATCGCCCACTGGCGGCGGTGGGGGCGGCGGAGGAGGAGGCGCAGCCTCGGCCGGGGCCTCCGCAGGCTCAAAGGCTGCGGGCGCCTGGGCCCCGGTCGCCTGCGCGGGCAGGGGCGCGGGCTCGGAAACAGCAGGCGCGGCAGCGGCGACAGCTGCGGCGGCAACTGCTGCGGCGGCAACGGTCTCGGCAACTGGTTCCGCCACCGGCTCTGTCACCGGTTCTGTCACGGGCGCGGCAACGGCTTCGGCGACAGGCTCGGCAACGTGCGCGGCAACCGGCTCGGCCAGGGTCTCAGCGAATGGCGCGGCCTCGGCGGGCGCGGCGACAGGTTCGGCAACGGTCTCGGCCAGGGTTTCATCCACAGACGCCTGCGCAGGCTCCATGGTCTCGATGGGCGACTCGGCCTCGGCCCCTGCGGCCTTCTCGCCGTACAGGGTTTCGTGGGCCTCGGCTTTTCGCTTCTCGAAGTCGGCCATTTCGGTTTCGCGCTCAAAGGTGCGCTTTACATCGCCGCTCATCTGCTTGAACTCGCTGATGGCCCTGCCCAGGCCCTTCATCAGGTCCGGCAACTTCTTGGGGTCCACAACAATGAGCCCCACAATGGCGATGACAAGCAATTCCGTGGTTCCGAGCATACCTTTCAGTTCCTTTTATGAGCGCGCACGCGGCGGCACTGCAGCTATTCCCACTCAATAGTGCTGGGCGGCTTGCTGGAGATGTCCAGCACCACGCGGTTGACGCCCTTGACCTCGTTGATGATGCGATTGCTCATGCGCGCCAGGATCTCCGTCGGCAGGCGCGACCAGTCCGCCGTCATGGCGTCCAGGCTGTCCACGATGCGCAGGGCGATGACGTGCTCGTACGTGCGGTCGTCGCCCATGACGCCCACGGTCTTGAGCGGCAAAAGCACGGCGAAGCCCTGCCAGACCTTGCGGTACCAGCCCGTGGCCACCAGCTCGTGCTGCACGATCTTATCGGCCTGGCGCAAGATCTCCAGCCGCTCCGGGGTGATCTCCCCGATGACGCGGATGGCCAAGCCCGGGCCGGGGAAGGGCTGGCGCCAGATGATGTGCTCGGGCATGCCGAGCTCTGCGGCGACCTTGCGCACCTCGTCCTTGAACAGCTCGCGCAGGGGCTCCACGAGCTTCAGGTTCATTTTTTCGGGCAGGCCGCCCACGTTGTGGTGGCTCTTGATGACGGCGCTGGGCCCCTTGAAGGACACGGACTCGATGACGTCCGGGTAGAGCGTGCCCTGGGCCAAGAACTCCACGCCTTCGATTGCTTTTGCTTCGCGGTCGAACACGTCGATGAAGGTGTAGCCGATGATCTTGCGCTTTTGCTCCGGGTCCTCGACCCCTTTGAGCTTGTCCAGGAACTCGTTCTGCGCGTCGACGCACTTCACGTTCAGGTCGAAGTGCTCCTCCAGGAAGCCGATGACCTCCTCGCGCTCGCCCATGCGCAACAGGCCGTTGTCCACGAAGATGCAGTACAGCCGCTTGCCAATGGCCCGGTTGAGCAGCACGGCGGCCACGGTCGAATCAATGCCGCCGGACAGGCCGAGCACCACCTTGCCCTGGCCCACCTGGTCGCTCATGATCTTGATGCTCGACTCCACAAAGGAGGCCATGGTCCAGCCGGGCTTGCAGCCCGCCACCTTGAACAGGAAGTTGGACAGGATGCGCTCGCCCTGGTCGGTGTGGGCCACCTCGGGGTGGAACTGCACGGCGTAGATCTTGCGCACGGGGTCGCACATGGCGGCATTGTCCAGGCTGCCGGTCTTGCCCATGCAGATGAAGCCCGTGGGCAGCGTGCCCACGTGGTCGCCGTGGCTCATCCACACGGTCAGGTTGTCCTTGCCCGCCACGCCGTCGAACAGCGGGCAGTCGCCCACGGCCTCGAACTGCGCGCGGCCGTACTCGCGGTCCTTTGAGCGGGTCACCTCGCCGTCCAGGGTGTGGGCCATGATCTGCATGCCGTAGCAGATCCCTAAGATGGGCAGGCCCCAGTCGAGGTACTCTTTCGGCAGGGGCGGCGCGCCCACGTCGTGCACGCTTGAAGGCCCGCCCGAGAGCACCAGGGCCTTGGGGTTCAGGGCCTTGATGACGGCGGGGTCGCTGGTGCAGGGGTGGATCTCGGAATACACCCCGGCCTCGCGGATTCTTCTCGCGATGAGCTGGGTGACCTGGGACCCGAAGTCGAGGATGATGACTTTTTCGTCGTGCTGCATGTTCGCTTGCCTGCTCCGCGCGCTTTCTAGGATTCCACGCGGTAGTTGGGAGATTCCTTGGTGATGATGACGTCGTGGACGTGGCTCTCGCGCAGGCCTGCGGAGGATATTTGCATGAACCGGGCCTTGACCTTGAGCTCCTCGATGGTGGCGCAGCCGAGATAGCCCATGCCGGAGCGCAGGCCGCCCACCAATTGGTGGATGCTCTCGGTCACCTGGCCCCGGAAGGGCACGCGGCCCACGATGCCCTCGGGCACAAGCTTCTTGCTCTTGTCCTGGAAGTAGCGGTCGGAGCTGCCCGCGTTCATGGCGTCGATGCTGCCCATGCCCCGGTAGATCTTGTAGGTGCGGCCCTGGTACAAAATGGTCTCGCCCGGGCTTTCCTCGGTTCCGGCGAAGAGGCTGCCCATCATGCAGGTGTCGGCCCCGGCGGCCAGGGCCTTGACCACATCGCCGGAGAACTTGATGCCGCCGTCGGCGATGATGCACTTGCCCGCCTCGCGGCAGGCTTTTCCCGCCTCCAGGATGGCCGTGATCTGCGGCACGCCCACCCCGGCCACGATGCGCGTGGTGCAGATGGAGCCCGGCCCGATGCCGACCTTGACCGTGTCCACCCCGGCCTCGATGAGGGCCTTGGCGCCTTCATACGTGGCCACGTTGCCGCCGATGAGCTGGGCCTCGGGGAAGGTCTCGCGCAGGACGCGCACGGCGTCCAGGATGTTCTTGGAATGCCCGTGGGCCGAGTCGAGCACGATGAAGTCGCACCCGGCGCGCAGGAGCGCCTCGGCCCTGGACACGCCGTCCTGGCCCACGCCCACGGCCGCGCCCACGCGCAGGCGGCCCTTGTCGTCCTTGCAGGCGTTGGGGTACTTCTTGACCTTCTCGATGTCCTTGATGGTGATCAGGCCCATGAGCTTGTCGTCGTCGTCCACCACCAGAAGCTTCTCGATGCGGTTCTGGTGCAGCTGGCGCTTGGCCTCCTCGTCGCTGATGCCCTCGGGCACGGTGATGAGGTTGCGGCTGGTCATGACCTCGGACACCGGGGTCGCGGGCTCGGTGACGAAGCGCACGTCGCGGTTGGTGACGATGCCCACCAGCTTGTCGCCGCGGACCACGGGCAGGCCCGAGATGCGGTACTCGCTCATGAGGGCCAGCACCTTGCCCACGTTGTCGTCCGGGTGCACGGTCACGGGGTCGTGGATCATGCCGGACTCGCTCTTCTTGACCTTGTCCACCTCGCGCACCTGGTCGCGGATGCTCATGTTCTTGTGGATGACGCCCACCCCGCCGTGCCTGGCCATGCTGATGGCCATGCGCGCCTCGGTCACGGTGTCCATGGCGGCGGACAAAAGCGGAATGTTCAACCTGATGCCCGGCGTGAGCATGGTGCCCACGTCGACCGAGTCCGGCAGGACCTCCGAGTAGTCCGGCAGGAGCAGCACGTCGTCGAAGGTGAGCGCTTTGCCGATGATCTTGTCCTGCATGGTCGTTCTCTCCCGTTTCTCCCGGCGTTGCTCCGGGTTTCGAGTGCGGCTGAATGTCGTTTAGAGCCCCAGATATGCCTTCTTGACCTCGTCATTGGCAAGGAGCTTGTCGCAGGAATCTTCGAGCGTTATGCGCCCGTTTTCCATGACATAGCCCCTGTGCGCCGCCTTGAGCGCCTGATTGGCGTTCTGCTCCACCAAAAAAATCGTGGTGTTGGACTCGCTGTTGATCTGCTTGATGATGGCGAAGATCTGCCGGATGATCAGCGGGGCCAGGCCAAGGCTCGGCTCGTCGAGCAAAAGCAGCTTGGGCCGGGCCATGAGCGCGCGGCTGATGGCCAGCATCTGCTGCTCCCCGCCGGAGAGCGTGCCGCCCAGCTGCCCGCGCCGCTCCAGCAAAATGGGAAACAGGCCGAAGACCTGGTCCAGGTCGGTCTTGATGCCCGCCTTGTCGATGCGCAGAAACGCGCCCATGTCCAGGTTCTCCTGCACGGTCAGGTCCGGGAAGATGAGCCGACCCTCCGGCACCTGGCAGATGCCGCGCGCCACGACCTTGTCCGGGGACACGCCGCTTAGGCTTTGGCCCTGGAACAGCACCTGGCCGTTTCTGGGCGGCACAAGGCCGCAGATGGTCATGAGCGTGGTGGTCTTGCCCGCGCCGTTGGCCCCGATGAGGGTGATGATCTCGCCCTCGCCGACCTTGATGTTCACGTCGCGCAGGGCCTGGATGTTGCCGTAGAAGGCGTCGATGTGTTTGAGCTCAAGCATCGCTGTCCTCGCCCAAATAGGCCCGGATGACCTGCGGGTCCTCGCTGACCTCTTTCGGGGTGCCGGTTGAGATGATGCGGCCATATTCCATGACATAGATGCGGTCGGACAGGCTCATGACCATCTTCATGTCGTGTTCGATCAAGAGCACGGAGACCTTGAACTCCTCGCGGATGCGGATGACCATCTGCTTGAGCTCCTCGGTCTCCTGCGGGTTCATGCCTGCGGCGGGCTCGTCGAGAAGCAGCAGAAAGGGCTCGGTGGCCAGGGCGCGGGCTATCTCCAGCCTGCGCTGCGCGCCGTAGGGCAGGTTGCGCGCGTACTCGTTGGCCAGCTTCTCCAGGCCGACCTTGGTCAGCATCTCAAAGCTCTTGTCCACCACCTCCTGCTCCTCGCGCCGGGTGCCCGGCCCGCGCAGAACCGCGCCGAGGATGCCCGTGCTGGTGCGGCAATGCCGCCCGATCATGACGTTCTCCAGCGCCGTCATGGACGGGAAGAGCCGGATGTTCTGGAAGGTGCGGGCCATGCCCAGCTCGCACACCAGGTTGGTGCGCATGCCGTTGATTCGAATACCATCAGCTCGTTTCGGCTTGCCGCTTTTCGGGTAGGCCGTGATCTCGCCCTCGCTCGGGGTGTAGATGCCGGTGATGCAGTTGAAGAAGGTGGTCTTGCCCGCGCCGTTGGGGCCGATGAGCGCCACCACCTCGCCTTGGCGCACGTCCACGTCCACCTCGGAAAGCGCGCGCAGGCCGCCGAAGTTCATGCTCACGTTGCGCACGGAGAGCACAGCCTGGCCCGCGTTCTGGCCGTTCATGCCGGTTGGGTTCTGCGCCATGCCCTAGCCCGCCGCTTCCACATTGATTGTGTAGACCTTGCGCTTGGCGCGCACCAGCCCCTCGGGCCGGAAGACCATGATCAGCACCATGGTGGCCCCGAAGATGAGCATGCGGTACTCGGAGAAGGCGCGCAGATACTCGGGCAGGAGCATGAGCAAAAACGCGCCCAGGATCACGCCCAGGACCGAGCCCATGCCGCCCAGCACCACGATGGCCAGGATCATGGCCGACTCCATGAAGGTGAAGCTGGCCGGGTTGATGAAGGTCGTCTTGGCCGCGAAGACCACGCCCATGAGCGCGGCCAGGGTGGCGCCCAGGGAAAAGGCCATGAGCTTGGCCCTGGTGTTGTCGATGCCCATGGCCTGACAGGCGATCTCGTCCTCGCGCAGGGCCAGCCAGGCCCGCCCGATGCGCGAGTCTTTCAGCCGGGCCGTGACGAAGATGGTCAACAGCACGAGCGCCAGCATGATGTAGTACATGTAGGTGGTGGCCTGCTCAACAGAGTAGCTGATGCCGAACAGACCGGGCCGGTCGATGTTGGAGATGCCGCTGGGGCCGTACGAGAAGGCGCTCCAGTTCTCCAGCACCAGGCGGATGATCTGCCCGAAGCCCAGGGTCACGATGGCCAGATAGTCGCCGCGCAGGCGCAGCACCGGGAACCCGAGCAGGATGCCGAAGAACGCGCCCATGACCGCGCCCAGGGGCAAAACGGCCCAGAAGCCCAGGTGGAAGTGGTGGTTCAAAAGCGCGTAGGTGTATGCGCCCACGGCGTAGAAGGCCACGTACCCGAGGTCCAGCAGGCCCGCCAGGCCCACGGTGATGTTCAGCCCCAGGCCCAGCACCACGTAAATCAGCGCGCTGACCAGGATGTTCGTCTGGTAGAGCGAGAAGAACCAGGGGAAGGCCACGGCCACCAGCAGGCCAAAGGCCATAAGCGGGCGGGTGATGCGCGGGTCGGCCAGCATCCCGGCCAGGGCCGAGACGCGCTCCACGGTCTCCAGCTCCTTCTTGGCCTGGCTTTTGTTCCGGCGCTCCATCATGGCGTACCAGGCCAGGGCCAGCACAAAGCTGCCCACGGCCATGTAGGCCAGGTGCATCCAGCGCCAGGTCACGGTCTTCTCCACCGTGTCCACGCGGATGACCATGATCGGCAGGGTGAGGAAAGAGAGCCACACGGCGGCCACCAGGGCCTGCTTCACATGCCGGACAACATGCCGGACGACGTTCTGGATGGGGTTCTGGATGGGGTTCTGGATGATGTTCGCTCGCTCCATGACGCTACACCTTTTGCGCCCGCTGCTTGCCCAAGAGGCCTGCGGGCCGGAAGATCAGGATGACCACGAGCAGGAGAAAGGCGAAGACGTCCTCGTAGTCGCTGGAGATATAGCCCGTGGCGAAGCTCTCGGCCCAGCCCAGCACCAGCCCGCCCAGCACGGCGCCGGGGATGCTGCCGATGCCGCCCAGCACCGCCGCAGTGAAGGCCTTGATGCCCGCCAGAAAGCCGATGGCGAAATTGATCTGCCCGACGTGGGCCGCGATGAGCACGCCGCCCACGGCCGCCAGACTCGAACCGATGATGAAGGTGACGCTGATGACCTGGTCCACGTTGACCCCGACGAGCATGGCCATTTTCCTGTTCTGCGCGGTGGCGCGCATGGCCTTGCCCATGCGCGTGAACTTGATGAAGAAGGTCAGCGCGATCATGACCACGAGCGAGGTGGCGATGATGAACAGGTCCGAGGTGCCCAGGTAGTTGCTCACGGCGTCCATGAAGGCCAGTTCCGGGATGAGGCGGGGAAAGGGCAGAAAATCCGGGGTCTGGGCCAGCATGATGTAGTTCTGGAGCAGGATCGACATGCCGATGGCCGAGATGAGCGGGGCCAGGCGCGGCGCGCTGCGCAGCGGCTTGTAGGCGATCTTCTCCACCGTGTAGCCGTAGGCGGCGGAATACAGCACCGAAACAACCAGGGCGATGGCCAGGATGGACAGCACGGGCCAGCCAAGGGTGGTCAGCACCCCGGCCACGATGAGGCCCATGAAGGCGCCGATCATGTAGATCTCGCCGTGGGCGAAATTGATGAGTTCGATGATGCCGTAGACCATGGTGTAGCCGAGCGCGATGAGGGCATACACGCTGCCCCGGCTCAAGCCGCCGAAAAAGAGCTGCAGAAAATATTCCATTGAGAAAACCACCTGGCCGCCCGGACAGGATCCAGGAGCGGCCTTACAAAACCAGGGGACGGGCGCATCTGACGCCCCCGCCCCCTGGCAGATTTTCGCGCGCCCGAACGCCGGGCGGCAAAGGCTACTTCACCAGTACGTACTTGCCGTCCTTCACCTGGTAGACGGAGAAGCTCACGCCCTCGGCGTCGCCCTTGGCGTCGAACTTGATCTTGCCCACCGGGGTCTCGACATATTCGCTGTGCAGGGCGGCCACGACCTTGTCGTAGTCGGTGCTTCCGGCCTTGGCCACGGCGTTCAGCAGAGCCTGGGCTGCGGCGTAGGCCTGGGAGTAGAAGGCGCCCGGCTCGGAGCCGAATTCCTTCTGGTGGTCGGCCAGGGCCTTCTTGAAGACCGCATTGTCGGCCAGGATCTGGGGGCCGGTGGCGTACACGCCCTCGGCGTCCACACCGGCGGTCTTGATGAAGGTGTCGTCCTTCACGCCGTCATCAGACACGAAGGCGATCTTGAGGTTCTTCTTGTGCATCTGGGTGACGATCTTGGAGGCCTCGGGGTGGTAGCCGCCGAAGAGCACGCAGTCCGCGCCAGCGGCCTTGATCTTCTGGATCACGGCGGAGTAGTCCACGCCGCCGGGGGTGATGCCCTCGAACATCACGACCTTGGCGGCCTTGCCGTCCTCGATGGCCTTCTTGGCGCTCTCGGCAAAGCCCTTGCCGTAGTCGCCCTTGTCATGGATCACGGCGATCTTCTTCAGCTTCAGCTCGGCCGTGGCGAAGTTGGCGGCGGCGTTGCCCTGGATCAGGTCATAGGAGATGGTGCGGAAGAAGTTGGGGTAGTCGCCGCTCTGGGTCAGCTCGGTGCTGGTGGCCGAGGGGCTCATGACCACGACCTTGGCGTCCTTGTAAATTGGCAGGGCGGCCTTGGTGGCGCCGGAGCAGATGTGGCCGATGACGATGGCGACCTTCTCGCTCACGAGCTTGGTGGCCGCGTTGGTGGCCAGCTCAGGCTTGCACTGGTCGTCCATGGGCAGCACTTCGACCTGCATGCCGTTTACGCCGCCCTTGGCGTTCCATTCCTTGGCCACCAGCTTGGCGGCGTTGACAGAAGGCAGGCCGTACGAGGCCAGGTCGCCCGACTGGGCGCCGGCCACGCCGAGCACCAGCTTCTTGGCCGCAGCGGCCTCCTGCTTGGGCGCCTCGGCCTTTTTCTCGTCTTTTTTCTCGCCGCAACCAACGGCAAGGATGCCCGCCAGGGCCACGCCCAGAACCGTCACGATCCATTTCGACTTCATGCGAGTCCCTCCAGATGAGTTCTGTCAACAACATTCGCCACATATAACCCAGGCGCAGAACCAGTCAGCCCACCACCACGTTGCCCTTGAAGCCGGGTATTTTAAAGAGATATCCGGCCATGTCAAGGCGCGTTGCCCGGCTTCTGGACTGCCTAGGGCTTGCCGCCGTGCGCCAGCTCCTCCTCGGCGCTCTTGAGGATCTCCGGATCGTCGGAGCCCAGCTGGACCACCTTGCGGAACTCGGCGTCGCCCTCGGCGGGCTTCTTCAGGTAGTGCTTGAGCAGGATGCCCATGTTGTAGTGGGCCAGCACGTCGCCGGGCTCCTTCTTGAGCACCAGGTCAAAGGACTTGCGGGCCAGGGGGTACTCCTTGCGCTCGAAGCGCACCATGCCGAGCGCCCGGTGCACCTGGACGTCGCCGGGGGTCAGCTTTTCGGCCTTGTCCAAAAACTCCAGGGCCTTGTCCCAGGCCTGCATCATCATGAAGGTGTTGCCCAGCTCCAGGAGCACCTTGGGGTCGTTGGGGTTCTTCTCCATGGTGCCCATGAGTTCGCGCAGGCGCTCGGTGTCGATGCCGGCCATTGCTCCACCCATCGGCCCGCCCATGGGACCGCCCATCGGTCCGCCTGGGCCGCCCCGGCCCGCGCCCATGCCGCCGCGCTCCGGCTTGACCTCCACGATAAGGCCCGCGCCCTGCAGGCGGTAGGCGAAGGAGCCCGCGAACATGGCCAGCAGGGCCGCCAGCAGGGCCGCCAGCACCACCTTCTGGGCCCGGCTCAGGGCCGGGGTGGCCGGAGCAGAAGAAACGGAAGTATCAGTCATTGCGCTCACGCAGCATCTCCAGATGTTTGAGGCGTCTGTCCACGGCCCGGACGCGCAGCACCAGCCAGGTGCCGTACGCCGCCAGGGCAAGCCACACAGCGGCATTGGCCGCCACAAGATATCCGTTCATATCGAGCCCTCCCGGCCCAGCAGCAGGGCCTGGGCGCGCTCCTCGGCCCGGCCCAGGCGGTAGCGCAACACAAGCAGCAGCAGCCACAGGAGGCCAAAGGCCAGCAGATTCACCAGCACTGTGTGCCACATCTCCGGCTCCAGGCCGCCGCCCTGGCTGGCCAGCACCGCCGGGTGCACGCTGCGCCAGATGCGCGCGGAATAGAACACCAGCGGCACGTCGAGAAAGGCCACCACACCCAGCACCGCGCAGACCATGGCCCGGCGTTCGCCGCCCATATCCGCCCCCCGCAGCACAAGATAGCCTGCGTAGACGAACCACATGATCAGCGTGGTGGTCAGCCTCGGGTCCCAGGTCCACCAGACGTTCCAGGCGGCCCGGCCCCAGATGGACCCGGAGATGAGCGCCAGGCCGGAGAGCAGCACGCCCAGCTCCGCCGCCGCACCCGCAAGGATGTCCGAACCGTGGCTGCGGGTCAGGATGTGGCGGATGCTGGCGCAGAAGACCACGAAAAAGCTCACCAGCGACCACCAGGCCAGCGGCATGTGGATGTAGAAAACCTTCTGCACCAGGCCCATGGTCTCCTCAATGGGCGCATAGGCCCAGATGAACCACTGGCCCACGGCCAGGGCCACAAGGGCGGCCAGGGCCAGGGGCGCCAGGGAGCATTGCCTCGGCTGCGTCATATTCGGCGTTGTCATATTCGGCGTTGTCATATTCGGCGTTGTCATATTCGGCATCTTCGCATTCGGCGTCGTCACATTCGACATGGTCACACTCCACGCGGCCTGCTGGCCGCTACTCTTCACCCGTGTACAGGAAAGGAAACAGAAATGCGCCAGCGGCGGTGAACACGGCGTCGAAGGCCACGATGACCCCGGTCCACAGGCCCTGGTCCGAGGCGACCTCGCCCGTGAAGACCCCGGCGAAGATGCGGATGCCGCCAAGGAGCACCGGCAAAAGCAGCGGGAACAGGATCACCGAAAACAACGACTCGCGCGAGCCCTGGCCCTGAGCCAGCGCGCCCAGAAGCGCACCCAGCGCGGCCAGGCCCCAGTCCACGCCGATGAGCGCCAGCAGCAGCAGGCCCCACGAACCCTTCACGTCCTGGCCCAGGAACACCGCCGCAGCGGGCAGGAACACGGCCTGGGACAGCAGCAGCAGCGAAAACCCGGCCAGGCCCTTGCCCAGCCACACAGAATGCTCCGGCAAGGGCGAGGACAACAGCCCCAGGCGGCAGCCCTGCCCCTCCTCCAGACTGAACAGGTCGTTGAACACCAAGACCAGCCCGAAGGCCGAGGCCAGCCAGAAGATGGCCGCCGCAGCCTGGCCCGAGACCAGCTCGCCCGTGGGCCGGGACAGCGAAAAGAGGAAGATCAGCAGCAGGCCGAGCAGCATGGCCTGCACCAGCCCCTGGCCGCCGCCTGCGGAGAGCCGCAGATCCTTGGCCGCGATGTGCCCGGCGCGCCTCAGCACGCAAGCCCCACTCCGCCGGATGCGGGGTCGAACCCCGAGGCCGGGCCGAAATAGGCCGCGCCGGAGTCCTTCAAAAAGAGCACGCTCTCGGCGCTGGGCAGGTCCGCCGCCAGATGGTGGCTGACCCAGACCACGCCCGCGCCAGAGGCTTTCAGGGCACCAATTTCGCGCCGCAAAAGCTCCTGAGAGGCCGGGTCCAGGCCGGTGCCCGGCTCGTCCAGAAACACCAGTTTTGGCTGGATCAGGAACACCCGGGCCAGGTTCAGGCGCTGGGCCATCCCGCGCGAGAAGGTTCCTGCGGGCTCGTCGATGACATGGGTGAGCCCCACGCGGTCGAGCACGGCGGCTATTTCCGCGCGCGTGGGCGTGCGCCCGTACATGCGGCCCCAGAAGGTCAGGTTGGCGCTGGCGGACAGGCGCGGGTACAAGAACGTGGCGTGCCCCAGGTAGGCGCAGTCCTCGGGCTGAACGCGCAGCTCGACCTCGCCCGCCGTGGGACGGCACAGGCCCGCCATGATCTTGAGCAGGGTGGTCTTGCCCGCGCCGTTGCCGCCGACCACCAGCAGGGCCTGCCCGGCGCAGACCTGGGCCGAAACATCGCGCAGCACCAGCTTGGAGCCGAAGAACTTGCCCACGCGGCGTATATCGGCGCGGATTTCGGCGCGGACTTCGCCCTGGCTTTCGGTCCCTGGGGGCGGGCCTTGGGTGCTGGCGCTCCCGCTCACGCTCCTACTCCTTGTCCTGGCCCGGCTTGCGGCGCTTGCGCCAGCCCAGGACGCACAGCGGCGCAAGACTGATCACGATGCCGCCGATCCAGATCCAGTTCACCAGCGGGTTCACGTTGACCTTGAGCGTGGCCCCGCCGTCCTCGGTCAGACCCAGCAGCACGGTGAAGATCTCGTCGCCCAGGCCGGGCAGCACCGCCACCTCGGCAAAGGGCTGCTCGTAGCCGCGGTACAGCCGCCGCTCCGGCACCACGGTGCCGATGACCCGGCCGCCTTTCTTGACCTCCAGCTCGGCGATGAGCTGGGCCATGTTGCGCGAGCTCTTCTCGTGCACGTCCTTCAGGGTCACGGTGTAGCCGCCGGTCTCAAAGGACTGGTTAACACCCAGGTCGCGCTCCGTGCTCAGCTGGTACGGGCCGGAAAAGGCCACGCCGAGCACCATGAGCCCCAGGCCCAGGTGGATGGCCGCAGCCCCCATGGACTGGCGCGTGCGCATCTCGGGCATGAGGCCGATGGCCAGCACCGCCGTGGTCATGCAGGACACCGCTCCCGCCGCGCCGATGAGCGCCAGCGGCAGCCGGTAGCCCAGGGCCGCGAACGCAGCAGCCGAGGCCGCGAAGGCGACGACGGCGGCGGCCAGGCCGCGCTTGTCGCGCACGCCGTCCTTCCAGCCCAGCCACGGGCAGATGGAGAACAACAGCGCCAAAAGCGCAAACAGCGGCAGGCAGACGCGGTTGTAGAAATGCGCGTCCAGGCCCACGGGCTTGGCGCTCCACAGCTTGCTGATGACCGGCCACATGGTGCCCAGGCCGACCACGAAGCCGAGCGCCAGAAGCGTCCAGGCGGCCACCACCAGCAGGCCCTCGCGGCTTAAAAGCCCGCCCAGGCTGCGCTGGCCGGAGGTTTCGGCCATGAGCGCGGCGGCCACGGAAAGGGCCGTGAGGAACAGGATGAAGGACAGAAGCGGCGCAGCCACCCCGCCCTCGCCAAAGGCGTGCAAAGACTCCACCACGCCGCTGCGCACCAGATAGGTGCCGAACACGCAGAGCACGAAGGTGAGCGCCATGATCAGGATGTTGCTTCTGCCCAGGGCGTTTCTGCGCGCGCCCACGATGGCCGTGTGCACAAAGGCCGTGCCCGTGCACCAGGGGATGAGCGAGGCGTTCTCAACCGGGTCCCAGGCCCAGTAGCCGCCCCAGCCCAGCTCCATGTACGACCACCAGCCGCCCAGGATGATGCCCGAGGTCAAGAAGACCCAGGCCAGGATGCTCCAGTTGCGCGTGGGGCGGATCCAGTCGGGCGCATCTCCGGACAGGGCCGCGCCCAGGGCTGCGCAGGCCGGGATGACATACACCGCGTAGCCCAGCAGGAGCAAGGGCGGGTGGAAGATCATGCCGGGATTGCGCAAAAGCGGGTTCATGCCCTTGCCGTCAAGCGGGGCGGGAAGGGCCTGCACAAAGGGGTTCACCCAGCAGGTGAGCATGAGCAGGAAAAAGGCCTGGATGACGAAGAACACGATCCAGAACCAGATTCGCGTCCGCTCGGAAAGCGCCCGGTAGCCCGGCGTGAACACGAACACCGCCGCCGAAAGCGCCATGACCACGGCCCAGAACAAGAGCGAGCCCTCGCTGCCGGCCCAGAAGGCCGTGACCACGTAGGCCAGCTCCAGGGTGCTGTCCACGTGGCTCATGACGTAATAGAAGCTGTAGTCGCGCAGAAGCAGCGCGCGCAAAAGGATGCCGCAGGCGAAGAGCAGCAGCGCGGTGATGGCCCACTGGCCGCGCTCGGAGAACACGAGGCGCTCCTGGCGGCCGGCCAAAAGCGCGGCTGCGGTCCAGCCGCCCAGGAACAGGGTGCCGATGAGGGCGAAAAGCATGGTGATGTAAGCGGTCATGTGCATGGCGCGATGCTCCGGTATAAGGACGCTTGGCGACGGGCCGGGAGCCTGCTCCCCGCCTGTGGGCCTAGCCCCTGTTCTGCTTCTGGTACTTGGAGGGGCACTTGGTGATGAGTGTGCTGGCCTGGAACACGCCGGTGGCCGCGTCCATGCCGCCCTCGACGATGACCTCGGACCCGGCCTTGAAGGTGTCGGGCACCGCGCCGCGATAGCGCACGCGCAGGGTCTTGTCCGGGGCCGTCTTGTCCAGCAGCGTGAAGCTGACGCCAGGGCCGGGCTGCATGGGCTCGATGCCGGCCGCCGCGACATTGCCGAACAGGCGGGCCTGCTTGAGCTGGCTTGCGTCCGTGGCCAGGGCCTCGCCCACATTGAGGAAATAGACGCTGTCCTTGGTCACGCCGGAGGCCACGAGGTAGCCCACCCCGGCCAGAAACAGCACCAGGGCTGCGACGTAGATGCCTTTTCCACCTTTGGTGGCCATATCCTTCCCGTTTCTCTTGCGTTGTTGGCTCTTCACTTCCGTACAACGTGCTGAGCGTCTTACGTGTTACGCCTGCGCTTGTCCACCCGGGCCGCCCGGGCCGCCAGCCTGCCCGGCGCGCGCCTCGGGCACCAGCTCGCTGCGGCGCAGCCGCGCCAGTTCGCGCATGTCCACCACCTGGTCGGTCTCGTCCACGATCTCGCTGCCGAGCATCTCCTCCAGCACGTCCTCCAGGCTCACCACCCCGGCCATGCCGCCGTATTCATCAAGCACCACGAAGAGGTGCATGCGGCTTTCCAGAAACTTGCGCAGCAGGCGGTCGAGCGTCAGGTTCTCCAGCACGAAGCGCACCGTCCGCATGAGGTCGGACAGGGGCGTGTCCAGGTGGTCGTTGGCTGCGGCCTCGTAGACCTGCCTGCGGTAGACCACGCCCACGATCTCCTCGGCGTCCTCGCCCTCATAGACCGGGATGCGCGTGTGCGGCCAGGTCTTGTTGACCTCCATGGCCTCGCCCACGGTCATCTCTGCGGGCAGCGAGAAGACCACCGTGCGCGGGGTCATGATGTCCTCCACGCGCTTGTCGTCCAGGGCCAGGATGTTGCGGATGGCCGACTCCTCGTAGGGCTTGAGGGTGCCCTGGCGGCGGGTCAGGGTCACCAGGGCGCGGATGTCGTCCTCGTCGGCCTCGGGCTCGGTCTGGCGGCTGCGGATGAGCCGCACCAGCCGCCCGAAGAGCCAGATCACCGGCAGGCAGACCCAGACCATGACCAGAAGCGGCTTGGCCAGGGCCGGGGCCAGCCGCCGGGCGTAGGCCACGCCCGTGGTCTTGGGCACGATCTCGCCCACGAGCAGGATGAGCAGGGTGAAGCCCGCCGTGAACAGGACCAGATACTGGTCGCCGAAGACGCGCACGGCGGCGGCGCCCGCCACGGCCGCGCCAGCGGTGGCGGCCACGGTGTTCAGGGTCAGGATGGCGGTGATGGGCTTTTCCACGTCCATGCGCAGGGCGTACAGAATCTCGCCGGCCTTCTTGCCCTCCTTGCGCATCCGCTCGATGCGGCTCAAGGGGAAGGAATAGAAGGCGGCCTCGGTGATGGAGCACAGGAAGGACACTGCCGTGGCCAGCGCAACCGCAAGGATGAGTTCGAACATAGTTTTATGACCGCTGGAGGCAAATATGCCTGACGCCGCCTGGCAATTTCCTACCAGCTTCCCCGCCCCAGCGCAACAGCCATAATCCTTGACTTGGCGGACATTCGCAGCCATTGTTTGCGATCAGGGGCGCTTTGCCCCAACCTCGGTTTCGCCTGGAGTCTTCAGCAATGGTCAGGGATTTTCCGGACAGATGGGTAGTGTTCCGCGCCAGCGCCCTGGGCGATGTGATCCTGACCACGGGCGTGCTGGACTGGTGGCGCCGCACCCAGGGCCTGCGCTTCACCTTCATCACCCGCAGCTCCCTGGCCCCGCTGCTTATGGGGCACCCCGCCGTGGACGAGGTCATCCCCGTGGCCCTGGACGAGATCGACGGCCGCGACTGGTGGCGCAAGTCCCGGCGCATCGCGGCGGACTGCTCGGGCATGGGCTTCATCGACCTGCACCGCTCCCTGCGCTCCCTGGCACTGACCCTGCACTGGGACGGGCCGTCCAGGGACTATCCCAAGTTCGGCCTGTCCCGGCGCCTGTACCGCCGCTTCCCCCTTGATTTCCTGGAGCGCCGCCTGAGCGCCCTCAACGTGCCCCAGCGCTACGCCCTGGCCCTGGACGCCACCCCGCCCCCGGTGGAGGAGCTCCGGCCCGTGATCCGCCTGTCCGAGGCCGAGGTTCTGGCAGCCCGGGCCTATCTTTCGCACATCGGCCTCTCCCGGCCCTTTGTGGCCCTGCATCCCTTCGCCACGCACCCGGACAAGGCCTGGCCCATGGGCTACTGGCTCTCGCTCATTCCGCTCATCGAGCGCGCCGGGCTGGACTGGATCATCGTGGGCAAGAACCCGGACCACCTGGAGGCCCTGGACGACCCGCGCAACCTCACGGGCCGCACGTCCCTGCGCGAAACCTGCGCGCTTTTGGCCCAGGCCAAGGCCCTGGTCACGGCGGACTCCGGCCCCATGCACCTGGCCACGGCCGTGGGCACCCCGGTGGTGGCGCTGTTCGGCCCCACGGCGCGGGTTTGGGGCTTTTACCCCAGCGGGCAGTACGACACGGTGCTGGAGCAGACCCTGTCCTGCCGCCCCTGCTCCCTGCATGGCAGCACCACCTGCCAGCGCGGCCGGGAGTGCCTCACCTCCATTGAGCCCGACGAGGTGGCGGCCCGGCTCTTCCACACCCTGGAGCGCTCCGCCGGGCCGGTCCCTGTCGCGCCTTAGCCCCGGCTGGGCCTGCGGCTCCCCCTTCCCCGCCCCATCGTCCTTCGCCCATCGCCCTTCACACTTCGCCCTTCGCCCATAGTCCAACGCCCTTCGTCCAACGCCCTTCGCCCAACGCCCTTCGCCCTTCGCCCTTCGCCCTTCGCCCATAGTCCCGGCCCACGCCGACGCCTTTGCGGCCTCCCGGCCTGGCCCCAGCCGGTCCGCGCCCTGCGCCGCCAATGAAGATGCGCCCTGCCTTGTCGGCATTTCCTGAACGACGTGTGCGGAGCCGGATCACGGACGATGCTCGCGCTGGCCGCGCCCCGGTTTCCAGCCGCATGCGCGGGCCGCTGCCACGGTTGCGCGACGGCACACGCCGCACACCAACGGCAAGGCCGAACGGTTCATCCAGGCGGCGCTTCGCAAGTGGGCTCACGCCACCTGTTCCCAGCCAAACGAAAAGCCAGCGGGTTGCCCTGCTGGCTCCATGAATACAATGTTTACAGGAATCACCAATCGCTACAGCGGACTCCGCCCATGGGCCGAACCGGCGGCGCTGTGAACAACTGCGCGCAACGCCGCAGCTAGCCCTTGGCCTTGGCCGCCTGCTCCGTGAGCGGGCAGGAGCCGTCGAGGACATAGCGCCCGGACAGGAAACAGTCGGCCATGGCGCGCACGCTCTTTTCGTCCACCATGAGCATGTCCGTCTGGCGAGTGAACTGCAGCAGCTTGCCCATGAGCCAGAGCTTCTCCAGGGTCTCCTCGGTGTCGCGCTTGTGCAGGCGGCCCACCACGCGGTCGCCCGTCACCTCCACGGAAAAATGAAGCCCCTCCAGGATCAGCCCGATGGCCCGGGCCCGGCGGGCGCGCTTGTGGTCGGCGGCGGCGCCGCCCTTGAACGAGAAGGTGATGTAGTTCTTGCTCTCGGTGCGGCCGCAGTAGCAGTCCAGCACGCCATAGTGGTAGCCCACGCGTGAGCTGAAGTTCAGGTACTTGTCGGAGATGATGGCGTAGCTGCGCTCGCCGAAGCGCTGGCCACCGGAGGCGGGGTTGCTGACCATCTGCTGGCCCATGACCGAGAGCAGGCCGCCCATCTGCACCGGCCTGGGCGTGGAGAGCTGCTCCTGGTCCAGCACCAGCCCGCCCAGCAGCGCGGCAAAGGGCCTGGAGACGACATCCTCGGGCCGCAGCACGCGGTGCTTCAGCGCTTCCGGGTCCACCCCGCCGCCCAGGTCGATGACGTACAGGTCGAGCCCGGTCTGGGCGCGCAGGCGCATGGCCACACCGGACTCGCCCGAGGCCATGTCGCTCAAGGTGAACATCTCGCCGTAGGAGCGCTCGTGCAGCAGACGCATGATGTCGTGCAGGCTGGCGCAGTCGCGCGCGCGGAAGTCCGGGGCCTTGGGGTCGGTGAGGCGCAGGGGCACGATGTGCCGGGCCACGCGGGTAAGCACATCAAACACGGGCGTTCCGGTCATGAGGGTCGTCTTCTCGGCCTTGAAGGCCAGCAGCTCCTCCACCACCCCGGCGTAGACCTTGCCGGTGTAGGCGTCCACCGTGACCACCTGTCCAGAAGGAATGTCGCGCATGGCGCTGCCCAGCCCCAAAATCGTGGGCACGCCGAACTCGCGCGAGAGCGAGGCCATGTGCCCGGTGATGCTGCCCGAATCGGCCAGGATGGCCTGGGCCTTCTGCATGACCACCATGAACTTGGGCGAGGAGTGCGCCGCCACCAGCACCCCGCCCTCGGGAAAGCCGCCCAGGTCGTCGTCGTTGCGCACCAGGAAGGCCGGGCCGGAGCCCACGCCAGGCCGGGCCACCTCGCCGCCCTGGACCAGGACGGTGCGGCCCTCGACCACCGGCATGCCCGCCGGAATGCCCTGGCTGCCGGGCACCAGCCCCAGCGGACGCGACTGCAACACCAGCAGCTCGCCCGAGGCCGGCAGCGCCCACTCGATGTCCTGGGCCACGCCGTAGTGCTTCTCCAGGCGCAGGGCATACCCGGCCAGGGTGCGCACCTGGTCCGGGGTCAGGCAGGGCTGGCCCTGCTGCTCCTGCGGCACGGGCTCCTCCACCAGGGTTCCGCCGGGCGCGCAGACCAGCCGCACCGGCTTTTCCGCCACGCGCAGGTCCATGACGGCCAGGTCCTGCCGCGCCACGGACAGGCTGTCCGGGGTCACCACCCCGTCCACGGCGTAGGGGCCCAGGCCCCAGACCGCGTTGATGAGGATGCGGTCGTCGCCCGCGTGGAAGGGGTGGCGCGTGTACATGATGCCGCTGGCCACGGAGTCGATCATCTCCAGGCAGGCCACGCTCATGGCCATGTCCTCGTCCACGATGCCCTTGAGCAGGCGATAGGAGATGGCGCGCGGTGTGTACAGACTGGCCAGCACGTAGCGGTAGTTGGTCAGCAGGCGCTGGCGCGGCACGTTGAGCACCGAAAGGTACTGCCCGGCAAAGGAGAGTTCGCTGTCCTCGCCGAGTGCGCTGGAGCGCAGGGCCACGCGCAGGGCGTCGGGCGTCTGCCCGCACTCGTGCGCCAGCCTGGCGTGGGCCGCGACGATCTCCTGCTCCAGGTCGGCGGGCAGCGGCGCGGTCAGGATGGCCCGCTGGATGTCCTCGCTGGCCTCGTCCAGGGAGGCGGGATCGTCGGGGACGATGGCCAGCTTGATGCGCTTGATCTCGTCCCACAGCCCGGCCTGCCCGAAGAAGTGGCGGAAGGCGCTGGTGGTGATGGCGAAGCCGCGCGGGACCGGCAGCCCGACGCGGTTTCTGACCTCGCCCAGGTTGGCGCTCTTGCCGCCCACGGCGTCCACCATCTCCCTGGTGACCCGGGAGTATTCCAGGATGCGCTCCTGGTCCAGGGTGTCCTTGCGCGATTCCAACTCGGCCTTGATGCGCTCGGAGATCTCCTCGACCTTGGCGCGCAGGTTGGGGTTGGGCTTGCCAGAGAGGCTTTCGAAGCTTCCGGCCAGGCGCAGGGCGTGGAACACGGCCCGCGTGGCCTGGGTGCGCACATAGGACATGCCGAAGAGCTGGTGGCCCTGGAGCTTTATCTCCATGTCCGAGACGATCTTCAACAGCTCCGCATTGGACTCCAGAAGCTCCTGAAAGTGCTTGTACTTCTTCCTGAAATGTTCTTGCATCGCGAGGTCGTCCGCACTGGCCGGGGCCTTGGCGAACAGAAAACGGAACAGCTTGCCCAGGCTTTCCAGAATCTCACTTCCCATGGCGCACTCCCTCTGAGATTGTCGCGCAGTCATCCTTGTCCATGGTTCGCGCAACACGCAATTGCGCGAATTTCGCGCAATCAGTTCGCGCAACCGGCTCGCGCAGGGTCAGGTTCGGCCACCCAATGCATCCGCCAAGGAATACTGTGTCGCCGGGCCCTTGCCTGTCTTGCGCAGCACCCCGGCCTTGACCAGGGCGTGCAGGTCGTACTGCGCCGTGCGCTGGGAGACCTCCGCCCCCAGGGCGTTCTGGTAGTCCAGCCGGGTGAAGCTGCCGCCTGCGCGGGCCAGGCTCATGGCCAGGTCGTGACGGGGGTTGCCGCTCTTTTCCTGTGGCTGGGCGCTGGGCGCTGGGCGCTCCGGCGGCCTTTTCGCGTTGTCCTGGGGCACGCTGTCCTGGGGCGGCATCTCCTGCGCCCTTTGCATGTAGGCCGTGGCGTCGGCCCCATCCCAGTTGAGCTGCGGGGAGAGCATGGCGTCGTCGAAAACCAGATCCTCGGCATAGAGCACGTCGCCCTCGGCAAAGGCCATGGCCCGCGTGAGGCAGTTCTTGAGTTCGCGCACGTTGCCGGGCCAGTCGTGGGCCATGAGCTTCTCCAGGGCCCCGCGCGAGAGCCCGACCTCGCCCCGACGGGCCTGCAGCCCGGATTCGCGGAGGAAATGACTGGCCAAAAGCGGAATGTCCTCCTTGCGCTGGCGCAGGGCCGGTGTCTGGATGCTGATGACCTTGAGGCGGTAGTAAAGGTCCTCCCGGAATTCGCCGCGCTGCACCAGCTCCATCAGGTCCACGTTGGTGGCCGCGATGACGCGCAGATTAAACTCCACCTCCTGGTCGCTGCCCAGAGGGCGGATGCGCCGCACGGACAGGGCCCGCAGAAGCGCCTTCTGGACCTTGTTCGAGGCCGTGCCGATCTCGTCCAGGAAGAGCGTGCCTTCGTTGGCGGCCAGAAACGCGCCCTTGCGGTCGGCGTTGGCTGCGGTGAAGGCGCCCTTGATGTGCCCAAACAGGGCGTCGAGCAGCAGGTTCTCGTCCAGCCCGCCGCAATTGATGGAGATGAACGGCTTGCTGGCGCGGCTGCTGAACTTGTGGATGCCCTCGGCCGTCAGCTCCTTTCCGGTGCCGGTCTCGCCCACCACGAGAACATCGGCCTCGGACCCGGCGGCCTTGCGGATCATGCTCTGGAGCGTGACCATGACCTGGCTCTGGCCGATGAGGTCGGGTATCTCGCCCACCAGCTTCCAGCCCAGGTTGGCCGGAAGCTCGCTGTCAAAGGACACCTTCTGGCGCTGGGAGACCATCTGGATGTGCTCGTCGCGCTGCCTGATCTGCTCCTGCTTGTCCTGGATGGACAGGATCATCTTGTTCAGGGCGTCCTTCAGGACCACGGATTCGCGGTCGTAGCTGCCCAGGCGCACCGGGCGCAGGGTCTTCTCCTCGAAGATGGCGCTGATCTCTGCGGCCAGGGTCAGCACGGGCCGCGTGATGAGCCGGCTGATGAAGATGACCAAGAGCGCGATGAGCGCCATGACCACTACGGTGATCACGGCCATGACGTCCATGTGCCGGAACTCTGCGGCATCGGCCAGGCGGCTGCGGTCCACGTAGGCCAGGCCGCCGATGATCTCGGCGTCTTTGTCCGGCTGGGCGTGGAAGTGAACCGGGGCAAAGACGATGAAGTGCTGGTCGCTCAAAATGCCCGCCGCTGTCGGCAGGTCCTCGGCGTCCATGAGCCCCTGCTGCCCGGCCTGCATCTCGACGATCATGCGCCAGTACGATTCGTGCCTGGTAGAGGGCCGGAAGGACTTGTTGTACTCCGGCATGCCGTAGTCGCCGGTCATGCCCAGGCGGGCTATCTCCACCGAGAGGCCCTTGTCGGGCTCCTCCAGGTTCTCGGACTGGAAGAGCATCCAGCCCTGGTCGTCGAAGAAGAAGCTGAAGCGGTTCTCGCTGGTGCGGGCAAAGGAGAACAGAGGCGATTTCGGCGAGTTGTACAATGACAGGATGTTGCGGAAGGCCGTGGAGTCGAGCGAGACGATGAGCTGCCCGCGCAGGCGCGACAGGGCGTCGAAAACCGGGGTGAGGATGCGGAACACGGTCAGGGTGCGGGCCCGGGGCGCGTCCGGGAAGGCCGAAGGCGGATAGGACACCTCCGTCAGCCCCGACAGGTGCGCGGCGCCCGGGTGCAGCTCCCGGACCTTCTGGGCCAGGGCGATGGGGCTGTTCTTGATGTACTGGTACTGGTCCTGGCTGATCTCGGCCATGTGGCTGTTCACGGGCACCAGCAGCATCGTGTCCGATGCGTTCAGGCCGACAAAGGCCAGCTCTGCAACCACGCCCGGGTGGAACACGTTCCACTGTCGGCAGGCGGCGGCCAGGGCCTCGCGGTCCACCTGGCCCGACTGCGCCACCACCACCAGACCCTTGCGGAAGAACTCCAGCAGCCCCTCAAAATCCCGCGCCTGGGCCAGGTTCTGGGTCTGCGCCGTGCGGTGCAGCGACTGGTTCAGGTACTTGGTGGAGTACCAGTTGGTGGCATAGCCGGTGAAGGCCAGGATCAGGGCGATGGACGGGATGAGGGAAACCAGGAGCTTCTTCTGCACGCTCCAGGTGGCGAAGAAATGCTCCCCGGCCTCGTTCTCAACCCTCGCACGATAGGGACTCCATGCCATTCCCCCACCCTCCCGGACAGACAGATGCTCATTCGCGCAAAACCACCCAAGCAGCCCCTGAAACACCTTGCGCAATACGCGCAATCACGCAGAGCGTTGTTTGCACGACTACGATATCTTCAATGATTCCGTCAAGCTTTTTCCAATGGCATAAGCCTTGCTATAAGGAAAATCACGAAAGACGGATCAAGCCGGTCGCGTGGGCATATGGTGGCGCCACGGTAGCCGGAAGAGTGGCAGGGGTCAATTTGGAGAGTTTATGTTTGAGAGGGAGGAACCCAATGAAAGCTCGTTTCATCAAGCTGTTCACCTGGTGCACGCTCCTGTGCCTCGCGTTGCCAGAGTTCGTGCTGGCCGGCGGCGGAGGAAAGATCGACAACATCGTCATCGTGGCCGACACGCGCAAGTTCACTGGCTGGGAGGCCTGGTGGACCAACCTGTACAATGAGAGCCATCTGTACTTCACACTGCTCACAATCGTCCTCATCCCGACCATCGGCGTGATCTTCGGCGTGATCGCAGACCTGCTGATGGGCTTGATCGGCATCGACCTGAAGTCCCGCGAGCTTGCGGAACACTAAACCAATCCAACTCAAGAGGAGAGTGCGATATGGAATGGTTGTACGTCCTCATGCCCATCGCGGGCGTGAAAATATTCTGGCCTGGCCTGATCATCCTTGGCGTGGGCGTTGGCATCATCGGCGGATTCTTCGGCATGGGCGGCGCGTGGATGGTGACCCCCGGCCTGAACATCCTGGGCTTCCCCATGGCTTTCGCCATCGGCACGGACATCGCCCACATGGCTGGCAAGAGCCTCATCTCCACCATGCGCCACGGCAAGTTCGGGAACGTGGACTACAAGCTGGGCATGATCATGCTCATAGGAACAGTGGTGGGCTTTGAAATCGGGGCCCAAATGATCATGTGGCTGGAACGAATGGGCAACGTTGAGAAGGTCGTGCGCTGGCTGTACATCGGCCTGCTCGCCTTCATTGCCTGGATGGTCTTCCACGACATCAATGTGCGCCGCAAGAAGGACAGTGCCGCGCGCGCCGCGGGCCAGGAAGTCGACAAGCTGTCCACCGGCATCGAGTGGCACAAGCACTTCCACGCCATCAAGATCCCGCCCATGATGCACTTCAATGAAGCCGGCGTGTACTGCTCCATGTGGCTGCCCGTGTTTGTGAGCTTCCTCACCGGCTGGCTGGCTGGCATCCTGGGCATCGGCGGCGGTCTCATCCGCATGCCCTCGCTGATCTACATCGTCGGCTGCCCGACCCACGTGGCCGTCGGCACCGACCTGTTCGAAGTCATGATCTCCGGCCTGTACGGCGCTGGCACCTATACGTATAAGGGCCGCACCGAACTCGTGGCCGCCGTGATCATGCTCATCGGCGCCTCCATGGGCGCTCAGGTGGGCGCTGTGGCCACCAAGTACATCAAGGGCTACGGCATCCGCATGGCCTTCGGCTTCGCGGTCCTCGGCTGCATGGTGTCCATCCTGCTCAAGCTCGCGGCCAAGGCCTGGAGCATCCCCATCCTGGACGACGTGGCCACAGCGGTCGTGCTGATCGTCGTGTCCGCGCTGTCGCTGTACATCTTCCTCAAGTTCCTCGCCGGCTGCAAGGCCGAGGTCGCGATGAAGGCGGCCAAGGGCTAGGCGCAACACGCTGCTGCGCTGGAAACACACCGCACTGAGCATAACCGAAGGAGATTGGATATGACCGGCAAAAGCATGTGGCGCACCCTCCTCGTGGCCCTGCCCCTGGTGCTGCTCCTGGGCTGCACCGACTACGGCAAGGTCGATCAGGGCCGGGTGATCAAATACGATCCCGAGACCAAGACCATGACCTTCATCCGGGACAAGGCGAATGACGCACAGAACCCGGACTACACCTTCCTGCCGCCCGTCTCGTACGTGCTGCCCGACAACCCGGCCGAGGCTGGCCCGCTGCCCAAGGCTGGCGGCCGCATGAAGATCGACAACAAGAAGAACCAGATCATCATCTTCGACCCGGCCACGCAGAACTTCAAGACCATCGACTTTGTCATGATCGACTACAAGGAGAACATTGACAAGGAACACCCCCTTGTGTTCGACAAGGACGCTGGCAAGGCCAAGAAGTTCCCCGTGGTGGACAAGGACAAGAAGACCGTGACCATTTACTCCGGTCGCCAGAAGACCCTGTCCGTCATCCAGCTGCCGGAAGAATACTTCGCCATGCCTGAAAGCACCTGGGACTCCGGCGACGAAGCCCGCGTGTACTACAAGGACGAGGGCAAGGCCCTGCGCTACATGAACGTCTCCAAGACCAACATCTTCAAGAAGTAGCCATTACCGCACAGGCGGGCCGGGGCTCTCCCGGCCCGCCCCACAAGAAGCAGAAAGGAGCCCGGCCATGTTCTTCCGCGATGAGAACGAAACCCCCAGAATCAACATGAACGGACGCCAGAAGCTCTTCATCCTGGCGCTCGACTTCGTCATCATCGTCGAGCTGTGCATCGCCATGGCCAGCGCCACGGCCAACCCCGAGACATTCACCCCGTCCTTCATGCGCACCTTCTTCTCCCTGTTCGCGCCCACAGCCCTGGCCGGGTTCTTCGGCTACCGCAGGCTGCGCGACCGCACGGAAAACGCCCCCTCATGAGCTTCGCCTCCCTGGCCGCGCAGCGCAGGCTCGCGGGCCTCGTCGGCTGCGGCGTCATGATCCTGATCGTGGCCGCCCTGGTGGACGGCATGATCGCCGGAGGCCTGAAAGACCCCTTCCACCTCGACCTTCTGCCGGGCCAGAGCGTGATGCTGAGCGAGCGCATGCCTGTCGGCGCGGAGCGGCTGGAGGACATCAGCCTGCGGGCGTCTGCCCCCGGAATCTCCCTCCGCCTCCAGGAGACCTTCTCCGGCTTCTGGCTGGGCGGCACCCTCTGGCGTGCAGAGGCTACGCTGTCCGCAAGCCTCCCGGTGGGCGACTACAGCGTGGCCACCTTCCACCACAACGGCAGCGCCGCCTCCCCGCCGCAGGTCTTCACCCTGCGCGTGCACAAGGACGTCCACGCCATCCAGGCCGCGTCGGGCTCGCTCTCCACCCGCAGCCTGGGCCTTTCGCCCTACCAGCTGGCCCTGTACCTGCTGGGCCTGGCGCTGCTGCCCATGGCCGCCAGCTTCGTGCTCTCCCGCAAAATCAGCCGGGCGTTGCGCCAGGAACGCATGGCCGAGATCTTCCGCGCCAGGGCGGCGCAGCCCGGCGAAACAGAGGGCCAACGCATCTCCTTCTGCCCCGGTCCGGGCCACGGGCTGACCCCGGGCAGCCTGGTGGAGGTGCTGGACGAGCGCGCCAAGGGGCTGCTCGGCATGGCGGAAGTGATTGAGGTCACAGGCGAAAACATCGAGGCCAGCATGCACGGCGGGGTGCAGGTGCGTCCCGGCTCCCTGGTCCGGTTGCCCCGCCCGCGCTGATTTCTCATTTGCCGCAATCTCCTGTATGGTCCGCTTGCGTGTCCGCGCCAGCACGGCTGCGTGCGTGAACATGCGCGTGCTCTTTCCCGGTCCAAAAACTGCGCCCACGCGCTCAGGACCGGCACCTGATCCTGCATGCGCAAGCCCCGGCCAGGCCAATGGTCCTGATTCCAGAAGGCGCTTCATGGAGTTGAGGGGAGGATGCAGCACATGCTTGACGCCTACATCGGCCTCTTGATCTTCTGGCCCATGGCCGCCGGGCTGGCCTGCCTAGGCCTGCGCCGCCCGGCCGCGCGGTCCGCGCTGGTCATGGCCAGCGCCGCCATTCTGGCCGCCGCCGCCCTGGGGCTGGCCAGCCAGACCCCACTCACGGCGAACCCGGCCTTTTTGTCCTCCAGCACGGCCCTTGCCGTGGCCCAGGCCCTGGGCTTCCTTTTTCCGGCCTATTTTCTGTACACTGGCCTGAGGGAAAAACACGCGCTCGTCATCGTCTTCGCCCTGTGCCAACTCGGCCTGGCCGCCTTTGGCGCCTTCGGCCTGCCCGCACCGGCCGAGGCCAAGGCCGCCGTGGTGGTCGACGGCCTGTCTTTGGCCCTGGTCCTGGTGGTTTCCCTGATTGGCCCGCTCATCAGCATCTTCGCCCTGCCGTACATGGCGCACCATGAACAGCACCTGGGCCCGAAGATCTCGCGCCAGCCGCAGTTCTTCCTGGTCCTGCTGGCCTTCCTGGGCTTTATGAACGGTCTGGCCCTGGCGGGCGGCCTGCACGTCTTCGCCGCCTGCTACGAGGGCACCACGCTGTGCTCCTTCCTGCTCATCGGCCACGACAAAACGCCCGAGGCCCGGCAGAGCGCCCTGCGCGCCCTGTGGCTGAACAGCCTGGGCGGCGTGTTCCTGCACACGGGCATCCTGCTCATCCAGAAGCAGTTCGCCCTGGCCGACATCCAGGCCATCGCCACCCCGGCCCTGTGGACCGGGACTTCCTCACAAGCCCTGGGCCTGCTCCCCCTGGCCCTCTTGGCCGTGGCCGCCTGCGTCAAGTCCGCACAGCTGCCCTTCCAGTCCTGGCTGCTGGGGGCCATGGTCGCGCCCACGCCGGTTTCCGCGCTGCTGCACTCCAGCACCATGGTCAACGTGGGCGTGTTTGTGTGCCTGCGCCTGGCCCCGGTGCTCGCAGGCACTTCCACAGGCCGCCTGCTGACCCTGGCCGGGGCCTTCACCTTCCTGGCCGCCTCGGCCCTGGCCCTGGGCCAAAGCAACGCCAAGAAGATCCTGGCCTACTCCACCCTGGCCAACCTGGGCCTGATCATCGCCTGCGCGGGCATCGGCACGGCTGCGGCCATCGCCGTGGGCACGGTGCTGCTGGTCGTCCACGCCGCCACCAAGGGGCTGTTGTTCCTCTGCGTGGGCGACCTTGAGCAGGCCATCGGCAGCCGCGACCTGGAGAACCTGCGCGCGGCGGTCGCCACATCCCCGCTGACGGCCCTGGCCGCCGCCGCCGGGTCCCTGGCCATGGTCCTGCCGCCGCTGGGCATGCTGGCGGGCAAGTGGGCCGTGCTGGAGGCCGCCACAGCCAGCCACGCGAGCCCGCTCGCGGCCACCGTGGTCATGCTGGCCGTGGTCATGCTGGCCGTGGGCAGCGCGCTGGCCGTGGTCTGCTGGGTGCGCTTCACCGGCACCCTCTTGAGCGGGGTTGCCGTGGGCCAAGTCACAGCTCCGCAGACCACACCGAAACCTGGGCAGACCTCAAGCCTTGCCAGCGGTTTTACAACCAGCCCGTCCGCCAGCCCGTCCGCCAGCCTGTCCGCCAGCCTGTCCGCCAATCTGGCCGCCAATCTGACAACCGGCCCCATCCTGACCATGCTGGCCGGGGCCGTGGGCCTGGGCCTGGCCGCACCCTGGCTCAACGCCCTGCTGCTGCCCGCCGGACAGGGCGACCCCCTGGCCGGGGGCTGGTGGCTGCTGCCTGGGCTCTTCCTCGTGGCCCTGCCGACCTGGGCCCTGGGCCTGCGCGCGCGGGCCCGCCAGAGCGCGGTCAGCCCGGCCAGCCCGTATCTCGGCGGGCTGCCGTCGGTTGCGCCCGGCAGCTTTGTCGGCGCGCTGGGGCGCAGTTGGACCCTGACCGAGGGCAACGAGTACGCCCCGGAATTCTTTGGCGAGGCGCGGCTGACCAAGCTCGCCGGAGCGCTGGCTGCCGCGCTGCTGCTGGCCCTGGCCGGAGGCGCGCTGTGACCCTGCGCACCGTCATGCTGGCCCTGGGCGGACTGGTGCTGGTTCCGCTGGCTGGCGGCCTGCTGGCCGGGCTGGACCGGATGCTCTCCGCGCGCCTGCAATCGCGCCTGGGCCCGCCCCTCTTCCAGCCCTTCTATGACGTGGGCAAGCTCTGGTCCAAGGTCATCGCCCCGGCCAGCCAGTGGCAGGGCCTGTTCGTGCGCTGGGCGCTCGTGGCCTCCCTGGCCTCGGCCGTGCTCCTGGCCGCCGGGGCCGACCTGCTCCTGTGCTTCTTCGTCCAGGCCGCCAGCGCCAGCTTCGTGGCGCTCGGCGCGTTCTGCGGCAACTCGCCCTACGGCAAGCTCGGCGCACAGCGCGAGCTGTTCCAGCTTTTGGCCTACGAGCCAGTGCTCCTGGTCGGCATCCTCTGCCTGGCCAAGGCCGCGGGCGGCTTCGACGCCGCAGGCATCATGGCCGCGCACGGCCCGCTGCTGTTCCGGCTGCCGCTTGTGGCGCCGGGCCTCATCTTCGCCCTGCTGGTCAAGCTGCGCAAGTCGCCCTTTGACCTGGCGGCCAGCCACCACATGCACCAGGAGCTGGTGCGCGGCGTGTACACGGACTACGCCGGGCGCGACTTCGCTCTGCTGGAGCTGGCCCACTGGACGGACGTAGGCGTGACCCTGTGTATCTGCTCGCTCGTGTGGGCCACCGGCCCGCTTGCGATGGTCGCCACCGGCCTGGCGTTTCTGCTGGCGGTGGTGCTCATCGACAACGTCACCGCGCGGCTCACCTGGCGCGCCATGCTGGGCCGGGCTGCGCCCCTGGCCCTGGCCCTGGCCGCGGCCAACCTTGTCTGGCTGTACCTGGAGTAGGCCCATGCTCAAACGCTTCCTCAAGACCGCCCAGGTCAGGTCGCCCTGGCTGCTGCACTTCGACTGCGGCTCGTGCAACGGCTGCGACATCGAGACCCTGGCCTGCCTGACCCCGGTGTACGACGTGGAGCGCTTCGGCATCATCAACGTGGGCAACCCGCGCCACGCCGACGTGCTCGTGGTCACCGGCACGGTGAACCCCAGAAACGCGGTGGTCCTGAAAAACCTCTACGACCAGATGCCCACGCCGAAACTGGTCATCGCCATCGGGGCCTGCGGCTGCTCCGGCGGGGTCTTCCGCGAGGCCCCGAACGTCCTGGGCGGCATCGACACAATCATCCCGGTGGACGTGTACGTGCCGGGCTGCCCGGCCAAGCCCGAGGCCATCATGGACGCCGTGGTCACCGGCCTGGCCAAGCTCAAGGGAATTCTGGAGGCCAGCGCATGAGCACCACGACGACCACCGATCCGGCAAACATGAACACGGCAACCGTGACTGCGGCAACCATCGACCCGACGACAACCAATCCGTCAACAACCAATGCGACAGGCATCAACGCGGCAGGCATCAACGCAACAGGCATCAACGCGACGACCATGGCCCCGGCAGGGCTGTTGGCCGAGGCGGCCCGGCTCAAGGCCCTGGGCAACAGGCTGGTGACCCTGACCAGCGTGGAGCTGGACGAGACGCACATGGAGGTGCTGTACCACTTCGACAAGGGCCTGGCCCTGACCACCCTGCGCGTGCCCGTGGAAAAGGGCGGGACGCTGCCGAGCATCTCCGGCCTGTTCTTTGCCTCCTTCCTGGTGGAGAACGAGATCCGCGACCAGTTCGCCCTGACCTTTGACGGGCTGGTGCTGGACTATCAGGGCAGGCTGCTGAACGAGACCGCGCACACGACCACGAGCTCGCCCTTCTGCCGGTACCAGGTCCGGCGGGTGGACCCGGAGCCAGTGCCCGGCCCTGGACCCGGACCTGAGACTGAACCCGCCCCCGACGAAACGGAGGCCCGCTGATGGCCCGCACCGTGATCCCCTTTGGCCCGCAGCACCCGGTGCTGCCCGAGCCCATCCACCTGTCCCTGGTGCTGGAGGACGAGCGCGTGGTGGAGGCCCTGCCCACCCTGGGCTACGTGCACCGGGGCCTGGAGCTCTTGGCCGCCAAGCGCGACTGCACCCAGATGATCCAGATCGTGGAGCGCGTCTGCGGCATCTGCTCCATGCTCCACGCCATGTGCTACTGCCAGGGCCTGGAGCAGATGCTGGGACTGGAGGCCCCGCGCCGCGCCCGCCTGCTGCGCGTGGTCTGGAGCGAGCTGCACCGCCTGCACTCCCACCTGTTGTGGCTGGGCCTGTTTGCCGACAGCATGGGCTTCGAGGCCCTGTTCATGCAGCTGTGGAAGATCCGCGAGCGCGTCATGGACGTGAACGAGGCCACCACCGGCAACCGCGTCATCGTCTCGGTGAACGTCATCGGCGGGGTGCGCGCGGACCTGGACCAGGGCCAGATCAATTGGATCAGGGAGACCCTGGTGGATGTCGAGGCGGGCATCAAGAACCTGCAGGCAACCATCATGCACGACCCCACCGTGGGCAGGCGCACCCGGGGCATCGGCGTGCTGGGCCGGGAGGCCGCCTATGAGCTGGGCGCAGCCGGGCCCACCCTGCGCGGCAGCGGCTGGGCCCAGGACATGCGCCAGCTGAAGTACGCCGCCTTCGACGAGCTGGACTTCGAGCCCGTGGTGGAAACCGCTGGCGACTGCTGGGCGCGGGGCAGCGTGCGCTTCCGCGAGAGTTTGCAGTCCATGGACCTGGTGCGCCAGGCCCTGGGCAAACTCGAAGGGCAGGGGGTCGGCGGCGAGCTGACCGTGAAGGCCAAGGCCAAGCCCGAGGGCGAGGTCCTCACCCGGGTGGAGCAGCCCAGGGGCGAGTGCCTGTACTACCTGAAGGGCAACGGGACGCTGTTTCTGGAGCGCGTGCGCATCCGCACCCCGACCTTCGCCAACATCCCGGCCTTGACCGCCATGCTGCCGGGGCTGGACTTCGCGGACGTGCCGGTGGTGGTGCTGTCCATCGACCCCTGCATCAGCTGCACGGAGCGCTAGCCATGAAGCTGCTGCCAACGGTTCTGGCCAACCTGTTCTCCCGGCCCGCCACGCGGGACTACCCGTCGTATGTGCGCGAGCCCTTTGCGCGCACGCGCGGCGAACTCGTCAACGACATCAGCCGCTGCATCTTCTGCGGCACCTGCGCGCGCAAGTGCCCGTCCCAGTGCCTGGCCGTGGTCAAGGACAGCGCCAGGGCCGAGGGTTCGTGGAGCCTGGAGTTCTTCGCCTGCGTGGGCTGCGGGGTGTGCGTGGAGGCCTGCCCGGTGCACGCCCTGTCGCAGAAGACCACGCACCGGCCCGTGGCCGTGGCGCGCGCGGTCATCACCCTGCGCGCTGCCCTGCCCGCGCGCCCGGCCAAAAAGGACAAGCCCGCCGACAACGCCGAACCCGCCGGAAAGGACGAGCCAACCGAAAAGGACGAGCCCGCCGGATAGCCGCCTGCCCCCGCTTGTCCTCGCCTGCCGCCGCCCGGCTCCACGCCCTGGGAGCGCTGCGGCAGAGCCGTTTCCGCCCAGCCCAAGGCATGTATTTTGTCGAGGACGCGACGCCAGGCCCAGGCCCGGCAGACAACGCCAGACCCAGCGCCTGGCGGCCAACGCCCATGCGGTTGCACGCTGGGCTGGGGCTGTGCATTGTTTGCGGCTGCGGGCCGGAAGCCCAGCACAGGGCTTGGCCGGGCCTGGCCGGGTCGGGCGGAAGCAAACGCTGTGGGATTAATCGCAAGGGCCGAAGGGATCGCCGGGGCCGCAGGCATCGCAAGAATCGTCAGGTCTGAGCGCCGGTTCGCCGGGCTGCGCTTTGAGTACTCTGTCCACCACCTGGCGGACGGCAGGCAGGCATCAGCAGCCCGTGGGATTCTTGACGGCGCACTGGCTCTCGCCAGCCTTGAGCGTGGCCTTGATGCGCTCGATGAGCGTGGACCGGCCATGCGCGGCCAGATCCTGCTCGATGTCCCGGACGGTGTAGCCGAAGCAGTGGCACACAAGCTCATTCATGCGGGTGTCTCCTCAGTTGATGCAATACCCGAGTTTGCGGCGCAGGCCAAGCCCCTGCGGGCAGGCACTCCCGCCTTGACGCCGGAGTGCGGGCTCCCTACAAGAGCCATGCGTCCGCATCACCACCGCCAACCAAGTGAGGCCCCATGAAGCGTCTCTGCGCCGCACTGCTCGCCATTGCCCTGACCGGGGGCCTGGCCGGGGCCCTGACAGCGGCCCTGCCTGCCGTTGTTCTCGGCAGCGACCTGCACACCGTGCCGCTGGTGCCTTCCTCGCGCGACAACTACCCCCGCTCCATGCAGAAAAGCACGACGACGGACGGCGTGCCGCTGAGCGTGAAACGCTTCAAGTCCACCAAGGACAGCACCGGGCGCAACCGCAAGGCCATGTCCAAAAATCCAGCCTCGCTGCAGTAGCGGCCTGGAACATTCAGGGAGCCCCGCATGATCCTCGACGCCCTGGCCAACTGGCGGCTCTACTCTGACCGGCCAGCCTGGAAACAGGCCTTTGCCTGGCTGCAAACCATCACGCCGGACACGGCCCCGGGCGAGCACGCCATTGCCGGAGACGGCTCGGCTGGCGGCTCGGCTGCCGGTTCGGCTGGCGGTTCGGCTGGCGGCGCTGGCCGCGACCTCTACGCCATCGTCTTCGACTTTCAGACCAAGAACCTGCTCGACACCACCCTGGAGGCCCACCGCGTCTATGCGGACCTCCACATTCCCCTCACCGGCCCGGAGGTCCAGGCCCGCTTCGCCCTGGAGGAGCTGGAGGAGAAGACCGCCTACGACGCGGCCACGGACGCGGCGCACTTCCACCACCCGGAGCGCTTCAACGCGCTGTTCACGCTGCACCCCGGCCAGTTTGCGCTGTACCTGCCGGGCGACGCGCACTTAAGCCAGTGCAAGACCACCCCGGCCCCGGCATCCCTGCGCAAGGTGGTGGTCAAGATCCGCGCGGAGCTGCTGCTCCCGTGAACCAGCCCCCAGACGCTGACTCGCACGGCTCGCACGGCCCCGGCTCGCACGACCCAGGCCAGCACCACCCCGGCTCGCACGACCACGGCCAGCCCGGCCCGGCCCAGGCCAGCGCGCCCGTCAGCGCCTTCGTCAGTCCACGGCCAAGCCTGCTGGACATCTTCCGCTGCTTTCTGCGCGTGGGGGCCACGGCCTACGGCGGCCCGGCCATGATGCCGCTGATGCGCGAGCATATTCTCAAGCGCGGCTGGCTCACGGACGAGGGGTTCAAGGTCGGCCTTTCGGTGTGCCAGGCCGTGCCCGGCGGCACGCTGATGCAGATGGCCGCCTACACCGGCCTGGTGCAACGCGGCCTGCCCGGCGCGCTGGCGGGGTTCCTGGGCTTCGCCGTGCCCGCCTGCCTGCTCATCACCGCGCTCTCGGCCCTGTACCACGCCATGCAGGGCGTGGCCTTGACCACCTCGGCCATGGCCGGCCTGTCCAGCGTGGTGCTGGGCATCATCGCCCTGGCGGTGTACGACTTCTGGCAGAAGTATGCCCACGGCCCGCGCCGCGTGGTGGTGACCATGCTGGCCTGCGTGCTGTTTTTGTCCGGCGTCAGCCCGGCCTGGATCATCCTGGGCGCGGCCTGCCTGGGCCCGCTGGTCTTTTACGACGAGACCGCCCCGCCCGTGAGCCTGCCCACGGCCCCGGTGCCCCTGCGCGGGGTGCTGCTGCTGGCGGGCGTCGCCCTGGCCTGGCTCGGCCTGACCTTTTTCACGCGGCCCCTGCTCTTCAACCTGTCGCTGTCCATGGCCAAGGCCGACCTCATGGCCTTTGGCGGGTACGGCGTGTTCCCGGCCCTGTACCACGAGGCCGTGGACCTGCACGGCTGGATGAGCGCGGCCACGTTCATGGACGGCATGGCGCTGGCCCAGGTCACGCCCGGCCCGTTCATGCTCGGGGCCTGCTTCGTGGGCTACCACATCGCCGGGCTCATCGGCGCGCTCACCGCCGGGGTGTGGATCTTCACGCCGTCGTTCTTCATCCTCATGCTCACCGTGCCCAGCGCGGGCAGGCTGCTGGGCTGGCAGCCCTTCCGCCGGGCGCTCTCGGGCGTGCTCTCAACCCTCGGCGGGCTGATCCTGGCCGTGGGCATCCAGCTGGGCCGCAGCATGGACTGGTCGTGGCTCAAGGCGGCCTTCTGCGTGGCGGCGACCATTGCCCTGTACAAGCGGGTGGACCCCATCTGGGTGGTGCTGTGCGGGGTGGCGCTGGGGTTGTGGCTGCTGTGAGGAGCCGCTTTCTTTTGAGGTCTTGACGCCAGCCCGCTGATGCTGTTTGAATCTCTCGCTGATACAGGCCGCCCTGTTCGGCTTCGCCCTGCGCAACCGCTTCCGACGCTAGCAGCCTGTTCCGGCGGCGCGCCGGGCCCCGCACCCGCGCTTGCATCCTTCGGCCGCCTGTTCTATATATCGGGAATGGGAAGTCCCGCCGGGCTCCCCGCACACCCGCCCGAGGAGGACGCCATGGCCGACGCATCCAAGTGGACCTGTCCCAAGTGCAAGGCCGACAACGGCCCTGACTTCACGCATTGCCGCATGTGCGGCGAGCACAACCCCGCCGTGCCGGTGCTCAAGACCTGCGAAAAGTGCGGCTTCAAGACCGACAAGGACTGCTGCCCCAGCTGCAACAGCACGATGTTCCTGCAACTGTAGCGCCTGCAAAGCGGACGGACCGGGCCAGCGGCCTAAAACCGGACAGGCCGACCAGATCGGACAGGCCGACCTGACCGGCCAATTATCGGACAGACCGGCCAGGCAAGCGCCAGGCCGATGAAAAGCCACGGTCAAAGCACGGCCCGGCTAGGCCGGAAATGAGCCGGTAAGCCGGAAACGAGTCAGAACGAGGGAGGACGCGCATGGACACGCCGCCGTATTCCATCGCCGGGCGCGAGGTCGTCGCCGAGACAGCTGACCTGCGCGTGGTGCTGATGACCCTGGCCCCGGGCGAGGCCACGCCCTGGCACCAGCACACCGAGATCACGGACACCACCTTCGCCCTCACCGGGGCTGTGCGCGTGGAGATCGAGCTGGAGCCCGACGGCGCTGCGCAGGAAAATCCGGTGGAGCGGCGCGAGCTGTTTCCCGGCGCGCCCTGCCGCGTGCCGCCGGGAACAATGCACCGCGTGGTCAACGCGGGCTACGACCCGTGCTCGTTTTTGCTGGTGCAGGGCCTGGGCAAGTACGATTTCCTGAAGGCTGGCGAGTCCACGATTCCCTGAAGGCGGATTACAGAACGCCGGTGATGCGGCCCTCGTCCATGAGCAGCACCTGGTCGGCGCAGGACTTGAGCCAGTCCACGTCGTGGCTGGCGATGACCAGCGTGGCCCCGCGCGTTTCCCGTGCGGCCAGCACGGCCTGCTGCACATGGCCCACGCTGGCGCGGTCCAGGCCGGTGGTGGGCTCGTCCAGAAGCAGGGCCTCCGGTTGCAGCACCAGCCGCGCAGCCAGGGCCACGCGCCGGGCCTCGCCGCCGGAAAGCTCGCGCCAGGAGCGCGCCCCGAACTCCGCGAAATCAAGCCCCACCAGGCCCAAGGCCCCGGCAAGGATCTCCTGCGGGGCGGCCTCCTGTGTGTAGGGCTGGCCGCGCAAACGTAGACCGTAAGCCACGTTGGCCGCCACCGAGCGCTTGAGCAGGCAGGTGTCCTGACCCAGGAGCACGGCCCGGCGGCGCAGCACATGCCCGGCGCGCAGGGCCGCTGCGTCCACCAGACGCCCGTCGAAGAACAGTTCGCCCGCACGCGGCGCGAGCAGAAAGCCGAGCAGCTTCAGCAGGGTGCTCTTGCCGCTGCCGTTATGGCCGACCAGCCCCAGGATGCTCCCGCGCGCGATGGACAGCTCCGGCACGATAAGCGCGGAGGCCTCGCCATAGCCCACCTCCAGGCCGCGCAGATGATACAGCGGCGCGCTCATGCCCCACCCCCGCCGGACACGCCGCCCGTACCATTCGACCGGCCGCGCAGCAGCCCCACCAGCAGGTTCACCACCAGGGCCACGAGCATCAAAACGATGCCCAGGGCAATGCCCGTGGCGAACTCGCCCTTGCCGGTCTCCAGCGCGATGGCCGTGGTGATGGTGCGCGTGTGCCACTTGATGTTGCCGCCGACCATCATGGCGATGCCGATCTCGGACACGATGCGGCCAAAGGCCGTGGCTGCGGCCAGGGCCATGGCGAAGCGCGCCTCAATGAGCGTCGCCAGGAGCAGCTGCCAGCGGTCCGCGCCAAGGGAGAGCAGGGTCTGGGTCAGGCGCGTGTCCGTGGACTCCACAGCCGTGGCGGTCATGGAGACGACGATGGGCAGGCCGAGCAGCGTGAGGCCGAAAGCCATGCCCGGCACGCTGAACAAGAGGCCCCACTCGCCCAGCGGGCCGCGCGAGGTCAACAGCGCGTAGACGATGAGCCCGATGACCACCGTAGGCAGGGAGAGCATCCAGTCCACGAACAGGCGCGCGCCCCGGCGGCCGGGAAAGCGGAAATGCCCCAGGGCGAATCCCAGGGGCAGTCCCATGACAAGGCTGGCGATGAGCGCCAGGGCCGTGACGATTGCAGTGGTCCAGACCGCCGAAAAGGTCTCGGGATCCAGAGCCAGCAGAAGCGCCACGGCCTGGGTCAGGCCTTCACTGAAGTAATCCATGGTCCTCCGCCTGCGGGCGGCCTGCCGCTATTTGGCGGCGTTGGGGAAGAACAGCTGCTTGCCCTCAAGCTTGAAGCCCGCGATTTCCTTCTGCCCCACGGCGGAGAGGAACCAGGCCTCCAGCTTCTTGGCCGCCGCGTGCTTGATATTGCTGCACTTGGGCGCCAGCTGGATGATGCTGTACTGGTTGAGCAGGACCTTGTCACCCTCGGACAGGATCACCAGGCCGGACTTGCCCTGGTCCTTGGCCTCGTACTTGATCCAGGTGCCGCGGTCGGTCAGGGTGTAGGCCCCGCGCTCGGCGGCGATGCGCAGGGTGGCCAGCATGCCCTGGCCCACTCCGATGTACCAGGACTCCTTGTCCGGCAGGGGCATGGCGGCAACCTTCCAGAGGCCCTGCTCCATCTTGTGCGTGCCGGAGTCGTCGCCACGGCTGGCAAAGGGGGCCTTGGTCACGGCGATGGCCTTGAGCGAGTCGGCCACGCCCTTGCCCTTGATCCTGGCCGGGTCCTTGGCCGGTCCCACCAGCACGAAGTCGTTGTACATGAACTCCGCGCGGCTCACGCCGTTGCCTTCCTCGATGAATTTCTTCTCCGCGCCGGGCGCGTGGACCATGAGGATGTCCACGTCGCAGTTCTTGCCGTGCTCCAGGGCCTTGCCCGTGCCCACGGCGATCCAGCGCATCTCAAGGCCGGTATCCTTCAGAATTTTCGGAACCAGATAGTCCAGCAGACCGGTGTCTGCGGTGCTGGTGGTGGTGCCCACCAGGATGGGCTCTGCGGCCAGGGCTGCGCCGGCAAAGGCCAGGGTCAACGCCATGGTCAACGACAGGGCCAGGGTCAGGGTCAGGATGACGGAAAGCTTGCGCATGGTCTTCTCCTCTCGCTTGATGTGTCGGGAACGGATTCGTGCGTGTCTACTCGTACTGCCTGGCGTAGGCCGCGTCATTGTAAAGCGGCGCGCCGTGCTCCGCCTTGCCGAAGCTGCGGATGAGCTTCTGGCCTGCGGGCGAGCCCACGAAGGCGATGAACTTGGCGGCCATGGCCGCACCCGGAGTCACGCCCTCGGGCTGGCACAGGGTGTGGTAGGTGTTGATCAGAAACTTGTCGCCGCGAAACAAAATCTTCAGGCCCTTGACGTCCTTCTTCACTGCGGCCCAGGTGCTGCTGTCGGTCATGAAGTAGCCCTTCTCGGCGTCGGCGCGCAGCAGGGTGTCCTTCATGAAGCCCTTGGAGATGATGTACCAGTCGCCCGCCGGGGTGATTTCCGCATTTCTCCAGATGGCCAGCTCCTTCTTGTTGGTGCCGGAGTTGTCGCCGCGGGAGAAGAACCTGGCCTGGGCCGTGGCGATCATGGCGTAGGCCTCGGCGGCGGTCTTGGCCTTGGCGATCTTGGCGGGGTCCTTCCTCGGGCCCACGATGTAGAACTCGTTGGAGCCGATGAGCGAGTGGTTCACGGCCCAGCCCTCGTCAAGCGCGGCCTTTTCGGCCTTGGGCGCGTGGACCATGATCATGTCCACGGACTTCTCCTTGAGCAGATCCAGCGACTCGCCCGAACCGGCTTTGACCCAGTTGAGTTTGGCCTTCTCCTTTTTGCCGAAGGCCTCGCCCAGGACCTTGAGCAGGCCCAGCTCGCCGGGGCTGCCCGTAGCCAGGGAGAACTCACTGGGGCCGGGGCCGTATGATTCGCTGATTTTCTGGGCGGCCAGCGCGCCCGCAGGGAAGACGGCGGCGCAGGCGATCACGGCCAGCAGGACAGTCAGGGAGATGAATTTAGGCATGCAGGCTCCTCCGGGTTGGTCAAATCTGACATATGCTTAATAAAGCACATGTCGCAAATGACACAACACGGCGCAAAATGTAAAGCGCTGGATGAAAGCATGAAGCTGTGGCACCACATTGCCGCGTTCAGCGGACAGACGGCAGCAAGGCAGGAGCAGCCCAAACCGCGCGTGGGGCGCGGCTGCGCGCGGGCGCGGCCAGGGGCCTATGAGATATGAGACGGGATGCGACGGGATGGACGGGATGAGGCGGGATGTGACGGGATGAAAAGGGATGAAATCGGGCGCGCGCAGCGCAACGGAGCAGGCCAGCCCCCCAGAACTGGCACAACCGCCCAGGCCGCAGCTGCGCCCTGCCCCCCGGGCCCCCTGCGGGCCGCTGTCCGCAGGGGCCTACAGCGGCCCGCTCACCACGCCATTGACCACGTTCTGCGGGCTGCCCTCCAGAAAGGCGCGCAGGTTGGCCGCCACCCCGTCCATGAGCCGGGTGCGCGCCTCCAGCGAGGCCCAGGCCACGTGCGGGGTGATGATGCAGCCCGGCGCGTGGAGCAGCGGATTGTCCGGCTGGATGGGCTCCACGCGGACCACGTCCAGCGCGGCCCCGGCCAGGCGGCCAGCGGTGAGGGCGGCGGCCAGGGCGGCCTCGTCCACCAGCGGCCCACGCGCGGTGTTCACCAGCCGCGCCGTGGGCTTCATGAGCTTGAGCAGGCGCGCGTCGACCAGGTTCTCGTTGTCGGCGGTCAGCGGGCAGTGCAGGCTGACCACGTCGGACTGGGCGAAAAGCTCTTCCAGCCCGGCAAAGGCGAAGGGCTCGTATCCGGGCGCGGGCTTGGGCCGGGGCACGTGGGCCAGCACCCGCATGTCGAAGGCGTGGGCCAGCTCGGCCACGCGCTGGCCAATGGCCCCGAAGCCCACCACGCCGAAGGTCTTGCCCGCCAGCTCCACCACGGGCGCGTCCCAGAAGCAGAAGTCCGGACTTGCGCTCCAGCGGCCCTCGGCCACGGCCCGGGCGTGGCGCGCGGTGTGGCTGAACATCTCCAGCACGACGGAGAAGACATGCTGCGCCACCGCAGGCGGCGAGTAGCCCGGCACGTTGCACACGGGGATGCCGCGCCCTGCTGCGGCGGCGATGTCCACCACGTTGTAGCCCGTGGCCAGCACCAGGATGCACGCAAGGTCCGGCAGGGCGTTGATGACGGCGGCGTCGAGCACGGTCTTGTTGGTCAGGAGCACCTGCGCGCCCTGGCAGCGCTCCAGCACCTGCTCCGCCGGGGTGCGGTCGTAAACGGTCAGCGGGCCGAGGTCGGCCAGGGCCTGCCAGGAGAGGTCCTGGCCCATGGTGTAGCCGTCGAGCACCACCAGGTGCGGTCTTGCGGTCATGTTGCTCCTCCTTGAGCGCAGTGCGCCAGCTGATTTCTATCCTGCCGGGGCAGGGCTGGCAAGGGCCTGGCAGCGTTCATGCGCCAGCCTGACAGCCCCAGAACAACTCCACAACAGCGCGGGGGCGGCGTGCCCGCGCCGGGCCAAACCCCCTTGACATTTCCCGGCAATCCGGTGAAATAGGGCCGCCTCGGCGCATCCGGCCAGGCTAAGAATCCACGGAGGACACAAACACATGCTCGGCGAACTCTTGAAAGACATGGCCCACAGCACCACCCAGGGCACCGTCGGTGTTTCCCTGATCTTCATCTACATGGCCTGGATCATCATCGTGGCCCTGATCCGCATCAAACAGGGCAAGGCCGAAGGCCACCACTAGGCCGACACCAGGCCACAGCTCGGCCACCAGGTGGCCTTGCGCCGGGAGACTCTCCCGGCCTGACGAGAGACCATTGAAAAGGCTGTCCGGGCCCCTGCGCGGGGTCTGGTCAGCCTTTTTTCGTCTGCAAAAATTCCTGAAAAACGCAGCCACGAACCACCGTTCTGCGGAAATGCAGTCTCCTTGCCAACGTACTTGCCGCGCTACCTGTCGGCCCACTCCGCTTCAAGCGCCGCCAGCTCCTCGGGCGAGAAGGCCGGGGTGTCGAGCATCCCCGCGCGCCTGCGCTGGGAAAAGGCCTCGTACAGGATCACCGCGGCAGCCACGGAAACGTTCAGGCTCTGCACCATGCCCTGCATGGGGATGTACAGCTCGCTCGCCACGCCCGCCACCAGCTCGGGCGAGGCGCCCCGGTGCTCGTTGGACAGGATCACCGCCGTGGGTTTGGTGAAGTCGAAGTCGTAGAGCGGCCGCGCGCTGTCCGAAAAGCCCGTGCGGATGACCTGGACCCCGGCCTGCGCAAACTGCGCCAGCATCTCGGGCCCGTCTGTGTGGCCCGCGCGCTCCACCCATTTCTTGGCCGAGGCTGAGGACTTTTTGCCCAGTTCCGGCCACTTCTCCGTGGTGTAGTAAAGATGCACGCGAAAAAGGCCGAAAGCGTCACAGCTGCGTAAAATGGCCGAGACATTGTGTGGGTCCCAGATGTTGTCCATGACCAGGGTGAAGTCGCGCTGGCGCTTGGCCAGCACGCTTTTGATGCGCCCGGCGCGTTCAGGGGTGATGAATCCTCGCATGGGCGGGCTTCTAACCAGATCGGGCCGCCAGCGCAAGTAGACACCTTAATGGAAAGTTCCTGTTGACTTGCACTGGAAATATGAGATTATACGCATTATTAAGAACAGTTGCTTTTGCGGGGGAGGAAAATCGATGCGCGCACTCATCGCCGAGGATGAATTTTTGGGCCGCAAGGTGTTGGCGAACTTTCTGAACACCTTGTTTGAGATCGACATGGCCGTCAACGGCCTTGAGGCCGTCACCGCCTTCAACCTGGCCCATGCCGACGGCAAGCCCTACGACCTGATCCTCATGGACATCATGATGCCCGAGATGGACGGCCTGGAGGCCCTGGCGAAGATCCGCGCCACGGAATACGAGCAGAAGCTGCGGCCCCAGGTCAAGGTGCTCATGACCACGGCGCTGGACGACGCCAAGACCGTGATCCGCGCCTTCCATGACGGCGAGGCCGCAGGCTACATCGTCAAGCCCGTGCAGAAGGAGAAGCTCTTCGCCGAACTCCAGAAGCTCGGTTTTGTCACGGATTAACCCCCACCCGGAGTCCTCGTGAGCGATGCCCTGACCGAGGAATTCTTTGCCGAAGTCAACGACAAGTACTATCCCCAGGTCCTGGAAGGCCTGGAGCGTCTTGGCGCGGGCGACGTGCCCGGCGGCATCGAGATCCTGTCCCGGCCTCTGCACACCATCAAGGGCGTCACCGGGTTCATGCCCGGCTTCGCAGCCGCCAGCTCCTTCACCCACCAGGTGGAGAGCTTTCTCAAGAAGCTCCAGGCGGGCAGCCTGCCCCACAGCGCGGACAACATCTCCCTGGCCGCCCACGGCGTGAACTCCATCTTCGCGGTCATCGAGCAGATCCGCGATCTCGGCGCGCCCGACCAGGCCGAGATGGACGCCGTCACCGAGGTGCTGGCCCAGGCCAGCGGCGCGGGTTCGCACGCCGCCTGTCCGGCGGGCGCAACCTGCTGCACCATCGAGCAGGAGCAGGACCGGGCCGTGCTGCGCGTCACCGCCACGCGCATCCACCGCAAAGAGCACCGCGACCAGATCCTGGGGGCCATCCTGGGCCAACTCCAGGAGACCCCTGTGGTTCTGGACCTTTCCGGGGTCAAGACCTTCGGCTCCAGCGCCTGGGAGGAGATCTCGGCCCTGGCCGCGCACTGGTGCATCAGCGTGCGCGGGCTGGCCGGGGCCGCGAGGGAGACCTTCCACGCGGGCGGCATGGACGCGGTGTTCATCGTGCTGCCAGCGGACGAAGCCCTTAGAGACTCCACATGAGGGAACTCGTCAACCAGTGCGTGGAGCCCATGGAGGACAAGATCCTCCTGCTGGAGGAAGGCCGCCCCGGCCCCGAGGCCGTGCGCGAGGCCCTGGACATCCTCGGCGTCACGCACCTGAAGCTGGCCTCGGCCCAGGTGACCACCCTGCTCGACATGTTCGCTGACGGCATCACCCCGGTCAACGAAGAGCTGGTCACGGCGCTTCTGCGCATCTGCGAGGCCCACCGGAAATTCCTGCTGGCCCTGGCGGGCGTGCTCGACCAGCCGCGCCCGGCCTGCCCCGCGCCACAGCCCGAGGCCGAGGTCGGGACTGCGGCGGCGCTGGCGTCCACCTCGCCGGGCGCGGTTTTGCCAAACCCGGACCTTGCAGATCCGGACGTGGAAGAGCCGGACGTGGAAGAGCCGGACGTGGAAGAGCCGGACCAGGACCAGTTCCAGGCTCCGGCCACGGGGATCGCCGACAGGCAGCCCGAACAGGCCGTTCAGCCCGGCAGACAGGGCATCACCAGCATCCGCGTGCCCACCGAACGCCTGGACAGCTTGATCGAGCTGGTGGGCAAGCTCATGGTCACCTTTGCCGTGCTCTCGCAAAGCGGCACGCGCGGGGCCACCCTCTCGGCCTCCACCCTGGCCGAGTTGGACACGGTCATCACCGGCCTGCAGACCCAGGTGGACGCCATCCGCCTGGTGCCCCTGCGCCAGATCTTTCTGCCCATGAACCGCCTAGTGCAAAGCCTTGCCCAGAAGATGCAGAAGAAGGTGCGCTTCAGCATCCGCGGCGACGAGCTGGCCCTGGACAAGTCCATCGTGGAGTGCCTGAACGAGCCCTTGGTGCACCTCTTGCGCAACGCCCTGGACCACGGCCTGGAGCCGCCGGAGGAACGCGCCGCCGCAGGCAAGGACGAGACCGGCAGCGTGAATCTCTCGGCCTGGCGCAAGGGCGACACTGCCTATGTCGAAGTCGCGGACGACGGCCGGGGCATCAACGCCGCGCGCGTGCGGGCCAAGGCCGAGGAGCGCGGCCTGGCGGAGCCCGGCGCGCAGCTCACCGAGGCCGAGACCATCCAGTTCATCCTGCATTCCGGCTTCAGCACCGCCGAGAAGGTCACCAGCGTCTCGGGCCGGGGCGTGGGCATGGACGCCGTGGCCAACGCCGTGCGCGCCACCCTGGGCGGAGACATCGCCATCGCCAACCTGCCCGCTGGCGGCTCGTCCTTCACCCTGTCCATTCCGCTCTCGCGCTCGGTGAACGAGGGCATCATGGACGCCCTGGTCTGCCGCGTGGGGGACCAGACCCTGATCCTGCCCTCCCGCGACGTGCTCGAAATCTTCGCCCCGCACCAGGCGGACGTGGTGGCCCTGCCCGACGGCGGCGAGGCCGTGAGCGTGCGCGGCCAGCTGCACCACCTGCTGCGCCTGTGCCGCCACCTGGACCTGACCGAGACCTGCGCCGAGGTCACGCGCGGGCTCATCATCACCGTGCGCCGGGGCGAGGTCGGGGCCGCGCTTTTGGTGGACGAGGTGCTGCGCCAGCAGCAGGTGGTGGTCACGGGCTTCACCATGCCCGTGCAGGAGATCTTCGGCCTGCCCATCCTGGGCTTCGGCATGATGGGCGAAAGCGACGCCCTGGTGCTGGACATCGAGAAACTGCTGGGCGACCTTGCGGCCCCGCCAGGAGCATAGTCCGCCCGGTCCTTCCAAGTGAAAGATTCCCGGCGAAACAGGCCCGACAACACTGGCCCGGCGGTGCTGAAACGGCCTGCGCAGGTCAGCCCGCGCTAAACCGGCTTGACACCCCCTCCACGTCAGGCTAACGTTTATTCTGTTCGGTGCCCGAAAGGGCGAAGAGGGAATCCCGTGAAAGTCGGGAGCGGACCCGCCGCCGTGAGCCCCGCAAAAAGTCGGCCCCCCTGCGCGCCACTGGGAGAAATCCTGGGAAGGCCGGGGTCGATGGGGTGAGTCGGAAGACCTGCCGGACCCAGTGTCATTGCTTCTCGTCGGCAACGAGGGCTTTTGTCCGACGGGACATATCGGGGACGAATACGGGCATCCCTTTCCGCCAATGTGCGGGAAGGGATTTTTTGTCGTCCCCGCACCAGCCCCTCCATTTTGGGGGTCCTTCATGCGTTTCTCCGTTTCCGCAAGCGCCCTTCGACCCCTTGTTTCGGCCTGTCTAACGCTCGCCGTGGCGCTCGCCGTGGCGCTCGCCCTGGCCCTGTCCGCGCCTCTTGCCGCGCCCATTATCTCGCCTAGCCCGGCCCTGGCCGAACACAAGACCAAGGCCCCGGACAAGCGCGGCATCCTGCTGGCGGCCTTCGGCACCAGCGTGCCCGAGGCCGTCCAGGCCATCGAGGCCCTGAAAAGCCAGGCCGAGGCCGCCTTCCCCGGCGTGCCCGTACGCCTGGCCTATTCGTCCAGGATCATCCGCGACAAGATCGCCAGACAGGGCATCGTCCGGCCCTCCCCGGCACAGGCCCTGGCCGACATGGCCGCCGAGGGCTTCACCCAGGTGGCCGTGCAGTCCCTGCAATCCATCCCCGGCCGGGAGTACGACGACATCAAGGCCACGGCCGAGGCCTTCCAGGCCATGCCCAAGGGCATCAAGAAGATCAGCGTGGGCCGCCCCCTGCTCCACTCCTTTGAGGACATCGCCAAGGCCGCCGAGGTGGTGCTGAAGTCTTTGCCCGCGCACACGAAGGGCGAGGCCGTGCTGCTCATGGGCCACGGCACCGGGCACCCGGCCAACGCCGCCTACAGCGCCCTGCAGCTGGACCTGTGGCGGCGCGACGCCAGCGTGTTCGTGGCCACGGTGGAGGGCTCGCCGACCCTGGAGGAGGTGCTCCCGATGCTGAAGCGCCAGGGCATCCGCACGGTGTTCCTGGTGCCGCTCATGAGCGTGGCGGGCGACCATGCCCACAACGACATGGCGGGCACGGAGCACGACTCCTGGGCCTCCAGGCTCAAGGCCGCAGGCATCGCCAGCCAGAGCGTGCTGGTGGGCCTGGGCAGCCGCCCGGCCGTGGCCGGGCTGTGGATCGACCACCTGCGCGATGCGGTGAATGAGCTGCCAGCGATGGACAAGGCCGACTAGCATGATGACCACCGGGGCCGGGGGTGACCGCGCAGATGCGCGCGCAGACGACCGCGCAGGCGGGCGCGCGCAGGAGCGCGACCACAGAAGCGCAATCCGGGGAGCCAAGGCCTTCTGGATCGCCTGCATCTGCGCGGCCACCCTGGCCTCCGGGGTCGCGGCCTGCGGCCTGGGCAGCTTTCCCAGCACACCCGCCGAGACCCTGCGGGCCCTGCTCCAGGCCGTGGGCTTTGGCGTCGGCCAACCAGTCGACCCGGCGCTGTCCGTGGTCGTGGTCGACATCCGCCTGGCGCGGGTGGTGCTGGCCTGGCTCACGGGCGCTTCCCTGGCCGTGGCCGGCTGCGTGTTCCAGGGCGTGCTCAGAAACCCCCTGGCCGACGCCTTCACCCTGGGCGTGTCCGGCGGGGCGGCCTTTGGGGCGTCCGTGGCCATCTTGAGCGGCCTGGCTGGCCATGCGGCGTTTAACGGCCTGGGCGGCGGGGCCGGACTGTTGCCCCTGTGCGCCCTGGCCGGGGCGCTTTTGGCCCTGGGGGCCGTGCTGGCCCTGGGCCGGGCCGGGGCCGGAATGGGCGGAATGGGTGGGGCCATGCGCCGGGAAACCCTGGTCCTGGCGGGCATCGTGGTCTCCACCTTTCTGTCCGCGCTCATCTCGCTTTTGAAGTCTCTGGACGAGGAGAGCGTGGCCAGCATCGTCTTCTGGATCATGGGCAGTTTCCAGGGGCGCGGGTTCGAGCACGTGCGCCTGGCGTGGTCGTACATGGCCGTGGGCTTGGGCCTGGTGCTCTGGCGCGCGCGGGAGCTGGACCTCCTGGCCCTGGGCGAGGGCCAGGCCAGGCTGCTCGGGCTCGACGCCGGGCGCTCCCGGCTGTGGCTGCTCATCGGCGCCAGCCTGCTCTCCGGCGCGGCCGTGGCCGTGTCCGGGGTTATTGGTTTCGTGGGGCTGGTGGTGCCGCATTTGCTGCGGCTGGTGGTCGGCGCGGGACACCGCACGCTGCTCCCGGCCTCGGCCCTGCTGGGCGGACTCTTGCTGCTGTGGAGCGACGTGCTGGCGCGCAGCATCCTGCCCGGCGGCGCGGAGCTGCCCGTGGGCGTGGTCACGGCGCTCATCGGCGGGCCGTTCTTCTGCCTGCTGCTGGGCCGGTCCGGCAGGATGAACGGCCGGGGCCAGTCATGAGGGCGGACGCATGATCCGCGTCACGAATCTGCGCGTGCGCTATGGCCGCCCCAAATCAGGCCGTGAGGTGCTGCACGGCATCGACCTGCGCATTGCGCGCGGCGAATTCGTGGGCCTGCTCGGCCCCAACGGCTCGGGCAAGACCACGCTGATCAAGGCCCTGGCCGGACTTTTGCCTGCGGCTTCCGGGCGCATCGAGATCGCCGGGACGGACATCCGTTGCCTGTCGCACCGGGAGCGGGCCCTGCGCCTGTCCTGCGTGATGCAGCGCGCCGAGGTTCCGGCGGGCTACAGCGTGCGGGAGCTGGTGCTCATGGGCCGCTACGCGCACACCGGGGCGCTCTCCGGCCTGTTTTCGGACCACGGCCCAGAGGACCACGCCGCAGCCGAGGCCGCGCTCAAGGACGCCCGCGCCCTGGACCTGGCCGAACGGCAGGCCGCCGAGCTTTCCGGCGGGGAGGTGCAGCGGGTGCTGCTGGCCCGCGCCCTGGCCCAGGGCCGGGAGCTGCTGCTGCTGGACGAGGCCGTTTCCGCGCTGGACATGGCCCGCCGGGTGGAGGCATACGACCTGCTCGCCACGCTGAACACAGGCGGCAGCACTGTGCTCTCGGCCCTGCACGACCTGAACCTGGCCGCGCTGTACTGCCCGCGCCTGGTCTTCCTGAAGGCCGGAGCCGTCGCCCTGGACGGCCCGACCACTGAAATATTTACAGAAACAAACCTGAGGGACATCTATGAGACAGACATCCGCGTGGCCGCGCACCCAGTCACCGGCGCGCCCCAGGCGCATCTGGTTCCTGGCGCTGCTGCTGCTGCTCTGGGCTGACCCGGCCCTGACCGCGGGCGGGCGCGCGGCCATCAGCGTCGTCGACGACCAGGGCCGGACCATCGCCCTGGAGCGCCCGGCGACGCGCGTCATCGCGCTCTACGGGGCCTTCAACGAGATCCTGGAGGGCCTGGGCCGCACCGGCGTCATCACGGCGCGCACCAGCGCCGACACACTGCCCGCCAGCATCCTGCGGCTGCCGGTCATCGGCACGCACATGCGCCCGAACATCGAGGCCGTGCTGGCCCAAAAACCCGACCTGGTGCTCCAGCTGGCGGGCCGCAAGGAGGCCTCCCAGCCCGTGGAGGCTCTGCGCAAGCTCGGGGTCAACGTGGCCGTGTTCCACGCGTCGACCTTCGCCGAGCTGTTCAGCGTCATCCGCCGCGTCGGCATCCTCACCGGCTCCCAGCCCCAGGCCGAGGCCATGGTGCGCGGGCTGGAGGCGCGCCTAGCCAGGCTCGACGCCCGGTTCGACGCCCGGTTCAACACCAGGTTCGCCACTGCGGCCACCCGCCCGCGCGTGTTCTTCGAGGTGCGCTCGCCCAACCTGCTGGCCGCCGGGCAGGCCGGAATCGTGGCCGAGATCATCCGCCGCGCCGGGGGCGAAAACTGCGTGGCCGACCCGACCAAGTTCGCCCACGTGAGCGAGGAGGAGGTGCTGCGCCTGGCTCCCACGGCCTACCTCATCCAGCGCGGCCCCATGAACCCGGCACCGCTGCCGCTCGACCAGCGCCCGCGCCTGCGCGCCATTCCCGCCGCCGCAACAGGACGGGCCTGGTTCGTGGACGAGCAGAAGTACTCCCGCCCCGGCCCGCGCAATGTGGACGCCGCAGAAGAGCTCGCTGGCCTGCTGCACCCGGAGCTCAAGAGCCCGGCCCCGAAAACAACCACCCCCACGCGCAAGGACGGCAAATGACCCGCTACGGCACCCTGTTTGGAATCGGCGTGGGCCCCGGCGACCCGGAGCTCATCACCCTCAAGGCCGTGAACCGGCTGCGGCAGGTCCACGTGGTCTTTGCCGCGGCCTCCACCAAGAACGAGGCCTCGCTCGCGCTGTCCATCGCCAGCCCTCACGTGGGCGCAAACGCGGAAATCGTGCGCCTGGACTTCCCCATGACCCGCGACCAGGAGGTGCTGGACGCGGCCTGGCGCGCCAACGCCGACATTGTGGCCGCGCACCTGGCAAAGGGCCGGGACGCCGCCTTCCTGACCCTGGGCGACCCGCTGACGTACAGCACCTTCGGCTACCTCCTGCGCACCCTGAACGGCCTCTTGTCCGAGATTCCGGTGGTGGTCATCCCCGGCATCACCAGCTACCAGGCGGCGGCGGCGCATACGGGCCGGGTGCTGGCGGAAAGCGGGGAGAACCTGGCCGTGGTCTCGGGCGTGGCCGAGGAGGCCGAGCTGGAGCGGATTCTTTCGGCTGCGGATTCCGCAGTGATCCTGAAGGCCTACAAGAACATGCCGACCATCCGCCGGGTGCTGGCCAAGCTCGGCCTGGCGGACTCGTGCGTGTTCGTGACCCGCCTGGGGCACGAGGGGGAAGAGGTCATCATTGGGCTTTCGGACGTGCCGGACAGGCCGAGCTATTTCTCGCTGCTGCTGGTGCGGCGGGGGGCCTGAGAAGCTAGTTGGTCCTCGCAAGGCGCAAGCCGATATACTCCACTCGGCTGTCGGCTTTATCGTAATGCCTGGAGGCCGCACGAACATATTCGGGGGCATCGCGCCAGCTGCCCCCGCGGACCATATGTTCATTGTCAGGCGGTGCTTTCGCTGCAGAACTGTCCCGAGGGGAGTGATCATACGTGGAAAAACCGTCCGCGCACCATTCCGCGACGTTGCCGCTCATGTCATACAAACCGAGACCATTCGGGGCCCTGGTGCCGACCTCGTGCGTGGAGCCGCCGCTATTGCCGGAATACCACGCAATGCGGCCAAGCTCGTCGACACCCGCGTACTTCTCCGGCCTGCCGCCGGAACGCGCGGCATACTCCCACTCGGCCTCCGTGGGTAGACGGAATTTCGATCCGCCTTGCGCGTTCAATTTGGCGATGAATGTATTGGCGTCATCCCAGGACACCCGCTCGACGGGGTAATTGTCGCCCTTATAATATCTGGAAGGATTGCGCTCCATGATCTTCTGCCACTGCCCCTGCGTCACCTCGTACTTGCCCAGCCAAAAACCGCGAAGCTCCACATCATGCAGCGGCGTTTCAAAAACGCCGCAATCGCTTGTCCAGAAGCCGCAGCCCATCTCATACGTGCCGCCGGACACCCAGACAAACTCCATGCCCGTCACCGGGTCGCGCCACGTATCGCCCTTGTGCGGCAGGGGCGCCACAGGCCCGACGGCGGGTTGCTCCGGGTCGGCCGCTGCTGGGGCAGGCGCTCCAAACTTGAATCCCCCCATTGATAAGACGATGGCAACGCCCCAGACCAGGAGCAGCGCCAAGAGTATGCCCACGCCCACGTTCCGAGGAGTCAGCCGCTTTACGGGTGCAGGAGGTGCGCACAGCAGCTTCTCTGGCCGGGCCTCCGCCTTTTCGTCTGGGGTTTCCTGGGGCATTTCCCGTGGACTTTCGACGAGAGACTCACCCACAGGCTGCTGCGGCGCAGGCGGCAGAGATGCAGCAGGGGCAGTGGGCGAGGCCTGTTGCTGGCTGTCCGTGGAAGGCAGGGATGTCGCGCAGAAGGGACAAAACTTGGCGCCAATGTAAATCATTTTCTTGCATGCGCTGCAGGGGGTCGTATGAACTTCCGACATGACTGGTGTTCCCTTTTCCTTGTGGAGTAAAGCAGCCCGAGAGAGTCAGACCGCACGCGATTCCGGCATGAAGCGGTTGCTTTTCCGTACGGAAATCATACCGCTGCCGCTGCTTCGGACCGTTGCGCCAAAGCTCTGCAAGGCTCAATGCCGATGCCGGGCGCACCCCAGCGGACGGCCTGAGCGGACGCGACGAGGGCGGGTGCGGCCAACATGAGAACGAAGCTGGTAAAGAAGACCAGCGCTACCCGCCGTTCTTGTTGCGGGGCTGCGGATACCGGCGCGACGAGCGCCAGCGGGAGAGAGACGAGCAAGGCAAGAGGGATGATACGGCGCATGAGCACCTCCACGAATCGATAAATGTACCAGAAAAGCAATCAATCCCGCAAGCGCCCCGCCCCGCCAGCGGCAGGCAATGTCAGGGGTTGCGAAAAGCCCTTCACCGCCGCTGGCGGGCCATGAACCAGGCGCACAGGCGCGGGCCGAAGTACAGGGTCAGGAGCACCAGCACCCAGACCCGCCCGGCCAGGAGGTTGTAGTCGGCCAGCAGGCGCGCCCAGCTGTGGCCCATGACGAGCCGCCCGAAGCCGAACTCGAAGGCGATGGTGGCAAGGGTCCAGAACAGGCCCAGGGCCAGCAGGCGGCCACGGGCGTGCGGACCGGGCGCGCCCAGGTTCGGGGCGCCCAGGTTCGTCCAGCGCACGAAGCGGTAGATAAGCGCCAAAAACAGCGCGCAGCCCACAAACGTGCCCACGACATGCGCCACGGGCTCGCCCACCAGGGGCTGGAGAAAGAGCACCCGCAGCGCGCCCAGGCCCACGGCCAACGCGGCGAAGCCGACCCACAAGAGCGTGGCCCAGATCCAGAACATGGCGGCCTCCTATACCTTCACACCGAGGCCAGGGCGTACACGCGCGGGCCCTGGGCCGTGTCCTCCACGCGGAAGCCGCTGGCGGCCAGCCGTGCGCGCAGCGCGTCCGAGGCGGCGAAGTCCTTGGCCTTGCGCGCGGCCTCGCGTTCATCCACCAGGGCGCGCACCGCGTCGGGCAGGCTACCGCCGGGCACAGGCATCTGCGAAAGGTCCAGGATGCCCAGCACCGCATCCGCCGCCTCCAGCTGCCGGAGGCACAGGGCAGCCGCCGCGCCTGGGAAATTCCCAGCAGAAAGCCAGCCGTTGACCAGCTTCACGAAGGTGAACAGCCTGGGCCAGTAGCGGTGCAGCGAGAGGTCATCCTCCAGGGCCTGGGCCAGCCCGGCCTTGAGGTCGAACACGGCCTGGGCCACGTCCTCGGGGATGTCCTTGCCTTTATTCCCGCCCGCGCCCTGGGCCAGGCGCAAGCCGCAGGCCGTCTCCTGGACCTTGTGCCAGTTGCGCGCCCACATGGACAGGCTTTGCTGCGAGGCCGAAAGCGGCTTGCGGTAGGCTGCGGAGAGCAGCCACAGACGCAGACCGCCCGCATTACCGGTCTGGGCGATCAGCGCGTCCAGGTCCAGGGCCACGCCCTCTTCGCGCGCCAGCTTGCGGTCGGCCAGCCAGGCCTTGGGCTCCACGCCCGCCGCGCTCCAGACCACGCGCAGGTTCTCCAGGTGCGGGAACTGGTGGTCCTCGCCCGCCACCAGCACGTCCACCCTCCCCAGGGCGGACAATCCGGCCACGGCGATCTGCACAAACCAGCTGGGCCGCACGTTGCCCCACTCGGTCTCGATGACGTCGCCGAGCTTCAGATCCTGCAAACTGGCGCGCTTGAGCAGGGTGAAGTCCAGCGGGTTGTCCTTCACGTAGTCGTCCAGGTCCACGGTCTTGCCCACGGAGAGCTTGTCCATGTCCATCAGGTGCATGTTGCCGTAGCGCTTGTCGCGGCGCACGTCGAAATAGACGCTTCTGAGCTTCTCGTAGGCCTGGCCCTTGCCCAGCAGCTTGCGGCAGATGTCCAGCGCTTGCGGCACCGAGGCCGAGGCGGGCTCGAAGATGGTCTCCGGCAACAGGCGCAGGGACTGGGCCCGGGCCTTGATGCGCGCCAGCACCCCGGCCACGTAGTCCGCGCGGGACAGGTTGGCCGCGCGCGCGGCGGACAGGGTGCGGTCGTCCAGGTCGGCCAGGCCAACGGCGACCTTCACCTGGGCTCCGCTTCGGGCCAGGTGCCGGGCCAGCACGTCGGAGAGCACCAGCCGCCGCCAGGCGTCCGGGTCGTCGGGCTCGTCCAGGCTGGGGCCGATGGTGTAAATGTTCAGCGGCCCTGCGGCGTCCACCACGGCCTTGCCGCCCGTGGCCAGGTTCATCAGGCGCAGGCCCTCCTGGGCCTTGGGCGCGAAAAGCGGAGTCGAGAGGTAGCGCTCACCGCTGTCCGGAAAGATGACCACGATGTAGGCGCTCTTGCCCTCGGCGAGGCCCCCGGCCTGATATTCGGTCTCGATGGTGGCGGCCAGCTTGAGCGCCCCGGCCATGGCCGCGCCGGAGCTCATGCCCACGAACAGGCCCTCTTCCCGGGCCAGGCGGCGGCACATGGAGAAGGCCTCCTCGTCCTCCACGTGGAGGATCTGGTCCAGATTCTTTTTGTTGTAAATTCCTGGAGGATAGGACTCGTGCATATTCTTCAGGCCCTGGATCTTGTGCCCGGCGAAGGGCTCCACCGCCACCACCTTGACGCCGGGATATTCGTGCAGGCGCTTGGCCAGGCCCATGGCCGTGCCCGAGGTGCCGAGCGTGGCCACCACGTGCGTCACCGCGCCGCCGGTCTGCTCCCAGATCTCCAGCCCGGTGCCGTTGTAGTGGGCCTCGATACTGGCGGGGTTGTTGAACTGGTCCATGAGCACATACGTGTCCGGCTCGGTGCGGGCCAGGCGGTAGGCCTCCTCAATGGCCCCGTCGGTGCCCATGCGCCCCGGAGTCAGCCTGATCTCCGCGCCAAAGCCGCGCATGATGCGCTTGCGCTCCTCGCTGGCCGTTTCGGGCATGAGCAGGAGCATCTTGTAGCCCTTGACTGCAGCCACCATGGCCAGGCCCACGCCGGTGTTGCCGCTGGTGGCCTCAATGATGGTCTTGCCGGGGGTGAGCAGGCCGCTTTTCTCCGCCGCCTCGATCATGGCCACGGCCACGCGGTCCTTGATGGACCCGCCGGGGTTCATGAACTCGATCTTCGCCATGATTTTGACGTTCGGGTGCGGGTTCAGACGGCGGATCTCCACCAGGGGCGTATTGCCCACCAGTCTCAAAATGTCCGTGCGCTGCATGCTTGATCCTCGGGTTGCGGGCCTGCCGCCCTTTTTCGGAACATGGGTCCGGTCTGGGGCGCTGGCCCGCGAATTGCAAACTCTTTCCCCAAACACAAGGGGTCGGCCTGATGACTGCATATCCGCATCTGAAAGAGAACATCACTGCCCTGCAAAGCGCCAACCCGGCGCTCCACGCCTGGCTCTCCGGCAGCGACTTCGACGAAGAATCCCTGAAAACGAGCGTCTTTGTCAACCAGTGGGGACTCATAGACTGGCGCATGCCCTGCGGCAATGGCATCTTCGACGCCGTGGCCCCCACCCGGCTCTACCGCGAGTGGGTCGACATCGAAAAGCCCGACCTCTCGGCCACGTTCATCGTGGGCACCAACATTGGCTACGGCTTAAACCACGTCCTCGTCAACACGCCGGACAGCCACAAGGTGCTCGTGCTGGAGCCCAACCCCGCCGTGCTGCTGGCCTGCCTGGGCCAGACCGACTACCGCCCGTTTTTCGCCAACAAGAAGCTGCACTTCGTGGTGCCCTCGGACGAGTACCTCATGGAGGTCGTCAAAAACCTCGACCTGCAGTACGTGTATGGCAAGATATTCCTGCGCGCCGACATGCCCAGCCGCCAGATCGGCCCGGAGTACGCGCAGTGGATGGACACCGTCAAGAACCGGCTGGAGAACTTCAGCGTGGAGATGGTGACGCTCAGGCTGCGCCAGGATGTTATGGTGGGCAACGAGCTGAAGAACTACCGCCGCGCCCTGGCCGACGGCAGCCTGAAGAGCCTGAAGGACAGCGCGGCGGGCGTGGGCGCGGTGGTGCTGGGCGCCGGGCCGTCGCTGGCCCAGTTCGCCCCGGAGCTGGCCAAGAACCGGGGCTACGCCCTGTACGTCTCGGCCCTGCAGACCCTGCCCGTGCTGCGGCCCCATGACCTCAAGCCCGACTTCTGCCTGGCGCTGGACTACGACGACAGCATGCTCTCCATCTACAACAGCCTGGACATGGACTGGGCCAAGAGCATCCCGCTCATCTACTCCACCAAGGTCAACCCCGAGGTGGTGCGGCGCTATCCCGGCCCGACCATGCCCCTGTGGACCCTGGGCGGGCTGGCCACCTTCGTGTTCCAGGACCGCGAGTTCGTGCTCGACGCCGGCGGCAACGTCTCCGTGACCCTGGTGCGCCTGCTGCGCTGGATGGGCATCGGCAGCGTGCTGCTGGTGGGCCAGGACTTCGCCTGGAAGGGCGAAACCACCCACGCCCCGGGCCACCACGCCTCGGCCCCCATGAAGTTCAACCCCCAGTCCCACCAGGTGGTGAAAAACCTCTGGGGCGAGGACATCATCTCCAGCATCCAGTACCTGACCAGCAAGCGCGACCTGGAGAACGACATCAAGCGTTCGCCCTTCCGCATCTTCAACCTCTACGGCGGCGGCGTCATCATCAACGGCGCGCCCGCCCTGACCTTGGAAGAGGCCATGCACGAAGGCTGCCTGTCCTCCGCGCCGGGCAGCAAGGAGCGCTTCCTGGACCGGCTGGCCCGCGCACGTACCCCGAGCAAGGACATCTGCTTCGAGCCGCGCAGCCACATCTGGACCAGCTCCCTGCGCAACGTGGAAAAGCGCCTGCACAAGCTCTTCAAGCACAACCAGGCCAGCCAGACGGACATCCACAACGTGCTGGAGCAGGCCCTGTTCTTCGTGCGCCAGGACCCGCTGTACCTGCCCTACCTGTTCAACGAGACCCTGGACCTGGCCGGGCTGGCCAAGACGCGGCGCAGCTACGAGCCCAGGGACATGATGGAGTTCAAGCGCATCGGCAAAAACATCCTGGCCAAGGTGCGCGAGGTGGACCGCTGCGTGGCCGGACTGGGCAGCCACCGCGCCGCCTGACCTGAACAGTCAGACCCGAACCGCTGGGCCAGAACCGGTGCAACAGCCGACTCCTCGCAGCCAAGGCTTTGCAGCCAAAGCATCATACGCCTGAACAGCACAGACAATTGCAAACCGCCCGCCGGGACCACCACCGCCGGGCGGTTTCGCTTTTGCCCGCGCGGTTGCATGCGCCCGCAATTCGCCCTATAAGGCCGCATGCCGCGCGCCCTCCGACATCCCCCCGCCCAGAACACCCTGGCCCTGACCCTCCCGGCCCTGCTGGCCTGGGCCGCCGTGTCCCTGCCGCTCGTGCTGGCGGTGGGGGCGTGCTTCGTGCTCATCGGACCTGGCATCGCTTCCGAGGCGGACGTGGCCGCGTACTTCGCCGCCTGGCGCGCCGCGCACCCGGCCCTTGCCCACGCCCTCAAGCTCTACACCGACTGGGGCAACCCGGCCTTCTACCTCGTGTACGCGGGCATCCTGCTGCGCGGGCTGGGACAGCGCCGCCGCGACCTCACGGCCCTGGCCCTGGGCTACCTGGCTGCGCAGCTGCTCGTTTCCCTGCTGCTGGAGCGCCTGCTCAAGATCTCCATCGGCCGACCCCGGCCCGATGTGGGCGGCCCCTTCCTGCCCTGGTCGCTGGACTCCGCGCACAACTCCATGCCCTCGGGCCACAGCGTGGAGATCATGGTCCAGACCCTGCCCCTGGCAATACGTGTGAAAGTCTGGCTCGCGCCGCTGGCCCTGGGCCTGGTGGCCGGGCTCATGGGTTTCAGCCGCATCGCGCTGGGCTGGCATCATCCCACGGACGTTCTGGCTGGCTGGCTCCTGGGCAGTCTGGGCGGTTTTCTGGCGCTGCACCTGGCAAGGAGATGGTCATGAATGTTGTCGAACGCATGTTGGACCGCCTGTGGGACCTGATCCGCCGCCGCCCCTGGCTCTCCCTGGCCGTGCTCACGGCCGCACAGACGGCCTGCACCCTGCAAAGCCGCGCCCTGTGGTTCTCCGACGAGGTGCGCTACGCCGACGCCTACGCCGGGCTGCTGCGCGGGCGCTGGCTGGTGCTGTCCCTGAACGGCGTGGCCTACCCGGACAAGCCGCCCCTGTACTTCTGGTTTTTGCGCGCGCTGGACGCCCTGCCTGGAGTCAGCGACCCGGCGGTGTTCTTCCTGGGCGCGGCCTTAAGCGGCCTCTTCATGCTCTACGCCACCCTGGTCTGGGCGCGGGTGCTGGGCCTGGAGGACGAAACCGGGGCATCAACCGGGGCATCAACAGGGGCATCAGCAGGGTCATCAGCAGGGTCATCAGCAGGGTCATCAGCAGGATCATCCGCCGGGGTCATGGCCGGGCTGCTGCTGCTGACCACGCTCTTTTTCGCCGGGCTTCTGCACTACTCGCGCATGGATCTCCTGTTCGCGGCGCTGATCATCGCCTCCCAGGCGGCCTTCTGCGGGGCCTTCGGCCCGTTCAACGGCCATGGCGCCATGGCCCGGCGGACATGGCTCTGCGCCCTGGCCATGGTCCTGGCCGGGCTGGCCACCCTGACCAAGGGGCCGCTGGGCCTGCTCTTCCCGGTCGTTACCACCCTGCTCTTTCTCGCCTGGCGCGGGCGCGCGCGGGAGTTCTTCCGGGCGCAGATGCTGCCGGGCCTGGCCGCGCTGCTGGCGCTGGTGTTCTCCTGGATCGTCGCCGCCTATTTTGTGGAGGGGCCGGGCTTTTTGCACAAGATCTTCTACGAGCAGATCTTCCAGCGCGCCACCAAGACCTTCCACCACGCCGAGCCGTTTTATTTCTACGCCATCGCCTTTCCGCCCTGCTGGCTGCCCTGGACTCTGGCGCTTTTCGCCCTGCCGGTGCGGCGGCTTTTTGCCGCTGATTTCTGGCGCGGGCTCTTTGCCGGACGCAGGGTCTCCTCGCCCCGGGCCGACGCTCACGCCTGGCTGTGGATCTCCTGCTTAAGCGGGCTGGGCCTGCTTTCGCTGTTGAGCGGCAAGGTGGTGGTCTACATCCTGCCGCAGCTGGCGCCCCTGGCCCTGCTTCTGGCCCTGGCCCTGCTCGACGAGGAGAGGCCCCGGCCCTGGCAACGGCTCTGGACGGCCTCGGGCCTGCTGTTCCTGGCCCTGGCCGCCGCGACCACCCAGGCCGAGCGTTTTATGCCCGTGCCCCTCTCCCCGACCGGGCAGGTTCCCGGAGCCTGGGCCGTGGCCGGGGGGTTCGCCGCCTGCGGCCTGGGCCTCATCGCGCTGCGCAGGCAGAACGCCCGGCGCGTGCTGCCCGCCCTGGCGCTGCTGACCGTCCTGTGGGTGCTGCCCGCAAACCAGACTCTGGCCCCGGCGCTCGACGCCATCATGAGCCCCAAGCCCCAGGCCGACCTGATGAAGGCCTACGCCGCCAAGGGCTACCTGCCCGTGGCCCACGACATCTACCAGGGCATCTACTCCTACTACCTGGGGGGCGTGGTGCGCGAGACAGCGGGCTTCAACATCCTGGACCCGCTGCTGGCCGGTCAGGATGTGGTGCTGGCCATCAAGAAGAAACACTGGGACGCGTGGGACACGCGGCCCAAGGGCCTGACCATCGTGCTGGAGCAGTGGCTGGCCGGGCAGCCCTACTACGTGGCGGTGAATCACAGGGTCGGGGCCGGGCCGGAACCTCCGCCGCAGCCCTAAACCCTTGGCCCTTCCCTGCCGAAGGGGGTATGAGCGGAGAGATTCCGCAGCGTCTGGGGCGTTTGTCCACGCCAGTCTTTTTGGCCGCCCCAGCGCCTGCGCCATCCGCCGGAGGACCCTGGTGCGAAAGCTCTGCCTCGTCGCCCTTCTCAGCCTGCTGGCGCTGTACGCCAGCGGATGCTCGGCCCTGCCGGTTCTGGCGGTGGGCGACATGTTCTCCGTTGTCGAGGCTGGGAAAACCGGCATCGACATGGCCTCCGGGCTCAACTCCCGCCAGACCCTGACCCAGGACACCAGCGACGACGCCCAGGCCGAGGCCCGGCTGCGGGCCCGGCTGCACGCCCAGGGCGGGCTGCTGGCCCAGGCCACCCCGCACGTGACCCGGGGCCACGGCTTTGTGGTGGGCACCTACGCCACGCCCAGAGATCTGGAGCGCGCGCGCATCGCCACCCAGGGCGTGCGGGGCGTGCGCGAGACCACTCTGTGCCTGTTTCTGGCCGGGTCCGGCCGACAGGACGTGAGCGACGGCGAGCTGCGCGACAACATCCTGCGCATGTCCGGGGTGCGCACCCGCGAGGTGCGCGTGCAGGTGGTGGAGGGCAACGCCGTGCTCCTGGGCAGCGTGCGCACCCGCGCCGAGCGCGACCGTCTGGACGACAGCGCCCGCTCCGCCGGGGCCGCCAGCGTGCGCAACTACGTCGTGCTCATGGCCGCCGCCAACTGACCCACCCAAGAGTCTGGGCGCGCACCCCGCAGGCGCACCCCGGCATACTCCCTGCCCACGCTCACCAGCACCGTGTCCATCCCAGGCGAGCTGAGCGACGATGGCCCGGCGGACGGGATCGGCCGCATGCTCCGGCCCGGCCCGCACGTGATTTCCTTCTCCAGATGTCCCTCGCTTCTCCACGCGCTTGTGCGCCTGCGTAGCGCCGTCCTGCCCGCGACCGGCAAAAAGCGACCTCCTTGGTCATCCGGTGCCGCGCCTTCCGCATCACCCGGCCCCATGCGCAAAAAATGGCGGCCAGGGAATGCCCTGGCCGCCATGACGGTGTGCTGTCGCGCCGGAGCTGAGCCCGGAGCTGAACCCGGAGCTACACGTGGACCGGGGCCTCGCGTTCCTCCTCGGCGGCATTGGCCTTGCGGGCCTTGTACATGCTGCCCATGATGATCAGCGCGCCAAAGAGCAGCGCGGCGCACATGATCAGGAAGCTGGCCTTGTCCATGACGGACACGGTGCCGGGATCAACGTTCATGAGCCCCAGCTCGGCCAGGTACTTGGGCACGGCCAGGGCGCGGCTCACGGCCACTATGAGCATGATCGAACCCATGACGAACTTGATCAGGGATTCCTTGACCAGGGTGGTGCCGATGGCGCCGAGCTGCACGCCCAGGAGCGAACCGGCCAGGATGATCACAGTGAGGCGGATGTCGACCATGCCGTGCATGGCCCAGTTGATGGTGCCGCCCAGGCCCATGACAAAGGCGATGACCAGCTCCGTGGCCGAGGCCACCAGGCCGCTGGCGCCGATGATGTAGATCATGCCGGGCACGCCCACGAAGCCGCCCACGGCGATGGTGGCGGCCAGCATGCCGGTGGCGAAGCCGACCGGGATGGTGAACCACATGGAGATGCGCACGCCAGCGGTCTTGAAGGTCATCATGGGCCAGATCTCAAGCTTCTGCAGGCGCTGGGCCAGGGTCGCGCCGGCCTTGGCCTTGCCGCCCTTGTCCGCAGTCATGGCGTCGTAGAACACGTAGCCGCCGACCAGGATCAGCACGGCCACGAAGGACAGGCTCACGTACAGGTTGGAGCCGGAGGGGCCCCACTTCTCAAGAATCATCCGCTGCAGCTTGATGCCGAACTGCACGCCCACACCGGCGCTGACGGCCATGACCAGGCCGAGCTTGATGTCCACCTGGCCGTAGCGGAAGCGTTTGATGGCGCCCACAAGCGCCTTGGGGAACTTGTGGCACATATTGCTGGCCACGGCCACGGTGCCGGGCACGCCCAGGCTCATCATGCCCGGGGTGAGCACAAAGGCCCCGCCCGAACCGATGAACCCGCTGACCAACCCGCCGATGAAGCCGACGATGAACAGGAAGATGATCGAAGACGTGGTCAGGTCGATGAATCTGAGGCTGTCGAGTGCGACGTCCATTGGAATCTCCTTCTAGGCTTGCGCGCGGGCTAGGCGTTCAGGGTGGCGCGCACTTCGGGGCGCTTGGTCACAGCGGGCTTCAGGGTCTTGGCCGGCTGCTTGGCGTTGATGCCCAGCGCGGTCCACATGTTGGAGGCGAAGCTCCCGTGCACGTAGGAGACCAGGAACACCGTGGCGATGGGCAGTGCGGCGTAGAATCCGCCGCGCGAGAATATCTCGGTGATGGGGTTGGCGAAATGAAAAATCGCGCCAAACACGGCGGCGCTGGCCGCGCCAAAACCGATCATCCGCACCATTGCCTGCTTCTTTGTCATCTCATGAGCCATGTGATCCTCCGTCTGTATGTATTTGACGGCTCCGCCGCCTATAGGACGTGTGTTCCTTGCCGCCCGTGGGGGCGGGACATCAGCACTTCAGCGAAAACTCCGGCACGGTCAGCGCCGCGTGCCGTCTTTCGGCCTCGGGCCTGCGGGTGATGACGAACTCCACCCGCCGCAGCTCCACGCTCACGGCGTTCAAGACCTCGTCGCGGGTACCCTGGCGCAGCAGGTGCGCGCAGGACACGCCGCGCCGGGCGGCCTCGTCGAGCAGGGGCTGCCCGACCGTGCGCGCGCGCTCCTCAAAATGCGCCCCCGAGCGCGAGCCGTCGTCCACGCTCAGGAGCACCAGGTCGAACCCCAGGCGTTCGGCCAGGTTCACCGCGTAGACGATCATGGCCTCGGGCACGCCGTCGCCCTCGGCCAGCACCAGGATCTTGCGGTGCTCGGCGTGGAATTCGCCCATGATCTCGCGGGCGATGGACAGCTCACCGACCTCGGCCATGGACAGGGCCTCGCCGTAGGTCTCCATGGCCTCGCGCAGGCCCCCGCGCAGCGAAAGGGAGATGCCCGGCTTGTTGCCCAGGGACAGGCTCTCGCGGACTTTGGTCATGGTCTTGCGCATGGCGGCTCCCGTAATGCCTGCAGTTAGGCCTTGAGGCTCGGACGCGGACGGCTGGTCTTGGCGTCTGGCCGCTTGGCGTCGGCCTTGGGCTGGTCCTTGGCGGCCTTGAGAACGGACAGGGCCTCCTGCTCCAGGTTGCTTTCGGCAAAGGCGGCGGCGACAAAGGTGGTTTCGATCGTGTCACGCAGAGTGCTCATGGCGACCCCTCGGGTTGAAGTTTGTGTTGGCCCGGTTCTTTCAATAGCTGTGCCGTGTGCCGGATTTATGAAAACATGTTGGAATAATTGATTATTCGTTTTGCAAGGCAAGCCAGGGGCAGGATCGGCGCGTTGCATGTTGCAACAGCAGGACACAGGGCGAAATCGTAACATGCTGAAATTACACATAAGCACCGGTACAACACCTTTCGAACACCACTGTTGCCAATTGCAACACACGGTGGTTTGAGACAGGGAATCGTCCGCACAGGGACTTTGACACACGGGGAAATGCGGGCATAATCAGGCGCAAAGGCCGAGAACATGCGCCGGGCACCGGCGCAGGAGGGGAACGAGGCATGATTTTTTTCAACAAGACCGAGGAAGAACCGGCGCAGACCAGCGGCAAGGGCCTGGACGAGCTGCGCGGACAGGTCAAGGGCGCGGCCCTGCCCGAGTCCGTGGCGGCCATCGTGGCCAAGGAGCTGAGCCGCCTGGAGAAGACCGACCCCTCGGTGGCCGAGTACTCCATCGGCCTCAACTACATCGACTGGTTGAGCAGCCTGCCGTGGACCGCCGCCACCGAGGACTGCCTGGACTTCCCGCGCGTCGAGCGCATCCTGAGCGACCGGCACTTCGGCCTGGACCACGTGAAGGAGCGCCTGCTGGAGTACCTGGCCGGGCGCACCCTGGCCGCCAGCGCCCCGCCCCACGTGCTCGTGGTCGACGATGAGGAGATCGCCCGCACGAACCTGGAGCACGTGCTGAAGAAGGAGGGCTACGCCGTGCGCACGGCGGCCAACGGGTTGGAGGCCCTGGAGCTTGTGCGCGTCTGGAGCTTCGACCTCATCGTCACCGACCTCAAGATGGACAAGATGGATGGCATGACGCTTTTGGCCGAGGCCGGGCGGCTTTCCCCCTCCACGCAGATCATCATCGTCACCGGCTACGCCACGGTGAACTCCGCAGTGGAGGCCATGCGCACCGGCGCGGCCCACTACCTGACCAAGCCCATCAGCCTGGACAGCCTGCGCTCGACCGTGCGTGAGCTGCTGGGCCAGAGGAAGAAGCTGGCCCCGGCGCGCGGCCCGGTGCTCTGCTTCACCGGGCCTCCGGGCACGGGCAAGACCTCCATCGGCATGGCCATAGCCGAGGCCCTGGGCCGCAAGTTCCACCGCATGTCCATGGCCGGCATGCGCGACGAGGCCGAGTTGCGCGGACACCGCCGCACGTACGTGGGGGCCATGCCGGGCAAGATCATCCAGGCCATCCGGCGGCTTGGGGTGAACAACCCGGTGCTCATGCTCGACGAGATCGACAAGGTCGGCCAGGACTTCCGGGGCGACCCCGGCGCGGTGTTCCTGGAGATCCTCGACCCCGAGCAGAACCGCTCCTTCATGGACCTCTACGTGGACGTGCCCTTTGACCTGTCCCAGGTCATGTTCATCGCCACGGCCAACGACCTCTCGCGCCTGGACGCGCCCTTGCAGGACCGCCTGGAGGTGGTGCACTTCCCCGGCTACACCGAGCCGGAAAAGGTCCAGATCGCGCTCAAGCACATGGTGCCGCGCCAGTGCGCGGAGCACGGCCTGACCCACCCCTACCCGACCTTCGAGTCCGAGGCCGTGCGCACCATCATCAGCGACTACACGCGCGAGGCCGGCGTGCGCAACCTGGACCGCGAGATCGGCGGGGTGTGCCGCAAGCTGGCGCGCCTGGCCATGCGACCGGATTCAGAGAGGCTGACGGGCGGCAAGACCGACGCCAATACAGGCGGCCAGGCCCAGGGCAGCTACCCCACCACCATCGACGCCGCCCTGGTGACCAGCCTGCTGGGCCCGCGCCGCCACACCCACGAGTCGGCCCGGCCCGTGTCGCGTCCGGGCGTGGTCAACGGCCTGGTCTGGAGCGACTCCGGCGGCGAGATCGTGCTGGTGGAGGCGGCCAAGATGCGCGGCACAGGCCAGCTCCTGCTCACCGGCAACCTTGGCGCCGTGCTCAAGGAATCCGCCCAGACCGCGCTCTCCTTCATCCGCGGCAACGCCGAGAAATACGGCCTGGACCCGGACTTCTTCACCCAGCAGGACCTGCACATCCACATCCCGGCCGGGGCCATCCCCAAAGACGGGCCCTCGGCAGGGGTGACCATCCTCATGGCCCTGCTCTCGCTGTTGACCGGACGCCCGGCCAAGGCAGGCGTGGCGCTGACCGGCGAGATGTCGCTGGGCGGGGTGCTTTTGCCCGTGGCGGGCATCCGCGAGAAGATATTGGCCGCGCTGCGCGGCGGGGTGCACACCGTGTGCCTGCCCATGGGCAACCGGCCCGAGGCCGAGGCGCTCGAAGCCGACATCCGCGCCAACATCAAGATCGTGCTGGCCACCGAGGCCGACGAGGTGGTGGACGTGGTGCTGGAGGCCAAGAAGTAGCACGGGAGAACAGTTTCCGGCGGATGTGGGAAAGCGGCCCTGACGCGCCCCAGCAATAAAGACACCCGGCAACGGCGGAAACGCTGAAGCCGGGAGTTCTCTTCGCCGTGTGTTGTCCTTGCCGGTGTTTTGGGCCTGCGGCTGGGCAGCGACCTTGGGGTCTTGGAATCCACAGGCCCAGGGTGGGAGCTGGCCCGGCCCGCTGCCCCTGGCTCTTTGCGAATCCAGAGGCCCAGGGTGGGATCAGGCTCAGTGCGCTGGCCCGGTGCGCCTGCTGCGGGGCTCGCCTAGCCAGGCCCAGGGTATCCAGATGCGGAAGGTCGAGCCCTTGCCCAGCTTTTCGGCTTTGGCTACCAGGGTATCCAGATGCAAAAGGCGGAGCTCTGGCCGAACTCGCGGTTAGGCCGTCCTGGGTATCCAGATCCTGAAGGTCGAGCCCTGGCCCGGCTCGCTGACCGCGCCGATGCGGCCGCCGTGCTGGTCCACGGCCTTTTTGGCGATGAACAGCCCAAGCCCGGTCCCGCGCGAGCCCTTGGTGGAGAAGAACACCGAGAACAGGCGCGAGAGCGTGTCCGGCTGCATGCCGATGCCGTTGTCCGCAATCTCGAAAAACACGCCGTTGGCGTCGGGCCGGGCGCGGAACACCACCTCATGGGTCTCCTTGGTCTGGTCCTCCAGGCAGGCGTCCACGGCGTTCTCCAAAATGTTCACCATGGCGGCGGAGAGCACCACGCTGTCCACGGCGAAGCTGCCCAGGTCGGGCGCGATCTCGCACACAAAGGCCACGCCCAGCTGCTCGGCCTTGGGGGCCACGGCCTCGGCCACCTGGCTGGCCAGGGTGCAGGCGTCCGTGGTGCGCAGCTGCAGCTCGCGCTTCTTGGCGTAGAACAAGATGTCGAGCACCATGCCCTTGATGCGCCCGATGAGCTCCGTAACCTTGCCCCAGCCCGCCTGGACCAGCTGCTGGTCGCCGGTGCGGAAGCCCGTGTTGACCTTGTACACGCCGCCGTCCAGCGCCGTGAGCAGGCCCTTGATGCCGTGGGACAGCGAGGCGATGAGCATGCCGAGCGAGGCCAGGTGGTCCTGCATGCGCGAAAGCTCGGTGATGTCCGTGGCCATCTCCATGACGGCCTCGATCTCGCCCGCGTCGTTCTTGATGGGTGCGGTCCAGACAACCACGTTCACCTGCTGGCCGTCCTTGCCGCGCACGGTGAGTTCGCTCTGGTGCGGTTGGCCGTCCTCAAAGCTCTTGAGGGTGGGGCAGCCGAAGCAGGGCCGCCCGGTGCCGCAGCAGGTCTCGTAGCACAGCCCGCCGGTGCTGTTCCCGAACTCGGCCCGGAAGCTGCGGTTGACGGCCTGGATGCGCAGGTGCCGGTCCAGCACGGAAATGAAGCACGGGGCCTCGTCGAACAGCTGCTGGTAGCGCTGGCGCGTGGCGCGCAGTTCGTCCTGCAGGCGCTGCACCTCGCCCGCGTCCACGGCCAGCTCCAGCACCAGGTCGATCTCGCCGTCCACGCCACGGATGGGCGCGGTATGCACCATGACGGCGGACAGGGTCTCGTCGGTCCCGAAGATGCCCTCGTGGCTCTTCTGGCCCAGGCCGGTGGAGAGCGTGCGGCCCACGGGGCTTCCGGCCTCGGTCCCGGCTGCCCCGGCGTAGATTTCGTAGCCCGGCTGGCCCAGGCGGTCGCCCAGGCGGTCGCGGTAGAGCTGGTTCACGGAGACGATGCGCTGGTAGCCGTCCTGGATGGACACCAGGCAGGGCAGGCCGTTGAAGATGCCGACTCCACCTTCCACATCGCCTGTCACGCCGCCGATGAGCTGGGTCAGGCCCTCCACCGCAGCCTTGACCGCGCACTGGCGCTCCACGTCCATCAGGTGCTCGGCCTGCTGGTTGACCATCACTTCGAGGTTTTCGGTGTAGTTCTTCAGGCGCGCGCGCATGGTGATCTTGGCGCTGGCCCGCTTGAGCGCGATCTCGAGCACGTCGGGCCCGACGGGCTTGGCGATGAAGTCGCAGGCGTCGAGCTTGAGCCCGGCCACGGCCATTTCCAGGTCGCCGTGGCCCGTGACCAGGATGACCTCGGTGTCCGGGCTGAGTTCCTTGATGCGCCGCAACAGCTCCAGACCGTCCATGCCGGGCATGCGGATGTCGGTCAGGACCACCGGGGGATTGACGCGAGCAAAGACAGCCAGGGCCTCGTCGCCGCTGGCCGCCTGATGCACGGTGTAGCCCATGTCGGCCAATGTGAAGCCGACGACCTTGCGGATCCCGGCTTCATCATCAACAATAAGCACATCCATCGCCATGCGGCCCGCCCCCGGCACTGTCCGCACCCTACCCGGCGGGACTACGCAGTTGTCTGGCGTGAATCCTACTGAAACGCCCTCTGGAAGGGGAAAGCGCTTTGCGGCGGCTGTTTATGGCGCGCCGATGGCCTTTTCCACGATGCTCAACACCTGGGCCGGCTCAAAGGGCTTGTTCACCGTGGCCACGGCCTTGCGGATGGCCAAGTGGATGCCTGCCAGGCCGCTGATGACCACCACGGGCAAATCCTTAAACTCCGGCTTCTGGCTGAACTTGCGGTAGAAGCGCGGGCCCCATTCGTCGGGCATCTCCAGGTCCAGGGTCAGGAGGTCCGGGTGCTCGCGCTCAATGACCTCCATGGCGCTCTCTCCGCCCGGGGCCGAGCAGGTGGCGTAGCCGCGCTCCTTGAAGATGGACACGAGGTATTCCACGATATCAGGGTCATCGTCCACCACCATGATCTTCTTCGCCATCTCACGCCTCCTTAGTGTTCCGCGTCAAAGCGCCCTGGGCTCTCCCCTGGGCCGCCAAAATCCGTTCCGCCTCCCGAAGCAGAGCCTCCGGGCTGGGGGGTTTCTCCACGTAGCCGTCCACATCGGGCAAGAGCCCCCCGTCCTTGCCGGGCATTCCCGTGCGCACCAGCGACAGCGAGTGCCGGAAGGCCTCCCCGGCGATGGCCGAAACCACGAGCACCCCGGCCCGCCGCAGCTCCTCATCGGCCTTGAGCCGCTGGAAGAGCCGGATGCCGCCCTGGTTCGGCATCATCAAATCCAGGCTGACAAGGTCGGGCTTCCACTCCTTGGCCTTGCGGAAGCCCTCCTCGCCATCGCGGGCCGTCGCGGTTGCATACCCCGCAGTCTCAAAAACCGCCGCGATGTAAATCCGCAGGTGCATCTCGTCGTCCACCACGAGCACCCGCCCCCGGCCCGGAGACCGGTCCGGATTCCGGCCCGCCCCCCCGGTCATGGGCCTACTCCCCGCTGCGCGGCCCCCCGTAAGGGCTCACGTCCACCTTGTCGGGGTGGTTCACGCTCAAAACCGGGCAGGCCGAGCGCAGCACAACCTGTTCGATGGTGCTGCCGAGCATGGCCTGTTCCGGGTCCACGTCCTTGGTGTGGTGGGCCATGACGATCAGGTCGGCCTTGGCCTCGCGCGCGTACTTCAGCACCTCCACGTGCGGGGTGCCCTCGCGCAAGGCCAGGATGTAGTTGTCGAAATCGCCCATGTTGGCCACGTACTTATCCTGCACCTTCTTTTCAGATGCGGCAAGCTGCTGCTCAATGTAGGACTGGGTGGCGGTGCTGGCCTGGCCCTCGGGGCCGATGTCCACGCAGTGGAACACGTGCAGCTTGCAGCCGATCTCCTTGGCCACATTGCGGGCGAACTGGAAGGCGTAGTCCGAGGGCTTGCTGAAGTCCGTGGCGACCACGATGTTGGCGAAATACGACCAGCAGGTGACGCAGGGGCGGCTGACGATGAGGACCGGGCAGCGGGCGCTCTTGGCCACCTTCTGCATTGTCGACCCGGCGATGGCGCGGTGGCGCATGGCGCCTACGTCTTCCTCGCGGGTGTGCGCGCCCATGATGATCAGGCTGGCGTCGTCCTTTCTGGCCTTGCGCAAAATCTCGGTGTGGGGCTCGCCGGTGGCGGTCTCGTACACGCAGTCCGGGTGGTCCTTGCCCAGCTTCTCGTAGTACTGGGCCATTTCCTCCTTGACCAGACTCACCAGGTTCTCGTCCACGTTCTCGGCATCGCCGGTGCGCACGTCGCGGTAGGTCAGGCTGAACCCCCGGCCCGGCAGGCCAAAGACGTGGTACACGTAAAGCTTCGAGTGGTTCTTGCGAGAGAGCTCAAAGGCGACGCGCGCGGCGTCGTCGCAGGTGGAAGAAGCAGACGTGGCGAACAGTATCTTCTCGAACATAACTACCTCCTTAGTGCGCATTCCACAGGGGCCCCGTGGAACGCGAGTTGCCAACCGATGCCTTCCTGAAATTCGAACAGGTTGCAGACCGTCTGAAAGCGGAACTCGTCCATCCTGTCGCCAAAAATCACGTGCTTGAGCGGGCCCAGGACCACGGGCAGGTCAAGCAGGGTCTCCACCGGGTAGGGCTTGATCTCGATGTCCTCTCCGTCCGTGCCGACCCCGCGCAGGGCGTGGTAGATATCCAGCCGGGGCGGGGCCGGGTGGCCGATGATGGCCACGGTCTTGGACAGCTCCAGCCGGGCGATGCCCGCCGGGATGCAGCCGGATTCGGGCCAGCCCGCCAGGCCCCTGGACAGGTCCTGGGCAAAGGGGCTCAACCGCAAAAACAGCTCATTGAGGGAGAGCATCTTGATGAAGCTGCGCAGGGTGTACCCTTCCGCCAGCACCACGCGGGCTCCAAGCACGCACAACAGATCCGTCTCTTGCGTCCCGTCATGCCGGAGCAGTAACCCCTCCGAGTTTAGTATGATTTCGTCCATATTGCACATTCCGCGTGTGTACAATTGATTTGACGCAATAATCTTAAAGCGATTTCACCGTATTTCATAATAATGTTCTCGTCAATGTTGAAAAGAATATCTCATCGTAAAAAACTCAATTTTCAAATCGTTCAATTCGCCCTACCCTGGGATGATTATATTGAACGTTGTCCCCGAGCCCTGTTGGCTTGCAACTGCAATGCTGCCTCCGTGCTCCTCCACGATTTTTTTGGTGGTCATCAGCCCCAGTCCAGAGCCGCCCTCGCCCTTGGTGCTGAAAAAGACCGTGAACAGCCGGGATTTGGCCTCCTCGTCCAGGCCGCAACCATTGTCCGCAACGCTGTAGAGCACGCCCCCGCCTGGCCGGGGCGCGACCGTGAGCGCCACCCGCCCGCCCGGGGTGTCCGGCCCGAACCCGGCGGCCTGGCAGGCGTCCAGCGCGTTGCCCACCAGGTTCATCAGGCAGCGGTGCAGGGCCTCGGCGTCGAGCCGGACCAACGCCATGTCCGCCGGGGCCGCCAGGGTCAGCTCCGCGCCTGCGGCCTTGGCCTTGTGCTGCAGCAGCTCGACCACCTCCCGCGCGGGCTGGGCCGGGTCGCAGGGCACGGGCTTGAGCGCCTCGGGCCGGGCGTAGCGCAGCATCTCCAGCGACAGGTTCTTGATCTTCTCCACATTGGCCTGGAGCATCTCCCAGCCCTGCTCCAGGTAGGCCCGGCGGTCCAGCTCCAGACCCTTGCCGAAGAGGAAGATGCTGCCCTCCAGCCCGCTGGCCAGGTTCTTGATGGCGTGGGACAGCCCGGCCACGGTCTGGCCCACTGCGGCCAGGCGCTCTGCGGCCAGAAGCTCGCGGGTCTTCTGCTCCACCAGGCGCTCCAGCTCCTGGGTGTGCTCGCGGATGGCCCGGCGCATGTCCAGGCGCTCGCTCGCGCGCTTGAGCGCGATGTCCAGGGCATCGTCGCTGATGGGCTTGGTCACGAAATCCGTGGCGTCGAGCTTGATGCCCTGGATGGCCAGGTCGATGTCGCCGTGGCCGGTGATGAGGATGACCTCGGTGTCGTGGCCGCCGGGGCTTTGGGCTGCGGCCTTGAGGGCCTTCAACAGCTCCAGTCCGTCCATGCCGGGCATCTTGATGTCCGTGATGACGATGGGCGGCTTGAGCTCGTGGAACAGGGCCAGGGCCTTTTCCGCGTTCTCCGCCGTGGACACGGTGAAGCCCCGGTCGGCCAGGGTCAGGCCCAGCACCTTGCGGATGCCGTCCTCGTCGTCCACCAGGAGGATGCGCTGCGTCTCGCTCATGGGCGGCCTCCGGCTCCGGACGGGGTGCCGGACGGGGAGCCGGACGGTGAGCTGGCCTGGGAACCGGGCTGGTCGCCATTCTGGTCGCTTACGCATTCTATGGGCAGGGTGATGATGAAGCGCGTGCCTTCGCCCGGGGTGGAGCAGGCCTTGATGTCGCCGCCGCAGTCCTTGATGATGCCGTAGCTGATGGACAGCCCCAGCCCCGTGCCCTTGCCCACCTTCTTGGTGGTGAAGAAGGGCTCGAAGATCTTTTCCAGCACGCCAGTGGGAATGCCGCAGCCCGTGTCGGCGATGACCACGGTCACGAACTGGCCGCTTGTGCTGGCGGAAAGTTCGATGCGCTTGGGCCCGGCGGGCTTGTCGCCCTTTTCGGCGGCAACCGCCCACTTTTCCTCAATGGCGTCGCGGGCGTTGATGAGCATGTTGATGAAGACCTGCTCCAGGCGTCCGGCGTCGGCCCGGACCAAGGGCAGGGTCGGCTCCACGCGCAGGGATACCTCGATCTCGCGCAGCTTGAGCTGCTGGCTGAAGATGTCCAGGCTGCGGGCCAGGATGGCCCCGGCGTCCACGGGCTCCAGCTTCATCTCCGGCTTGCGGCCGAATTCACGCAGGTGGTTGATGATGCGCGAGGCGCGGTCCACGTGGGCGTCGATCTCCTTGGCCATCTCGGCCAAAATGTCCGGGTTGAGCGGCTCCTTGCGGGTGATCTTGCGCACGATGAAGCTGGCTGCGGTCTTGATCACCGACAGGGGCTGGTTCAACTCATGGGCCATGCCTGTGGCCATTTCGCCCAGGGTGGCCATCTTCGAGGCCTGGATGAGCTGCTGCTCGGTCTCCAGGCGCTTGGTCATGTCGCTGGTGGTCACCAGCAGCACCTTCTGCCCGGAGAACTCCGAGGGGGACACGCGCACCGTGACGAACAGCCTGCGCCCGTCCTTGGTCATGTGCACCGAGCGGTCGTGCAGGTCGGTCTGGGCCAGGCGCTTCTTGAAGCGGTCGCGGTCCTCCACGGGGTACAGGTCCTGGAACGAGCGGCCCACGATCTCGAAAGGCTCATACCCGTAGACCACGGGCACGGACTCGTTGCAGTCCAGGATGCGCAGGGACTCGGCGTCGAGCACGAACACGGGGTTGGGGATGTTGCGGAAGATGGCCTGGTACTTGTGCTCGCTCTTCTCCAGCTCCTCTTCGAGCTGCTTGCGGCTGGTGATGTCCAGGCACATCTCCATGGCCGAGACGATCTCGCCCTCGCTGTTGGTGATGGGCGCGGTGGTCACCATCCAGTGCCGCACGGTGCCGTCGGCGTCAAAGCCGGTCTCCTCGCTGCAATGGCTCTTGCCGGTCTTGAAGGTCAGCTCCACCGGGCAGTTGGGGCACTTTTCGCTGCGTCCCTTGTAGGCATGGTAGCAAAAGTCGCCGGGGCGCGGGCGGAACTTCTCCCGGAACTCCTGGTTGTAGCGCAGCAGGCGGAAATTCTTGTCCTGCACGGTGATGATGCAGGGCACCTGCGAGAACAGCGACTGGTACTCGTCGCGCTGGCGGTTCAGTTCGATCTGCTTCTCGCTGATGCTCTTGCCCATGCGCTCGATGGCCGTGACCAGGGTGCCCATTTCGTCGCGCTGGGAGATGTCGATGCCGGCGCACTGGCCCCCCTCGGCGATGCGCTTGGCCCCGCGGATGAGCTTGCGGATGGGCCGGATGACGAAGCGCATCATGAACAGGAAGATGGACAGGCCGAGCGCCAGCAGAACGATGGCCGTGAAGCCGATGATGCGCGTCTTGGAGGAGCTTATCTCGCGGTCCGCAGACTCCAGGGAGAGCACCACGTCGATGGCGCCCAGAACCTTCTTGTCCTGCGGGTGGAAGTGGCAGTTCTCGAAGCAGCCGGGTTCGTTGTAGATGGGGCTTATTATGCCGAGCGTACGCTGGCCGTTTGGGCCCTCAAAGATGCGCGTGCGCGCCTCCAGCGGAACGTCGGCCGCCGGGGGGTTGGACTGGTGGCAGACGTAGCAGGCCTGGCTCTTGATGTCCGTGACCGAGTCCACCTCCCGCGGGATGTTGGAGAACTTGATCTGGCCTTCCTTGTTGTACACGCGAATGGCCAGGATGCCCTCCTGGCTGCCGACGTTGGAGATGATCTGGTTCAAGTCCTCGCGCGAGTTGAGCATCATGGCGTAGCGGGTGCCGAGCTTGATGGTGGTGCCCAGGCGGTCGGCCTCGGCCACCACGTACGTCATGAGCACGTCCTCCTGGTGGCTGATGGCCAGGTAGGACAGCGCGGACACGCACACCACGAGAGACGCCCCCGCAGCCACGATGAGCTTGGAGATGAGGCTTCCCTGGATGGCGTTCCACAGCTTGCGCATGGTTCACTCCCCGGGCCGTCGCCGTCGGATGGTCCTGCCTGCCGGTCCGCCGGGGGAGCCCGCTTGGGGCCCCCCTGACGGATGCTCAGCAGACGTTTTCAGCGTACGTGGCACTGCCCGCAGGCCAGCGGGCCCTTGCCCTTGGCCCGGTGGCAGGCGATGCACTGCTTGTGGTAGGCGCGCTGCAGGCTGGTGGCCTTGCCTGCGGGCTTCACCTTGTGGCAGTCGGAACAGGGCGTGCCCTCGGTGGAGGCGGTCTTGTCCTGCTTGCCGTCGGCCCCGCCGTGGTGGCAAACCACGCACTCTTCGAGCTTGGCCTTTTCGTTGTGCTTGTCGTGGTTGAACACGGCCGGGGGCCGGGTCAGCTTGCCAAAGGCCGCAGGGGCCAGTTTGGTGATGGTGTCCTGGGCCATGACAGTCTGGACCGCCAGAAAGGCCGACGTGCAGACCAGCGCGGCCAGCATGAGAAGGGGCAGTATGCGCTTCATGGCGTCCTCCTAGACCTCAGGCTTTTCCATGCATTCATAGATGATGTCGCTTAAGAACTTGAGCTCCATGCCCAGCTTGTGGTGGTGGATGATGTCGTGCAGGCCGCCGTGGCAGTTGTGGCACGGGGTGATGACGGTCTTGACCCCGGTGGCCTTCAACTGCTCGGCCTTGACGAGGTTTCCGTCCACGCGCACGTTCTTGAACGGCGGACCGCAGTTGATGACGCCGCCGCCAGCCGCGCAGCAGTAGTTGTGCTCGCGGTTGGGGTGCATCTCGATGATGTCGCCGTCAACCAGGAAGCGGGTCACCTCGCGCAGCTTCTCTTGCAGTCCGCGCCCGCGCACGATGTTGCAGGGGTCCTGGATGGTCACCGGCCCGGGGAATTTCTTGGCCAGCTTGATCTTGCCTTCCTGAATGAGCTCCCAGTAGAACTCCACGGCGTGGATGACCGGCACCGGGTGCCAGCGCCAGCCCAGCCAGCGGTTGCCCACGTCGTACACGGAGCGGAAGGCGTGGCCGCACTCGCCCATGACGATGCGCTTGACCTTGAGCTTCTGGGCGCTCTCGAAGTGCTGGCGCTTGAGCCGCCCCATCATCTCGAAGTCGCCGGAGAACATGCACATGTCGGAGTTGTCCCAGCCGGTCTGGGCGGGCATGGTCCAGTCCACCCCGGCCATGTGCATGATGGCCGCGGCCTGGTAGATGAGCTGGGTGCGGAACTTGGGCTCGGGCGCGATGACCGAGTAGTAGATGTCCGCGCCTTCCTTGTCGAGCGGGATGCGCAGGCCGGGGAACTCTTCCCGGGCCTCGTCCTCCTGCCACATGAGCGAGTCGGTCCACTCGTCGTCCTTGACCCACATCTGGTTGAAGGTGGACGCATGGCTGTGCGCGGTGTCCTGCATGTACTGCGGGGTCACGCCCAGCTTGTGGCAGATGCGCCGGACCGTGCTCATGATGTAGGCTGTGTCGATGCCGATGGGGCAGAGATGCACGCAGCGGCGGCAGAGATTGCATTCGGTGTAGGCCAGCTGCGCCATGCCGTACACGAAGTCCGGGTCGACCCGGCCCTTCTTGTCCAGCAGCACGCTCATGGTCTGGTGGACCTTGCCAGCCGGAGTGTAGCTCGGGTCGCCGGGGTGGGAGCCCGCGAAGTGGCAGGCCTCGGCGCACATGCCGCAACGCATGCAGGTCTCGGCATAGGTTTTGAGCCGTGCGCCGGTTTCACCTTTGAGCACGGCGTTGACGACCTTCTCGATCTTCTCCGGAGTCAGCTGCGAAACCCCGCGCCGGAGCCCCACGTCCTCAATGAGTCTTTCCTGGATGCCCATGTGTGGTTCCTCCTTGGGGCTTTACCAGTCTCTCGCGTGGCGCACGCCGCCGAACTCCGAGCCCATGTAGGCGCGGGTGAAGGCGGCGAAGACCATGTGCGAGAGGCGGGTGAAGGGGATGGCGGCGAGCATGATCTCTCCGGCCACGATGTGGGCGATGATCATGACCTGATAGTCGAACACCTGGTGGTAGGCCAGAAAGCCTGTCAGGAAGGGCAGCGTCACAATGACGAGCGCCAGCCAGTCCTTGCCGGTGGTGATGTAGGCCACTTCCTTCTGGCCCAGCCTGCGGCCCGCGAAGACCAGGCAGGCGGCCAGCACGACCAGGGTCATGATGTCGGCCACGTTGTCGGGCAGGGTGGCGTAGCTCACCCCGAAGAACTCGGTCCAAAGGACCACGTGGGCCACGAGAAACACGGGAACTGCGATGAGGCAGATGTGGAAGGCGAAGGTGGTCACGGTCATGACCGGGTTCTTGCGCCAGCCCAGGGCGTTGAAGGGGATCAGCCAGTTCACGATGGACCGCAGCGAGAAGCCCAGGTCCATGAAGGCCCAGGAAGACGCGTCCTTTTTCATGGCCAGTTGACGCATGGAGTAAAGCCGCCAGCCCGAACCCAGGAGAAAGATCCCCCAGGCGGCCCAGGCCAGGGGGCCGGTGACGAATTCGTATGCCGCATTCATGGTCGTCCTCCTTACCCGCGCCTAGGCGCGGCCTACCTCTGCGACGATGCGCAGGAAGGCGTCCTTGTCCAGGGCCCGGATGAGCATCTTGGTGCCATCGGGGCTGAAGGTGGGCTCCCAGACCTTGGTGAACTCGCGCGGGTAGACCCGGCCGTCGACCACCAGGGACTGGCGCCCGGCCTTTTCCACCTTCACGGCCACGTGCCCGCCCATGGGGCTGATGACCGGCGTCCAGGCCATGTCCCATACTCCGTCCCAGAACTTGCCGTCGACCATGACGCGCCAGCCGCGGTTGTCGGTGTTGCCCAGGGCGGCAACAACCTCGCCCTGGCGGGCGACAACCAGATCCGTGACCACCGGCATGGAGATGGACCAGGGCTTGCCGTTCATCACAACAGTGAAGGCTCCAAACTTCGGGGCCACGATGGCCGCGATGTTCTTGCCGTCCTGGCTGATGACCTGATGCCAACACTGGGAGAATTTGGGCTCCCAGATGATCTGGTCGTCCTGGGCCAGGCCCCAGGCCCCGGCCACGCGCACCGGCGCAACCACCGACCCGGTGGCCGGGTTGAAGCGCGGCTCCCAGACGCAGCCGTAGTTGCCGGCCCACTTCTTGCCGTCCACCACGATGGAGTAGTCGTACAGCGTGGTGCGCACCTGGGCGGCCACGCGCTTGCCCTGGGGGTCAAAGGTCGGGGTCCAGACGTTCATGTAGTTGGTGCCCCAGCTCACGCCGTTGACGGCCACGCCGTATACCCCGGCGGCAAAGCCTTCGAGGTCTGCGGGCTTGAGCGATTCGAGCTGCACCACGGCCGCCGAGGACTGGCCATCGGCGGAAAGCACGGGCTGGTTGGCGTTCTCGTAGAGGGTCTCCCAGGGGGTGCCGTCGAGGCACAGGCCGTACTCGCCGCCGCTCTGGATGCAGGCCGCGATGACGTCGCCCTCGGAGGAAAACTGGGTGCCCCAGAGGTAGTCGAAGCTCTCCTCCCAGGCCTCCCCGTCCACGGCCAGGGTCCACATGCCGTCCTGCTGGACAATGGCGGTGAGCCTGCCGTCCGGGCTGAAGCGCGGGTACCAGGCCTTTTCAAAGTTGTTTCCCCATTGTTCGCCATTGACCAGGGCGGTGAATCCGTCCTCGCCCATGCTGGCAAGCATGGCCAGTTTTTCCCCGTCGGGCGAGGCATACGGCTCTTCAACCCAGGCGCAAACCTCCGGGCATTTTATTGAAGAGAGTATGACCCGTTGTCCCGGCTCCCAATTCCACAAGGTCGGTGGATGCATGTCGCCCTCCCCCGCACGCCTGGGCGTGCGCTACGTATTGACCGCAGAGTGTTCCGCTAGGAATACCTCAAAAACTCGCCATGTTAATCTGCTATGAAAAGAAAAGGCACGAAGCTCTTGTTCGTGCTTTATTGTACCTACATGCAATGTTGCCACAATTTTTACTTTCTGGGAAGTACTATTTCAAATTCCAGTTTACATACGTCATAAGTATGTTTAGTATATTTAACCATACACGGTCAGTATGGCTTGCAAAGCACGGGTCCTTTGTATAAATAAGGGTTCGAATATGTTCCTGCTCGACCCGCAATGGACGCGGCTGCGACCGGTGAGCGGGCTGTAGAGGCAGGAGGGGCAAAGGGAGAAACATGCGACTGACCACCAAGGGAAGATACGGGATGCGGCTGGTGCTGGACATCGCCCAGCACGAGGAGAAAGGGCCGGTGTCCATGGCCGAGACCTCGCTCAGGCAGGATGTCTCGGTCAAATACCTGGAGCGTCTGGTGGGAGAACTCCAGCGGGCCGGTTTTGTGCGCAGCGTTCGCGGACGCGAGGGCGGCCACCTCCTGGCCATACCCCCGGAGAACATCAGCGTGGGCGACGTGGTGCGCGCCCTTGAGGGCGACGCCTCCGTGCTGGCCTGCAGCAACAACCGCCTGGCCTGCCCGCGCTCGGTGCATTGCCTCACGCGGGCCATCTGGATCGCGGCCGACCAGGCCATGCTCGAGAAGCTCGACTCGGTCACCGTGCGCGACATCTTGAACGACGGCCAGAACTGCATGGCCCGCAAGGAGGCCGAGAAGCTCAAGATACTAAAGCCCATGAAGCAGCTGGACGCCAGGGCCGAGCCCAAGCCTGAGGAGGAGGTCCAGTCCGAGCCGGTGCTGCGCAAGAAGCTGGCCCGGCGCATCTTCCGCCAGCGCCTGGCCCAGACCGTCCAAGGACGCCCGGCGCGGCCCGAGGGTGCGCCCAAGAAGATCATGGTCGTGGACGACGACCCGGACATCGTGGACTATCTGCGGACGGTGTTCCGCGAGCGCGGATACGACACCTGCAGCGCCTGCGACGGCGACGTGGCCATGGAGGTGCTGGTGAACGAGTTCCCGGACCTGGTGACCCTGGACCTGGAGATGCCCAACGAATGGGGGCCGAAGTTCTTCCGCAAATTCTCGCGCATCCCCGAATTCCGCGACCTGCCGGTCATCGTCATCAGCGGCCTGCCGGGCATCCACCTGGCCATCCGCAAGGCCGTGGCCACCGTGCAGAAGCCCTTTGACCCGCAAGAGGTGCTGCGCATCGTGGAGGGGGCCATCGGCGAACCCTGAACCGCAGGCCTGCGGGGCGCCAAGCCATCCCGACTGTTGACGGTGGTTTCTGGTTGGGCATATGCATGGGGGAACCACGGGCCGCCCGGCCCATGCCCCAAGAGGAGTCCCCGTGCCGCTGAGCAAGCCCTTCCTGCACATGAACATCCGCCGCCGCGTGCTGCTCGGCATGCTGCTCTCGGTCCTGGCCGTGGGCCTCATCGGCACCTTCTCCTACCACTCCCTGGCGCAGATCGAGCGCAAGATGGGCTTCGTCGAGATCATCGACGACCTGGGCAACACCATCCTGGAGATACGCCGCTACGAGAAGAACTACATGCTCTACGGCCACCAGGAGGACTACGACGAGAGCCGCTCCTACGCGGCCAACGCGCACGACATCCTGGTGCGCCTGGAGGGCAACGCTGCGGAGTTCGGCCTGTCCCAGGAGCACGCCTCCCTCAAAAGCACCCTGACCGCCTACGAGTCCCATTCCGAATGGCTCTATGTGACGCAGAGCAATGGCGGGAGCCCGCCCCCGGCCGAGCTGGAGCGCCTGCGCGACGCGGGCAAGCATCTGGTGGACCTTTCCCAGAGCCTGGTGATCCACGAGCGAGCGCGCATCCTGACCATCGTCCAGTCCCTGAAGCGCCAGCTGCTGTTCTCTGTGGTGGTGTTTCTGGCCCTGGGCGGCGGCTTTTTGTTCGTGCTGGGGCACAGGACCATCCTGGCCCTGCGCCGCATCGAGCAGGCCACCCGCGAGATCGCCAAGGGGCGCTTCACGCTCCTGGCCGCGTCCGGCTCGGACGACGAGGTGGAACGCGTGGTCGGGGCCTTCAACCACATGACCGCTGAGCTGCAGAAGCGCCAGGACCAGCTGGTGCGCGAGAAGAAGCTGTCCTCCATCGGCGTCTTGACCAGCGGCGTGGCCCACCAGTTGAACAACCCGCTGAACAACATCAGCACCTCCTGCCAGATCCTGATGGAGGAGGCGGGCGACTGCGACCCGGCCTTCAGCACCAAGCTCTTGCGCAACATCGACCAGGAGGTGGCCCGCGCCCGGGACATCGTCAAGGGCCTGCTGGAGTTCTCCCGGGCCAAGGAGTTCGAGCTCAAGCCCACGGCCCTGGCCGATGTTGTGGAGCGCTCCGTGCGTCTGGTCTCCAGTCAGGTGCCCGCCGGGGTGGAGCTGCTGCGCGACGTGCCGCCCGACCTCGTGCTGCCCATGGATGCCCAGCGCCTGCAGGAGGTCTTCATCAACCTGTTCATCAACGCCCTGCAGGCCATCAAGGCCCCGGAGGGGCGCATCGCCGTCAGCGCCCGGCGCGACCCGGAGCGCGGCCAGGCCGTCATCACCGTGTCCGACTCCGGCCTGGGCATCAACCCCGAGGACCAGGCGCGCATCTTCGACCCCTTCTTCACCACCAAGGAGGTGGGCAAGGGCACGGGGCTCGGCCTGTCCATCGTCTTCGGCATCGTGGAGCAGCACCAGGGCGAGATCACGGTGGAGAGCACGCCGGGCAAGGGCGCCAGCTTCATCCTGCGCCTGCCCCTGACCACTCCCGCCGTGCCCGATGACCAGAACGACGACCAGAACGGCGACCGGGACGGCGCATGAACGCAGGCCGCGTGCTCGTGGTCGACGACGAGGCCATCGCCCGGGAGAACCTCGTGCACGCCCTGGTGCGCGCGGGCTACGAGGCCGAGAACGCGGCCGACTCCCGCTCCGCCCTGGCCGAGCTGGACCGCGCCCGCTACGACCTGCTTTTGACTGACCTGCGCCTGGGCGAGCAGAGCGAGCTGGACGGCATCGGGCTCATGGAGCGCGCGCGCAAGCTGCACCCCGGCCTGGAGGTGGTGGTCATGACCGGCTACGCCACCGTGCCCGGGGCCGTGGCCGCCATGAACCGGGGGGCATACTCATACCTGGCCAAGCCGCTCAATCTCGACGAGGTGCGCGCGCTCACGGCCAAGGCCGTGGAGTCAAGCCAGCTGCGGCGCGAGGTGCTGGACCTGCGCCAGCGGCTGAAGGACCGCGACGCCCCGCCCATGCTGGTGGGCAAAAGCGCGGCCATGGCCGCGCTGCTCAAGACCATCGGCCAGGTGGCGCCCACCTCCTCCACCGTGCTGCTCCTGGGCGAAACCGGCACCGGCAAGGAGCTGGCCGCCCGGGCCATCCACCACGCCAGCCAGCGGGCGGACAAGCGCTTTCTGGGCGTGAACTGCGGGGCCTTCAGCGAGGAGCTTCTGGCCAGCGAACTCTTCGGGCACGAAAAGGGCGCGTACACCGGGGCGGGTGAGCGCAAGGCCGGACTGTTCGAGGCGGCCAGCGGCGGCACCCTGTTCCTGGACGAGGTGGGCGAGATGACGCCGTCCATGCAGGTGCGCCTCTTGCGCGTGCTGCAGGAGCGCAAGATCCTGCGCGTGGGCGGCACGGCGGACATTCCGGTGGACGTGCGCGTCATCGCCGCCACCAACAAGGACCTGGCCGTGGAGACCGAGACCGGGGCCTTCCGCCTGGACCTGTACTACCGGCTGAACGTCATCACCCTGCGCCTGCCCGCCCTGGCCGAACGGCGGGAGGACATCCCGCTTCTGGCCCGGCACTTCCTGCTCAAGTACTCCGAGCTGCTGGGCCGCGAGGTGCGCGAGCTCTCGCCCGGCGTGCTGGACATCCTGGCCAGCTACGCCTTTCCCGGCAACATCCGCGAGCTGGAGAACCTGATGGAGCGCGCCGTGGTCCTGGCCGAGGGCGACACCGTGGAGCCCCGGCACCTGCCCCCGGACCTGCAGCTGGACCAGCCGCGCCTCAAGACCTCGCGCCAGGGCGGCCTGCCCACCCTGGAGGAGAACGAGCGCCAGCACATCCTCTGGGTGCTGGAGCACACCGGCAACAACAAGTCCCGCGCCGCCGAGATCCTCGGCATCGACCGCGCCTCGCTCTGGCGCAAGCTCAAGCGCGCCGGGCTGGGGTAGAGAAGAGAATATGTTCCGCAGGCCAAAGGGCCGGAGGCCGCTCTGGCCGGGGTCCTGGGGCAGCGGGCCGGGCCGCCGCCCTCAGCACTCGGCCCGGGAGATCAGGCTGGCCGGATCAAGCAGGGTGATCCGCTTCAGCTCCACCCGGATCAGCCCCTCTTCCTGGAACTTCTTCAAAAACTGGCAGACCGTCTGCTGGCACGAACCGACCATGGCGGCCATCTGCCCCTGGGTCAGCTTCAGGGGCACGGCCACCGGACCCTGGCGCGCGGCCGGTCCGGAAAAGCTCTCGGCGCAGAGGCAGAGCAGCAGCTTGGCCAGGCGCGCGCCCACATCTCCGGCCATGAGCCCCTCCACCTGATCGCTCAGGTAGCGCAGCCTGCGGCCCAGGATGCAGATGACCTTGCGCGCCGCGCGCGGATTCTCGTCCAGGAAGTCCTCCAGGGCGCTGCGGTCCATCTCGTGCAGCACGCTCGGCGTCAGGGTCTGGGCCCCGGCGCGGCGCAGGGGCGACTCCAGCACCTCGGCCAGGCCGAACAGCTCGCCCGCGCGGCGCATGAAGAAGATGGGCTCCTTGCCCTGGGAGGACACCCCGTAGATGCGCACCAGGCCCTTTTCCAGGTAGTAGCACGAGCGGCTGGGCTCGCCCTGGTCGAACACCGCCGCGAACTTGGGCAGGGCCCTGCGCCGGGAGCGCAGCAGAAAGGCCCGCCGCTCCCGCTCCAGCCCGGTGAAGAAATCCTCCACCCCAAGGTGCCAGTAGCTCTGTTCCATGGCCCCTCCCCTGCCGACAAAAGCCGCGGCCCGGCCCGGCAAAAGGCATGGCCCTGCCGACAAAAGCCGCGGCCCGGCGCCGCAAGATGCGACGCCGGGTTGTGCAGCCCTGCCCACCCTAGCGCATGGGCGATACAAACGCCAGCGGCTCTAGCGCTTCAGGCGGTTCCTATACTCGTAGCTCGTCTCCTGGCCGTTGATGTCCACGCATTTCCAGATGATGCGGTCCTTGCCCATGATGGGCCGCAGGCTGGCCTTGTGGTAGCCCAGTTGGTAGGGGATGCGCGTCTCGATGGCCGCTGCCGGGCAGGCCTTGGTGCAGGACATGCAGTCCCAGCAATCCCTGGTGTTGCGGCAAAAGGCCTTGCCTGTGCCCTCGTCCACGGCCATGAGGTCGCCGGGGCAGGCCTCCTCGCAGCGCGACTCGGGCAGGCCCGCGCAACCGTTGCATTTATGCAGGTTCACTCTTGGCGGCATGGTGTGTCTCCTTTGCTGTACGCTGCTCAGGCCTTCAGGCGTTCGCCGGGCACAAGCTGTTCATAGGGCCGGGTAAAGGCCGTGACAACGCCGGTTTCCGGGTCGCGGCGGGTTTCCACGAAACAGTCGAAGTTTGTGTCGTCGCGCTCCGGGTAGTCGCTCCTGGTCTGCCAGCCGGCCCAGCGCGTCTCCTTGCGGGCCTTCAGGTGGTGCACCACGGCCTCGGCCACGTCCACGCGGTCCATGGTCTCGCCCGCCTCCATGAGTTCGTGCAGGTCCGCCGCCTTGAGGTAGCGGAACTGGTCCTGGAGCACGGCGATGTGCCTGAGCGCATAGTCCAGGCGTTCCTCGTTGGTGCGGTAGAACTGGGAGGTGCCCCCGGCGTACTCGTCCATGAGCCGCTGCAGGCGTTCCTTCATCTCGCGCGGGGTCACGCCGTCATAGTCCGCGCCACGCAGCAGCGGGGCGAACACGCGGGTCTTCTCGGCCTCCACCTGCGCGGCAAAGACCGGGTCGGCCGGGCCGGGCAGGGAGCCCGCACTCTTCATGTAGGCGATGGCCCCGCGCGCGGCCAGCTTGCCCTCGGCCGCACAGCCGCCCACGAACTTGTTGGGGTTGCCGCCGGCCGTCTCCCCGGCGGCGAAGAGCCCCGGCACCGTGGTCATGCGCTCCAGGTCGACCCAGAAGCCGCCCATGGTGTGCCCGCCCAGGATGTACGGGTCCGAGCCGTAGATCTCGATGGGCTCCTTGGTTACGTCCTGGCCCCGGCTGGCCAAAAACAGCACGAAGCTCGGCCTCTCGTTCAGGTAGTCGGTCATCATGGCCTGGACCTTGTCCGGGGCCATGTTGCGGGTGTCGCAGTAGCAGGGGCCGCGCCCGGCCAGCCACTCCTCCATGGGCGCATTGGCGCGGATGTACCGGGGGGCCGCGTCGCCGCCCAGGTGCGCATAGCGGCTCATGACCTTTTCGCCCTTGCAGTTGATGATGGGTGCCTTGTAGCCCACGGAAATGGTGTCCACCGGGCCGCAGTAGTCCTTGGTGCGCGTGGCCACCCAGCGCTGCTCCAGGCTGGAGAGCTCCGCCCCCTGCCGGAAGCCCATGGCGTAGCCCGAGCCCACGCAGTACGGGCACATCCAGATCTGCGCGCCGGAGTCGGTGGAGTCCGCCGTGTAGGACTTGTAGAGCGTGCCCGCCCCGCCGGTGGAGACCACCGTGGCCTTGGCCCGGAACACGTAAAACACGCCGCTGCGCACATGCAGGCCAAAGGCCCCCACGCAGCGGGGCCCGTTGGGCCCGGCGTCCATCAGCAGGCCGGTTCCGGCCACGCGGTTGTACACCTCGGCCCCGCTCTCGATGGCCTTCTCGGCCATGATGGGCTTGAGCTGCTCACCGTGGATGGAGATGTCCCACTTGCCCCGGTAGTGGATCTTTCCGTCCTCGTCGCGCAAGATGGGCAGGCCCCAGCGCTCCAGGTCGTCCACGGACTCGTTCAGTTCGCGCGCGTTGGACAGGGCCAGGTCCTCGCGCAGGGGGCCGCCGCCCACCTGGTCGCGGCTCCAGCGGACCAGGTCCTCGGGCGTTTTGCCCTCGGGAATGTACGTGTTGATGGCGTCCATCCCGGCGGAGCACGCGCCCGAGCGCATGATCTCCGCCTTCTCCATGATGACCACCTTCAGGCCGGGGTTCAGCTTTGCGGCCTCCACAGCCACGAAGCAGCCCGCATTGCCGCCGCCGATGATCAAAAGGTCGCAGTCCACGACCTCCACGCGCACCTCGGCCAGGGTCTTCGGCATCGCCTTGGCGCGGCGTCCGCCGGGTCTGTTGCTCATGATGGTTCTCCTTTGCGTTCAGAGTGCTGGTTGATGTTTGCTGCGGCTGTTTGCGTCTGCCGCCTAGAACGGCCAGGCCGCCGTGGCGTCCCACACGGGGATGCCCAAAAAGGCGTACCAGGGGGCCATGACCAGGATGCCGTAGGCGATGGCGATGAGGATGCAGACCCAGCCCGCCTTGGCGTAGTCGGCCGTGGAGAAGGTGTCTGTGCCGTAGGCGATGACTGCGGCCGTGATCTGCGTGGGCAAGAGGTAGGCGTAGGTGTCGGTGTCGCACACCAGCAGCGTGAAGGACACCGGGTGCAGCCCCAGCCTGGGCGCCATGGCGAAGACCACCGGGGCCAGCATGGCCACGGCCGCCACGTTGGAGAGCATGCCGATGCGGATGACATGGGTGCCGACCATGAGCGTGAGCAGGATCTGCCACCAGCTCATGCCGATGACGAAGCCGTGCACATGCTCCGCCAGCCAGCCCGCCAGGCCCGAGGAGGTCATGGCGCTGGTCATGGTCAGGGCCCCGCCGAGCAGCAGGAAGGTGCCCCAGATGGTGCGCTCCTGCACGGCCTTCCACTTGAAGGGGAACAGGCCGGGGATGAACAGGAGCATCATGCCCACCAGCCCCACGATGCCCAGCTGATAGCTGTGCAGCTGCACGGGGCTGCCCTTGCCGGTCATGAACAGCACCGTGATCAGGCCGAAGATGCCGAGCAGCGTCCACTCCGGGGTGGTCATGGGCCCCAGGGCCCGGTGCTGCCGCGCTATCTCCTCGTGCCCCCCCCCACGGCGACGCCTGCGGTCTTGAAGTGGTAACGCACCCACCACTGGGTGAGGGCGAACATGCCCAGGTACGGGAACTGGAGCAGGGCCCACTGGAAGTAGCCGATGTTGCGGAAGCCGTTCTTGTCGAACAGGCCGGTCATGATCAGGTTGGGCATGTGCGCGGTGAGGATGAACACGCCGCAGATCATGGTCCCGTAGACCATGGACTGGATGACGATGGCCTTCTTGGCCTCGCGCTCGCGCTCGGTGTCGCCCAGAAGCTTGGTGATGCCCTGGATGACGGGCATGAGCGTGGCCGCGCGGGCGTTGGCCGCGGGTATGAGAAAGGCCATGACGATGTTGACGAAGAACATGCCCCAGATGATGCGCCCCACGCTTGAGGCCTTGAGCCGGTCCAGGATGGACAGGGCGATGCGCTTGTCCATCTTGAGGATCTGCAGCATGGCCCCGATGAAGAAGGCGAACAGGCAGAGCCAGACCTCGTGGGTGGTGAAGCCGTTGAAGGCCTGGCCCATGGGCGGCTTGCCCTCCTTCCAGGGCAGGCCGTGGGTCAGGATCAGGAGCGTGGGCACGCTGAGGCCGGTGATGCCCACGGGCATGGCCTCGGCCACCCACATGACGCTGGCCCAGACCACCACGGCCAGCACCGACATGCCCTCCCTGGACAACCCCTCGGGACAGGGCAGCACCGCAAAGATCAGAAAGAACAACAGCCAGGCTGCGGCAAAGCCCGCCCAGACCGTTTTGGGGCTTTTGCCGCACTGGGTCAGGTTCTCGCTCACATAGCCCAGGACCCCGGAGCAGGTCCGTCCCCCCTCTCCCCCTGGCGCGGAGCCGGTTTTTTTGTCCTTTGCATGTTCTGCTTCCATGGCCTGTCCTTTCCGCTTTCTGCGGGGTTGCCTCATCCCGTTGTCCGCTTTCCACCCCTGCGCCTGGGGCGTTCTTCCGTCCAGACGCGCATGCTCCAATCGCTTGTAATGCAAAGAACATCTGGCGGGGCCACCCCGCCGGGTTGCTGAGATGCCTGCCGTGACGTTGCAAACCGGGCCCGCCGGGCGGATTTCCTCGTGCCGGGCGCGTCTGGCAGTACGCATCTGGCCTGTGCGGGTTCCGTCACGCTTCCGGTATGCCAGCGGTCCGGCAACCAGTCCTTCGCCTGGACGATAGTTTTCAGGGAGAATGTGCATGGCTGGGCCGGAGGGGGAACTGCCAGGATGGGGGCAAGGCGGAGGCGGGGGCGAGACCGCGCGGGGCCGCCGCAAGCGGTTGTCCCTGCCCGGGCAGGAACTCCCGGCCCAAGGCCGGGGCACAGGCCCCACCTGGGTCGGCGGCGCTGCGGCCTGATTGAATACTTCACGAATGCAGCCAATTGCCCTGGGCCAAAGCCGCAGGCACAGCGCGCTGGAGCACAGACTCTGCATTGCGCACACACGTATTTCGCCACACCGTTGACGAAATTCACATTTCCGCTTAATAATTTTTCCTATCGTGGAGGTTTTTCATCATGACACAGCACCCCCTGTCCCTTCTCACCGCACGCAATGGTCCCGACCTGTCGCTTTTGCCCTTCGGGGGGCTCGGCCTGGACATGGCGGAGGTCCGGCGCAAGGTCTCCGGCCTGGAATTCAAGGCGGTTCCCAAACCGGCAGCCGCCCCGGTCCAGACCTGGGACACCCCCACCCCGACGCTTCACGGCTACGGCCTGCTCCTCAGGCTCAACCGCGAGACGCTGGGCAGCTGACGCACACCCCATAACCAAGGAGGCCACATGACACTTTCACGCAGAGGGTTCATCAAACTCTCCGCAGCCGCAGCCCTCTCCACCGCTTTCACAGGCCTCGGCCTGGCGGCCAAGCTCCAGGCGGCCAAGGCCGCAACCGACCGCATCAAGCAGCTCACCCCCGAATGGAGCAGGCAGACCACCAGCGTCTGCTGCTTCTGCGCCGTGGGCTGCGGGCTCATCGTCAACACAGCCCTGGCCGGGACCAAACGCGCCCTGAACGTCGAGGGCGACCCGGAGCACCCGACCAACGAAGGCGCGCTCTGCCCCAAGGGCGGCAGCATCTGGCAACTGGCCGAAAGCACTCCGCGTGTGCAGAAGGTCATGTACCGCAAGCCCGGCGGCGCCAAGTTCGAGCCCAAGAGCTGGGACTGGGCGCTGACGCAGATCGCCAAGCGCGTGAAGCGCGACCGCGACGCCGCCTTTGAGCTGAAAAACGCCAAGGGCCAGGTGGTCAACCGCTGCGAGTCCATCGCCCATGTCGGCTCCGCCGCCCTGGACAACGAGGAGTGCTGGGTCCTGCAGGCCTTCATGCGCTCGCTGGGCCTGACCTACATCGAGCACCAGGCGCGCATCTGCCACAGCTCCACCGTGCCCGCCCTGGCCGAGAGCTTTGGCCGCGGGGCCATGACCAACCACTGGCTGGACCTGCAGAACAGCGACGTGATCCTGATGATGGGCAGCAACCCGGCCGAGAACCACCCCATCTCCTTCAAGCACGTGACCCGCTGCAAGCAGGCCGGGGGCAAGCTGATCCATGTGGACCCGCGCTTCTCCCGCACCAGCGCCAAGGCCGACCTCTACGCCCCCCTGCGCTCCGGCACGGACATCGCGTTTTTGGGCGGCATGATCAACCACATCCTGGAAAACGACCTGATCTTCAAGGAGTACGTGGTCAACTACACCAACGCCTCCTTCATCGTGGGCCCGGGCTACGACTTCAAGGACGGCCTGTTCAGCGGCTTTGACGCGTCCACCCGCAGCTACGACAAGTCCAAGTGGGCCTTCGCCCTTGACGAGAAGGGCGTGCCCCAGCGCGACAACACCCTTGCGAACCCGCGCTGCGTGTACCAGCTTTTGAAAAAGCACTACAGCCGCTATACGCCGAAGGATGTCTCCGACACCACGGGCACGCCCCTGGACAAGCTGCTGGAGGTCTACAAGATCTACTCCTCCACGGGCAAGCCGGACAAGGCAGGCACGGTCATGTACGCCATGGGCTGGACCCAGCACACCGTGGGCGTGCAGAACATCCGCGCCATGGCCATGGTTCAGCTGCTGCTCGGCAACATCGGCGTGGCCGGCGGCGGGGTCAACGCCCTGCGCGGCGAGTCCAACGTCCAGGGCGCCACCGACCATGCCCTGCTCTTCAACAACCTGCCCGGCTATTTGCCCGTGCCGACAACAGCGGACGCCACCCTCGCGGACTTCCAGAAGAAGTTCACGCCGGTGTCCCACGACCCCAAGAGCATGAACTGGTGGAAGAACCGTCCCAAGTACGTGGCCAGCTTCCTGAAGGCCATGTACATGGACGCCGACGCCGAGAAGGCCTTCGCCATGCTGCCCAAGCTTGAGCCGGGGCAGAACTGCTCGTGGCTGGTGCTGTTCGACGAGATGCTCAAGGGCCGCTTCAAGGGCTGCTTCGTCTGGGGCATGAACCCGGCCGTGGGCAGCGCCAACGCGGGCAAGACCCGCGAGGCCCTGGGCAAGCTCGACTGGCTGGTCGCCGTGAACCTCTTCGACAACGAGTCCTCCTCCTTCTGGCGGGGCCCCGGGGTCGATCCGGCCAAGGTCAAGACAGAGGTCTTCCTGCTGCCCTGCGCCACGTCGATTGAGAAGGAAGGCTCGGTGACCAACTCCGGCCGCTGGATGCAGTGGCGCGTGCCCGGCCCGCAGCCGCTGGGCGAGAGCAGGCCCGACGGCGAGATCATGCGCCAGCTGGCGATGAAGCTTCAGGAGCTCTACAAGAAGGAGGGCGGGCCCTTCCCCGACGCCCTCCTGGGCCTGAACTGGGCCGACATGACCGAGAAGGGCCAGTACAGCAGCCAGGCCACGGCCCGGCTCATCAACGGCAAGTACACCCGCGACGTGACAGTGAAGAACCCTGACGGAACGGAAAAAACATTCAAGGCTGGCGAGCAGGTGCAGAGTTTCGCCGCACTGCGCGACGACGGCTCCACCACCAGCGGCAACTGGATCTATTGCGGCTCCTACGTGAAGTCCGACCCCAGCGGCAACCTGGGCATGCGCCACAACCGCAGCCAGACGCCGGAGCAGGCCAAGATCGCCCTGTTCCCCAACTGGACCTGGGCCTGGCCGGTCAACCGCCGCATCATGTACAACCGCGCCAGCGTGGACGCCACAGGCAAGCCCTATGCCCCGCAGAAGCCCGTGCTGGCCTGGGACGGCAAGGCCTGGAACATCGACGTGGTGGACGGCGGCGGAAACCCCGGCTCCGTGCATCCGTTCATCATGAACACCCACGGCCTGGGCCAGATCTACACACCCGGCCTGGTCGACGGCCCCTTCCCCGAGCACTACGAGCCCATGGACTGCCCGGTGGCCTCGCAGGTCTTCTCCAGCGTGCTGAACACCCCGTGCGTGCTCAAGTTCGCCGGGGAAAAGTACGCCCAGGCCGACCCGCGCTTCCCGCTGGTCTGCACCACCTACCGCGTCACCGAGCACTGGCAGACCGGCGCCGTGACGCGCCGCATGCCCTGGCTGGTGGAGGCCGAGCCGCAGATGTTCTGCGAACTGAGCGAAGAGCTGGCGGCCGAGCGCGGCATCAAGAACGGCGAGAAGATCTGGGTGGAGAGCATCCGCGGCAAGGTCTGGGCCATCGCCATGGTCACGGGGCGCATGAAGCCCATGCAGGTGCAGGGCAAGACCATGCACCAGGTGGGCCTGCCCTGGCAGTTCGGTTGGAATGCCCCCAAGGACGGCGGCGACGCGGCGAACCTGCTGTCCCCGTCCGTGGGCGACCCCAACACCGGCATCCCCGAGACGAAGGCCTTCATGGTCAACGTCCGCAAGGCCTAAAGGAGGCGCGCCATGAAGGACAAGAGCTTCCTCGTCGATCTTACCCGGTGCATCGGCTGCCGCGGCTGCCAGATAGCCTGCAAGCAGTGGAAAAAGCTGCCCGGCGAAGCGACGAAAAACACCGGCAGCCACCAGAATCCGCCGGACTTCTCGTTTAACACCCTGCGCACCGTGCGCTACAGCGAACAGGTGACCGACGGCAAGCTGCGCTGGCTCTTCACCCCGGACCAGTGTCGCCACTGCATCGACCCGCCCTGCAAGGCGGCCACCAATGACCCCAACTCCGTGTTCCACGACCCGGAGACCGGAGCCGTGGTCTACAACGAGCGCACGGCCAAGGAGCCCTTTGAGACGATGCGCGAGGCCTGCCCGTACAATGTGCCCAGGCAGGACGCGAAGACCAAGGTCGTGGCCAAGTGCGACATGTGCAACGACCGCGTGCATGCGGGGCTTTTGCCCGCCTGCGTCAAGGCCTGCCCCACGGGCACCATGAACTTCGGCGACCGCGATGAAATGCTCAAGCTGGCCGCCGAACGCCTGGCCACGGCCAAGAAGGAGTTCCCCAGGGCCCAGCTGGTGGACGCGGAGTCGGTCCGGGTCATCTTCCTCGCGGCGGACGACCCCAAACTCTACGCCAAGAACCTCATAGCCGACGCCTCCGGCGTGCGCGGCCCGCGCGGCCACACCAGGCAGGAGCTCTTCGCCAGGCTCGCCCGACCGGTGAAGAACATCCTGGGCTAATCCGGCCCGACAACAACAGGCTGGCCGCCGTCACGTTGCTGCGTGGCGGCGGCCTTATTTATGATTTATGTCGGGCCCGGCGGAAGGGCTGCGCTGCGGCTCAGACGCCTGTCAGGCCCGCCAGCCCGGCCATAACCTGGGCCAGCTCCTGGTCCAGCGCGGCCAGCAGGGCCCAGGCGCTCTGCGGGAGGCCGCCGTTTTGAGCGTTCTCCATGGCCTGCTCCAACGCCTTCTCCAGGACGTGCTCCAGGGCGCTGGCCGCCGCAAATACGCCCCCGGCGCCGACATTGGCAGCCACGCCCCGCACCGTGTGCGCCAGCTGCCTGGCCTGGCTCACGTCGCCCGCAGCCAGGGCCTGGCGGATCGTGCGCGCCTGGTCAACGTGGAGGTCGCGGAAGTTTCGCAGCACCTCCAGGTACAGCTCGCGGTCGCCCAGGAAGCGCTCCAACCCGGCGGCGGCGTTGATGCCCGAAAAGTCCAGGCCGTCCGCGCCGTCCCCGGCAGGCGCGCCCGGCGGCGCGGCGCTGACGGGTGGAGCAACGATTGGAACAACAAATGGAACAACGAACGGAGCAGCGGACGGCGCAGCTTCGGTGAATGCGGCTTCGGGCGGCGATGCTTCTGGCGACAAAACAGCGGACAACGGAACATCAGACGACGAAGCGGCGGACAACGGACCGGCGCATTCCGAAACAGGGGCGATCCAGCGCTCCAGGGTGGCGAAAAGCACCCAGGGGTCCGTGGGCTTGGCCACGTGGTCGTTCATGCCCGCGCCCAGCACGCGCCTGCGGTCGTCGTCAAAGGCGTGGGCGGTCATGGCGATGATGGGCAGGGCGCTGCCGGCCAGGTGCTCGCGGATGAGCCCGGCGGTCTCGTAGCCGTCCATGCCCGGCATCTCGATGTCCATGAGCACGGCGTCGAAGCGCCCTGGCTGCACCAGGGCCAGCGCCCTGGAGCCGTCAACGGCGATGGTCACCTCCATTCCGGCCTGCTCCAGAATGCCCCTGGCCACCTGCTGGTTCACGGCGTTGTCCTCCACCACCAGAACGCGGCGGCCCCGCAGGCAGGCCGGAGGCTCCCGCCGCCCGCTCCGTTGCGCGGGCGCGTTGCGCGCCTCCCCGGCCCCGCCCAGGGCCTGGCGCACCGCCGAGAGCAGCTGGCTGCGGCTCACGGGCTTGATGACGGTGGAGTTCTCGTCCCAGGCAGAGCCCTGGTCCGCCTCGCCCTGCCCGGCCAGGGCCCGCAGCAGCAGCAGCGCCGGGGGCTTGGCCCCTGCGGCCAGGCTCTGGGCCAGGGCCTTTTGCACCGCGTCGAGGCCCGGCAGGGCGGCGTCGACTATCAGCAGGTCATAGCGAGGCTGATTCGGAGGCGGCTGTTTCAGACGCAGCCGGTCCAGCACCTCGTCGGCGGACCAGGCCTGCCCGGCCTCAAGCCCCATTCCGGCCAGGGTCTTGGCCAGCATGCCGGAGGAGCTGACGTTCGCATCGGCCACCAGGACCCGTTTCCCGCGCAGGTCCGGGGGCAGCAGCGCGCCCTGGTGCCGCTCCACGCCGGACACGGGGAAGCGGACCAGCACGCTGAAGGTGCTGCCCCGGCCCGGACGGCTTTCCACGCTGATGCTCCCGCCCATGAGTTCCGCCAGCCGCCTGCTGATGGACAGCCCCAGGCCCGTGCCGCCGTAGCGGCGCGTGGTGGATGAATCGGCCTGGGTGAAGGGCTCGAACAGCCGCGCCAGCTGGTCCGGGGTCATGCCCAGGCCGGTGTCGCGCACGGTGAGGCCGACCTCCACCAGCCCCTCGGCGCATACGGGCCGGCCCTGGACGGAGACCGTCACCTCGCCGCGCTCCGTGAACTTCATGGCGTTGCCCACGAGGTTCACCAGAATCTGGTTCAGGCGCAGGGAGTCGCCCACGAAGCCGACGGGCGTCTCGGGCTCCCGGCCCACCACAAAGGCCAGGCCCTTGGCCTGGATCTGCGGCCCCATGAGCAGGGTCAGCTCGTCCAGCACCTCGTCCAGGCTGAAGGAGGCCTGCTCCAGGGTCAGCATGTCGGCCTCGATCTTGGAGAAGTCGAGCACGTCGTTCAAGAGCCCCAAAAGCCCTTTGGAGGCCTGGTCGATGATCCGCAGGTGGTACTGCTGCGCTGGCGGCGGCTGCGCGCTCAGGGCCAGGTGCGTCATGCCCAGGATGGCGTTCATGGGGGTGCGCAGCTCGTGGCTCATGGTGGCCAGAAAGTCGCCCTTGACCTGGTTGGCGTGTTCCGCCTCGCGGGTGGCGCGGCGCATGGCCTCCTCCGCGCGCTTAAGCTCCGTGATGTCCACGAGGGTGGCCATGGAGCCCTGGTACACCCCGTCCTCGTCCTGCAGCGGGGAGGCCGAGAGCAGGGTCATGATCTCCCCGCCGTCCTTGCGGCGCAGGCGGCGCTCGTAGCGCTCGACCAGGCCCCGGGGGCGGTTGGCGACCTTCTCGCGGATGCCCTCCAGGTCCTCGGGAAAGACGGCCAGGTCGATGGACTTGCCGATCAGCTCCTCCGGCTCGTAGCCCAGCATGTCCGCCAGGCGGTGGTTGAGGTAGGTGATCCTGTTCTCCGTATCCATGGTGAAGATGCCCTCCAGCGAGGTCTCCACGATCATGCGCCAGCGTTTTTCGCTGTCCCGCAGGGCCGCCTCCGCGCGCTTGAAGGCGGTGATGTCGCGCAGGGTGCCGCCAACGCCGGTCTTGCCCCCGGCCAGGGGCACGGGGAACTTGCGCGTCTCGTAGGTGCGCTCGCCCAGGGTCACGTCGTCCAGGGTGACCCAGCCCTCCCGCAGCACCTCCTCGTCCGAGTCCTGAAGCTTCGCGGCGAAGCCTGCGGGCATGACCTCGGCGTCGGTGCGGCCCGTGGCGTCCTCCGGCGGCAGGGAGCAGAACTGGGCCAGGGCCCGGTTGACCATCTGGTAGCGCAGGGCCTCGTCCTTGAGGAAGATCATGTCCAGGGAGGCGTCGAAGAAGGTCCGCAGCCTCTCCTCGCTGGCGCGCAGGGCCTCCTCGAACTGCACGCGCTCCGAGATGTCCGAGCAGAAGCCCTCGAAATGCTTAATGGCCCCGTCGTCGCCGCGCACGGCGCGCACGCTCAGGCTGACCCACCTGGGCTGCGCGGCCTCGCCCTTGACCCTGGTGACGAAATTGGCCACCTCGCCCTGCCGCTCCAGCAGATCGAACAAACGCTCCCGGTCATCGAAATCGCAGGAGGTCTGGTCCGGTGCGCAGCCGCTCCGGCGCACCAGCTCCTCCGGGCCCTGCTCGCCGAAAAGCCGCGCGAAGTACTTGTTCACGCTGGTGTAGCGGCCCTCTGGCAGGGACTTGAAGATGCCCACCGGGGCCTCCTCGTACAGCGTGCGGAAGGCCTCCTCGCTTAAGCGCAGCTCCCGCTCCATGCGCCGGGCGTGCTCCACCTGGCGCTCCAGGGCCTGCTGAGTCCGCACCCGGCTGAACTCCATGGCCATGGACACCAGCCCGCTGACAATGCCCACGCCCACGAAGCGGTAGACAAAGGCCGCAGTGTAATGCTGGAAGTGGCCAGGCCAGTAGCCCCAGATCATAAAGCCCAGGATGAACAGGGAGTATGCCCCGCACAGGGCCAGGCCGCCGCGCAGGCCCAAAAGGAAGAAGGCGCAGGCGGGCACGAGCAGGCTCCAGAGGATGCCCGTGTTTTGCGACCCGCCGCTGACCAAAAGACAGCCAAAGGCCACGGTGCAGAAGATGCCCACCAGCGTGCGCACAAAGGCCAGGCCGGGCCGGACGATGATCCAGACGGTCAGGCCCAGCAGCACGGCGCCCAGGAGCAGATCGAAACCCCCAAGAGCGTTCTGCTCCTGGCGCAGGGCGCTGATCCCGAAGGCCAGGGAGAAGAAGCTCCCCGCGCCGGTGATCATCAGGGAAACCACGTGGCGGACGTATTCGTCCGGGGACATCCTGCGGGTGGTGACGGAGGCGGAAGTCGGCATGCGCCCGCCTATCCGGAGCGCTCTCCGGGCAGGCCCCCGGCGAAGAGCTCGCTGATGACGCCGTCAATGGCCTTCTTGTCCACCGGCTTGACCAGATAGCCCGTGGCCAGGCCCTTGAAGAAGGCCTTGGTGGCCTCCTTGGGGCTGTTCAGGGAGGTCGTCATGACGACCTTGACCTCCCTGCCGGGGGGCACGGCCCACTGGTCCTCCATCTGGCGAACGGTCTGCAGGAACTCGTGGCCGTCCATTTCCGGCATGAGGATGTCGAGGAAGATCAGGTCAAAGGGAGCGTCCTCGCCCAGGGCCTTGAGAAAGGTTCCCAGCGCGGCCTTGCCGCTATCCTCCAGCTCGCAGTTCCCATAGCCGGAGAGCAGCTTGCGCAACAACAGACGGCTTGTGATGTCATCGTCGATGACCATGATCCGCACAGCGCCACCTCCTCATGCGTCCAAAACGCCAGCCACCCCGCGCAACGCGCGGCGGCCAAGACGCTCCGTAGGATAATAGGCCAAAAATGATAATCTTGTCCAGGAGTAAGACCATGCCCCTGCCGCTCAGTGCGCCCAAGCGGCGCCGCCCTGATCCGGGGCGGCGGCGAAACCGGGCCCATCGGCTCAAGCTGCTGAAAAGACAATCGGAATGGAATAAGGGAAGACGCGCGGAAGCACGTGCGCAGGGACAATCAAAAGACCGGGCGAAAGACCGGGCAAAAGGACGTGCGATAGGACGTGCGGAAAGCCTGGCTGCGGCGTCCTAGCGCCCGCCCGCCGGGTGCGCGGACTGCTTTTCGATGATCGAGGACAGGCCGTACTTCTTGATGCGGTAGCCGATCTGCCGGGGGGTGATGCCCAGCTCCTCGGCGGCCTTGTACTGCACCCAGCCGTTGCGCCGCAGGGCGGCGATGACCTCGTTGCGCTCCATGGTCCGCAGCGGGGTGCCGCCGGCCGCGTGCGCAGCCTGGCTGCGCTCCTGCTGGACATGGCCCTGCATGCCCGACGGGTTCAGGTAGGGCTTGAGGAAGACCGCGTCCACGCGCTCGCCGTCGCTCATGATGACCAACCGCTCGATCAGGTTCTCCATCTCGCGCACGTTGCCCGGCCAATCGTACATGGTCAGGTCGGACAGGGCCCTGGGCGTGAAGGAGAGGATGCGGCCATACTCGCGCGAGACCATGTCGATGAAGTGGTTCAGCAGGGCCGGGATGTCGCCCTTGCGCTGGCGCAGGGGCGGCACTTGGATGGGGAACACCGAGAGGCGGTAGAAGAGGTCGGCGCGGAAGCCCCCGCGCTCGGCCAGGTCGCCCAGGTCGCGGTTGGTGGCGGCCACCACGCGCACGTCCACCTTGCGCGTCAGGTTGGCCCCCAGGCGCTCGAACTCCTTGTCCTGCAACACGCGCAATAGCTTGGCCTGGATGCCCAGCGGCAGCTCGCCGATCTCGTCCAGGAAGATGGTGCCGTTGTGCGCGTCCTCGAAACGGCCGGGCTTGGAGCCCGTGGCCCCGGTGAAGGCCCCCTTCTCGTAGCCGAAAAGCTCGCTCTCCAGCAGGTTCTCGGGGATGGAGGCGCAGTTGACCTTGATGAAGGGATGGTCCTTGCGCTCGGAATACTCGTGGATGATCTTGGCGATCAGGGTCTTGCCCGTGCCGGACTCGCCCAAAAGCAGCACGCTGGCCCGGGTGGGGGCGACCTTCAGGATCTGCCGCTCCACCTCCTGCATGGCCAGACATTTGCCAACAATGTAAGGTCCGCGCCGCTCGCGCGTGATCTGCGAGCGCAACGAGACATTCTCCCGCACCAGGGCCTGTTCGCGGGCCTTGATCTTCTCGTTCAGGGACAAAAACTGGCCGATGAGCGTGGCCACCACGGTCAAAAAGCTCAGGTCCTCGTCGTAGCTCACCTCGTCGCCGAAGAGCCGGTCCACGTTGAGCACGCCCAGGCAGCGCCCGTGCGACGAAATGGGCACGCCGATGAAGGACACCCGGCCCTTTTCCAGGTGGCGCGAGCCGGTCTTGTCCAAAAACAGGGGCTCGTGGCGGATGTCGGGCACCACGTAGGGCTTGCCGGTCTGGAAGATGAGCCCGGTGACGCCCTCGTCCAGCTCGTACACGCCGCGCTCGCGCTCCTCAAGGGAGAGCCCGTGGGAGGCGCTGATGACCAGCAGCTCGTTCTCCGGGTCCATGAGGGTGATGGTGGCGCGCTCCATGCTGAGCGTTTCGGACAGGATGCGCAGCACCTCGGACAGGGCGCGCTCCAGGTCCAGGGCCGTGTCGATGATCTGGCAGATGGACGAGAGCACCTGGAGTTTGAGATTGCCGAGCATGAGTGTCATGCCCTGTCCAAAGCAATATCAATGCCGCGGGCTTCAGGCTTGCCGGGTGCAGACCATCGCCCTGGAATAGTGGAGGAATTCCTGATTGGCATGCAATCTTCAAAAGAGGCGTAATTTCGTTTTTGTAAATTTCGCCTGTTGACGGTCGTGCTGTCTCACAGAATTGAACAATCCTGGTCCAGGGCAGGCCCAACTCAGCCGTAGGCCTTGAAGTGTTCGCCCAAAACCAGCGCGCGCGCGCCCGGCCCGCCCTCGGCCCCGCC